>OBZW01000003.1_pt1 | contig 506154 bp, 407 predicted proteins | sample 1477021 | NCBI WGS metagenome assembly OBZW01 (sample SAMEA2580262, study PRJEB22360) | human gut metagenome | biome: human gut; feature: human-associated habitat; material: faeces | place: Denmark | collected 2008/2010
CTCTATTTTTGCAGCGATAAAACAAATGAATCTGTTCTATTACCTAATAAGTAAGGGAACAAATTGCAATGCACACAGCAAGATGGTAGTTATTCAAACATTAACGACAACTATCGCAAACATTTCTAAAAGTACAGTATGAAACAGGTATTGCGGTTCAATAAAGTCATTAAAAGGATTGTATTCACCGGAGATCTCATTCTCTTGAATGGCACCTTTCTGTCCTTGTACACCCTATTGGGGAGCAAATTTTTTGCAGATCCATTCATTCACTCACTTCCCCAAGTACTGGTATTGCTCAACTTATGCTACCTGGTTAGCAACATGTCTTCAGGTATCATATTGCACCGCCGTGTAGTACGTCCCGAGCAAATCGTATGGCGTGCCTTACGCAACAGTGCGGGACACGCCTTGTTTTTTTCCTGCGCGCTCACCTTTGGAAACTTCGGCATCCTTTCCGCCCGCTTTTTCTTACTGTTCTACATTGCGTTCACTCTGCTGTTGGTTTGTTACCGGTTATTGTTCCGCAAGATCCTGAAGTCCTATCGTAAGCATGGAGGCAACTCCCGCAGCATCATTCTGGTGGGAAGCAATAGCAATATAATCGAACTCTACCATCAAATGACGGACGACGTCACTTCCGGATTCCGTGTCATTGGCTACTTTGACGACCAGCCCGGCAGCCGCTTCCCCGAAAAGGTGAACTATCTGGGAAAACCCGGTAAGATTGTGGACCGCCTGAAGCAGGGAGGAGTCGAGCAGGTTTATTGTTGCCTGCCTTCGGCCCGCAGCGAAGAGATTCTCCCCATCATCGACTATTGCGAAAATCACCTGATACGCTTTTTCAGTGTCCCCAACGTGCGCAGCTATCTGAAGCGGCGCATGTACTTCGAGCTCCTGGGCAACGTGCCCGTACTCTGCATCCGCCAGGAGCCGCTCAGTTTTGCCGAAAACCGATTCAGGAAGCGTGTGTTCGACATCGCTTTCTCGCTCTTGTTTCTTTGCACCCTCTTCCCCATTATCTATGTCATTGTCGGGCTGACCATCAAAATCACCTCGCCGGGTCCCATCTTCTTCAAGCAAAAGCGCAGTGGAGAAGACGGACGGGAATTCTGGTGCTACAAGTTCCGCTCCATGAAGGTGAACACGCAGAGCGACACCCTGCAGGCCACCTTGCACGATCCCCGCAAAACGCGCTTCGGCAACTTCCTGCGTAAAAGCAGCATCGACGAACTCCCGCAGTTCATCAACGTACTGATGGGCGACATGTCGGTAGTAGGCCCCCGCCCCCACATGCTGAAACACACGGAACAATACTCACAACTGATCAACAAATACATGGTCCGCCATTTCGTGAAACCGGGTGTCACCGGCTGGGCGCAAGTCACCGGCTTCCGCGGAGAGACTCACGAACTATGGCAAATGGAAGGACGTGTGCAACGCGACATCTGGTACATCGAGCACTGGACCTTCATGCTCGATCTATATATTATATATAAAACCGTAAGAAATGCGTTAGAAGGAGAAAAAGAAGCTTATTAAAATAAAGAAAATGAATAAAAGAGATTACACCACAGAGGAACACAGAGTTTCACAGAGAATTTTTTTCCCCATCACACAAAAGATGAAAACCCTGTGAAACTCTGTGTACTCTGTGGTGAGCCACCCCATATAGTAATATTCTAAAATTAAGATAAATGACAAAAAGACTACTTTTTTTCACGTTAACCTGTATTTTGCTGGCTTCCTGCCAGTCCTACAAGAAAGTACCCTACTTGCAAGACCCGGGAGAGGCGCAACGTGCCGTTGCAGAGGCCAAGCTCTATGATGCCCGCATCCTGCCGAAGGATCTGCTCACCATCGTTGTATCGTGCAGCGATCCGGAATTGGCAGAACCGTTCAACCTGACCGTATCCACCCCTGTCAGCAATACACAAAAAAGCCTGACCAGCCAACCGGCCCTTCAACAATATCTGGTCGACAACCGGGGCAACATCGACTTCCCCGTGTTGGGCACCCTCCATATCGGCGGACTGACCAAAGGCGAAGCGGAAAGTCTGATCAGGGAAAAGCTGAAAGGATACATCAAAGAAAACACCATTGTGACGGTTCGCATGGCCAATTATAAAATTTCCGTCATCGGCGAAGTGAACAGTCCGGGCACGTTTACCATCAGCAACGAAAAGGTCAACCTCTTCGAAGCCCTTGCCATGGCAGGCGACATGACCGTGTACGGACTGCGCGACAATGTCCGCCTGATCCGCGAGGACGCCGACGGACACCAGCACATCATCACGCTGAACATGAACCGGGCAGACATCATCCAATCGCCCTACTACTATCTGCAACAGAACGACATCCTCTATGTCACCCCCAATAAGACCAAGGCAAAGACAGCCGACATCAGCGCCAGCACCACCATCTGGTTCTCCGTGGTAAGCACGCTCGTGTCGCTTGCCAGTTTAATTATCACCATCGCCAAATAAAGAAACCCCGACAATGAAAGAAGACTTATACGACGATCTATACGAAGAGAAAGAAGAAAAAATAGACTTCCATGCCCTCCTGTTCCGCTACGTCATCCGGTGGCCCTGGTTTGTAGCCTCGGTCATCATCTGCCTGGCAGGAGCATGGCTACACCTCCGGCAGACCACTCCGGTCTACAACATCTCGGCCTCGGTCATCATCAAGGACGATAAGAAAGGGGGCAACAGTGGCGGAAATCTCGCCGCGCTCGAGGGCCTGGGGCTGGTCAACTCGGTATCGAACATCGACAACGAGATTGAAATACTACGTTCCAAAACGCTGGTCAAGCATGTGGTCAGCGAGCTGAACCTCTACACCACCTACTCCGTCAAAGGCAGTTTCAACGAAGTAGAGCTTTATAAAAGTTCGCCGGTACTGGTGGGCCTCACCCCGCAAGAAGCAGACAGGCTGCCGGGTCCGGCCGTATTCGAACTCACCCTGTCGCCCGGCAACCGGCTCGACGTGAAAGCCACCGTCGGGGAAACCTCCTACAACAAAAAATTCTCCAAACTGCCGGGCCTGCTCGTCACTCCGGCCGGAACGTTCACCTTCACCCTTGCCGGCGACTCCGCCGGAGTAAGTGAACCGCAGACACTCACCGCCGTTGTAAGCAACCCCATGCAGACGGCAAAAAGGTATGCGGCGGCGCTCAGCGTAGAGCCTACCTCCAAAACCACCTCCATCGTCATCGTCTCGCTCAAAAACACCAACAAGCGTCGGGGCGAGGACTTCATCAACCGGCTGATCGAAGTCTACAACCGGAACACCAACAACGACAAAAACGAAGTGGCGGAGAAAACGGAAGAGTTCATCGCCGGACGTATCCGCATCATCAACGACGAGTTGTTCAGTACCGAGAAGGAGCTGGAAACCTTCAAACGGGATGCCGGACTGACGGACCTTGCCAGCGACGCCCAACTGGCTGTGAGCGAAAATTCCGCCTACGAGAAACAACGGGTCGAGAACGGCACCCAGCTCAACCTCGTACGCTACCTCGCCGAATATATCTCCGCTCCGGACAAGATCAACGCCGTGCTGCCCGTCAACGTCGGCCTGACCGACCAGTCACTCTCCTCCCTGATCGGGCAATACAACGAAATGGTGCTTCAGCGCAACCGCCTGCTACGCAACTCCTCGGAAAGCAACCCGGTGATCGTGAACCTGGATAGCGGCATCCGTGCCATGCGCGAAAACATCCTGACCACCATCCACAGCGTTCAGAAAGGATTGCTGATCACCAAGGCCGACCTCGACCGTCAGGCCAGCAAGTTCAACCGCCGCATCAGCAATGCGCCCGCGCAGGAACGCCAGTTCGTCAGCATCTCCCGGCAGCAGGAGATCAAAGCCGGACTCTACCTGATGCTGTTGCAGAAACGGGAAGAAAACTCCATCGCACTGGCCGCCACTGCCAACAACGCCAAGATCGTAGACGAGGCCATGGCGGACAACGGTCCCGTTTCTCCCAAGACCAAAACGATCTATATGATAGCCCTCGTCATGGGGATGGGCATCCCCGTAGCCATCATCTACGTCATGGGGCTGCTCCAGTTCCGGATAGAAGGACGGGCCGATGTGGAAAAGCTGACCTCCGCCCCCATCATCGGAGACATCCCCCTGGCCGAAGAGGGTAACGGGAAAGCGGGAGGCATCGCTGTCCGCGAAAACGAAAACAGCCTGATGGCGGAAACCTTCCGGGGCATCCGCACCAACCTGCAGTTTATGCTGGGCGAAGAGAATAAAGTCATCCTGGTCACCTCTACCATCAGCGGCGAAGGAAAAACATTTGTAGCCACCAACCTCGCCATCAGCCTCTCGCTGCTGGGCAAAAGAGTAGTCATCGTAGGGCTCGACATCCGCAAGCCGGGACTCAACAAGGTCTTCAACCTCTCGCAGAAAGAAAAAGGAATCACCCAGTTCCTGGCCGGCCCGCAGACCACCGACCTGATGTCTATGGTGCAGCCCTCCGGGATATCCCGCACCCTGAGCATCCTCCCCGGCGGAACCGTACCGCCCAACCCGACCGAACTGCTGGCACGCCAGGCATTGGTGGAAGCCATCGATATCCTGAAAAAGCACTTCGACTATATCGTACTCGACACCGCTCCCATCGGAATGGTGACCGACACACAGATCATCGCACGGGTGGCCGACCTATCGGTTTATGTCTGCCGCGCCGACTATACCCACAAAGCCGACTATACCCTGCTCGAAGATCTCCGCCTGGGCAACAAGCTCCCCAACCTGTGTACCGTAATCAACGGCTTGGACATGAAAAAGCGGAAATACGGCTATTACTATGGATACGGAAAATACGGCCGCTATTACGGATACGGAAAGAAGTACGGTTATGGCTACGGCTACGGACAAAAGCATAATTAGAAAAGCATCTCTATGATTTTATAAAATATAATGAATTAATTATTTGTTACACTTATTCCATGAAAAGCAAACCGCCAAAAGAGTTAATTAAATTAACCCTTTTGGCGATTCATAATCAATTCTAAAACATCAATGTAATTTTTTATCTTCAATCACATTAAAACACGGACACTGCTTTATCCATTCCTCGGGCTCGATCTCCCCATTGGCGTTCAGGTCCGGACTCAGATCCCGGTGGCCACACACACGGCTGCCGGGATACTGTTTCAATAACGTTTTCACCAACACCCGCATCGAATGTACCTGCCACTCCGTCCGGGTATCCTTGGGACGGCCCCTCGCGTCCAGCCCGCCTTCATAACAGATACCGATACTCGTCGCATTGTGCCCCTTGGCATGCGCCCCGATCTTCTCCACCGGACGGGTAGACACAATCCGCCCGTCCTTCCGGATATAGAAGTGGTATCCCGGCCCGTTGAATCCCCGCCTGCGATGGCAGACATCCAGATCGAACTCCGTAAAACACCGGTCTTCTCTCGTTGCCGAGCAATGAATCACAATCAAATCGATTTTCCTCATACTTCCCCCTTCATTTTTCGACATTCCTCCCACTGAGAAACATCAGGAATGCAATCACCCATTCCAAGATTCTTTGTAACTTCTTCATCGTTGTTTTGCTATATTAAGTTGTTTTACGTTTACACCACAGAGGACACAGAGCAACACAGAGTCTTTATTTTCAAGCTGATATAGAATCTTAATCCCCGGGACTATAGTATAGAGAATTTTAATTTCCGGATTTACAGAAAGGTCGTTGAAATTCCTCCTCTGTGAGACTCTGTGTCACTCTGTGGTCGGGTCATGCTGTCGGGTCATCCACAATATCCCCATCCCCGCCGCCATCGCCTTTCTGCGCCGCCCGCGTACTCACCTTACTGAAATTGAGCGTCTTCATCGCATCCGCCAGCACAGGCCCCGGACGGAAGTTCACTCTCGCCTTGCTGATGTTCGCCGCTTTGAAATCCTCCGCCTTCTCCGCTCCCCTGCTTCGCAGGCCCACCTGGAAGGTGCCGATATTCCCCAGCCTGACAATCTCTCCCCTCGACAGGCCATCCACCATTTCATCCTCCAGCGCCTTCAGCACTGCCACGACATCCGCCGAATGTACCGTACAGGCCTTTTCCACCCGGGTCGAGATCTCGTCCAGCCCCACATCGCCGCTGGCCTGTGCCTGGGCATAATACTTGGCGGGATCATCCTTCTTCAGCATGTTCTTGCGCGCCACTACCGAATACGTAACTTCTTTACTCATAATCGTACTTTCTTTTTAGAGTTAAACATCTGTTTTTCAATCACATTTCAAAGATACGACACCCCCTATGCGCCAATGACAAAGAAAGAGGACCGATGACAAAGTTTGAGGAAAAAAGAATATAAAAACACACTGCATTCCGGATATTTTTCCGTACATTTACAGTATGTAACAATCAGATAATCAAAGCCATGAACCAAAGAAAAGAAGAAGACACAACCGAAGCCGATTTCATCATCCGCTCGTACACCAAAGCCGAACTTGCACAGCTTTACTGCCCGGGACTCGACCCCGTGCTCGCCCTGCAGAAACTCTACCGCTGGATGCGTAAAAACACCGCCCTGACACAGGCACTGTCCGATGTCAATTACAACAAATACCGCCACAGCTTCCTTAAACGGGAAGTCCGGCTGATCGTGTATTACCTGGGAGAACCTTGAATTCACCACAGAGGGGAATTCACCACAGAGGGACACAGAGTCTCACAGAGTTTTTTTTCTAAAAGCATATCCAATGAAAATATAGATTCTCTGTGAGACTCTGTGTCCTCTGTGGTGAAAAACACGAAAAAGACTTAGACGTTTCCCTCGAAACATCCAAGTCTTTTCCTCTAAACTCTTAAGTCTTTTCGGAAAAGGCTTAAGAGTTTTTTCATACATTCATTCGTTTGCTCCGGTGTTTTCCGAGGGCCAAAAGTCCAAGGGCCACTCTATGCGTCAGTCTCCCGCCAGCCCCGCCGCGTTCTGATGTACATATCTCCCTCTTTATCAATAATTTTAAGCTCTATCGTCTTCCTGAATAGCCGTTTAAAAGTAGTTACCGGAATCCCCATCTCTACCGCCCGATCCATCGCATCCTTATAAGTAAAAGTTCCTGAAAAAGTCTGTAACACCGGACGCAACCTGAAATAAGGCTTCAGGGGCCCGGACTTACTCTCGCTCTTCCGCACACTGGTGGACAGCAGCAAGCTATGCTCCAACAACACATCCGTCATCAACATAGCGGTATGGAAATCCTCGTCCGAACATACATACTGCGGCATCGCCCAGGCGCACTCTCCCTTGCGAAGGGCAGTGAGCACCCCTGCTATCCGGCTCGCCATCAGCCCGTGACGAAGCACGATCGCTCCCGGCGAATCATCCCGCTCGTTCACCACCTCGGACAAGTGTGAGGAGAAACGAGACGTATGTTCCTCCCATTGTGCAGCCGTAAACGTAACCTCCGTGGGAGACTGAAGCAAGAACTGGTGCAACTCCAACAACCGGCCGCTCAGGCGGGCAAACATCGCCCGATGATCTTCACCTCCCTCCCGCGGGGCAGCCGAACGCCAACACCAATCGCTCTGGCCCGTATACACCAGGAAACGGCTGTACAAACCGTTCTCCAACGAAGGAATGAAACGCACCAGCTGGTTGGGAGTGCCGGCAAGGCACAACGCCAAATGCGGATTATGGGCCACCACCTGACGGCCGTTCACCTTGAAATCGGCCGAAACCACTTCGTGCTGAAAAGCCGCCCGAAACACATCATCGTGCTTTCCGTAATCATTCCGGATAGCTCCCGACACCATGTCCAGCTCCGTAGCATTGATGCAGCACCCCAGCTTGCCGCTCTCCTCCAATGCACTGATCAGCATACTCTTCGACACATTGGGCGAAAGCGTCAACAGCTTACGGACAGGCTCTTTGGGACGTAGCGAAAAATCCGGCGAACGCTTTTCCGCCTGCGCCTTTTTCAACTCCAGCTCCCACTCAAAAAAGGCCTTATCATACACCAGGCGCATCTCCTCGTTCTGCTTCTCATAATAGCGGTGAATCTCTCCGGGCAACAAGCCGGCCAGAGACACCACCCCCTTTCCGCCTCCCGCATGGGCTATCACCATGTAATACAGATGCGGCGAGTAATACACCTGATCGTACAATACACGCACCTCGGGCAGACAGGCGCTGATATTGGTGATCATCGCCATCAGCAACATATCGCGTTCCCGATAATTGCCGGCCGCCTTCACCCCCTGCGCAAGCAGATCAGGCAAATGCTCAAACACCTCTTCGGGAAAGTAAGGAGCCACCCGACGAAATTCTTCACTTTTTCCGAACAACACATCCTCCATATCCTCTTCACTCTCCCCCTCCTCTGGCGCATAGAGTGGCCCTTGGACTTTTGGCCCCTGACTCGCCATGACAGCGTCCGCCCTCCTGGCAGAAACATACTGATAACCAGACGATAATGTTTTCTCTATTTCTCCGCTCCCGAAATCAGCCTGCGCGTATTTCTCAACCACTGCTTTTTGCAACAGCCGCATTTCTTCCGGCGAAAAACCTTTATACCGGGCAACACGTCCCAGCTTCAGCACAAACGCATGGCGCCCTCCCGCCACAAACGGATTCCGGGCATCAAAATCATTCAGGAAAGCCTGCATAAAGCCATCCCCCGTTTCGGAAGCAACGCCCGCCGGACAAGCCTTGCCCACCGACTGCTCGGAACACTCCCCTTCCGCCTGCAACAGCCCGTCCACCTGCTCCCGCCACGGAAACACCCCGGCACCGGGATTATAGTACGCCTCCGGATCATACGAAGCGTAGCACGCCCGTCCCAGATCGCGGCACGACATATCGCAAGGATGCCCCAGCACCCGTTCCAACTCACGGGCAACGACAGGATAAGCCACCGCATATTGCCCGGCATTCTCGGCATCGATACGCACAATCAGCTTCAGCCCTTCACCCGAGATACTGACAAAAGCCCCCACCACATAAGGCAGCGCCCCGGCCTTCTCCTTCATCCCGGCCAGCATCTCGAGGCAATGATCAAAGTCGAACAGCGCCAGTCCGTTCAGCTCGGTCACCTGGTTCGCCGCATGTCCGCCCCGGCACTTGCCGGCCACTACCACCGCATTCAGAGCCCCTTTCAGCCTTTTGCCCTCCTCGGTCATGCCCGTCCGCATCCACCGCCGGTACGACTCGGCAAGCACCTTCCAGCGTGCTCCCCTGAGGTCATTATGAAACTCTTCCAGCGAAATCTCTTCCGCTTTCTTTTCCCACACATGGAGGAAAAAGGAAATTTTAAACTCTCTCTTTTTCATTGAGTATTAAATTTTAATGTTTTTAATCCCGATCCGCCGCCAAGCGCACAAAGCAAACCCCTTGCCACTGCGCATCCTCTGCAATGAACCATGATGCAAAAGAACAACAAACTTTTTACACTTCCGAATGTTAAAACCGCCGTAAAAGTCCCTTCGGAAAGCCTCCACACCCACCCGCACCCCACTTTCGCCATCCGTCTCCCGGTTCTTTTTAACACCCGGATTTATTTTCTCACCTCCTGTTTCCGCTCCTGATCCTTCACCGTATTGTTCAGGAAGCGGCACAACCGTTTCAACTCCCGCATCTCTTCTCTCGAAAGCGGTTTGGGAAGCTCACGCACCAGGGCAAACACCTGTCCGGACAACTCTTTAAGCAATTCGTTCGGACTCTTAAACTTGTCGTTTTTTTTCCATAATCATTAAAATTAAAAGATATGTTAATTATTAAAACTTACAAAAGTAACACCTAAAGATTAAAAATTCATTATTTTTTCTATTTTCATAAACAATTTGTTGTATTTAGTAAAATTATATCTATCTTTGCAGCAAAATCAAACGTAAGATTCGGTTTACCCCAGCAGGCAACTGTGACAGGTAACCGCGTAGCGTATCCGGGAGCGACCCTCCCTCCCCTTTCTCAAACCATACTCCCAATCAGACATGAAATCCTGGCTTGCCGCCTATGTCCGTCTCTATCACGAAAAGAAAACCCGTGACCGCCTGACGGCAATGGGCATCGAAAGTTTCCTCCCCGTGCAGGAAGAAATCCATCAATGGAGCGACCGCCGCAAAAAGATCGAGCGCGTAGTCATCCCGATGATGATCTTCGTACACGTCGACCCGGCAGAACGTGCCGAAGTGTTGACCCTTTCGTCCGTCAGCCGCTACATGGTGTTGCGCGGACAAAGCACCCCCGCCGTCATCCCCGACGAGCAGATGGAGCGCTTCCGCTTCATGCTCGACTACTCCGAAGAAGCCATCGAAGTGTGCTCCTCCCCCCTCGCCCCCGGCGAACAGGTGCGAGTCATCAAAGGCCCCCTCGCCGGACTGGAAGGCGAGCTGGTGACCATCGACGGCAAAAGCAAGGTGGCGGTAAGGCTGGATATGCTGGGCTGCGCCCATGTGGATATGCCGGTGGGGTTCGTGGAGAGAGTGGGAAAGATGGAGGCGGTGAGATGAAGGATATGAACAGATAAAAGAAACGATAAGACAATGAAAGGAATTGTTTTAGCCGGTGGTTCAGGTACACGCCTCTACCCCATTACTAAGGGAGTCAGCAAACAACTACTGCCTATTTTCGACAAGCCTATGATTTATTATCCTATCTCAGTACTCATGCTATCGGGTATTCGAGAGATACTAATCATTTCCACCCCCATCGATTTACCCGGATTCAAAAGGCTGTTAGGCGATGGCTCGGATTTTGGCGTTCATTTCGAATACGCAGAACAACCCTCACCTGACGGCTTAGCACAGGCATTTATCATCGGGCAGGAGTTCATTGGAAACGATTCGGTATGTTTAGTGCTGGGAGATAACATCTTTCATGGTCCCGGATTTACCCAATTACTAAAAGAAGCAGTGCGTACAGCCGAAGAAGACAAAAAGGCAACTATCTTAGGATATTGGGTAAGCGATCCCGAACGATACGGAGTCGCAGAATTCGATAAATCGGGCAACGTTCTTCATATAGAAGAGAAGCCTGAAAGTCCCAAGTCCAATTATGCAGTAGTAGGACTCTACTTCTATCCCAACAAAGTGGTTAAAGTTGCACAGAACATCCAACCTTCCCCTCGTGGAGAATTAGAAATAACGACCGTTAATCAGCATTTTCTTGATGACAAGGAGTTAAAGATGCAACTTTTAGGGCGTGGTTTTGCCTGGCTGGATACCGGCACACACGACTCCCTATCCGAAGCTTCAACATTCATCGAAGTTATCGAAAAACGCCAAGGTTTAAAAATAGCCTGTCTTGAAGGGATCGCCTTAAGACAAGGATGGATTACACCGGATAAAATACGCCGACTGGCGGAGCCGATGCTAAAAAACCAATATGGACAATACTTGCTAAAAGTGATAGACGAACTAGACAAACTAGACAAACAGAAATGAATATCATAAAAACAGCCATAGAAGGATTAGTAATCATCGAGCCCCGGCTTTTTAAGGATGATCGGGGATACTTTTTCGAATCATTTTCCCAGAAAGAATTTAATGAAAAGGTGACTCCTGTGACTTTTGTACAAGACAACGAGTCCCAATCCTGCTATGGAGTCATTCGGGGACTACATTTCCAGAAACCACCCTACACACAAAGTAAATTGGTGCGTGTCATTAAAGGCTGTGTACTTGATGTAGCAGTAGACATCCGTAAGAACTCCCCTACTTTCGGGCAGCATGTAGCAGTAGAATTGACCGGTGAGAACCACCTTCAGTTTTTTATTCCGAAGGGATTTGCACACGGCTTTGCAGTATTAAGTGAAGAAGCTGTGTTCCAATATAAATGTGATGAGTTTTATCATCCGGAAAGCGAAGGAGCTGTAGCGTGGGATGATCCGGATTTAGGGATCGATTGGAGAATTCCAAGAGAGAAAGTAGCACTTAGTGAAAAGGATAAGGGGCACAAAAGACTGAAAGAACAGATTCATACGGGAACGCTCAGTCCGATTTCTTACTAAGAAGCTTTTTTATGAAACACAACTTTTATAGGGCAATGATACTGATTTATAAATTGAAAGGATGAATTTAAGATTAAAATGACAGAAATCGGATTGACACATAAAAAGAGAATTGAATACATAGATGCCATGCGTGGTTTTACTATGTTATTAGTCGTATTTGGACATGTACTAACCCACTGCTTAAGAAATTATAGTGAAGATTCTGTTGTTTACTGCTTTTTCGAAAGGTTCAGAATGCCAATGTTCTTCTTCATCAGTGGCTACATTGCTTATAAAGCTGCCGAACATTGGGATTTCAGCCTTTTCCGAACTATGTTGAAGAAAAAGGCAATAGTGCAATTGATTCCGACGTTCATATTCTTTTCTTTTTGGGGAATTGTATATAACAACAACCTATGTGAGATTTTCATGAAAAATGGGACAGATATTTTTTGGTTCTGTCAGGCTTTATTTGAAATGTTTGTCATCTATTATACAGTACAACTGATAAGTCATTATACATCAACAAAAACATTCAATTATCTTATCATAAGCATTGCAATTGCAACAAAAATTCTGAACGTAAATAATTTTGGACTGTATGATGAAAACGATCCATGGTTTAGGATGACAGTAGGATACCGTGTCTTACCGTACTTTATGTATTTTGTCTTAGGCTTAATGGCAAAAAAATATCATAAACAATTCATAGACCTAATGAAAAATGACGGAACAAAAGCCTTCTTCATACTTGCATATATAAGCTTGTTCTGTTTGAATTATCACCACGACTTCGCGGGAGGGGCGATTATCAATAAGTTAAGTTATTCATTGGTACTACGTGTGGTCGGAGTCCTGTGTGTATTTTCTTTCTTTTGTAATCATGCCGACTATTTTGCCCAAAACAACCGAATGAGCAAATATATGCAGTTTGTCGGAAGACGAACACTGGATATATATTTGCTTCATTATTTCTTTCTCCCAGACCTTGCGGTATGCAATGAATTTTTATCAACAAATACTCGTGCGCTACTGGAATTAAGCTTTGGAATAGGCATTTTACTGATGGTTATTATTGTCTGCTTATTATGCAGTACTATAATCAGAAGCAGTGATTTCCTTGGACATTACCTCTTTGGAGCTAAATCAGAAAAATATAAATAAAAAGACAATCATCTTAGTTCCATGTTTTTATCATTCATTTTGCTACTGCTATGTATCATAGCACAACACCAACACAGCAACCGCCGACTCTGTGAAAAGCGTAATTTAACGGACTCGGTCAAAATGATCGCAGCCATTGCAGTTGTCGTATGCCACCTGTTTACGTTCTACATGCATCATCCCGCATGGGCGGCAGAGAGTCAATTTGGAAGCCTTTCCGTTTCTATCTTCTTTTTTCTGTCAGGCTACGGATTAATATGTAGTTATAGTCTCAAAGGCAAGAAGTACCTTGAAGGATTTTGCATACACCGAATAAGTAAAATTATAATCCCTTTGCTGACAGCGTATATTATATACATACCAATATTAAGATTAATAAACCATACAGGAGGGATAATAGAAGCAATTCAAAGATTATTTTCCTCCAATCCGCTCCTACCCTATAGCTGGTACGTCACGGAAATCACTCTCTTATATTTACTTTTTTATCTAGTGATGCGTTTCATTCCCAGATATAAACTGCCGGCATTGAGCCTTGCCATAGTTTTCATGTTAGCGGGAATGCTATTGGCCGGCCTGCCACATTGGTGGATAAACGCATCTCCCTGTTTTATTATAGGCCTCTGGTATTATAAATACGAACATCCCATAATGAACCAAATGAATAAAGTTAAAAAACAGCATTTCATCACTTTGATACTTCTGTTTCTCTGTACATATCGTCTCGACATTGTTCAAGACCATATTCAGATACTATCACGATGGCGCTATACATACGCTTCATTCTACCTTGTAAATATCTTGTTCATTTTATTAGTCTTGTATATACTCCAAAAAGTTAATTTTGGAAAAAATATCAAAGTTACACAAAATTGTTATTATGAAATTTATCTAATGCAAGGCACTGTATTCTTACTACTTGATACAATGATACACAACAGACTGCTTTTCTTTATTTTGGCTATTGTCTCCACCATTATATCTTCATTGGGCATGCATTGGATAAATAAAAGAATCATGAGAGTGCTTAAAATCTAAATCGTAAATTCACAAAATCAAGATACAGTACACAATAGATGAATAATCCATATTATATAGTCATAGTTACAGACGAAGGCTATGTACAACATGCGGCAGTCATGCTAACCTCACTTTTTGATACAAATCGAGGGAAAAGATTTCATGTGTATGTACTGACCAACGGCTTATCACAAGAGTCGGAATCACGCATATCTACACTTTGTAAAAAGTGTGATTCTTTCCTCACCAAGCATATCTGCTCTGACGCAAAGATAAAAGACTTACCCGTGGGGCAATGGAGCGCCATGATGTACTACAAACTTTACATCCCCACCATATTACCACAGGAAGCCGAACGTTGCTTGTTCTTAGATGTGGACATGGTTATCAATGCGGACATAGCGGAACTTTACAATATTGAGTTATCTGATAACGTCATAGCTGCCGCTGAGGATATTCCGGACTGTATACAAATCAAACAACGTTTAGGATTGGCACAAGATGACTTATATATCAATTCAGGCGTAATGATATGCAATTTAGCGGCATGGAGAAGCATGGAATCTCAAATTCCCATATTCGATTTCACACGTTCTGTAGCAGAAAAAATTCAAAACGAGCAAGATGTAATAGCCATGTACTTCCGTGGCAAATTGAAGATATTGCCTATTTGTTGGAATATGGTAACATTCTATTTTAATCGGGTTCCAAAAATATTCCCCAAGTATTTACCTGAGTTGGAAGAAGCCAAACGTAATCCGGCAATTATCCATTTTGCCGCACCTATCAAACCATGGTTTACCGATTCTCAGCACCCATACGCCTACTTATACAAGAAATATATCCGAGCATACGCCCAAACGCTCCACATAAAGATAAATATGCGTTTCCCTTATGGAGAAAAGCTCACTCACTGCCAACGTTTTAACAAATATATCCGGAATCTCCTCAACCGCATAGGGGTAATGAAAGATCCGGGGTATACGCCACCTGTAAAAAAATAAGCATATCACTATTTATGAAATTATCAATCATAACTATAAATTACAACAATGCTTCAGGTCTGTTAAAAACGGCAAGGAGCATCGCTTCTTTAACTTTCAATGATTATGAATGGCTGGTAATAGACGGGGAAAGCATAGACAGCAGTCTGCAAATAATAAAAGAATATAACCATTTAATCTCCTATTCTTGTTCAGAACCTGATAACGGCATATACAATGCCATGAACAAAGGCATTACAAAATCCAAAGGAGAATATTTGATTTTTATGAACTCCGGTGACTGTTTTTATTCTCCGGATATTTTGGACATGGTCTTTTTAGGAAAAACAGACAGCGATATACTTTATGGAAACATCCTCTATGTATATAAGGATCGTGAGGAATTAAAAAAAGCTCCATCAGAACTCACTTTAAGATTCCTTTATGAATACACAATATACCATCAAGCTTCTTTCATAAAGCGTACCCTTTTCATCGCTTCAGAAGGGTATGACGAGAAACTAAAAATAGTATCAGACTGGAAAATGTGGCTTATTTGGATATTACAGAATCGAAAATTCCAATACATCAACAAAATAATATGCCGCTTTGACGCTTATGGCATAAGTACTGACAATGAAGCAGCTGTAAGTACAGAGCGAATTAAAGTTTTTGAAGAAGTTCTACCACCCGGGGTAAAAGAGCTGTTTGATGAAATATATGCCTATGAGGCTATTATTCATTATCAGCCACAATTATTTTGGCAAATACATACTAACAAATGGATGTGTAAGTTCATAAATGGTATAATGAAGGTATTGGCCTTAGTGATTAATTCACAATCAATCAAGCTAAAAATCAACAATGAGTAGAATCGATTACATAGACAAAGCTAAAGGCTTTGCTATCTGTGCGGTAGTAACAGGTCATGTTTTGGTTTACGACCTGTATAGTTTTGAAAAAGCATGGAACATCTCAAACTTGACACAGTTTATTTACTCTTTCCACATGTCTTTATTTATCAGGGTTTGTTTCCGTTACAGCTATAAAAGAAAATGTCTGGCGTGATATATGGAAACGTTTCAGGACTCTCATTATCCCATTTTTTGTTGTAGGCAGTGTATATTCCCTGACCATTGGGAAAGGATTTGGATTCATGGGCGACCAAATGAAATTCGGTTATTGGTATCTTCTTGATTTGAAAGTTTTCTCACACTACATTCCAATTTCATCCTTGACTTGTGTTTCACTGTTGTACCTACATGCTTTGCCATAACTATCTCTTTAGGTATTAAAAAGATTATGCCTCCAATCTTACTACGCTACGTTTTTTCTAAGCAATAAAAACAAATACACACCTAAAACAGCCATATAATATATATCATTTTACACATGTGGCGCAAAATAAAAAACAATGGAAGAGAACAATAAAAAAATAATGAAAAATACGATATATTTATACATACGTATGTTTGTAATAATGGGGCTCAGTTTCTTTACAACACGTATCGTATTAGAGAAACTTGGTGCTTCTGACTACGGAATAAACAACCTTGTTGCCGGTTTTGTTTCTTCTTTCAAAGTTTTGAATAACATTTTGGAAGGAGGTACCCGACGCTTTTTGGCTTATAATCTTGGAAAAAACAATGAAGGACTTATCAAAAGAACATTCTCAACTTCCTTAACCATACATCTGAGTATAGGCATAATTATTGTAATCGCATTAGAATCTTTAGGGCTGTGGTTTCTGAATTATCAACTCAATATTGAACCGGAGAGAATACGAGCAGCCAATATCATTTTTCAACTCTCCGTATTGACAACATTTCTCAGCATTATACAAACGCCCTATTCGGCAGCCGTCACTGCACATGAAAAATTCAACATCTATGCATACATGAGCATTTATGATGTCGTCGCCAAACTTGCAGTGCTTTTCTTATTGATATACATTCCCGGAGACAAATTGATAATCTATGGTATATTGCTTGCGTTTGTCTCTACTACAAGCATTCTCATCTACTATGGTTACTGCTTACGCCAATTCACGGAATGCAAATTCTCCATTAAAACAGACGATACGATATTAAAAGAAATGATGAAATTTTCCGGTTGGAATGCTCTTGGACATATTGTCGTGGTCTTTAACGGACAAGGTATCAGTATTTTGCTTAATCTATTTTTCAATACAGTAATGAATGCTTCTAAAGGGCTTGCAGATACAGTCTCTTTTACCATCAATCAATTTATTGGTGGCTTTCTTGTAGCAGCCAACCCTCAACTCGTCAAATATTATGGAGCTGGAGATATAGAGCGTTTCACGAAACTCATTTTTAACGTATCGCAGTACACAATCTTCCTAATGGCTATTTTTTGTGTTCCTGTTTTACTTGAGATTGATTACGTTTTAAAATTATGGTTGACGGAAGTTCCGCAATACACCTCTGAATTTATAAAGATAGGAGCCATTTGCAGCATAATTCCATACTCCAACAACATGGTGGACTCCGGCATTGTAGCAACCGGAAGAGTAAAAGAGATGAATATCTACGCCATTCCTGTTTATTTCATAAATTTGCCATTAGTATATTTGGTACTAAAACTTGGCTGGTATCCACCCTTAGTGTATTTTGTCGGCTCAATCCCCGCTTTTATTCATTTTATCATTAATTTAAAAATCCTGTCTAATATCACCACCTTTCCGTCCCGTCAATATTTCACACAAATATTCTTAAAGAATTTCATGCTGATTGTAATTTCCCTCCTAATTCCTCTCGCTATTCACAGCATGATGCAAGAAGGGTTGGTTCGTTTTCTTGTCGTATGTACTATTTCTGTTATTTCCACTATAACGATTATGTACTTCTTTTCTTTAAATAAAGACTTCAAGCAGATGGTAAATAAAAAAATACGATCTATTCTTTCCATGAAAAAGTAAATTAGTTAACAACTAAAATCACCCGATCATTCATATAGTATGATTTCAATTATAGTACCTGTTTATAACGCCGCATCCACACTGCCACACTGCATACAAAGCTTATTAACTCAATCATATCCGGACTTTGAGATATTACTGATTGATGATGGCAGTAACGATGAATCTTCGCGTTTATGTGATACGTATGCTTCGCAAGACTCTCGTGTACGCACATTCCATAAAATCAATGGAGGCGTAAGTTCCGCACGTAATCTCGGGCTCAACAAAGCCGATGGAGATTATATTACATTTTGTGATGCGGATGATTCTTTCAAGCCTAACGCATTGACTTATTTCCATAATATTATAACCCGATACAATCCGGATATCATCAGAACCGGTTATGAAAAAATATTTTCTTCCGGAAAATCAGAACAGATACAAACAGACTCCTTACATCTGGTTACAGATAAAGAACAAATGTTTGTCATAACAGAGAAATATTGCTATTGGGGTTTTTTATGGAATTCTTGCATTAAATCAAACTTGGCCAAAAGCCATCTGTTAGACGAATCAATATCATGGTGTGAAGATCACATCTATTCTACTGAGTGCATGGCAGGTGCCAATCTAACTATTATTTCTCCTGAAATAACATACAATTACCAAAGTAATGACATACAAGCATTAGGGAACGGCAGCAACCTTTCTCACACGATTATGGATTATAAAAAAATTATCAAGATCGCAGAAAAAGAAAGAAATGCAAAATTAAAACTACACAAGAACAGTGATGAAGCCATAAAATATATAAATACAGCTTGGAGCTCTAAAATGTGGACAGCACTCTATTTTTCATTTTACTCTCCCGACCTTTTTGCCCCTTGGAGAATAACAAAAAAATATCTTAACTCCAATTATAAAATACTATATAGCACATGGAAGATTTATATCAAGAACAGATGTAAGAAGTATATCGGTAACATTTTATCAATACGATATTAGGACAGCAAACGCCCTCTTATTTTTTCAACAATTCTGTTTTAATTATGAAAATATCTGTTATTATTCCTGCGTATAATGCGCAAAAAAGTATTTCACGCCTGATAGAATCCCTACTCTCCCAAACATTAAAAGAGTTTGAGATATTGCTGATTGATGATGGCTCAACAGATGGAACAGCCGGCATTTGCGATGAATATGCATCAAAACACACTCAGCTTCCTACAATAAAAGTATTCCATAAAAAGAATGAAGGAGTAGCAATGGCTCGCCAATTAGGTATAGACAATGCCTGCGGCGAGTACTCGATACATGCCGATACCGATGACTGGGTAGAGCCGACTATGCTTGAAGAAATGTATAATAAAGCGGTTGAGGAAAATGCCGATGTAGTTATATGTGATTTTTACGCGAATGACGGAAACATGGAAAATTATATCAAACAGCAGCCTGATGCTCTTGACCACATATCGATCTTGCATGGTTTGTTCCAACAACTACATGGTAGTTGTTGTAACAAACTCGTGAAACGAGTTTGTTACAACACACACGGAATAAAATTTCCCGCAGGCATCAATCATTGCGAAGACTTACTGACATGGATACAACTGTATCAACATCCTATAAAAACGGCATATCTACCCAAAGCTTTTTATCATTATGTAGTGAATGAGAATTCAATTACCCATGATTTTACTCGTCGGACTTATGAAATGCGTCGCGCTTTCTATAGAGAGTTATGCAAAACCATAACTATGAAAGGTTTTGAGCCTGATAAAAGAAAAATGCGTTTGGGTGTTCTAATCGAAGGCTACATGTATAAAGTGATTTCCAATAAAGACGCTTGGACGGAATTACTGAAATACAATAAAAGGGCTGCATTCTGTGAAACCAATAGCCCCCGTTGGCTATTCGGCTATTTATGCCTCGCCATCGGTATATTCCCAATAGCAAAAAGAATATTAAAATATTAGCAATATGGCAGTTAATAAAGGCAGCAATATTGAAAAGCCAATACAGTATTATCGAAAGAACAATATTCATGATAAAATCGATACCTAAAGTTATCCATTACTGCTGGTTTGGAGGAAATCCGGAACCGGAAGACGTAAAGCAATGTATTGCATCGTGGCGTAAAATTCTCCCTAATTATAAAATAAAACGATGGGATGAGAGTAACTACGATGTACACAAGAATCAATATATGAGTGATGCCTATAAAGAGCATAAATGGGCTTTCGTTTCGGATTATTGCCGTATAGATGTGGTACATAAGTATGGTGGCATTTATTTAGACACAGACGTAGAAGTAATAAGATCGTTTGATCCGTTACTTTCGGAACAAATGTTTTGCGGTTTTGAAAGCCGTGATCCATTAATGTTCAGGAAAAAAAAAGAAGTTGAGCAATCGGTAAATTTCGGCTTAGGGTTCGGAGCGATTGCCGGGCATAAAGTCCTCAAACAAATACTTGAACTTTATGAGAATTTGAGTTTTTATAATAAGGATGGTTCATTAAATCTGATAGCTTGCCCACGTTACCAAACACAGATATTGAAGAGAAATGGACTTACAGACAATGGAGAAACACAACGTTTTGACAATGGAATAGCCTATTCGGCAGAGTATTTTTGCCCTTTATCCAATATTACGGATAAAATGTTGTTTCTGACCGATAACACGTACAGTATCCACCATTTTTCAGTGACATGGGCCTCAAAAGAAGCGTTGGCTGAACGTGATCTGTGTTTTAAGATGAGTCATTATATGGGATTCCGGTTAGCAAGTAAAATAGCGAAATCAATATACATAATAAGAAAATCGCTGAATATATAACAGATGATTAAAATCTTAGACAGAAAGATCAAAGGACCGCGAAGATACATCTATTACGTATTGATGGCTTATTTCCTATACGGGTTGTTGGCAAAGAACTTCGGACTAAATCGGAACTTTATCTACATTACCGAAGTTTTGTGCATAGTACTTTTTTTCTGCCATCCGTATAAAATAAAGATCTGCCAACTGGGGATTCCATTCAAGATTATGTTAGCCATGTATATAGCTTCCGCTATAGGCGCATTAGTACACCTTATCAGCCCATTTAACTATATATTCGGCTTGCGCGGCGACTATTTATCGATGGTGATGCTATTCGCTTGCGCCGCCTATCTCAAAATAAAAGATTATCATCATATATTCGCCTTATTTTACAAGTTTCAGTTTTTAAATGTCTTTTTTACGATCGTACAATGGCTGGTCTTTGGCTATACAGAAGATTTCAACAATGGAGCTTTCACAGCCGGTATAGGGCAGGATATCTTTTGCGGGGTTTTAATGACCTACTATTTCTACGCTTACAACCAAAAAATCGCTTCACTCAAGAAATTACTGTTTGTACTTTCTTCCTGCGTTTTTATTGCTATAATCCAAGATGAACGGTTCATTTTTATCGAAGCAGCAATTATTCTCTTCTATTTTTCGTTGGCCAATGGTTTTAATACAAAGAAAATCGCCACTGCCGTCATAATGTTGGGGGTTATCATGGTTGGTTTAAAAAACCTGTCCGAAGATCAATTGGAGACGATCGGAAGCATTGATGGAGCATTTCAGTATGCCCAACAAACCGGTTGGGGATATAATTTACCGCGTATCGGCAGTGCCCCCATTATACAAAACATGTTTTTTGAAACACCGATAGAAGCCTTCTTTGGAATCGGATTAGGAAAAGCTACCGAAGCCAATCTCCCCTTTTTGGACACATCTTTTTTCACTAAGTATCAGTATCTTAATTATAATTGGTTCAGTTTCCAAAACCTATTTCTACAAACAGGTTGGGTGGGGATTACATTATATGTATCTTTCTTCTTCAGCCTGCTAATCTATAATCTTTATCAGAAATATAGTGCACCCGTACGATACCGTTATTTATATGATATCACAATTACCATAGCCTTGATATGTATTTTAGTGATTTGGTATAATGCAACACTGCGTCTTTCCTATGCTATCGTTCCATATTTTGTACTAGGATTGGGACCTTGCGTAACACGCGAACTCAGGATACAGCAAATAAAAAGAAGAAGAAAAGACAACTTTATTAATTTATCACGATAACATATTTATGAAAAAACTATGTTTCATCATCCCCTATTTCGGACATTTTTCTAATTATTTCCCTTTATTTTTGAAAACCTGTCACGCCAATAAGAATTTTGATTGGTTACTTCTCACAGATGATGACATTAACTATGAATATCCCATCAATGTACATAAAGTGACTATGACATTTGAAGAGTACAAAAAGCTCATACAATCAAAACTCAATTGCGATGTGAACATAAATAACCCATATAAACTATGTGATTTAAAACCAATGTATGGATATATCCTTGAAGAATATATAACGGAATACAGCTATTGGGGACACTGCGATACAGATATATTAATGGGTAACTTAGAGGAAGTGTTAACTGATAGCTTCTTAAATGAATACGACAAACTATTCTGTCTTGGGCACATGACCATATATCGTAATACCCCACAGAACAACAGGGTATTTATGTCAGAACACAACGGCAGATACATTTACCGGGAAGTTTTAGCAACTCCCGAGATCTGCTGGTTTGATGAAGAATGGAATAATGATTATAATATCAATCGTATATTCTTAGGTCAAGGCAAACGAGTCTTTCAGAAAGATTTATCATTAAACATTTCGATGTCTTACAATCATTTCCGTTGTACACGGTATGTAGGGACCCAGAACACAACAATGGCTTATGGCTATGAAGTAGAAAAAAACAAAAAAGCTTTGTATCTATGGGATAATGGGCAGTTATATCGTTTATACATGGAAAACGGAATTTTAAAAAGAGAAGATTTTCTATATATGCACATGCAAAAGCGTGTCATGCGAATGGATAAATCCATTTTACAAATGGATAAATTCAAAATAGTTCCGGATGAGTTTTTACCTCTGGAAGTTGAAAAAGTCAGCCCATCCAACTTTATGAAAATAAAAAAAACGGGATATTGCCGACACACACAACGCATGTTAAAAAACCGAATAATTCAGAAAATTCACAAAATACGACATACCAAGTAACCAATATGACTATTCCCAAAGTTTCAATTATTGTCCCAATCTACAACACAGAGCCTTATTTAGAGCGTTGTATACAATCTCTATCAGGCCAGACATTGAAAGAAATAGAAATTATCATGGTAGACGATGAATCTCCTGATAATTGTCCTGCAATGTGTGACAATTATGCAAAACAAGACCCTCGCATAAAGGTTATACATAAAAAGAATACCGGATTAGGATTTGCCCGCAACTCCGGACTTGAAATAGCAACCGGAGAGTATGTGGCCTTTCTTGACAGTGATGATTTCGTAGACATCACTATGTATGAGAAATTATACAATACAGCTTCCAACCATAACTTGGATACAGTTTTTTGTGGCTTTAATCAATACAGTTCACATAAGACAAAGCCAAGACAAGAAGTCTCAGAGTTAACAATTTATGAAGGCAAAGATATAAAAGAGAAAGTTCTACTTAACATGATAGCGGGAGAACCCGAACAAAAGGAAGATCGTACTTTATTTATGTCTGTTTGGCATGCAATCTATTCAAACAGTATTATCAAAGAAAATAAAATTACTTTTTGTTCTGAAAGAGATATTATATCCGAAGATATTGTTTTTGACATAGACTATTTAACGAAAGCTCAACGTATCGCGTATATTCCCGATTGCCTTTATTACTATTGTTTAAATAGAAATTCGTTAACGCATGTATTCAGAAAAGACAGAAATGACAAAATCATAACAATGTACAAGAAACTGATACTAAAAGCGAATGCGTTAAATTGGGAAATCGGTGAGAAACAAAGAATAATGCGTTTATTTATCGGATATAGCAGAAGCGCAATGATCGATTTGTGTCACTCTGATATTAGTTTTAGAGAAAAGCAAAAGTTACTTCATTCGATATGTTCGAATGACATATGGAAAGAAATATTGGATGAATATCCTTATCGAAGATTACCTCCAATATACGCCTTCTTTACAATATTGATCAAGTACAATTGTAGCCTATCAATCTACATGTTATCACATCTAAAGAAATGAAAATATTATATATAGGCACACCACACATCCATAAATTGTGGCAGGAGGGAAAAAATCCGTCCCATTGGCTCTATGGCGCTTGTGAAATGGAACAAGACAAGCATCAGGTTATTTGGGCACAAGAACGATCTAAGAGCATGAATGACCTGCAGCTACTAATTCAACATCGTCCTGACAAAATATTTATTCCTAACCTGAATCTAAAATCGCATATAGTACTATTATTACTGTCTGCATTTGGGGTAGTACATACGCCTGTTTATGCCTATATACACCATACTCCTAAAGGAGGGCATCCTTTAAAAAAACGATTCTACCGACTTTTATTAAAAGGAATCAAACACGCCTTTTTCCTATCAGAACTCACCATGCAAGAAACGATTCATGGGAAATATGTAAAGAGAGAGAGATGTTCTGTCCCCGGTTGGGGAGCAGATTTATTCTTTTTCTCTCGTATTGCAACGAACGACCAAGGTTATTTTATAAGTACTGGTAAAGAGCAGCGAGATTTTGACATTCTGATTGATGTTTTCAAACGAACAGGTGCCCCCCTAAAAATTTTCACTTGCAAAAGTCATGCCGGTAATAACTTTGAAGACTTACCAGAACGTTGTAAAAATATCACTAACATAGAGGTGATTATTACTGAAAACTCAAGTGAAGTCTATCCTTTGATGCTGAAAGCAATGGCTGATTCCAAAGCATTAGTATGCCCCTTACGCAAAGACAAACTGAATTATTGTGTAGGTCTTAGTACGCTCACTGATGCCGAAGGACTACATAAGCCACTCATCATCACACACAACCCCTATCATTCGCCTCAACGCATACATCCTTTCCACGTAGTAAATACAGCTGAAGAATGGATAAATGCCATTCACGATATTCAAAAACATAAACTAATCCATAAGCAAATAAAGACCAAATATCGTATGGACAAATGCTACGAGAAAATGAAAGAGAAGATGTTTCTATAAAAAATTATCTAAACCAAAAAGTGTTTACTTAACTCAATATATTAAATGAGACAACGGAATATCAGCATAGATATATTAAAATGCATCGCAGCCATACTAATCACAAACTCACATATGGGACCACTCTATGGAAAATATAGTATTTTAGCAACAGGAGGAGCGATTGGCGACGTGTTATTCTTTTTCTGCTCAGGCTTTACACTTTTCTTAGGAAGAATGGGAAGATTTGATAACTGGTATAAGAGACGTATCCACAGAATATATCCCACAGTTTTTGCGTGGGCAATAGTAGGAGCTTTCATCTTTAATTATCATAATGACATGAGATACACGGTCATAAACGGGGGAGGATGGTTCGTTACTTGTATTATGATATATTATGTAATACTATACTTCATTCAGCGCTACATGCTAAACAAATTAAAACTTGCATTTGCCATAGCAGCGGGAATATGCATCATTTGGTATATCGTCATAGATAGACCTATAGGATATAATATGTATGGCTATACTTATTTCAAATGGTGTCATTACTTCCTCTTCATGCTTATGGGAGCCATGATGGGAATCAGCCGCAAAGAGCGAACTTACTCTTTAAAATGGGATGGATTGAAATTAGCGGGGAGTATTGCCATCTATTATATCTATCTGTTCATCGGCAGGAAAATTGCAATTGTAGACGAACTCCAAATACTGTCTCTAATACCTCTATTAATGACTACATTTTATTTTTATAAAATATGTAATAGCAATGCCTTAAAATATTGCTATGAACACAAAATAGCAGGTTGGTGGATTAAGTTTATCGGTGGATTATGCCTTGAGATATACTTAATACAAGAATCACTATTTACAGACAAAATGAATTCTATTTTCCCTTTGAATCTAATCATCATGTTTGGCATCATATTAATAGGAGCATACCTGCTACGTTGTTGTGCTCGCATTTTCAGTCAAACATTTAAAGATGGTGAATATAACTGGAAAGAAATCACAAAAACACTTTAACACCCATGCATACACCTAAAGTTTTAGTTGTTGCCACTTCCCGAAAAACTCGTGGTGGTATAACATCTGTTATAAAAGCTCACGAAACTGGCGAACAGTGGAGAAAGTATCATTGTAAATGGATTGAAACACATCGGGATGGAAATAGCGTAAGAAAATTATGGTATTTAGGAACCGCTCTGATAGAATACATTTGCTTACTGCCATTTTATGATATAGTGCATATACACATAGCTACAACTCAATCCGCCAAAAGGAAACAGCTATTCTTTTATCCGGCTAAATGGTTGAAAAAAAAAGTGATTTTACATTTCCACCCCTCTAATGAAAAGTTTTTATTTGAATCATCCAATCAGATACTTTATAAAAAACTATTCTCTAAAGCGGATTTAGTATTAGTACTGTCCGAACAATGGCAACGGTGGATAAAGGAGGCGTTGGGATTGACCGAACACGTTGAAATACTTTATAACCCTTGCCCTTCAGTACATGGGCGGGAAGACCTGCGAAAAAAGCAGATTCTCTTCGCAGGAAGTATTATTCCAAGAAAAGGATATGAAATATTATTAAGAAGCTTTGCACGAATCGCTCAGAAATACCCCGAATGGAAAGTCGTATTCGCCGGAAATGGCGAGATTGAGAAAGGGCAAAGAATAGCTGAAAAATTAGGAATCAGTAAACAAATTACATTTCTTGGTTGGATAACCGATAAGCAAAAAGAACGAGTTTTTCAAGAAACCTCTATCTATTGCTTAGCAAGTGACGGTGAAGGATTTCCTATGGGAATGTTGGACTCTTGGGCTTACGGCATTCCATGCATAGTAACCCCTGTGGGGGGGATTCCGGACATCGTGAAAAATGAGAAGAACGGATTGATCTTTCAAATAAATAATGAAGAAGAACTATCGGAACAACTGGAAAAGATGATAACAGAAAAGAAACTGAGGGAAGCAATCGCGAAGGAATCTTTAAAATTAGCACGAACAACATTCAACGTTACGACAATCAATGCACAGTTAGGAAACATATACCAAAGTTTAAAATCATAAAACCATTACCATGGAACCTTACAAAATCAACATAATACTTCCATGCTATAAAGTAGCTCAATACATTGAGAGATGCATCAATAGCATCTTAACTCAAGATTTTCCTAATTATGAAGTAATCATCATCAATGATGGAAGCCCGGATAACTTACTACAAATATGTAAACAATGGGAAGGACTATCTAATTTTACGATTTTATCTTTTCCCAATCAAGGATTATCACAAGCCAGGAATGAAGGCTTAGCTGTAGCTCAAGGAGAATATGTTTATTTTTTAGATCCAGACGATTTTATCGAGCCACAGCTTCTTTCAACATGTTACCAAGTTCTATCCGACACCCATGCAGATGCTATTAAATTCGGCTTTAAAAGTACAGAAATAGAGAGCGGGATTAGCTGGAACACCGTATCAAAAGAAAATAAGGGATATTATTCTAATAAAGACATCATAACCGAATATATGCCCAAATTTATTGGCTTTTCATTATTTGATATAAAACAAGAAAACTTCAAAACCCTTTGGGAACGTAAAGAATTTGCAGGAGTATGCATGTTTATGTATAGGAGAGAAATCCTTATCCGAAATAAAATCTATTTCCCAAAAGGAGTATCATTAGTTGAAGACAAAATATTCAATGTGCACTTCTTTTGCTACGCCCGACATATAGAGATCATAAATAAAGTCCTATACAACTACCAAATTAGAACTAACGGACTAATGACCGGATCATTAAGAAACCCTCGGGGATTAATACGAAATAAAATAGATGGAAGTGTAGAAAGAGAGAAACTTAGAAAGTTGTATCAAAAAGAGCACGGCATCGATATCTTCAATACATATCATGGAAGTCTGATACTATCGGGAATGGAATTATGTGTAAAATTAAGTTCCATTAAATATAGCGATGGCATTAAGGGATTGCATCAATATCTGTCATTGCCAATGGTTCAATATGCTTTTAAAAACTTAGACTATCAAGGTCTATCTTTTAAGTTAAAGATTGCTTCATTTTGTATAACACACCATTTAACCGGATTACTATTTACCGGCACATGGCTACTCACTAAAATGGGGCTCAAAATAAAATAATATTTATAATACATATGCCATTTATTCTTATCAACGCTTACGCTTGTTCTCCCAACATGGGCAGTGAACCGGGTATGGCCTGGAACTGGTGCATAAACCTTGCCAAGCATTGTGAATTATACATTATCACTGAAGGTGAATTCAGAGACAAAATAGAGGGAGCGCTCCCTACCCTGCCTCAAGGGAAACACATGCACTTTTACTATAATCCAGTTTCGGAGGAAGTAAGAAAGATGTGTTGGAATCAAGGAGATTGGCGTTTCTATAAACACTATAAGAAATGGCAATGGAAGACTTACGAGATGGCACAGGAAATAATAGTTAAACAACATATAGATATTGTACACCAATTAAATATGATTGGCTTTAGAGAACCCGGATACCTTTGGAAACTAGATAAGCCATTTGTTTGGGGACCCATCGGCGGACTTAAGCAATTTCCAGAAGCCTATTTAAAAAACGCTCCTATAAGTATACAAGTTTTCAACAAAATAAAAAACAAGATAAATATTTATCAACTCAAATATCAAAAACGAGTAAATTCAGCACTACATAAATCAAGTATATTGATAAGCTCTATACCGGACTCTTATCAACAAATAAAGCGATATAAACGTTTAGAATCTATTATTATCCCAGAGACGGGATGTTACATAACAGACAAATTACAAGCCAATTCTAATAAGTATAATGAACCAACTTTCAAACTACTTTGGGTAGGCAAATTTGACTTTCGAAAGCAATTGGAAATAGCTCTCCGAACAATAGCATTACTGCAACATCTACCTGAAATCCAATTATATATTTGTGGTATAGGAAATGAACAACAAACAACATATTATCACCAATTAGCCAATAATTTAAATATCCAAAAACAAATAAAGTGGTGTGGGTATAAATCTAATCAGAAAATATTATCAGAAATGTGTGAAGCACATCTCTTCTTTTTCACAAGTGTCAGTGAAGATACATCTACAGTAGTATTAGAGGCAGTCAGTTGTCAATTGCCTGTATTATGTTTCAATGCCTGTGGGTTTGGTAATGTTGTCAATGAACAAGTAGGGATAAAAATTCCCCTATCTACTCCGCAACAATCCATCAACGATTTTGCGGAGAAGATAACATATCTGTTTAACCATAGAGACGTACTTAAGCAAATGTCTGAAAATTGCAGAGTCCGTCAAGAGGAACTATCGTGGGACAATAAAGCCAAACAGATGGTCAGTCTATATAAAAAAGTATTGTCACAAGAATGAGTAAAAGATACAAGCTATAAAAATAATATGTATGATATCTTTTTTAATAAATACTTTCCTCTTTATCGGAAAAAGCATACCTTTGCAAAGAAATTCTTACCCTATCATTCCAAAGCCTGCTCTTCGTGACAGGTAGCAGCGTAGCGTACTTATAACTACCCATTCCATCTCAGAAACATGTTGAAGCTCAAAACAGTTTCACTCCTGAAGCACAGGAGCGACTTATCTATATTGCCCGAAGGTAAATTATTGATAAACACGATTAACGCCCATTCATATAATACGGCGCTGAAAGATGCTGAATTTGCAGAAGCCTTACTCAAAGGCGGAGCACTGATTCCTGACGGAGCAAGCATGGTATTGGCGTTTAGATGGCTCCGAAAAGAGAGCATAGAACGTACTGCCGGATGGGATCTCTTTGAATATGAAATGGAACGGCTGAACCGGAAAGGAGGTATTTGCTACTTTCTGGGAAGCAGCAAAAATACACTTAAATTGATCAAAGAAAAAGCTAAAACCGTATATCCGAATATTCGAATAGAGACTTACTCCCCACCCTACAAACCGGAATTTACAGAAGAAGAAAATCAAATGATGATAGATGCCATAAATGCGGTAAAGCCGGACTTATTGTGGATAGGCATGACGGCTCCCAAACAAGAGAAATGGGCGTATACGCATCTGGATGCACTGGAGGTGAACGGACATATAGGAACTATCGGAGCGGTATTCGACTTCTTTGCGGGTACGGTGGAACGTGCTCCGGTCTGGTGGCAAGAGCACGGACTGGAATGGCTGTATCGCCTGATCAAAGAGCCTAGGCGCATGTGGCGCCGGTATATCATCGGGAATGCCCTGTTCCTGTGGAACATCACCAAAGAAAAATTCTCTATATAACATCAATCAATGAGGCTAAAAAAAGCAGTATTAACGGTCTGTGTAATGATGATAACATCAGGAATCAAGGCACAGTATACCATGGGGACAACAGGAATGATGAACATTCCGACCGCCGAGATGCAACAGACAGGTACCTTCATGATCGGCGGTAACTATTTGCCTGAAGAACTGAATCCTTTTAAATACAACTCCGGAAACTATTTCGTGAACATCACCTTCTTTTCATTCCTGGAATTGAATTACCGTTGCATCTTGCTGAAAAGTGACTACATGGCTAAGAAGCCTAAATTCAATCAGCAAGACAGATCGCTATCTGTAAGGCTCCGCCCGCTGAAGGAGGGTAAATACTGGCCGGCAATTGTCATTGGCAGTAACGATCCGTTCAAAGATAAAGGATACAATTATTTCGCATCCGTATATGGAGTGGCCACAAAAAGTTTCATGATAGGCGAACACCGGCTGGCAGCAACCGCAGGATATTACTATCCATTAAGTAAAGACAAGTATACCTTGCAGGACGGCATATTCGGCGGCCTCAGCTATACTCCCTCTTTTTGCAAGCCACTGTCCATCATGGCCGAATATGACTCCGACGGATTCAATGTAGGAGCAGCCACAAAGTTGTGGAAACATCTCTCACTGAACGTGTTTACCCGCGAATTTAAATGTATCTCCGGAGGAATACGATATGAATGTGTCTTAATCCATTAAGCTGTATGAAGAAACAATTGACAATAATAATCGGCCTGCTCCTCTCCTCCTCTATCACTGTCCATGCACAGGTCGCCCAAAAGCTCAGGGAGCTGGGTATGGAAAATATCCGGACCATTGAAACGGGAGGAACGACTGTTGCCGCCTTTGAGGACAATGTATACAGAGGAACCTACCGCGGAGTGGGAAAAGCAATCATCGCAGGAATGGAAGGGATGGGCAACGGCAACCTGGAACTGGTGGCACTGGACGGAAACGGTATTCCACAACTCAGCATCAGTCTGCCGGATACGTTGATAGCGGGCTATAAATCCGGTGGGATTTCATTGAAAGAGGTGTACGAACGGATGGAGATGAGTTATGATACCGACCGCCCTATGGGACTATTGAAAGGAAGCACAGGGGTGATCAACCGCTCGGCATGGAAAGCGGACATCGTCCTGTATCCGGAAGTGTCACTGGAAAACTCCACTTTCGATAAACTGTATTCATACAGAGTCAATCTGTCGCCGGCTGTAGAAATGGACTTGTGGAAAGGAGCGAAAGCAACGGCACAGGTGGTCTTCCCCATCGCAACCAATATGAAGGGCGAATACAAAAAGATACGTCCGGGGGTAATGACGATTTCACAGGAAATAAGGTTCCGGAATAATTTTCTGGCCCGCATCGTGGCAGGCAACTTTACCGATCATCGGATCGGAGCGCAGGCTGAAGTGAAATATCGTACCGGCAACGGACGGGTGGAGCTGGGAGCGCAGATAGGCACAACCGGATACTCGGCCATCACGGACGATGGATGGTATATCGGTACCCGTCAACGAATCAATGCAGCCGTGAAAGGTTCGCTCTATGTACCGCAATTCAATACTCAACTCGACCTACAGGCCGGAAGATATTTGTATGGAGACTATGGGCTGAGAGGAGACTGCACACGCCACTTCGGAGAGTATGCCGTAGGAGTGTATGCCATGTATGTGGAAGGAGAAGTTAACGGAGGATTTCATTTTGCCATCCCCCTGCCCGGAAAGAAATGGAACCGGAATCATGCTGTCAGGATGAAGCCGGCTGAGTTTTTTGCCGCCGAATATAGCATGGTGTCGTGGGGCGAGTATGCCGATAGGAAAATGGGATATACCTATCAGACACGACCGGCAGAAAACCGGAGCAACGGATTCTTTCAGCCGGAATATATACGGCATTTCCTGATAAAAAGTATCGAAAAAGAGAGAAACAAAAAACAGTTTTAATATTTTCTTAATGACAAAAATGATTATGAAAAAGAGTGACTTATTTAAGATAGGTGTGTTGCTGATGGCAACGACCTTGGGAACAACCGGATGCTCTTTCGGAGAAGACGAGAAGAAACCGGAAATTGTAGTGGATCCTGCCGAAAAAACAATAGAATACTACATTGCAGGTAAAGTGACGGAAGGAACGACCGCGCTGTCCGGTGTAGAAGTGAAAGCCGGTGAAGTAACGGCTACGACGGATGCGGAAGGGGCTTATAAACTGACAGTGGACAGCAAGAAGATGTACACCGTGACATTCAGCAAAGAAGGGTATATGAGCATAGACAATGCAACGGCAACCATCGCAGACAATGCGGCAAACCGCAGTATGGTGAGTCTGAGTGTGAAATTAAGCAAGAAAGCTCCGGAAAAAGAAGTGAAGGCCGATGCGGAAGAAGAAGTGGTGGTAACCGATAAAGGAGACAGCAATATCTCTCAGGCAGAAGCAGCTGTAATTATTCCTCCCAAAGCCATAGAAACAACTACAACCGTAAGCGTGACCCCGTATGAAGAACCGGCTGCCGTGACAACAACCGTGACACCGGGAAATAATGTGGAGACTCCGGTAGCGATCGCAAACATCGAAGTGGAAACAGCCAAAGAGGTCACTCTGGCCAAACCGGTAACACTGGCAATCATAAACAAAGCTTCGGAACATACAACGTTCGAAAATGTGGAAGTGTACAATCAGAAAACAACCACAAGGGCCGGAGAAAACTGGAACAAAGTGGCAGATGCCATTTATGACTCGGAAACGAACAGCTATAAGTTCACATTGCCCGCAGGCGCATCACTGTCCGGAAAATATTCGATGCGCGTCAAGAGTAGCAAGACCACAGGAAAAGAACTGGTAGGCGAGACAAACAAGGAAGAGAAAAAAAGCAATGAAGGCAATATGACTGCCATTCCGGAATACAAAATCAACTTTGAGGCTACGGCCGGATGGGAATATACCGTCAGTCCGGAAAAGGCGCTGATGAATGCAGGCGTAGACGCTGCGGATGCCCAAGGCATGGCCACGACGATCAACAGTGCCATTGAAGCGCAGGAAGGAACGACGGGAACTTATAAAGTGGCTCACGAACTGATAGCGGGTATCAGCGGTAACCATATCCTTTATTACCTGAATCAGGCTAAATATTGCGAAAAGACATATACATTCAAAATCAGTGGCGGAAGAACAGTGACCATCACCCTGAAATTCTATACAGGAATGCAGATTACTTACACCAACGTGGAAGCAAGCCAGCACTCGGGAGGTAAGATTTAAAAGTTGTCCGATAAACACTAACTAAAAAACAAATAAATCATGAAGCTGAATAATATAAAAACAGGATTGCTGTTGGCCGGATTGCTGCTGCTATTCGGAAATGTAAAGGCACAGGATAATCCATTCAAACCGGAATGGTTTGTATCGGGAGGTATTAACGGGGTCACAGCTTTAAATGGTTCGGCAAACAACATATTGGGAGGGAAAGTCTCCGGCGGCGTGTGGTTAAATAAGATCATCGGTCTGCGCGTCGATGCAGAAGCCGGCAACGTATGGCTGAAAGGCGGATACAATGCCGTGACAGTTGGTGCCGGAGCGGATATCCTGGTGAACCTGATGAAGAATTATACCGACGAAGACAGAAAATTCCGGTTGAACGCCATTTTCGGATTAGGGTATAACTACTATTCGTTTGGTGATGATTATCCCAGACTGTCAAAGACGAATACCATGAGCGGTAACTTCTCTCTGCAAGCTGCTTTCAGGCTGAATTCGCATCTGAGCATCTTTGCTGAACCGGGAATCAAAATCAGTACCAAGTTCTATGACATCGAAAACAAAGATGATGTGTTTGCCGGCGGAATGATGACCGTAGGTGTGATATACAAATTCTAATAGCATAAAATTGACCACAGATTAGCACAGATCATTCCACGAGACTAATCCGTGAAACGATCTGTGTAAACTCCGTGGTGAAATCAAAAAAACGGATTGACTACAATGAAATTAAGTAAATTCTTATCGAGCAGAACAGGAAAACGTTTCTATAACCTCTGTTATTGCTGGGGAGCCTGTCTGGTTATTTTGGGAGCCGTATTCAAAATCGCTCACATGCCTTATGATAATTTGTTTTTAATGATCGGATTATTTACGGAGGTATTCATCTTCTTCATCTCCGGATTTGACGAACCGGCTAGAGAGTACAAATGGGAAAGGGTGTTTCCGCTATTGAATGATAAAAACGCAAACATAAATCCCCATACAGGAGTATCGGATACACTGATGACAGAAAAGTACATACAGCAGCTGAAAAGACTGGAAAACAACGTGTGCAAACTCAATGAAACGTACGAAGCGCAAATAAAGGGAATGACGGAACACGCTAAGTCGTTGAACGAGATGAATTCGGAGGAACTGAAAAAGGAGACAGAAAAAATGGCAGCATACATAGAATTACTGAACAAGCAATATAGTCAGATGCTGAATGCCATGAATGTAAAAACCGGGAAATAAGACGAAGAGACATGGCTAAATATACATTGCCGCCAAGGCAAAAGATGATTAACCTGCTGTACGTGGTATTGATTGCTATGCTGGCCATCAATATATCGTCGGATGTCTTAGAGGGGTATGGACAAATGAACAACGACTACCTTCCACAAATAAAAAAGCTGGAAGAATATAACCGGACTTTACTGGAAAGAATTAACAGCCGAAATGATAAAGCGGCTTTATCTGCACAGAACATAGATGCGGCGGCAGGAAAACTAATGGATACACTGGAGGAACTGAAAGAAGATATCGCCCGGAAAGCGGACAAAGAGAAATATGAAGCCGGCAAGCTAAAAGCAAAAGATGACTTGAACGCTGTGCCGGAGGTATTTCTGTCGGTCACCGGGGGGAAAGGGAAAACACTCAGGCTCTCACTGGATACATTCAAAGAAGACGCTTTATCGCTGATCAAGAATGATGCACACAGACAACTGGTAGGCACTTACCTCAATACGGAAAGTCCGGGTACCGGAATATCCTGGGAAAAGGAAACCTTCTCTTATCTTCCTGCCATCGGTGGAGTGACATTTATCAATAAAATGCAGGAAGAGGTGTTGCTGTGCGTGAATGAAGTATATCGGTCACTGCTGTACGAAGAGGCAGAAGATGGAAAAGGCGGAGCTTTTGTATTCATCAATGAAGACCAGATGATAGTAAATAAAGATGGAACGGTGGACCTGCCTGTAGTACAGATCACACCCGCCTTAACAAGTATCTTGTATACCGACTATGAAAACCCGCTAAATATACTGACTGCGGGAATACCGTTCAACGAGGTGACATTCCGGATGACGAACGGAAAGATACTCAAAAGAGGAAACCATTGCATAGCCGTTCCCGACGAAAAAGCACAGACAGCGACAGTTACCGCCACACAGATAAAAAACGGGGTGGCAAGGCAACTGGCCGAATACCGGTATACCGTAAAGGCACTGCCCGATCCGACACCTTATATACTCTGCACGGATGAAAACGGGAGAACGGTGCAATACCGGGGAAATGTGCCCATTAACAAACGGCTGGTATCCAACATGACACAGCTGGGAGCTTCAATCAGCGATGGTCCGAAAGCCAACTACGAGATCAGCAGCTTTGAAATGGTATTGATCAAAGGAAGCAGTAAAGCGGTAACTTCAATACCCAACACCGGGAACAAATTCTCGGCCAGGCAAATGGAACTGATCAGACAACTGGAGAAAGGAGATAAATTCTATATCACTTCGATTGTTGTGACCGGTCCGGGAAATAAAAAGAAACAGATTGCATCAATCAATGTCGTATTAATATAACACAACCATGACAAATATATTGGGATTGAAACAAAACAGATGGATCGTTGGGGCAGTACTGCTGCTGACAACCTGTAACTTACAGGCACAGGAACAGCCAAACGCCAGGGAAAAGTTTGAAAGAGGAAATTGGTTTGTATCCGGTGGCCTGAATGGAGAATGGCTGACCAAGACAATCGGTAACGTATATGCAGGCGGCAAAATCTCCGGAGGTGTATATCTGACGCCTCTTTCGGGATTCAGAGCCACTGCGGAGATCGGTAAGAACCGGATAGGGAATGACGCAAAAGCCACGCAGCTCAGCGCAAACCTGGATTATATGTTGACTCTGATAGGAAACAATGGATTCAAAAGATTTAATCTGGCGGCTATTCTGGGTGCCGGTTTCAACTATTATGACTTTGGGGACAATGATCCGAAATATACAAGGGTCAACACTATTTCGGGTAACTTCTCGATTCAGGCTTCGTACAATGTAAACAGAAAATTCAGCGTATTTATAGAACCGGGATTAAAGGTTTTACCCAAATACTACAGCAAAGAACTGAACAACAAAATTTATATGCAAAGCAACCTCACAATAGGACTTGCATATACTTTCAGAGATAAATATCGGAAGAGCGTGGACAACAGCATCCACCCCCTCTATCTACCGGAAGCGGATCTACTGGAGATAAAGGAGAAAATAGGGATGCTCTGTGAAGAGGTAATGCAAATGAAGCAGGAATTAAAGGAACGCCGGAAAATAACAGACGGGCAAAACCTGATGATTGTTCCGCAAAAGGATGCACTCTCCATCGATATTATGTTCGACGAATTCAGCTCGTTCGTTAGCGAAGAGCAGGGACAGAAAATAGACGGAATTGGCGAATGGATGAAGAATAATAACGCAAGTATCCGGATCATTGCTTTCAGTGATAACCTGACCGACAAAAAAGCGGATCAGGAGCTGCGTAAACGTCGTTCGGAAGCCATCCGGAAGATATTGATAGAGAAATATCACATCTCTCCCGAACGCATTTCGGAATCGACACCGGAAGCGATGGGATATGAAAACAAAACGGGATGTAATGCAATGATTGTATACATTCCTGAAAACAAATAATAATCACAATTCACACACACTAATCACATGACGATTGCTGTTGATTTTGATGGTACCATCGTAGAACACCGCTATCCGAAGATCGGAGAAGAAATTCCATTCGCAACAGAAACCCTGAAAATATTGGCTCAGGAGCGACATAAGCTTATCTTATGGACCGTACGCGAAGGAGAATTGCTTGAAGAAGCGATTGAATGGTGCCGCCAACGGGGAGTCTTTTTCTATTCTGTCAACAAGGACTATCCGGAAGAAGAAAAGAGTCATAACGGATTCTCCCGTAAACTGAAAGCAGACCTGTTTATTGATGACCGGAACCTGGGAGGTTTGCCTGACTGGGGAACCATCTACCAGATGATCCATGAACAAAAGCCATACGAACCTGTTCTATGTGACAGGCAGAAACCGACCGGCGATTTAAGCTGGATAGAGAAACTGCTCGGCAAACGTAACAAATAAAGAAAGAGGTTAACAATGAACAATCATGTAGTAATTATGGCCGGTGGCATAGGAAGTCGATTTTGGCCCATGAGTACACCGGAATGTCCCAAACAATTCATAGATATATTGGGATGTGGAAAAACACTGATTCAGCTAACTGTAGAGAGATTCGGTAATGTTTGTCCACAGGAGAACATGTGGGTGGTCACTTCGGAAAAGTATATAGATACTATTCGGGAGCAACTGCCGGGTATCCCGGAAAGTAATATACTGGCAGAACCCTGTCCCAGAAATACAGCTCCCTGCATTGCGTATGCCTGCTGGAAAATAAAAAAGAAATATCCGGAAGCCAACATTGTCGTGACTCCTTCCGATCAAGTGGTAATCGATACCACTGAATTTCGCAGGGTGATTGAGAAAGCGCTTTTGTTCACTGATAAAAGCAGTGCTATCATCACATTGGGAATAAAACCCGCCCGTCCGGAAACCGGATATGGATATATCGCCGCAGGTGAACCGATAACGAGAGACAAAGAAATATTCCACGTAGAAGCATTCAAGGAAAAGCCTGATAAAGAAACTGCTGAAAAATATCTGGCAGCAGGCAACTACTTCTGGAATGCAGGAATATTCGTTTGGAATGTGAGAACGATCACAGCCGTAATGCGGGTATATGCACCGGGGATAGCTCAGATTTTCGACCGGATATATCCCGACTTTTATACAGAACGCGAGGAAGAAAGTGTGAAGAAGCTATTCCCCACTGCCAAAAGTATCTCGATAGATTATGCAGTGATGGAAAAAGCGGAAGAGATTTATGTATTACCTGCCCAAATGGGGTGGTCGGACTTAGGTACCTGGGGAGCATTACACACCTTGTTGCCAAAAGATAAAGAAGGAAATGCAACAGTAGGACCGGATATCCGGATGTATGAAAGTCGAAACTGCATGGTGCATGCCTCACAGGAAAAACGAGTAGTCATACAAGGGCTGAACGATTACATCATAGCCGAAAAAGACAATATATTATTAATATGCCAGTTATCAGAAGAGCAACGAATTAAAGATTTCTCAAAAGAATAAATGTTGATCCCTTTCAATATTTATAAATCCCGGTTATAATACCGGGTGTAGGGGCGTCCCGATGCGAATCGTGACTGCTTTTATTTGTTTTGTTTGTGTGTGTTCCTCCGGCCAGGCGTGGTCGGAGGAACATTTTTTTATGCCCGTATTCTACAACTTGTGATTCAAGATCCAATCCGAAAATTTCTTTAAAGACTATCTCGTCCAAGTCACCAATCTCAACCTTAAAATGAAAGATTCATACCAAATGTTTCAACGATAAAGTATAAAAAAGCTTCCGGTCCTTCTTTTAAAAAAAGGAACCGGAAGCTTTTATACAAATTAATTATGCAGATTCCTATTTAAGATTCAACCTGATCTGTTATGGTCCAGGAAATAAAGGCCAACAGAATATAGCCAAACAAAATAGCAACCGGTCAGCCCGGATTAAGACAGAAAAGAGATCAGCACCCCTGCCGCTACGGCAGACCCGATCACTCCCGAGATATTGCTGGCCATGCAATATTGCAATACATGATTTTTAGGATCATATTTCAAAGCAATGTCATTGGCTACACGGCTGGCCATAGGAACCGCACTAAGTCCCGTAGCACCAATCAGCGGATTAATCTTTTTCTTCGTAAACAGATTCACCAGTTTCACAAAGAAGATACCTCCTGCTATCGACAAAGCAAAAGCCAGGAATCCTCCTACCACAATACCGATAGTCGTCCAGTTCAGGAAAGCTTCACTTGTCATCGTGGCTCCTACCGACAAACCCAGGAAAATGGTTGCCGCATTCATGATACTATTCGAAGCTGCGTCAAACAGACGGAAAGTATTGGCACCGATTTCTTTCACCAGGTTACCGAACATCAGCATACCGATCAAGGGCACTGCACTCGGTACAAACAGAGCCACGACCGTAGTCACCACAATCGGGAAAATAATTTTCAATACACGGAGGTTTTTAATTTCCGTTTTCGATGGATATTTCTTCTCCTGCTCTTTCATATTGATACTCAGTTCCTTCTTGGTACACAAAAGACGAACGACCAGTGGAATGATAACCGGAACCAATGCCATATAAGAATAGGCGGCAATCGCGATCGGGCCCAACAGATGCGGAGCCAACTTGATGGTGGTAAAGATGGCCGTAGGTCCGTCCGCACCACCGATAATTCCCAAAGAAGCTGCTTCACTGGGTGTAAATCCCATCAGGATAGCTACCAACAACACAGTAAAGATACCCAATTGAGCGGCAGCTCCGAATATAGACAGACGCAGATTGCGAAGCATCGGTCCGAAGTCCGTCAAGGCCCCCACTCCCATAAAAATGATCGGGGGAAGGAACCCTGTCTTTATAAGCATATAATACACAAAGTTCATCAGTCCCAATTCATGAGCAATATCATGGAGAGGCATCTCCCAGATATTCTTCATTACTCCGTTCACCAGGATCATGCCATTCTCGTCAGCCTGTATCACTCCCATTCCTCCGCCGGGGAAGTTAGCCAACAGCACTCCAAAGGCAATCGGCACCAATAAAAGAGGCTCGTATTGTTTCTTTATACCCAGATACAAGAGAACGAAGGCAATGACATACATCACCAGAAACTGCGGTTCGGCAACAATATTGCTGAAGGCAGTCATATCATATAATTTTTCAAATATTCCGTTCATCATCCTATCTTCATTAATACATCATCTTCAGAAACCGTATCACCGGGATTTGCAGAAATAGCTGTTACCGTTCCACCAAATTCGGCGCGGATGGCATTATAGGTTTTCATTGCTTCCACGTAGCAAAGCACATCACCTTCTTTCACCGCATCGCCTACCTTGAGCGGAGTCTCTTGCGCATTCTTTACCAGGAAGAATTTTCCTTCGAGCGGAGAAAGTACCTCTTTCCCTTCACCTGCAGCAGCAGACGGTTGTGAAGCCGGTGCAACAGGCAGTTCCGTGTCTCCGTAAGCAACTGTCACCCGGTAAGCTTGCCCGTCTACCTGTACCGTAAGTGTTTTAGGTTTCGCTTCTTCCGTAGGCACCTGCTCTTTCTCAGCCCTGCGTTTTGCTACATCAGCCAAGAAATCCTCTTTCGCTTTTCCGCTCTTATAAGCTTCATATTGAGCCGGATGCATCGCATATTCAAAGAGTTCTTCATCGTCCTCGCCTGTCTCCCACTTCTTTTCTTTCATTAGTTTGCGATATTTCTCAAGATCGTCCGGATAGTTATCCTGCGGATTTCCCTCAAAGAATTTCCGTCCTTCTCTCTCGGCTTTCTCTATAATTTCAGGAGCAAGCTTGCCCGGCAGACGTCCGGCTTTGCCCAGAATCATATCCCAAATATCATCAGCGATCATTCCCCAACGCTCTTTTCCTTTCTCCATCGCGATAACGTTCATCATCGAAAGATTTTTCACATACTGGCTGAAAGGAGTAACCAAAGGAGGATATCCGACGCGGGGCCATACATAAGCCACTTCATTGAACAACTTGATCAGAAGCTGATCTTGTGTCATAAAAGGAAGATTGTGTTTTGCCTTATACTTATTAATAGATTCCAGGTTCGTTTCCAAATCTGCCATCAGGCTTCCCATCATTCCACCCGGAAGTCCCGGAGCTATCAACAATGAATTCATCAACCGGTTTTTCGGACTGATATACAGTCCCAGAAAGTCGTCCATGAATTCCTGAATCAGGGCACGCACCTTCATATAGGCCTCCATATTAATCTCAGGTACCTGGAATCCCGCATCTTTCAACATGGCCTGTACACTCAATAAATCGGCATGTCCTGTGCCCCACGACAACGGTTCCATTCCGACATCTACATAATCACACCCGGCTTCACATACTTCCAAAATGCTGGCCATGTTAAAGCCCGGTCCTGCATGGCTGTGATATTGAATAGGAATATCGGGATGCGCAGCTTTGATATTTGCCACAATCTTGCCCAAAGAAACGGGGCGTCCGATACCTGCCATGTCTTTAATGCAAATCTCGTCCGCCCCCAGTTTTATCAGTTCCAGTGCCATATTGGTGTAATATTCCACCGTATGGATTGGCGAATGGGTGATACAAAGCGAACATTGCGAAATCATTCCTGCATCTTTGGCATAAGTGATAGAAGGAGCGATATTGCGTACATCATTCAGCCCACAGAATGTACGGGTGATATCCGTCCCCTGTGCTTTCTTTACTTTATAAAACAACTTACGCACATCGGCCGGAACAGGACTCATACGAAGCCCGTTGAGAGCACGATCCAACATGTGTGTCTGTATCCCGGCTTCATGGAAAGGCTTTGTCCATGCACGCACCGATTTATTCGGGTTTTCACCAAACAATAAATTTACCTGTTCAAAACCACCGCCGTTTGTTTCTACCCGGGCAAAACATCCCATTTCAACAATAGCAGGTGCTACCTTCACCAACTGGTCTACCCGAGGCACATATTTACCGGCAGACTGCCACATGTCTCTAAAAACCAGACTAAATTTTACTTCTCTTTTCATTTCCGTTTTCGGTATTATTCTATAAGATTAATTTTCAGATTTTCTCGATTTTAGCCACTTTCCCTTTTCCCTGAGTCACCACATTAACGGCCGCCGTAATGGCTGCAACAATATTTCCGGGAATAGGAACCGGTGATTGGGCACCTTGCTTTGCAGGAAGCTGTTCTTCAGGAGCATATTTATTAACCAACGAGATAAGTAACTTTCCTAAATAGATCACAATGAGGAGGATAGCAAAGACAGTTGCCATCCCGACTACCATCAGTAGAAGCGCTGTTTCCAAATTTTCCATATAATTAAATTATTAGTAAACAATGTCGATTTGCAAAAAATCGTTCGAATTTAGCAATAATTTATTAATAAGTGAAAGATAAAAAACTTAAAAAACACAAAAGCGATCAGGCGGCTCAAAATGTATAATTACATTTTGAGCCGCCTGATCGCTTTTGTCTTAGTTCTGATTTTTTACTTTTGCACTATGGGTATCGGCGCAGCCTCAGAGGAAACAAACCCTTTCAGACTCTTCAAATAATCGATAAAAGCCACAGTTGTTTCAAGATTCTGACTATTAAAATCTCCTATTTCATAACCTGAAAATAATTTGCTGTCATAACCGTCGCCACCCGAGGTGATGAAAGCATCCAATACAACGATACATTTATCGTCATCACGGATTATCTTATTGGTACGGCAGTCGGTTATCGTTTCAACATTTCCTTTCGAATTCAAATGTAGTTTTAAATAAGAAGTTTGCAGAAAACCGTTTTTATTCCTGCGTCCATCGTCCAATAATTGCTTCAACCGTTCACCCGTAAATTCATAAGCTACCACGTTACCACCGAATGGAAGCACATTGCCGGCACGCAACCTTGTGACCTCACCCGCCGGAATACTGGCACGTAAACCACCAAAATGATTTACCCCAATGACGGGCAACACTTTCAATTCGGCAGGCACTTTTTCATTCTCTAAGAAACTCCGGACGTAGGCAGCTGTCACATAAGCTCCCACCGGAGTGTACTCCCATTTATTAATGGTACGATCGTGGATCAGGGCATCTTTTGCCAAAATCAGTTTTTCCGACAGTCCGTATACCGCCAATACTTTATCGACCAACGAATCGATATGTGCATTAGACGGCCCCTCTGTCCGAATTGTATCACCTCCTATATAAGAGATACGATTGCCGCCCTCTTCTTTCACTACTCTAAAATCCAACTTACCGATATGAGTACCGTTTACCCCTGCCTGGATAATGGGTACATCGTTCACCTTACTAAGAACAACTTCGTGAGAATGCCCGGAAATGATTGCGTCCACTCCTTTCAGGAAAGGCAGCAATTTAGCATTCTCCTCTTCTATAATATCTCTATTCTTCATGTTAGTGCCGATATGCATCAAGAGTACTACCATATCCACTTTGCCTTCTTTCTTCAACCGACAGGCAGTCTCGACACGGGCTGCATATACAGGATGCACAAAAGCCAGTCCCTTTATATTTTCCGGACTCGTTTTATGTGCCGTATCAGTCGTTGTCAACCCTACGAAAGCCACCCGCACCGTTCCTCCATTCTTCAAATTCAGAGTCACAATCCGGTAAGGTTTAGCCCACTCCAACGTATCTCCCCGATCCGTTATAATATTGGCTGCCACAAAATTCATATATACCTTCGCCGTATCCGTCAGATAGGGTAATCCCCAATCAAACTCGTGATTGCCTACAGCGGACATTTTTACATCCATTTCCTGAAACATTTCCGGTAACGGATTGCCTCTGGTTATTCTTGAGAAATAACTTCCGCTGAAATTATCTCCGACAGAAAGCACGATGGTATTTTTATTTTTCTCTTTCTGTGTCAACACTGTTTGTACCAGTTGGCCGGCTCCGGGAACACCCTTATCGCAGGCAAAGGCTCCATGAAAATCGTTAAATGATACAAGTGACAAGGTATCTGTCACATTTCCCTTGACAACAGGTATTACAGTATTCGATTTATGCTCTTTCCTTTTTTCCACTTTGACAGGTGTCTGTGCTCCTCCCCCCGTAAAAAAGCAAAGCATCAACCCCAATGAAGCAATCTTCCGGATATGCAATTTTTCCATAAGTATATTCTTTTATTTATTTTCCACAAAGGTAAAAAAAAATATATCCAAAAGTAACGCACCACAAATAAAAGTTATACGAGCAAACAACCGGAAAGGTAAACTGAATACAAAAAATCTGCTGAAACATTTAGAACATTCCAGCCGATTCTCTTTGTAATGAATATTATAGTTTCACTACATCTTCCTGATCGTATCCACCACTCTCCTGATATCCTCATCTGTCAATGTAGGTCCCGAAGGCAGACACAGACCGATATTAAATAAACGTTCACTCGTACCATTCCCATAGAACGGAGCATCCGTAACTACAGTTCCCCCCGAGGGGAAAGAGGATTCTGTTCCTCTACCGATACCAGGATACTCCTTTAATACAATGGCCCACAATTATCTGGGTTTGGCAGATATCCTGAAAAGATTAGGAATTAACGAGGTGAACGAAGTAAATGCCATTCTCAGACTGTCAGATTATGAAAGAAAGGGAACAGTACAGGCCCTCTTTTCATAGTTGACAAAAAAGCAAGTATATCGGTTTTAGTCTACAGAGATCTTCAGTAAGCCTAAGAAGTAAAGATCAAACTTAACAAGCTGAAATACAGACTATTCAAAGTTCAAAACATCTGTCAGTAAAAGCTTTGTTTTAACACAGAGTTAAAGTTTATTCTTTGGATGCAAATAACAAGTGTTTTAAATGCAAAAGGCTTGTTATTTGCACACAAGAATAAAAATGGCTGAGAAAGGGAGTTAACAATGTTAATTATAAGGATAACAAACTGTATTTACAAAAATACTTTCTTGTATCAGAGAGACCACTCTATTTTAACGAAATCTTCCAATCTATATAGTAAAGCATATAAAGGTTTATTCCATGGCTCAACACAAGTAGAGAATCTAGCTTGAAATCATTAAAAGTTAAAACGGATACCGGAATTCCAAACCCATTCCCAACGCTTATAAACAACATTGTACTGATACTCTATCCCTGTTTTTAACTGTAATTTCTTATTGAGACTATAAGAAAAACCTGTACCCACATAATATGGAGTAGCTGTAGTTGGCAATATTACTGTTCGGTTCTTATCAATAGTATAGCCACCATAAACACGATACGCCAAATGGTCTGTAAACTTAAACTGTATATCAGTTTTCCTCTTTATCAATACTCGGGGATCCCCTATATCCAACTGGGATTTTACAAATAACTGTTTATTGCCCAACATGTGGACATTCATGAAGAGCGAATCTTGCCGGATATTCAACTCATTAACTTTAAAAGTGGATATATGGTATTTACCTGTAAAGACGTTAGGTCTGTACAATAGGAAATCTTTGATTAGTAAAATGGCAGAACGAGATTGAGATTTAAATAAGCGTCGTGGAGAAGAAAAAGCTCTGTCGAGTTCTCTTAATGCCTCCCGGTTAATTCGGATTTCAGCTTGTCCTGCTAATATTTTCTTTAACTTCAAAGAGTCATTTTGTGTCCACACATTTTGTTCTTGTCCTTGCATGACCAAAGGCAAACATAAAGAAAATATGATAAATAAAATGAATCTCATCAACACTTTGCCATTAATTAAGAATAATCAATCATGTATTGCATTTCCTTACTTTCATACAATAAATAAACAAGTAACCATATATTATAATTAAGAACATGAAACTTCGATTTGTCCCTACGCACCCCATAATATTTAACACCATTAAGTATTACTTTACAAGTGTATGTTATTTCATAAAAATACTGGTAAACTGGTCTATTTTATAAGAGTCTGGCATATTGAAATCAGTAGGTATTTGATATTATTATCCAAGTAAAAAAATACATAAAAATATCACCAAACCACATCTATAATTAAAGATGTAGAGAGATAACATTTTATTCTTATTCACATGGAAAATATATTTTTAGTTGTTTTTGCCTACAATCACCACATTCCTTTTAAAATCCTTATTCACAATTATCTTTCTCCATTTTCTCAACCTTTCAGATTTTCTCTTTATCTTTGTAGTAGAATAGATTAGCATATAGGCAGATCTATATAGAAAATCATATATTAACTACTTAAAAATCAAAAGAGAATATGTCAATGCATACTTGGTTTGAGTGTAAGATCCGTTACGAGAAGTTGATGGAAAACGGAATGAACAAGAAAGTTACTGAACCTTATCTCGTGGATGCACTCAGCTTTACAGAAGCAGAAGCACGCATTATTGAGGAGATGACTCCGTTCATTACAGGAGAATTTACCGTATCGGATATCAAACGAGCCAACTATAGTGAACTTTTCCCCAGCGAAGAAGAAGCTGCTGACCGCTGGTTTAAGTGTAAACTGATTTTTATCACACTAGACGAAAAAAGTGGTGCTGAGAAAAAAACGTCGACACAAGTTCTGGTACAGGCAGCTGACCTGCGCGATGCTGTAAAAAAGCTGGACGAAGGCATGAAAGGTACAATGGCTGATTATCAGATAGGTTCTGTTGCTGAAACAGCAATCATGGATGTATATCCATATAGTTCTGAGCCTAATGATAAACCGGAAGTATAATATTATATAAGGAAATGAACTAAGTTCACCACAGATTGACACAGATTAACACAGATGTTTTAATCTAATTTTCAATGAAATAAAAAATTATCAATCTGTGAAAATCCGTGTAATCTGTGGTGAAATGAACTCAAAACAGTATAAAAATGAATGTTACTGATAACTTAAAGCAGGTCCTGGCCGAATTGCCATCCGGCGTTCGACTGGTTGCAGTCTCGAAATTCCATCCGAACGAAGCCATTGAAGAAGCCTATCGCGCGGGACAGAGAATTTTCGGAGAAAGCAAAGTGCAGGAGATGACAGGCAAGTATGAAAGCCTGCCCAAAGACATTGAGTGGCATTTTATCGGGCACTTGCAGACAAACAAGATCAAGTATATGGCGCCTTATGTGTCCATGATACACGGAATCGACTCTTACAAACTGCTGGCAGAAGTGAACAAACAAGCCATAAAGGCAGAAAGAGTTATTCGCTGTTTACTGCAAATACACATCGCTCAAGAAGAAACCAAGTTTGGTTTCAGTTTTGACGAATGCAAAGAGATGTTGAATGCCGCCGAATGGAAAGCATTGGCAAACATACAGATATGCGGACTGATGGGAATGGCTACCAACACAGATTCGAAAGAACAAATCGAACGGGAATTCCGTTCTTTAAATTGTTTTTTCCATGAGGTGAAAAAACAATATTTTGCCAACGAACCGACTTTTTGCGAACTTTCAATGGGAATGTCCCATGACTATCATCTGGCCATTAAAGAGGGCAGTACATTGGTAAGAGTAGGAAGTAAAATCTTCGGGGAAAGAGTTTATTAATAATTGAATCAATGAAGTAACAGATTCATTGAAAAAACCATTAACAATAATTACCATGGCCGACTTAAAAACAACTTTTGCGGGATTGACTTTGAAAAATCCTGTAATTATCAGTAGTTCGGGACTTACTAACAGTGCCGCTAAAAACGCAAAGCTGGAAGCTGCCGGTGCAGGAGCCATTGTCCTGAAATCACTATTTGAAGAACAAATTATGATGGAAGCTGACCGTCTGAGGAATCCATCATACTATCCGGAAGGAAGTGATTATCTGGCTGAATATATCCGTAATCATAAATTGGCAGAATATCTGGAACTGATTAAAGAAAGCAAGAAGATATGCACCATTCCTGTTATTGCAAGTATAAACTGCTATACCGACGCTGAATGGGTAGACTTTGCAAAGCAAATAGAAGAAGCCGGTGCAGACGCACTGGAAATAAATATTCTTGCTCTACAATCGGACATCCAATATAAATACGGCTCATTTGAACAACGTCACATCGATATTCTGAGCCACATAAAGAAAACAATTCGCATCCCGGTTATTATGAAATTGGGCAGTAACTTTACCAATCCGGTAGCCTTGATCGATCAACTTTATGCCAACGGTGCAGCAGCTGTTGTCCTTTTCAACCGTTTCTACCAACCGGATATTGACGTAGAGAAGATGGAGCATACTTCAGGAGACGTGTTCAGCAACGCATCCGACCTTTCGACAACCCTGCGTTGGATAGGTATCTCTTCTTCACTGGTATCTAAAATTGATTATGCCGCTTCAGGAGGAATTCATAAACCGGACGGAATTGTAAAAGCTATTTTAGCAGGAGCATCGGCCATCGAAATATGTAGTGCCATCTACCAGAACACCAATCTGTTTGTAGGAGAAATGAACCGCTTCCTTAGCGCATGGATGGAGCGGAAAGGATTTAAGCACATCTCTCAATTCAAAGGTAAGCTGAACGCTAAAGATGTGGAAGGCATCAATATGTTTGAACGTACCCAGTTCTTAAAATACTTCTCTGAGAAGTAAGATGATAATAGCGAGTGGTGAACAAGCTTCACAGTTTGTTCACCACTCTTTTTTAATCCACAGTTCTCTTTTAATTCAAATTTTATTGAGATGGTTCAAAGGTTATAATTGTCCTACGAAAATTTCTGGTAAGCCGCTGCTAATTTTTTATCATATTGATTCTGCTCATAAGCAGGACCATTATAACGTTTGGCAAACTCTGCCCAGTCTTTGGCTTGCAAAGCGGAAAGCATTCCGGATTGTTTGATAAAGCGGGCGGACAGCACCAATTGTCGACATTCACTCATACACATAGCTTTTACAAAGCTGTCGACACTCTTCTCTCCACAGGCTGCATAGTTGAAACCCATAATCTGGAACATCCCCCAGCTGGCAGAAGCATCCGCTGCTTCATGATTGATCTTACGGGCTTGTTCCAAACGATCGTATTCACCCATACCGCCTTTGTAATGTCCCTTCTCCCATTTGGGATAGAGAATGTTTTCATTCCCCTTCACATGCGATTCAGGATTGATATTCCGCTTTTTCAATTGATTCCAGAAAATATGACCTTCGAAAAGGATAGCGGGCTTACCGGGAGCAAAAAATCCTCCTCTCCCTCCTGTTTCTACTTGCTGTACCGCTTTTAAAGCAGCCACTTCCACATCGAGCAACCGGGCCACAAGAATAAAATCTTCTTCAGTCAAACGTTCGGTAATGGGATGCCCTGTAAAGAACAGAACTTCCCAAGTGCGATATCCCACGATTCCATCAGCATCCAACTTGTTTTTCTGTTGAAAATCAATAACTGCCTCTTTCATTTCTTGTGTAAAAGTCCGGCTTTCCTTTACTGAATAACCATTGCGTTTCAACTCCCGACACAGCAAGAGAGCTTCTTCACCTTCATAACCTAATTTAATAGTCTTCATATTCCAATTATTTTTTATTTATCATCTCATTTGTGAAGCCTTTTCCAGTTCATAAAGCGCCTTGTAGGCACGATAAATAAACTGGAAAAATTCATAACCGGTAAAATAACCGTCTGTACCAATACCACTATTACCGGACGACGTGCCACAGAAAAATTTACCGTCCAACAAAATATCCGTCTGAACAAGTTTCGGAAAATAAACTTCCTTCCACAGCTTCATATCTTCTCCGGAGAATGAAGCACATCCCTTTTCTGCCGGAAATCTGTTCACATACTTTTCAAGCATTGACACACACTCCATCAAAAGTTTTTTCTGTTCATTGGCATTTGCGCCCATTTTATTCAATATAGGATTCATACTCTTTCATTTTTTAATATTTAATTCAAATCTAATTTCAGTGATTTTTGGCTTAAGGCCAACATAATCAATTTTCAGGACCGCAACAGTATTTTCCTTGTTACGGCAAGTCACTTTATTCGTGAAATACAAATTACCGCTTTCATCCGGAAAAACGGCTGTACAATGCAGATATTCTCCGGTCTGGCGATAGGTCAACAGACGCTGATCGCACATACGCAAGAAAAATAAAAAGGCATTTACAAAACTACCGACATGAACGATCCGTATCTCGGGATGATAATAACTGAAAGGTTTACCAACCGGCTTGTTATTTCTTAGTAAAAAATAACGTGCCTGTTCCCCACATTGATCTGCCGATCTTATGACGGAAGATTCTTCTACCGTTGCTTCGGTTGCATTATCCGCTACCGGCTGAGGGGCAGTTTCTACAACGGGAATTGTTTTCGGAATTTCCTTTCGGAACGGATGGCGGATCTTCTCCCCCATCCGCTTGAAAAAAGTCAATTTCATGCCTCGTCCGTTTAACCGTTGAACTTGCTTTTTCTCTCCAAATTCTCCTGCGCATTCTGAACTTTCCGCAATGCGTCAAAAGCTGCTTTCGACTTCATGCGGTCTATGTTCAAACGCAAGTGACAGGATGGACACTGCAAGGCATTGGATGTCAATAATTCAAAGATCGATGTCTCAATAAATGCTCCGCATTGCGGGCACTTCATCCCGGCTTTCTGTTCACGGGCATGTTCGGCTACATTATTCATTTATTTCCTCCTTCCGTTATTTCTTCAGCTTCAGTTTCTTCTACTTGCATATTGCTCGCCGTCAGATGTAACAGATTAGACAACCCCGCAGGCATATCTGCCTGACGCATCTTCACTTTCACTTTCATATTTGCCGACAAGCTCTGCTGCACATTCGAAGTGCTGCTGCCTTCTCCTTGTTTGGGAGCCAGTGAAGCCCGGAGTTTAAATCCTCCTCCACTTTGCGGCTCATTCACGCTTTTACCTTCTTCCAGTGAAAATTTCTCTTCAGCTGTTTCCGACAGTGCATCCAGAATTTTAATATCGAAATCGAAATCTGCTTCCTGTACTTGCAACAGTGGCAGAGGTACCAATGTCAGTATCGGTATACTTACACTTTGCGTTCTTCCCCCACCGGCATCCTGACTCTGATAGTTGAACGTAAGCATACGTATCTTACCGGTCCGTCCTGTCACAGGATCATAGGATTCAAATGCGATTTTCATCAGATAATCCAGATATCTTTGTGAAGATAATGAATCCGCTTCAATAGTTGCAATCAAAGGACCGGCAATCAATTGCTGAAGTTCCATTACCTGGCTACTAGTGCTCCTAACTTTCTTATTATCCATATTATATCATTTGATTTTATCGCATCACAAAATCTTCCAGTAACGAATCATCATCCGTTTGACTGACTGAATAATTGCGAGGGCTGAACTTGATCTTAAAACTGTGTATCGCTTCTTCAGGCATATTCATCAGTTCATCAGCCGTGATGGCCACATCCAGCTGTGGAAATGAATGAAGACTTTTAAAGTTGGCATCTACCGACAGCTTTTTTACAATAGCTTCCATCGCTTTTATAATATTCTTTTCAGCGGTATCACGAAGTTTTTCTCCATCTTCTCCGGCAAAAAGATCATCAAGATCTGTATCGTAAAGAAATTTTTTACGTACGACATCCGTCAGTCTGCTAATCACAACATCGTTATTCACAGAACCATTACTACTGTCTACGGCATCATAGAGATTATTTCGGAAAGAGTTTCTCATATTACGGCTCAGAAAAGTGCAGAATTCCTGATGAAGTTTGTTTTCTTTTTTAAGCCGTTCAAAGAAGTGTTTCTCTCCTTCATTTCTCTCTATATCCGAAGTCATCACTGTGGTGACAGCACTGCTAATGGCTACCCTGGCAACTTGTTCGCACAGTTCTTTAAGGAACTGACGGAACTTATCATACTTGATATTAAACTGTTGCTGACTTTCCGATGCACTTTTCACACCATATTTCAAATCCAGTTCCATATCGCTTACCATAACATTAGGCAATTGAAAATCTTTCGCCTTTCCGTCTTTTCCGTAAGAGTCGCCAAGCGACAACGAATAAAGATTTGCTTCGTGTTGTGCCGAAACGATATCACGCAATATAGAGCCGATTACTGAACTTAACTGAGCCATAATATGATTTTTTAAGTTTTAATTAACGTTATTCCGTTACCTCTTCCTGGGGAGTTGCCGTGTCTTTTTTCACTTCGACAATCACTTCCTTCTTGCTTCCCTCTGCTTTGATAGTATATGTACCTTCCGGCAAGTCGATAATCTTACTGTCACCACTTACCTTAAAGTCGGCCGCATTAGCTCCGGTTCCTGTAATAGTCAGTTTGTCAGGAGCCAACAGACCGCTGCCATCCTTATAGGTGGCAATCAACCGTACTGTTTCTTTACCATTTTCAATAAGCAGCAAGTTGCTGTTCACTTCCAGTGTACCGGCAGGATCGGAAACATCCAGTGAGTTACCCAGCAATTCCAGAATTTTAGAAAGACCTGCGGGCATACTGTCTTGTCCGGCTTTTACAGCCACGTCCATGGTATACTCTACACTGTACTTAGAATCGGAAGTTGCTTTAGAATCCTTCTTCGATGAATAGCTTGCATTCATATCCGCATTCATTTTGAAGCATCCGAATCTCATACTGGCCGAAGCCTTCAAAGCCGCATCCTTAGATACAGATTCATTCGTCTCTGCCGTTGTTGAAGAGGAAGCACTGATATTAGCCTTAAAATTAATATCCACTTCACGGATTGCAATATAAGGGATAGGAACAATGGTCAACAACGGAATATTCAACTGGACCAAACGTCCGCCTTGAATGAAAGAGAAAGAAACATTGACTGCTGTCTTCTCACCGGTTTCGGGATTAACATTTATACCTACATTCTGAATAAATTCCCAAGTTGTTTTTGCTGCCAAAGCCTGTGCTTCCACACATGCTTTCAACGGACCACCAATAATAGAACCGAACGGAATCGCCTGCAACGCACTGGTTGCAACCTGCGACGGTGTTTTGTCAACTGCCATAATAATTGTTTTTTAAAATTGTTACTTAATTGTTTTTCTCTTTTGTAAGCTTACGATGCAAAGGTAGTGCACATCCCTTGCGTAGTAAATTTTTAATTTTAAACGAAACTGGTTTTCTTTTTAGTTACCTCCATTATTTTCCCAATGCGCGCTTTGAGTAAATTTTATGGAAACAAGCTAAAAAATTCTTTTTGTGAGATTCACTGACCGGCAACATCTTCTTTCCTATATGTACATAGTTACCTGCAAATCCGGTCACCTTGAACACATTGATAGCGTAAGAACGATGAATTCTCTGAAACTTGCCGCGAGGAAGGTCATTATTGAAGATCCGATCCAAAGGATAGCTGACTGTTATCTCTGCACCGTTCTCCATACAGAGTACACAATAACTGCCGGATGCTTCCAGCCATAAGATTTCATCCAGAAGTACTCTTCTGTATTCATCACCAAAATAAACAAAAATAGCATTATCGACCAATGAGCTTTCTGACTCACCACAATAACAATACGGTTTGATTGAATTCTCTTTCATAAATTATTTATTGTTAGTTAACTGAAGTGTTTGCATGTAATTATTGTGTATAATCACCTCCGGGAGAGAAGTATAAAACACATTTCAAACTGTCATAATAAAACAGGATGCAACCTTCTGCACGGATATACCCTTTAGTAGGTGAATTAAGATGAAGCGGATAACGGACAGGACAAATTTTTCCGTCATAAATACGGTGGTGAACTATAGCGAAGCTCCCTATGCTGTCTGTCCCTAATGTAATATCCGGACGGTCTGCAGAAGATTTCCATCTTCCATACATTCCGTCCGGCATCTGTACCCGGACAGGTCGACAACCCAAAAGCACAAATATGATAAAGACAAAATACAAAAAAAAGCTGTAATGATTCCTATTTTTACCCATATATAAAAATTTTAAATTTCATTTAGTGCAAAAATAGGATTTTATTAATCTATGGAAATTTTACATTCTGACTAGATCTCTTTTTTTTCCGAATACCGGATTATTTTTTCTAAAACTATTCCTATATAAAAGATAAATCAAGTTTAAAGTAACTTTTCATCCAAATAAAAACAAATATAAATTCATTTTTAATACTGAAATAAAAAAATACCATATTATATTAATATATGTCAATTCATTTCTCTCTCAGGTTTATGCAGAATAGAGTTTATACGGTTCTCTTCATAAATAATTAATTGATGCGTAGCCTCTGCAAGATCTGACTTCAGGTGATACAAATAGGTACGCCCGGTTAATCTTTCTTCCATTATCCGTTCTAGTTCTTTCCGTATATCATCAGATGGATCGATTTCCATAACACGCGGTATGATGGCTCCCGAAGCTGTAGACTCCCCTTCCTGACCTTGCAAATAATCATATTGAGACAAAGTATAGTCCATCAGCTGATCATAGTTTAGTTTTTTCCTGGAAGATATCGTTTCTGCCAAAGGAATATAGTAAAGAATATCCTTGATAAAAGAGCTATATTCAGTCTGTACGCGGCGTACCAGATTCATATACTTTTTTTCTTCGGATGATAAATGCGTAGAAGTGAAAGAAAAGGATGCGGCAACCATCTGATATTCGAGCCCTTTATTGATTTCTGTCAACACCTCTTTGGCATATGCATAGTTTTTCATGGATATAGACGAAACAACCGTATTCAACACATACAAATCAATAGATTTGAGATTCTCTGCCAGTTCTTGTTTGAAACCGGTAAACCAATCTTGTTGCTGAGTATAAATTATGGTATCTAACTGCAGGAGTTTCAAATCGTGATGAAGTACACCTGTCTGCTGAAGTGTCTTGTTCAGAATCATAATCGAGATGACCCCTCCGATGATTCCTCCAATATAACTGCCGCCGAAACCAATCCAGGTGGGCACATCGTCTGCACCCGCCATCAGAGTCAACGGATTCAGTTCGATTAATGCCCAATTGATTGGAAAAGGCAGTACAAGAGTCAAGCCAAGCAAAATAAGAAGCTCTTTCTTACCTAAAGTGAAGTTTTCAGTCTGCATAAATCTACTTCAAAAACACAGTTATTAATTGTTCCAATGATTCCCCTTCTAAAAAGTGCCAATGATCTGCCGGCAATCGCAAAACAGGAGCGTTCGGATAATATTTATTCCATAATCTTTCGCAATTGTCATATTCTGTCCGGAATATACGATAGTTTTCCTCCGTCCACGACTCTTCAGGAGACAATCCCGCCTGTTGATGGAACAATCCGGACAGCAAAACAATAACCTCTCCCTGATAAATCAGATTAGGAGTGGTTCGAAAATAAATATTTATGATTTCGTTCCGTTCACGTACCATTTCATCGGTATCTCCGGGAAATACCAACAAAGGATAATTTTGACAGAGAGCCGGATTTTGCCAAGCCTGTCCATCCAGAGCAAAAACTTTTGGCATTATCCCCATGGAGCGATGTAACATTTCGGCCAGGCCGATAGCCAGTTCAGCTCCCATACAGAAGCCGGTAAGCGCATAGACGGTACGCTCCCGGATCATTGGCTGAACCGTCCGGACATAATATTCCAACAGTTCCGGAATATCCGTGGCCACTTTATTAAAATGATCGTAGATAGCATCTACAACTAGAAAGTCATATTTGGGATAAAGGCGGTCGGCCAAATTAAAGTACAAATGATTAAAATAGGCAGATCCACAAACCAGAATGATTACGGGTTTCTTCAGGTTTTGCTGCCTGTACCAATAGATAGGTTCATGCCGCGGAACGAGCAATAATCGGCGCAGATTACGGGCAGTATAAACTGCAGATACGTTGATGGGACATCCTTTTTTATTGGCCTCGGTAACAAGCCTCAACATATCCAGCGAAGTTAATCCCAGATCATCAATCAAATCGGCCTCAACACTGACTTGAGGCAAACCTAACATTTCCTTCAAAATTCCACATAAGATAACCTCCCCCGGATGAACAGGAGGAACATACTTCAACTCCAATGAAGTAAAAGCCGGGAGCGCCCGGACATCAATCTTATCATTTATAGTACGCTGAAAATGATCTACCACCTGCCATAAATTGGGTATCATGTAGTAAGGAAGTTCTGCACGCAAACGTTCTTTGGCCTCTTCCGGATGAAAGTTACCGGAGACTGAGGGTTGCAAATAAGCTCCCAATAATTGACGCCCATTCCGCTCAACAACTACTACGTGGGCTCTCTCCACGTCCGGATCTCTATTCAATCGTTCTGCTATTTCAGTCAATTCGATACGAAAGCCACGTATTTTGACCTGAGTATCTTTTCGCCCGATAAACCGTATTGAACCGTCCGGTTGCTGCTGTACCAAGTCACCTGTCCTGTACAACCGTTCTCCATCGTACGAGATGAATGATTTTTCATTCAGCTGAACACTCCCAATATATCCCAGCGAAACCTGAGGTCCTCCCAAGCAAAGTTCTCCTGTAGCCCCAAGAGTTGTCTGTTGGAGGTTTTCAGACAAAACATAACAGACAGTTCCCTTGAGCGGATAGCCAATATCGTCATACGACGTATCTTTGCCTACAATCCGTATGGTACTGAGTACGGTATTCTCTGTCGGTCCATATACATTCATCAACCGGTAAGGCTGCTGTTTCAGCCTGTTAAATAACTTTTCACCAATAGCCTCCGCACCAAAGAGCAGAGTCTTAAAGGATGGAAAGTCAAGGTCGGCAAACATGCCCAGCAACGAAGGAGGAAAAAAAGCAATATTCACCTTCTCGCGCCTGATCAGTTCGTCTAGTAAAGAAATATCTCTGCGTTCGTCCTCACCGGCCAGGATCAATGTTCCTCCGGCCGGAATACACATCATCAGTTCTAATATGGAAGCATCAAAACTGATACTCGCAAACGCCAGGTACCTGTTTGCCGGATCAGACAAATGATACAATTTCTTATCTATCAGATTCCTCGTAAATGTATCCAGATTCCGATAACTAATACGTACACCTTTAGGATTGCCTGTTGTTCCGGAAGTATATATAATATAGGCGCAATCATCGGGAAGAACTTCAGTATAGTCACCAACAACCGGTTCGGATAGTTGCTCCCCATTCAGGTAAAGTTGGCGGACGGACGGAATTCCACCTACTTCATTCGATGAATCGGTCAACAACAAAACCATATCCGCATTTTCAGCCATATACCGTTTACGATTATCCGGCAGCGAGGGATCTATCGGTAAATAAGTTGCCCCTAACCGGAAAATAGCCAGAATGGCAGGTACTAAAGTTTTGTTTCGTTCCATACAAACTCCGATACAGATATTCCGAAGTCCGGACGGATCAGTTACCGATAAACGTTGACGGATAGATTGTGCTATATTGGCAGAGTAACGTTCCAGCATTTGATAAGAGACGGTACCGTCTTTTGCAACGACCGCCGGTTTGTCACCCCAGGTAGAGAGTGATCGAGAAAGATTTTCTTGAATGTTTGTTTTCATTATTAGTTTGATTTAGAAATTATACAATATACTGGCGGAAATCCACCTTCCTTTCTGGCGGATAGGAACAGTCGCTCCTCCGCATTCATATCGGTTATTGAAAAGATTCTCAATGCCCAGACTGCCTTCTATCCTTTTATACTTATATCTGGTAGTGAAAGAAAAGACAGCATAACCGGGCAAACGGACTGTGTAATTCGTCGCATCTCCATTGAGTCCATCTTCCAATACACTTACCTGAGTGTAGCAGTGGCTACTGCAATTCAATTTTAAATGGGCAGACCAGCTCTGTACTTTCTTTTTAAGTAAAAAGTAGTTTGCTACAAGATTCATAGAAAAGCCGGGTACGTTATTCACAGATCCATCGGTAACAAAAAAATTGGTATAATTCAATACTTTCTGAAAACACAGGTTTCCATCCAGGCTCAGTCGGTCTGCCTTATAACGGGCAACAACCTCGACACCTCCCATATCCAGAGAACCGGCATTTTCATAAACACGTGTTTCCGGCTGTGTGAACAGGAAATGGGACGCCCGATTATAAAATAAATTACACTCTACATCTATATGTGAAGGTGAATGATGATAAGCACAAGTCACCTGATATGAACTTAGATATTCAGCTTGCAGATTTTCGCCACCCGAATAGGTATCCATTTCATTGTTTCTGTAATAATAGGGCGCATCGACAAATGCTCTGGAATAACTGGCTTTGATATTTAATCCGTTCCTGAGATAAATTAGTGACAGACGGGGAGAAAAAGCCTGTAATGTCCGCTTATTACTTCGCCGTTTATAGTCATACCTGATGCCGGCATTGACAATCCAATTTTTATGCAGGTTGTGTTTAATCTGAAGAAAGGCATCCGTGTTCATCTCGTGTCCCGTGTAAAGTCGTTTTTCGATCCACGTCCTGACGATCTCTTTAAAATTCATACCTTCCAAATACTCGGAATCATAAAGCGTATACCGATTCCATTCCACACCGCCAAGCATATTGCCTTTCCCCAGCTTCCCCCAATCATAGGCATAGTTTACACGCCCATTAAAGCCTACGTTAAAATCCATCCAGCGGATGTATTGAAATGCTCCGCGAGTCGGATAAATAATAGGTTGATAATCATAGTTAGGAAAAATAGGATAGTCTTGTAAAGTATCTCCCGAGGTTTCATAATGTACGTTTTTATTCCAATCGGTATAAAATGCGGTACTGAAAGTGATCCGCTGCCACGTGCGGCTATAAACAGCCTGTTCTCTTGCCGACCACCTGGAATATCCCGGGCCGGAACCGTCAAAAGTACGAAACCGCTCATAAGAATATGGAGAAGAAAAGAGCCACATGCTATAAGGTTGCCTTTTCTTCGCGTAATTCATACTGAAACTAAAAAGCAAATTTCCACGTTGCAATTTAATTCCTCCATCCATGGCAGGAAATCCCGAATAATTGTCCAGACGGATGAATCCGTCCCTGGGGTAAAGAGCATATTGTTTTTCGGCCGGGACAAAAACCGATTCTCCCGTTGCACGGTACAAGGAGAACCATGCCATAAAGTCCATGTTCATGTCGTGCTTTCCCAATAGCAGGTCAGCAGCCAACTGGCCCCGATTACCGGCACTGACAGATATGGAACCATTACGAACATCCACCCCGTCTTTAGTAACTATATTAATCACGGCTGTCAAAGCCACACTGCCATAAAGCGAAGAAGCCGGTCCGCGCAGCACCTCTATTTGTTTGACTTTTGCCAGACTAATACCATAATCCGGCGAAACAGCATTAGTAATATAACTGTTCAGACGTTGTCCATCCTGCATAATCAATATGTTCTCCTGTTCGGGAGAATATACCCCGCGCATAGCCAGATTCATCTCTTCATTGGAAGACAAACCGGATATACCGGGCACATAAGCTATCAGTACATCCCGCAGGCACCGGGCATGGATAGCCCGTATCATCTCCTCCGTAATTAAAGTAACAGGCACCGGAGCTTCTTCCGGGGTCTCTACCTGTTGTGAGGCTGTGACCAGAGTTACTTTAGTCTCCCTGTATTTCCTTACCATATCCGCAAAGCGTTCCGGATCTTGAAGCGAGATATAATAATAAGGTTCGTCTTTCAATAACAGCGAAACATACTTTTCCGCTTCCGGGAAGCGGTCTAAAGCTAAACAGCATAATGCAGCCAAACGGCACGCCTCGGTATGCATCGTACCTTGAAAAGACGACAGATTCTCCTCCAAGATACGACAAGCTTCATCGATATCTCCGCTCTTATAAAATGTTTCCGCCTTTACAAACGAATTACGGATGTTATCCGCCGGCTGAGCTGACAGTTGCACAACCCCAAAGCAGCAAAGGATATATAGCAGACAGCGTTTCATGCGAGAGGAATGATAAACCGGAAACAAGTATATTCATGCAGGACCGAATCAAACAATACTTTTCCATGGTGTTTGTTTTCTATAATATCACGAACGATTGCCATACCAAGGCCTGTCCCCTGCCCCACCGGTTTTGTTGTGAAAAAAGAGTCAAATAGTTTTCGTTTGACCTCCGGACTCATGCCCTCTCCGTTATCACGAATAGAAAGTACAATTCTTTTATCCAACTTTTCTAAGGTCACCATTATCTCGGGGGAATATCCTTCGGGAGCATTCTGCCATTTTTTCCATACTGCATAGCAGGCATTATTCATCACATTCAAGACTGCCCGACTGAAATCCTGCGGGATCAGCCGGATCGAGGGGATATCTTTAGCATAATCTTCACGGATAGCAATATTGAAATTCTTATAATTGGCCCGCATGGCATGATAAGCCAGCCACACATATTCTTTAGTCAATTTTTGTATTTGTGTAGGCATGAATTCGTCTTCTTTCCCCCTGGAGTAAAGCAAAATACCACGAATAATGCTGATAGCCCGATCACCATGCTCTTTGATTTTGTCCACATTCTCTCTCAGCCCGGAAAGTATATCTTTGATATCTTCCAGTTCCGCTTCCGGAATACGAGCTTTTGCTTCATCCACCCTATCGGCCAGGTCGGCCAACAATTGACCGGACAGTTTACTGAAATTGATGACAAAATTCAAAGGATTCTGTATCTCGTGTGCAATGCCTGCACTCAACAAACCCAATGATCCCAGCTTTTCCTGCTCTTTGAGCCGTGCTTCCAACTCTTCAATTCGTTTCTCTTGTGAAATGTTTTTTTCCATAATCAATCTGTTCTATGTTTATTTATACTGACTTTTCCTCCCACAATGGCAGAGTGATAGTGAATTCTGTCAATTCATCTTTTTCAGAACGTACTGCTATCTGCCCATGGTGATTTAATATGATTTCCTTACTCAGATACAAACCGATACCTGCTGCCTCTCCGGTTGTTTTGGTAGTAAAGAACGGATCGAAGATTTTATCCAGAATACTCTGCTCGATCCCCACTCCATTGTCATATAGGCGAATGACTGCCTGTCCGTCCTTACTTTCCAATGCCAGGCCAATCTCTGCCGGATAGGCTTTCTTACCATATTTTTTGGCTATGGCATACATACCATTGTTAAGAAGACTCATAATGGTTTTTCCCAGTTGTTCGGCATTCCCGTCAATAAACAACGGATTATCGGGCAAGGAAGTACGAACCGCAATGTGCATAGCCGTAATCTCCTTCTGATAATAACTGCTCAATAGCTCCATGTCTTTCCGGCATAAACCGATTAATTCTGTTTTTTCCAGTTGCCTGTTACGGTCTCTCAGGATTTCTTCCATGGCCTTCAGTACACGAGTGGTGTTACTTCCATGTTCCTCAATCTTTTCCAGATTATCTCTCATCATGTTGATGACATCTACCGAATCCAAGTAGGTATCTTCATCCAAAAGTTCTTTTACACTCTCCAGATTCTGATATAGGTCCTTCAGTAATCCTGAGGTCAAGTGGGAAAAATTATTAATGTAATTCAACGGATTCAGAATACGGTCAATCAACCCTTGAGTCAGTTTACCTACAGTAGCCATTTTTTCTTGTCGAACCAATTCATCTTGTGCCTGGCCCAGCTCCTTCAATGCTTTTTCCAATTTTAAGGACTTTTCCTCAATTTCATTTTTTTGTTGTACCAACTGTTTGGTACGTTGGCCGACAAGGGCCTCTAACCTCTCCTTCTCTTTCAGCAAACTGCGCATTCTCCATTTAAACAATAAGAACAACAGCATTCCAAAAGCAACGGTATATAGGATCAGACAATACCATTGCAAATAAAAAGGAGGCAATAACGAAAAGCGGAATTGTTTCATTTCACTCTCTGTGCCGTAAATATCACGGGCCCGGACACAAAACGTATACGTACCCGACGAAAGGTTGGCATACTCTTTCACAGTCCCGGAATCCCACGAACTCCATTCCGGATCATAACCGACCAGGCGATATCTATACTCATTGGAACCGGTGAAACAGGGCGCATCGGTAGCAAATGAAAAACGAATGGAACGTACATCATTCCCCAAACGAGGTACTGTACTATTTATCTGCCAGTCCGCTCCCCCGGACTCTTCCGGCAGATCTCCTCCCCAATAGACAGAATCACGGTTCAGACAAACTTCACGAAGATAGATGCGGGGAGCAACCGGAGTAAATGTCCGGGCCTTTTCAAGGTCCATCCGAATTAAACCAAAATCACCGCCGAACCATGCCGCCCTGTCTTCTTCAATATAAATCACCCTCACGACATAATTCCGAATGGCATACAGGCATTGGTTGAATTTCTCCGTATCAATTTGCGAATGATGTACCTGTACCTCTTTTCCTTTCAGATTTGTCTGCCAATGACAGCCATCGTTGTCCGTATACTCGGTCATTACTTCTTCACTCTCTCTGTCTTGAAGTACAAAAGAGCTTTCGCCCTCTTCCCGCAAATAGATTTCTCCGTACAACGTTTTAGCCCATACAGAACGATCTTTCTTCACTTCCAGACGAACGACTTTTTCGACATCGGAAATTTTCTTTATCCGTTCCTCATCTGCCGAATATTGATAAATCCCATCCATAGTGCCCATCAGAAGGTTCGTATGCCCAATGAATGCCAATGAATAAGCTGCCATATCTGTGAGTTTTTCCGAATGATTATAATCCCGGATCACATACACACCATCGCCGGACGCTGCATATAATTCTCCTTGTGGAGAAAGACACAGTTGCCAACACGCTTGCGAAATTCCCTGAACAGGAACAAAAGTGTTTTGCTTCAATACGTATAATCCCTGTAAGGTCCCGGTATATATCATTCCTTTGTAAGAGACAGCCGATATTACCTCTCCCTTCAGACCTTCACCAGAGGTATAACGGCTGAACAAAGAGGGAATAAAAACATGAAACACACCGTTATCCGTAGCTCCCCAGAGATTGCCACGCCCATCGGCCGCAATACCCGAAACAGCGTTACTGCATAAGCCATTTCTCTCAGTTACGGAAAACCGTTCTTTTTTCCCACTGTCATCCATTATTAATCCATGGGCAGAGTTTATCGAGATTGTTTCTCCTCCGGGTAGAGAAAACGCCCGATTCATTGAGACTGAGGATTGATTTCTCCACTTTTCCTGCAATTGGGCCGGAAGTACCTGAACCGGTGTCAAAATGGAATCTGACTGAACCGTATAATATCTTCCTGATGTAGCTTTCAGATAAATGCGTTTATCTATTTCTGCCATATCTTCCAATTCGCCCAAAGAGTCTGTGTCCAGATCGGAAAGAAGGGTTCTCAACGTAATACATCCGCGTCCATCACGCTCTATCCGTCCGAACACGTTATATCCTCCCACCCATATCCTACCTTCCGAATCACGAAACAAACGGGTGACACGGGAAAAGCCCGGTGTATAAATAGTTTCCCAACGGTTATAGTCATAATGAAGGATACCTTCGAAATTAGCAAAATAGACATTTCCACAACTGTCGCAAACGACATCGAAATTACGATTGTGCGCCTGATAAACCGAAGCCGGATAGTTTACAAAAAACGGGATACCTTCTTGTGAATTTGCATATACCGAGCAAAGACACATTATCAAAAAGACTATCTTTTTCATGGCTGATACGTTTTTAGGTAATAGGATTCAAATGGAATTTGCTTACCGATATAATACTCCCATTCTTCTCGAGTAAAATCACGCTGTAACCCCTGACGGACAACAGCAGCCATGTGATCGGGTGAAATAGGTACCCGATACAACCGCCCCTGTTCGTCTCCCATAAAGACAGATGTACCGTCCGGATGAAAGCAAAAAGTATGAATCCAACCGGGGCTTGTCACAATAACGGCCGACTCGGTCTTTCCTTTACGAAGATCCCACAGACGCAGTGTACAATCGTAACTACTCGAAAACAGTTTGTTCCCTTTCCGGGAAATAGCAGTAACCGCAGCCTGATGCCCTATCAACTTCTGCCGGATATTTCCATTCTTATCACAAATCAGGATAACTCCTTCACGACAGCCAATGGCATATCTTTCATTGGCAAGAGGACAGAATGCAGTAACCACACTATTCTCGGGCAAGCTGTCTATAAATCTGAGAAATGTACCATCCGACGAAAGTAAAGCTACTGTCCCATTCTTAAAAAAAACATAGAGATAGCCTTCCATTTGACCGACACAAGTTATCGAATGTTCCGGCTGAAAACAAGGTTGTATCTCATGGTTGATACAGTCAAAAGAATAAATACCAGTTGTGGAAACCGCCAATACCAAGTTAGAGGCAATCGAAATCAATTGCCGATATTCTCCTTTAGGCAAAAAGCGGGTAACGATACTGGCGGAATCCGTGGAGATAAGCTTCCCGCAGTATGACAAGGCATACATCTGTGAATCGGACCGCAGCAACACATCCCGAAAATCATAACAGGGATCATTCAACAGTAATTCGGAGGTATAGGTCTGCCCATTTTCCGATTTCCAACGTATCATCTCACCGTACTTGCCGACAGTGACCAATCCCGGCAGAGGATTCCGACCGGCTCTTGCTTTTTCCTCGCCTCCGGATAACAGTTTGATCCCGGTAACAGCTCCTTTATGCCCGAACCAAAGCTGATCTTGCCTGCAAGACAAAGACAATGCATTGAAAACAGCCGGATGATATACATCGCCATCATATCGCTTGGTAAACCACCAGGCGGTATATGCCAACAGAGAAGCTAATTCCATGTTGCCCGACCGATATTGAGTAACAGAGAGTGTCCCCAATGAACGTCCCAAAGCCAGAAAAGCCAATGTATCGGCAACCCTCTTCGACTGTTCGGCCTGTAGTTGCCGTTCCATCGCCAGATTCTTTTGTTCATCTGCCATCCGATACGCTTTCTCAGCCTCCAATTGTGCAGCAAGCGCTCTTTCCCGTGCCAACTCTGCCTGCTGTTGCATTCGGTTGGCCTTTTGAGTTTGCGCAACGGCTTCCTGTCTTCTCTTTTCGGAAATATCCTTTTGTTGATAAGCAATCTCCTCCATTTGTTGACTGACCCGTTGTATAAGAACCGATTTCTTTTCTTTATCCCGGAATTCCTCCAGAGACAGAGCAAGGCGCTCCCTGTCCGATGCCGAATGACGATATGCCCGGTATAGGACCAGACATACTGTCAAAAGTATACAAGGAACGGCAATGATCCAATGGATGATATTTTCGTTTAACTTGATCATGATACAGGTTCATCAGTGGGTTGCAGATATTTCTTTTTAATGGTCAACCGATTCTCCTTATTCACGTACGTATACGCTACGTCATCCATCATTTCACGTACCAGGAAAATGCCCAATCCTCCTATTTCACGCTGTTCTAACGGTAATGAAATATCAGGATCGGCTTTATCCAAAGGATTGAATGGAATACCACCATCTATAAACTCCAAAGTAATCTCTCCGTCTTCATCCCATAAGCACAGAGTCAGATAACCTTCTGCCTGCTGCGGATAAGCGTAATTGAGAATATTGACAATGATCTCCTCACTGACCAAACGGATGGCATAAGACAGGGAAGGATGTGAAGCAACTTCACGACTATGCATCAGCATACTAAGAATTTCATCTAACCTCCCATCGACAGGGCGAAACTGAAGTAACGTCATTGCTCAGGTAATTTTTAGGGTTGTGATAATTCATCGAGAGTCTGATAAAAACGAAAGAATTTATCGAATCCGGTCATGTGCATCACGTCTTTAACCTCTTGTGACACACCGACAAGGCAAACATCCTTACTTTTAGCTTTCGCCAGCTTAAAAGCATAAAGCATGACTCTCAATCCGGCACTGGATACATAAGAACAGCCGCTGAGATCTAATGCAACAGAATGTCCTTGCTCGATAAGAGCTACAATTTTTGCTTGTTCGTCACCGCTTGTATTTGAATCCAAGACGGAACCTACAGAATGAATTTCATACTTTTCCATCGTTCTTTTATTTTAATATTATTTGATTCGTTGAAGAGAAAGCAAGGTTATGTCATCGGACTGAGGATAGTCTCCGGAGAAAGTCTTAACAGACTGCAATACACTCGTAACAACCTCTTTTGCGGAACTACTTTCGTGCATAGACGCCAATATATCCTGTAAGTTACTTTCCGAGAATTGTTCCCGCTTGTCGTTAAAAGCCTCTGTGACACCATCCGTATACAGAAGTAAAGTGTCACCGATGCCGAACGTCAATGTATTACTCTCAAATTCAATATCATCGAACACGCCTACCACAAAATTAGAAGCGACAGGCAAGCATTCAACAGTCCGTCCGCCGCGAAGGAGATAAGGGGGATTATGCCCGGCATTGGTATAGTCCATCATGCCGGTTTTATAATGATAAATCCCATAAAAGACCGTAACAAACATAGAGTCCAGGCTCTCTTTACACAGTAACTTATTGGCATAAGTAAGGCATTCTGCCGACGAAACACCCCGAAGAGCAGTTGCACGGAGCAGGGTCCGACTAACCGCCATGAACAAGGATGCCGGCACCCCTTTCCCAGATACGTCAGCAATCACCAGCCCGATACGTTCATCGTCAATCTGGAAGAAATCATAAAAATCGCCACCTACATCTTTTGCCGGAGTCATGGAAGCATAAATATCAACCACTTCCGTCAGTTCCGGAAAAGGAGGAAAGGAACGGGGAAGAATCGTTTGCTGGATTTCTCCCGCAATGGCCAGGTCATTTTTGATAGATTCCAGTTGGTTGTGCTCCTGCTGTGACTCACGGATATAGCGAACCTGTTCGATCGCCTTTTCAATAGTCCGCGACAGATCATCCAAATCGATCGGTTTGGTTGCAAAATCAAACGCTCCCTTGTTCATAGCAGAACGTATGTTATCCATGTCTCCATAAGCAGAGACCATTATACACTTCATTGCCGGATTTTTCAGTTCATTGATCTTAGCCAATAGGGTCAACCCATCCATCTCCGGCATATTAATATCACTCAGGATGATATCGAAATCGGGAGTTTCCAGAAGTTTCTGTAAAGCTTCCAACCCGTTATGGGCAAAAGCGAACTCGTATTCACCTTTTCGTATTTGTCGCCTGAAGTACTGGGTAAGTAATACTTCTAAATCGAGTTCATCATCTACACTCAATATTTTTACTGCCATATCTATTGTTATTTATGAATTTCAACCGTTTGTTCTGACGTTTATGATGGCAAAAATAGAGAGTGATCGACCCGGTTACAATTTTATATTTTAAACAGGAAGAATGTTTTTCCGAATGGACGATATTGTCTTATAAGCATACAGGTATATTGCTTTCGTGGCTTAGAAGACAGCACTTGAAAGATTGATTTACACTCCTGAAAGAAACTATTCCGTATTCAGAATTTATATTTTTAAGATGGAACTTTTCTTCTCACTTTTGTCACCGTAAGCTTACAAAGAATAAATAGAAACGGCGGATTCCGAAAAGCCGAAGAAAGAGTAGGAACTTTTTACAAATCACTATTATGCTTATTATTTTAAAACAAGATGATAGTTGTCAAGTTGCACAAACGACATGTACAACAAACTCTTTAGAAATCCGATACAAAGATTATAGTGTACTGAAAAAAACTCTGGATTTGAACACAAAATCTATTAATAGCGATAGCTGTATAGAGTTAATTATTTACGGAACACACGGAAATGAAAAGGAAATTTGCAAACTAACCAAACCAGACATAAAAGATCTGAGCTATTTCTTCAAAGGAAAAGTTTGTAGATTAGTTCTTGATGCTTGCCATAGCGCCTGCCATATTCCACATTTCAAAGAGATGTTAACAGATGATGGAATCATATTATGTCATGTAGGTATCTGCCAAGTAAACAGCATCGAAACTAAAACAGGTAAAGACACCTATGAACGGTGGATAAATGGCAATAAGGAAGGATTAAAAGTATGGTCGGATGGAATCGTTCCAGCTATCTATACTCAAAAGAATAACACTTTAACTTACTACGAATGTAGCAAATTCGAAGTAGATATTAATCACCCTTTTACCGGAACTGAATTTAAGACTTATTGTCTGAATTTAAAATCAAAAGGAATTAAAATGGTAATTAAAAATCATTCTGATTTCGATAAAATCTAACTATCTTATATAAATCATATAACAATTAATATATCATGTGGGAATTAGAAAAAGCAGGCGGTAAGTTTGATAACTTTAACAGTAAGCAACAAAAAGCAATTCATGAATTAATAGATGGTTTAACAGAGATTCCAACTAAACCTAACAAAGACCAATATCGTGTCGACAATCAAAGTCAATACACTAAAATCGTAGGACGTACATATTATAATGGAGAATATGCGCTATATGCAATACAAAAGGGAAAAACAATGTATGCATCAATTGCATGTCCAGCTATTGGTCCGGACATATCCATTGATAATATTAAAGAAGGATTTAAATTAAGTTTAAAAGAAGGGAAAAGAGCCGTATGGACAAAAGTAAAGTAAATTTCTCAAAACCGATGCTGATTCAATCAGTAGCTTTCAAAGATGTATTCCTTCGCATGGATGGGAAGGGAATTAGCACAGCCTGTGGTGCCGGTGCAGGTAAAGTAAACTGTCAGAGAAGCATGGCTCCCACCGGAGCCTTTAAAGTACAAAAACAGACCGATGGTACATTTACTATCGAATCTTCAAAGTATCCCGGAGTATTTCTCCGTATGGACGGAAATGGCATTCATGCATTCGCAGGATCGGGTAGCGGTCGTGTAAACTGTCAGTTCGGAGCAAGTGCCTGGGAACGTTTCAAGTTACACGAACAAAGTGATGGTTCATATACAATCGAATCAGCAGCTTTTCCGAATGTATTTCTCCGCATGGACGGAAATAATCCATCCCGTAAAGAAGAAGATTTCGGAACGGTTAACTGCCAATATGGAGCAGGAGCCTACGAAAAGTTTTATCTGCAAAATATGCCTGAAATAAAAAATGTAAAGGACATGTTTAATAAGATTACGAAGTAACGAAAAGCATGAATACATAAAAAAATCCGAAGCTATAGTTGAATCTATAGTTTCGGATTATATAAATAAGATCAGGATATTCCTATACGATCAGTCTTTCTTATCCAACGCCTCAAAACAAGAGTTTTTGCTCACAAACTCAGGGACAATATCTTTCATGGCAGCCACGATCTTCATCTGATCATAGGTATAGCTTACATCAATTAATTTCTGGATTCTCTCTTTCACTTCGTCATAATCATACTCACGCACAGTAGCAATCATAATCTTTTCGTGATAAGTAGGTTTGGTCAGCTCTTTCACATTGAGCAACTCTTCGTACAGTTTCTCACCATGACGCAAACCGGTAAACTCAATTTTCACATCCGTACGTCCCGAAAGACTGATCATCCGTTTTGCCAGATCGACAATCTTAACCGGTTTACCCATATCGAAGATGTAGATTTCCCCACCATTACCCATACTTCCTGCTTCCAGTACCAGACGACAAGCCTCCGGAATGGTCATGAAATAACGGATTATTTCGGGATGGGTCACTGTGACAGGTCCTCCACGCTGAATCTGATCGCGGAAACGGGGAATAACCGAACCGTTAGATCCTAATACATTACCGAAACGAGTGGTGATGAACTGTACCGAACGTGTGCCTTCCTTCTGTAATTTCTTGGCTAAGGACTGTACATAGATCTCACAAATACGCTTTGAACAACCCATAACATTTGTCGGATTAACGGCTTTATCCGTAGAAATCATTACGAATTTCTCTGAACCGAATTTAACAGCCAGATCGGCAAGCGTACGTGTACCCGATACATTAATCTGAATAGACTCCGAAACATTGTCTTCCATCATCGGCACATGCTTATAGGCAGCTGCATGGAATATATACTGAGGTTTGTATTCACGGAAAATGGCCTCCATACGAGTTGCGTTCGAAATATCAGCTACAATCGTTTCAGCATCAATGTCACGCCAACGATCCTGCAATTCCAGACGAATGTCATGCAACGGAGTTTCAGCCTGATCAATCAGGATCAACTTATATGGATTGAAAGAAGCGACCTGTCGCATGATTTCGCTACCAATAGAACCGGCGGCTCCTGTAATCATTACACGTTTACCTTCCAGGTGAGAAGCTATCTTATGGATGTCCACCTCAATCGGTTCGCGTTGCAAAAGGTCCTCAATCTGTATTTCCTTCAACTGAGTTTTATTCAGTGCCTGCCCACCCCATTCACTCAAAGGGGGAGCAGTAAGCAACTTCACGTTATTGGAAAGCAGAGTATCAATCATATCTGATTTCTTCAGCTTTTCCATCTTAGCCGGAGAAACAATGATGGTATGCACATCACGGTCATTCATGTTTTCAATCAATGCTTCATCATTCGGGAAAACTTTCGCCCCCATCATCACCTTACCAATCAGTTCGGGTTCATCGGCAATGAAACCACGAAGACGATAATGATTACGCAAATTGACACGCAGGGATTTGGCGATGTTTACTCCGGCTTCTTTAGCACCATAAATAAAGACGTTGGTCGTGTGGCTACCGTCAAAATTGAGTACCTCGAAGAACATTTTGACCACAATACGCGAACAGGCCATCATAGCAAAATTGATCACATATGCCATAAACAGTACACTGATGGCACCAATCCGAATGCCCAGGTAAGCATCCAGCAGAAGACTCAGAATCATCAATACCCCATAGGAGACCGTAAGCGACACAAATATGCGCATAATGTCTACAAACGAAGAAAAGCGAAGCACATTTGAATAGGTACGGAATACCCGGAAGAAGATTAAGTTAGCCACTACCGTCCAAAGAATGGTCTTATCTATTGTCGACGAATCCAAGAAAATGCTGCGAAAATCGTAACGAAGCGAGTAAGCGAGCAAGCAGGATGCGACGATAATAAATATATCAATCAATAGAATAGTCCAAATGGGCAGTACCTTCGCAGAAAGATACCGATGAAAAAAATTCTGTTTCATTTGTTTTACAGTTTTTGTTTTAGGCGGTGCAAAGATACACTATTTTCACTAACACGTGCGTTTTTATTTGACAAAATAAAGTTTTTAACACAATAAAAGTAGAATAACAGTGCAAAAAGGGGGTGGAATCCTTCTCTTCCACCCCCTTCAAGATATAGATATCACATCAGGTTACTTGCCAATTCGCTCAATTCACTACGTTCGCCTTTCACCAAGTTGACATGCGCAAAGAGGTTCTGATCTTTCATGCGATCGATCATGTACACCAAGCCATTGGACTGACTATCCAGATAAGGTTGGTCGATCTGCTGAATATCTCCGGTAAATACCATCTTGGTACCTTCTCCGGCACGGGTGATAATGGTTTTAATCTCGTGTGGAGTCAAATTTTGTGCTTCATCGATGATACAATAGGTCTCGCTCAGGCTTCGTCCGCGAATGAATGCCAATGCCTCGATAACCAGTTGCTCACTCTTCTGCATATCTTCCAGCCGCTTCACTTCGGTAGAGTTAGAAGCAAATTGGCGTTTGATCACATTCAGGTTGTCGAACAGAGGTTGCATGTAAGGAGCTACCTTTTCTGTTGCATCTCCCGGAAGGAATCCTAAATCTTTATTGGAAAGAGCCACGATAGGACGGGCCAACAGGATCTGCTTGTATTCCGTGAGTTTACCCAAGGCTGCCGCCAGTGCAAGCAAGGTTTTACCTGTTCCGGCTTTACCTGTCAAGGCCACCAGCTTGATATCCGGATCGTTCAGAATTTCGAAAGCAAAACTCTGTTCCGCATTGCGAGGTTCGATACCGTAATTCTTGGTTTTATTCACCCGGCAGACCGTATGTGTAAAAGGATTGTAGCGGGCAAGCACACTGCTGCGATCGCTCTTCAGAATAAAACATTCGTTGGGACGGATGATGTCTTTAAAGTCAAATTCACTGATATCCAACCCCTCTCTGGACGAATAAATACGGTCGATCAGATCCGGTTCTATATTTTCGAACACCTCGTTCGACTTTTCAAAAATATCGACATTCACCACCTTATCGGTTATGTAGTCCTCACAAAGTATACCGATGGAACGGGCTTTCATCCTAAGGTTGACATCCTTGGTCACCAGAATATTTTTCATCTTCGGATATTTCCGGGCCAAATATTCGGCTACCGCCAATATCTGATGATCCGGTTTACGGGCCGGAAACGATTCATGTACCTTGGGAGCCTCCGAATCGCCAGTGACAATAAACAACTTACCCAACCCCTCACCTAAAGGAGCACCATGGGTAAACAGACTGTCGTCGGTTATCAAATCGAGTTCGCGTACAAACTCACGTGCATTGTAATTGATTTGTTCATTTCCCTTCTTGAACTTATCCAATTCTTCCAAAACAACAATCGGAAGATAAATATCATTCTCCTGAAAATTCTTCAGGCAATTGTAGTCGTGAAGAATAACATTCGTGTCGAGCACAAAATTTTTCTTTGTTCCCATGATTCTTAGATTTAAATGTTGATATTTGCAATCAAAAAGCCAATTGACCACCACTGTGATGAATTGTTGCAACTAAGATAACAAATAAAAAGGCAAACAAAGGAAGTTGCCCGTTAAATATTATAAAACATGAATTATCAGGAGACTTTAGACTACCTATACAACAGCGTTCCCATGTTTCAGCAGGTAGGAAGCAGCGCGTACAAAGAGGGACTGGAAAACACCTATGCATTAGATGAATATTTGGGACATCCCCACACAGCATTTCAAAGCATTCACATTGCAGGGACCAACGGAAAAGGTTCCTGCTCACATACATTGGCTGCCATTCTGCAATCGGCCGGATATAGAGTCGGGCTCTACACTTCGCCCCATTTAGTAGATTTTCGAGAGCGTATCCGCATCAATGGCGAGCCCATCCCGCAAGAATACGTCATCCGCTTTGTGGAAGACCATCGTCTGTTCTTTGAACCTCTGCATCCTTCTTTCTTTGAATTGACCACCGCAATGGCATTCCGATACTTTGCCGATCAACATATAGACGTGGCTGTCATTGAAGTCGGATTGGGAGGGCGACTGGACTGTACCAACATCATCCGTCCGGACTTAAGCATCATCACCAACATCAGTTTCGATCACATGCAGTTTTTAGGTAATACGCTGGCCCAAATAGCAACGGAGAAAGCGGGTATCATCAAAAGGGGCATACCGGTCGTTGTCGGTGAGACGACAGAAGAGACCAAGCCTGTATTTTATCGGAAAGCACAAGAGATGGAGGCACCTGTCACCTTTGCAGAAGAAGAACAACGCCTAAAAGGAGCAACTAAATTCAAAACTCGCGCGGATCGAAAACCGGGACAGTATACAGATCATCAGCCGAATACCGCAGCAGAAAAAGATACAGAGTATATTACCGGCTGGATCTATGAAAATGATGCATATCCCGGGTTGGAAGGAGTATTGGGAGGCTCGTACCAACTAAAAAATACAAATACGCTACTGTCGGCTCTCCCTGTTCTGAAAAGCCTGGGCTATAAGATAGAAGATCATGACGTGAGAAACGGATTCCTGCAAGTAGATAAAATGACCGGTTTGCAAGGACGCTGGCAGAAATTGAGTGACTCTCCCACTGTCATTTGCGATACGGGACACAATGTAGCAGGGATTTCTTATATCGTGGAGCAACTGAAACAAATGAAATACAATTGCCTGCACATGGTCATTGGCATGGTGAACGACAAAGACGTAAGTGGAGTATTGTCCATACTTCCTGAAAACGCAGTGTACTATTTCACAAAAGCGAGCGTCAAAAGAGCATTACCGGAGGCTCAGTTACAACAGATCGGAGCTTCTGCCGGACTGCAAGGAAAGGCTTATCCCGATGTTCAGTCTGCCGTAAAGGCCGCACAAGAAAAAAGCCTCCCGGAAGACCTGATCTTCGTAGGAGGCAGTAGCTTTATTGTAGCCGACTTATTATCGTGCCGCGATGCACTCGATCTCGACTAAGGCATCTTTAGGCAAGGCTTTCACGGCAACAGCCGAACGAGCGGGAAATGCACTGTCAAAATAAGTTGCGTATACTCCGTTCATTCCGGCAAACAGAGACATATCCTGGAGGAAAACAGTTGTTTTTACAATGTCTGCCATTGTCAGACCGGCAGCCTCAAGGATATGTTTTATATTCTCGAGTGACTGGCGGGCTTGCGCCTCCACACCATCAGGCATCACACCCGTAGCCGCATCAATAGGAAGCTGACCAGAGACAAATACCATTCCATTAGCTTCAATAGCTTGACTGTAAGGCCCGATAGCTCCCGGTGCCTTCTCACTGCAAATTACTTTTTTCATCTTATTTGATTCATTAATAATTAATATTTATAGCAAAGTTAGTATCCTGAAGATGCTAAAAGCATCCATCAAAAATACTCTTAGGTGAACAAAGATAAGAAAAATATGGAAGAGCTATGCAGTATTTGGCAAACAAACGCATTTATATATATGAATACACAAAAGAACCAGATATAACTTTAACTCAATAAGACCTAAACTTTACAGAACGGAGGAAGTCGCAATGACGCTCTCCATAAAAAGAAAGAGGCTATCGCAATGGCGACAGCCTCTTCTTTTTTAGATTTCGGGGATAGTTTATTTACAATGTTTTTTAATCAGTTCGTCTACATTGGGGTCTCCAAGCTCTTTTGCCTTGGCAAAGCTTGCGCAAGCCGCTTTCTCTTGCTTTAACTGAATCTGGCAGATTCCCAGCAAACGATACCCTTCAGCATATTTCGGATCGATAGCTAATGCGTCTTTCAATACTTTCTCAGCCTCTTCGTAACGGCCTACACGGAGATTTACCACAGCCTGTTCTGCACGATAAGTGAGATCTTCCGGATTAAGTTCGATCGCCTTTGCTATATCATCCAACGCACGCTGGAACTGCTTAGCCTTGAAGGCAGCCTGCTCACGGTAATAATAGAACAGGTCATTGACACTACCTTTCACTGCATTGAAATAGGCATCATAATCTGCCAGTGCCAAACGATACTTCTCTACATTCATATACATCTGGGCACGTTCCAACAGGTAAGGAGCCAAATCGGAAGTTATAGGTGTCTGGCAACGGGCTATACAACTGTCCAACAAAGCAATTACTTCTTCAGGAGCAGCTTTACTCAACTCCTTCGCTTTGGCAGCGCTGAAGAAAGAGGCAGGAGATGCCAGTTCGGTCTGATTCACTTTGTCATAGCTGGCAAATGCACCTGCATAATCCTGCTTGGCAAAAAGAATATCTCCTTCCAACTGCTGGTAGACGGGTAAACTCTGAATGGCAATCGCACTCCGTACATTCTCCAGAGCCTTATCATACGTCCAGTCTTTATAAACAGTTTCGGGTTTACTCAATTGATAATTGTATATCAGCTTGGCTATGTTATAATAGGTATCGTCTTTCTTCTGTGCAACCTTCAGCGCATGTTCCAGGTCGGCAGCCGCTTTATCCATGTGGTTTTCATCCTTGTCTGCAAAAACATAGTTTCCGGCACGGCGAAGATAACCGTCGGCACTGTTCGGGAAAGTCTTTATAAAATCGTCAAGGGCGATGGCATAAGCCTCAGGTGTGGATTGTGTTGAAGCAATAAAGAGATAGACCAGAGCCTGATCTTCATCTTCGGGCAACCCCTTCTTTATGCCGATAGCATTCAAGGCAGGGTCGCTCAGCGCAAGTGCACTGATATTTTGAGACATGGCGAAAGCCGCACCGGCCGCATAGCTGATAGAGGCAGTATCTTGTCCCGAGGATTTCTGTGCCACTCCAAACACTTTACCGTCCGCCGTAGTGACCGGACAACTGACCATTTTATCTTTCAATACCATGTCCAGCGTATAGTAATGATATTTATCACCACCGATATTATCTACCTTTTTCACTTTACCACGGGTCACGTTACCGCCTTTCTGAGTGGAATAAGGCAATAAATAAACTTCAGCACCCACAGCCGGAGCAAGAGCAGCCACTTGTAAAGCCGGTACTTTCTTCACTGTAATGCCCACACGAAACTTAATGATATCATACATATCATTGGCTCCCAGAATACACTCAACAGGCATCTTTTCACCTTCTGAGTTAATGATAACAGCACGCTGGGCACCTTTAAACAGTGAATAGTCAGACAGAGCCACTCCGTCTTCGGTTACAAAGAATCCGTTACCGGTATTCTGAATTTTGTCGTCTTTATCATACGTAACGATGGAAAAAACCGATCGTTTCGCTTTCTCAACCCACTTAGGGGCTTGTGCTACACTCCATTGTGACAGGAGGCAAAGCACAAATGTGAATAGTATGCTCTTTTTCATGTATTTGAATGTTGTTTCTTTTAATTTGTACGTTGTTTCACGCCTTCATAAATCAGGATACCTGCAGCTACAGATACATTGAGTGATTCAATGCTGCCCAGCATCGGAATCTTGACCCATTCGTCGCATAGTGCAAGATTATCATAGGAAACACCGGTATCCTCAGCCCCCATAATGATACACATCGGGCCGGTATAATCTGCCTTCGTATAATCATAATCTCCTTTTTCGGTAGCAGCCACAATACGGAAGCCGCTATCTTTGAGATATTGCAAGGTTGTTTTCAGATTCTGTTCACGGCAAACCGGCAAAGTGTGCAATGCACCGGCCGAAGTCTTCATCGCATCCGCATTGACCGTAACGCTTCCTTTTGCAGGAATAATGACGGCATCTACTCCGGCACATTCGCAAGTACGAGCTATGGCACCAAAATTACGCACATCCGTAATTCCATCAAGCATGACAAAGAAAGGATTCTTACCTTCTTCGAAAAGGAAAGGCACCAAATCTTCCGTCTTCTGATACGTTACCGAAGAGATGAACGCAACCACCCCCTGATGATTCTTACGGGTGATACGGTTGATACGTTCCACCGGGACACGCTGAACAGGAATCAGCGTACCTTTCAGAGCAGTAAACAGCTCTTTTGACAAGTCACTCTGAATGTCTTTTTTCACCAAAATCTTGTCTATCTCTTTACCAGCCTGAATGGCTTCAATCACGGCACGAACGCCGAAAATCATTTCGCTTTTATCAATCATGTAATTGTCTGCATTTTAGGACATACAACTCGTTATCACTTATTGTACACCACCATATACTTATTTTATTATTTTTCTTTCTTTCAAAGATGGTTCCAGCAACGCCCTCGCATTACTCAGCGCCGCCTCCGTCAGGGTGGCACCACTCAACATGTGAGCCAGTTCCTCTACCCGTTCTTCATCGGTCAAACGACGGATATGACTGTTAGTCTCCGTATCATTATCCCGCTTATACACTTTATAATGGGCACGTCCACGGGCTGCAATCTGCGGCAAATGCGTAATACTGATTACCTGCCGGTTTTGTTCGCCCATCTCTTGCATAATATCCGCCATACGATCTGCTATCTCACCGGATACACCGGTGTCGATCTCATCGAATACAATTGTGGGAAGTTTCACAGCTCCTGCAATCATAGCCTTAATAGATAACATAACACGAGCTATCTCACCACCCGACGCAACAGAAGACACGCTCTGCAACGTTCCGTTTTTGTTGGCTGAGAACAAGAAATTAACAGTATCCGCGCCCTGTGGACCCAGTTCTTTTTTCAACCCCATCTCCACTTGAAAGCGGACATTGGGTATTCCCAAAGGAATCAAACGGGCAGCCATCTGTTGCTCCACTTCACGGGCAATCTCTGTACGGGCCTTTGTCAAGACAGCGGCTTGCTTCTTTACCTTATTATATTGTGCATCGCGCCGTTCCGTCAGTTTAACGATCCGGTCGTCATACGAAGTAATGGCAGCAAGTCTTGTTGCATATTGCTCCGAAAGAGCAATCAACTCTTCGACGGTCTGCACACGATGTTTTTGTTCTAAAGAGTAGATCAAGTTCAACCGGTCATTTACTTCCTCCAGTCGTAATGGATTAAATTCAATGCCTTCGCCCTGATCTGATATCTCCTGAGCTATATCTTTCAACTCGATGTAAGTGCTCTCCATCCGTTCGACCAACTCACCGGCAGGTTGATATACTTTCTGCAGACCACTCAAAGTGCCAAGACTTTCTTTCAATACAGGCAGCAGCCCTCCTTCATCTGAAGCAAGAGTTTGCCCCACCCGGTACAGTCCGGCCTTGATGTCTTCGGCGTGTGCCAATGTCTCGGCCTCTTGTTCCAACTCTTCCTGTTCTCCGGCCGTAAGATGCGCCTCCTCCAGTTGTTCCAACTGAAAACGGATATAATCCTCATCCGTCTTACTTTGTTCAGCCAGAACAATCAGTTCATCGAGTTCCTTACAGAGTTTTTTCCAATCCTGATATAAATGATGGTATACATCCAAAGCCTCTTCGTTATGGGAAAGAATATCGAGCACATTAAGCTGGAAGCCCTCCTTATTGAGCAATAGGTTCTGATGTTGAGAGTGTACATCGATCAATTGCTCACCCAGTTCTTTCATTTGTGTGAGCGAAGCAGGTGTATCATTGATAAATGCCCTACTTTTACCGGATGACTGTACTTCACGACGAAGTATGCATTCGGGCTCATACTCTAACTCGTTCTCTTCGAAAAAGGCTTCCATGTGATAGGCCGATATATCGAATCGTGCCTCGATGACACATTTAGAAGCGCCTTGCCGGATAGCTTTCACATCGGCACGTTGTCCGAGTAAAAGTCCGATTGCGCCCAGAATAATGGATTTTCCGGCACCGGTCTCTCCGGTGATTACAGAAAATCCGGTTTCGAAACGAATATCGAGTTTCTCAATCAGAGCATAATTCTGGATGTATAATGAACGTAACATAAATCACATTTCTTTTATCATTCTATCAATAATATCTCTGGCTACTTCCGTCTTCGATTTTAACGGATAATCGGTTCTGCCCCTGCAACTAAGAATGCTTATCTTATTGGTATCGTAACGGAATCCCGCACCAGCATCATTCAACGAATTCAGCACAATGAAATCAAAGTTCTTCCGGATCAGCTTTCCCTCGGCATTGCGCTGCTCATCATTCGTTTCAAGAGCAAAACCAATTAACTTCTGTCCCGGAGTTTTTATCTTGCCCAATGCAGCAGCAATATCGTGAGTGGGTTTAAGATGCAGCAACAACTCGTCTCCTTCCCGTTTTATCTTCTTGTCAGCAACAGCGTCCGGAGTAAAATCCGCTACCGCTGCACACAGTATTCCGGCATCGACCAAGGGGTATTGCGCCATGGCTGCTTCATACATGTCCTGAGCGGACTCCACATCAATGCGGGTAATATGTGAATGATATGTTTTCTGTTGTACCGGCCCTGCAATCAGTACCACATCGGCTCCGCGACGGGCACACTCCTCAGCCAAGGCAAACCCCATTTTACCGGAAGAATAATTGCCGATGAAGCGCACCGGATCAATCTTTTCATAAGTCGGTCCGGCCGTGATCAGCACTTTTTTCCCCGCCAGTTCGCCCGTTGATGAAAAGAATTCATCAAGTACCCGGATTATATTCTCCGGTTCTTCCATACGGCCTTTTCCTACCAGATGACTGGCCAATTCACCCGAAGCCGGCTCAATGATATGATTGCCATACGAACGAAGCGTATCCAGGTTCTTTTGAGTACTGGGATGGGCAAACATATCCAGGTCCATAGCCGGAGCAACAAAAACCGGCGCTTTAGCAGAAAGATAAGTCGTAATCAGCATATTATCGGCTATGCCGTTCGCCATTTTTCCGATGGTAGAAGCCGTGGCAGGGGCTATCAACATAGCATCCGCCCACAATCCCAGGTCTACATGGCTATTCCACGTACCGTCACGTTGAGCAAAGAATTCACTGATGACAGGTTTGCCGGTCAACGCAGAGAGAGTTATCGGAGTGATAAATTCTTTTCCGGCGGGAGTAATTACGACTTGTACCTCAGCTCCCTGTTTGATCAGGCCACGTATGATGTAACAAGCTTTATAGGCAGCTATGCTACCGGTAATACCGAGTATAATTTTCTTTCCGTTCAGCATAATTATTTTCCGGTTAACTCACGCAGACGAATCTTGGTCAACATGGCTTTTGTATTCAACGTGAAATCACTGTTCAGAATCCAACTGTAATATCCCGGATCTTTTTTCAGTACTTCACTCACCGACTGTCCTTTGTATTTACCAAAGTTGAAAACCTCTACCCCATTGTCGTCATATACCATACGTCCTGCAAAATCCACATTCTTGTTATAGCTTGAATAATCGGCCAGGAAAGACATATCATTCTGCAACTCTTCCGGATAACGATCGAGTTGAGCCATCAGTACCTCGTACGTGGCACGGGTATCAGCTTCCGCTGTGTGCGCATCTTCCAGATTACGGCCACAATAGAACTTATAAGCAGCCGTAAGGGTACGCTGTTCCATCTTATGGAAAATCACCTGTACATCGACAAATTTGCGCTTACTCATATCGATATCCACACCCGCACGCAGAAATTCTTCTGCCAACACGGGAATATCAAAACGGTTGGAATTGAAACCAGCCAGATCACAACCCTCGATATCATTGGCAATACTCTTTGCCACTTCCTTAAAAGTAGGACAATCGGCTACATCAGCATCATAAATACCGTGAACAGCAGATGATTCGGCAGGGATAGGCATTTCGGGATTGATACGGAGAGTTTTCGACTCTTCATTCCCATTGGGATACACTTTAAGATAACAGATTTCTACGATTCGGTCTGAGTTGATATTTGTCCCGGTCGTTTCCAGATCAAAAAAGACGATAGGATTCTTTAGGTTGAGTTTCATTGTTTATACGGTTTTGTTTTAATTCACTACAAAGGACACTGAGGGCACAGAGTTTCAATTCAAAAAAGAATGATGTCCCTGTGATCTTTGTGTCCTCTGTAATGAATCCGATTTTATTTCTGTTCCGCGATTAATCGTTCAGCATCATCGGCATCAGCAACATCAGCAAGTCTTCATTTTCTTCCTGTTCTACCGGGATAATGACACCGGCCCTTGACGGATCAGCCAATTCGATAACCACTTCGTCCGCCGAGATATTATTCAGGATATCGATCAGGAAAGTAGATTTGAAACCGATACTCATGGCTGCACCGGCATATTGGCATACCTGTGTTTCCTCTGCAGAGGTAGAGAAGTCAATATCCTGAGCCGAAACCACGATCTGGTTTTCCTGCATGCGGAGTTTTATAAGGCTGCTTGCCTGCGAAGAAAAAATAGATACACGACGCAAGGCGCCCATCAGTTGCATACGGTCCACCGTAACTTTATGCGGATTATTTTGCGGAATTACTGAATTATAATTAGGATAGCGTCCCTCTATCAGACGGCATACCATACGATAACTTTCAAGCGTGAAGACAGCGTTGCGTTCGTCAAACTCGATCACTACCATACCCGATTCCTTAGGCAAAAGGTTCTTCAACAGAGTCGCCGGTTTTTTGGGTAAAATAAACGCGGCACGTTCGTTTCCGCGCGCAGCCAATGTTTTGCAACGCACCAACTTGTGTCCGTCCGAAGCCACCATCGTAATGTCTTCCGTCGTAATGTCAAAGTAGATACCGTTCATCACCGGACGAAGTTCATCATCAGCCGTAGCAAATACCGACCGGTTAATGCCTCCCAGCAGAATCTGTGCTTCCATCTCTACACGAACTGCATTATCGCCAAGTGTAGCCGATTGCGGGAATTCATCGGCATTCTGTCCCATCAGGCTATATTTACCATTCTGGTACTGTACCGTAATTTCATAAGTATCCGGTTTGATATCGAATGTCAACGGTTGTTCCGGTATCTCCTTCAATGCATCGAGCAATGTTTTTGCAGCTACAGCAAATTTTCCGTTAGAATCACTCTCGTTCACCTCAACCGAGGTTACCATTGTAGTTTCACTATCAGAGACAGTCACAGACAGTGTTCCGTCCTCCAACTGAAAGAGAAAACAATCTAAAATAGGCAGTGCATTTTTTGAGTTTATCACACGGCTAACAGCCTGTAAATGGCTGAAAAGTGCAGTACTTGAAACGATAAATTTCATATAATCTGTGATTTTAAATTTTATATTTTTGCAAAGCACAAAGTTACAAAAAAGATTGAGGCAGCACAATAAAAGAGAAGAAAAAACAGGGGAATATTCGTCGGATATCCCTAAAAAATTGTAACTTCGCCGCACAATTTAAAATTATCGCAATGGAATTTACAGGAAAAATTATCGCTATACTCCAGCCCAGAGGTGGAGTTTCTAAAACCAGCGGCAACGAATGGAAAGCCCAGGAGTATGTAATCGAAAATCATGACCAATACCCTAAGAAAATGTGTTTCGACATTTTCGGAGCAGACAAAATAGAACAATTCAACATCCAAATGGGTGAAGAGTTGACCGTGTCATTCGACATCGATGCACGTCAATGGCAGGATCGCTGGTTCAACAGTATCCGCGCATGGAAAGTAGAACGCGTAGGCGCAGGCGCACCCATGGCTCCGGGAGCTCCGGTTCCTCCTCCGGCACCCTCTTCGGCACCCGAATTTATTGCCGGTGACGCAAAAGACGATCTGCCTTTCTAAGCAAACAAGCTTTGGCAAAAGGCATAAAACCCCGAAAATTCTTCAAGATCTTTCGGGGTTTTATACCTTTTATGGGGTCAGGAAACGTCATCAGACTCACCTTTGTAAATCAATACCACATTGGGATATACAATTCCGTCCGTACAAGTAAATTGTGCAGAAAGAATAAAGTGGCGGAAAAACTCCTGATTACGAAAGAAAAATGCAGGTATCAGCCTCACATAATTCTCCGGTTGTGAGAAAGTCTCTCCCAAATCAGCAACCATCATAAAGTTGTACGACGGAGAAAGATTGACCACCGCCTCTTCATATCCGGGAGTATCATCCAGAATTTCTTTTTTATCCAGATGACGGAGATATGCGGTAAGGCTTTCCACATCCGGGGCCAGAACCAGTCTCCCCTCGTAGAAGCAAGCGTAAATGTATAAAGCCGACTCTGTTATCCCGGTCAATTGCGTAAACAACGTATTACGAGGCAGTACATAGAGCGTATAAGCCCTTAAAGGAGTTTTACAGAAAGTAGTACGTGGTTTCGGAGGACCGTCTACCTCCTTCGGAGCAGTGCGAAGCATTCCCTGCAACACACGCTCAGCCTGCTGCCCATCCCTCAATGGAATACTCATCACCGCACAAGGATTTGAAAGAGTATCTGTCGAATGAAACAGACAAGTCACAATCTCCCCCCCGGCATTCTCTTTAAGATATGCGAGCAACTCCCCATCCCGATCTCTGATATAGTCGGAATAAGTCGATGTCGTATACTCCTGCCTGGCAGTGAAATCAAGCATAGCCTGCATATCGGTTACCGACCGTTTATTGAAGAAAAAAGTAGAAGCCGGCAGGATATCTCCCGGGAAATCCTCCACCGGTTGTTGTTGGCGCAACACATTCATAAATGTCAGACAAGTATCCGTATCATGGCTGACACCGGAGAAATAAATGGCATCTCCATTCATTTTCATATCAAATTCGGTCCATCCGCCCAACTGTGTACACGAACGAATCCCGTCGGTAGCCTTTCCCATACTCAACGGTTGCATACGGGCATAAATAGTAGCTGCCACACGGGCACGTTTATCCTCGTGTACTTTGGCAAACGAGGCATCGGTCAGCAAAGATTTCTTGGACAAACGGGCATCGATCACTTGCTCAATCAGTTTTTTCTGATAACTCACAACCAGAAAGTCGGAAGTGAAATAACAAGCCAGGAAACTGTCATCCGGCATCGGATAAATACGAATCTCTTCCCCTTTATAGTCAAACAGCTTTGACGGGAAACTACTCGAACAGTATTTACGTATAAACTTTTCCACCAACTCGTAATCGCCGTTTCCCAAGCTGCAATACAACACCTGGTTGCGATCATTGTCGGGTTCATGGAAACTCAACAACACTTTATTCATCTGCTTGCTCAACCCGTGCGGCGTATCTTCCAACAACGTATACAGATGGAGCTTCAGATAAGAAAATAATTTGGAAACATAAAGAAAATGTCGGTCTTTACTGCAACTCAACTCATTGATCCCCTGTATCATTCCGGCAAGATCATCCGTCTCGAGGACTACAGTGGCCGAACCCGGAACAAGCGTGTAGAGATTAAAATCCTTGCGTCCTTCCGCCGCCGACAACCTGAAGAAAGAAAACATGGCAAAGCCTGTACACAGCAGTACAACAGACGAGATTACGGCTATTTTCACTATCGTACGGAGTTTCATGGCATTCGTTGTTTATCGGCTCAGTGCAAAAATAATAATTTCTCCAAATAAAACAAAATATACTTAAAGAAAGAATTATAAAGCATCAATCACTAACATTCTAATTCAAGCCCGTCGAATGCAAAATGCACATGCGGAGGAAGTTGCTTCTCTACATCTGCCTGAAGTCCGATATGGTGACTCATGTGAATCAGCCAGGTTTCCTTCGCTCCGATGCGTTTCACAGCCTCCAATGCTTCAGACAGGCTCTGATGGGTGTTGTGTGGCGCTATGCGCAATGCATTCATCACCAGCACCTCTATCCCTTGCAACTGCTCAAACGATTCATCGGGCATGGTCAGCATATCTGTTATATATCCAAGCTTTCCGATCCGATATCCCAAAATGGGCAGTTTGCCATGCATTACCCTTAAGGGTAACACTTCGGTATGATTAACAAGAAAAGGGCGATTGGGTTCAATCTCACGCAAAGGAATATTCGGAACTCCCGGATAGGAATGTTCCACAAAGCAATAGGGCATCCGGCTGCGCAAACGTTCGGCTGTATAAGTTTCGGCATAGATGGGCACTTCCCCGAAACGGCAGAAAGGGCGAAGATCATCCAACCCTCCCACATGATCATAATGTTCATGCGAAATCAACACAGCATCGATCTTTCCAAACGGAACGCGCAACATCTGTTCCCTAAAATCCGGACCGCAATCCAGCAGTATAGTAGCGTCGTCAGTATACACCAATGCTGAGGTGCGAAGACGGCAATCTCTCGGATCTTTTGAAGTACAAACCGCACAAGTACATCCTATTTCGGGCACTCCGGTAGAAGTCCCGCTACCAAGTATTCTTATTTTCATTTCTTTCAATTATCAATCTGTCATTCCTGAAAGCCGACATGCCCTGCAGCCCCATCGTAATCAGATAAAATTCACTTCCGGATGAATGTCTATGCCAAACTTCGCACGGACCGAAGCACGCACGGCATCGGACAATGCAATGACATCCGCTCCTTTTGCGCCTCCGCGATTCACCAGCACCAACGCTTGCTTATCGTGTACCGCCGCAGGGCCTAATGCTTTACCCTTCCAGCCACACAGATCAATCATCCATCCGGCCGGAATCTTCACCCGGTCAGTATCGATCTCGTAAAAAGGCATTTGAGGATATTCTGCCTGTAAGGCTTCGAACTGCTCACGACCCACAATCGGATTCATAAAGAAACTTCCCGCATTCCCCATTACCCGAGGATCAGGCAACTTCTCTTCACGGATAGCGATAATCACCCGGCGCACCACATCCAATGTCACTCCGGGATACTTCTCCAGCTCCCGGCGAATAGTACCGTAATCTAATGTATAATGTTCCCTCTTGCTCAGCCTGAAACTGACATAGGTAACAAAAACGCTCTTATTCTCAGGGCGCTTGAAGATGCTGTCCCGGTAAGAATATCCACACTCCGTTACATCATAAACATGCTCTTTCCCTTCAATGTTCAGGGTTTCCACCCGGACAATCAGATCTTTAACTTCAACCCCGTAGGCCCCGATGTTCTGCACCGCACTGGCTCCCACCTCTCCGGGGATCAGTGAAAGATTCTCCACGCCGTACCAATGCCGTTGCACGCAATAGTCCACGAAGTCGTCCCAGACCACACCTGCCCCCACACGCACAACAATATCGTCATCCGTTTCGGCCACAACCTCTACGCCCCCGATGCGTGAATGCAGGATAGTACCTTCGTAGTCTTTAGTAAACAATAAGTTGCTCCCCCCTCCGATATGCAGATAAGGAGAGGTAACCCGTCCGGACCCGATCAACCCGCGTAATTCATCCACCGAAGCATACTCCAGGAAACAAGCAGCAGACACATCGATACCAAAAGTGTTATGTGATAAAAGAGAGTATTTCTGTTCCATAATCCTATAAAAGCAATCTCTAAATACTTGTATCCTCAAACTTGTACAACTCCCAGCCACTGTCTTTGCGCTGGAAATAGAGGATATTGGAGAACCCGTTGCCAATGCCTTTCAGTGCCAATATTTTATGTGAGGCATTGTCATCATTTTGCTGCCCGTAGTTAATATTCGAAAGTTTATCGGCAGGCAATGCCGGCTTAAAGGCAAACCATTGGTTCAAGTCAAGTGTAGTTTCGAGTATCGAGAAGTCATCATCCGGATCGGTTGTCACAAAGACAAGCGGTTGGCGGATTCGCCGGCTCTGGAAAATACTATCCGTCGCAAAATGACCGAAGAATTCAACAAAGTCCTCGTTCTCGTTTTCCTCAATCGGACGCAGATTGATTGCTTCGAGCATCCACGCCCCTTTAATTCTTTCAAAATAATATTTCTTCACCATTCGTTTTTTCACGAAAATCCATTCCACCTGAACGGATGTGAGTGAAGTGTCTCCTACCAGATCCATATCCTCTTCCCGGTCGAAGAGTAAGGTATAATAACTTTGTTTGGCAAACAAGTCATCATGCTTCCAGTACTTCCTGTCGATTTTCGAAGCCCGTTCTCCGTTGTAGTAGGGCAACGGAAACACCACGCGCTGCCTTTGCAGAGCGTCATCAGAAGCAAAGTTGTAGATAAAGTCGTCAAACGATTCGTCAGCCTCAATCGGTTTAGGTTCGTCCGAAGTCTTTTCTCTGTCAATAGAATCGGTTTTGTTCACCATTGCCGAATCTACCAGATGTGTAATAGATGCAAAGGGGTCAGCGTCGGTCTTATTACTGTTGCCGCACGAAGCGAACAACACCAGGACGGTGACTCCCGCCATTATTGTTTTCATTTTAATAATTAGCAATGTGTCGATATCCCCACATGCCAACCGGTTTTCGAAACTCTTTCATACTCCGGTCGGCACATGGGATTTATATCATCATATTATTTTAATTTAGCTCTTAGTTTTTCAAGCATATCCACTGTCATACTTTCCAAATCGTAAGCCGGTTTCCAGCCCCACTCCTCACGGGCGCAAGAATCATCCATACTGTCGGGCCAGCTGTTGGCGATACGTTGTTTCAGCGGGTCTACCTTATATTCCATCTCAAAGTCAGGAACATGTTTCTTGATAGCAGCATAAATGGTCTCCGGCGCAAAGCTCATAGAAGCGATGTTGAAAGCATTACGGTGCACCAGTTTCGTCGGATCGGCCTCCATCAGCGAGATAGCTGCATTCAGCGCGTCCGGCATATACATCATATCCATCAGTGTTCCTTCCGGAATCGGACAGATAAACTTCTCTCCTTTAACGGCAGAGTAGTAGATATCTACCGCATAGTCAGTCGTACCACCTCCCGGAGGAGTTACATTCGAAATGATTCCCGGGAAACGCACGGCACGGGTATCTACGCCATACTTATTAAAATAGTAGTCGCTCAGCAACTCAGTGGTCACCTTGCTGATACCATACATGGTACGCGGACGCTGAATAGTGTCCTGCGGTGTCTGCACATGCGGAGTGCTTTCACCAAACGAACCGATCGAACTCGGAGTGAATACGGCACATTTGTTTTCGCGAGCCACTTCAAGTACATTCCACAAACCGTCGATACCGATTTTCCAAGCCAGCTTCGGCTTCGACTCGGCTACAACAGACAGCAGGGCGGCGAGGTTGTAGATTGTGTCGATATTATACTCTCTCACTACAGAGGCAATCATATCCTGATCTGTTACATCGACTACAGCCGACGGACCTGATTCTTTCAATTCCCCTTTGGGCTCTGCCCCGTGAATATAACCTGCTACTACATGTGTGTTTCCGTAGCGTTTACGTAGTTCCATCGTGAGCTCCGAACCAATCTGTCCGGTCGCTCCAATTACCAAAATATTTTTCATTATCTTTACTAATAAGGTGTATTAAGCTAAATGGTGCGCAAAGTAAGCACTTTTTTTTCATTTTTATACCAAATATATGTTGTTTATTCCAAGAAAAATTGTGTCCTTTGCAAAAGAAACTAAAACCCCAAACACTATGTACGGTAAAATGAAAGAACACCTCAGCAATACGATTGCTGAAATCAAAGAAGCAGGCCTCTACAAAGAGGAACGCTTAATCGAAAGTGCACAACAAGCTGCTATCACCGTTAAAGGCAAAGAAGTGCTGAATTTCTGTGCCAACAACTACCTTGGATTGTCTAACCATCCCCGCCTGATCGAAGGTGCAAAGAAGATGATGGACCGTCGTGGATACGGTATGTCTTCTGTACGTTTCATCTGCGGAACTCAAGATATACATAAGGAGCTGGAAGCCGCAATTTCAGACTATTTCAAGACCGAAGACACAATTTTGTACGCAGCCTGCTTTGACGCTAACGGCGGTGTATTCGAACCGTTGTTCACCGACGAAGATGCCATCATCTCCGACTCGCTGAACCACGCTTCCATCATCGACGGAGTACGTCTTTGCAAGGCAAAGCGCTACCGTTATGCCAATGCAGACATGGCCGACCTGGAACGTTGCCTGCAGGAAGCACAGGCTCAACGTTTCCGCATCATCGTCACCGACGGTGTATTCTCAATGGACGGAAACGTTGCTCCGATGGACAAAATCTGTGACCTGGCCGAAAAATACGATGCCCTGGTGATGGTAGACGAATCTCACTCAGCCGGTGTGGTTGGTGCAACCGGTCATGGAGTAAGCGAACAGTACAACACTTACGGACGTGTAGACATCTACACCGGTACTCTGGGCAAAGCTTTTGGCGGTGCTTTGGGCGGATTCACAACCGGCCGCAAAGAGATCATCGACCTGCTTCGCCAGCGCAGCCGTCCGTACCTGTTCTCCAACTCACTCGCTCCGGGCATTATCGGTGCCAGCCTCGAAGTATTCAAGATGCTGAAAGAAAGCAACGAAATCCATGACAAACTGGTAGACAACGTAAACTACTTCCGCGACAAGATGACTGCAGCCGGATTCGATATCAAGCCGACTCAGAGTGCTATCTGTGCCGTGATGCTTTACGATGCCAAACTGTCACAGATCTATGCAGCCCGCATGCAGGAAGAAGGTATCTACGTAACAGGCTTCTACTATCCGGTAGTTCCGAAAGACCAGGCACGTATCCGTGTACAGATTTCAGCCGGTCACGAAAAAGAACACCTCGATAAATGTATCGCTGCATTCATCAAAGTAGGTAAAGAATTAGGTGTACTGAAGTAAACCAATCTCCCACTTCCATTGTTATTGTATATAAAAAAATACGATAACAATGGAAGAACTTACACTCACGACACCCGCGCTGCTATTTTCAGCCGTTTCACTTATTCTTTTGGCATACACCAACCGCTTTCTCTCGTATGCCCAATTGGTCCGAATTCTTCGTGACCGCTATATGGAAGATCCTTCCGACATCAATGTTGCCCAAATTGAGAATCTGCGCAAACGCCTCAACCTGACCCGTATGATGCAGGTATTCGGCATTGCCAGTCTATTCTTCTGCGTAGTCACCATGTTTCTTATCTACATCGGATTGTTCCTGCTCTCAATCTATATCTTCGGGTTGGCATTGCTACTGCTGATCGCTTCTTTGGGGGTTTCCCTCCGCGAGATACAGATATCCACCCGTGCCCTGGACATCTACCTGAGTACGATGGAAGGCAAGCTGAAGCATTAACAGCCCATGTTCAGGATTCATACCACCCATACACAGAAAGTTCCGTCCTCTCCCCATCGGGATCGGGCGGAACTTTTACAAACAAAACAAACAAGGGGAAGTGTCTGTCACAGATGCCTCCACACTGTAGAATTTATGATTACTCTAAAACGATGTTGAATGTATAGTTATTGTTTCGGCGGAGGGAATAATCATGGATGTCACTTCTGCCCAAGTCAATGGCTTTTGTATATTCGGCCCCTCCTTTCTTTGCTTTGATTTGGAGCCGGGTGCGTTCACCGGAGTCGGTTCCCTCAGTCACATTCTCAGCCATATAATAGTAGCGGTAAAGGGGGGCTGTCCCCAATACTTTGTCGGCACCGATGACAACCTCTTCCGTATAATTCCCGCCTCCTTCCGGTGACAGATATACATCCGAAGGGAACAAATAGCCTTTGGTCTGCGCATTCTGCAACTGGATCTTCACGTTGCTGAATATCCCTGCCGTCTTGGCCGAAACAGCTATATTGAGCCTGCATACCAGACGTCCCAATACTACATTCACAGCTGTGGTGCCGGCAGCAATCTCGCCTTCGTAATAACCGAAGAGACACACATTCCGGTCCGTATTCCGTTCTTTCAGCCATCCCATATCCACCACCAGACTCTTGAAACCACTCAAGTTATCAGGCCACGCGGCAATCTCTCCATCCGCCAGATTGCCCACCACACAAACCGTACCGCGCCCGGTCCTCAACGCAATTCCTTCAAGCGTGGTGTTGAGCACCGGTGTGGGCAGCACTTTATGTTCGCTGCCTGTCAGGATACCTTCACGGTCAAACTGCAGAATCCACAAATTACTAATCAGGTTTTCATAATCAGGTGCCATCGGCTGCTCCGCACGGGTTGTCGCATCATCATCGGTGAAAGAAGCGGCAGTAAGTCCCATCGACACTTTCACTATTCCCTCCTCCTGATCCATCTGTTCATGGGATGTGCAGGCACTCAGCGCAAACAGGCAAATACTAAAAACGATATATCCGAATCTTTTCATGGGATCATTATTATTCATTACTCTAATCTGTTTATTTCACCACAGGTTACACGGATTTTCACAGGACTTTTAATCTTAAAGACCACCGGGATTAATCATTAATCGGTGGTGATCGGTATAATCGGTGGTGAATTCTTATTTATCCATTACTACATTCTCCGTCCACGAACGGTTTTGCCAGGTCAGCACAGTGACGCCATTACTGATCTTCACCGTAGCCGTATAGTTGTACGAATGCCCTGCTGTCAGATACAAACCGGTGAGCAACATCTGATACTGAGTGGGGTTACCGTTCACCTTCAGGTTCAGCAACACACTGATAGAGTGAGAGCGTGCGTCTGTGGGCAATACGCCGGTATGCGCCACCAGGCTGTTATCAGCATTTCGGGTGGCCTGTGTGATACGTACCGATGCACTCTGATCCCCCACTTTCACAGGCAGCACATCTCCATTTACCCAGTCGAAGCTGGTCGTATTGTCCAGTGGCTGCTGAATACCGCTGATTTCGATTCCTTCGGCAAGCATCTCCAAGGTGTGCACCCCTTCACCCGCCCTGACAGTAAACTGCATCCGCGCTGTCTGGTTGATGATGGGGGGCAGATACAGTGTCTGGACATTGTTCAATGTACCCCCTTCATCAATTTTCGTAATGGTCACTGCCGTCATGGCTGTTTGCGTATACCGGTCGTCGGTCGCAAGCAGGTATTCTCCGTTACCGATATTGACAAATCCCTTTGAGTTTAAGGCCTTGGCAGGTGACAGGATTCTGAAGTAATAAGTACCCGCTTTCATATAAAGAGGAGTGCTGCTTGAAGATATTACCGCTCCGTTGTCGTCTACCTCACAGGGATAGAGCAGACTGCTGCCTGACGTACCGGCGTTACGTACCAGATAAGCTTTGGAATACTCTTCCAATAGATTCTTGGCATCATCATATACCACCAGGCGTATCGTACTCCCGTCTTCCAGCAGAAAAATCGGTCTATCTTTCAACGTTTCGCCATCCGGTGTCGCCCCACGGGTCTGGGCCGAAGGAGAGATTGAAGGATAATATCCACCGGCAACGGGATCAATCCGTACCCGATCCTCCATATCTTCTTCGGGAGAGCCAGCGGCACATGCCGTACAAAGCAGAGCCATGATTACATACGAGCAATTTTTATAAACGATCATTCTTTTCATACATCATACTATTTTATTGTGAAGTGACATCCCGCACACAACGAATTTGGAAACCATCAGCCGGAGTATAGTTACTCATATTCAAATACCGGGTACTTGTATCAGCATCAAACTTTAATTTAGCCGCACGCACCATATTACCTTGTGTTGTGGAGGTTAAATACATCGCCTCAAAAGCATCATTTATAAGCATAGCGCTACGTGCCCATATAAAGCCATAGATAGGGATATTGATTACATCGCTGGGATGTTCCCAGTCCATACCGCTTTTGCTCTCTAAAGTCAATCGGTCTGCCGATGTGCATGAATATTTGGATATCTGCATATAGGCCCGACGAATAAAAACCCCACTACCATCACTGACATCCTCTTGACTTACAAATTTAGGTTCCCATTTGATTCTGTAAGCTCTGGAAGTGCCTTGGTATTTTAAGGCATAAATTACTCCATACATAGTGCCGGTATTTGCTCGTTCTCCAATATAAACGGATGTATATCCACTTTCCGGATCATTTGACATGGTCTCTATCCAGGAAGTCCCGCTATGTTGCAGAAAAGTAATGTCTCCCGACTTATCCTCCAACGGCATTATACCCGCAAATTCAATATATGTCGGCAACCTCCATCCTTTTGGACATGGATCGTTCAATGGTGTTTTCCAGCGATTGATACTGATTGCATGGGTATTATCCCAGTCTGTGGCATCAGCTCTAGATACAATCCATGCAACGGTCTTGCCTTCCTTAACATCATCAAAAGTGACAGCCACGTTGGTAGGATTCCGGGGACCGCTAATAGCGGAGACACCTTCCTTTCCGGTTATCACCGGATAAGGAGCGGCACCACTACTGTATCCCCTACAATATGGCCTGGTGTACGTTTTACCGTCACTACCTTTAAAATTCACTGTTCTTTTCACAAAATAAGGAATGTCCCTACCCACCTGATAATAGTATCCCCTTCCTGCTTCCCATCCTTCCGGAGTTGTCATATCCGCACTGGTAGCTCCGAGATTCCGGTCCATCCACATGACACCGTTAAAAGTCAGGGGCTGCCCCATATACTGCGAATCGTCATTATGTTCGATCCAATCATACCGGCGGGGGATGATGGTAATAATCTGTACATCGCTATTAGTAATCGTAATGGTAAGCGTATACTCGTAATTGGGCAGGAAGCGGAAAGGTTCCGTCACAGTCTTACCGTTTTCATCCTTCCGGACCTCTCCATCATCTCCGACAACCGGGACACGAATTTCATACGTATCCGTTCGATCTCCACTGCTCGTCCCTTTCGTAGCTACTTTTATTTTAAGTCCCTCCGCAGCCGTGGTTAGAGTCGGGAATATCAGGCATTCGGCAGCCGCACTGCCCGATTGCCCGTCTATAGTTACAAACTGCACACTTTCCGTCACAGCTTGAGAAAATCCGCTGCCCAGAACCGCACGGTCACTTTTCCCTCCCATATGGCTGTATTCTCCGGTCGAAAGCAAGAGCGCTCCTTCGCTATAATCACTGACTGTGATCCCCTTCAGTTCGATACCCGCCAACACATCGACACCGGCCGAACCATTCTCCGGTTTTTGCTTCACCACCTCAAACTTCAACTTAGACAAAGTATGCTTGAAGGGTAAAGTAATCACTCCCGAGTTGATACCCGATTGTCCTGTCAGCACAGCACGGCGCAAGTCGGGCAATACTCCTCCGGCAGAGGAAGTGACGTTGCAAACAGGTATGCCATCTGCTTCGGAACCGCATATCGGCAGAGTCGTATTACCGTATGTCAGTGCATAAAAGTCGAGGATTCGGCCTTCAAAACGGTCTTCGTCAGTACCTGTACTCAGATATTCTATCTGATGTGTGCCGTCCGCACCAACGACCTCCGTGCCCTCCTGCCCATTCATCGTAGAGAGTCTGCCGCTCCACGAACTCCCTATAAGTCCGTATAGCCGGTATTTAGTGCCGGCTGTGAAATGATTCACCGACACATCTCCCGCACGGGTGATGACCTGCTCTTCACTCGAGGAGAGTGTAAAGCTGTCACCACCCTGCGCAGGTATGTGTTCCTCTTCAGGAGTGCAGCCGGTAACCAGTACCGCTACAGTTGAAAGAAAGAATCGTATTATTGTTTTCATATATTCAGCTCTTTTTATTTAGATTCACCACAGAGGACACAGAGTTGGAGTATTTAAGTTTACAGTCCCTCCCCTGTTCATCGTTCCCTGTTCACCGTTCATCTATGCACTTGGAACCGGTTCAGGAACCACCACGGGAATGGTCATTTTTCCTCCGTCCTCCCACTCCTTCTCTTCGCCTTCCAGTGTGAAAGAGTCGATATCAAAATTGAGAGTGGTTCCATACGACTCTCCGGATTGCAACTGAGTTACCGGGGCTCCGGATTGATCCATGAAATTCAGGTTGCCATCCAAAACAGGAAAGCTTGCCTTTCGCGCTCCGGTCGTAAAATTTACATCCTTGGCCACATCCGCTGTCAACGTAAGCCCCGGTGTACCCAAAGAGGAAATATCGGTCAGCAAGTCGTTCGTCGCACAGGGTATCAGATAGAATACCGCAATTTGCGTATCCTCCGTACTCAATATCTGACCGGGATGATCGATAACCAAATCGGCGGAAGCCGGAGCCGCTACATAGTGTTTCACCCCCGTATCCCATTTCAACCCTCCGCACACCAATCTTGCAGGCACGGTCAACTTAAGGTTCTTGACATACAGCTTACCGACCGTGTTGTCCGTACGCCTCGCCTTGAGCACAATACGTACGGCAGCGTGTGCAAACTCCAATGCCCGTCCGAAAGGTTGTTTCCTGCTACCCGTAACCCCATTCGGAGTCACCAGTACATCGGTCAGCCCTGCTCCCGAAGACGGTAACGAATAGGTAGTATGACTGTCCGCCGTAGTCATCACAGAAGGGCAAAGCCCCATCACCACCACCCGGGAGTTATCAGCCGGATAATCCGTTTCCGTATTATAAGGTGCATCGGCGTAATCACCGATCCCCCCTGCCGGAGTGGAGGTTTTATAAGGAGAGCCCAATGTCCCCGTACTGAAATCCGTCTCTTTCCAGAACAGCAGTAACGGAGTGCCTTCGCTGCCTGCCACCCCATCCGTACGGGTGAGAGCTACCTCCATGGGTATCTCCTGTTCGTACTCTCCTTCTCCGGATGCACACGAGGCAGACAGCAGACACAGGTAAAGCAGCAGGCATGCCCGGCAGAATCTACTCTTTTTTTCTTCTTTATTCATAGTTGTATACTTTCTTTTTCAGCTTTCAGCACAGAGTAACACAGAGTTCCACAGAGATAATTTTCTCTTCATATCTCATAAACAAGAGATTAAAACTCCGTGAGACTCTGTGTTACTCTGTGGTGAATCGTATTTATTTTCCTTTCTACGTCGGCCTTACTATAATTTGATTACCGGAACTCGTCACCCAGTCCGTTACTTTCATCGTGGCACGCATCGGTTGCGGCAATGCGGCCGAAGGCAGGCTGAACCGGGTAATACGCAACAGATAATAACGGTTGCGCAAGATGCCGGAATCCGCACTGAAAGCGATTGTGTCGTCAGTAGCACTTGTGCCGTCTATATAAGTGTAATAATAGCCGATCCCGCCTTCGTAAGCGGTAAAATCAGTACGTTTCAGGGTACCCGCACCGATGGCGGCCTTCATGCCCGCATAGCTGTAATAGTCACTCCCGTTGGTAAAGTAAGTGCCTGCCGCATGTGCTTCCGCATCGACAGGTGTCGTCGTTGCGGGCAAGCAAGTAGCGGCATCGGCGGGAGATGTCAGGGTTTGCGTGATTCCGGCCCCGGTAATAATCTGTTTGGGGACAAACTTCGCCGCTACCAGCAGATGGGTAGTCACCAGGCGGGGAATTTCCGCCTGAGTCGAATTAAGTGTTCCTGTCAGATCCAGTCCGCCCGCAAGAGAAGCGGTGGAAGTCGCAGTCGTGTTCTCCGGACAATACAGCCCACCGGTATAAGCATCGCTTTCCGGAGGAGTGGCTTTCGTCGCATTGAATTTGACCTCTTCATACGCTTCCGGAGCGATCCCTTCCGCCCATACACTGCCCAAAGTACGGTAAACGAATTGCTGTTCAGCCACATCGGGTGCCGATACATAATTGCCGCCATCATCTTTAACCACATACGGATCTACTTCATGATTAGGATCTTTCCCATCCGGGGGCGCATTCAGATACACCTTCCGGTTGACTGTGTTGAGGGCATACCGCACATCCGACAAACGTATCCAGCCCGGATCGGCTGACGGACGAGCCGCATTACCGGACATCCGTACGTACGCTCCTCCGTCGTCTGTATAGGTATCGCACACCAACAGTACTTTGGCCACCACCCGTTCCAGTGTGATAGGCGATGCCGTGAGATCCACGTTCACATCGGTGCCCGCACTGACCGTTACGGAAGTCCCGGCTTTTCCGGTCATGGCGATCCCCTCCGTCCCGCGGGCAAACTGCCGGATCACCTCGTCATACCCCGCCCCGGCGGCGGTATACAATCCTTTGCCTTCTGCCTGCCCGCAGATGGCATGCACCTGACCGGGCAACAGATTGGCCCCCACATAAACCTTCTTCTCTCCGGGAGTGGTCGGTATGCGCGCCTGATACACGTCCGCCGCGCTACTGGTCGTGCCATACACCACTTCGTACTGCACATCATTCCAATCCTCCTTTCCACTCCCGTCGACCGACACCAGGAAAACGGCAACAGAAGAGATCTTCTCCTCCACCGTCGCATCCGCCTGTACCGCCGCCCGGGTAGTCTCCCCCGCTACCCGGACCGAGAGCCGGACACACGCCGTCACCCGGTCCGCCCCTGCCGGAGGGGCAGGCATGCCGGCATCATCGGAGCATCCGCATGCCCACAGGCAGAGCAGAAACCGAAAGAATATGATCCATATGCTGCCTTTACAGTTGTGCATCGTTCAGTCTGATAATCCATCCGTTAATGTTCAGCGCCTCCAGCTTTCCCATCGGGGTAAGGTAGAAAATCACGTTGAACCGATCTTCGTAATCAAGGTAATCCTGGTCGCTGAGCTCCACACCGTTGCTCTCTTCAAACAGGGGGCGCGTCATCAGCAGATAACGCGTCAGGTCGACATCCACTACTTTCTGCCCCGAGACACGGTCCGTCACCACCAGACGGGCCTCCTGATCCGCCAGTAAGCGCAGTGTGTTCAAGCGGGCACGCGCCAGGCTGACTTCTCCCGTACGGGTGGCGGCCGGTTCCGTTTCGGAAGCGGACTCGGTATGATAGGCGGCATAAGTCACCCGGTCGCCCGTCATCACTTCGTTGTCGGCATTCATCCGGCCGTTATCCGCCAACAGAGTAAAGTCGTAATCATCGGCGTCCAGCCCCTGCCCCGACGTATCGTGCAAGGTAATGACGAACCGGTTGCTGTCCTTCAACATCGGTACGCTGACCGATGTCAGTTCCGAAGGCTGTATCCGGCTCAACCGGAGATGACCGTACCACAAGTGCCCCAATTCGTCATCCTGACGTCCGTCTCCGTCACGTTCCAACCGGAGGGTCAGCTCGTCACGGGTCGAACTGCCCGGTGTAAGTTGCGGCATCCGGTAATGCCGGTTGTCCCCTCCCGCCCAGAACACCAGTTCGTAAACGTCTCCGTCTTTATATTCCAGCGGCAGGGTAATGATATAATCGTTTTCAGTCAGCGATTGCCTGTTCTCTGTGTGCAGGCAGACGAACTGTCCCTGTGCGTCGAACACGTAAAGGGACAGCGTGTCGATCTCGTCGGTGATGACGCCTGTCCCGCTGTCGGGCTGTATCTGTGCATGCAATGCAGGCTGAAGACGAATACGGAAACCACTGGGACAGTCACTACGGTCGTCCCCGGTCCACGAGCAGGCAGATAAGCCCGCCAACAACGAAAGCCACAAGAACGGCAGAAACCAACTGCCGGAATGGGAAAAACAGAAAGTCTGAAACTTATCGGACATGGTTGGGAAAATTTTATGATTGAACGGGTGTTTCACCACAGAGTAACACAGAGTTCCACAGAGATCTTTTTCTCTTAAGATATCCTGATAAGCGAGAACTTAAAACTCTGTGAGACTCAGTGTTACTCCGTGGTGAAAACCCATCTCAAAGCAATTACTTTTTTAGAGAAAACAGTGGGTTAACGGCCCAATACGGCACTATTCGTACGCACTACCCAAGGTTTGATACTTAACTTCACATTCAGCAATACGGTAGTCGGATCATCGGTTTCGGTATCGGTAATGATATTTTCGGTTACACCGTCTTTGCCGACACCTTGAATACCGGTAACGGTTACTTGATAGACATTGTTGCGGACAATGCCGAACTCCATCACATCTTCTGCTGTATCCGAGGGGAGATGTTTGATCCAATACGGATAATAACAAAAGAACTTGCCATCGGTATTTCCTTTCTTGAAACACTGGACGTCGTTCTTTTTCAGGTCGGCAGGGGCACCGTTGGCCGAACTGGAAGTAGTTCCGTCTGCCAGTAATACACCGGCTTCTTTCAGCGCTTCAATATCTTTGTAGAAGATGCCGGAATGGTAGAAGATTTCACCAATCGAACCAATTGTAGTAGTTTCTTCCACACCATCGCCCAAAGGCTTTTTTTGCATCATTTTACTCGGAGCTATTTCCGCTTTAAATACGATGCCGGTTGTATATCCGTTCTTCTGTTTATCCTTCAGCATCGTGTTTTCATAGCAGTAAGCGGCGACTTTAGTTTCCACCGCCCCGGAAGAGTAGCCCGGCATATCCGTATAAGTTCCGGAAAAAGTGCCGAAAGACGACAAGCCAAATGCGCTTGATCCTTGCAGATACCAGTCGCCATAGCTATTGGCTAAAGCAGGTGTGGAAGTATAAGTTTTATTATACGTCTTCGGATCTGTCACATACGGCAATGTAGCGCTTGAGTTACCATAATTAGCCTCAGTCAAAGGATTCGTTACAGAGCTTTCTTTATCCACATGACGGAAATAATATCCCTCTTTCCGTGCGTTGACTACATAATAGTTTTTTAGGGTGATATCCGTAATATTTCCGATAGCAGTCACTGTGGTAGAAAACGAAGTATATTTATTAGCAGTAGCAGCAGAAGACACACTGGTTCCTCCCGCAGTCACCGTAATCTTTCCCATCACACGCTCCACTGTTGCCGCAATGGTCTGCTCCGGGTCTTTGGTTATCTCCTGGGCAATATAAGGAAGAGTATTCGAGTTATTACTGTTGGGAGAACGGCTCGCCATTACCAGTCCGTCACTCGGTACAGCAGCTATCACGCTCGTAGCAGCAGCCGTTGTCTTTGCGAGAAAATCAGCTTCGGTCAGAGTTCCCTTGTCACTGTCACCCACCCCATTGACCGTACCGTTCACCACTATATAAATACGATAGTCTCCCGGGGTCAGGGCTGTTTTCTTACTGGTCCATACAATGGTCTTCTGGTCGGTAGTAGTAGTGGTGGTTTGCGTAAACTGGCTGATGGAAATAATCTCTGTCAACTTAGCGCTACCAAAGCTACTCGATGCTCCTCCCGGAAACAGATACAGATTGGCCTTCGTCACTTTGTATTCATCCTTTAAACCGGTCTCCGTACTCGTACCGTCAGTATCCGCCGTCGGATCGGAGGCCCTTGTCTCCGCCACACCATTCGGTACGGCAATGGTCACTGTGGTATAAGCTCTCGCTTCTTCCGGATTCTCTCCGCCCGAAGCATCCGTATCGTCGGAACAGGCGGCCCAGGTTGTCAGCAATAAAGCAGCCAACCCCATCATACTCATGTACTTTAGTTTTTTCATTTCTTTTTTACGTTATGTGATACATTTATTGCGTTATACCGATGGTAGCGGCCCGTCGTTCCGCATTCATCTTTTTAAGGTTTTCTTCCGCTTCCCGGTTTCCGGCTTTCACCGCTCTATGCAGCCATAGCCCGGCTTCCTTGTCGTCTCCGCACAACAGATGGCAGACTCCCCGTACATTCCACGAGCGTTCGTCCGCCTCCACCGTCTTCAGCAACCGGAATGCCTCTTCATACTTCCGCCCCCGAATGGCTTCTATCGCACGGTTCACCGTATCCGCCACGCTGTCAGGGCGGTTGGCATACTGCACACGGATGTAGCAGGCATCGCGCAACTGCGGATAGAGCACATCCAGCACCGAACGATACGGACGCCCGCCCGCCAAGGCTTTCAGCCTGTCATTCCGCTCTTCCTCCGGATGACTGCGGAGAATAGCGAGCACTTCCTCCTTATATGTCATGTCACTCCCATTCACCAGTTCGGCCAGCCTGTCCCAGTCTACTCCTCCGGCATTCAGTTCAAACAACGATACAGGCAGGTTCATGCGCACCGAGAGAGCATGCCGCAGAGCTTCGGCACGTTTCGCCGATAATTTCCGGTTCAGTCCCGTCGTGCCCTCGGGCGAAGCATATCCGCTGATCGAGATACCTTGCAGGAATGCGCAACTGTCCGCACGCAGCAACCCGATGGCTTCCGTTATCCGGCGCAGGTTTCCGGCATTGGCGGAATACAGCGTATCCACCACTGCCGATGCCGCACGGAAGCGAATACCGATGCCGCTTTCATGCAGGGGGCGGCTGCCTGCCTCGCACAGGAACGGATAGTCATCCGCATGTTCCGCCACCGTCCGGCTCACCCTCGGAGTGAGCTCACTAACCGACGGACGATAGGGCAAAGCCACCGGAAAAGCGCCGGAGGAGACGATGCTTCCCACTGTCTGTACCCGGCAGCAACCTTCCCGGTCGATGTCGAGCCGCAGGTTCAAGCCATTCTCCATCCACGGGGCATAGCGCAACGTATCGGTATACAAGAAGGTGTCTCCATTGCGGGCGGTCCACCGATGATTGACGTCACGGTCCGGAAGGCCGGCCAATAGGCGCCGCTGATTTTCCTCGCGCGCCATGATGCGTCCCGTCACCACAAACGGGCCAAGCAACACACTATCCGAGGCGTTGCCCAGACAAGGGGTAATCACCCAGCGGTGACGGGCACGCACTGCACGGGGGGCTATCTTTACGGCAAACGAGACATATACCTGTCCACCCGCACGCTGCATTCGGACGGCGGTAAGGGCTACTCTTCCGGACGGATCTGCCGCACGGACAGACAGCGCACCGAAGCACAGCGCAAAGAGCGTCAGGAAGCAGACTGCCGGCGGCATCTTCCGAAAGCACATTCTTAAACGGGTCGATCGTATCTTCTCTTTCATAAGACTTTTTATTTTAACATATAAATCAGACTGATGCCCGCACGGGTCGGCGCCAGAAAATTTTTCTTGTTCGCTCCCCGATATTCACCACAGACCGGACAATTAAAACGTTTGTATTGGGCATGCACCCACCCTGCACCTATGGTAGCCTCCAGATTCCAGCGTTTGCCGAGCACCCACGAGTAACCGTATGAAAACCCCGCCATCAGCGCCCACCCCTCGTAGCGGTAAGAAGCCGAACGGGAAACAAAAGGAAGATGCACCCGGCTCAGGTTGTATTCTCCCCCACCGGCATGCACACCCAGAAAGTGTCCGTAGAATGACTGACAAAGCCAATAGCGTGCCTCACCCTGCGTCATCCAGAATTTCCACTTCCGGTTGTCCGCAAAATTCCACGGACAGGCGCTTCCCGCAACATCGAGTGTCCAGCGGGAGGCAAACGCCCACTCGGCAGCAAGCGAAGGTGCCGTCGCTGCATCGTGCAGCAAATTGGTTTTAACCGCTGCCCGTTGCGCCAGTACATTGCCCGAAACAAGCAAAAGCAATATGAATAGTTGTTTTTTCATTCTGTTAGTTTATCTGAAACATATCCGCCAATCCGCCTATAAATCTGTCAGAGGTATCTCCGACAGATAGGCACGGGTCATCTGGTTGACAATGCCCAGCTTATGGGCGGCATAATGATAACGTGCATACATTTTCTCACAATCCGGTTGATTACAGTTCAGATGCTGGTCCACGGCTTCCATCAAATCGAGCAGGGAGATACGGAAAAGAGGGCGGGTCAGTTCATAGGTTTTCGGAATGCCACTGCCGGATTGGTCTGTCCTGACACGTATCAACCCCGCGGATTCCAGTTGACCCAGGAGTTCGTCAAGAGGCTTACAACCACATTCCAAATCCTGGAGATTTCCTGTTTCGTGAGAGGAAATATGACGTAAGACAGATATGGCTGTCAAAGTTAACGGCGTAAGCATAAGCTATTTTGTTTTGTTGTGTGATCAACCGTTACTTTGTAGGTAACGGCATTTAACAGATAACGAATACAGAAAGCGTTCTGAACCCAATAATATGAATTAAATAATAAAATACATCCGATGATGACAATAAAATGTTCGTCCGCGTTAAATTACATCAACGTGGACAACCCTTCTTATTGCTTTTTTAAGAGAAAATAGGGAAAACTAATGCTAAGCATGCATCTTTTTTAAAATTAATTATCTTTTTATTGAGAAACTTGCCTTTTTATTTGTTTGTGTGAAAAATAATATCCAATTTTGCAGCAATTATTCATTGTCGTTACCTACAAAGTAACAGACTATTTATATCCCTGTATATAAGTGTAATACATTCAAATCATTTTATCTTTAAACCGCATTCAGCACATAGTTGAGTATCTTCCTGTTTGTCCGATCTACTTCCCTATCCCCGAAAGGTTTCAGGTAAGTTTCCGTAACTTTTACCGAAGAGTGTCCCAGTCCACGGCTGATCACTCCCACGGGTGTCTCCTGATGAAAGGCAATCGTGGCCCACGTGTGGCGCGCGGTGTATGAACTGAGCCTGCCGCCCAATCTCAAATCCACCGACACCCGTTCCAACCGGCGGTTCAGGTTACGCAACGCATATTGGTACTCCTGATAAGGAGTCAATACCTTCTTTGTATGCCGCTTTCGGGTGCGGGGCTGCCCCAAAATAGGCAACAGATAACTCGGATGGCAGTTCTCAACCATCCTCCTATTGATAATTTCCATCGCCTCACGGGGCACGCTAATGCTGACCTCCTGCCCCGTTTTATGCCGGCAGTAGGTCAACACCCCCTTATCAAGATTGCTCCTGCGCAAGTGTGCCAGATCGACAAACGGGATGCCCCGCAGCATAAACATCAGTACAAACCAGTCCACAGCCTTCGCCGAGGCCGATTCATCCGGACACCCCGACATGCGGATCATACGCCCCACCGTGCGGGCATCCACGGCACGCTTCACGTCGGAGCGCGTACCGGTGTATACCTTATCGAAAAGCCCGGTCACATATCCCGGACGCCCCTTCATCCCCCGGTTGTAGCCCGCACGCAGGGCACGCATATAAGTCGATACCGTGTTCCAGCTCAACCGCTTGCCCAGCAGCCAATGTTCATACTTACCCAGAAACACCGGAGTCACCTCTTCAAATCCGATCTCCTCTTTTCCTGCACTCTCCCTGAGCGTACGCAGCATATTATGGTAGATACGCCGGGCCGGTTCACGTCCCTCTTCACGGAGCCTTTCAATCTCCGAAATCATAAATACTGTTAATGTTTCATTCATCTTATTCCTTGTTTTTAGTTTACAAATCTTCTTTAAATATAAATTGTGTAAATAGTCGGATAACCGAATCTATATCTTTACAAAAAACATCTAAAGAGACTTTGCAGAACAATCCCCAGGACGATATGCTATGCTCTTTTTGTATATCTTTGCCGATCCTAACGTCATTTTAACAAACATTGGCATCCAGCCATCCCATGCAAACCTCAAAGTAAGATGAAAAAGAGCATTCAAGACCTGAAAGAGTCACTAAGAAAGAAGGAAGAGAAACAACAAAGACTGCACGAACAAGAAGAAACGGTAAAAAAAGACATCCGTGTGCTGCGGTACCTGATAGCCAAGGAGGAAGAGGCTGCCTCACCACAAGCCCCCCGGAAACGAAAAATCCCCCAAAAGCAGATAAACGACTTTTTTACCCGGATCTCCATGTTTTACGAAGATCTGCAAAGGCGCCTGAACCTGCGCATCACTTATCGCTGCTTCTGCCGCTGGCTCTGCACCCGCTACGAGTTCGAATCACGCTATCACGACCGCCACAAACTGTCGCCTTGCACGATACTGGGGTATTTTAAGAGAGAAAGAGGAGGATAAAAGCCGTATACATAGAGACTAAACTAAAAACACTCTCTATGATTTATCCAGGATGAAAGATGCACACAGATTACTTTGCCATCCGACTTGCCGAAATCACCAGCGAGCACGAAGACTCTCCCAGAGCTATTGTGCTTCGTCACGGATCCATCGTCTCGCACATAGCATCCATCCTGACTGCTTTGTGTCAGTGTGTATGTTTCCTTGAAGAGGAATCATAAGAACGCATCATTCTCCTATCACCCACTCTCCAATATTCCGTTCCTCCTTCTCGAAGGCTACACCCACCTTCACTACTTTCCGTCCGTCCGCCTGATAGGGCAGCAGATATCCCTTTTCATCAATCTGCCTCAAGGCAGCCTCGGCACTGTCGTTCAGCTTGAACTCAAACACGTAGATGTAATCCGGTGTCTTCACCACCGCATCGGCACGCCCCCGGGCACTCCGGACCTCCGTCTCCGTAAACTGCCCCATAAGCTGGAAGACGAGGTAGAACACCGTCTGATAATGCCGCTCCGTGCGGTCGTTCAGGTCGTAGGGGATACCGGCAAAGAAGCAGCGCAGGCGCGTGAGGAAAGCGTCCACATCACCGCTCTCCAACTCGCGGATGAACTTGCCGATATAGAACGAGGTGTCTGTCTGGGCTATAGGAGTGTAGAAGGGACTGACGAAGTTGAGGAAACCATATTTCACCTCCTCGTTGGGGAACCCCAGCGTGTACATCCGGAAGCGCTCGTCGTAGTCCTTAATCGTCAGATATCCACTTTGATAAATCATGGGTATCGGATTGTTTATATCCGCGCGGTCGTCGCTCAGCGAAGCCTCATTCACCTCAATACCCTCCATCTCCCTCAAGTCGAAATCGGTCTTCTGCAGCATCTCCACCAGGAAGGTGGGCGTGCCGCTGGCAAACCAGTAATTGCCATACGAACGCTTCTGCAAGGCACTCAACACGCTGAAGGGATTGTACATGGAGGTGAATTCCTCGTCTTTGGTGAACCGGTATCCGTCATATTGGCGAGTCAGCCGGTCCATCACCTGCCGGCAGGTCGCATTACTTTTCACTGCCAGGGCTTCCAATTCTGGAGAGAAGGTAGCTTCTATCTCCGCACGGGTCATGCCGCAAAGGGTGTTATAGTCGAGGTCGAAACTGATATCGTTCAGTTGGTTCAGATTACTGAAAATACCCATTTGCGCGAACTTGGTCACTCCGGTGATGAAGACGAACTGCAACCAGGGGTCGGCATCTTTGAGCACAGTATAGAAAGCGGTCAGCGTCTCCCTGAAGTCGTGTTGCAACTCCTGACTGTCGAACGAACGCAGCAAGGGTTTGTCATATTCGTCGATAAGCACCACCACGCGGCGCCCCGTCTGTTCGCAGGCGCGCCGGATGACGGTCATGAAACGTCCGGAGTGCGTAATACCTTCCCCTCCCGTCCGGTATAACTCTTCCCACTGCCGCAACTGCCGCTCAAGTATATCGATCAGCCCCTCACGACTGTCATACTTCTCCGCATTGAGGCTGAGATGCAGCACGGGATATTGTAGCCACTCTTTTTCCAATTTCTCGATAGCCAATCCGCGGAAGAGTTCCTTCTTACCTTGAAAGTACGCCTCGAAAGAAGAAAGCAACAGGCTTTTGCCAAAGCGGCGGGGACGGCTCAGGAAACAGGGATTGCCTGCTTGAGCCAGCCGATAAATCAATGCGGTCTTATCTACATAAAGGAAATTTTCGGAGCGCAGTTTCTCAAAACTCTGTATCCCTATCGGGAGTTTTCTAAGCGGGGCATTGATCGGTGTATCCATGGGGCATTGAAGTTAGTCTTTTGCAAATGTACACAATTATTTTTTAGATTCTCACACTTGGTTACAAAATGTAAGGGATGCAACAATTGGCACTCTTCTTTATTTTTCTTATACTCGTAAATACAAAGATAACATTTTCTTCTGTATTTTACGTGTTGTACTACAAAAGATACCACCCGGATCTAAATACCTATTATCAGTAAAAGGCCAAGTAGCACTTCGGTGACGATGACGGGCCGGGGCCCAAACGGCAACATACATGGACTTCAAAATTCGTGGTAAATTCCGGAGAATGCCCGGTGCGGCGGATCGGGTTCAAAAACTGTTCGCCGACCGCAAATTCGACTGATATATTTTATATATCTTTTGTTTATTATTTATTTATGTGCAGGTCTGCATGTTGGCGGCCTCGAATTTCGCTCGCACAGAAAGCTGAGCAACAGCGTATTACGAATACTAAAGCATGTTGGTATCCATGTTGGTGATTCAGAGGCTCCGAATGACGGAAACAGAGGGTCCGGAAGAGTCCGGACGAGGCTCGGTTTCACCCCGGCAGAGCGTGCATTGCCTTGCAGTGGACACTGTGACTTTTTGCGCCGTAATGCGGCACTCTGCATCACTTTCTTGCATCGCTGCCTTTCCATGCTTAACTTTGTCATACCGTTCGGGAAAGAACGGTACACTTAATAACCTGTAATATGAAATACTATGAATACATCGACTGAACCTATTCCGGGAAAAAACATAGATCTTGAATCCCCAACCCATAAATACGTGCTTCAGTCACCACAGGGACCTGACAAAGAGAGGATGTTTCATAACTCACCACAGATTACACTGATTTACACAAAATAATTTTTAATCTATTGATAACCAATACTATCTATCTGCGTAATCTATGGTAAATACGAGTTTTAACACATCCCCCATGAATAGAGGGGAAGACGGAATAAGACGAAGAAGACGGAATTTACAAGTTCTCTATCTCTCCAGCGGACAATCCTGTCACCTGGCAGATGGTTTCGACCGGCAGGTTCAATGCCTTCATCCTTCGGGCATTCGCCTGCTTCTCTTCCATACGACCTTCGGCAAGCCCCTCCTGGCGACCTTCGGCAAGACCTTCCTGGCGACCCTCCTGGCGGCCCTCCATAGCTGCCGTACTCAATACATCATTCTGAATCATAATCGCATTGATATGTTCATCATAAGCCAATTGTTCTGCCTTATTCATGTTATAATAGACAAGTTTACGACGCGCTTCCTCCAGTCCCGGAGCCTTGGTGTCGGGATGGATCACACCTGTCTTGAGATATTCAATCCACTCCTCAAGGGGCGTGACAGCCACTTTGTTGAACTCGTTCACACGAATAAGGAAATACTCAGGAAAGATCTCGGCAGGCAATTTACGGACGATGGCGTTCTTCTCTTTGGTGCTCACCTCCAGAAAATCGCCCGTGTGGACACCTACGAAAGAGTTCTGACCGTGGTAAAGGTAATCAGTACCACGACCGATATCAAAGTAGAGGATACTGATGGAATACACCTTCTTAACCTCAGAGTAGAGCTGACCCAACTCGATATGTTCCGTGATCGCCTTGGCAACACCGAAAAGAATACGTTCCAGATAATAAATCTCACGGGTATTCTGAACCTCCACAATAATGATCTCGTCTTTGCTGTTACGCGCCTTTATGTCGACACGGTTGAATTTATCCGTTTCATTCAACTGATTGCCTTCACTCTCCAGAATCTCGACGATACGGATGGGCTCACCCAGCAAAACGGTGAGAAAACCCTCCAACACGCCGAAATTGGCCTTGTTACGCAACAGGCGCTTCACCGCCCAATCAAAACGAATATACCTGTCTTTCTGTTCCATCATATACGAATAATATCTATCCTACAAATATAAGTTTTAAAAAAGAACTATCCAAGCATACGGCGGAAGAAATAAGATGAACCGCCTTTAAACCATAAACGATGAACAGGCCACGCTGCATCGCATAGCTTGTTCATCGTTTACTGTCCATCGTTCAGGCTTGCGTCGGCCGGAACTTATCTCTGACCGAGCTGAGAATCGATAAAGAAGATACCGGCATCACCGGCTCTCTTAATCTTATCGACAATCCCTTGAGCGGTGGCTTCTTCTTCTACTTGTTCGCGAACGAATCCCCAAAGGAAATCCTGAGTCGCTTTATCTTTTTCGGCTGCGGCAATGTCAACCAAGGCATCTACCAGTTTAGAAACATGGCGTTCGTGCTCAAAGACGTGCTCAAACACTTCAAGAGGAGTACCCCAACCGGTGGGAACAACGTCAATCTTATCTACTTTGGCTATACCGCCGCGTTTGATAATATAATCGGCCATGGCATAAGCATGCCCCATCTCTTCCTGAGACTGCTTCTTCATCCAGTGTGCAAAACCGCTGAAACCTTCTCTTTCAAAATAGAAAGACATAGACAAATACAGATTAGAAGACCACATCTCGGCTGAAATCTGCTCGTTAATTGCATTCTGTAATTTTTCTGAAATCATGATCGTATTCATTTTAGGTTATTAAAATCACTACAAAAATAACAATTTTAAAAGAAAGGTTGTTCGGAGAAAGTGAAAAAAGAAGAGAAATCTTCCTTAAATCATCCGGACTACCGGACAACCGGCCTATGACAGCATTACACCAACTCCTCTGAGATGTACCCTTTCGGCAGTTCACGGCAGTTATAACCTGAAGCCATAATCTCGCCATAAGCACCGGCAGAACGAAGGGCTATCAGATCGCCACGCTTCACCTTATTCAGATCGACAGCCTTGCCGAATACATCGGACGACTCACAGATGGGGCCCACCACGTCATAAGTTTCGACCACAGGATCTTCGGAAGTAAGGTTCTCCATCTTGTGATGTGCCTGATAGAGGGCAGGACGAATCAAATCGGTCATGCCCGCATCGAGGATGGCAAATTGCTTGTTGGTACCTTGCTTGACATAAAGTACTTTTGAAATCAGCGAACCGCATTGTCCCGTGATGGCACGTCCCAGCTCAAAATGCAAAGTCTGATGCGGACGAAGCTTCAGGTGCTCGTCGTATGTACGGAAATAGTCGGCAAAATCCGGAATAGGCTGACGGTTGGGGTGATCATAATCGATGCCCAGCCCACCGCCTACGTTGATATGCTCCACAAGGATGTGACGGGCTTCGAGCTTATCCTGCAATTCGTTGACACGGTTGCATAGCGCTATGAAATCGCCCATATCGAGAATCTGAGAACCGATGTGGAAATGAAGACCGATGAACTTCACATGCTTCAGCTCCAAAGCCACGTCGATCACCTTATCCATATCGTGCATGCTGATACCGAATTTGTTTTCGGCCAATCCGGTAGTGATATTGGCATGGGTATGCGCACCTACATTGGGATTGATGCGGAAAGCTACATTGGCAACTTTACCTTTGGCGGCAGCCAACTCGTTGATGACTTCCAACTCAGGCACCGACTCGACATTGAAACAGAAAATATCGTAATCGAGTCCCAGGTCGATTTCCCAATCAGCCTTACCGACTCCGGCAAAAACGATCTTCCCGGCAGGGAAACCGGCCTTGATGGCAGCGCGGATTTCGCCTCCGCTGACACAATCGGCACCCAGTCCACTTTCGCGGATGATGGTCAGTACCTTAGGATTGGCATTGGCCTTGACGGCATAGTGTACACTGAAATTGTCGTAACGTGCCACCTCACGGTTGACGCACGCCAGCGTGTCGCGAAGCACTTTCGTATCATAATAATAGAAAGGAGTCGGCAACTCGCGAAATTTATGAATGGGGAATACAGTTTTCATTTTGAAAAGTTACTAATCAGTTTTGAGTTTGATCTACCACAGAGTCACACAGAGCCTCACAGGGAAAGTTTTTTCTCTTCATCATCCTATTATATTATCAAAAGATTAAAACTCTGTGAGACTCTGTGTCACTCTGTGGTGAACCTAATTCGGTTTCTATTTGCCGTTGAACAACATGTCGCTGAGCGACTGTAAAGCCACCTTCTTGTCGCACTCACGAATCAGGAAGGAGATATTATAGTTGCTACCGCCAAACGAAATCATACGCACGGGGATGTCACGCATGGCATCGAGCGCTTTGGCTTCGAAACCTACATTCTCCCATTCCAAGTCACCCACGACACAGATGATACACATATCCTTGTCGACGGTAACGGTTCCGTACTTCTTCAGGTCATCCAGGATTTCGTTGAGATGCTTGGTGTTATCGACAGATACGGAAACTCCTACCTCAGATGTACAGATCATATCGATGGAAGTCTGGTAACTCTCGAAGATTTCGAATACCTTGCGGAGGAAACCGTGTGCCAGCAACATGCGGCTCGATTTAATCTTAATGGCAGTAATATTACCCTTAGCCGCAACAGCCTTGATCTTGCCCTTTTCGGTATCATTGGAAATCAATGTACCCGGGGCATGCGGATCCATCGTGTTCAGCAGGCGAACCGGTATGTTGGCATACTTAGCCGGCTGGATACAAGTCGGGTGTAGAATCTTGGCACCGAAATAAGCCAACTCGGCAGCCTCTTCAAAGTGCAGCTGACGCACCGGGGCCGTTTTGTCGACAATGCGCGGGTCGTTATTGTGCATACCGTCGATATCCGTCCAGATCTGAATTTCGGAAGCGTGAATGGCAGCACCGACCAATGAAGCGGTATAGTCGCTTCCGCCACGCTGCAAGTTATCAATCTCGCCATAAGCATTGCGGCAGATGAATCCCTGAGTGATATAAATTTCAGCATCCGGATAGAGATCCAATTGTGCCTGAAGTTTATCCTTAATATAAACAGGATCGGGTTCCGCATTCTTATCAGTACGCATATATTCCAAAGCCGGAAGCAACACGGACTTCACACCGCACTCCTGCAAGTAGTAGTTGACCATAGCGGTGGAGATCAGCTCGCCCTGTGCCAGCACCACTTTCTCTTCGAACAATGTAAAGAGGTCTTTGGTGTATGAACGGATGTAGTCGAAATGAGATTTTATGACCTCCAGGCCTTTCTGTTTATACTCCTCAGTAGCGTAAAGTTCGTCAACATGCTGTTTATATTTAGCCTCCAGCTTATTGATAATCTCGTTGGCACCTTCCGGATTCTTCTTGTACAGATAGTCGGAAATCTCCACCAATGTGTTTGTTGTGCCCGACATAGCCGAGAGGACAACAATCTTTCTTTCACCATCGGTAATCAATTTGGCCACTTCCTTCATCCGCTGTGCAGAACCTACGGAAGTTCCTCCAAACTTTAAAACTTTCATTTTCGTTACTGTGTTAAAATTAGTATGTATATTAATTATTTTCTTTCTTCACAAATTCGTCCGTCACATTGACAATGCGATGTTCGGCGCACCGGTATACCTGTCCGGGATATTCGGCTACCAACTGGAGGTTGTGAGTGGTCATCACTACCAGCGATCCGGCCTGACAGATGTTATGCAACAACTCTACAATGGCTTTTCCGGTCTCTACATCGAGGTTTCCGGTAGGTTCGTCCGCCAGGATAATCTCCGGAGAGTTGAGCATGGCACGCGCTATCACGATGCGCTGCTGCTCACCGCCCGAAAGCTCGTTTGGCAGTTTATAGCCCTTATTCTCCATCCCGACAAGGTTGAGTACTTCGGCTATGCGTTCCTTGATTTCCTGTTTATTCTTCCATCCGGTGGCACGAAGCACAAACTCCAGATTATCGTTCACCGTACGATCGGTGAGCAGTTGGAAATCCTGAAAAACAATGCCCAGCTTGCGCCGCAACTGCGGAATGTGCTTGCGCTTGATGGATGTCATCCGATAACCGAGCACTTCGGCCTCACCGGCAGTCACATCGAGCTCGCCATAGAGGGTTTTGAGCAGGCTGGTCTTGCCGGAGCCCACTTTACCCACCAAATAAACGAACTCCCCCTTGTGCAGTTGCAAATTAACTTCGCTCAGCACACAGAGTTCCTGCTGATGTATCTCTACATCGGTATAGTGAATCAGTGTTTCGTCCATGAGTCGCTATGTCTTATCTGCAATTCGCGTGCCAGATCTTCGATGCGGTATCCTTTAGAGGTCAGCAATACAATCAGGTGGTAAATCAGGTCGGAACCTTCGTATATCAAACGGTCATCTGTACCGTTGGTAGCCTCGATCACTGTTTCCACCGCCTCTTCGCCTACTTTCTGCGCTATCTTGTTGATGCCGGACTGAAACAAGCTGGTGGTATACGACTTCTCGGGCATCTCTTCGTGACGTCTGTCGATGAAGTCCTGCAACAGTTTGAGGAACATGACCGGCTCTTCGTTCTTCTCGCCCCAGCAAGTATCGGTGCCGGTATGGCATACCGGGCCGACAGGATTTACCTGAATCAATAACGTGTCTTTGTCGCAATCTTCTTTAATAGAAACGACATTCAGGAAATTACCACTCTCTTCGCCTTTGGTCCACAAACGGTTCTTGGTACGGCTAAAAAAGGTTACTTTCCCGGTTTCAACAGTCTTCTCGTAAGCCTCTTTATTCATGAAGCCAAGCATCAGCACCTTGCGGGTGTCGTTGTCTTGTATGATGGCCGGAACGAGTCCGTTCATTTTATCAAAATCTAAATCCATGGTTCTTATTTATTATATTTTTGAGTTTGATTCACCACAAAGTAACATGGAGTCTCACAGCGTTTTAATCTCTTGTTTTTAGGATATTAAGAGAAAACCATCTCTGTGGAACCCTGTGCTACTCTGTGGTGAGTCTGATTCGTTTCTATTCTTTCTTTAATCTTCAGGCTAAGATTTGCTTACGCTTTCTACCTGACGGTAATTCCCTGGCCGCAAAGATACGATTTTAATTCGGGAATTTTAATTTCTCCGAAGTGAAAAACACTGGCTGCCAGTGCGGCATCCGCTTTACCGAGCGTAAAAGCATCACGGAAGTGCTCCATTTGTCCGGCCCCACCCGATGCAATAACGGGAATGGAGAGTTGAGAAGCCAACTCGGCCAGGGCTTCATTGGCATATCCGGTCTTCACACCATCGTGATTCATACTGGTGAACAACACTTCGCCGGCTCCGCGCTCCTGAGCTTCTTTGGTCCATGCCGTCAATTCCTTGTCGGTTTCGATACGTCCGCCATTGAGATAGCACTTCCACCCGTTCTCAGTCTGCTTGGCATCTACCGCAAGCACACATACCTGCGACCCGAAATGCTTGGCAATATCATCGATCAACTGCGGATGACGGATAGCGGAAGAGTTGATGGAAATCTTGTCGGCACCGGCATTGAGCAGGCGGTCCACATCACTCAACTCGTTGATCCCCCCCCCGACAGTAAACGGAATACTGATATTGGCAGCTATCCGCCGAACAAGCTCGGCAAAAGTTTTGCGACCTTCGTGGCTGGCCGTAATGTCGAGAAAAACCAACTCGTCTGCCCCCTGCTCGCTATAAGCACGTCCCAACTCCACCGGATCACCGGCTTGGCGCAAGTTTACGAAATTCGTCCCCTTTACGGTCTGACCGTCTTTGATATCAAGACAAGGTATGATTCTTTTTGCTAACACAACTATATATTTACGATTTTACGTTTGACAAATGATTCACTACAAAGCACACACCGGACTTTCGACAGGCATAAACACAACTCTGCCCCGCTATGCTGCCGTTAAAGAAATGCCTGAAGCTCTTTCAAAGTAATACGTCCTTCATAAAGGGCTTTACCGAAAATAACGGCAGGTACCCCGGCTTCGTGCAACGCTTCAATATCGGCTATACTGCTCACACCGCCACTGGCTATCAGATAAAGAGTGGGATGCTCTGCCAGAATCTCTTTATATAAATCCAAAGATGGCCCCGCCAGCATGCCGTCACAACTGATGTCGGTACAGATCACTTTCTCAATTCCTTTCCGGGTATAATCCTTCAAGAAAGGGAAAAGTTCACAAGTACTTTCGTCTTTCCATCCATTGACAGCTATTCTACGATCTTTAACATCGGCTCCCAAAATGATTTTCCCACTGCCATAACGGTCGATCCAACGGCAAAACAGGTCAGGGTTCCTGACGGCAATACTACCGCCGGTCACCATCTGCGCACCATTCTCAAAAGCAATTATCAGATCTTCATCACTCTTCAACCCACCGCCGAAATCGATAATCAACGATGTGCGACTGGCTATCAAGTCGAGTGTCCGGTAGTTGACCACATGATGCGAAGCGGCTCCATCCAGATCCACCACGTGCAAACGCCGGATACCGTTGGCCTCAAACTCTTTGGCAACTTCTACCGGGTTTTCATTATATACCTTTTTACTGCCATAATCTCCCTGGGAGAGGCGTACGCACTTCCCGTCGATAATATCAATGGCCGGAATCAATTCTATCATCTGTCTGTTTTCAATTTACGGTTTAAAATCCCGGAGGGACTAAAGCTCCAGGAAATTCTTTATAATTCTTTCGCCCGCCTCACCGCTTTTTTCGGGATGAAACTGGGTGGCATAGAAATTATCTTTATGCAAAGCGGCACTGAAAGGCCGGATGTAATCGGTTTCGGCAGCGGTAAATTCACTGACGGGCACATAATAACTATGTACGAAATAGACAAATTCATCACGGGTGAATCCTTTGAACAGGTCACTCTTCAGGCGGCTGATGGTATTCCATCCCATGTGGGGAACTTTTTCCTCGTGCTTCCGAGGAGCAAAACGTTTCACATCGGTATCGAAAATACCCAGACAATCGACATTCCCCTCTTCGGAGAAGCGACACATCAGTTGCATGCCCAGACAAATGCCCAGCACCGGCTGACGGAGTTCTTTAATGAAACGATCCATGCCACTCTCCTTGAGATGAAGCATGGTAGTCTCGGCCTCTCCCACCCCGGGAAAGATCACTTTATCGGCAGCTTTCAGCACCTCTTTATCAGATGTAATCACTGCTTCCACCCCTAAGCGCTTCAAGGCATAGTCCACAGAACGGATGTTGCCTGCATTATATTTGATAACTGCTACTTTCATTTTAATGTTCTACATTTAGTTCGCAAAAATAACGAATTATTGCAAAACTACGAAAAATCAGAGCAGGAAGTTTGAATTAAAAGATAGATTTATAACAGATAGAAAGATTTTAGGCATATAAAATGAATAAGTATTATCCGAATGGAAAAACAGGAAGATCACCGAGACCTGATAAGACTATTATTTTTTCACACTTTTTTTTCAAACTAAATACGTTCAGAATGAGGAACTAAGCCAAAACAGCTTCATTTTTTTCAAAAAACTTTTCGTTCAGCTATTGCAGGTTTCGGAAAAATGCCTACCTTTGCAACCGCAATCGAGAGAGATAGCGATTAAGAAATGAAATTCTGGTGCGTTAGTTCAGTTGGTTAGAATACATGCCTGTCACGCATGGGGTCACGGGTTCGAGTCCCGTACGCACCGCAAAAGTCTTTTTTCGATTTATCAAAATTATTGGTGCGTTAGTTCAGTTGGTTAGAATACATGCCTGTCACGCATGGGGTCACGGGTTCGAGTCCCGTACGCACCGCAAAGGAGAATTAAGAACAAATATTTAGCACTGATATTCAATATATTAGTGCTTTTTTTATGTTCTTACCTTTGCTACACTTTTAAAAATAGTGTGCATAATGTGCGACCAACTATTAGTAACCCGTGCGACCACTCCATGCGTAACATTCATGTATTCTAACCACCTGAACTGGTGAATGTTATATATCGGTTACTTTTAAAATATTGTACCTTTACCTTTCGTGTCTCCGACACATAATATTCAGCTTCAAATTTGAATTCATAAGAACGTTTGATTTACTAACAATTAAATTAAATGTTATGAATACGTTTGCAGTTTCTTTTTTGGTTAGACCTTCTAAAAGCACTAAAGCCTTCTTTATTGCATTCAAAACCGACACGACTGTCACAAAAGCAAACCACCTATCCAGAAATAAAAAAAATAACTTTTGCCCAGCATATTTAAATACATGCCGAACAAAAGTTATTCATAGCAGACTACATCACGCACAAAAACAATCAGTTCGCTTCCATTTGCTTATCAAACGCTTGTTGAATCAACTCCATGATATCATCCAATTCATTCATATTCGAAATACCGACTTCTACATCGCCATTGCCCCATCGTCCCAAGTTGGATACATCTTTGCACAAACCTTTTGGATCAAGTATATCTGCAAATGCTACATTTAGAGAAAGGCGCAACCGGGATTTCTGAGGCACGACATCCACAAAGTTAGTATAAGCTTTAAAGGCAATGTACAACTTCTTGAGTTCCTCCTTTACGGAAGGATCTATATTCATTATCCTTCTGCGAAAGGCCTGAAACAGAGTAAGTATGTCTCCCTTCAGATATTCATAGTGCTCCAACGTATACTCTGCAGGATCTCTCTCCGCAGATCTATAAACTTCAAGTGTCTCCGGCGATAATAACGGAAATCTCCATATTTCTTTAGCTTTCTCAGCCAATTGCCCCGCGCGCACAAGTATTTGCTCTTCATTCCACGAACTGATTCTCCTCAGATATGAATTGAGGCGAATAGGAGAATCGTCGAAACCTCCCTCCATACTCTTCTTTTCTTGGAACGGACGATCACTCAATTCCGAATTATAACCTGTCAGAGTCAGATTACCAAGTGTGTGTAAATATTTACCCTGGACTTCTACCCAACCTTCCCCTAACATTTCTTGCCATTCGTGTGATAGATTAGGATTTTGGGGCATAACATGCTCGATGGTATAATCAGAAATATTCACCATCTCCTTACGCTGAAAATTTTCCAACCGATTTAAAAGGTAGTTCCTGTTACGGAAATTATAAACATCTTTGGTTTGTAGGAAAGTGGTGAACTCCGTATCGTTCGGAAAGCGTTTATAACTATCCAGCAATAGGAATGCAGCTTTCAGACCATCCATATAATTCGCTTTATCGAATGACTTATAGAGAGTAGCGAACGTCTTATTCAGGCTATTTGTCGGTATGCCGCAAATGGCACGTCTGAACACATAATTCTCAACCAAACAAAGAGCTTCGTAGAACTCGTCCCTACTGATAACTTCGTTGACATAATCGTTGTACAACGGTAATAAAAACGGGTAACTAACGTCAACCCTCAACTGGCTGATGCGTTTGAAAGCCCCGCAAAGCAGCTTATCCGGCTCTTTGTGAAGAACCATGTTGACGTAATATCCGGAATAAGTATAAATGTCTTTGACTACTTCGCTGATAGTATCGGGAGCTTTTCCCCCTATCACATAGGCCTTGAAAGCATCGTACACCATATCGATACGAGGAATGGTACCTGTCTTCACTGATAAGTAATCGCGCATGAAGCTATTAAACAGCGCCGCATATTCACTACCATATCCTTGTTCCATAGGGTACCAATAAGATTCATAAAGTGAGGTCTGCAAGCGAACTTCTTGCCCCATCAGCACGTAATTGCGAATCAAGTCGGCTTGTGATAAATCAAGTCCCGTACTGTTCATACTTTCAAATATCAATTGTGGGTTGTCCTTCTCCTTTTCAAGAGCCACATCCACAACAAACAGTCGTTGTACCCCGCTATAAATAGCTACCACATTCTCCTTGTTTATCTTACTTTTAAAGAAGTCATAGTTTTCAATGATGCGTTGTGACATCCCCTCGGACCGAGGAATCCCCTTCAATAAATTTATATAGGTATCTTTATCTCTCCGGGTCAGCAAAAGTTTATACCGCAATTCATTATCTTCTTCCGGGTTGATCAGATAATAATTCTGAAGTTTAGTGAAGCTGGTATCTATCTCTACTGCATTCTCTTTTATAAAATCGGCAATAGCCGCTATCAGCAAAGAGACGGTGGTCAAGCGCTGCTGTCCATCAATAACCAGAAGTTTAGGCACATCGGACACTGTATGTATGCTCTCCTGAAAATAAACGATAGAACCGATAAAGTGCCCCTGGACGGCAGAATCGTTGCTAATACGCAAAATATCATTCAACAATTGATTGCATTGAACCAGTTGCCAACTGTATGTACGCTGATAAATGGGAATCACAAACTGTCGTGGTCCCTTTATGATGCTTAAAAGATTATTGGAAGATGCTTTCATAGATTATGCTTATTTTATGATAACAAAAGTATTCTTTTTCCCGATTATAAGAGAATAAAATAAGAAAATTATCAATAGTTTCCTGTTTTTTATCCGTTCATTGACCAATAATATTTCTCACTACCTTTGATTGAACATAATAGAGACAGAGCTTAATGATTATCCACAATTTAAAAAGAAAGTTAGTTTCCATGATAAAACTACAAAATTAAAAAAGGAACTTAAAACTCTGATTAAAACATGGGACAAGTACACGAAGGACTTAAGAATATTCTTGTTCGTAGACGATATTGACCGATACTCTGAAAAGAAAATCATCCAATCGATCGATTCTTAACTCAGAATATTCTATTACCGATATTTAATAACAAAAAATTTACTAATCAATCAGTATAATTAAGATACATCGAGAGGATATCTGGATCAGCATCAAATATTTACGTCACTTAATCGAATTGTTAGTACTGGCCAGTAAAACTAAGGATGTATCTTTTGTGATCAGGCAAAAAGAGGAAACACAGGGAAATACGGTTGAAATATATTCCATCACTTTACTAAAAGATATCCATACGAACCGAACAGACTACGCGATTCTATTGAATGTGCCCGATACGGTTATAGCCTATTGAGAGCCGGTCATAGACTTGGGGAAATACATATAACTCGAAAAAAATACATTTTTTTTTGCTCACTCCTGAACAAAATGATTTCTTCTGCGTTTATAATTATGCAAATCGGCCTGAAGCGCTTTATGCCTATGGGAATATCCATAATAGTCGCACCGTATGCCTCCCCGGCATAGACAGGTAAGATTGCATAGTAGTTTTGTCGTGTTTTATTTTGTGTTTGTGTTGTGACGGTGCTGCGATGTGAATCGAAGTACCGTTTTTTTGTACCTACCTCTCAGAAGCTAAAAGATTTACCATAAAAGAAGCAGAATACAGGGTAACGGGTTAAATGTTCCGATGGACGAATTGTCCGTCGATCCAGAACGTGGCATGCTCAGAACGGAACTTCAGTAAAACGTATTCCGGATCAGTCAGTCCCTTTGGGAAATGGACGATAAACCAGTCTTGCCAATACTTCTGTTTGAGTCCGGCATCTGTCACTACCTCTATTTCACCGGTCAGGGCAACGCTATTCCCTTGTTCGTAGAAACAAAGACCCGCTTTCGGGTTGCTCCGGAAATCTTTCGTTTTCACAGAATGTTCCCCGGTTGCCATCCAAATCTCAGAAATACCTTCCGAAGCAATCTTACTCAAAGGGACAGGACGGGGATATCCCTCTTGATTGACCGAACTGAGTATTACCGTTTCACAACCTTGCAGCAAATCTGCTGCTCTTTCGTTTAATGATTTCATTGTATATTATATTGAGATTGATAATCCCTGCAAATATAAGCTTGCCCACCTAGCCCGGCGTTGTAAAAAAACGACTTTTTACAGAATAAGAAACAGACTAAATATCTTACAGACATAGTTTATTTTACACTCGCGATACAATGCCTGTACCCGAAACCAAATCCGAAACGCTTTTCTAAAGGCGATTTCCTTTATCACCCAACCGGTATTTTATTTCTCAATATACGTCAGCAGCCCCTCTTGCGGCAAGGTCGGAGAAAGGAATGATTCTGCCGTACCGCCGGACAGCGTCTTGACCTCTTTCAAGAAGTGCGAAACATCGTAATATCCGGCATTCACCGCTACCGAGAGCAGGTTATTTGCCTCCGTCGTATTTTTCAGCAGATCGATCGCCTGCCTGAACTTCACAATCCGACTGTATTCTTTAGGGGTAAATCCGGTAAACAGCTTGAACCGCCGTTCCAGATGCCGTTGACACAAACAGGTATCTTCTGCCAGCAAACGGATCTCCCGCTGACCGTGGTACAAATGAATGTGGTTTACCGCAAAAACAATCTGTTTGTCCACTACATCGTGCTTGTGCATCGACCGCACCAGTACTGTCTCAATACACTGAATCCTACTCCGCAAATCCGGAAGCTCGTAGAGTCGTTCCGTAAACGAATCATCGAACAACTTGATCCCCAAGTCGGCACTACTGATTCGCTGACCGCCCAACTCCTGCACGGGCAAGTCCATGAATCGGAATAATCCGCAAGGATGAAAACGAATACCAACCATGTGAACCGTTTCGGTATACGCGACCAACTCCGAATAGCGTTTCATCGGTCCCACGAAAAACGAACGGCAAGACGGCATGATCCGCCCTTCGTTGCCTACGGGTTGTGTTATCCCGCCCAAAGCGAAAATCAAATCGGTACACCCGTCCGGCAGGACATTGATGCGCATCCCATACTCAGGACTTCCTTTGAACTCCCAAATTTTATCGACGTAAGGAGCCAGTAGTCCACAAGGTTGATATTCTCTATACATACTTCAATTTCGGGCAAATATAGTGAGAATCACTCACACCTGCTATTTATCCGAATACAAACCGATATGGTTGCCTTCGCTATCGGCAAAAACAGCGAAATGTCCCCTGCCTTCAGCGTCAATCTCCGTCTCGGGGGTAATGACTCTCCCACCTTTCTGCAGGACACGTTCCAGCGACTTGCCGATCTCTTCGCAATAGAAATGAATCAGCGTTCCCCGCTCAGAAGGCAGAAAATCGGGTGCCCACGACACCGCTCCCACCGCTTCGCCCTGCTCCATGAAGCAGGCCATCTTCTCCTCTTCATACTCCGAAACCGCCAATTTGATGTCCAACACTGTTTCATAAAATCCTACCGCCCGGTGGAAATCTGCCGCCGGAATCTCAAAAAACGCAATAAACTTTTCCATATTCTTTATATTAATAAGATGAATACTGTATGCCGGAAGTCACGTCTCCCAAGCACACCGCAAAAGTAGGGCAAAGCATCCGCCCCGGATAGTAGAAAACAGACATCATTCCTCCACAGAGAAATAATCGGAATAAGGAGCGCAAACAGCCAGATATTCCGCCGGAGTATATCCCGAAAAGAATTTGAACTCCTTAATCATGTGCGATTGGTCGAAGAAACCACATTCGTAGGCCAGTTGCGCAAACGAAATGCCCGGCTGGCATTGTAGAGTATACAACGCCCGCTGTATCCGCACAATGCGCAGAAACTCCTTGGGAGTAGCGCCTACATACTCCGCAAACACCCGCCCAAACTGCTTATTGCTCAGGCAGGCTACGTCTGCCAGTTGTGCCGTACGGATGTACGGATGGAGGTTCACCGCCTCCCAAACGGTCGAAACCCGCTTCAGGTTATATTCGGGAAAAGCATAGAGACGGCTTAACAGAAACTCTTCTATCAGACGGATACACGCTACCCGATCCGGCATATCGGCTATCCGCCTGCCCAGATCAACCAACAGAGGATCGCCCATCTCTTCGGTATTTACATTCATCCCACGAAACTCGCTGACAGGCATATGGAGAAAAGCTTTTGCGGCAAAAGGCTGAAAAACGACTACGATCATCTCCAGCATCCCCGTAGACTCGACATCGGAATAGCCGAACGCCTGCCCGCTGATGAAAGAAGAGGGTTGCAACCGACCTTCGGTCAGCGAAAACAGTTGGCGCCCCCGGTGAAAGACCATTTGGACGCACCCCACGGGCAGCGTCCGTTCGGATACCGGTGCAAGCGCATCGTCGCTCAACACCCAATAATGCCGGACATAAGGAACGAGTGCCGCTGTGGGCTTTATGACTCTGAATGATTGCATAGACTACAAATATATTGTTTTTTGGATCATCCCGGCAAAGATAAGGGACGGGAAAAAGAAGGGATAGGAAAAAAGAGACAAAGGAAAATCGGGTTACCGAAAACGGCTGTCAGAAAGAGGATGGATGCACGTATGAATTGTACCCTGATATATAACAATATTAAGTGAGAGCAAAAGGATAAGCCTATTTCGACTTACAGATTATAACAATACAGTAACCCTATTGATAAAATGAATAAAAAAACTACGAGAAGAATCCCGTAGTTTTCTATTTACACAATATTATGGAAAGTCCCTCTAATAGCATACTTACACACAAGTTTGTTTACTTGATAAGTACTAAGCATAAGCGATTTAACTTTGGAAATAGAATATTTTCATCCATTATTTGTCATACACCTTCAACATCACTTTTCCCCCATTAGTCGTAAAATCTATCGGTCCGGGGTAATACTTCTTTTGTCCTTTTCTGTTCTGTCCCCAATAATCTTCTATTAAATCTATCACTGTTCCATTTTCTTTATTAAAAGATTGATCAGGTATGGAAGCACGACCTAAGTCTTTCGTACTAACCTTGTCACGGAACTTTTCATCCTTCCAGTTTTCAGGAACATTTATTTGCAGATACCATCCATCCGTTTTTTCTATCACTTGAATATCTGCATCGAAACCGGAGTTAACAGTAGCATTTTTATCCAAGCCTGAAGATACCGCTTCTCCCCAATAACAGTTTTTTTCCATCTGTACCGGCAATACACAATCATCATACTCTGTCATTTCGGCCCTGGTAAAGATATTGTTGAAATAAGAGACATTTCCACAAGGACAATCGTGATATCCCATAATCTCCGTCCCATGAGGTGCAAGATAAGGTGTTTTACGTGGATCTACATTATTCAGTTTCCAAACTTTCCAAACAATCAAATTATGAACGAAAGCCATGCCTTGTGACAGTTTGATTTGGGCGAGTTCTGGAGACAGGAACAGATTATTGTCAACTAAAATAGGTCCATGGTTCACCTCAAATGAAACTTCCACGACCCTGTTGTCATGCAAAAGATTTCTTGTCACTCTTGCACCTTGTGCCATCCAATCGAGCCAAATACCACCCTCTACACGATAAATATGATTGCCTGAGATCTCCACATCTACAGCAGCATGTATCTTAATTCCCGCCATTTCATATCCCCAGAACAAGTTCTGTGTACTAATATCATGCACGGTATTATTCTTTATCTTACTGAAAATAGCGCCCAAGCTACCTGCAATACCGGCTTGTCCACAATAAGCCACAGTGTTGTTACGTACCAGATGCCCTCCGATATGTTCTCTGTTCCAATTGTGCCGAAGTGCACGCTTCACACAATTGACATACCCTTCTTCTGATTCTGATTTATTATCCCATTCGTCTCCATACTTACCTAAAGTAATCCCCACACACTTGGAATGGGTGATTGTATTGTTTTCAATAACCCATCCTTTACTCCAGTGAGTCCCCAACAAGCCAATCTGTTCTGCTGTAGGAGGTGCCCAGGGGGTAGCAGCCTGACTCAGCTTAAATCCGTTAACCACAATATAATTCACATAAGGTCTTTCCGGATAAAAGACAGATTGCCTTACATTGATTTCAACCAGTTCCTGATTAGGATTCTTATCGCCAAAATTAGCGTACAGGCGAGTAGTGTCTTGCTCTACTTTGCAAAACCACAACAAACTATCGCCTTTATTCTGCAAAACATTGCTCAATGACGGATTCTCCATCAGGGCTATATCATTCAGATATATCTCTCCCGTATGACACCACTTGCCTCTCTCAAACCAATCACCATGTAAAGTTTCAGCATATGGATTGAACCCACCGAAAAATTTATTCGGTATTCCGACTTCCCAAGTCGTATCATTAACCTTCTTCCAACCTTTCATTACTTCCGAACCTTTTATCTCTACATTCTCCCCTTTGGCCGCCATAAAGACAATCGGTTTTTCTTCCGACTCTCCGCCCCGTGAAGGAGAAACCCTTTCACGATAGATACCTTCATGTACAATAATCGTATCTCCCGGCTCAGCCATATCGGCAGCAGCTTGTATCGTCTTCAAAGGATAGGCTAAACTACCGATTGATGCATCGTTTCCTGTCGAAGCGTTCACATGTATGCCATGACTCCGTTCCACCTGCAATTCGACCACTATCAAAGAGTTGCCGGGCAACCCGAGTTTCATCATTTTACCCGTTGAGGGAACAAACGACTCTACCTTCACCTCTTCCGGATGTTGTAATGTATTAAAGCTCAAATCCGACTGTGGAGCAATCTTCATACCTTTCCTCACACGGAAAGATTTCTTTATCTGGCTAAAATCTATTTTACAAGGTTGAGTATTCTGACTAAAATTCAGTACGACCAATGTCAATTTGTCCCGTCTCTTATTCCATGCAGCCTGAATCACAATATCCTGATTCTCCTTTTCCTGCTCTATTATTTGAGGATACGCTATATCCAATGAATTCAAGAGAGCAAAAGCCACGCCCGGAGCATTCAGATAAGTACCTTCTTTAGGAGTATTTATCAGACATTCTCCCCAACCATCGGACAGGTTTGTATAATTGGCAGTAAAGAAACTCCCACCCATATTCTGATAGGCAATGTATTGCTCCACCATATTCATGGCAAATCCCCAACGGATGGAAGCATTAAAGAGAGTTTCTTCCCCACCTGTGTCCTTCTGATTCAGTCCGTCGGTATTTCCTTCATTTCGGGTTACCGGAGCACGAAACTCCGTATGGCATAATTTGATGTCTGTACCATGCGCCTTGTTATATGCATCTAAAATTACGATATCAGCACGCATCTCTTCCGGAGTTCCTCCCCTGTTTGTAATTAAATCCACATAAGGTCCGACAATCTCCAACATTTCCTTAAACTTCTTATTAAACAACCAATAATTACCCACCGCTATTTTGATTGAAGGATCTTTTGCTTTCATCGCCTTTGCAAAATCTACACAGCGATTGGCATACGTGACGGCATCGAACCGACGGTAAGGTTCATTCTCTAATTCCCAATATTTCACATTCAACGGTTTGGTACGACCATAGGCAATACGTTGTGCATTGGTAGGATTATTACAGAAATCAACCCAGTCTGCAGCACTGTATTCATTATTGAACATAACAGGTACACAAAAGAAGGGTTCCGCCCCCACTGCCTCACACAGATCCACCAGTTCGAACGTACCTACATCGTTCAGCAATTCACATCCCCACCAAGTATCATAGCTGACCGGTCTTTCTTCACGTGGACCAATTCCCGAACGCCAGTCATAAAGCGAAGTGAAACATCCGCCCGGCATTCGCATGGTCCTGGGACGAAGTTCATTCTTAATACGTTCAACCGACTCACGTTTCCAACCTTTTATTACATCATCTGCCATCAATGACAGCAGATCTATCCCTACACAACCGCCTGCAGGTACTTCTATAGTATAAGTACCCCAGCCTTCATACTCCGTCGCATCTAATGAAGAACTGTATAAGATAAATTGGTTTGTATTCACAGCCAGTTCAGTCTTTGACAACGGAGTATGGAAATCACCTTCTTTATAAATGGCAATAGTTACCGGGACACTCTCCTTTGAGTATTTCTCTTCGCTTAGGTAACCACCGGAGGAGAAAAGGCCTGAAACTGTATATCCTTTTCCCTTTTCAATATAAATGCGTTCCTGAACTAATAGAGTTGGAGTTTGCTTTTTACGATTATCAATCTGCAAAAAATACTTTCCATGAGCCGATGGCCAATAATTATTGAAAATAAGAGGTAACTTCTCTTCTTTCCTTCCATCAGCAAGCAGATACCACTTTGGCTCTTCATAGCCGGAATGCCACCACTTGGCTTCTTTTACATCCCCCCGGTAACACGTGTACCAAGAGTTTGACTCACTTACAGGTTTCGTATTCTCGAAACTGCGGTTAAAGAGAAGTTCACCCCACAACAAGTCGCTTCTGCCAAACCCCATTTCAAAGAAACTACCCCATAAATAAGGACTCACAGGTGTACTTGTTTTATCTTTATCTATTATTTTAATTGTATTCTGTGCATGCAGATCCGCCAGAAGCAGACATATAAACAAAAAGCTTACTATCTTATTCATGATGTTTAGACACATAATAAAAAATTATCGATTCAACATTCTTATATTGATTACCTGCCTTCCTTCGATAGAAATATGTTCAGTCTTGAACTTACTTCCACTCACAATTAAAGTATCGGTGGACATGGCACGAATAGAATATTCTCCCTTTGAGTTTGTGACAACTTCTTCTTTCCCAACTTTGACAGTTACTTGAGGCAACAGGTTTGCTTGTACATCCCGTATGGTTCCCTTTACCACTACCGGTGTAGCTGTCATATTCTTTGTTGAAGACACTTTTTTCTCCTTGTCCCTCAAAGTAGGAATGTATTTCTCGGATGCACGCTCTACCGTTATCACTTTCTTAATGCGGATATCATCTGATGCACGGCCTATCTGTAACTCAAAAGCACCCGGTTCAACCACTTTTTTCATCTCCTTGTTGTAGAGGGCCAGTTCTGACACGGGAATCTTAATTATCACTTGCTTCGTTTCTCCTTTCTTAATAAGCACTTTCTCAAAACCCTTCAGTTCCTGAACAGGCATCACGACACTGGAAACCATATCACGCACGTAAACCTGCGGCACTTCCAGACCGTCGTAATCGCCTGTGTTGCGAATTGCTATCGTCACCTCAATCACATCTTCACAAGCGTAATCTTCTTTGGAGGTAGTGGCAGAAAGATATTCAAAGTCTGTATAGCTCAATCCGTGGCCGAATGCCCACAATGCTTTCGGCGAAGAGAACACATAATCTTTACCGGGTTTATTCTTACTGCCCGGTGAGCGGTAGAAGCCCTTATCTGTAGGCAAATAGTTATAATAACAAGGTAGATGTCCTACACTTTGCGGAAAAGAATAATTCAATTTTCCCGATGGATTAACCTTACCCAAAAGCATGTCTGCAAGGGCTAGTCCACCTTGTTCACCGGGATACCACTGTACTACAATCCCCGGTATATTTTCCTTTATCCAAGACATTGCAAAAGGCTTTCCGGATAATAGAACAACAATTACCGGTTTACCTGTAGCATGAATGGCCTCCACCAAATCTTCCTGTACACCTGTCAAGGTCAAGTCACTTAAATCAAAACCTTCCCCACAAGTAGCATTACTATAATCACGAGCCAAAGAAGCACTTGCCGAACCGACAACAACAATACAAACATCACTTTTCTTTGCCACATCCACCGCTTCTTTAAATCCCGAACGATCATCCGTAACCAAATCACATCCCTTGGCATAATTCAATGTCAACTGATTACCGACTCTTTCTTTCAGGGCTTCAAGTAATGTAACCCCGTCCTTATTGTCACGACTCCATGTATAATCCCCAAACTGTACCTGATCAGCATTAGGACCTATCACAGCTATGGATTTCAATTTATTCATTTGTAAGGGCAAGATATTGTTTTCGTTCTGTAGAAGAACGATTGATTCTTCAGCAATCTTACGAGCCAATGACACATGGGCAGGAGCATGCACTACTTTATCATAGTTCTTTTCCATTGGTAATGGGTATTCAAACAGTCCCATATTAAACTTGGCCGTTAAAATACGAGCCACTGCCTGGTCAATATACTTCACATCCAACATTCCGTTCTCCACCAATTGCTGAAGCTCAGCGTAACTATTGTCTGAAGCTTCGGCATCCAGTCCGGCCGTTAATGCCTGAATAGCGGCTTCTGCACTGTTTTGTGCCGTTTTATGAAAATAGTTCAGCATACCTATCGCTCCCCAATCGGAATAAACATATCCTTGGAAGTCCCACCGGTCACGTAAAAGTTCCGTCATCAGATAGTGGGAAGAAGAATTAGGTTCATTGTTCCAAGAATTATATGAGGACATCACCGCCCAAGGTTTGGCTTCTTTTACTACAGTTTCAAAAGTTTTCAAATAGATGGAAAGTAACTCCCGCTGTCCGCACGATACAGAAGCAAGATTCAATCCTCCCTGAGGAGCACCATGGGCACCGAAGTGCTTGATCATTGGTGATACTTGATTATCAAGATAACCTCTCACTTGCGATACCCCCATACGCGACACCAGAAAAGGATCTTCACCGAAACATTCTTCCACTCGTCCCCAACGCAAATCACGGCAGACATCGATGACGGGAGTTAAAGATTGCGTGATGCCTTGTGCCGACAACTCTTTTGCTATGGCAGAAGTCATTTCGTAAGCCAGTATAGGATTAAATGTACTTCCCAATGCGATGGCTTGTGGAAAAATAGTAGATCCGTCGTGTACAGAGCCATGTAGAGATTCAGTCAACGTGAATACAGGGATACCCAACCGGGTCTTCTCGCGCATATATTTCTGTACTTCATTCATCAAGGTCAGACATTCCTTTCCGGGCAAAGTAATACCTTCTATGAACCCATAGTTCTGCCCACCAATCATTTTCTCCAGTTTTTCCTCATTCAGTTTTCCATTCTCCATGATTGAATAAGCATGAATATGGCGCATTTGAGCAATTTTTTCCTCTAATGTCATCCTGCTTAACAGATCCTGTACCCTTACCTCTACAGGTAGTGAAGCATTCTTATATTTAAAATTGGTTTGTGCATAAAGACGGACACAAAAGCATATTGCCATCAATGAAAGAAATATTAGTTTTTTCATGATACACCGATTTATTTATTATTGTTTTTGATTATAATCTTTTACCGCTTCATAAAACGCGCGAATATTATCCAATGGAATCTCAGGAGGTACATCGCAACCTGTAGATATCACGAAATTAGGATAAGCTGTGGTTTTTTGCAACAAAGTATAGGTTTGCCGATACACCTCCTCCGCAGTGGCTTGTTTGAAAATTCCAACCGGATCCAGATTACCCATAACCAACGCATTCGAAGGACATTCTTCCAGAGCAGCAAGCATATCTATTTTATTTCCAAAATGATATCCTTTAGCCCCCGTAGCAACCATAGCCTGAGTACATTGCCCCATATTACCGCAATTATGCAATATAACTGCAAAATGACTATCCTGGACCTCTTCGACGATTCGTTTGACAAATACAGAGGAATACTGCATACAATCTTCATTGGACAACAACCCTGCCGCCGGTTCTGCAATTATGACTCCGGCAGAACCGCAATCTTTGATGGCACGGCAATATTGGGTAATGAATCGAGTGCATTTATCCAATAACAGCAAAGCCGTTTCAGGCTCTGTGTAAATTGCCATCATTATTTCCGTCATGTCAAACAGGCGACCTGCAAGAGAATACGGTCCAATGCAACCTCCAAAAACCGGTTTATCCAATCCTTTCGCAGCTAAACGGTTTGCCTCCAAATATTGCGGAATACGAGCTATATCCAGTGTAGGAATTTTCAATCCGACGACCTCTTCATAATTACTCACCAAGCGCCCTATAACATTGGGTACTTCATTCTCACTAAACTGAATCTGTGCACCAAAAGCTTCCGCCTCTACCGTCAGGTCCATAATGACCGTACAAGCTGCCGACTGCGGATAGTTCATATTTAAAGCTTCAACTGCCTTAAAATGAACTTCACCATCGGTTACTGCATCCAGAACTCTTTTATTTAGCAGTTCAATGCCGGGATGGGTCATAATAGGTAATGCAACCTTTTTATCCGACACTATTATATACTCTATCCATTCATCTACATTCATATCTTACATCATTTATTTAATCTATTTTTATAACAGTCTTTTTTCCCGCACAACTCACAACCGTATTTCTGCCTGGTCATCTGTCTACCGATTCCCACCACTCCACTCACCGATTTAATAGGGCACATTAATGAAGAGGCAGTCAGGCTGACTCCACAAGGTTGATTGGGAAGCAATGAAAAGAGAATCTGCTGATCAGAGACTTTCCATCCACAATAGCCGGGGCTATAAGGATAGCTTATTCCCAATCCTTTCGCCCCAAACTCCTTTTCTATTGCTTTGCACGCCTCCCTCACAGTAGCCTCAGCAATGGCCGAACCTAATGCATCCAGCAGGAACTCCTCAACAATCTGCCCTGATTTCTTGACAGTCTGTTGAAATCGTTCAAATTCCTCACCGGCTGTAGCCACAAACAGGGCACATAACTCCGCATTCTCCAGATAAGGAGTGATAATGCGTCCTGTCTGTAACCGGCATCCATTCAATATAATCCGAGATTTATCGGAAGCATCCAATGAAAAGACACGATATCCCCAACGAGGTTTACAAAATTGAGTCACTTCTCTTTCCAGAGCGGAGAACATGGTCAATACTTCACCTTCCATCTTGTAACCTTTACCCAGAGAAAGAACAAAGTCATCCCAGTCCAGACAAATGTCTTTCCATGAAAGCTCTTTATAGCGGAAATCCATATCAAGCTGCTCCTATCAGTTTCTTCGCCATTATCACCGCTGCATTAGCATTGCTTGTATATGCATCAGCCCCTATCGAGTGTGCAAAAGCCTCATTGATCGGAGCGCCCCCCACCATCACTTTTACTTTTCCATACAATCCTGCCGTCTTCAAGTCATCTACTACTACCTTCATATAATTCATAGTAGTAGTCAGCAGTGCAGACATACATATGATATCTGCATTGTTTGTACGGGCAGCTTCTACAAACTTCTCACTGGAAACATCCACTCCCAAATTGACAACTTCAAATCCACAACCTTCGAACATAGAAGCCACAAGATTCTTGCCTATATCATGCAAGTCCCCTTTCACGGTTCCAATAACAATTTTACCGACATAGGCATCAGTCTCTCCCTGTAATAACGATTTCAGAATATCCAGTGCACCTTTCATGGCACGTGCACTCATCAGCAAATTAGGAACAAACACTTTTCCCGCCTCAAAGCGATTACCAATCTCTTCCATTGCCTTAATCATGTAATTAGTAATAATTTCGTTCGGAAGTACTCCTTCGGAGATTGCTTCATTGGTTACTGCAACGGCTCTGTCAAGTTTGCCATTTAAAATCGCATCATATAAATCTGTCAAGTTCATGATCTTTTATTTTTATCAGTGGTTCATACAGTCTTTAAAGCATCAAGCATTGCTATTACATTCTCGACCGGCACATTAGCCTGAATATTATGTACTGAGTTAAATACAAAACCGCCATCCTTTCCCAAGATTTCGCATTGTCCGAGAACATGCCTGCGAATCTCATCCGGAGTACCGAAAGGCAACATCTTCTGAGTATCGACTCCACCTCCCCAAAAGGTAAGATGGCTTCCAAACTCCCTCTTCAACATTCCGGAATCCATATCCTTAGCATTAATCTGCACCGGATTGATAATGTCAAAACCGGCTTCAATCAGTCCCGGCAAAATAGGCACAATAGCACCACAGGAATGTTTGAAAACTTTCCAGGTAGTATGTTCATGAATCCAGTCGTTCATACGCCGATAATGAGGCAGCCAAAGCTCATTAAAAACCTCCACTGAGCAGAATTGCGACTCTTGAGAACCGAAGTCCGTACCACAGGTTAATACCACATCCACTTTATCACCCAATACCGCCCACAATTTCTCATAGTTTGCGATGGCGATGTCCGTCTGTCCTCTAAATATTTCGTGTAAGTATTCCTGACGCATCACAGTGGACATATACCACTCCACCACACTGCGGATACCCTTCGGTTCTTTTAGCCCCATACCGGGTACAAAAGCAACATCTCCCAATGCAGTGCCACCGAAACTGGCTACCACTGCCCTGCCGGTGGCAGATGCTTCATTCACTTTTTTCTTGTAGGCATCCAATTCTTCATCGGTAATGGAGTTAAACTCTTCCAGATTGTCCATAGGATCCAGTTTATCTTCATCAATCGGCTGCTGCCTTTCGATGGCATTGATAAAGAAACAACCGTTCGGCATAATTGCACTCGGAGGATAGTTTTTATCTCCTCCTGCATATACATAAACATCTCCTTCCTTATCCTGAGTCAAGTCGAGTTGTATCGGCACCAACACTTTCTGCCCCCACGGTGTGACTTGCTCATGCATGCATTCTGTGTCATGGTCAAAGATATCTCTTGTACCTCCTACTCCAATACAATCCACTCCCATTGCATCGGCCAAATCCCTGTCCACCTCACCCAACATCTGGAAGGTATCGACAATCTTTACCGGTTTATAAGACAATCCGTAATGCTTGCGTAAAGCCTCCACTACCCGGCAGTGAATGCCGGTTACGGCTGTAGCTCCGAAGTCAACCGGAATACGATCACTACCCTGATGACTCAGAGCCTGTCTGACTCTATCTCTTGATGTACTCATAATATTCTTGATTTTAAATCTTGTTCAACAAAGTTATATTAAGTGTTTTTTGCGAGTTCACTTCCACTTCCTGCATATCATATCCCTTCCTACTGAAAACCAATACACTTGCAGAAGTAGCTTCAATGGAATATTCACCTTTCCCATTGGTTATCACACTCCCTTTTCTGCCTTTCACAGACACTTTCACACCGTCCAATGTCTTAGCCTGTACATCACGTACCACTCCTTTTACAATCATCTTCTTGCCGGTCCTAACCGTTTGCGTTTCCTTAGAAGCTGCGGAAGAAACTCTTTCTGCCTTAGCGTCCACTTCTCCCACATGAATAGTCTTCTTGAAACAAATACTGTCAGAAGAAGTGCCGATCATAAAGTCAAAATCTCCCGGTTCTACCACATAGCGCATATTCATATCATACAACCCCAATTCACTCACAGGTACAGAGATTTCGGCAAGCGTACTTCCATAGGCAGGAACCGTAACCTTGGAAAAGCCTTTCAGTTGCTTCATCGGCATGACCACACTGCCGGCCAGGTCTCTCACATATACCTGTACAGTTGACTTACCCTCAATGGCACTCTTGTTTTTCACATTTACCTGAATACGTACGGTATCAGTCAATCCGTAATTTTCTTTGTTGAAGCAGAAGTCACTGTATTCAAAGTCGGAATAACTCAGACCATAACCGAACGGCCACAAGGGTTCGGGAGTTGAGAACACATAGTCACGGCCCGGCTTGTTAATGGTACCCGGTGAACGATAGATACCCTTATCCGAAGGCAAACGATTGTAATGTATAGGTAAATGGCCGACACTCTGCGGTATGGAGTAGCAGAGGCTGCCCGAAGGATTGACTTTGCCAAACAACACATCGGCAATCACTTCCCCTTCTCTTTCGCCACCATACCATTGGAACAGGATAGCCGGAATATGTTCCTTTTCCCAGGTAATGGAGAAAGGGCGTCCGGTTACCAAAATCAAGACCACTGGTTTCCCGGTCGCATAAATCTCCTTCACCAAATCACCCTGCACACCGGTCAGATTCAAATCAGTCAGATCATACCCTTCACCACAAGTACAATTGCTATAATCGCGCGCCAATGAAGCACTGGCAGAGCCTACAAACAAAAATACCACATCCGACTTCTTGGCAGTAGCCACGGCATCTGCAAACCCCGACTTATCATCGGATACCAAATCACAACCTACAGCGTGATGAACAGCCAGTTTATTACCAACGAGATTCTGTATTCCCTGCAACGGGGTAATCCCATCCTTATTATTACGGCTCCAGGTATAGTCACCAAACTGCACCTGATTGGCATTAGGGCCGATAACAGCAACAGATTTCAGCTTCTTCATATCGAGCGGTAACAGATTTCCTTCATTTTTAACCATTACCACACTCTCTTCCGATATCCTGCGAGACAAAGCAACATTCTCCTTTGTACGCACCTTTTTTTCGTATTCTTCGATAGGAAGTCCATAAGGGTTTTCAAACAGGCCTGCTTTGAACTTGGCATAAAGCACTCTGGAACAAGCTAAATTCACATATTTCACGTCCAATTCACCCAAACGTACCATAGCAGGTATATTGGCATAGCAATCACTTGAGGCTTCCAAGTCGGTACCTGCCATCAGTGCCATCTTAACCGCCTCATTAACATTGGAAGCTACTTTATGAAAACCATATAACATAGACACCGCCCCCCAATCGGAATAGGTATATCCTTTGAATCCCCATTCCGTACGTAATAAATCTGTCAACAGCCATTTCGATGCTGTATTGGGTATGCGGTTGGTAGAATTGTAGGCGGTCATTACAGAATTCACACCCGTTTGCTTAACGGCTACTTCATAAGGTTTTAGGAAAACCTCTCTCAAATCTCTTTCGTTGGCTTCGGTAGAAGCTAAATTCAATCCGGAAGTTGGCACCCCATGGGGACCGAATACCTTGAGCATAGGCGAAATTCCCCCGTCAATATATCCGTTTATCTCATGCACTCCCATCTGGGATACCAGGAATGGATCTTCACCGAAACTCTCTTCCACACGTCCCCAACGCAGTTCACGTATCACATCAATAGTAGGGGATAACACATGGTTCACACCCATTGCATTCAACTCACCCGAAATAGCTTTTGTCATCTGATAGGCCAAATCAGGATTAAAGGTACTCCCTAACGCTACAGCTTGTGGGAAAATAGTAGCCCCACCCTGCACGGCCCCATGAAGTGACTCAGAGATAGTAAAGATTGGAATACCCAAGCGGGTATTTTCGATACAGTGCTTTTGAATCTGATAGGTATAACGAGCCATCTCGATCCCCTCTAAAGTAAGTCCTTCGACAGCCCCCCAGCCCAATGTACCGATGATATTTTTCATCTTTTCCAAATTCAAAGTATGGTCATCATTCAGGATACTGCCTTCATGGATATGACGTAATTGGGCAACCTTTTCTTCTATGGTCATACGACTCAACAAGTCCTGCACTCTTACTTCTATCGGCTGTGAGGCATCTTTATATTTAGGGATGGGTTGCGCCGATAAACTGATGGTTAAAAACAGTAATACTGCTGTGAATATATAATTCTTCATTGATCGTTTGTTTAATTTAATAACTACTTAAAAAATCTCTAAACTACTACGGAACAGATACTGAGCTACCACGTAGTGGCTGTAGAGCCACTACGTAATAGTCAGCCAACCACTTCTATAAGTAGTTGTATCCTGAAAACCTAAAAATTTAATAAAATCGGAAAACGGAAGTTACCAATTCGGATTTTGAGTTAAGTTCGGATTCAGATCTCGTTCTTTTTGAGGTATTGGGAACAGATACCCTTTAGATGCATTAAAATAACGCGTTTCGATATAACGACGAGGAGTATTGTCAACATCCACAGTTTTGTCGTCCTTGCCAACTCCATCTTTACGCATATATGCACCATACATCTGCCCGGTTAATCCTACCCCTGTAACAATCGTATTCTTTTCAGCATCTTTCCAACGGATAAGATCCATATAACGAAGGCCTTCATTGGCTAACTCAATACGGCGTTCATTTTTCAATAACTCCATCAACTCGTCTTTTGAGTTATAATTTTCACGGTGTACTCTACCACAGGAACAACGATCACGTAATTGATCTATCAGATTGCATACTTCCTCTTTTGCACTTTCTCCTTTCGTTTGCAATAAAGCTTCTGCTTTCATCAATAACACATCCGCATAACGGAACACAATAATATCATTAGTGCAGTCCCACACGGAGTTCATGGCATAGACAGAGTAGTCAATGTATTTGTTCCACATATATCCGGTAGCCGAAGGCTGAGAGTAATTATACTGGTGTTCAGGTACGGTAGTAGGATCTTCCGGATCATATAACCGTTCCTTGACAGTACCAGTTTCTACATCCAGATATTTTATCTGTCCGGTAGGATATACAATAGACTGATAAAAACGCGGATCCCTACCTTCATAAGGTTTTTTCGGATCATAGGAAGAACCGGCTTCATGAATCAATCGTCCGTCTGCCATAGGATAAGCATCAACCAACGAACCTGAAGGCGTAACTCCCCGATAAGGATCCTCACCGGTGATGCCCTTTAACAGCATGATTCCATTACCACCGTGGGAAGTATAAATTTCTCCAACTCTTTTATCACAAACTACACTCAATATTACTTCACAACTATTTTCTGCAACACCTGAAAATAAATCTTCATAAGGTGTATCACCTTCCCTGTATAATTGATATTTACCCTCCAATAGTTTAACAGTTTCCAATACATTCGAATAGTCACCGTTATACAAATACATACGGGCAATCAAAAATCTGCAAGCATCTGCCGTAACTCTACCTTTCTCTTGTGAAAGCCCTTCCAGCATTACGGCAGCCTCTTTCAACTTGTTAATGGCATAATCCACTACTTCCGCTTTGGGAGTGCGAACGAGTTGTTTGCTTTCAGGAATAGCCAATGTTTTAGTCACCAGAGGAACATCGCCAAAATAACTTGTCAAAACATAGTAATTATAGGCTAACATAAAGTAGGTTTCACCTATTATCTTATTTTTATCTTGCTCTGATATATCCTCAATCTTTTCAATACCCTCAAGTAAAAACCAACATTTACGGATAACTTCATAGCTGCCATTCCATCTATTAGTAGGTATCTCGCCACTTGTTGTATAAGAACCGTTTGCCACCTGTTGAGCACCTCCCCACCAATCCCATACCAGATAGGCATTATCAGACATAGCCTCATCAAAAAAGATGGCATCTTTAGGAAGTAGTGATGCATAAATATCTACTAACACCTTGTCTGCATCCTCTTTACTTTTCCAAAAGTTTTCATTTGTAACTGTATCCTGTGGAAAAGAATCCAGAAAATCATCACATGCCTGCATAGTAAAAGCCAAGCTCAAAACACAGGTCATATAAGCTATTTTATTCATATCTATAAATCATTTAAGGTTTAAAAATTAAGATTCACTCCCATTGAATAAACTGCTACATTAGGATAAAATCCTCTTGCACCAACTGGAGTTTCAGGGTCCCAAGTACGGTATTTGGTAGCCGTGAACAAATTCTCTCCCGAAGCATATACACGCAATTGGTTGAGTCCCTTTATTTTGAAAGAGTAACCGATCTGCAGGTTCTTTAAACGAATATAGGAAGCATCCTGTACCCAGTGAGACATGTAAGCGTAATTATAATCACTGGACAGAATACGTGGGAAATAAGCCCCCGGCTTAGGATCCTGCGGATTGAAAGACTCTTTATAATGTTCTTTGCGCGCTCCATTAATCCCCATTGGCTGAATAGCTTCCATTGTTACATATCCATCGGCTTTACCTACCCCTTGAAAAAAGCAAGAGAAATCGAAGCCTTTGTACTCAAATCCCAAATTCAATCCAAAAGTAAAACGAGGAATAGAATTTCCAATAACAGTTCTATCTTCATCATTAATTACACCTTCTCCCGTCCGGTCCTTAATAATAATATCACCCATCCCCCATTTAGGATTGTATTTCTGCATCATCGGAGCATATTTGTCATATAACTCTTGATTGTCACAAATACCTAAAGTCTCGAAACCAAAGATTGCATTCAACGGTTGCCCTTCTATCTTAGCTGTCAATTCGGTGGTTGAAGATTTATATCCTCTCAAATCAATCACTTTATTCTTTACATCAGACAGATTGAATCCTATATTGTATTTAAAATCTTTCCCTATGTTCGAACGCCAACTTACAGTCAAATCCCATCCTTTATTCTCCATTTTACCAGCGTTTTCCATAGCAGGTTTAATTCCCAATGCACCCGGAGCTTCCAAGTTTAACAAAATATCCGAAGTTGTCCGGCAGTACCAGTCAAAAGTGGTTTGCAGCCTGTTATCAAACAAAGCAAAATCAATACCGAAATCCAAATTACGAGAAGACTCCCAAGTAATTATTTCATTCCCCATCAAGGCCTCTTTATAACCGATAATAGGGGTACCTCCAAAAAGATAACTTCCACCATTACCGACATTCGAAATAAACTGATAATCATTGATTCGTTGATTACCGAGTTCTCCCCATGACGCTCTTAGTTTTAGATTCTGCACGTGTTTCTTCAAAGGTTCAAAGAAAGCTTCCTCAGATATACGCCAGCCAGCAGATACAGAAGGGAAGAATCCCCAACGATGTCCACGTGCAAACTTGGAAGAACCATCATAACGAGCAGTAAATTCAAACAGGTAACGATCAGCATATACATAGTTAGCACGTCCGAAAAGCGAAGCCAATGCAGAATAAGTGGAATTACCTTCTGCTGCTGCCGTAGTAGCATCCCCGGCATTGATTTCACCAAAATCATCATTTGGAAAATCCATTCGTGAGGCTTTCGTATAAGCCCACTTAAATGTTTCCAAAGAACCCCCTGCCATTACCTTGAAATCATGTTTACCGATTGTTTTCTCATAAGAAGCTGTGACATTAGCAGTCAAGTTACGGTATTGATCCCAACGGTCAGTTTGTTTATTACGGGAAACTTCTGTAAGTCCACTCTGTCCTGCAGGCTCAAAACTTCCGTAAGTAACTGTTTTATTAAATATTTTTTCTTTATATATATTTGATTCATACCCAAAAGTACCCCTGATATTAAGACCGTCCAAAATATTAATTTCAGGAGCAATCAACAATGTCATACAGTCATTGTTCTTTCTTCTCATCCCATAATCTCCGTTCACCATACGTACAGGATTGGAAGGTGCAGCATCATAAGAATAAGTACCATCTGAGAATTGAACAGGCAAATAAGGCAATGCACGCATCGTTCTACGATAAGCCTCAGCTGCTCCTGCTGCAGACTCTTCTTGAGTACTATTTAAATATGCCATATTCACATCCAACTTCAGCCAAGAAGTAAGTTTGGAGGTGGTATTAACACGAAGATTGTAACGTTCATAATCTGTAGAAGGAATAATACCCTGTTGATCGGAATAACCGGCTGAGATCATATAGGTTATCTTATCACTACCTCCGGATACAGTTAATTGATGATTATGTTGTGGGGCACCCGAACGGAGTAATTCGTCATACCAATCCGTATTACCTTCCAACTTGTCAGGATCACCACCTGCTTTCATCCGGTCTATTCGATCCTGAGGAAACAAAGAGGAACTTTTTCCTTCATTATATTGCATTTGATTATAAAGCTCGGCATACTGCCAAGAAGTTACCGACTCCGGTACCCTTGTCGCAAACTGGAAACCTACATTACCTGAATAGTTAAAAGTAAGTTTCCCTTCTTTACCCTTCTTTGTAGTAATCAAGATAACACCATTAGCAGCCCGTGAACCATAAATAGCAGCTGACGCAGCATCTTTCAACACAGACACTGATTCCACCTCACTCGGAATCACATCATTTAAGCTCATGGATACTCCATCCACCAAAACCAAAGGAGATGCATCCCCCCAAGTACCAATACCACGAACACGTACCGTACCTTGATTAGGTCCGGGTTGACCAGAATTCTGCGTGACAGTAACACCAGCAGCTTCACCTGTCAATGCAGAGGCAATAGAAGTAACCGGTTTATTGGCAAGTCTATCGGACTTTACAGTCTCAACGGCTCCTGTCAGGTTCACTTTCTTTTGTGTTCCATAGCCTACCACCACCACTTCTTCCAATGCCTTTGAATCTTCTACCAATACAATATTTACCGACGATTTATTCCCCACATTAATTACTTGTGTCTTATAGCCAATATAACTCACCTGTAACTTCGCATTATCATCAGGTAATTCCAACGAAAAATGCCCATTCATATCCGTAATAGTACCATTGGAAGCTCCCATTACAAAGACAGAAGCACCAATGACAGCTTCTTCCATATTATCCGTTACTTGTCCGGTCACTTTACGTTTGCCTCCAATGGTGTGCTGCCGGACAGCTTTATATACAGAAATACGCTTGCCGTTTACTTCATATTTGATACCCTTACCATCAAAAAGTATCCCCAAAATTTCGGCAACAGTCTTATTCTTGGCATCAATCGATACTTTCTCATTAGTATTTACATCATTGTTTCGAATCAGAAAAGAACAATCTGTTTTCTCCTCTATTTCTTTAAATACTTTACTTAACGGTACATTTTTTTGCTGAATAGTAATCCTAATCTCTTGTAAGGGTGAAGCAACACCTGAGAGAGGCAAAAGAAAAACAAAAAAGAAAAGCAAAATCTGTGTTCTTACCAACAAAAGATTAGCTCCGGAATGACAAAATAAATATGTCATTCCGCTATAAAAACATTTTTTTTTCATACATTTGTACTGATTTAAAGATTTTCTTAAAAGATAACTTAAATTCGGAATCGGAGGACATACCCCAATATGTATCTCCGATTTTTGTTTTTTTACGTACAGTTTTCCATAATATTCTTTTTGAAGGTTACTACTTGATTGACTTATCGGTAATAGTAATCACATTACCACTCCGACTCCAGCTATATTTATTGTCGACATCCATATAGTCCAGTATTTCTTCAACCGTAAGTTTAGGGCTAATACTTCCTGAGAAGACCTCTTTATCCAGATATTTACTGTGGATAACAATCCGCACATCATACTTACGCTCGATAGCTTTCATTATTTCAGGTACTGATGCATTGACAAAACTCAAACGACCGGTAGTCCATTGTGAAGTTTGTAAAGCATCTACATGATGATGGTTCATTTTACCGCTTCTCTTATCATATGTCAACTGTTCATCGGGGGCAAGAATCACATTGTCCCGGGTTTCGGAAGTGGAGAATACATTTACTTTTCCTTTTATCAGACTGACTTCTATTTCAGAATCTTCCGGATAAGAACGCACATTAAAAACCGTACCGAGTACTTTGACATTTATATCATCGGCATGAACAATAAAAGGTTTCTCCGGATTCTTTTGTACTTCAAAATATCCTTCACCTATCAAATAGACTTCCCGGTTCTTTTTACGGAGAAAAGCAGGATCATACTTCAACACGGAACCGGAATTCAGACAAACGACCGAACCATCCGGCAAAATCACTTTGGTCTGCGATCCTAAAGGTACTTCCATTTGACACAAAGCCATTTCCTGATTCGATTCGGCTACATCATTATATATATAATAACCTGCAATAGAAGTAGTAAGAATCAATAAAGCAATAGCAGCCACTTGCGAGAAAGTACGCCACAACGGTATCCTTTTCTTTTCCGATTTCTTCTTTAGTCCTAACTTCACAGACAAAGCCTCATAGTCAGCTTGTTTTTCCTGTTCAAACTTACCGATAAACGATTTAGCCCGTGTCCGTGCCATTTCTTTATATCTCTGCTGATAAGAAATATCCGACTGCAGAAAATGAAGTAGCTTCCGTTCTCCATCCTCCGACAGTTTTCCTGCCAGAAAATCAAGCATCAATTCTTCAAAAGTATCAAGTTTCTTTTCCATCATTTCCATGTTCGTTTATATATAATACACATCTCGATATGGAAACATTTAGTCTTAAAGAAACTTTTTTTAAATAAATTGCAAGAAATTCTATAAACGGCCTACTTTAGATTCTCCTATACCTACCCATTCTCCTACATAAGCATGTGGGAGATGATATTCCTTAGAGAGATGAGTAGAGTAATGCGTAAAACAAACAAGGGAAATAAAGAACTGACTCAAAGCCTCCCGTAAAGAAACAAAAACAGTATGCCTGCAGTAGGGCCCAATTGAAGTTTAATATGATCCATCGCATTCTTGATATGAACACGCACCGTATTTACCGATATGGCCTGTTCATCAGCAATCTCCTGAGGAGACATACCTTCATACAAGTATTTTTCAAAAACTAGGCGACATTTTACGGATAGAGAGTCTATCACCGTGTTAACCTGACTTTTCAGTTCCTCTATCTCCAATAATTGCAACGGGTTATTATCATTTTTGCAGAATTCTTCCTGAAAAGCAATCAGTTCCTCCCGATACTCGTCAAGCACACGTTCTCGTGTATGTAAAGTACGGATGTAATTCAAACAACGATTCTGTACACTTCGCAATAGGTAATTATGAATAGGGAAACTTAACTGACCTCTACTGCTCCAGATATTCATAAAAACATCATTAACGATTTCCTTTGCCTCATCCGGATCGAATACGTAAGTAGTAGCATAAGCGCATAAATAACTATAATAGCAATCATATAAAGCAGAAAAGGCATTTTCTTTTCCTTCATTTATATCATCTATTATTTGTTCGCTTATCCTAGTAGTAGTCATATTTTAAGGTATTGTGATACTTTAACTAAGAACAAAGTTAATATTTTCATATACCGCTAATCGTGTTTTATCTTTATTTAACACGAGGTAACAATCTATCAAAATTAAGGTTAAATAATAAATAAAATAAACTGAGCCCATCTACTCCAAATCATTCTTTGTTCTCTCGAAATTTAGTTTTGTCAGAAAGGTTTTGAAGATGAATTTTATCAGTTTTTATATTTATATTTGCATTGTCACTTCGATACGAAAAACATGACGGGACATGCATACCCGAAATGCAGTGAAACTATTATAAAATAGAATTACTGGGAAGGAAGCATTTATTATTGCAAGATACCGGATAATAAAGTAAATTCCCTCATAATCACTATTAAACTATAAAACAAAAAGAACAATGAAACAAGAAGTGTTATTTATCATTCTCAATGAATATGCCGATTGGGAAAGTGCCTTTCTGGCAGCCTCTCTCCATTCCGGACTGATGCCGGGTAGTGAAATCAAGTATGTAGTCAAAACAGTAGCCCCCACTTTGGATGCAGTCCGTTCCTTGGGTGGTTTCCGTACTCTGCCGGACTACAGTTTTGATACTATGCCCTCCGATTATGCCGGCTTGGTCTTGATAGGAGGTATGCAATGGCAATCTCCTGAAGCAGAACGTATATTTCCCATTGTACAGGATGCTTTCGAAAAAGGGAAAGTGATTGGTGGTATCTGTAACGCTGCTTCATTTTTATGTGCCCATGGCTTCCTGAATCATGTCAAACATACGGGAAACACTCTTGCCGTACTTAAACAGTGGGGGGGAGAGCGATATACCAACGAGGATGGTTACTTGGAAAAGCAGGCTGTCGGCGATAAGAACATAGTTACGGCAAATGGTACCGGTTATCTGGAATTCACCCGTGAGTTGCTATTAGCATTGAAAGCCGATACACAAGAAAAGATAGAGGCATTTTATGATTTCAGTAAAAATGGACTTGTGAGATAACTACATATTCATCAAGCATACGGGACAACATAAATTATCCGATGATTCTCTTTTGGCTATAGAAGGAAATTTCATGGAAACCCGTATGTCTAACTGGAAAAGAGGAGAAGAAAATATTCTCTTTACGATCCCCTAACCATGATGTGACATGTGATGACAATGAAACCCGTAATCATAAGAGATCAGGTCAATGAAGCAACCAAAAACTAATCCGGACAGCCTAATCGAGAATTATCTTCCGGCAGATTATTATGACTCTTTTTCAAAAGAGTCGCATAACAAGAACGTCATCTCCATTGACGAGTTCGCAGATATAGCTTTTAACCAACTTCCCTCTTGGATTATCCTGCTTCTAATAGTAAGAAATAGTTTGATTAAACCCTTCGGACTCGATACAAACAGACGAGTCACGGATATAAAGTGTGAAAAAAGTCAACATGAAATAATCTTTGGCATGTCCGATAAGCACCTGACTTTTTACGTATCCCTTTGGTGTAAGGATAGAGTAGAAAAAGAGGTAAACGTGCATCTTCCTAAAAAGAAAAGCATCCCGGAATTACGTAATTAAACAGACTTTTTTATTGCTCCGAAATCTTTCTTACTATCGGTTTATCCGCTTCCGCCCAGTCCAATATTGCCATCTCTCGTGTAGAAAGCCATTGTGCAGCAATATGTTCTTTCAATACATATCTTTGCCCGACAGGATGGCAAAGAAAAGCATGCATCGTGATCTCAAAATCGGGATAGGTATGATGGACGGTCAAAAGTTTCTCTCCCACTTCAATAACGTAATCCATTTCCTCCATGATTTCCCTTTGAAGCGCCTCCTGCAAAGATTCACCTTCCTCCACTTTTCCACCCGGAAATTCATATCTGAAAGAAGTATATGAAAATTTAGTTTGCCCCCGTTGTACACAAAGATATTTCTCACCTAATCGAATAACGGCTGCTACAACTTCTATACTTTTCATAATGACTATGATATTGGGATTAAAAATAATAGAGGCAAAAGTAATAAAAGAATGCGGGAAAGAAAGAAATAAAGATATATTTATAATGCACAGTACATTTTTGTAAGACACATTTGTTGCTACAAAAGATTTTACGTAAATTTGTATGGTAACAATATGATCATTATGGATTTTGAAAAAATCACCAAAGAAGCTGTAGTACAAGCTTTACTAGAAATCAAGAAAAATGGCATCCCTAAAAATGCGCACTCTTCTACTTATGATATTTTATACAAAGGTAAGAGATATCCACCTAAACTAGTGATGGAATATGCTTATCAACATTCTACTGGAAAACAAATAACCAGAAATGATTTTGAAGGAGGAGAAAAGACACCATGTTTTAATAGATTGAAAGAATTAGGATTTACTATAGTTCATAAAGAGAAAAATCCTAACTTTTATGAGACACTAACTAAATTCCTTGAACAAACTAAGACAAAAAGTCAAAAATATAAAGACTATCCCAAAGAGTTTTTGGGACTGAATATTAGTGTTAGTTTTGGTATAGGTGGCCCTTCAAAGACTCCATGGATTTCTTTCTTGTACGATGGACAAAAGACTCAACATGGTATATACCCTGTATACTTATATTACAAAGAATATAATACACTGTTTTTAGCGTATGGTGTAAGTGAAACCACTCCACCCAATATAGAGTGGAAGTTTAATACTAGTCCTGAAACAATTTTTGATTTTTTTAAACGGAAAGGAATAAAACCTAAACGATATGGAAATTCATATGTATTTAAGGATTATGATATTAACAACTTAAATCCTTCTACAATCAATAAAGATTTATTTGAAATCATCGAAAATTATAAGAATTTAATGGCTTCATATACAGAAATATCAACTAATACTAATAAAATGCAAAGTCCCAGTATTAACATAGATTATCAGTCTATACCAGCTAATCTAAGACAATTTGTCACTGCTATTAAATCGAAACCATTCATACTGTTAGCTGGCATTTCTGGTACAGGAAAATCACGTATAGTCCGACAATTAGCTTATGCCACTGGTGGAGAAAACCCAGAAAAAGTTCAAAAGCCATATAATTACGAAATGATATCTGTACATCCAAACTGGCACGACTCTACAGAATTGTTAGGATATGTAACTCGGGTTTCCGGAAATCCGGAGTATATAGTAACTGATTTTCTGAAATTTATAGCTAAAGCTTGGTTCTACGAAGGAATCCCATTCTTCCTTTGCTTGGATGAAATGAACCTAGCACCCGTAGAACAATATTTTGCAGAGTACCTTAGTGTTGTCGAGAGCCGAAAATTGAGAAATAATAAAATAGTTACAGACCCGATAGTACCTCCATTGACAACTTGGGATAAAGCAGATCAGAAAACACTTGTTTCTGATCAAATACTTAAAGAATTATTTCATGAATTTTGGAATAATGAAGGTTGGAATAACTCTACAATAGCTGCCCGAATTGAAGAATTAAAAGAACAATTCAAAAATACAGGTATTTCTATTCCTCAGAATCTGATTGTAATGGGAACTGTGAACATGGATGAAACAACTTATAGTTTTAGTCGTAAGGTACTGGACCGTGCAATGACCATTGAGATGAATCATGTAGATTTAAATAGTGGTCTCAGCAAAGCACAAGATAATATTACTCCTATCACGGCTAAAGCACTTTTACCTGAAGTAGTTGAGGGATATGATGTTTATGAACAAAACCCAGAAATATGTAAATCTATTATCAAATATCTACAACAAGTTAATGAGAAGTTAGAAGATAGTCCATTCAAAATTGCCTATCGCACACGCAATGAATTTCTTATCTATGTGTTAGCTAATTTACCATATCAAGGTAAAGAGACTCAGGAACAGTGTATCACTCGTGCACTCGACGAAATAACCTGTATGAAAATACTGAGTCGTATCGAAGGAGACAAAAACAAAGTAGGTACAGTATTAGATGACTTATATACCATTATACAAAAGAGAATTGAAACAAGTGGTATTAATTCAGAAAAATCAATCTCTCTTGATAAAATTCGAAGAATGAAAAAGAAATTGGAAACGGCCTATTATTGCGACTTTTGGAACTAATCACTAACGAAAAATTATGGAGGCGCTGCTCACACTGAACCATCCAGACTATAAATTAATGGTCTATTGTCCTTCTTATGATAAAATATTTAAGAAGGCGCAAACTTGCATGCGTGTAAAGCAGAATGATGAAACTCTTTATTCTATTTATACGTGGGATAAAAATGCATTCACTCAAATTAATGGAGAGCAATTAATAGAAGGTAAAAGGCACCCTTCTATCTTTTTTGAAAATACAGATTATCAATTCTGGATCAATTTTAAAAGAATAGATATAGAAGATGCTTGGATCAATACTCCTTTGAGAAACATTCAAGATAATTTTATGTTCAATCAAGAAAATCAGATACTCTTTGGACATCTTAACTATGGAAACGATATCGGTAGAGCAGAATTTAATATTGATTATAAACTGAAAAATGGAGAAATAAGGCATTCAAAACTTGGTTACGATGTACTTTCAATAAAATTAGATTATCATAAAGACTTAAAGAAGATTGTAGACGATATTGAGAAAGAATATCGAATGCTTTCTATTGACTTTCTGCGAAAAACATACCACACTTTTGATGTAGATGTAGTAGGAGAAACACCAGATATTATCTGGTGGAATCTATTTAAAGACATTCAAACAAACTTTATACAAGCTGTAAAAACCATTGTGGACTGTCCCCGTAACCGGCTAGTACAAAAAGAGACCTATCTTCGGGCTGACAAACTAAAACGATTAACTCCACAATTGGAAATACAATTAACAGAACATCGTAAAAATCCAGCGCATTTATACCGTACCGAGCACCCTATTGCCTGCGTAGATACAATGGAGAATCGTTTTTTGAAGTACTGTATTATCTTCATTGCCGAAAAATTCTCAGATTTAAAATGCAGAATTATTAATAGTTACAAGCAATTGACAGAGAAATATATTATCAATCTGAATCAGCAACAGGAGGAATTACAACGATTGGTTCACCACCCATTCTTCAGAACAGTAGGTGAATTTCGAGGATTCACACAAGAATCTTTGATATTAAAACAAGCCACTGGATATTCGGAAATTTATCATGATTGGATCATACTTAGTTGTGGATATGATCTAAAAGAAGGCGCTAATAGTCTAGAACTAAAAGATATAGCTAAATTATACGAAATATGGTGCTTCATCGAACTCAAGAATATTATTAAAGAATTATTAGGAAACGAAGTCGAAACAAATTATTCTAAACGACCAGAAAAAAAATTTATTACCCAGTTGGGAAAAGGAAAATTATCTAAGGTCATCTTCTCTAAACACAACATTGAGCTGGCAAAAATTTGCTATAATCCTAAAAGTTACGTTGGAGAAGAACAACTATCCACAATAATTCCGTGTACAACTTCATATACTGTCTCACAACAGCCAGACATTATCCTACAACTAACAAGACGCGATATCAAACAAGGTATAAAACTAACCTATTTATTTGACGCAAAATACAGAATAGGAGATACTCAAGATAATGTAGACACTCCACCTGACGATGCTATCAATCAAATGCACCGCTATCGAGATGCAATATACTACATAGATCAAGATACTAAACAGCTAAAGAAAGAGGTTATTGGTGGTTATATCTTATTTCCCGGAAATGGTGAAGACAGCGCTGTCGAAGAGATGAATTTCTATAAATCTATTGGAAAAGTTAACATCGGCGCTTTCCCCCTACGTCCACAGGATAATGAAAGCAAAGAGCTGCTTAGAGGTTTTCTTAAAAGATTGATTTGGGAATGTCCAACCTATCAGATTTTAGAACAAACTTTTACTCACAAAGAAACAATGCTAACTTTCAATCAACCTGGAAGTGTATTATTAGTTCCCATTGCAAAAAGCCGCTCCTATTTCAAAGATTTTAATGAACGTAGTAAAGTGATTCATTATTATTTTGGCAAAATCAAAATGGGAGGTGTATACGAACATTTAAATTTCCAGAAATATGATTACTTTATTCCGGTAATTGAAGGAAAAATCAGGGATGTCTATCGCATTGAATATGCATCAGTTAGACATAGGAACGACATTCCAGGAATAGAACCAAAAGAAAATGTGGATCTTTCCGACTTCAGAATTTACATGAAACTTACTTCTCCCTCTTATTTAACTGGTGCAAAACGATTAATTCCTATTCGGCATTCGAGGATTGATTATAAATGTTTCTTTAAAGAATATAATTCAATAACGGAAGTGATAAATCTTATAACTGAATAGATATCGTTAAATACCAATAATATACCGCTATACCTACTTGCAATCCCTCAATCACCGGTATTCCATACTTGAATTTAAAATACCATGTCTTATGCCGAAAGATATACATCCCCACCCGTGCACCTAACGAACCTACTACGGCTATTCCCTGCAGACGGACTTCAGGAGTACGCCATCGTTTCCGGGATGCATGCCGTTTATCAATACCGTACATAACGAAAGCAACGATATTCACAACTACTAAATATAAAATAAGTAACTTCAACAGTCAGCCTTTTTGCAATTCTCCTGCAAAGATACATATTTTTTAATCAGGCCCGATTTGCCGGCCGGAAGATTCTCCGTATCTTTGCCACATGGCAGAGAGAAACGAATTACATAAAAGGAACAGGCATAACGGACAGTACGATTTTTCAAGACTGACGGAGGAATACCCACCGTTAAAAAAGTTCATCGTACTGAACGCTTATGGAACAACAAGCATCGATTTCTTTAATCCCCGGGCAGTAAAGGCACTCAACAAAGCCCTCTTGATAAGTTACTACGGCATACGATACTGGGATATTCCCAAGAATTATCTGTGCCCACCCATTCCCGGGAGAGCAGACTATATCCATTACATAGCAGATTTGATTCAGCCGGATATATCCAATGAATCGACAGGGTTGAAAACAGCTGTCCCAAATGCCCGTCAATACAGGTGCCTGGATATCGGTGTAGGTGCCAACTGCATCTACCCCATTATCGGTCAAACGGAATATGGATGGACTTTCGTCGGTTCCGATATCGATCCGGTTTCCATTGACAATGCACGAAAGATCGTAACTTGTAATCCGGCATTGGCTCACAAAATAGAACTTCGGCTACAACAGGATAGCCGGAAAATATTTGAAGGAATCATTGCTCCGAATGAATATTTCGACGTAACTCTCTGTAATCCTCCCTTCCACAGTTCCAAAGAAGAAGCAGAAGACGGTACGCTACGCAAACTCAGCAGCCTGAAAGGTCAGAAAGTAACCAAAGCCCGGCTCAACTTCGGAGGCAATGCCAACGAACTCTGGTGTGAGGGCGGTGAACTTCGATTTCTGCTGACTATGATCGAAGAAAGTCGCAACTACCGGAAAAATTGCGGATGGTTCACCAGTCTGGTATCAAAAGAAAAGAACCTGGGTAAACTGACCGCCAAGCTGAAATCGACCGATATAGCCGAACATAGAATCATTGAGATGCACCAGGGTACTAAAACCAGCCGGATCCTGGCATGGAGATTTTGAGAAAGATAGGGTTATCAAATCAGCAAGTATCGACTCAAATCCTTTAGGGAGACGATCTTCACAAGAGAGCGACTGCCATCTAAAGATATCATTGACATTGAGCTGTTTATCAAAACAAACAAGCAAGTTCCGGAAAGCATGTTTTAACATAGTATTAAAACTTGTTTTCTATAAACAAAAGATTTGTTCTTTGACTGTAGAAAACTAATTCTTTATTTATAAACCATCAAAACCATATATTCAGAATTAACATTGTTAACAGGAAAACAATACACCATTATGAACCTATTAATCATCAGTAACGCCGATAGCTGCCGCAGCCGAATCGCACAAGCACTTCTTTCTTCGTTCGGAAAAGGCATGAAAGTATATTCTGCAGGGACAATGCCCGCAGCAGAGATTCATCCGTTGGTCCTGAAACTAATAAAGGAAACAGGTATCGAACCGAACACACAACCTCCCCACTCCATCCGTGAATACACCAACGAAAACTGGGACCATATCATCGTACTTTCTGGTACGGCCGATGATATACGCAATCTCTTCCGGAAGGAGGTAAAACACTGGTATCATCTTCCCTTTGAAGACTTGTTCTCCACAGCGGCACCAAGCGAAGCGGAACTGTGGGATCGCCTGATACGCCTGAAAGAAGATATACAAAGAAAAATGTACGAACTATACCGGGACGATCTGAGAGAGCAATTACTACCGCGCTGTAGCTGCGGAGCCAATGACTTTTGCAGATGTGAGTGAGGGAATTATTCCCTCACTTCCTGCTTTATCAACCGTGTCACACTTGTGATGTTCCGCTTATCCTTGTTCAGAATATAAGTATATTTATAATCGCTTGCCCGATAAGAGGTAGGCGAACTATTCACCAGGATAATATTCCGGTTATTGGCAAAGTCCAGAATCCCCTTAATATTATTAGGGTGAAGTTTTCCGATTTCATCCATCATACAGTGCAACTTAAAGTCGTTGAACTGATGCGATGCTTTCTCCTTAAACACATTTAGTAACATGATATTAATCATGGCCTTCACCAGGATATCCGTTCCATCGGAACCCACGTTTGCCAGTTTCTCCACCCATCCGCTATCGTTGTCGTTCTCCACAATACGGAACTGGAGTTCGAAGGTATCGGAAAGGGTAAGTTCTTTTTCTTTATTCAATGCCAGTTCTTTCACCAATGACTGCAATAAACTTACCGCCTGCCGATTCCGTTCTACAAAATCCTCTTGTCCGAACAGGCTGAACATGCCCGGGCCACCCGGCTGATTCCGGTCGCAGAACTCTTTGATCGTGACAAAATGTTGCATGATACGATTACCGCTCGGCACAATCTGCAAGGCTATACTCTTGATAACTCCGGCAAAATTGCGTTCCACAAAGTCACTGTTGATATCGCTTATGGTCTTACGAATCAGTCCCTCTTTTGAAAGCATGTCCGTCGTTTCTTTTCCAATCCGATGAATCAAGTCGGTGTATGCCTCGTTTGAACGACGTTCAAAATCAATAATCTTATCATTATCAATAAATTCTTTCAGATCGGCGGCAAAAGTCATAAACTCTTCCCGCTTCGTAAGCCGCGTACGGAAATTGAACGTATTCTGCTCGGAAAAATTACCGGAAAACCGACCGACGGCCTCCCTGAAGTCTTTTTCCTGTTCAATCTGCCGGTAATGGTTTTGAGTCAGTTCCTCAATCACCTTCTTACAGCGCTTGGCATTCTCTGTTTCCACCCCCGTTTGTAACACAGGCGGACAGATATTGAGCGTTTTGAAGTTCTCCGTCTCCCGAATATCCTCGTCCAAATGTTTCAGGCGGGTGTTTGTCTCAGCCAGCTGCTTGTTCAGTCCCGTTACTTTCAGATTCAATTCTTCCTCTTTCAAACGGAACTTTTCTTTCTCGCCTTCCAGTTCTTTCTCGGCCAACTGCTTTTCGTTTCTGAATTCGTCCATCCGGTCAAAGAATTCTCTCTTGTCCTTCTCGTAATCGTAGACCAGGCGACGATGTTGGTCAATAAACACCAGCTCCTGTTCCGTACGGGCCACTTCATTACGCAAAGCAGTGATACGCTCCGTATCCACTCCTTTCCCGGAGAGTTCGTGCAGCAAGTCTTTGTCCATGGTTGCCAGCAGTTCATCGGTTTTCTGCTTTTCGGAAGCAATGGACAGGTGAATTTCTTCTTGTTTGTTACGGATCAGGGCATCCTCTTCTTGCATTCTCTGGTTACGTTCCTTCTCCTTTTGACGTACACGAGTTTCGAGCAGATGATTGAACTGTTCCAATTCCGCCACTGTCCCCTGCAGGCTACGGGTAGCCTCGGCCAACTGTTTATCCAATTGTTCCAGCAGGACACGCTTCTCCTCCCCTGCCTTCTGTTCCCACCTGATCTCATCCGCTTTCAGGAGCCGGATACGCTTATCGTTCTGCTCCATACAATAAGTGGATTGAGCCACATCCTCCTTACAGGTACTAAGCGTGGCCTGATGTCTTTTCCGAATCAAGGCCAGTTCCTTTTCTTTTTCCTCTCCCAACTTCTCAAGCTGCTGTTGCCACTCTGATACTTCCTTACCGGCTATTTCCTGATCCGCTGCATACTCTTGTACGCTTTTCACCTCCTTACGGATAGCCGAGAGGTCGAGTTTAATGCCATAGAAAGAGGCTTGACCGGCATCCGGAACAGACTGAGGCTTCAGCTCCTTGCTGAACAAAACCTGTTTCTCGTCCACGACCTTGCCAATGGTATCTTCCCAGCCCTGACAGTTCTGACTCAGCCATTCGTAGAATGAACCCTGACGGTTGTCGAGCAAACGATCTATCTCCGCTACCCTCTCTTTAGCAAGTGTAATCTGCTGTTCGATATCCTTTTGGCGGGCAGTGAACTGCTGCTCACAGGCAGTCTGATCCAATTCCCACCGGCGGCGCACCAGCTCCATCTGTTGTTCAGCTTCTTTCTGCTTCAGCCTATGCTCATGGTTCTCCTTTTCCAGTGCGGCACGCTCCGTCCGGCAGGCTTGCAACTCCTCTTCATAAAGAGTCCGGTGCAAACACTTCTCCCGTTCCATTTTCAACTGATAGATGCCTTCCTTTTTCTTTTCTGTCTGCTCACGCAGAAGGGTCAGTTTCCCAACTTCCTGTTCCCTTACCTCTTTCAATATTTTATCGAACTCCTTACGTATGGCTTCCTTACGCTCGATGGCACGCAGATGGAGGGTATTCAACTCGGCGTTTTTCCCGTTACGGAAACGCTCAAAGGCACTGGCCGCCTGTTCTTTCAGCAGTTTATACTGGCTGTTGATGTCGTCAAAGCGTGCAGTCAGCATGGTCAGCTGCTCTTCCAGCATTTGCTTGTGAAGCACAGCTTCGGACTCCGCATTCACCCGTTCCCGTACATGATGAATATCCTGCGATTCGTACCGTTCTTTTCGCTCCCGTGCTGTTTTCAGATTTTCGTTCTGCACTTTGACCACTCCCAACAATCGGTCACGCTCACTCTGAAATTTCCCGGAAAGTTCTTCCAACTGGCGTTTCTCCTTTGCCACTTCTTTCAACAGCTCTTCTTTCTGTTTTTGCAGAGAAGGGAGTACTTCCCGCGCTGTCCGAAAAGCGTAATTCAATTCTCCGGCCAATGTACGGGCCTGTTGCTCCAGATAATGCATTTCCCGATAAAGTTCAATCACCCGGTCGGCTTGCCTGCGGACAGTTACCTCACCGTTCTTATTTTTCCGGAACCACTTACTGATGTCGGTCACTTCTTCATCGAACCGGCGCAGATGATGGGCATACTGCCCCAGATCGATACGCACATCTTCTTCGTTCAGAGACATGATAATGGTTTGCTTGATAAACTCTGCATCAAGTTTTGAGTTCAGAAAAACATTCTGAATCGTCCGAGGTATATTCTGGTACTGCCGGCTTTCGGTAATAGCAAACTTCCGAAACTCCGGAGGAAGCCCCCGGCCATTACCGAAAATAATGTCTCGATACTCCTCATACGTCTCTATACGACGGCTCTTATAGACAAAACTGCCAAGCGCATCACGTATCTGATCCCACTCTTCGTATGCTTTTCCCTCGGGTGAAATGAAATATTCTTTCTTATAGTCCGTGCCCAGAAAGCGGAAGCAGACCCTTCCCTGCGAACGGAAAGCCAATACGCAATACGAAGCATCATCCACCACCACTTCATAAATAATGTATGAATTGACGTACGGAAAATAGTATTCATCAAAACTCTTTTTCTCTTTTGAAATGCCCAGCTTTGTCTTATCGGCATTGTAAAAGAAGAGTAATGCACGCAACGCCGTACTTTTCCCCACTCCCTGTGTACCGATAAAATGAACATTGCCGTCTATCTGTATTTCGGCATATTGGATACGGGCACTATTGATAAAAATAATCTTATTCAGGTATCTCATTCTGTATCTCTTCTGGTATGTTAATGCAAGCGACCAACTCTTCCAGATAGCCGAAAGCCGCCACTACCTTATAGGTGGAAGTAATCTCATTTTCCAGTTCAATAAAGCCGTCACGTTTCAGGTCGTTTACTATTTTGTCAATCATCTCTTCATGCTTTTCCCGTCCGGTAAGCTTTTTCAGGCCGGTAAGCTTCTCTTTCAACTCTAAGTCGGTTCCCACTTTCACAACCATATCGGCCGGCTGAAAACGGAATCCGGATGAAAAGGCCGCGTCATAAGTCTTGATAAAGTCGAGTACATCAATCCAACGGACAGCAATCTCCAACTTACGTTCCAAGTCGACTTTATTCTCGCGACGGGAAAAATAATAGTATTCGTTTCCGCTTTCGAGCACGAAGTTGATGGCGGCAAAGAAGTCGTACAACTCCGACTGGTTGTCTTCAATCACCGTATAAAGTTGCCGGATGTTGGGATTGGTACTATCGGAAGAGATAAATCCTCCTTTACTCAATATTTCAAATATCTCAGCAGTTTGTTTAATCATTACTGTAATGGTTTTAAATTCATTTCACCACAGATTACACGGATTCTCACAGAATTCCATTGAGAATTCAGACCAAAGTATCTGTAAGAATCGGTATTACCCGGTGGTGAATCTTATTTATTCCTAAACTATTTCTCCCGTCCTTTCCGGATAAATCAACGCATATTCCACACCATCCATCCTGCCATACTCGTCGGTGATGCGGAGTTCTTCGTAAAACTGGGATACGATCTGGCAATAGAATGTGATTCTTTCATCAAAAGACACCTCTTGTGTGAAAGGGTAAGCGGCAACAAACGAAAACAAGTCTCCATCAGCCTGCATAAACCGCTTCTTCACTTCTTCCAGGTTGATGTAAGCCTCTTCGGATATATGGGTCTCAAGTGACTCCTCAGCGATGCTGTCGGCCACATTACGGGCCAGTATGGCTCGCTTGCCGACTGTGGCTATCACCTTACGGATACTCTCTAACACTTCATCGTCGTTACGGAGATATTCGACAGAGAGACGCAACGGATATGCCGGTGCAGGCTCAAACCAGACACTGTCTTTCTGCATCAGCACCCGGCAGATATCGGTCCGTTCTTCCAGTTCGAACTGATCTTTGAGATATTTCAGCTGACGGATTTTGACCCGTATCTTATTCTGATACTCTATCCGGTTCAGGTAGCTGATGATTTGCTTCTGTATCTCGATCAGGTTATGGAAACATTCATTGAGTTGTATCCGTACGTTAGCCACCACCAAAACCAGTTCATCATCCGGAACCCGGCGAAAGAAACGGTCTTCTTCGGTGACAAGGAGTTCTTCACTCACTCGTATCAGTGCCTCGATATCCCGCCGTTTTTCATCCAGGCGGACCAGTTTCTTTTTCTTGATCTGATAGTTCGGTTCATTCTTGAATGTGCTGTCGATGTTGCGCTTCAGGTCGATGACATTACGCAAGGTAGTCAAGGCAATGTTACGCAATATACGCTTAATGGTACGCAGGTAAGTGGTCTTCCTTTTCTCATGGTTTTCTTGCTGATAATAAGAGATGGTATCTTTGAGATAGCTGATATGCTCGTTAACAAACGAAGTATTGATCTCCTCGTTTACCTCGAGCACCTGCTCGAAAAAGTGCAGGTAGATATCCTCCATTTCGAGAAACGAACCATTCTCACGAAGCACTCCGTGGTCGATCAGGCTCTGTATACGTTGCAGTTTGTATTCAGTCAGTTCCAGTGCATACTCCCGCCGGAAGGATTGCTGTTTCCGTTTGCCGAACATCTGTTTCAACAAAAGTTGTTCGCGGCTCATCATTTTCAGCAACTCGTCAATAGAGTGAAATGTAGTCATGTATAACGGCTATAAACTTTTTCGGGGTTCCTTATCTTGTCAGTTTTCTCTTCATTCCTCCGGCCACTTCTTCTTTGAGAAAAGTCATCAACGGCTTTCCCACAACAATAAACGTAACGGCCACCAGAATCATCAGAATACCCAGCATCAGCCTGGGCGTCAGCCGCTCACCAAAAATCATGACACCAAAGAAGAGAGCCGTCACCGGTTCGAGTGCTCCCAAGATAGCGGTCGACGTGGAGCCAATGGTGTGAATGGACACAGCGGTACATACCAGTGAAATCACGGTAGGCAGGAAAGCCATTGCCAGAATATTACCCCAGGCTGGAAGTGAAGGCACAGCTTGCAAGTCCGAACAAAAATTCAAACGGACTATATAAATGGAAAGACCGAACAGCAGGGCATAAAAGGTCAACTTGGCCGTTGACATCAACTTCAGGGTGGAATGATTGACACCGACTATATAGACCGCATAAGACAGCGAAGAAAGAATGACCAGCAACATCCCTACCAGACTTAGCGTCTCACCCCCTTCTCCTTTGTAAAGCAGTCCGATGCCGGAAAGGGCCAACAGAATACAGAACACAGACAGTAACGATACTTTCTCGTGGAAAAACAAGAACATGATAAGCGCCACCATCACCGGATAGACAAACAGAATGGTGGAAGCAATGCCGGCATCCATGTGCTTATAACTCAGAAACAACAACAATGAGGAAGCGGAAAAGAGCAGTCCGCCTACAATCAGCGGCAGAACCTCGTTCTTTTTCAGAGCGAACGATTGTCCTTGTACTTTCATCAGAATGCCTAGAATGAGCACGGCAAACCCGTAACGGTAGAACAAGACAGAGTCCACTGACATTCCCTCTTTATAAAGCGGCAGTGTAAACAACGGATTCATGCCATAAGTGGCGGCAGCCACAGCCCCGCACACAAATCCTTTAGCCTTACTATTAATATTCATTATTATATTCATTTTTTCGGGGTGCAAAGATACGGTTTTTTAGAGATCTTGGTTACTTTTGCGTCAATTCTAACAGAGATTAAAATTGAGCAAAAACCGTATTGATCAGGAAAAGAGAGTAGTAGAGTTGATGATCCGCCTTTACTGCCGTAAAAAAGAAAAGAATGTCACGCTTTGCCCCCGGTGCGAAGAGTTGTTGCACTATGCACACGCCCGCCTGGACCACTGTCCCTTCGGGGAGAAAAAGAAAGCATGCAAGCAGTGCAGCATACACTGCTACAAACCCGCCATGCGGGAACAGATGAGACGGGTGATGCGCTTTTCCGGTCCCCGGATGCTGATTTACGCTCCTTGGGAGGCAATCAAGCATTTGTTGGGATAGACATGGTCGGCTCTGAAAACGATTAAATCCATCAAACAGAAAAATACGTTTTGAAAGTAATTCCATATATATCCTATCAAAAAAGTAACTAATCCTTCCTTTCTGCTAACAGCCTATAGAAACAAAAAGCACTGATAGAAAATCAAGACAGAGAAGAGTGGAAGAATATGCAAAAATGCAGCTTCATTATCTTATAAAGATGCAATAAAAAGGAAATATATGCAGTGACTCCAACCATCAGAGCCTGCATTGGAAGGAAAGTAACGGTGCATTCCTTTCAAACCAACGGTGCATCCCTTTCAAACCAACGGTGCATCCTCTTCCAAGCAACGCTGAAAGGGTAAAAAAGGGAGATTGATCCGGCCATTTCCGAATTATCAGGACCCTTGAAGCGAAGCGATCCGAACTGACAAAAAGTTCGGTTCCCGGCCGTACACTTTCGATCCGAAAGCAGACCAGGCGTATACAAAGCATAAAAGCCGGAATGCCGCAAGATCGGCGTCACCACGCTCCGTCCCTAATCGCCTGTAATCGTTTTTTTCAAATCCATTCGCCACCGGGACAAAACAGGGCTGCCGGTAAGTGATAGAATATACAAAATGACATTTTATCGCTGCGGATGTTTTCCCGTTCCCCCTTATCATCAACTTTTCCAGAATCCGGGATAGAAAAGCAAAAGTACACTAAAGAGCTCCAACCGTCCTATCAGCATCAGAAATGAAAGTACCCACTTGGCAGCGTCGGGTAATCCATTCCACGAATAGGCTGGGCCACAAGATCCCAATCCCGGTCCCACATTACCGATACTGGAGATCACCGTACCGATGGACTCGGAAAAGCCGACACCCAAGAACAGGAGAACTGCCCAACCAAGAATGACGATGATAAGATAAAAAGCAAAAAACATACCCACAGTAGACACAATCGAAGGTGAAACGGTCTGCTTGTTGACTCTTACCGGCAATACGGCATTGGGATGCAATAAATGCTTGAATTCATTCCGGATAGAGCGGGCAATAATCAGCAAACGCATGTTCTTGATACCACCGCTGGTAGAACCGGTACATCCTCCCGAGAGCATGGCAATCAGCAACAACATCCACGTAAAGGCAGGCCAAAGATTATAGTCGTCTGTGGCAAATCCGCAAGAAGTATGTGCCGTAGCCACCTGAAACAGCGACTTACGGAAAGCCGTCTCCCAGTCATAATGATTTTGAAAGACCAGTGCGAGAGTGATCAGAAAAGTCAGGATAGCGACAGAACCGAGGAACCAACGTAATTCTTCGTCCCTCAAAAGACGACTGACTTTACCGCGAAGGCACATCAGGAATAATGCAAAGTTGACTCCCGAAAGAAGCATGAATATAGCGACCACATATTCGATAAACGGTGAATTCCAATACGAAATACTGGCCTGCTTGGTAGAATATCCACCGGTGGCCGTCGTAGCAAATGACTGGCAGACAGCATCAAAAAGGCTCATACCTCCCAGCATCAGCAAAATGGTTTCTGCCAGTGTCAATATCAGGTAGACTGTCCATAGCCATTTGGCCATCACATTAATCTTAGGATGGGTACGGTCGTGGGTTACTCCCGTAGACTCGGCGGAAAAAAGCTGTACTCCCCCACTGGTGAAAACGGGCAATACGGCAATTGTGAAAAAAACAATCCCCAGCCCGCCAATCCATTGTGTCAGGCTGCGCCAGAAAAGCATACCATGCGAAAGCGATTCGATATCATCAAGAATCGTAGCTCCCGTAGTAGTAAATCCCGACATGGTCTCGAAGAAAGCATTAGTCAACGAGTCAATACTTCCGCTCAAATAAAAAGGCAACATACCGAAAAGTGTGAAAAACACCCACGAAAGTGTCACAATGCAGTAACCGTCACGCCGGCTCAACCGATTTTCCGCACCACGTCCATAAAACATCAGTAATGCACCGGACAGGAGGTTGATACCCGCCGTATAAAGGAAATACTTGTAATCGCTTTCACCATAAACCACGGATATGCCGGAGCAGAGTACAAACATTCCCGCCTCTATAAAAAGTAAGACCCCAAGTACGCGCCCTATCATTTTGCCGTTTATCAGACTGTTATTCCGTTTACTAACGTATATGTCCGTCGACAGGTATTCTTCCATAACACACGATTTTTTTGCGAAAGGCATATAGCCAATATCGTGCCAAAACGGAAAGAAAAAGTACAAGTAAATAGTTACCAGACAAATAGATTTTCCATTCAAGTATCGAACAGTGATCATCACCCTACCATTTTGATAGGATCAGCTTTTCAAAACGAAAAGGTGCATCTTCAGGAAAGCCGGTTATCCCTGCATAAAAAGTTTATGCTTCATTTCTGAACTGAACAGGCGAGAAGCCTGTATATTTACGGAAAAAACGCGCGAAAGAAGAAGAGCTCGGAAAACTAAGTTTATCCGCTATCTCTGTGACACTCAAATCCGTTGATCTCAGCATCAGTTTGGCTTCTCTCAGTATAAAATCCGCCATCCAATAGTGAAACGTTTGCCCGGTTTGTTTCTTTATACTCCTCATCAGGTATTTATCCGATATACACAACCGGCTCGCATAAAAGGCTGCCATCCGTTCTTGTGTGCAATATTTATGCAACAGACTGAAGAAACCATCTACCAATTTATCTTGCCGGGACATCTCTACCGAAATATTTCTACCCGAATACATCCGGCACACTTCCAGTACCAAAGAGAACAGCATCCCTTTGATAACTTCTGACGGACATTCGGCATCCGAATAACGATGATAAATGAAATGATAATACATCTTTATCAAACTGAAATCCTCCGGGGACATTGGCAGACAAGGTGCATTAGTAACCTGATTCGATATGTCTGCCTTCAACAACAGGGGAAAATCGGACAGAAAGTCGAAACTGAATGAAAGATACTGAAAAAGAAAATCCTGCGTACACGAAAGCCGGAGGAGTAGATGCCCCGGCGGAAGAAACAAGAAAGTCCGTTCGGGCAACAGCATGCTTTTGCCATCTATCCGTACCATGGCCTTCCCTTTTAATATAACCACGAAATAAACCTTACCAAGAGGATTGCGCACGGCTCTCCCTGTAGGAAAAAGTGACGAAAGATTGCTGCTCGGAGGCATCATCTCAAACTGCTTCGACTCATCAGACAGATTACACATATTACATATAATAGACCTGAGCAAAGATAAGCGATTCTACCGGAATAACGACCTGCTTTTGGTTACTATTTGAACGAACCTCGCATGATATCGGACGAAATAGTATGCAAAAATAACGGCAACTTTGCAACCGGAACTAATCAAGCAATATAACAATGACGAAAAGAATAGGAAACTCCAGGCTTTACATCCTGATATTTATAGGGATTGTATCAGCATTCGGTCCGTTCGTGACCGATTTTTATCTGCCGGCCCTGCCAGTGTTGAGCGAATATTTCGATACTACGGCTTCGCTGGTGCAGCTTAGTCTGACTTTCAGTATGGTGGGATTGGCAGTAGGGCAATTAATCATAGGTCCACTGAGCGACAAATATGGACGTAAACTGCCTCTAATGGTCTCATTAGTGATCTTCTGTATTTCCACAGTAGGATGCCTTTACTCGCCGGAGATCCATGGCTTTATCTTCGCCCGTTTGTTGCAGGGGTTGTCCGGAGCCGGAGGAGTCGTGATTTCCAAGTCCATAGCCATTGACCTTTACCAGGGAAAAGAACTAACACGTTTTTTCGCCATGCTGAGTTCCGTACAGGGATTAGCTCCCGTCTGTGCCCCGGTATTGGGCGGAATATTACTCGGAGCGATGGATTGGAAAGGTATCTTCTGGATATTATTGGCTATAGGCATACTATTGATTGTCGCCTTGTCTGCCTTCAAGGAATCGTTGGAGATTAAGAAACGCCAAAAAGGGAATGTCTTTTCTACATTCAAATATTATCTGCCGGTACTCCGTAACAGGCAATTCATGCGCTATGTCTTGATACAAGCATTCGCCATGGGGGTCATGTTCACCTATATCGCAGCATCTCCCTTTATTTTCCAAAACCACTTCGGGACCTCACCTTTTGCTTACAGCCTCTGTTTCGGTGTCAATGCATTAGGCATTATGTTGGGCAGTCTGGCTGTCTCCCGGTTTAAAGATGCGACAGCAGCTCTACGTTTCGGAGTAGCAGGTTTCACAACCATGAGTCTTCCGGTTGCTGCTGCACTAATTTTCAGTCCATCCGTCTGGATTGTAGAAGGAACACTGTTTTTCCTCCTTGCATTTTTAGGATTAATCCTTCCCGGTTCCACAACGCTTGCACTTGATATGGAACGTAAGAATTCGGGTAATGCATCGGCCCTGTTGGGATTCCTGATGTTCGTGTTTGGAGGGCTGCTGTCCCCGTTGACGGGAATAGGCAATATGCTTTACTCTACCGGTATCATTATCGTGGCTTGCTGTGTCGGGACATGGTTCTTTACTTATAAAGCAACCTCATCCGCCCGCTAGCCGACTATTACAAGACAAGATATGGAAAATACAGCTTATTCACTTTCCACATTCCGTACCTTGTCTTATTTTTATTTCTTATCTTTGCCTCAAACCCCTGGACATGAATTCAGATATGAAACGAGCCATTATCATCGGAGCTACTTCAGGTATCGGCCGCGAAGTGGCAAAACAACTTCTCTTACAAGGCTGGCGCCTCGGCATTGCAGGGCGTAGGCTTCCGGCACTTGAAGCACTGCAAAGCAGTGCTCCGGACCTTATAGAAATCGCAGTTCTGGATGTCACCCAACCGGATGCAACACCCAAACTCAATAACCTGATCAGACGGGTCGGAGGCATGGATCTGTTCCTTCTAAGCTCCGGCATCGGTTACCAGAACATGGAACTGAATCCGGACATCGAACTGGATACCGCCCGTACCAATGTAGAAGGATTCATGCGGATGGCAGATACCGCTTTCCACCACTTCCGTGAGCATGGCGGCGGTCAGTTGGCAGTCATCAGTTCCATTGCCGGGACAAAAGGATTGGGAGTAGCCCCTGCCTATTCTGCTACGAAACGGTTTCAGAACACCTACATCGATGCATTGGAACAGCTGGCCGGAATGCAAAAACTGAACATCCGCTTCACGGACATCCGCCCGGGATTCGTATCTACCGACTTACTGAACGACGGAAAACACTATCCGCTACTGATGCGGCCGGAAAAGGTAGCCAAACGGATTGTACGGGCACTGAACCACCACCAACGGGTAGTGGTGATAGACTGGCGCTATGCCATTATCGTCTTTTTCTGGCGAATGATTCCGCGCCGGATATGGAAACAATTACCCATACGGACAGGACAGAAACCGACAGAAAAAAATAGCAAGATCGGATAACCGCTCTTTCAGTAAAACCCGCTACATTTGTCCCGGAACCCAACGGAACAAAAACAATGAAGAGCGATACTGAAGAGAAATATCTGCAACAGGTGAACCGGGTGATAGATTATATCAACTCACACCTCAACGAACCTTTGCGGGTGGAAACACTGGCACGTGAAGTATGCCTATCGGAGTATCATTTCCATCGCATTATGCGGGCTTACCTGCACGAACCGCTGGCTACGTACATCGCCCGGCAACGAGTGGAACGTGCGGTAATGTACCTGCAAATGAAGAATATCCGTCTGGCGCAAGTGGCAGAGATGGTCGGATACGAAACGCCACAATCGTTATCGAAAGCATTCAAGCAGTTTTTCGGCATATCCCCCACCGCCTACCGCAAACGGCGTGCAGAACGTTACGAAGAATTCAGCACCCTGAAAAAGGAGTCTCTGAAACCGGAAATCCTGACAGAACCGGAATTGAAGCTGGTATATATCCGCATCATCGGGCGTTATGGTGAAGAGGAACCTTACATAGAAGCGTGGAGAAAACTGAGAGATTTTCTCCAAATAAACGGTCTTCTGACTCCTTCTACCCGCTGGATAGGCATCAGCTTTGACGACCCCACAGTAACGAAAACCGAACAATGCCGCTTTTACGCTTGTGCAACAGTGGAACACGATGTATCACCGCAAGGCGCTTTTGGCATGAAGACGATTCCGCAGGGGCGCTATGCCGTCTACACACTCCGCGGAAGCTACAGTGGTTTGCAAGAAATGTATGACCGGATTTACTCGCATCCACTGCCTACAGCATTTCGTGATGCAACTTCATTTGAAGAATATCTTAATTGCGAACCAGATATGGAAGAAAAAGATTACGTGACAAGAATATATATCCCTATTGAATAACCTATTAAAAACAGAAAAAGAATGGAACAGAAATTTTGCCAGAGCTGCGGCATGCCGCTCAACCCGGAAGTATTGGGAACAGAAAAGGATGGTAGCAAAAACGAAGAGTATTGCACCTATTGTTATGCCGACGGACATTTCACCGTGGAATGCACGATGGACGAAATGATTAACCAATGCGCACAGTTCGTAGACGAATTCAATAAAGGCTCGGAAGTGAAAATGACGAAGGAAGAGGCCATTGCAAACATGAAGCAATTCTTCCCAATGCTGAAAAGGTGGAAACAGTGAAGAGGATGGGCAACAGTCAGCTTCCTCCGAGGGATTTTATGACGGAATGGTAACAGAACAAGTTCACCACGGATTACACGGATTAACACAAACTCTTATAATCTCTTGGTCAATAAAGTGTTGAAGAAAAAGATCTTCTCTGTGAGACTCTGTGTTGCTCTGTGGTGAGTTAAGCTTAGAGCATTGATACTAAGATACAAAGAATCTGTGTTAATCCGTGGTGAACCTAAAAACGGTTCATTCTCCGAACAGGCCTCAATCCGGACGGTTTATTCCGCCGGATGCCGTTTCAGCCATGCGACAGCATACGAACACGTTGCTTTGGGCTTCAACCCCTGTGCAGAGGCATATTTATAAGTCGCTTCTACCAGTGCGGCCGCAATTCCCTTTCCTTCCAAGGGAGGAGGTACGATAGTGTGCATAATATCCAGTGCTCCATCTTCGACTTCATATTCCACAAAGGCAGTCATTCCATTCTTCTCCAATTCAAAACGATTCCGCTCTGGGCGGTGAATTACTTCATATTCTTCCATTTTCTAATCTCCTTTTTGTTTAGGTTAATATAGACTACATTATTTTTTTCTCTCTTTGCTCCACCCAGATCAGTTTCTTCACATCATATCCCCTGCGAGTGGCAGCATCCAGCAACTTCTTCTTAATCTCTTCCGGCAAAATTGGTGCACGACTCAGTATCCATAAATATTTATCGGAACTGCTACCGATCAGAGCATAATTGTATTCGTCCTGATCTAACTCCAATACATAATAGTCTGAATAAAAAGACAGGAAAAACGATACTTTCAGTTTACCCGGTTGAGACGGATCGGGTATCTTAGCACGTCCTTCCGCTGTCTTACAAACATCATAGGGTTTCTTATGCTTACATCCCCGGTTCTCCACACGGACCGTCCCGTCGGGCATCAACGTATAAGTGGCCGTCACCTCCGATAATCCTCTCTCAAAGCGGTGGTCGAAACGGGCTATCTCATACCACGTACCCATGTAGCGGTGCAAATCCAATCGATCTACAGCTGCATGATCCGTACCTTCGAAGAAATCTTCTATCGTCGGCTTCACAAAGCGGAAGCCGGCCTCGAGCAAACGTGTGGGACGCACATTCTGTCCTGATGCCAGGAAGGAAGCCGCCTCACCATACCGCATCCGGAAGAACCAACGCGGTACGACCACCTTCATCCAGGCATGATAGCGTGCTGCCATTGCCTGAGTAAATGCATACTGTGAAACTTGTTGCGGAGCCACCAGGTTGAAAACTCCGCTTGCCTCTTCGTGGCTGATAATAAACTCCATCGCCCGACAAAGATCCTGAATAGCAATCCAGGGGAAAGGCTGTGTACCCGGACCGATCACACCGGCTACCCGCGTTATCCGGAGGGGACGAAGCATTTGTTCCATCGCCCCGCCATCGGGTGACAGCACAATGCCGAAGCGGGTGATTACCAGCCTTGTCTGCGACGGACAACGGCGGGCCTCTTTCTCCCATGCATAACAAAGTTCCGCCAGAAAGCCACTTCCCCGGGTATTGGTATATTCATCGAATGTACCCTCCTCTGGATAATATCCTACGGCAGAGGCGGAAATCATTAACCGCGGCTTCGTCTTTACTGCATCCATTGCCCGGATGATGCAGTGCGTCACCTTAATCCGGCTGTCATAAAGTTCTTTTTTGTATTCCGGTGTCCACCGCTTGCCAATGGGTGCTCCTGCCAGATTGATGATAACATCGCAATGTGACAGAGCCTGAATTAAATGCCCCGATGTGCCTTCACGGAACATAGGCCTCCCCAGAGGGATTACCCGGTGTCCCGCTTCTGTAAGGTACTCTGTAAGATGCTTGCCTATAAAACCGGAGGCCCCACTTATTGCTATATTCATCTGTATTTCCTTTTTTTAGAAATATAACGCAGGGAAAGAGGGTAAAGTTCATCTCATCGTCATCTTCCTCAGCTCTTCGAGCGAACCGTTGAATACGTTCAGATCTACATCGTGATGAATACCGGGCACACTTCCGATATCAGTGTGCTGCCAGAAGTGCCATTTACCTTCGTACCTCACCGAATCAACGTAATAGTGGGCTATCCAGTAGGGATAAGCATTGAAAAGCGAGTCGTCCAGATAGCGGGTCTTGAATTTATAAGAAGTGTAGAGAATAGGTTTTACACCATAATGTGCCTCCACTCGGTCGAGCCATTTCTTAATATTTTGTTGCAACTCTTTTTTAGGCCTCTTGCCTGTCAGTTCGACATCGAGCACCGGAGGCAAATCTCCACTATCGAGTTTCACGGTACGGATAAAAAAGTCCGCCTGCTTCAAGGCATCCGTACGTGGAGTGAAGAAATGGTAGGCCCCACGAATAAAGCCATGGCGACGTGCTTGTTCGAAGTTGTCTTTGAAAGTATCGTCACCATGATCTCCTCCCTCGGTGGCTTTCATAAAAATAAAGTGAAGCGGAAAATCCGTTTCTCTGTTTTGTTTCAACTCCTTCCAGTCGATGTTCCCCTGATAATGGGAGATATCGATGCCATGCACCTCATAGCCACAAGGGATACAAACGCCATACTCCTTCCGTCCGTAGCACTCCTTCCAACGATAAGAATAAGGACGGATAACGAAATAATAGAAAGTGAGAGAAAATACCCCGACCACAATAAGCGCAAGGGTATTGCGCATCCAAACGGGCATGGTGCGGGTAGTTTTCTTTTTCGCTTTCGTCTTCCGTGCCGGTGTACGACGACCGGAAGCGGGTTTGCCGGAGGTAGAAGTGTTTCGTGAAGACTTCATTGATTTTTATTCTTATTTAGAGTTTGATTCACCACAGATTACACAGATTTTCACAGATTAATGATTTTATTTCATTGAGAATCAAATTAAAGTATCTATGAAAATCCGTGTAATCTGTGGTGAAATGAATTCATTCCTAGATGGCTCCATCAGCTTCTGCCCTCACCCACTCCAGATAAACACCCGGATTAGCCTCAGCAGGAGGAGCGATGAAATGAACATAACTAATTCCATTCTGAGATTTGTTCTTGAGCGGAAGGCGCAACGGACGAAGCCGCCCATCTACCCGGACACGTGCCTGCGGGTGCTTCTGCAGCAAATCCCATTCCAAAGAAACCTCGTGCCAACGATTATCCTTCACTCCGAGTTGCTTACGGGTAAGTGGAAGTTCATACATAGACTGGTAACGGGCTACGGTGTCCGAAGGATTCATCCAGTGATCATTCAATAACAACGAAACCGAATGACTCCCTTCGGGAATACGTAAACTGACGGTGAACGTTCCTTTCTTCATAGCCGGAAAGTTCCATACCGCACCACGTGTATCTGCCACCAGTGAAGCATCCGGCCGGTAAGTCAGATGAAGCACTTGCCGACCTTCCTTCCGGGGATGGGGTTCGAGCATACAACCCTGTATACGATTATAAGCGCAATGTCCTTTGATACCATTCATGTAGTTGAATGTACTCCATTGTGAAAGAGAGTCGGTAAAGTCGTTGAAGCGGCTCTTCTCGTACAACCAATTCACATCGAACATCATCATAGCACGATGAAGAGGATGTTGACCGATAGATGCCAGCACCTTACCCGGAGCTACTTCTACAAACTGTGCCTGATGAACGCCACGGTCAATCCCGCCACCATGAACGGCATAGTCGATATCATTGCGCATGGGATCCATGTAAAGTTCGCGAAAACCCTTCCAAGTCTTTCCATCATCATCAGAAACCGCCACATGAGTCACATCACGATTGGTGAACACATCATCCCAAACACCATCCGTACCCTCCTTTTCGGGAAGAGGAGTCGTATTACACCAGAAAAGCAACAGTCGTCCGTCGGCCAACCGCCCTAAAGTAGGCATCGTGATGGTACCATAAAAAGGCGATGGTTCCGATTCGCCCCAGGTTTGTCCGCCGTCCTTAGAAAAAGCCTGATAATGGAAGTCTTGTGAAGTACGCATCAACATCCAGAGAGTTCCGTCCTTCAGTTCGACCACCGTAGGCTCCACAGCACCATGATTCCAACGGATACCTTTATGGAAGCCTCCTCCCTGATGATCGGGGGATGTGACTGTATTCGAGCATTTCCAGGTCAGACCGTCATCATCGGAAAAATAGGTATAGCACCCTTTCGGTGTTACCCCTCCGTGAGCAGCCACGACAATACGTTTGCCGTTTCGGATAAATACAGGCGGTTTAATCATGATGGAGTTACGATCGGCCACCTTCGTAAGAGTACGTCCTCCTGTCAATCCACCGGAAGTACGAATGCAATAAACACCCATTGCCCCCATATCTACCAGACGAATATACTCCTTACTGACAGGGCTCTGACAATCGGCAAAAGGCATTTCTTTGGGACGGTTCACCCGTTTCCAGGTCAAACCATGATCGGTACTGGACAGATATACAGTACCTGCCACAGCCTGTTCTCCATAATTATAGTGTCTGATCTCACCGTTATCGAGAAGCGACAAGCCGATATAAGCATCGGAAGGAGGTGTAGCCACTTTCAGGGGAGCGTAAACCGAATCAAGCACCGTCGGACGGGCCTGCTGTGCCTGTCCCGGAATGAAAAAGCCTGCTGCCAACAGGCATAGGGTAGAAAGTCGTTTCATATAAAATAGGGATATTCAGATGAACTAAAAACCCACCGAAGGGAATTGAATCAATCCGCCCCGATGGGTTTCTACTATTGTAATGCGGGGAAAAGCTTACTTAGCTTGTTCCAGTTGCAGTGTCTTAGTCGGCTGGTCGCAAACCTCCGTCGGACCGAAGTATTGAATCGGGCCCGGATATACGTAATCTGTATTCAACGCCCACTGATCGCGTTTAGCAGCGAATGTCAGGAACGGTTTTCCGTCCAGTTTCACCAATGCTTTCTGGATTACCGGTTTCATTTCGCCATGACGACGTTCCATGTTCATCATCATTGTAATGGGCACACCGCCTGCGATCCATTCAGCAGCAGGAGCAGTTGTATTACGTACAGATGACATGTAACCGGTCTTACCGTTAGCAATCAACATAGAAGCTGTGTAACCCAGTGAGTAGCAGTAGTCAGCATCGTAATTTGATGGAGCAGCGCAACGTCCTTCGTAACCGAAGAAGTGGTGCTGTGCAGCAAATTTACCTACGTATTTCCCTTCTTCTTTCCACTGAGCCAGTTTTGTTCCTACCATTTCAGACAACAGCTTTTCAGTTTCGATCAATGATACCTGTACGTTTCCGTGCGGGTCGCGATCCAAAGAAAGCTGACGTGCTACACCTTCAGGAAGGCTTGCATAGATCTCAGCATTTTCTTTTGACAGTTTGCTGATGATATATTCGCGCTGACGAGAACGTTTGATATTTGCGAACTCAACGGCATTGGCTGCCAGGAAGTCATTCAACTCAGCGATCAGACGTTTCATAGCCGGGATAAACTCAACCAGACCTTCAGGAATCAGCACAGTACCGAAGTTGTTGCCCTGAGCAGCACGATCGGCAACGATCTTAGCAATGTAAGTTACTACATCGTCCAATGACATATCTTTCGCTTCCACTTCTTCAGAGATGATACATACGTTAGGCTGAACCTGCAAAGCACATTCCAGTGCAATGTGAGAAGCCGAACGGCCCATCAGTTTAATGAAGTGCCAGTATTTACGTGCAGAGTTACAGTCGCGCTGGATGTTACCAATCACTTCTGAGTATACTTTACATGCAGTATCGAAACCGAAAGAAGTTTCAATCATTTCGTTCTTCAAGTCACCGTCGATAGTTTTCGGACAACCGATCACCTGTACACCGGCATTCTTGGCAGCATAGTATTCGGCCAGAACGCAGGCATTTGTATTAGAGTCGTCACCACCAATGATTACCAGTGCTTTGATACCCAATTTATTGATAATCTCCAACCCCTTTTCGAATTGTTCCGGAGTTTCCAGTTTGGTACGTCCCGAACCAATAATGTCGAAACCACCTGTATTACGGTATTCATCGATGATATCGGCAGTCAGTTCCATATAATTATGGTCAACCAATCCGCCGGGACCCAGGATAAAGCCATACAGCTTGTTGTCTTTGTTCAGTGTCTTGATACCATCGAACAGACCAGAGATTACGTTATGTCCGCCCGGAGCCTGTCCTCCTGAAAGGATAACACCTACATTCATAGCGGGGAGCTGGATAGCTTCACCTTCTTCGAATTTAATCAACGGCATTCCGTAAGTGTTCGGGAACAGTTTCTGGATAGCTTCCTGATCGGCTACTGATTGTGTAGCTGCGCCTTCAACTGCTTTTACTGAGCCTTTCAGCGCTTTCGGAAGTTTGGGCTGATAAGCAGCCCTGGCAATTTGCAATGCACTTTTAGTCATTTTCTTTATCTTATATTTAAAGGTGTTAGTAATTCGAACTTAAAAGTGTCGCAAATTTCGTGTTTTTTTCCGAATTATGAAAGAAAATGATGATTTTGTTCTCTACAGGTATGCCACAGAGCAGACGAAGGGCACGAAGTTTACATCCTTGCTTCTGCAATTCCATAGCACTCCGTACCCTCTTCGCCTGTTCGGCACTATCTGTCAGTCTCTTTTAAAACGTCACTGCAGTCCTGGCTCCCGTAGCAGAAACAGCATATACCTTAAAGCCGTCTTTCCAAGCGGTTTTCATGGTAAACGTAGCAGTACCGGAAGGTGCTAACAGCCCATCAGAGATACAGACTTTCTTGCCGGTTTCATCTACAACTTCATAAGCTGCCACATTTTTCCAGTTGGTCATGGTAAATGTCGAACCGCTCCGTGTGGCTGTACCGGCTACAATTCCGGGTTTGTCCTTATAAAGTTCTACAGAATTATCCGTTATATATTCCAGAGCAACATCCGGTTTCGGATATCCCAAAGCCTCTACACGACTTCGTATTTCGTCGATACGGGCCTGGGTAACGGTGAGTTTGCCCGTTCCGTAGTCATCCACTGTTATGTCGACCGGAGTCAGAAATCCCCATTTCGTGAAGAAATCCAGCAAGTTGGCTTTAGCTATCAGACTACAGATATAAACGAACTCAGTCTGCTGTTCCCCGGCCGTTCTCAGATTATCGTGCGTCCGGATATACTCGTACACATCCGGATAGAATCCTCCTTTGTCAGATTGCTGAAGAGGTGTCCGTCCGAGTACTTTACCGAAATAGAGTTCCAATTGCCAGAAAGGAACGAGTTTACAGAAAACATCGCTGTCACTTCCAAAATTTCCATGTGGCGCACCTGCCGCAATGATCTGGGTCCAGGCCTTGGAATAACGGTTACGACTGCCATCTCCCATATCTTCTGTTTGCAAGCGAGAAGGCTGTCCGAAAATTGTAGTCTGGATGTACTCGGACATGATATTGTTCGTTACCTCCGTTGTCCCCAACCATTTCAATCCGGGACGTGTCTGGTTGCAATGCCCTATTTCATGTGCAGGTCCCCAACATGCAGATGTCTTCAATTTATCCACATTACAAAGTTCGGCCAGAGTACCGTCATTGTAAGCAGTATGATAACTGGTGGCATACATATAGCTGGTATACATCACATGCAGGTACATGCGGTTCTTGAACAGTTTATTGTATTTATACAATCCCATCAGTTCCATCTCCGAATTCACAATCTGATCATAAGCATCGATCAGTGCTTTCCCGTCCGGAGTATGAGTACGGAAACGCTCGGTCGGGAATGTGAGATGTGCATAATGTCCCACCACATCGAAATACTTATCCACAGCGTTACTCAACAATTTATTCCAATCGGAAGCCTGATGTTTAGCTACATCGAAATAGCCGTTTACTTGTCCGGAAGCGATATGTATCTTTACAGGCTGAGCAGTTTCATAGTCAGGAGTGTGATACAAAATATACATTAATCCTTTATTCCGGGCTGTAATCTTGTTGGCCCCTTCAGACAACGGATAAGAGGTTCCTCCGAAACCATCACCACCGGGAACATCCAGATTCTGAATCACTGCACTGACAGTCTGCCCATGTGTATCGCCGACAAAAATCATCAGTTGCTCTCCATCTTTAACCGAAATTCCCGTAGGATTATCACGCAGGCTATAAGGACTGGTCTTATGTGTTTCTGACTGGGCATCCGGATGGGGCCAAGCCTTATATTCCTGAATACGGAACTCTGCCGGATACTTACCCTGCTTCATATAGTAAGCTATGTTCTTGTAGAATGAATACGGACAGTTCTCTATTTCTTCATCGGTAAGTCCGGGCTTCAATTCAGAGCATGTACCATCGGTGAAAAGAGTGAGCGGGTCGAATGCATCCGGATTCTTTTTATAAAATTCCATCTCGGCACAAGCAGCAAATCCCTGCCCGTCTCCCGATCCTGATTTGACAATAAACTGAACCGACGTGACTCCGATTTGTGCCTTCGGAAAATTAACACGGACTGCGGCATTCGTCCCCCCGAAGTTTTTAGTCATCACCGTATTCCATTCATCGGTCCCTCTGGTATTCGCATTTGACTTTACACGGATCTCCACTTCCTTGAAGTTACCATTCGGTCCTGAGGTACGGGGATAATATATAAGATAGTCCATATCCGAACCCGCAGCAAAATTATAAGTCAACGTAATGGGGAAATAATGATCTCCCGCGTTATTCCAGTTAGAATGGTAAATAGTGCTCATATCACCATCGAATGATTTATCAATATTCGAGCCACCCTGAAAAGAGCTTGCTTCACCTGATTCTACCGGAACCTTAATATCGTCTTTGATACCCTCGAGATTTCCGGATTCATATTCTCCCAATCCTTTCTGAGTAACAGATACCAAGGCCTCAAGTTCTCCGCCGACCTCTTTCACGGTGATATTGCCCGTACGTTCACTATCTTCCGGATTGGCTGTAACAATGTAATTATGCGTCGTAGTCACCATTTCGGATGCACGTGTACCTGCCGGTTTCTCTTTGATCCATTCCGGCAATGTGATAGTCACCGAAACATTTGTAGTTACATCGAATGCGATATCACTGCCACTGGCCTCAACGGTAAAGATCTGTTGGGATATCAAAATAGCAGGCTCTGATCCCAATTGGCGTACGTTAACAGTTTCTGCCAATCCATCGGCAGTAACTTTAATCACTGCCTCCCTTGTCTCTTTTCCATCGTATCCGGACACATTCACCGTCAATGTACTTTCGTTGACAGCAACCGAACACCAATCTTTATCAGACCGTGCCGTCCAATGGTCTGCATTGGTAACAATAGCGATGTCACGGGTCCCTGCATCACTTTTAAAATCAATGGCAGACTGTGCTACCTCAAGAGTAGTCGATGTTAACGCTCTTTCTTCTTCAGCAGAACAAGCATACAGCAGCAGAGGGATAATAGCTGCAGAAATCATTAGAATTAGATGTTTCTTCATGTTATTAGGGTAAATTAAACATAAGATAAATAAAACAAAGGAAATACAAATTTTGTTCTCATAAAAGACTTCACTTGTATTTCCTTTTTAATAATTACTTGATTCTCGTATTTAGCATCAATCTGACAACCATAGGTGGCCAAATTCATACTACATTATATAGGTACCTATTGAATCCTGTTTTAGAAACTGCTTTTGAATGAATCGTCTAATGATTTGAGATGAATTTTCACGGTTATTCCGGTTGTTATAAGAGGAAGATAACAAGCTATCTGACGATTAAAAGAATCGAAACAGACCGGAATATCACTCAAAACATAGGCAAAAGTCAATCAAAAAAGATATGTATAGAAATTCAAAACAGTTTCTTACTCAATGGTAGTTTCTCCGGTTTCCGGATCATAGGTTTTCACAATTACCTTCGAAAGGCCGAGTTCTGCCAACGCAATCCAGTTGGAGCCGCTTGTAGAAGATTTCACCTTAAACCAAAGATAGCGGTAAGATGCACCGGCTTTTATTATATCCGATTCGTAAGACGCAGCTTTTGTATTAGGCAAATTACTCAAAGACGCCAACAAAGTGGTCTGGCTCTCATCATAATTCTTTCCATCAAAAGTATTGCTGCCCAGAATATCCATCTCTTTGGGATTGTCTTTATTGTTATTGTCACGACAAACATAAGAGAACAGGAAAGTGGACAAAGCATTCTCTTCACCCAAGTCGACCACAATATAGTGAGGGAAAGGCGTAGGACTGCTCCATGACATGTGGAAATAAGTGTCATTCCTTCCATCCACCAGGTTTGCGATAGGTCCTTCACTACTCTCCTGATCATCTGTATACAACTGTTTTGCAGACAAGGTTATAGGATTCCGGTCAGTCTTGATCTGTTTCAGAGCAGGAAGTGCCTGTGCCATGATACTGCAACTTTGCGAAGCTTCCCCGGCACGATTGCAAGGTTGCAATGTAAAGTTAATGTCACCATACCGATGCAGCAGATTGTCCACCAACATGGTATCACTATTCACACTTGCCAATCTCATACATTTCTTCCCGTCTTCAGGTAATGTATAGGTCACTTTTACATAATAATAATTAGAATCGGCTGGTACGGTCCATTTCAATTTGATAGCACCGGCTTTGGCTTCAGCCGACAGTGAATTCTGATCTATAGAGGTCGGCATGGGATACTTCTCATCGCTGGAGCAGCCGATCATATTTATCAGGCCCAGTATCACACACAGGCCAAGCAGTATTTTTTTCATCTTCATTTCTCTTTAAAAAGATTAATAACCCGGATTGTTTACTAATTTTTCATTTCTGTTAATATCGGCAGAAGGTATGGGCAACAGATATTGAGTCGGCGCCTCGAACTTACGCTCAAAGTCAATAGTCTTCACTATCGCATAATCTTCTATGGTAGTAGCAGCAATATTCAACCCCTTAGCCTTGACATTAAAATATTGTCCAGCCAGCAGCCAACGGCGCATATCCCAGAAATTCTGGTTTTCCAAATAAAGTTCATTCATTCTCTCCTGCCGTACAATCTGACGTAATTTTGTCTGATCCAATGCAGCAACACCACTCCATGCTGTTTCTACTGTAGGGATACCGGCACGTTCTCTGACTTTGTTCAAATATTGTTTGGCTGTCTCCAGATCATTAGTCTCCACACATGCTTCGGCATATGCCAAATACAAGTCGGCAAGACGAATAATGGGCCAGGGATACTGATTCAATTTCGTAGCATTTGTAGAAACAACAGTATTAGGATCGACACCTTTTTTGTTCAGATAACCACTTGGAGTATAGTTACCCGGTCGCTGTACGGTGGCCGTACCACGACTGCAGTTACCTCCCAATACAAAATCGCATATCAATCTGCTATCCGAATTATCTTTCTTACCGTTACTCATAACATAGGCCGGATTAGTTGACCCGTTCATCACTTCGTAATATCCACCCTGAAAAGCTACCCAAGCATAAAAGCGAGGTTCGCGATCCAAATTAAACAGGAGTGTTTTACTTCCTTCATGAGCCTCGTCAGCATGGCTGGCATCCACATTGACGATCTTTAATTTGTCTTTATCTTTATACTCCGGATCTTCGTCCCAAGGTAAACCGTTTTTAGTATAAAAACGATTTAACATGGTCCATGTCGGGCCGACACCATTCCACGCCCAGCCGTCAGTCACAAATGGTAACGATTTGTTTTGTATACCATACGAGCCTTCACTACGCGTTTCTGCCAGAAGAACCTCCGGATTACGCGAATCCCAATCGACCAAGCTGGTTCGAAGACACCGGACAGGACCTGCCGCCGGATAGGGATTCGCATCCTCATTACCTATCTTATAGTCTTGCTTTACATACAAAGCATGTCCGTTCTGCTCGGCAAGGTCAATCGCCTCTTTAATAGCTGTCTTTGCTTTTACCCACTTATTAGGATCATAAGTCAGAGGCATTAACTGACTACCGGATTTATCTGTAAAATTACTATAGAAACTTGAGTTTCCATTGAATAACGGAGAAGCTGCATACAAAAGCATTTTCGCTTTCACAGCCTTAGCTCCTACACTGGTTGCCAGTCCGTAATCTTCTTTATTGGTACGTATGGCAGGCAATGAACTTGCGGCTTCATCCAATAAATTGCATATCCAGTCTACACATTCGTCATATGAAGTTCGGGGTAAATATTCTGCTTGCGAAGCATTTACATCCGGTAGTTCCTTGATCAGGATAATAGGTCCGTAACAACGTGCCAACTGATAATGATAATAAGCAATCAGAAACTTAACCTGTGCGATATAGTCTGTTTTTACACTTTCAGTCAGGTCGGGTACCTTGTCTACATTTTCCAGAAATATATAGCACTGACGCAATCCTTGAAAAAATGTATTCCAATAAGAAATCACCGGCGAAGAAGCCGTATAGTTGCCTTTTGGAAAACTGGCAAACGTTTCATGTTCAAAAGCCGTTATCACTTCATCTCCTGTCAGCAAATCGAGACTGCCTGATGCCACATTACTTTGCGGCAAATAGCCATAGCAAGAATAAACAAAATTCTTAGCCGCATTCCGGTCTTTAAATGCATCTGCCTCAGTCGTTATTTCATCCGGAACAATATCCAGAAAGTCGCAGGAACTATATCCTATCGTCAGCAAAAACAAAAATAGGAGTTTATATATTATCTTCATAAGTATATATTATTTAAAAGTTAATTGAATACCAACATTATATGTACGTTGTGTCGGGTATTTCATACCGGCACCTCCACCCATTTCAGGATCCCATAGCTTAAATGGAGAAAAGGTCAACAAGTTACTTCCGTTCACATAGATTCTTGCCCATTTGAAACGATAGCCGATTTCGGCATTCCGCAATTTCAGGAACGAAGCATTCCGCAGCCAATAAGAAGAAGACGCCGTATTGTTGTTGTTATTATATTGTGTCAATCGCGGATACCGTGCATTCGGATTCTGATTATCTTTGCTCCAATGATCATCAGAAATCCATTTCAGAACATTATTTTTACTTTGCGTTCCAAATGGTTCGAAACCGCTCATCATAAATGACACGCGCGCTTGTCCCTGAAAGAAGAAAGAGAAATCCCAATTCTTCCATGTAATAGAGGGACCAAATCCGTATATTATCTCCGGAATTGTGGGATATCCTAATACCACTCTGTCATCTGATGTTATTTTTCCATCATAATTACCGCTCGCGTCCGGCTGATCTACATACTTCACATCGCCCGGTGCAATAGCAATATTACCGATAGTCGACTGAGGATTATTCGCAATATCAGCTTCATCAATATACAATCCGTCTGCTACATATCCCCAGATTGAGTTCAGGCTCTTTCCAACCTGCGATAATGCCGGACGAAGTCCTGCCGCTTCATCATACTTCAAAACCTCATTGTGTGCATAGGTAAAAGTTCCTTTCATCTGGATAGAAAAGTTCCGGTTCAACTGTTTTCCATAATCCAAAGCAAGGTCAAATCCTGTATTCTTCACTTTTGCGAAATTACCGTAGATTTTAGTACTGGCAGTTCCCAGATAATTCGGTATGGAATTTTTCTGCTGAAAAATATTATCTCTAATCTCCCTGAATCCGTCGACAGTGATATTTAATGAATTGAAGAGCTGTAAATCGACACCCACATTCAGTTTATTTCCGACTTCCCACGTAAGTTCATTATTCTGGAATCGATTATAAGTAGGTCCTGATAATGAAGTGGTACTACCACCATATCCGGTTGTATAAGACGGGCTTTCAGTCAAATTCACGATTGCCAGATAAGCAAAACGGTCACTGCCGATTTGATCGTTACCTACCAAACCATACGAACCGCGGACTTTAAAATTGGAAATAACCGGTTTTATCGGTTTCCAAAATTTTTCTTCACTGATATTCCATCCCAACGATATGGATGGGAACAGTCCCCAACGATGCCCTTTGGCAAAACTCTCAGAACCATTGTAGCCCGCATTTACTTCAAGCATATACCGATGATCGTAATCATAAGACAAACGTGCCGCCACACCCATTTTACGTTTTGGAAGCGAAGCAATAAGACTGCTGTTTACATTCGTATTGTAATCATCCTGGTTATAAAGCAACATACCACTTACATTGTGCGAACCGAACGAACGTTCGTAATTCAAGTATCCCTGAATATAAAACCGACGGTCACCGTTGGTACCGAAAAAGGCATCCATCGTATGATTACTCGGTTCTCCGATAGGTGTATTGGTAAAGTCATAGGAACCGTCTTCATTCTGTTTATAATCGGAAAGCTGATAACTATTATATCCTTGCAGACGGAACTTCTGATTATAACTCCAATTCTTAAATGAAACCAAAGCTCTGAAGCTTAATCCCTTCGTTATAAAATCCAGTTTCTGATCCCAGTTTACATTGGCTACTACCGTACTCTCAAACGTATCCTTGTAACCTGCACTTGAAAGAGCTACCGGATTGAGCGGCTGATAATTTCCGGCAAGGATACCTCCCCAATGGTACCATGTGTCAGATCCCTGCGGAAACATAACCGGAAAATCAACAGGATTGGTTCCCATAATAGCACTGAATATATCGCCTACGCCATTACCATCCTTAGTTGTCAAAGGACCATGCATATCATTCAACTGTACATTCAGGTGAAGCGAAATGGTAGAAGACTTAGAGAGATGAAAATCCACGTTGTTCTGGAACGCATATTTCATGTAGTCTATATTATTTTTATAAGAGAAGAAGTCACTGGAACGATCTTTCAACATTCCGGTTTCATGATTCATATTGACATTCATAAAATAAGTAATTTTAGATGTACCTCCACGTACATTAAAATTCGCTTTTTGATTAAATGTCGCATCTTTGAAGACCTCCTTGTACCAGTCCACATTAGGATAAATATAAGGATTCAAATTATGGATCGTACCATTTATTTTTTCATCAGAATAGAGCACAGCCCCTGTTCCCTGATTGGTAACCGCTTCATTGTACAAACGCATATAAGTGGGTCCGTCAACAATTTCCGGTTTCTTAGTCGGAGTATTTACATAGCCTTCTAAACGTACGCCGATGATCGGTCTGTCCAAGTCACTTCCCGATTTTGTTTTAACGATAAGTACACCGTTTGCTCCACGAGTACCATACATCGCCGATGCCGTCGCATCCTTCAATACGGAAAAGCTTTCAATTACTTCAGGATCCAACGAATTCAAGTCCGCTTTGGATACTTCAACTCCATCCAAAATAATTAGAGGAGAAGTCGCTCCGTTCATGGTCGCAACACCACGAATGAAAAAGTCCGCAGAATTCTGTCCCGGTTCTCCACTACGCTGGTAAGCAATCACACCCGACAAGCGTCCGGCAAATGAAGAAGAAAGGTTGGCAGAAGGTACCAGAAGATCCGAAGGACGAACCGACTGAATCGATCCGGTGATAGTCTCCTTTTTCTGTCCCGTACCAAAAGCAGTGACCACCACCTCATCCAGTTGCTGGGCATCTTCCGCAAGAGTGATAGACATTACCTTTTGACTACCGACTTTAACTTTCTTGGTAACATATCCTATATATGAAATCTGTATTTCATTTTTAGGAAATGCCGCTAATTCAAATTTACCATCTACATCGGTAATCACACCTGTGGTAGTACCCAGTAATTGCACTGTTGCACCGATGATAGGTTCACCGGTTTTTGAATCTGTTACTATACCAATGATTTTTGCCTTTTTCTGTTGTGTACTTTCCGTTTTCTCAACTTTAAGAATAACTTCATTCCCTTTAATAACATAACTGATATTACTCCCTTTAAAGACTTCGTTCAAGACGTCATCAATAGAACCTTTACAATCGATACTCTTAAGAGTTGTGTTTTTCAAATCATTAGCGTTATAGAAAAAAGTATATTGACTGCTTTTTTCTATGAGCCGGATGGCTTGAGGAATAGTGAGAGACTGACCTTTAACCACAATCTGTCCTTGCGCAGCAAGTGCAGACAGCGGATAAAGCAACAAAGCCATAACGATGTATTTAAGACACCGCTTCTGACAAGAAAATAAAAACTTGTTCATGCTTCAATTTTTAGATTTAACATTGGGTTAATAAATATTAGTTGTAAATAATAATCTCGTGATTTATTTCTTTTTTCCGAAGATTCAGGCTAAAACAAATTTTATCAATAACGTCTTCCAAAGACTCATCATAGCGGATACTCCCTGTAAAGGCACAATTTTTATTCACTTTATCGCTGATAATGATACGTGAACCATACATTTGGTTTATAATCCTAGTCAAATGTTCCAAATTAAATTGTGTAAAATTATAACGGCCGTTTTGCCACTCTATATTTTCTATTTGCCTTAATTGAGTCCCTGCATCAGCAGGATTATATACCAATTCCTGAAGTGGTTTCATCTCTATTTTATGTTGAGTCGATTCAACATTAAATTCAATGCTTCCATTAAACAAAGTAATTTCATTGGCACTGGGATTGTTCTGCTTTATCAAAAAGCAAGTCCCTTTCACTTCGATAAAGGCTTTATCAATATACACCCTGAATTTTCTACCCATATTTTTGTGAACTTCGAACAAAGAATTACCTTTCAGCCATACATTCCGATGCTTCTTGAAATCTTCGGCAAAACGTATAGAACTTCCCGGCTGCATCCAGACCTTCGAACTATCTGGTAATAAATACATTCTGCTTTTCTGAGCTGTAATTTCAATATATTTATCCATCGGGGTACTACCTTCATTTAAATGCATCCAAAGTCCACCGACAATCAAAACAAGAGCTACAGAAGCAGCAATATACCATAGTTCTAAAGGAACTAATGCTATATCACATAAAAAATAAAGAAGTTATTATTACCAATTAATTTATTAGATATTATACTAAATATCAGAAGTTTAAACAGACAACAAAACAAATAACATGTATATTATAGATACCAGTCAAGAAACTTTTCTAAAAAAAAGTTGCTCTTGTCATGTGGTGGTAGATGGGGCTGTTGTGTATTTAGTTTTAGATAACACAAAATAAATCTAAATATAATTATTAAAATGAATAAAAGTAACAAAGAAACTAATCTGATCAAGAAGCTATTGGCAGATCAATTGGACAAGAAGGAACGCAAGAAACTCTATTATTCAAATTTAATAGAAAAACAAATGAGAAAACAATGGAAAGAAAATAAGAATACTCCGGTAGAAAATGAGATTGGAAATAAGATATGGGACAAGATCGAGAACCAATGCATAAAAGTTCACAAAAGAATAGTTCCTTTAGAACTTATCCAATAAATATATGTTGCTATTATTTTATTTATAAAGAGAAAGAACATATTACCCAATTAAGTGCATATAATAGGATAATATAGCCATAATACACCAAGATAAATTAAACAAAAAATGTTATTTTTTAATATTCTTGTAGAAATCGCAGCAATTTAGAACAAAAAGATTACTTTTGCACCTTTAATTACTAAAACAGATGCAAGAAAAAGAAACAGTCAGGAAATTAAAGCATGGCGATCAGGAAGCATTTGCTTTTTTATACAATCATTACTGGAAACAAGTTTATAATTTCACAAGGCTCTATTTCACCGCCTCTATGGATATTGAGGAAATTGTGCAGGAAGTATTTGTGAAAGTATGGGAATCTCATCATTTCTTGGATGAAAACAAAAGTTTTGAAGGCTACCTCTTTATCATAACCCGAAACGTGATCTTCAATCATTCACGTAGGTATTACAAAGAGACAGCCCTCAAAATAACAGCTATACAAGCAGTCGAAGAATCTTATGACATGGAGGGAGAGTTGGATGCCGCCGATTTAAAGAAATATATCGATGAACTTGTTATGCAACTCCCCCCTCGCCAACGAGAAGTATTCCGCATGAGCAGGGAACTGCACATGAGCAACAGAGAAATAGCAGAACACTTCTCTATTACTGAAAAAGCAATAGAGCGCCATATCAATCTGGCCCTGAAATTCCTCAAAAAGAACCTCAATTTATTCATGTTGTTTATGGCAGCTTAACATCCAACCAAGATTCTGTCATTGCACCTGCCATCCGCCCCCCAGAGCCTTATACACTTGTACTACAGCGATCAATTCGTCCCTTATCGCATTGCTGAGTCCGATTTGGGCATCGAAATATCCACGCTGGGCATCGAGCACATCAAGGTAGTTCGTCACCCCATTGATATATTGTAATTGTGCCAAGTCTACATAACTCTTAGCCGAACGTTCCAATTTCGCACGAAGGTCGTATACCTCCTTAATCTTATTGAAGTTGACAATCGAATTGCGCGTCTCTTTGAAAGCAGTCAGGACGGCCTTTTCATAGCTGTGCACTTCAGCTTCATAAGCGGCTTTCTTTGCTTTGAGAGCGGCACGATTTTTTCCCCAACCAAAAATAGGCGTAAGTAAAGCACCTTCCATAATGCTATAAGGCGATTTCAACAGTTCGGAGAGAGCGGTACTTTCCGACCCTACCCTACCGGTAAGTGAAATACGTGGAAACATATTTGTATAAGCCACTCCTACCCGGGCATTGGCAGCAATCAATTTCTGTTCAGCCTGACGAATATCGGGGCGACGTTCCAATAGTCCGGAAGGCAACCCGACAGGTAACTCTTGTGGAAAGTTAAACTCCTGCAACAAACGGCTACGGGTAATTTTGTTGGGATATTCACCGGCTAGAAAAGCTATATCGTTTTCTTTCAGAGATATTTTACGTTCCAGATCGGGCACCAGTGTTGCAGTACGCGCCAACTCAACCTGAGACTGACGATAAGAAGTTTCAGATGTCAAACCTCCTTCGAAACGGATGCGGGCAAGACGCATGCCTTCCTCACGTGCTTTCAATGTTTGGCGAACAATATCCAATTCCGTATCGAGAGCTACAAGTTCATAGTATGCCTGCGCTACTTCGGCTATGATAGTCATGCGAAGGGCACGTTGTGCCTCCACAGACTGAAGGTACTCGGCAATGCTGGCGGAACGCGCCCAACGAAGATTTCCCCACAGATCGAGTTCCCAAGAGAAAAGAAGCTGCGCTTCAAAAGTATCGCTACGCTTGAAAGCATCACCACCGTGGTTTTCATTTTCTCTCTCCGCAGTCACGGTACCTCTAATGTCAGGCAACAGATTTGCTGTTGAAATACGTTTTTGCGCAGCCATCTCCTTGACACGGGCAGCAGCTATCAGCATGTCTTTATTGTGTTCCAAGGCCCTGTCTATCAGACTCCGAAGGGTACTGTCAGTGTAAATCTGCCACCATTCCTTATCTCCGAAACTCAAGCTGTCCTGATGTTGCGCCAGACTATCGGGCAGATTCAGTTCCGGACGGACATAACTTTTTCCTATTTTACAGGAACCTAAAGTTAATACAACTAATAAAAGAGTAATATATAAATAGCTTCTTTTCATAATTCAATCAGTTTTCTTTTTAGACTTGAACGGTAATTTCACGTTCACATTCGGTACATTTTTCAGTTTTGCCTTTGTCTTATAAACCAGCACAAAGAAGAATGGAACCAGAATAATGCCCACTACAATGGCAAAGATCATTCCGAAAAAGACTCCTGTACCAATAGCAGCACGGCTTGCCGAACCGGGACCGGTTGCCAGCACCATCGGAAGCATACCCAGCACAAAGGCGAGGGAAGTCATCAAGATGGGGCGAAAACGCAATTGGGCGGCATGGATGGCAGACTGTATTAAATCACCTCCACGGTCTACCTGCACTTTGGCAAACTCTACAATCAGGATGGCATTTTTTGCTGCCAACCCGACAAGCATCACCAGTCCGATCTGGAAATATACATCGTTTTCCAATCCGCAAACCCATACTCCCAGATAAGCCCCCAAGGCAGCCACCGGCAAAGAGAGTAACACAGCAATCGGTACCGTCCAACTTTCGTACTGTGCTGCCAGGAAAAGGAATACAAATAGGAACACCAGCGCCAATACCAATCCGGTCTGTCCTCCCGCCTTTTTCTCCTGATAGGAAAGCCCACTCCACTCCAGTCCGATATTATCGGGCAAATGATATCGGGCAATCTGCTCCATAATCTCCATAGCCTGTCCGGAACTATACCCCTGTGCCGCCTCACCGCGGAATACAGCAGTAGTAAACATATTGAAACGTTTAATGCTGCCGGGACCCGTAGTATATGATGCGTTTCCCAAAGAAGTCAGCGGAATCATAGCCCCGTTGGAAGCCTTCACGAAGAACAAGTTAATATTGTCCTTATGTTCCCGATAGGGTGCCTCAGCCTGAATGTATACCTTATAGATACGGTTGAACATATTGAAGTCATTTACATAAACCGAACCGGTATAAGCTTTCATTGTTGAAAAAACATCCGCCAAAGGCACACCTAGCATCTTCACTTTATCACGGTCCACATCGAAATAAAGCTGTGGAATATCCGACTGAAGTGAAGAAGAAAGTCCCGTCAACTCTTTGCGCTGAGAGGCATAATACATCAGCGTATCCGCCGCCTGCACCAAATTTTCGAAAGTAGCCTCGCCACGAGCCTCCAGTTGCATCTCAAAACCACCCGAGGTTCCCAAACCGGGAATAACAGGAGGAGTAGAAAGATAGACTTTACACTCCGGATACTCACTCAGGTCGTGACGGACGTTTGACATAATCTCATCAATTGATGTATCCTTGCGGTCTTCCCACGGCTTCAAGATAACAGTCAATTCACTACGAGCCTGATTGCTACCTACACGGGGACTGCTTCCGGTAACATTCTGTACATAGGCTATATACGGATTCTTTTCCAGATAAGTGATGGCACGATCCGTCACCTCCCGGGTACGTTCCAGCGTAGCACCTTCTGGCAATTCCAACTCTATCTTGAAGTACCCTTGGTCTTCCACCGGAAGGAAACTTGTCGGAATCAGCCTGTGAATCAACAAAATACCAATAAGCACCACTCCGAAACCGGCCAATACACGACGCGGATTACCGATTACCCTACGGATAGCGATTACATATTTATGATTGCCCACGTTCAACCAATGGTTGATTTTACGGAAAACAATGTTCTTCTTTTTGCCATTGTCCGGTTTCAGAATCAGCGAACACATGACCGGACTCAGAGTCAGCGCCACAACAGTCGAAATCAGTACGGATACAGCGATGGTAATAGTAAACTGGCGGTAAAGTTGGCCCGTAATTCCGCTGAGGAAGCTCACCGGCACAAATACGGCACAAAGTACCAGCGAGGTAGCAATCAACGCACCTGCCAATCCATTCATGGCTTTCTTGGTAGCTTCATATGGCGGCAACTTCTCTTCCTCCATAATACGCTCTACATTTTCGACCACTACAATAGCATCATCCACCACAATACCGATGGCAAGAATCAACCCGAGCAATGTCAATATGTTCAGCGAGAAACCGAAAATCAGCATGAAACCAAATGTACCGATCAGTGAAATAGGAACGGCAACAATCGGAATCAACGTAGCCCGCCAACTCTGCAAAGAAAGATAAACGACGAGTACTACCAGGATCAATGCTTCAAACAAGGTCTTATAAACTTCATGAATAGACTCGGAAATATAAGTCGTCATATCGAACGGAACCTCATAGCTCAGCCCTTCAGGGAAGTTTTTACTGATTTCATCCATCGCCTCTTTTACACTTTTCGCTACTTCCATTGCGTTAGCGCCCGGAAGCATATAAATTCCCAGAACGGCAGCATTCTTACCATTGATGCCACTCTCTGTACTATATGATGAGGCTTCCAGTGAAACTCGTGCCACATCGCGCAGACGAATGATAGAGCCATTTGTATTGGCACGAATCACAATATTTTCGAATTGTTCTACAGTAGAAAGACGTCCCTGCGTAGTGATAGGGATTGTCACATCGAGCCCCTTCACCGGTTGCTGCCCAAGTACACCGGCAGCCGATTCACGATTCTGATCCTTCAAAGCATTCTGCAAATCCTGCACAGTCAGCCCGAAGTTAGCCAATTTATCCGGTTCTGCCCAGATTTGCATGGCATAATAACGGCTACCGATATTCGACACACGTCCTACTCCCGGAATACGGCGGATTACATCGAGTACATTAATCGTCGCAAAATTACTCAAATAGATTTCGTCAAATTTCGGATCGGACGACATCAATGTAAGGGTCATCAACTGGCTGGGCGCCTGCTTTTCAACTGAAATTCCGTTTTGAATAACTTCAGCCGGCAAACGGCTTTCCGCCAGCTTCACCCGGTTCTGAATTTCTACAGCGGCCAGGTCCGGATCGGCAGAAACATCAAAAGTAACCGTTGCCGAGAAGCCTCCGGAGTTGGAACTGTTCGACTCCATATAAAGCATACCCGGTGTTCCGTTAATCTCCTGTTCGATGGGAGTTGCTACAGCCTGCGAAACCGTAAGCGCACTGGCTCCCGGATAAGAGGCACTGATCTTCACTACCGGAGGAGTGATCTGCGGATACTGGTCGACAGGCAACATGGTCAGTCCGATGATGCCGATGATGACTATCAGTATCGAGATAACGATCGAGAAAACAGGTCTATCTATAAAAAAACTAACTTTCATATTCAGTAAGGTCTCACCCCGCCCCTCTCCCAACGAGAGGGAGGAAGAGTTTCTTTTAAATTATACGTTTTTATCTATCTCAGGAAAAGGGAATCACTCAGTCTCTTTATTCTCAGCTGACGGCTGGGGTAAAGTGGCTCTCACTTTCATTCCCGGTGTCAGCTTGTGATACCCTTCCACCACTACTTCTTCACCTGCACCCAGACCTCTCTCCACAACGAGTTTATTACCAAATTCAGGTCCCAACTCAATGAACCGTTTCTCTGCCGTAGAATCTCTGCGCATCACATAAATATATGCTCCGCCTTTCTCGATAGTCACTGCTTTATGCGGTACAACGATGGCTCCTTCACGTACATCCAAGAGCAGCTTTACCTTCGTAAACTGTCCCGGAAGCAATACCTGTTTCGGGTTCGGCATCTCCGCTCTTACCGAAAAAGTACCGGTCTGCGGATCTACCTGAGGTTCGGCAAAATCCACATATCCTTTATAAGGGTATACCGTATTATCCGCTAAGGTAATGGTGATGTTCGGCTGCCAGGAACGGGAAGAGTCCTGCTGACCGATATTGATATTACGTTCTTTGCTCTTCAGATAATCCAGAGCAGTCATGCTGAAGTCCACCAGCACCGTATCACTCTTCACAACTGTAGCCAAAAGCGATTTTCCACCCGGTCCCACCAGTGTCCCCAAATCCACATTACGTTCGCTGATGTGTCCGGACAACGGCGAACGGACCAATGTATAACCCAACTCCAACTCTGCCTGCGCCAGGTCCGCCTCACTCATGGCAACGGTTGCCACCGCACTTTCATAGGCCGCCTCCGCATTGTCCAGATCTAACTGGCTGGCCGCATTCTGGGCATACAAAGGCTTGATACGTTCCAAATCCCGCTTTGCTTTCAATGCCTGTGCTTCATCTTTTTTCAGTTGTGCCCGTGCTTTATCTGCCTTTGCACGATATTGATCCTGATTGATCACAAAAAGCACCTGATTTTTATTCACATACGTCCCCTCGGCAAAGAGCATACTTTCCAGATACCCCTCCACACGGGCCCGCACTTCCACAAATTGTTGTGCACGTATGCGCCCCACATACTCACCGAAAATCTCTACATTATCCCTTTCTGCGGGCTCTACAATCACAGTCGGCACTTCCGGCTCTACTTTATGTGGTCGTGTCAGAATCCAGTAAATGCCTGCCACCAAAGCCAAACAGACGATGCCTGCAATTGTTCTTTTTCTCCTCAGTTTTAGCTCTTTTCTCGTAAAAAACAGTCTCATGCTTGTTTGTATTATTAAAATTAACTTATCCTTTATTAGCTACCTTACAAATCAGATACCAAATTATACCTGAACCGATCTTTTCAACTAAAAGCGCCTCCATACGTCTTACAAAGGCAATTTTAATGATTTACCGAACTTAGTTGCCATTCGTTAAAAGTGTGGAATTATGCCCATTAGTGTAGAATAATTCCACAAAAGGGCCGCAAAGATAATTCTTTTCTGCATAAGTTCCATAACTTTCACTTTTAATGGCATTCGCTACTTATTTATCAAATAATAGTATAAATTTGTAGTAACATTCATAATAACACTATAATGAAAAAACATTTGTCATTGATATTAGTTCTGTTACCGGTACTTTTTCTGGCACTCCCCGCTCTGGCACAAGAACGTAAAAAAGTCGGAGTGGTACTCAGTGGAGGAGGTGCAAAAGGGGTAGCACATATCCAGGCACTGAAAGTCATAGAAGAAGCCGGCATTCCGATCGATTATATAGTAGGTACCAGTATGGGATCCATTATCGGCGGATTATACTCTATCGGATATACTCCTCAGCAATTGGACAGCATGGTGCGCAAACAGGACTGGATGTTCTTACTGAGCGACCGGGTGAAACGTAGCGCCATGTCACTCAATGAACGTGAAAAGTCAGAAAAATATGTTTTTTCGTTTCCGTTTACCAAAAGTCCCAAAGATGCAGTTTCAGGTGGCATCATAAAAGGACAAAATCTGGCCAATCTTTTTACGGAACTGACAGTGGGATATCACGATTCCGTAGATTTCAACAAACTTCCCATCCCCTTTGCCTGCGTTTCACAAAATATCGTAAATGGCGAACAGATTGTGTTCCACAATGGAATACTTGCCACAGCTATGCGGGCCAGTATGGCTATTCCGGGAGTATTCACCCCGGTACGGAAGGATAGTATGATCCTGATTGACGGCGGCATGATCAACAACTACCCTGTAGATGTGGCCAGATCGATGGGTGCGGATATCATCATCGGGGTAGATGTACAAAACAATCTGAAAGGAATCGACAAACTAAACAGCGCTCCGGACATACTCTCTCAAATCATCGACCTGACAACTAAAAACAACCATCAAAGCAATGTCGGCCTGACCGATACTTATATAAAGGTAAATGTAGAAGGATATTCCTCGGCCAGTTTTACTCCCGCAGCCATCGACTCCCTGATGCACCGGGGAGAAGTAGCAGCCCGCAAGCAATGGGCTTCTCTGCTCGCTCTCAAAAAGAAAATCGGCATTGCAGACACGTTCGTACCCCAATCGCACGGCCCTTATACCATGTTCTCAAAGGACCGGACCCTGCATGTGAAAGAAATCACCTTCTCCGATGTAGAAGAAAACGATAAGAAATGGTTAATGAAGAAATGTAAACTGCAAGAAAACAGCAGAATCAGCATGCGTCAGATTGAGCAAGCACTGTTCATCCTGCGTGGAAACCAGTCTTACTCAAATGCCAGTTATACACTGACCGATACTCCCGAAGGTTACAAACTAAACTTCCTGCTAGAGAAAAAGTACGAGAAAACGATTAATGTAGGCATCCGGTTCGACTCGGAAGAGATAGCCTCATTATTAATAAACGCTACGGCACAGTTAAAGACTCATATTCCCTCCAAAGTCTCCGTCACCGGGCGATTGGGCAAACGATACATGGCACGGGTAGACTATACATTGGAGCCGATGCAACAACGAAACGTCAACTTTTCGTACATGTTCCAATACAATGACATCAACATTTACGATCATGGTGACCGTGCCTATAACACTACTTACAAATATCATTCCGGTGAGTTTGGATTTTCGGATGTATGGTATAAAAACTTTCGGTTTGGGTTCGGAGCACGAATCGAGTATTTCAAATACAAAGATTTCCTCTTCAAGAAACCGGAATTTACGATGAATGTCAATTCCGAATATTTCATCAGCTATTTTGCACAATTGCGTTACAACACTTTCGACAAAGGGTATTTTCCATCTAAGGGAAGTAACTTCTCTGGAGCTTATTCGCTGTACACAGACAACTTTGCCCGATATAACGGACATGCCCCCTTCTCTGCACTCAGTGCTTCCTGGGAAAGTGTATTCTCCATAAGTAACCGCCTGACATTGATCCCGGCACTTTATGGCAGGGTATTGATCGGCCAAGAGATCCCTTATGCTTATGAAAATGCGTTAGGAGGCGATGTATTCGGCCGTTACCTTCCTCAACAACTCCCGTTTGCAGGAATTTACAATATAGAACTAACTCACAATTCCGTTGCCGTGGCTTCCTTGAAACTACGCCAACGCATGGGTAGCAAACATTATATCACGTTGGCCGGAAATTTCGCCTTGAGTGATGACAATTTTTTCAAAATCCTGAAAGGTAACCGGATTTACGGTTGCAGTATCGGATACGGACTGGACAGTATGTTCGGTCCGTTGGAAGCTTCATTAGGATATTCCAATCAATCCAAAGACGTGGGATTCTACGTAAATTTAGGATTCTCTTTTTAAGAAACTTAACCCGTATACCGATAGGGTGTAGCCTTATGAAGCAAAGGGTGTAGCCATCCGGGCAATAGGGTGTAGCCCTACCGTGCGGATGGTTACACCCTATTTCGGTCCCTTCTCAGACGACCGGACAACCGGACAGACAGAGCACGGATTTATTTAATTATTTCAAATTTATTACTCAGAACCAAAGAAAGTCATTATCTTTACCGAAAATATTTTCTATATACTCACATAAAACATTTGGAATAATGGCAAAGAGAAGAGAACTTAAAAAAAACGTAAATTATATCGCAGGTGAATTATTTTCGGAGTGTCTGATCAACAGTAAGTTTATACCGGGTACCGACAAAAAGAAAGCTGACGAGTTGATGGTGGAAATTATGAAAATGCAAGATGAATTCATCAGTCGAATCAGTCATACAGAACCGGGTAACGTGAAAGGATTCTACAAAAAATTCCGTTCGGACTTCAATGCAAAGGTAAATGAAATCATCGACGCTATCGCGAAACTGAATTAAGAATGAAGAAAGCAATATATAGCTTTATCTACTATCACCTGTTGGGGTGGAAAACCAATGTAACGGTACCGAACTATGATAAATGTGTAATCTGTGCGGCACCTCATACAACGAATATGGACCTCTTTATCGGTAAACTGTTTTATGGAGCGATAGGCCGTAAAACCAGTTTCATGATGAAAAAAGAGTGGTTTTTCTTTCCTTTAGGAATCTTGTTCAAGGCCGTAGGCGGCATCCCCGTAAATCGAGGACGCAAAAGCTCACTGGTAGAACAAATGGCAGAGGTCTTTGCCAAAAGACCTAAGTTTCATCTTGCAATCACTCCCGAAGGAACCCGTAAACGCAACCCCAACTGGAAAAAAGGATTCTACTACATCGCATTGAAAGCGCAAGTCCCTATCGTGCTGATCGGAATCGATTACAATACGAAAACAGTTACCTCCACCAAAGCAATCATGCCCAGCGGAGACATTGAAAAGGATATGCGTGAAATAAAACTTTATTTCAAAGATTTCAAGGGAAAACATCCCGAGAACTTCTCCATTGGAGACGTTGAATGATTATTCATGAAAATCTCGATTGTACAGACAGATATTATCTGGGAAAATAAACAGGAAAATCTCCGTTTGCTCCGCGAAAAGCTATCACCTCTTCGCGGAACAACGGAGATTGTTGTTTTACCGGAGATGTTTACAACAGGATTCAGCATGAACAGCCGGCTATTAGCCGAACCGGTTTCCGGTACCACGCTCCGGAGTCTCAAAAATTATGCCATAGAATTTCATTTGTCATTGGCCGGGAGTTTCATTTGTGAAGAACAAGGTTCTTATTATAACCGGGCTTTCCTGATCACTCCCGATGGACAGGAATTTTACTATGACAAACGCCACCTCTTCCGCATGGGACACGAAGCGGAACATTTTTCGGCAGGCAGCCGGAAAGTGATCATTCCCTACAACGGTTGGAACATCTGCCTGCAGGTATGTTACGACCTCCGCTTTCCTGTCTGGAGCAGGAATGTGAACAATGAATATGACCTCCTTATATATGTAGCCAGTTGGCCGACTCCACGTATTCAGGCATGGAATACATTATTATGCGCACGTGCCATTGAAAATCAATGTTATGTATGCGGTGTGAACCGTATAGGACAGGACGGCAACGGGCTCTGTTATCCGGGGTATTCCGCTTTATATGGACCTAAAGGAGAAAACCTGGCAGGAACTCCCGATTCGGAAGAAAAAATACAAACCATTGAACTTAGCCTGGAAGCCCTCACTACTTTTCGTCATAAATTCCCTTGCTGGAAAGATGCAGACCCCTTTCTCCTTTACTAAATATCCAAGCCTAAATTTCCGTATTTACTAAAAATATCTCTTGAATTATAGTATATAAATGCAAAAAAGTATCTAATTTTGCCAGACAATCAATTTATTGTACCAAAAAACAAACCCTAATTTAACTCATAACACGAATGTTAACCCAATTAATTAATGCACGTATACTCACCCCCCAAGGATGGATGAAAGACGGTTCCGTGCTTATCAGAGACAATAAGATTTTAGAAGTCACAAACTGCGATCTGGCCGTTATCGGAGCTGAACTTATTGACGTCAAAGGTATGTATGTAGTCCCCGGTGGAGTAGAAATCCACGTGCATGGTGGTGGAGGCCGCGACTTTATGGAATGTACGGAAGATGCTTTCCGGGCAGCGGTCCATACTCACATGAAACATGGCACAACAAGTATCTTCCCCACACTGTCATCATCTACAGTCCCCATGATTCAACAAGCTGCAGAAACCTGTACCAAGTTGATGGAAGAGAAAAACAGCCCTATCCTGGGACTGCACCTCGAAGGTCATTACCTGAACATGAAAATGGCAGGAGGACAAATTCCGGAAAACATTAAAAATCCTGATCCGAATGAATACATTCCGATCGTAGAACAGTATCATTGCATCAAGCGTTGGGATGCTGCTCCGGAACTTCCGGGAGCCATGCAATTCGGTAAATATATTGCTGCCAAAGGCATACTACCTTCCGTAGCACATACACAAGCCGAATTTGAAGATATCCGTACAGCTTATGAAGCCGGATACACTCATGCAACCCACTTCTATAATGCAATGCCCGGCTTCCACAAACGCAGAGAGTACAAGTACGAAGGTACAGTCGAAAGCATTTATCTGTTGGATGACATGACAGTAGAAGTAGTAGCCGACGGTATTCACGTCCCCCCTACGATCCTGAGACTCGTATATAAAATAAAAGGTGTGGAAAGAACCTGTCTGATCACCGATGCCCTTGCATGTGCCGATAGTGACAGCAAAGAGGCTTTCGACCCGCGCGTAATTATCGAAGACGGAGTCTGCAAACTGGCCGACCATTCTGCTTTGGCGGGAAGTGTCGCCACCATGGACCGCCTGATCCGCACCGTTGTGCAGAAAGCAGAGATCCCACTGGAAGATGCAGTTCGCATGGCTTCCGAAACTCCGGCACGCATCATGGGGGTATATGATCGCAAAGGTTCCTTGCAAAAAGGTAAGGATGCCGATATTCTGGTACTGGACGAAGACCTCAACGTAAGAGCCGTATGGGCCATGGGTAAGTTGGTACCTGAAACAAATACCCTGTTCTAAACGATAAACGTTTTTGAGCGATAACGATTAACAGGCTGTGCCGGTGCAGCCCGTTAATCGTTTGTTATTTATCGCCTGTTACTTATCGCTCATTGTTCAAAACCGTTCATCGTTTATCTCCCATCATTTATCGTTCCCTCCTCCCTATTTATAGGTAAAAAAAGATTTTAATTTAATTTCCCTGTCAACCTTATCGCATAGTTGATTGTTTTTATATATATTTGTTCAGAGTTTCCAATAACGACAAAGACTCAGTCAAACTTAATTAATAACAAACTTATGAAGACAAATCTTAGTTCTCAGATTACTCTCAACAGGGTCTCCCCCAGGTATTACAGACCAGAGAATGCATTCGAGAGATCGGTATTGACCCGATTAGAGAAAATTCCTACAGACATCTATGAATCTGTAGAAGAAGGTGCAAATCATATCGCTTGCGAAATAGCACAGGTTATTCGTGATAAACAGAAAGCAGGACGTTTCTGCGTACTGGCATTGCCGGGTGGAAATTCTCCGCGCAGCGTATATGCCGAATTAATTCGCATGCACAAAGAAGAGGGACTCAGTTTCCGTAACGTAATTGTATTCAACATGTACGAATACTATCCGTTGTCTCAAGATGCAATCAACAGTAATTTCAATGCGTTGAAAGAGATGTTCCTCGATCATGTAGATATCGATAAACAGAATATCTTTACTCCGGACGGTACGATTGCCAAAGATACCATCTTTGAATACTGCCGCCTGTACGAACAGCGCATCGAAAGCTTCGGCGGTATCGATATCGCCCTGTTAGGCATCGGTCGTGTAGGTAATATAGCCTTCAACGAACCGGGGTCACGCCTGAACTCCACCACCCGACTGATTTTGCTGGATAGTGGTTCACGCAACGAAGCATCCAAGATCTTCGGCACCATCGACAACACTCCTATCAGTTCTATTACGATGGGTGTAGCCACAATTCTTGCTGCTAAGAAAATCTATTTGTTGGCATGGGGTGAAGAAAAAGCCCACATGGTGAAAGAGTGTGTAGAAGGTAACGTAACAGATACCATTCCGGCATCTTACTTACAGACCCACAACAATGCACATGTAGCTATCGACCTGTCAGCAGCTTCCAACCTGACACGCATTCAACGTCCATGGCTGGTCACTTCCTGCGAATGGAATGACAAACTGATCCGTAGCGCAATCGTGTGGCTGTGCCAATTGACCGGCAAACCAATCCTGAAACTGACTAATAAAGATTACAACGAAAATGGCTTGAGCGAGCTGCTTGCCCTCTTCGGATCTGCTTATAACGTAAATATCAAGATATTCAACGACCTGCAGCACACCATTACCGGATGGCCGGGTGGTAAACCGAAAGCAGACGACACATATCGTCCGGAACGTGCAAAACCATATCCGAAACGAGTAGTCGTATTTTCTCCGCATCCCGATGACGATGTGATTTCTATGGGTGGTACGATCCGCCGTCTGGTAGAACAGAAACATGAAGTCCATGTAGCTTACCAAACTTCAGGAAACATTGCCGTAGGCGATGAAGAAGTAGTTCGCTTCATGCATTTCATCAACGGATTCAACCAAATCTTTATAAACAGTGAAGATCAGGTGATCAGTGAAAAGTACGCCGAAATCCGTAAATTCCTGAAAGACAAAAAAGACGGCGATATGGATACACGCGATATCCTGACCATCAAAGGTCTGATCCGCCGTGGCGAAGCGCGCACAGCTTGTACTTACAACAACATTCCGCTGGAACGTTGTCACTTCCTGGACCTCCCCTTCTACGAAACCGGTAAAATCCAGAAGAATCCAATCAGTGAAGCCGACGTAGAAATTGTCCGCAACCTGCTCCGTGAAGTGAAACCTCATCAGATCTTTGTAGCCGGTGACCTTGCCGACCCGCACGGAACACACCGTGTATGTACAGATGCCGTATTTGCTGCCGTAGACCTTGAAAAGGAAGAAGGAGCCGAATGGTTGAAAGACTGCCGTATCTGGATGTATCGTGGCGCATGGGCCGAATGGGAAATTGAAAACATCGAAATGGCTGTACCTATCAGTCCTGAAGAATTGCGTGCAAAACGTAACTCTATCCTGAAGCATCAGTCACAGATGGAAAGTGCTCCATTCCTGGGCAACGACGAACGCTTGTTCTGGCAGCGTAGCGAGGATCGTAACCGAGGTACTGCCGCTCTTTACGACAGCTTGGGACTGGCTTCTTACGAAGCAATGGAAGCATTCGTAGAATACATCCCACTATAACCAAAGCCAATTAGTGAAATAAAAATAAAGAAGAGTGAGGAGTTTGGAACTCTTCACTCTTCTTTTGTTTAAACAGAAAAGATACAAATTATATATGAAACAAGAAAAATTCTTCCGTCTTCTTCCTATAGAGGGAGCTTATAATATTCGTGATCTGGGAGGTTATCCGACATCAGACCATAAACATGTAAAATGGAAAACATTCATCCGTTCGGGCGATCTTGACAAACTGACAGAATCCGATCTGGACTATCTTACCTCCTTGCACATCCGAACCGACATCGACTTCAGGAGCATGCAGGAAAAAAAAGCAGCGGCAGACAAAATTCCCTCAACAGTTACACAATATATCCCCTTATCTATCGAAGCAGGCGACATGACCGACATGACACACTTCAACCTGAACAATATACCGGGAATACTCGAACAGGCATACGTTTATATCATCCAAAATGCTCAGGATACTTATCGGGAATTCTTCCGGATTGTTTCGGAAGAACGGAATACTCCTCTTTTATTTCACTGCTCAGCGGGAAAAGACCGTACCGGAATTGCCGCAGCCTTACTACTGGGAGCATTGGGTGTCGACAGGGAAGTGATAATGGAAGATTACATGCTGTCTGCCGAATATATAAAAGGGAAATATGATGCAATCGTACAAGCTCATCCCGGATTTGCCCCTCTCACCACAGTACGGAAAGAATATCTGGAAGCTGCTTTCCAAACCATTGACACTGACTATCAAGGTATGGATAACTACCTGAAAAATCAATTGGGAGTAGATACCCACAGATTGAGAATGCTATATACCGAATAAATGGACAGTTAGCAACTTCCTCAGCCAATGACTTATCGGCAATTGCCGGTTTTTCATTTATTTCTTCTACTTTTGCACCCGATAATCATTCAACCGAGCATATGAAAAAACTATGTATATTTCTCCTGCTGCTCTTTGCTGCGACAGGAATCTTGTTTGCACAAGAAATAGAAAAAAGCGTGAAAGAGCGGCTCAGTAATTACTTTGAGACTTACACCCCGGCATCTGCCAATACCGGAAGCTGTAAGTTAAAAAGCGTAGACATAGACTTCGAAGGCAGGAAACTATCTATCTATGCTTCCGAGAGTTTTGCTTATCAGCCGTTTGTACCGGAAACAGTAGACGAAATCTATCATCAGATAGAAGAATTGCTGCCCGGCCCGGTACGTTTTTTCCGAACTACAATTTATGCCAACAACCAACCTATCGAGGAGTTGATTCCCAATTTCTTTCGCGGGAAAAAGAAAAAAGATAAATCGCGGCTTTCAAACGCAGAATATAAAGGAGCACCTTGGGTGATAAACACCTCCCGCCCTTACGAAATAACCAAAGGATTGCAGAACCGGCACATCTCCTTGTGGCAAAGCCATGGCAAATATTACAAGAACGATAAAGGCGAATGGGGATGGCAACGTCCACGCTTGTTCTGCACTACCGAGGACCTGTTCACGCAATCTTTCATTCTGCCTTATGTCATCCCTATGCTCGAAAACGCCGGAGCTAATGTCTATACCCCCCGGGAGCGGGATACTCAAAAGAATGAGGTGATTGTGGACAACGATACACGAAACGGTTCCATCTATCTGGAGATGAAAAGCCGCAAAGCCCGTTGGGAGAAAACCGACGGTTACGGATTCGCACAAAGAAAACCTGTATATGAAGATGGAGAAAACCCTTTCCTGACAGGTAGCGCACGCTTCACCCGGACTGAAAAGAAAAAGAATAAGGCATTTGCCGAATGGATTCCTACAATCCCCGAAACAGGGAGTTACGCAGTATATGTATCCTATCAGACACTTCCAAACAGCGTCAGTGACGCCAAATATCTGGTATTTCACAAAGGTGGTGTTACAGAATTTAAAGTCAACCAGAGGATCGGCGGTGGTACATGGGTATATCTCGGAACCTTTGAGTTTGACAAAGGCAGCAATGATTATGGCATGGTGGTACTAAGCAATGAGAGCAGCGAAAACGGGGTTATCTGTGCCGATGCCGTTCGTTTCGGCGGAGGAATGGGAAATATATCCCGCGGCACAGTAAGCGGACTGCCCCGTTATCTGGAGGGAGCTCGTTATTCTGCCCAATGGGCAGGTATGCCCTATGATGTCTACGGAGGCAAACAAGGAACAAATGACTATGCTGACGACATCAATGCACGCTCCAACACCATCAATTACCTGTCCGGTGGTTCTGTATTCAATCCCGGACAAAAAGGACTGGGTGTCCCCTTTGAAATGAACGTGGCGCTGCATAGTGATGCCGGATACAGTAAAACGAACGATATAGTGGGATCACTCAGTATCTATACCACCGATTTCAATAACGGACTGCTTAACTCGGGAAACAGCCGGTATGCTTCACGTGACCTGGCAGATCTCCTGCTCACCCAAATACAAAAAGACATTCGTGCCAAATTCAATATACAGTGGACACGCCGTAGTATGTGGGATCGCAATTATAGCGAAACACGCCTGCCTGCCACTCCATCCACTATCGTCGAATTGCTTTCACACCAAAATTTCGCAGATATGAAACTCGGTCACGACCCGAATTTCAAGTTTACCGTAGGACGTGCCATTTACAAAGCCGTATTACAGTTCATCAGCAGTCAGCACAACAAGGAGTATGTAGTGCAACCACTCCCCGTCAGCAACTTCGCCATCGAGTTTGGCAAAAAAAGAAACACCCTGGAACTCTCATGGCAGGGTGAAAACGATCCGTTGGAGCCTACCGCCCGTCCCCGCGAATACATGGTATACACTCGTATCGGATACGGTGGTTTCGACAATGGAGTACGTGTGAATAAACCTTCGTACACCCTGAAAATAGAACCCGGATTGGTCTATTCATTTAAGGTTACAGCTGTCAACCACGGAGGCGAAAGTTTTCCATCCGAAATCTTATCTGCCTATAAAGCCAAACAAGAACATGCACGAGTGCTGATCATCAATGGTTTTAACCGATTGAGCGGACCGGCAGTAATCGACACACCGGACGAAGCCGGATTTGACCTGGAACAAGACCCCGGTGTCGCTTATCAATACAATATTTCACTTTGCGGGGCACAGACCGGCTTTGATCGCTCTCAGGCGGGAAAAGAAGGAAAAGGAAGTCTGGGCTATAGCGGAAACGAACTGGAAGGAATGAAAATTGCCGGAAACACTTTCGACTATCCTTTTGTACACGGCAAGGCAATCCAAGCTGCCGGAAACTACAGTTTCGTATCATGCAGCGATGAAGCTGTCGAAAACGGGCGTATACAACCGGAACATTATCCCATTGTGGATTTTATCCTGGGACTGGAGAAAGATGATATTTTAAGCAACCCGGCACGCAAAACGTATTATAAGACATTCTCTTCACCCATGCAACGGATATTAACCGCTTACTGTCAGTCAGGAGGAAACCTTCTCGTCAGCGGGTCTTACATTGGCAGCGACATGAGTAATTCACAGGGTAACCGGGAGTTTACGGAAAAAATTCTGAAATACGGCTTCCAAGGTTCACTCAAAGATACCCGTTCGGGACAGATCACCGGATTGGGACGCACCCTGCAAATCCCCCGTTTGCCCAACGAGAAGGCTTATGCAGTAACAGCTCCTGATTGTATCGTTCCCGTAGACTCCGCGTTTCCGGTATTTGTCTATCAACCCGGACAATACAGTGCCGGAATCGCTTATAAAGGAAATTACCGGGTATTCGCAATGGGATTTCCATTCGAAAGCATCGAAAGCGAAACAGACCGTGCCATAGTAATGGCGGCAATACTAAAATTCTTCGGAGAAAAATAAATATCCCAATCCACTTTGCCGAAACCTGATGGGTGATGTCAGTCTTTTGTCTGCAAGAAACAAGTTTCTTACAGACAAAAGACTACATGGATAACTCTTCCAAGCAAAACATCCATAGGGAAAAACACCTTGTGTTTTCTTTCACTCACCGATACATTTTGAACATCACTTTCGGCAGACACCCCCTCGGCTCTACGGTCATACCTGACACTCTTAAAGCTTATACTGACATAATGTCTGCTATCCAAACAAGACATATTTAACATTAACTGCCACAATGTCTGCCATCCTCTTATTCTTCTTCTTATTCGGTTGCCCCTCTAATCCGGCTGTTTTCGTTCTATAATATTTTTCTAATTTCATAATAGAGTCTTCTAATCTGATTATTTGTGCCCGGATAATCATTTGTAGCGTACTACATGAACCAATTTTATATAATTATGAAAGCAAAAATGTTTTTTTTAGTAGTAGCCATGCTACTTTGCAGAGGTGTAGCCTATGCATACAGCCCTTCGGCGAACGATCCGATTTCAAAGTCGGGAGGAATTGAGCAAGATATTCCACCTCCCCATATTCCACCGCCTCCGTTGCCGAGTCAGATATTTCTTCATGTCGGTGAAACTTCCGAAACTCCATATCCCATGATCGGGGCAATGGTATGGGAATGTGATAATCCACCGGTAGGTATAGAACAGGAAGAATCATATATCTTTGGAACTATGATTATCCTGCGTATAAAAGGAGTTGCAGCAGGAAGATATCAAGTGGATATGAAATGGTACAATCCGCTCAATCCGGGCCAGCCTCCATTAGGAAGACAAACCATTGAGGTCATCGTTCAGCCGTGGCCTTAACAAGTGACAAATAAATTGTCATAGAACTCCCTCCGCGATGCGCACCTGCATCCGGAGGGAAAATAAAGACAAATACAAACCGGACACAAACGACCATTTAAAAGCTATTCGGGAGAAAACTAAAAAACAGAGATAAGGAAGAGAAACCATTGGAAATATATATTCATCAAAAAAAAATCCCTGCCACTTACTCCATTCTTCATTTTAAATTCTATCTTTGCTCCTAGTAATAACTATTAAAATAAAAACACTATGTACACAATACAGGCAAATCCAAGTGGCACACGCAGCATGGAAATATCTGAAGAGAATTTGGTAACCATTGAAAAATACTCTTTATTCCAGCATCTGATAGACAGCAATGGAATTGTAGATGAAGCTGTTCTGGAAAAGCTGAAACTCAATATACGTTCTCTGATCGCAAGTCAGGAAGAAGACAGTAAAGAGCTGCTCGACCTTTGTATAGATGTGATTTATCACAACAATATGAAAGCATTCGGGTTGCAGCAACTCATCAAGCTCTATCTCACCTGGTTGTCAAAGCAGGAAGCAGAAGAAGAGGAGGAGGCATGATTACCGTCGATACCTGTGGAATGACGAACTATAGCCCGTTGATTCCGGCCATAAAAGCGATGTGTAATGCCAATCCCGGTGACAAGATGGAGATTGTAACGGATCAGGTGGCTGCATTCCAGGATCTTAAGGAATATTTATCAGAACAAGGTATCGGATTCCGTGAAATATATGATGGAGAACGGATGACTTTACAGTTTACTATTTTATGAGCGAAATACAAAATCAAATTAAAAAATGGCCGGTAACGGCAATCAAAAAAATCAAAAGTACATTCGGTAGCGCAGAAAAGTTCTACGCTACCGTTTATCTTATAGCCCGCAACGAACATCATTGCCAGATGATGGGAGTGGCCGGAGCGGAACAACGCTTGAAGACGATTCATGCCTATCAGGGTATGATTCGCTTTATGCTCGATGAAGAAGGACTCAATGGTAAGGAAATCCTGGAGACAATAGCCGGAGAGTATCTGGAAGACTTTGTGAACTATCGCGAACAAGACTTCGGAATGACCAATGAAGAATTTATTGCCATTATCAAAAGAATAGGTTGAACGCATGGATATATTCCTGATTATTCTGGGTAGTATCTGCCTGCTTGTCGGATTAGCCGGATGTATCGTCCCTATGCTTCCCGGGCCTCCTGTCTCCTATCTGGCACTGGTATTTCTGCATTTCACCGATAAGGTTTCTTTTACCATTCCACAACTATTCTTCTGGTTGTTCATTGTGGTACTGATACAAATACTCGACTATTTCATTCCGATGTTCGGTGTAAAAAGACTCGGAGGTACCCCATGGGGTAAATGGGGTTGCATCATCGGTACCTTTGCCGGCATTTTTCTATTCGCCCCCTGGGGCGTATTTATCGGCCCGTTTGTGGGCGCAGTTGTAGGCGAATTATTGGGTGGAAAAGAAACGAAATACGCGCTGAAAGCAGGATTCGGAGCATTTGCAGGGTTCCTGTTGGGCACCGTACTGAAGGTAGCCGTATGCGGTTGGTTCATCTTCTGCTTTATCCGTGCCCTCGTATAGCGAAATTATCCGTATCTTTGTCCCCATGAAAGAATATCGACTTACCGATTGGTTACCCACTACCAAGAAAGAAGTAGAGCTTCGCGGCTGGGACGAACTGGATGTTATCCTCTTTAGCGGCGATGCTTATGTGGACCATCCTTCATTCGGAGCCGCCGTTATCGGTCGTATCCTTGAAGCCGAAGGCCTGCGTGTAGCCATTGTGCCCCAACCCAACTGGCGTGACGACTTGCGTGACTTTCGCAAGCTGGGACGTCCCCGACTCTTTTTCGGCATCAGTGCAGGTTGCATGGACTCCATGGTGAACAAATATACAGCTAACAAACGCTTACGTAGCGATGACGCTTACACCCCGGACGGACGTCCCGATATGCGACCGGAATATCCCTCGATCGTATACACCCAAATTCTGAAAAAACTCTATCCCGATGTTCCCGTCGTTTTGGGAGGTATTGAAGCAAGTATGCGCCGCCTCAGCCATTATGACTATTGGCAGGATCGGTTAAAGAAAAGTATACTTTGTGAAAGCGGTGCCGACATGCTGATTTACGGCATGGGAGAAAAGCCTATTTGTGAGTTGGTCCGCCGATTGACAGCCCTGTGTGATAATCAGGATGGAGTGATTTCATCATCCGACATTCATTCTCCGGCATTATCCTCTATCCCGCAGACGGCTTATCTGACCAGGAAATATGAATCCGACGAGAATGATATCACCCTCTATTCACATGAAGAATGTCTGGCTGATAAAAAGAAACAGGCAACCAACTTCCGTCATATAGAAGAGGAAAGCAATAAATACGCGGCAGCCCGAATCGTACAGGCTGTCGATGGTAAAACAGTGGTTGTAAATCCACCCTACCCTCCTATGACAGAGAAAGAGCTGGACCGTTCGTTCGATCTCCCTTACACTCGTTTGCCTCATCCCAAATACAAAGGCAAACGCATTCCGGCTTATGATATGATTAAATTTTCCGTTAATATCCACCGGGGATGTTTTGGCGGATGCGCTTTTTGTACCATCTCTGCCCATCAGGGAAAATTTATAGTCAGCCGAAGCAAGGAAAGCATTCTGAAAGAAGTAAAAGAGGTAGTTCAATTGCCCGATTTCAAAGGAAATCTGAGCGATTTAGGAGGCCCTTCTGCCAATATGTATAAAATGGGCGGGAAAGATCTCTCCCTTTGCAAACGTTGTAAACGCCCCTCTTGCATTCATCCCAAAGTGTGTCCGAACCTGAATACGGATCACCGTCCACTATTGGATATTTACTATGCAGTGGACTCTTTACCTGAAATCAAACGAAGTTTCATCGGAAGTGGAGTGCGATACGACTTATTGCTCCATCAAAGCAAGGATGCTACCGTCAACAAAATCACAGCAGAATATACTCGCGAACTAATAGCCCGCCACGTCAGCGGGCGCCTGAAAGTTGCACCGGAACATACCAGTGACCGGGTACTGAGTATCATGCGTAAACCCGCTTTCAGCCAATTCGGAGAATTTAAAAAGATATTCGACAGAATCAACCGGGAACTTGGCTTGCGCCAACAATTGATCCCTTATTTCATCTCCAGTCATCCGGGCTGTAAAGAAGAAGATATGGCGGAACTGGCAGTCATCACCAAACAACTGGACTTCCATCTGGAACAAGTGCAGGATTTCACCCCTACCCCTATGACCGTAGCCACCGAAGCTTGGTATACAGGCTTTCATCCGTATACACTCGAACCGGTATTCAGTGCCAAGACTCAACGGGAAAAGTTGGCACAAAGACAATTTTTCTTTTGGTATAAACCGGAAGAACGACGGAATATCATCAATGAATTGCGCCGCATCGGACGGGCGGACCTGATAGATAAACTATACGGAAAGAGGAAATGACAACTTCCTCTTTCCACACTTCACTTATTCTTTCTCTTTCACCGGTAATGCCACAATTTCCAGTAGTACACTGACAGCCGTTTCCACATTCGGAATATCTTTTACCAACATAGACCGACGTCCGTTCTGCTCTCTCAAATCACATCTTCGGGTATACTTCATCATATAGTCGATCATCTTGCCGAAAGCAGCACTCTGATAATACGGGCTTTCTGCATTGTTGACAAAGAACAGTGTCATACGTCCTCCTTTCAAGAACACTTTTTCCACTCCCAATCGGGCAGCCAGGCGCCTTAACGGTACTATACGCAACAATTCTTCAGTCTCAGGCGGAATAGGGCCGAAACGGTCTTCCAATCGTGAACGGAAAGCATCTACATCTCTATCGAGAGTCAGTCCGTCCAGTTCCCGATACAGCAACATACGTTCGCTGCTGCCCGTCACATAATTAGCCGGTAACAGCAATTCCAGATCGCTTTCCACCTGACATTCTTCAACAAACTCTTCACCACTAATGACACCTTCTCCTTTTAATTCGTCAGCATAAAGTTCGGCAAATTCATCCGTTTTCAGTTCATGCACAGCTTCCGACAATATCTTCTGATAAGTTTCATAACCCAGATCGGCGATAAATCCACTCTGTTCGGCTCCCAGCATATTACCCGCACCGCGAATGTCCAGATCCTGCATGGCAATATGAATACCACTACCCAGATCACTGAAATTCTCGATCGCCTGCAGGCGACGTTTGGCTTCGGGGGTTAACGAAGACAACGTAGGAGCCAGCAAGTAACAGAACGCCTTTTTATTGCTACGTCCCACACGTCCGCGCATCTGGTGCAGATCGCTCAATCCGAAGTTTTGTGCCTGATTGATAATAATCGTGTTCGCATTCGGTATATCGATTCCACTCTCGATAATAGTGGTTGCAATCAGTACATCGTAGTCATAATTGACAAAGCCGAAAATGATCTGTTCCAATTCCGCCGGCTCCATCTGTCCGTGTCCGATGGCTATCCGGCAATCCGGAATGTGACGAAGAATCATTGCTTTCAGTTCCGGAAGATTGGCTATACGGTTGTTTACCAGAAAAACCTGCCCATTACGACTCATCTCAAAGTTAATGGCATCAGCTATCACCTCTTCACTGAACGTATGTACCTCCGTCTGTATCGGATAACGGTTGGGAGGTGGAGTTGAAATCACACTCAAGTCACGCGCTCCCATCAGCGAGAATTGCAAAGTACGCGGAATAGGGGTTGCCGTCATTGTCAATGTATCCACATTGACCTTCATCTGCCGCAGCTTCTCCTTGACCGACACACCGAACTTCTGCTCTTCGTCAATAATCAGCAGTCCGAGGTCTTTGAACTTGACATCTTTTCCCAAGATACGGTGCGTACCGATCAGAATATTCACGTCTCCAGCTTCCAATCCTTTGATTACCGCCTTTGCCTGTGCCGCCGTACGGGCACGGCTGAGATATTCTACCCGGCAGGGAAGTCCTTTCAGGCGATCACGAAAAGTCTGGAAGTGTTGGTATGCCAAAACCGTTGTAGGCACCAGTACGGCTACCTGCTTATTGTCTGCTACGGCTTTAAATGCGGCACGGATGGCCACTTCAGTCTTACCGAAGCCAACGTCTCCGCATACCAGGCGATCCATAGGCATATCCCGTTCCATATCCTGTTTCACATCCGCCGTAGCCTTACTCTGATCGGGGGTATCTTCATAGATGAACGAAGCCTCCAATTCCCGTTGCAAAAAACTATCGGGACTGTATGCAAACCCTTTCTCTTCACGACGTTGTGAATAAAGTTTTATCAAGTCACGAGCTATATCTTTAATCTTTGTCTTTGTACGCTCCTTCAGTTTCTCCCAAGCGCCCGTACCCAATTTGTTCAGTCGGGGGGCTTCTCCTTCTTTACCTTTATATTTTGAAACTTTATGCAACGAATGGATAGAAACAAATACCACATCTTCATTCTGATAGACCAGTTTCATGACCTCCTGTGTCGTATCTCCGTTAGGAATACGTACCAGACCGGAAAAACGTCCCACACCATGATCGGTATGTACCACATAATCACCGGGGGTGAACTGATTCAACTCTTTCAGCGAAAGAGCGACCTTTCCCGAACGGGCTTTATCACTCTTCAGGTTATATTTATGGAAACGGTCGAACAACTGGTGATCGGTAAACAAACAAAGTTTCAAGGTATCGTCTGCAAACCCTTCATGCAGAGTCCGCTCCACAGCCGTAAACTGAATCCGGTCTCCCCGATCCTCAAAAATGGCTTTGATACGATCCGTCTGTTTCGTACTGTCACTACAGATATAAAGTGCATATCCCCGGTTTAGATACTCTTTGAAAGACTCCGCCACCAAATCGAAATTCTTATGAAAAATAGGTTGTGCCGTAGTATGAAATGTCAAGGTAGCATCCGGTGTGCCAGTCGGCTTGTTACCAAACTCCATCCGCTGGAAATCGAGCGCACGAACAGTGAACTCACTCCCATCGATCAATTTTCCTTCCAAAGTAATGCCTCCATTCTCTTCGGCCTCCTGAGAAGCAAGAGCCTGCGGTGTGAGCGATTCATCGTGAACATCCTGAATACGCTCCCGCAACCAAAGGAAATCACGCATCGCCAAAGTGGTATCTTTCGGGATAAAATCAAGAAAAGAAGTTGTAACCTTTCCGGTTACGGCAAGATCGGGCACAATCACAATACTCTCTTTCTTCTCTTTCGACAACTGTGAATCGACCTCAAATGTACGGATACTCTCCACGTCATTACCGAAAAAGTCAATACGATAGGGATACTCGGACGAAAATGAAAACACGTCGATAATACTTCCACGAACGGCATACTGCCCCGGTTCGTATACATAATCCACGTATTCAAACCCGTAACTATGCAATACATCCGTAATGAAACCCGTATCCACCCGCTCACCCACGTGCAGTTTCAGGGTATTCTCGCTCAACTCCTGCCGTGATACGACCTTTTCGGCTAATGCATCGGGATAAGTGACGATACACAATCCCTCCTCACCCTTCTGCAAGCGACTGAGCACTTCGGTACGCAAAATCTCGTTAGCAGCATCTTTCTGTCCGTACTTCACCGAACGACGAAACGAAGAAGGGAAAAACAAAATGCGCTCTGTACCCAACACTTGGGTAAGATCATGATAAAAATAACCGGCTTCTTCCAGGTCACCTAATATAAAAACAAACGGGCAAGGACTCTTTTCAACCAACGCCGAAGCGAACAAGGAAGCAGCGGAAGCATATAAGCCGCCGCAATAGATATGTCTGACTGCGGGCTCCCCCAACAGTTTATTCAGGGCCTCTACATTCGGATGCCCCGCATATTGATGTTGCAGTTCAGTAATTGTCATAAATGCAATTTTAGCCCATCACCGATCCTATGGATTTACACGGATGAAACATGTTTCCGAACCATCTATGCAAATCCCTGTAACCTGTGATGCAAATTCACCGCAAAAGTACTAAATTATCCTTAGTTTTAATGCGCTATCTTTGGTTAGTAGCGGAAAAGCATTACATTTGTCTTCAAATTTAGACACAATATGCAGACATCGGACAGCATCGTAATCATCCCTACCTACAACGAACGGGAAAACATAGAGAACATCATCCGCGCCGTTTTCGGACTGGAAAAGACCTTTCATATTCTGATCATCGAGGACGGTTCTCCTGACGGGACCGCCGCCATTGTAAAGACCTTGCAGCAGGAGTTTCCCGACCGCCTTTTCATGATAGAACGTAAAGGTAAACTGGGATTGGGAACAGCCTACATCACCGGATTCAAGTGGGCACTGGAACATTCATACGAATACATCTTTGAGATGGATGCCGATTTCAGTCATAATCCCAACGATCTGCCACGGCTCTATGAGGCTTGTGCCGTTCAGGGAGGCGATGTAGCTATCGGCTCTCGATACGTAAGCGGAGTGAATGTAGTAAATTGGCCGATGGGACGTGTGCTGATGTCTTATTTTGCATCTAAATATGTACGAATCGTTACCGGACTGCCGATACACGATACGACTGCCGGATTTAAATGTTACCGTCGCCAGGTACTCGAAGCCATCGATCTCGACCACATACGTTTTAAGGGGTATGCTTTTCAGATAGAAATGAAATTTACGGCCTACAAATGCGGATTCAAGATTATCGAGGTACCGGTTATCTTTATCAACCGCGAACTGGGTACTTCAAAAATGAACAGCAGTATCTTTGGTGAAGCGGTATTCGGTGTCATCAAACTGAAAGTGAACAGCTGGTTTCACACATTCCCCCAGAAAACAAAAATGAATTAAGATATGAAAAGAACATTAATACAAAACGCTACCATAGTAAACGAAGGACGTTCTGTGCGCGGTTCGGTAGTTATCGAAGGGGAAAAAATAGCCGAAGTACTTGAAAAAGGACAGAAACCTGCTATCCCCTGCGAAGAAACAATCCATGCCAACGGATGCTATCTGATTCCGGGTGTGATCGACGATCATGTACATTTCCGTGATCCGGGACTAACCCACAAAGCCGACATCTCTACCGAAAGCCGGGCTGCCGCAGCTGGAGGTGTAACCTCTATCATGGACATGCCCAATACAAATCCGCAAACGACCACACTGGATGCACTCAATGCCAAGTTCGATCTGCTTGCCGAAAAGTGTAGCGTTAACTATTCGTGCTATTTCGGGGCAACCAATAATAACTATACCGAGTTCGACAAACTGGACAAGAACCGTGTATGCGGAATTAAGCTTTTCATGGGATCGAGTACCGGAAATATGCTGGTAGACAAAATGAACAGTCTACTGAATATTTTCAATGGAACCGATCTGCTGATTGCCGCTCACTGCGAGAATCACGAAACGATTAAAAAGAATACGGAGAAGTATGTAAAAGAGTATATTGAAAAATATCCTCACCAATATTACCATGTTCATCATGAGACCCTTCCGATGGGTTATCATGCTAAAATACGTTCGATTGCGGCTTGTTACGAATCGTCCGAACTGGCTGTACGCCTGGCACGCATTGCAGATGCACGCCTGCATATCCTGCATATCTCTACAGCCAGAGAACTTTCACTGTTTGACAATGATATCCCGTTAGAGGAAAAGAGAATCACAGCAGAAGCTTGCGTTTCACATCTGTTATTCGACTCTTCCGATTATCCGGAACTCGGTGCACGCATCAAGTGTAATCCTTCTATCAAAACAAAAACCAACCGGGATGCGCTCCGCCAGGCAGTCAACTCCAACCTGATCGATGTAATCGCGACAGACCATGCCCCACACCTTCTCAAAGAAAAAGAAGGAGGGCCGTTGAAAGCAATGTCCGGTATGCCTATGATCCAGTTCTCTCTGGTCAGCATGCTCGAACTGGTGAACGAAGGTATCTTTACGATAGAAAAGGTTGTCGAAAAGATGTGTCACGCCCCTGCACAAATATACAATATTCACAACCGCGGCTTTATCCGCCCCGGTTATCAGGCCGATCTCGTATTGGTTCGTCCGGATGCATTATGGACGGTAAGCGCGGATCAGATTTTAAGCAAATGCGGATGGAGCCCGCTTGAAGGACGTACGTTCGAGTGGAAAGTAGAAAAGACATTTGCCAACGGACATCTATTGTATACTGACGGACAGGTAGACGAAACCTATCGCGGACAAGAGATCTATTTTGAACGATGAACAATAAACGAGGAACGGGGAACAATAAATGCGAGGAGAATGGGAAATATATTGAAAGATAAAAGTATGGCTTTCGCGATACGAATCGTAAACCTGCATAAATATCCGAACAAAAGAAAAGCTTACTCTCTATCCGACCAGATTCTAAGATCCGGTACAGCCATCGGAGTTCTGCAAAAAGAAACGGAATGCGCCGAAAGCAACGCCGACTTTATTCATAATATAGCATCGCCCCAAAAGAACATAACGAAACCCTTTTCCGGCTTGAATTGTTATTTAAAACAGAATATTTATCCGAAACAGAATATTCAAGCATGTTTGCAGACGCAAATGAATTAATGAAACTTATGATTACCAGTATTAAAACAGTCAAATATGGAAAAGCATAACCCGTCATCATTCACCGTTGATAGCTCCTCCCCCGCTCATCGTTCATCATTCGCCATTCATGATTTAACCCCTTATATCAACTGGATTTACTTCTTCCACGCCTGGGGATTCCAACCGCGTTATGCTGCCATTGCCAATATTCACGGATGTGACTCTTGCCGTGCTATCTGGCTGACCACTTTCCCGGAAGAAGAACGGAGCAAGGCTTCAGAAGCGATGCAACTTTATAAAGAAGCTAACCGGATGTTGAACGAACTGGACAGAGATTTTGAGGTAAAAACTATTTTTAAGCTCTGTCCTGCCAATGCGGATGGAGATAATCTGATTATAGACGGTATCACCTTCCCATTGCTCCGGCAGCAAGTCAAGAAGAAAGAAAACGAACCGTTCTTATGCCTCAGTGACTTCGTACGCCCGCTATCTTCAGGCATCACCGATGTGGTAGGAGCTTTTGCCTCATCCATCGATGCGGACATGGAAGGACTTTATGAGAAAGACCCCTATAAGCATCTTTTGGTACAAACGCTATCCGACCGCCTGGCCGAGGCCGCTACCGAAAAGATGCACGAGTACGTCCGTAAAGAAGCCTGGGGATATGCCAAGGATGAAAATCTTTCCATACCCGATCTTCTTGTCGAAAAGTATCAAGGCATCCGTCCTGCTGTGGGATACCCTTCTCTGCCCGACCAATCCGTGAACTTCATCCTGGACGAGATTCTCGATATGAAACAAATAGGTATCCACCTGACCGAGAATGGTGCCATGTATCCTCATGCTTCCGTATGCGGATTAATGTTTGCCCATCCCGCATCCCAATATTTCTCCGTGGGGAAGATCGGTGAAGATCAACTGGCAGACTATGCCGGCCGAAGGGGAAAAACCGTAGAAGAGATGCGTAAATTTCTGGCAGCAAACTTGCAATAAAAGTTTTCTTTCGATATATTTGTAACTGATCCTATTCTTTATAAATAGAAGAAGTTATGAAAAAGGTTCTTATTCTGTTATTATGGTTACTGCCCTCATGCAGCGTAGTGATCTTTGCACAGACTCAGCGCATAGCGGGTACTGTCGTAGTTGGTGACGGCCAGCCTGCCGTCGGTGCCGCCATCGTTGTCAAAGGAACCAATATCGGTGCCGTGACGAATGTAGACGGCAAGTTCGTAATAGCAGAAGCACCCGCTTCGGCACAACGGCTCGTAGTGTACCATGTAGGTATGGAACGCAAAGAGGTAGATGTTGCTCCCAACGTATACATTCAGCTTCAACCCGTAGAACAAGGCTTTTCGTGGAATGTGAAAGCCGGTGTCAGCCTGTTCAGTTATCGCCGCCCGGATGGACTGGACGAACGGACAGGATTCAGTGTCGGTGCCGGTGTGGAATATAATTTCAGCAGACACTGGGCCATACAGTCGGGATTGATGATCACCAGCAAAGGAGCAACTGCCGAATACGAAGGCTACTCTCCACTATCTTCGTCTACCGATCCCATCTCCTACAAAGCTAAGATATCTCCGATCTACCTGGATATCCCCATCCTGGCAGCTTTTAAAATAGATATATCGAACCATGTTAAGTTCGCGATCAATATCGGTCCCTATTTATCCGTAGGTATGGGTGGAAAATACGAACTGACCAATACAGGCGGACATAAAAACGAATCACACAATCCTTTTAAATCCTACTCCTCCACAGCCGAAATGAAAGATAAGGACGCCTTGTTGAAACGCTTCGACATTGGAGTGCAGGGAGGCATCGGATTTGAAATATGGAAGCATTATCTGATCAATGCCTCTTTCCAGCACGGATTCATGGACCCGATCAAAGGAGGAACATTGTATGCCGGTGATACCGAAAAGCACTACCCGATCGGTGGAATCCTGACAGTGGGCTACAGATTCTAAATGAATACTTTATTTAAGCATTGAAAACACACAAAAGAGTGAAGAGAAAAGGGGTGTGCCAAAACTCGTATTCACCACAGATTACATGGAATTTACACAGATAAATATTATGGGTTATCAGTAGATTAAAAATCATTCTGTGTAAATTCTGTGTAATCTGTGGTGAGTTATGAAACACCCCCTTTTCATGGTCTATTATCTCAGAAACGATATCCTATTTCAAAAGCTACATCTATAAAGCCTTCCGAATGATTCCATGAAGTACATCCCACTCTTCCGGTTCCTCCTATCAGGAAACGACCGTATTCTACTCCGATTCCATAGGCGAATCCTCCTGTAAACCGTTTACCGAACAACGACCGGCTATTGGTAACAGACTCGGTTTTATTGCCCTCCATCGTATCGTAATAATGCTTGATATATTCTCTCTTTTCATCTCCACTAAGTCCCAGATCAATGTAAGGGCCGAAACTGAACACCAGGTTCATATCATTCCCTACCCTGTATTTCAGTGCAAACAACAGAGGAATCTCCAAATAGAATGGATTATAAGTGCCACTGACCTGCTCATAAGAAGCGGATGAAGAACCATCTCCGTTATTTTCGGCATAATAGCCATAGAAATCATACCCTTTCATTTTACGGGAAACCAGCAAAAGTGACGGCTGAAAAGCCCAATGTTTCGACATCCGGATATCGGCTCCCACCCCACCATAGATACTGAATCCGTCTTTCAGTTTCGATTCGGGCCCCTGCATGAATTTTCCTGCTCCAATTCCTGCCTTTACCGACCACGAGAAGCGTTGCATCACCTGTGTGCGCATCTGTATGCGCATCGGAAGATCTATATATCCGCTACGTTTTCCTTTTTTCACTTGTAACGAATCAAAATATACCGGTACCTCCTCCAGTATAAATACTCCGTCTTTATCGGTCGTCGCATTCTGATTCGTACGTTTCAGGGTAACGACGGCACCCTCTACCGGATAGTAATCTTCGTCCACAACCTTCTCTACTACCTTTTGCTTTTGTGCCATTACGTCGGTCAATGCCAGGCAGACCCATGCCAATGCTATATATTTTTTCATATCTTTCTATTTTTTACATTCAACATCCAGTTATCCGTTTCCGCTTCATCAGAAACGGTAAGTGACTCCCAAGGTAAGTACCAGATTGTGCTCTTTTGCTTCAAAGCCTTCATCATCCTGCCCCAGACACATGCTCTTTCCTGAAATACCGGCCAGCCACTTTTTGTATTCCATCCCTATGCCATAGGCCACACCAAAGCTGAAAGGATGCAGCAAAGAATGTTTCCCACCGGAATAGTCGTATTCATACTCACTGCTATAAATATCATACTCTTCATCGGGTTTGCCTGTCTCGCTAGCTTTCACTTTCCCTGCAAAACCATACGAAAAAACAGGTCCCATAGAAAATGCCAGATTCATTTTGCGGGCTATCGGACAACGAAGAATGAACAACATCGGCAAATCCAGTGATACCGGATTCCAAGTCTCCTGATATTTCACGCCATATCTTTCGGCATTGAACTCAGCTCCGTGATTACAGATTTGCAAGGTAGGCTGAAAAGCCCAACGCTTCGACATACGCACCTCGATACCCAGACCGAATTCATATCCCACTTTAAAGTCGGAACCATATATCGTATATTTACTCATACTAAGACCGGCATGTGCCACAAACGAGACCTTCTTACGTTTTCCGGTCAGCTGTACCGGTACATTCAAGTCAACTTCCCGGGTCTCCATCCCGATGGATGTAACGACCACTTTCTTTACCGAAAGAGGAACCTCCTGCAAGAGGAATTTGCCATCTACATCGGTGATTGTACTGATATTGGTTCCTTTGGCGGTGACCAATGCTCCCACAATAGGTTGCTGTCGTCTATCGAATACTACTCCTTTTACGTCGTGTGTCTGAACCTGAGCCATTACGGTGATTGCGCAAATGCAGGCAATCATTCCTATTATTATTCTTTTCATCTGTTTTCGTTCTTTAAATCCATTTTCTTATTCTACGGGAATCTTAACGGTCTGGTAACCACTGTAAGTAACCCCTACTCCATTTTCCGCATAAACACGGAAAGCATAAAGTATTCCCGGACGCAATCCGGTAATGACTTTACTAAGCTGTTGTCCGTGATTATCCTCAAGAGGAACCTCTATCTTCTGTTCATCCGTCACCGTTCCCGTTTCTGGAGAATAAATGCCATAGCTGTATCCGTAGTGCGTAATCTGATAATTATCTATATAGAAAGTGGCATACAGGTTTACCGACCTATCGGTATCTATATACATCGTGAAATAATCAATAATCGGTTCCGTACCCGGTTCGGTTGTAAACTCAACTACCGGTCCGTAGCCTGTCCCTTCCTCAGTAGTCACATAGGGACGTATATAATAATGTGTATTGGGAAGCAGATCGGTCACCTCTACTTCTAAAAACGAATAGTCATAATTCCGGGTTTCCCGTGCCAATGTCTTCTGATCATCAACCGTAGGGATTCTTTTAGTAGAACTGTAACAAGCGCCCTGTTCTATAATTCCGCCATTGCTTTTGAAACGGACCTCCGCAGATAAATAGAAACTGTATCCTGTAAAATGTGCATCGTGCACAACCAATCTTGGCAACCCTGAAAGGCGGAATGGCTTCACTTCACTGTAACGTTCGCCACGCGTATTTCCGCCCAATACATGGTCCAGCAACCCCGGACGTCCGTTATAGCCATAATTATAATCAACCATGGCGCAATAATAAGTTTCGCCCACGGGGAGCATATTCGATTCCAGGAAAGCATAAAAAGTCCCTTCTGTATCACGATGTACATAAGCTTCCGTAAGCACTTCTTTCATCTCTCGATCTTTAGCTATCAGGAATCTGGGATACTGGTAGAATCCGGTTTCTTCACTTGTCACTTTCCCTATCATGACCACGTCTGTCCGATACAGTTCTTCTGTATTCATCCCCAGAATATTGGACAGCAATTCCACGGAATCTTGTGAAAGCGTAGCCATATCACAAATCCGCTCCAACGTTAATGTTGCTTTAGAAGATTCCATAGCCCCCCAATAATCTCCTTTATTATCACAGGAGGTAGCCAGCAATGTCATCAGACAGAGCAAGCCTAGTAATTTTCTCTTGTTCATCTTTGTCTATTTATAGTGTTAATCGTCCGCAAAGTTACAATATTTATCATAAATATAACAAAATAAAACAATTTGATTCTCTACAAATCCGGAGTATCCTCCGGCCGGTATAAAGGAAACACGACAAATAACATCCCCCCGGCCGGAGACCGTCCGATGTTGCCAATCGGCATATACTTTGCTTCAGGCAAGAAAAGCCCCCCGGAATAATAAATATTCAATATTATCTCCCTATATTTACAGACAAAGGTACTCCCTGAAGTACCTCCATTGCAAACACCCATAACGATATGATGCAGAACCCCGATTATTTTGAACGTACCCGCAGCCGGTTACATCCCAAGAAATACCGATTTTATTTCTTTGATTACCTTTACTATTGCGGTGACCGGTGGTCGAAAAGAAATTCTCGCGTATGGGGAAGCGGAGTGATATTTAATTATTGGACATTTTGTATATGGGGTCCTGTTGCCTTTTGGACAAGATTAAATGGGATTCATCTTTTTAGCGAGAGCATAGATGTGACAATTGTTTTTGCCGGCATGTTACTCCCTTTCGTTTGTACCCGTCTACGATACCGGAAAGACCGGGTATCGGCTATCAGGCACCATTACCGCCGGAGTGCCTGGAGAAGCATCATTCCTCCCCGGCTGGTGGTGTTCGGATGGTTTATCATCCTATTGCTTGAAGTGATAGGAGCAAAGTTATGCGAGGCATAACGGGAAGGTAAACAGGATATATCCGGAATCTGAATATGAGTGATCATCGATGTATATAGCCACACATTCAGCCTTTATCGTAATACTTCAGGTTACTTGCAAGCCTGTCAATCGCTTTGGCCATCCTGGCTACTTTTGCCCGATCGGTCTTTGCAGAATAGATCCATTTCACATAATTGTGCCGCTCGTTTTCAGCCAGTGAATTGAAAAACTCCAATGCTCGAGGTTCGTCTTGCAAACACAATTGCAGTTCTTCGGGAATCTCCGACGGCTCTTCATCAAGGTACAAAACAACATGTACATAATCACCCGCCTGCTTTTTGATCTTCTTACGGATTTCAGCTTTTACAGAAAGTCCTAATTCTCCATTCCCCATTGGCATCAAATGGTGCTTTTTAATTTCGACACCATCAATACTTCCTTTTACTTTCACCCAGCCGAAAGGTGCCTTTTTATCTTGCGGCACTTCGGGAATGGGTGCATAAGTCCATCCTCCATTGCCGGGAGTTCTCTCAAGCAAGTAATCTTTATCCACTAAGGGTACTTCCATTTGTCAATGACTGTTTATTTCTATTCTATCTTTTCTATTTCCCCATACTTTCCGCCCCGCATCACTTCTCTTCACCCGGCAGAACGAAAGACCAATGGGTATGGTATGGGTTGATAAAAACCTTCTGATCTTCATGCCAACGCTCCATTGCTCACTGATCCATATGGCTTCCAAATTTAATAAATATCCGGAGACGAACCCCAATTACCACCAATTTTCACTCTTATTCTGTGATTATTTCCTTTTCTTTGCGACTAACCAAATAAAAGTAATCCTAAAAGAAGATCAATGAACCCGAATCCGGCGCATATCAACGAGCCTGTACAAAAAGAGTTCCTCTCGGTAATCAAGGAATACGAGCGGGTTATCTACAAAGTATGCTATCTGTATACCACCCGGAACGCTACGCTCGGCGATCTTTACCAGGAAGTGATTCTCAATCTGTGGAAAGCTTATCCCAAATTCCGGAAAGAATGCAAAATATCGACCTGGATTTACCGGATAGCCCTCAACACTTGCATCAGCTTCATCCGCAAGGAAAAGAATGTGCCGGAAATCGTCGCACTGACCCGCGAAGCCGACTGGATGACAGAAGAGAAAGACGAACTGACGGAAATGCTGCGGCAACTGTACCGGATGATCAATCAATTGGGACAACTGGACAAATCGATCGTACTGCTTTACCTGGAAGAAAAAAGCTACGAGGAAATAGCCGAAATCACCGGACTGACTGTGACCAATGTAGCCACTAAGCTGAGCCGGATCAAGGACAAACTTAAAAAGATGAAAAAGGAGGAATAAGATATGGAACTGGATGACTTGAAGAAATCGTGGAATGCTCTGGATGAACACCTGAAAAGCAAGGAGTTCATAGAAGAAAAAGAGATAGCACAACTGCTGGGACGTGCCCGTAACAAGATGAACAGCATCGACCGGTTCAACAGGAAACTGCGTTTTGCCTCGATCGGCATACTGACATTAGCGGTGCTCTTCTGGATATGCGCCGACACACTTACAGACCTTTTTTATTGGATAGCCCTCTCACTGTGCATCCCGGCTCTTTGCTGGGATTTGTACTCCGCCCATTACCTGAGCCGGACCCGGATCGATGAGATGCCTCTGGTCACAGTCATCTCCCGCATCAATCGGTACCATAGATGGATGGTTCGCGAATGGATCATAGGTATCCTCTATCTGCTTGCGATGGCTACTTTTTTCTTTTTCCACAGGCAAGTCTGGCAATATGGTGCTGCGGGAATTATCGTCAGCCTGATCGTCTGGGCCATCGGGCTCGGAATCTGCCTATGGGTATATCGCCGGAACATAAGACATATAAAAGAAATAAAGAAGAACCTCAACGAGTTAAAAGAATTAAATCATACAGCTTAACTTAAACCGTACTTTACAAATTCTCTCTAACTTTGAAGAGGCGTTCGGAAGTCCCCCCCAAAAAACTTACCTGCGCCTCTTTTTATGTATTCAACTCCATAGTTAAGAAAATATGCTGCAACGAGTTTTAGGCTTTCTGATAGTAATCCTTGTACTGCCGGACATTTATATTTACCGGACATTTATCAAACAACTGACTCTAAGTCTTTTCTGGCGGATTCTGTACTTCTTCCCCACTCTTTTCCTGATGGCAGGAGTCGTGTCACTGGCTTTCTTTGCCAACTATGAATACGCCGAGCAACATACATTATGGATAGGGCGTTTTGCCGTCGTCTTTTTCCTGTTTGCTTCACCGAAACTGATTTTCACGATCTGTTCCATCATCGGACGCCCGTTTAACCGATGGTTGCACTGGTCCCGGAAGCCCTTTGTGGCAACCGGACTGGTACTTGCCACACTCAATGCGGCGCTGATTCTTTACGGATCGATGGTCGGCAAAGACCGTTTCGAAGTAAAGGAGGTCACTTTCCGGTCTCCCCGTCTACCCGAAGCCTTCAACGGATACCGCATTGTCCAGTTGTCCGATATCCACATCGGGAGTTGGCAGGGAAACGCCAAGAGCCTGCAACGGATGGTGGACCTGGTGAATGCACAAAAACCGGACTTAATCGTATTCACGGGTGACCTGGTGAACAACCGGGCTGCGGAATTGGACGGATTTGAAGAGATACTGTCTCAACTGCATGCCACAGACGGCGTCTACTCCATATTAGGGAACCATGACTACGGACCTTACTATCGCTGGAAAAGCAAGCGTGACCAGGTAAACAACCTGAACGACCTGAAGAAAAGACAGGCCGATATGGGCTGGATACTGCTGAACAACGAGCACACCCTGCTACACCGGGGAAATGACAGCATTGCCCTGATCGGGGTAGAAAACGAAGGAGAACCTCCTTTCTCCCAGCACGGCGACCTGCCCAAGGCACAGGCAGGAACAAACGGGCTATTCAAGCTGTTACTAAGTCATAACCCTACCCACTGGAGGCGTGAAGTGTTACCTCAATCGGACATCGATCTGATGTTGGCGGGACATACTCATGCCATGCAACTGGCCATCGGACATCACTCGCCTGCCTCCTGGATTTATCCGGAATGGGGAGGTATGTACATGGAGGACAACCGGGGGCTGTACGTAAACGTCGGCATGGGATTCGTAGGTCTGCCTTTCCGCTTCGGAGCATGGCCGGAGATTACCGTGATAACACTGGATAAATGAAAAAATACTGGCAAATACTGAAGAAGTACAAAATAAGCCTGCTGGCATGCCCGTTGCTGGTACTCGTGTCGGTGATGTGCGAAACCGTTCAGCCGATGTACATGGCGGATATTATAGACAACGGAGTGATGCAAAGAGACCTCTCCGTCATCACTGCCGTGGGCGGAAAGATGATACTGATCTCCATTGTCGGACTGATTTTCAGCATTGCCAATGTCTACGTATCTTCCCATGCATCCATTGGTTTCGGAACCGATCTGCGCACCGGCCTTTTCGGCAAGATACAGCAACTCTCTTTCTTCGACATCGACCGGTTCAGTACGGCTTCGCTTATTACCCGCCTGACCAGTGACATCAGCCGCATCCAGCAAGTCATCATGATGTCGATGCGCCTGATGCTGCGCTCTCCGCTGATGCTTGTCATGGCGGTGTTTTTCGTTGTACGCATCAATCTCGAACTGGCGGGTGTCCTGCTGGCTGCCATCCCTATATTGGGTTTCAGCGTATTCTTTATTCTCCGGAAAGGTTTCCCCTTCTTCCTGAAGGTTCAGCAGAAGGTGGATCAACTGAATGAGGTGGTACGCGAAAACCTGATTAACATCCGGGTGGTAAAGTCATTTGTACGAGAGGACTTCGAAGCACATAAGTTCAAAGACAAGAGCGAAAGCCTGCGTGATACGGTGATTCATGCTTCCAACATCATTGTCTCCATCTTTCCGGTAATGCAACTGGTGATGAACCTGTCTATCATCGCTATCCTCTGGATGGGAGGCCACAAGGTGATGACCGGAGAGCTGAAGGTAGGCGAACTGATATCGTTTGTCAACTACCTGGGACAGGTGTTGATGTCATTAATGATGCTTTCCATGATCATCATGTCTTATGCCCGTGCTTCTGCCTCGTCGAAACGTATTTTAGAGGTACTGGACACACAACCTTCGCTGACCGACACACCCGAAGGCATGCGGAGCACCCGAGAGATTGAAAAAGGAGAGATCGCCTTCGAGAAGGTCAGCTTCCGTTATGGCGGCGGAGAGACGGACGTATTACGAAACATCAGTTTCCACATCCGCCCGGGCGAGACAGTGGCCATAGCAGGTGCTACCGGATCGGCAAAAAGTTCACTCGTGCAACTGATCCCCCGCCTCTATGATGTCAGCGCCGGAGAAATACGCATTGACGGCATCCCTGTACAAGACTATAACCTGCGCGAACTCCATGCCCGCATCGGAATGGTGCTGCAAAAGAACGAACTCTTTACGGGAACCATCGCCGAAAACCTTCGCTGGGGAAAACCGGATGCCACGCAAGAAGAACTCGAAGTGGCAGCCCGTGCCGCCGAAGCCCATGAGTTCATCTGCTCGTTGCCTGCCGGATACGACACACTGCTGGGACGGGGTGGAATCAACCTTTCCGGCGGACAGAAGCAACGCATCTGCATCGCCAGGGCCTTGCTGCGTAAACCCAAGATATTGATACTGGACGACAGTACCAGTGCCGTAGACTCTGAAACGGAACTCCGTATCCGGAACAACCTGAATGCCTGGCTGCGGGATACCACGGTGCTTATCATCACCCAACGCATATACACCATGCAATCGGCCAACCGGGTCATTCTGCTGGACGACGGGGAGATAGAATCCATCGGCACCCCGGAAGAGTTGTTGGAACGGTCGGAAATGTATCGGGAAATATATTACTCACAGCAAATCGTTATCTGACCATGGCACACGGAGATCATCTGAAATACAGCGGAAAGCCTAAGGCGGGAAAGAAAACATTTCTACGCCTGATATCGTACGTGGCCTGTGACCGGCGGTTACTGATTGTGATCGGTGTGCTGATCGTGATCAGCATTGCAGCCAACCTCACCGGATCGTACATGCTTCGCCCGATTATCAACGACTACATCCTGCCGGGCGACTTTCAGGGACTGGTGCGCATCCTGCTGTTCCTGGCAGCTATCTACCTGACAGGAGTAGCGGCTACTTACATCGAATATATCCTGCTGAACAAGATAGGACAACGCACCGTGACCCGGATGCGTGAGGAACTGTTCGGCAAGATGGAGCGTCTACCTGTCAGATACTTCGACACCCATCAGCACGGTGATGTCATGAGCCGGTACACCAACGATATTGACCGCATCAGTGACGCATTGACCGACAGCCTGTCCGATATGCTGTCCAGTGCACTGACGGTTATCGGTATTTTCTGCCTGATGATCTTTATCAGCCCGATACTGACAGCGGTAACGCTGATTACTGTCCCCCTGATGTTCCTCAGTGCCAAAGGCATTGTGAAACGGAGCCGGAAATACTTCAAAGCGCAGCAGGAAGCACTGGGAATGATGAACGGCTATGCGGAAGAAATGACCAGCGGACAGAAAGTGGTGAAAGTATTCGGACACGAACAGAAGGTGGAAACAGACTTCGGGATACTGAACCAAAGCCTGAAGGACAAATCGTTGAAAGCACAATTCTACTCGGGGCTAATGATGCCTGTCATGCAAAACCTCAATACGCTGAACTATGTGATCATCACCATTGTGGGGGCTTTACTGGCCATCTTCCGCGGATTCGACGTAGGCGGACTGGCAGCTTTCCTGCAATATTCACGGCAGTTCGGCCGCCCGATCAATGAACTGGCAAGCCTTTACAACAGCATACAGGCTGCCATAGCCGGAGCCGAACGTATCTTCGAAATCATAGATGAAGCGCCCGAGAAAGCGGATGTTCCGGAAGCCGTCACACTGAAAAATATAAAAGGAGACGTAGCCCTGAAGAATGTGTATTTCGGCTACCGTCCGGAGAAAACCATCTTGAAAGGAGTGTCCCTGCATGCACCGGCAGGAAAGAAAATAGCCCTGGTAGGCGCCACCGGAGCCGGAAAGACAACGATATTAAACCTGCTTCCCCGCTTTTTCGATATTCAGTCGGGAGAGATCACCATCGACAATCACCCGATCGACCGGATCGAGCGCAACAGCCTTCGCCGTTCAATGGCTATCGTGTTACAGGACACCCATCTCTTCACAGGTACGGTACGGGAGAACATCCGCTTCGGACGCCTCAGTGCGACGGATGACGAGGTAGTGGCAGCCGCCCGCCTGACCGCTGCCCATTCGTTCATCAAACGCTTGCCGCAAGGGTACGATACTTTGCTCGAAAACGACGGAGCCAACCTGAGCCAAGGGCAACGGCAGCTATTGAACATTGCCCGTGCCGCAGTGGCCGATCCGGCCATCCTGTTGCTGGACGAAGCAACGAGCAACATAGATACACGCAGTGAAATCTTGATCCAGCGGGGATTGGACCAGTTGATGCAGGGACGCACCAGCCTGATCATCGCCCACCGCCTGTCTACGATCCGCAATGCAGATACCATCCTGGTACTGGAGCACGGAGAAATCATCGAGCAAGGCAGTCATCAGGAATTACTTGCATTGAAGGGAAAATATTATTCGCTGAATGAAGAGCAATTCAAATAAACGGACTACCACAGAAACCGCCCCGGGGATGGAGCAACCGTAATCCCGATTCGGAAGAGGTATCAGATAGAAAGTGATTGATGCAAACAGCGATACATTAAGAAAGCAAATACCCGGTTTCACAAACAGCACCTTTCGATAAAAGCAGTAAACCGGAGAGGGAAAGTCCCCAAAAGTGGGGTTACGGAGGTGAAGAACCGGGATTGAACAGGTGAAGAACCGGGATTTTTCACAAAAGAAGCAAGCATTTCAGGAAAAAGAAGTAAGCATTTGGTCCGAAAGAAGTAAGCATTTCCCCAATATGCTTACTTCTTTTTCAAATATCTCCTATTGTTTTTGTCCATCAGGTCTATTGTCCTGTTTTTCTCCCCTGATTCTTGCGTTTTCCGTTCCGGTTGTGAAGTGTCCGAAGCACTTAAAGGAACAACAGAAAGACACGGCTTTCCTTCAAGGAAATACTTCAGCGAAGCAATCGCACCTATCTTGTGACATTCTATCAGAAAGCGAGCGGAATCACCGTCCATAAGACAAACCCATAACTCCCTACAGAACGATTTTTCCATTCGGACCGCACTCCGCCCCGAAAAAACGCAGCCTGACGATTTCCAATTATCAATTTGTCAAAGTGATAGCACTCTTCCCATTCGCCGCACGATGGAGTTGCACTTGCACGGCAATGCGCTCACTCATCTCCTGTACATGGGAAATGACTCCGATCTTCCGTCCCTGCATCTGCAATTGCTCGAGAGCTTCCATCACCGTGCGCAAACTGTCGGCATCGAGCGAACCGAAACCTTCATCGATGAAAAGTGACTCCACTTTCAGGTTATTGCTCGAAAGAGACGACAGGCCGAGAGCCAACGCCAGGGAGATCAGAAAAGATTCTCCGCCGGAAAGAGAATAGACGGTACGCACCTCGTCACACATATCGCAGTCGATCACTTGCAGGGCGAGCGTTCCCGGCACCTGCTGCAACCGGTAACGTTTCGATAGATAAGACAGGTGCTTGTTGGCATGCATCAGCAACAGATTCAACGTATAGCTTTGGGCAATCACCTTGAACTTTGTCCCGTCCGCACTGCCAATCAGTTTATTGAGTTTTCCCCATCGGTTGGCTGTCTCCTGTTTTTCGGTCAGTTCCTGCTCCAGTTGCTTCAGCTTCTTCCGGTTTTGCTCCTGTTGCAAAAGACGTGCTTCGACGGTCGACAGACGCCGTTCGATCTCCTGATTGGTGGCTTGCTGGCGGGCGATCGTCTCCGGCAAATGTTCCGGATCGGCTATCTGTTCTTTCCGGAGCATCAATTCGTCGATGGAGCTGTTCAGTTGCCTGATCTCTCCCTGCATACCGGAAATACGCGACTGGACTTCTTCTCCCTCCTTGCGCACCTGTTCCACGGAATCGTTTAATTGTTTCTCTTTTTTCCGAATAGCGGCTTCCGCATCCTCAACAGATTTGCCTTTCAACAAAGGAGCCCGTTCCTGACGGAGAGTTATCAATTGTTCACTGACCACTCGGAACTGCTCCCGAGCAGTCGTTTCCGCCGTTTTCAGTAGTTCAAATTGCTCTTTAGCAGCCAGAACTTGCTGCATCAACAGATGGCAACGGGCCACCCCTTCGCGCAAAGCCTCACAAGCCGAGCGAGCCGTCCTGATCTGCCCCTCATGCTGTTGCCATTCCTTGTAGAGCTGATGGTATTGGTGCATTTTCTCCGCGAGCAGATTTAGCTTCCCTTGCACGGTATGCAATTGTTTCTCAAAATAGTCCGGATTTTGCTCCTCTTCAGACGAAGGACGTTTCTGCTCAGCCTCTTGGAGGAACGCCTGCAACTGTACGGTTATCTCTCCGGACAATTCCGACAGATGAAGCAAATCCTGTTTCAAGGCAATATTCCGGTTATTTAGTTGCTGATACTCAGCAGATGCGGTTTGATATTCCTGTTCGATGTTCTGATACAGACTATGGACTACCTGTTCCTCATTCCTATAAGGATGGTCAGTGCCCCCACATACCGGACACGGTTCATTCTCACGCAAATTCAGCCGCAAGGTCCGAACGTCTTTCCCCATCGCGATACGGGCATTCTCAAAAAGGCGTTGCAGCACTTTCAGTTCAGCCTCCTTCTCTGACAACCGGGTGGTCAGAAAGGTTATCTCTTTCCGCATCTGTTCTTGTTTGTGCCCCATCTCTTCCTGTTGTGCTTTCAGACGTTCGGCCTCTGTCCCCGCTTTTCTCCATTCCAACATCTGCTGGCGGGCATTCTGCAAACGGGTTTGTTCCTGCATCCATCGGGCTTGCTCGTCAGTCACCGCTTCAATCCCAAAAGCATTCAGACGGTTCACACGCGCTTCGTTCTTTTCCTGAAGAATGGCAAGTTGGTCTTCCTGCTCTTTCAGCCTGTTCCGGACAGATTCAAGAAATAGCCCGGTCTCTTCCGTAACCGGTAGCTCGATCTCTCCCGTCAGATTCTTCAACGAATGGCAGGAAGTATGCAGGGCTCCCTGCACAGATTGCAATTTATTGGCTTGTGCATTCGCTGCCTTTTCAGCACCTTGCAGTATCTCCTCTACCTGCTTAGATTGGCTGACCAGTGATTGGATCTGAACATCCAGTTCACGTGCCCGGCTAAGATCGGGTTGCACAGCTTCACACTGTCCCCTGAAGCGAATGAGAGAGTCGGACTGGCGTGTATATTCTTCCCGGAGCTTCTTACTTTTTTCTTCATCCAGCCGCATATCCTGCACTTTCTTATCACGCTGCTCCTGCTGCAACTTCAAAGTATGCAGCACCGATAGCTGTGCATTCAGGTCTATCAATGCTTTGCTTCCCTGTTCACGAAGGTTGGTCAGACTCTCTTTTTCGGTCCGTAGAAGAGTGATTTCCTCTTCGGAAAGCAGTTCGATCAGAGTGGCATTGCTCTTCAGCTGATTCAGTTCTGCATCGGCTGTTTTGCTACGCAGATAGATTTCACTGGAAATACGGGAGTATATCTCCGTTCCGGTCAGCTTCTCGAGCAACTCGGCTTTGGCAGACTCACGGGATTTCAAGAAAGTAGCGAAGTCATTCTGGGCAAGCAGCACCGTACGGGTAAACTGTTCGTAAGTCAAACCGACCAAAGTCACCAATTGTGCCAACAACTCTTTCCTCGTTCCCTGTAGTTCCTGATTGGCAGTCAGATCGGTCACTTGTATCGTCTGCGACCGCAAAGCACCGTTAGCCCGGCTTCCTGTCCGGCGTACCGACCAACGAGAACGATAACAGTGTCCGGATGCTCCTAAAAAATCAACTTCGGCAAATCCCTCTCCCGTCCCTCTGCGAAGGATATTCTTCACATCGGCCTGATTCACCCGACTCTCACCGATATCTGACATATAAAGACTCTCGACCGAAGCGGAGAAGCGGGGTGTCTTATCATACAGCGCCAGACAGAGCGCATCCAGTATCGTAGATTTTCCGGCTCCTGTAGGTCCGGATATCGCAAAAATCCCGGCAGAGCGTAAAGGCTCGGCTTGGAAATCAATTTCAAAAGTTCCTTCAATGGAAGCCAGATTTTTTAATCGTATGGTTAGTATCTTCATGGTTATTCGGTTTGCTTTCACCACAGATTACACGGATTAACACAGATCACTACAGGATTCACACAGATCTTTTAATCTTTACTATCAACGAGATCATCTATTAATCTGTGTGAATCTGTGTAATCTGTGGTGAATTCCTGTGTAATCTGTGGTGAATTCCTATTTGATTCATTCTAAATTGATGGTCCGGCAAGCCTCCTGGAACAAATTTACCAGTTCTTCCGGCATCTCCGCCTGGTAACTATTCTCAAAGGTTGCTTTCACAATCTGTAAGGGATTCATCTCCTGCAATCCGGCGGTCAGGGTTTCTTCTTCCACGCTCCCCTCTGCCGCCTGCCGATAGAAAGAAACGATACGGGCCAGCCGGACCGGCTTGCCTTCCAGTATTTCTTCCACTTGCTGCCGCAACATCGGCTCCGGTTCGCTTAGTTTCACCTTGACTTCCAGATAGGGCATCGGTTCATCTTCCGGTAGTTCCAGCCCACGCAATTCATCCAGCACCTCGTCCGGAGCCGCAGCTTCTGTGGCAGGGATACTTAGCAAACGCACTAACGGAGTATATTCAAGTTTCTCTATCTCAACCGCCCAACCTTCATCCAGGGTCACTTTTACCACTCCGTGGTGATAATGCTTCTCGGCAAACGACATAGGTAAGGGACTGCCGGCATAACGGATATTCTCCCTGCCCGATACGCGCTGAGCCTTGTGGATATGCCCTAAAGCCGTATAAACAATCTGTTCGGGAAAAGACTCGGGCGATACACTCTCCAGACCACCGATGATGATGCGCTCACTATGATCTTTCTCGGCAATCTCCGAACCGGTTGCCAGCAGGTGTCCGACAGCCACCAATGCCTGTCCGTCAGTCCGCTTCTTCAACGCATATTTCAACAAACGGGCATACAGTTCCTTCACCCCTTCCGCATACGGATTGCCTTCAGTCTCTACCACCGGATAGTCTCCCTGTCGCAAGAAAGGTACCGCCAGGCATAGGGCTTCTACCTCCCCCGCCGCATTCTTCAATTCTACCAGTAAATGCTCATAATCTATTTTGCCATTCTGTTTACGGACAATTCCTTTAATCTCCGTACGCATCTCCTGCAACAAAGGCAGAGGAGATTCCAGCCGGGCAGCCGAATCGTGATTGCCGGCCACAACAACCAACTGCAATCGCGGATTCTCAGTCGTCACCCTGTGAATGAAACGATAGAACATCCGCTGGGAAGCAGCAGACGGATTGGAAACATCAAAGACATCTCCGGCAACAATCAGTACATCAATCTTGTTCTTAGTGAGGACACCGGCCAGCCAGTCCAGAAAATGTTCGTGTTCCTGCGTGCGGTCATACCCGAAAAAGGTTTGTCCCAAATGCCAATCGGCTGTATGTAGTATACGTATCATGCTATTGAAATTTGAAACAAAGTTAGCAATTATTCAGGACAGCAATATTATTTTGTTTATTTTTGCACAAGCTAAAACCAAAATCATTATGAAGATACTATACTATATTTATCAAATCTGCATTGCATTGCCCATTTTGTTAGTATTGACTATCCTCACGGCGGTTGTCACAATCGTTGGTTCATTGCTGGGAGGAGCCCACATCTGGGGATATTATCCGGGGAAAATATGGTCACAACTGATCTGCCTTTTTCTGTTGATCCCGGTCAAAGTGCATGGGCGCGAAAAGCTACATGAAAGAACTTCTTACATCTTTGTCCCCAATCATCAGGGCTCATTCGATATCTTTCTGATTTATGGTTTTCTGGGACGTAACTTTAAATGGATGATGAAAAAAAGCCTTCGCAAAATTCCTTTCGTCGGAAAAGCATGCGAAAGCGCAGGACATATCTTTGTAGATCGCTCGGGACCGAAAAAGGTACTTGAAACCATTCGTCAAGCCAAAGACTCCCTGAAGGACGGAGTATCATTAGTGGTCTTCCCGGAAGGAGCCCGTTCTTTCACCGGACACATGGGATATTTTAAAAAAGGAGCTTTTCAATTGGCAGATGACTTACAGCTTGCCGTAGTTCCCGTAACCATAGACGGCTCTTTCGAAATCCTGCCACGCACCGGCAAATGGATTCACCGTCATCGCATGATTCTGACCATTCATGATCCCATCCCTCCCAAAGGACAAGGAGCAGATAATATGAAAGCTACTATGGCCGAGGCTTACACAGCTGTAGAAAGTGCACTTCCCGATAAATTCAAAGGAATGGTGAAGAACGAAGATCAGGATCGATAGACGTTCTTAAATAGAAAAAACACTGGTAAAAAATGAACGATGAACAAGCTGCATTGACTATCGCACAGCTTGTTCATCGTTCATCTTTTAAGAGCCCATTGCTCAAAGCATTCACTATTTAAAAGGTATTCAACGCTTACCAACCCTCTTCTTCAACACGAATACCGGGAGGAAGAAAAAGATTCCGATGATAGACATCACCAATCCTCCGATAGTTCCTGCCGCTAATGGGAACCAGAATGCCTCCTTATCCGTACCGACCATAAAGGGAATAAAACCAAGGATGGTGGAAACCACCGTCAGGAAGATAGGAAGGATTTTTGCATTCCAGGCTTTGGTATAAGCTCTCAAAGCCGACATTCGGGGATGACGCCTCCGGATAGCATTGTATTCGTTGAGGATATAGATACTGGCGTTCACCGTAATACCACATAGCAAAACGAACGAAGCAAAGCCACCTTGGTCAAAGTTCAGCTTAAACCAATAGAACGTCAGGAATACCCCGATATACGACACGGGAATGATAAATATGATGGCCAAAGGCTGCTTCAAAGAGTTGAACAGAATACTGGTAGTAAAGAAGATAATGGCAATCACTACCAGCAAAAGCAAGTATTGCTTATTATCCTTTTTTCCCCAACCCCAGCTCTCTCTCTCCGACTGAGCCGTATACCCCATCGGCAACTCTTTATTGAATTCTTCCAGATCCCGCTTCAGGATTTTGTTTCCCTGCTCGCCCGAACCGATATATTCGTATTGCAGGCATAGCCTGTACTGCTGGTTCTCCTTGGCAACCTGTTGGGGCATCTGCCCTTTTTCCATAGTGGCCAGTTCAGACAGCTTATACTGTTTATCGTCTGTTCCATACGGAAAATATTGCATGGCCCAGATATCATATTCCTGAGACTGCTTGGAAGAAAGCTTTATCTTTTCCGAACCATTTTCCGCCACTACCGAGCCGATCTCCATATTCTTACCATATATCGGCCGGATGGTGGAGAACAGAATATTGGCATTGATATTCTCCTGCGCCATACGTTCACGGTTCAGATTAAAATAGAACTCCTGATAATCGTCTTTCCAATAAGAGAAATACGAATTGATGATGACCTCCTTGATCCGTCGGTGGGTCAGCAACTTGGCTTTCAACTTTTCAGCCCACTCGTACAGTTCATCATAATTGTATCCGTACATCTTCACCTGAAACGAACCGGCTCCCTCACGAACATCATTACTGAACCCCTGATCCTGCAAGCCGTATACACCCCAGCTACCTCCACCCAGTTGCAGGGCCTTACTGATAATGTTGGCTTTCAGTGTATAGGGGAAACCGCTATTCTGATGCTCTTTGGTAAAATAGATATTGATATTACCCCGACGGGCATTGTATACCGAGGTCTGGAACTGCTTAATTTCTTTAAACTGGCTCAGATAGATTTCCATCTTCTTGATCAGTTCGTTCATCTGCTCCAACGTACTGCCGTTCGGAAGATTGGCATATACATACAACACGACTTCTTCGTTCCGGGTAAAATAGCTGCCGTTGTATACCTTCTGGATAAACAGGCGCAAACTACCTCCCAATGCTTTGTCGACTATCGGCTTGATCTTCTCTTTGTAAGTGGACGATCCCAAGGTTTTGTTGTACCACTCCGTGGCACGTCCTTCACCCTCCACTTTATCCGGAAGCATAAACACCGGAAGTCCGAACAATAGTATCAACAAGATGCAGACAGCCACACGCCAACGACACAATTTACGTATCATCCAGCCATAGAAGCGGGTAAAGTAAACCGTTATTCTTCGCGGAAGAGAGGCCCGGAGAAGGAAGAAGCGGGATTGGGTCCGACGGCGTTTCCTCTTTTTCAACCCGATCTTTTCGATCAGGGCAGGTACGAAGAACAGAGCGACAAACAAGGATACGGCGAGGTTGATAATCACCACGGCTGCAAAGTCCTGCAAGTTCAACCGTATCTTCTCGTCAAGGAAGAAGATGATCACCAAAGCTCCCATTGTAGTCAGAGTAGCGGCCAGGATAGACATAAAGGCTTTCAGGTTACGCCGGTGCAGGATATGGTCGGTCATCACAATCGTATTGTCTATCACCAGATTGAGCGAAACCGTAATACCGGCCAGCGAATAGAGCTGCATCTCCAACCCCAAAAGATAATAGAAAATGACTGCTACCGCAATATTGATGCTCAGGCTGACTACAATCAAGAATAGGTAACGCGGATTCAGAGTGATAATCAGCACAAAGAACAGCAAGATCAGAACCGTAAGGCCGGTACGCAGATAAATCTTGTTCAATTCTTCGTGAATAAATTCCGTCGCATCATAACTGGTGTGAATTTCATATCCGGCAGGCAACACCTTTTGTATGGCCTCCATCTCTTCTTTCACTTGTTTGCTCAATTGCAATTGATTGGCAGTTTCTTCTGCTGTTATCGACAGATAAATGGAGTTAAGTCCATTGATGCGATAATAGCTTTGGGGGGCCTCTTCCATGTGGGACACAGTTACAAGCTCGTCCAGACTGATCAATTTACCTTCGGCACTCTTCACCCGGATACGGGATGCATCAAAACCCTCATCTTTTGTTTCAGGCATCAGCGCCAACCGGATCCACTCTTTACCCCCTGTAGATGATTCGACATTATAGGTACCAAGGAACTCTTTCAGATAATAGCGGCTGACAGCCTGCTGGATATCACTCAAAGTAATTCCCAATCGTCTCAGTTGTTCGCTATCATACTCCAAGACCCACTCCATGGGAGTAGCTCCGCTCAGGTCTATCTTATAGATGCCCTGAATCTGTGCCAGTCTTGTTTTGATATGCTCATCGGCATATTGCTGAATCAAGATAGGAGTAGAAGGAGCGTTGAGTGTAAACGACATAAAAGGGCGGGAAGCATTCTCGTCCGGGCGCTTCATCCTGATATAAGGATAGCTCACTCCATCGGGAAGCTGCGGCCAGGTCTGCCGGATAATGGTAGAAGCCTCAAAACGTACCGCATCTATATCCGCATACTTATCCAATTCAATGGTGATGCTTCCCGAACCATTATCGGAGGTAGAATAGATATTCTTTATGCCCTTGATACGTGCCAACATAGCCTCCAGTTTACTGGTAGCCTCTATTTCCACCACCCTCGACGAAGTACCGGGCATACTGAACTGCACCGTAAAACCGGGCAGGGTTCTCGAAGGGTTCAGCTTTACGGGAAGCAGGGGGATTAAGGCCAGACCGATCAACGCCACGCATATAAAGGCGACAATCAGCGTAAAAGAAGAGGCTTTCGTCTGCGTTTTTATTTTAGAAGGATTATCCATCGTTTCAATGTTAGTTAGCACTATCGCACCAATTGTCCTCCCGCATAGTCAAACTTGTCAGTCAGCGAGATTCCGGTAGCAAAGTCATGTAACGTCAGTTTACGTATCTTATAATAGTTCAGCCAATAGTTTTGCAAGGCTGAAATGTAATTCTGTTGTGCCTCTTGCTGACGGTTCAGAGACAGGGTCAGGCTGTTGATATCTGCTTTCCCGATGATAAACCGCTGACGAGTCTCGTTATAGGCCAGGATAGAGAGGTCTAGTGCTTCTTCGGCACTGGTGATCATATTCTGTTGAATATTGAAATCGTTCACAGTCATGATCACTTCTTCGTCCAGGCTGATTTCATCCTGGCGGGCAGAAGTTTTCACCACATTCAGGTTATTGCGGGCCATGTTATATTTACCTTTCCTTACCCCCCAGTCAACCAACGGAATACTGACACTGACCGATACCAAGTCCTGCTGCATGGGTTTGTGGTACACATCTCCAAAATTATCAGCCACCTGGTTGAAACCGATACTGGCATTCACGCTCGCATTGAAACGCGACTCTTTTTTCGTCTTGTCCACATTGCGTTCGGCTTCCAGTACGTTCTGCTTTAACCCCAGTAACTGAGGATTGTTTTCATGTGCCATCTGCAATGCCTTGTCCACCGGTATCACCAATTCCTGAGGCCGGACAGGCAAGTCGATATCAATAACCGTATTCTTATCCAGGTTCAGGAATGAAACCAGTGAAAACATGGCGCGTTTCAGGGCACTAGCCTTGTTCTGCAACGTATTGCGTGCATTCACCACATCCAACTTCAGTGTCAATAAGTCGGCTTTCGAGATGGCTGCTATCTTCTGGCGTTGCACTCCGATGCTATAAAGCGTATCCGAAGAAACCATATTCTCCTTGGCCAGGTTATACTCGGCCTGCGCCATAGCCAGGTTAAAGAAATACGTAGTGGCCTGCACGGATACGGCTTCCACATTATACACAAACTCTTTCTTTACTTTTTCATATTTCAAGGGTTCAATCTTTCTCTCCCACTTGAACGAATTATATCCGACCAGGCTCTGTGAATATCCCAACCGGATAGGTACACTGGTAAACTGCGTTGTCTTGTTCCCACCAAAACTACGCATATATCCCAATTGCGATTGCAGGTAGAAAGTACCGCCGGTCAAATCGAAGTTCTGCTGGATAGCCAGATTACCCGATGCATAGAACGACTGTTGGCTACGATAAACATCCAAGTCCTTTTCCGAATCGTATCGCTTGGTGATATCCCGGTTATACTCGGCAGGAGTCATATTCAAAGTAAGGCTCGGCAGGCGATTGGCCTTGTAAGTCCGATACTCCCAGTAACCGGAAAGATACATATTCTGCGTACGGAATGCCTCCAGTGAACTGTCATTGGCCAATTGTATCGTCTTCTGCAAATCGAGTTTTATATGATCCTGAGCCTTCGCTACAGAAGCCCCAAACAGCAAGGCTGCTATTACTATATAATATCTTTTCTTCATATCTATCGTTTTTCTTTATTTCTATAAATAAACCAATACAACAAAGGGATGATGAACAAACTCACCAGGGTACCGATTGTCATAGTACCTATCATGGCTATGGACAGCGGTTTCTGAAGTTCGGAACCAAGGTCGAACGAAAACAGCAACGGTACCATTGCAAAAATAGTGGTCAACGATGTCATGATAATCGGTCGTAATCTTCTTCGTCCAGCTTCATGAATGGCCTCCAGTAATGGTACTCCCTCCTTACGCAATTCGTTGATGGCATCCAGCTTCAGGATGGAGTCATTGATCACAATACCGCAAGTCACAATCAATCCGATGGCCGACATCAGGTTCAATGTATGTCCGCACACCCAAAGCAATACCAATGCAAACGCCACGTCAATCGGTATTTCCATCAACACCAGCAAAGGCTGCATGAAACTCTCGAACTGAGCCGCCAAAATGAAATACATCAGCAAAAGGGAGATGAACAGAATGACCACCAGTTCGTCCAGCATCTTCTGATTGGAAAAGAAGCTTCCCGAAAAGGCGATGTCCCAATCTCCTGTCTCGCTAGATGTTTCTTTAACCTGGGTCATCAACTTCTCCGCATTCTCCACTCCATAGAATTTATAAGGAATATACTCCCCATTTCTTCCGGCTGTAATACTCTTCAAATCTTCTGCGGGAGTTACTTTTATCAGCTCCCGTAAGGGAATAAAGTTCACCTCTCCCGTCTTGCTGTCCGGTTGTGTCTGAATCAAGGTTTCCTGTAAAACCTGGTTAACCGTCTTTTCGTCTCCTGCAATGCTGATAGGCAGATATTGCTGATAAGAGTGTAACATAGCTACACTGTTTTCCTTGAAAGCAGTTCTCAGCACACGATACAACTCGTTATAAGAGATTTGATACAACAATAGCTTTTCCTGATTAATACTGAGGTTCAATTGGTTTTCGAAAGCAATACCTGTAGGAGGTATTCCTGTCTTCTGACCGAATGTTTGCTCCAATCCACGCAAAGTACCGGGGCCGGGTGCCCTGTCCTTATTGCGGGCATATAATTCGGCCACAATATCAGCCTCACCGGTCACAAACAGTTTCTCAAAAACTGTTTCAGGAGGAGAGAATGAAATCACAGCCAAAGGATAACGTTCTTTCAGCTTCTGATAAATTTGTTCCTGTAACGGAGCAATCTCTTTCGAGGTTTCGGTCTTAAAATAAAGTTCCGCCTCCGATGAAGACAACTCTTGTTCCCGGTTCAAGATGTAATCCTGCAATCCGATGGACGCTGTCTGCTCCACAGATGCTCCCTGCAACTCACGGAACAATTCGTCGACCCGGCGTTGATTCTCGTCCACATGAATGTTTTCGTTCCATTCAATACGGGTAATCAATTCATTTTCGTCGATATCCGGCATTCTTTCTTTATCGATAAAGTAGAAAAAGAAGATACATAACGGAAAAGAGATGGCACAGAACAATACACTCAACGTCTTATGACTGAATACCCAGTCGACACCCTTATCGTAGAAGCGGTCTAGAGTATGTTCTTTCAAAGGATTATTAATTTTCAGCCTCAACCACTTCGGACCACCTTTGATCCCGGTACGATAGACCAACATATACAGAACAGGAAGCAACATGATACCGGTGAAATAAGAGACCATCAATCCTACCGTAACGGCAAAAGCCTGATCGTAGAAGATAGCACCCGCGATACCACTCATAAATACCAAAGGTACAAATACGGCAATCGTCGTAAACGAAGAACTCAGCATAGGAGTCACCACCTCACTTGTTCCCGCCACGCAGGCTCTCCGCAACGAATAACCCTTTTCCCTGTATTGCGATATATTTTCCGTTACGATAATCGAACTGTCGATCATCATACCCAGTGCCAGGATCAGTCCGGACAGGGAGATGATATTGAGAGACATTTTACACAGGTAGAAAAACAAGAAACTGATGACAATAGACACCACCATACTCAGCCCAATAATGAATGGAGATTTGACATCTCCCAAGAAGAGTACGGCAACGATACAAATGAAAACAAAACCGAGTGAGAGATTCTGCTGAAGATTGGATATTGTATAGTCCAGCAGTTCGGTTTGATTACGACTCACACTAAACTCGATATCCGGATAGATCTTTTTGAAATAATCCATTGTTTCCGACAGAGCATCTTTCATATTGTCCATGTTTTCGTCGGCCTGCTTAATGATGGCAAGCGTCACGGCCCTTTTACCGTTCGACACAGATACTCCTTTTTCTTTGACCGGTACTATCGCTATCCGGCAAAATTCTTTCAACTGTATGATGCGATCTCCCTTACGGATATATATATTCTCCACATCTTCCGCAGTACGGAGCAGAGTTGAGAACTTGATGTTATATTCATAGTATCCATCCCGTACGGTCATGCTTCCCGGCTCTACATTGTTTTGCGCCAGAGCCGTCTCAATATCTTCAATAGATAATTCAAGCATAGCCAGTTTATCCATATCGGGTACAATCTGCAATTGTCTTTCCAGCAAACCGGTAACGTCTACCATTGCCACTTCCGGCAACTGTTCGATACGGCGTTTGATTACCGATTCTGAAAATTCACATAAATTCAGGAAAGCCTGCTGATCCGTCTCTTCATAAGCACTGTCTGTCTTTAAAGTCAGATTCAGATAGAATACCGGAATATCGGTAGCACTTGCCTTGATCACCTTCGGACGATCGGTATCTTTAGGCAAATAGTTCATAGCTGCGTCAATCTTTTCGTTAACTTCTATGAATGCCAGGTCCGTATTGGTACCAAAATCAAAACTAAGCCGGATAATACCCGCACCGTCACGCGTTTCACTGGTCATGTCTTTTAGGGCAGCCACCTGAATCAATTGCTGACGGACAGGCTTCACGACTGTGTTTTCCAATTCACGTGCCGAGGTATTTTTAGCTGATACCTGTACGGTAATCTCCGGGATGGAGATATCCGGCAACAGCGATACCGGTAATGTGAAGTACGTCACCAACCCCACTATGAAGCAAGCCGTAAAAGCCATCAATACGGCAATGGGACGTTGTATCAGGAATTTAATCATAATTGTTCTGTGTTAGTGATTCATCCTTATTCAATGATTGTGACCGGAGCTTCGTGTGCCAGGTTAATGTTTCCGCTTACGATGACCGTATCTCCTTCTGTCAGTCCGTCGGCCACACTATAACTGTCTGCATTTTCCAAAGCGGTATGAATATAGTTCCATTGGGCCATCTTCCCATCTTTCAGGGTAAATACAACCTGCTTGCCCGAACGAAGTACGACTGCGCTTTTCGGAATCACCAACTGCTCTCCCAACGAACGATGTACACTGACACGTACATTCATCCCGCTAAACAGCTTACCGGCCCCGTTCACCCGGGCTTTCACCTTCACCATTCCTTTATCATCTACCAAAGGGTTGATTTCCGAAATACTTCCTTCGTGTACTGTTGCGGCATCCGAATAGGGCTTGATCACTACCTTATCTCCATTCTTTATTAATGGCAACTCACTTTCAAGTACAGTAAAATCTACTTCCATCCCCTGCATATCGATCACCGTACAGAATACATCCGAAGTACTGGCCAGATTGTAGGGTTTCGAAAACAGGTTAGCAACTACTCCGTCAAAAGGTGCGGTCAAAGTAGCGTGCTCTGCATTGTATTTCGACATTTCATATTGTGATTTGCTCTGATCATAACCACTCTTCACCTTTGCCAGCTTCATTGTCTCTTCGGGTACCTGACTAATGTCGTCTGCCGGATAGCCCTGACTGATAAGTACATCCCTCAATTCCAATTCCGACTTTTTTAAAGCGTCTTCCGATTGCGACAACTGGTTGTCAAGTTTGAATTTGTCCAACTCCGCCAACTTCTGCCCCTTTCGTACCCGGTCTCCGTTCTTTACCCAAATATGGGCTATCACTTCACCACTTTCAAATCTCAGGTCAGCCATTCCCCGGGCAGAAATTTTTCCATTACTCACCAATTCATGATTGAATATCTGCTTTTTGAGTGTCATGACAGACACCTCGTTTTTCGTGTCGGGCAACACGGTTTCCACTCCTTTTTCAGAAGCACTCTCTTTCTTCTCACCGGAACAAGCTGTCAGCATTGTCAATGCCAGACAAAGCGTATAGAAGGGATACTGGTTTTTCATAATGTTATTAAACTTTTTCTCTATTAATTATGATTGCAAATATAGTTGGTTACTTTCTAAAACTCAAAATAAATGGTGGACTAATTCCGGATAACACAGAAGCTTAAATCCATTAATTATTAGCAATTTACGATTTTTACGTTACTTACATAGGTGGACAAAAAACTTTTCTTCCAATTAATCCGTCAAGATTCGGATAGGAAAACTGCATTTCATTCCCGAATCTTATTTATAGTTCATTTATTCTGTTTATCATAGCAAATTCTATTTATTTGATGTCTTATTTCCAAGACATATATATATGATGTATTTCATATTATTAGCATACAGTCACAAATATAATTGCTAATCTTCAGAAACGCAAAAGAAATTGTATACTTTTTCTTGCATTTAAAACATATTAATCATTTACATTTCTGTTATTTACGATTTTTTCGTTACTTACATCTATAACTAACTTCCTTATTTCATCCCTCATTTCCCGTACGGCTGTCGACTGTACTTTGGGTTCCTTAGTCAAGACCAAGTCCGCCATTTCATGGAATTTATCGGGCTGTAAATATCCAGGCGAGGCATATAGCTTCGCCAACAAGTAATATGGATAAATCCTTCCCGGCAATAAGTGAGTGGAACGCAAAAGCCATTTTTCAGCTTGAGCATATTCTCCTTTTTCCTGAAAATTCTTACCAATAATATTTAGTATCATCGGATCGCAACTTCGGGTAGAAGCTTCTTTCAATAATAGAATCGAAGCATCCGCCTCCTTCAATTTATGCAAACAATGCCCATACTCAAACAAAAAGGCCCCTCTTCCCTTTAATTTCGGATACAAACGTTCATAGCCTTCTTTTGCACTTTGATAAGCACCTGCCTGATACAACATACGGCAGTTGGCCCAGTCCTTGCACCCTTGATGCACATCTGCCTGCCACCAATGGTATCCGGAAAATCCCAACACACAAGCAAACGCCAGTTGCCAGGCAAGAAAGCGTCCTGCAATACAAGCCATCAGTAAAATCAGGAATGCAATAACAAAAGCAGGCAATTGCATCGGATAAGAAGAAAAAGCAAATACCAACAAAGAGATCACACTGCCACAAGGCCCCCAACGTTTCAGTTCCACACCTCTCCGTAGACAAAATCCTGCAAAAGCCAGGCAACAAAGCAATACGGGTATCCCCCACTCGAGTGCTATCTGCAAATATTCATTAAAAGCATATTCCGGACTTCCTGCCACCAATTCTTCCTGAGGCGAATAACTCCCTTCGGCAAAATAAGCTTCCTGACTTGTCCCATATGCCAGTGCAAAATTTCCTTGGCCATAACCTGTAAATGGTTTCTCTGCAATGGCCCGGCTACTGATTTTCCACATGAACAGTCGCCCGCTGGCCGAATCTTTTTTCAGGTTAAACAAACAGACTCCTCCGACCAACACAACTATACATAACACAGAGGTGACGGCCAGCACCTTTGTCTTTTTGCGCATCCACACTCTTTTCAAGCGTACCGGCCAGGATTTATGCGCTCCATATACCCAAATACCTGAAATAAGAGCAGCCACCCATGCCGAACGACTCATTCCCGCAGGAAGCACACAGAGTATAAGAAACAATACTGCCACGGCCCCATAATATCCCGTCCATTCCATCCAATTCTTATTCTCCCTTTTCCGTAATCGTAACCATTGATCCAGACAAAGAGGAAATATCATAGCCAGATAACCGGAATATGGTCCGGGATTAAAAAAAGATCCGGTCAGGGAATACAGAGAATGATGGGAAGAAGTAAAACCATAAAGCTGCCTCAAGCCATAAATAGCCTCAGAAGCAGCCAAAACAATAAAACTCCAAATAACGACCTGATAAAAATCAGCCCCCATATCATACCCCTTTCTATAATAGAGAAAGGCCAACACCACCCAACCGACAGCAGCTCCCATAGCAACTTTTGCCAGATAGAGCCATTGCCCCGACAACTCACCTGCCGGAAGCATCGGATCATTTACCCATACCACAGACAGCAGTGCACATACCATTGCCAGAAGTCCTCCACGAAGTATAATATGCATATAATCTACTTTTTCTCTCATCATTTTATTCTTTTAAATACCCGGTTCCAACGAATCTTTCCACGTAAAGGATCGTCCGACCGCCATATTGTAAATGCCCTACCTACAATATATGATTCGGGCAACATTCCCCAATAACGTGAATCCTTGGAATTTTCCATATTATCCCCCGATACGAAATAGTAATTCTCTGTGAACTTATATTCCGTTATCGCACTATCACCCAGACATACCGCCTCTCCTTTTTGCCGCAGTCTCTTCTTCTGCTCCCAATGTATCAATCTTCCGTAGAGCAAACAAGACAATGTATCTATTTTCACCACCTGCCCTTTGGCCGGTACCGGAAGAGGTCCGAATTCCTGAATGGTCCATCCCAGACGTCCGTCCCACGGAAAAGCATCCATCACGATCCCATGTGAATCTTCCCTTCTGACACGTGCAATCCGATGTTGCGCCTGCACATTCCCCACACTGTCTGTGATTCCTTTTATATGATAATAGCCCTTACGTATTTCCAAAGTATCACCCGGCAAGGCAATACACCGTTTCACATAATACTTCATTATATCAAATCCGATGCTGTCGCTCCCATCCTGATAAGGGAAATTAAAAACAAGCACATCGTCCCGCTGAAACGATCCGAAACCCGGTAGACGATAGATATCCACTTCTTCTCCTCGCAATGACGCAAAGATATTAAACAGACGTGCCCCACCGGTCCATTTATCCACCAGTATTTTGTCTCCCGAAAGCAATGCCGGTTCCATTGAATTGGAGGGGATTTTGAAAGAAGTCAGGCAAAACACCTGCAATACCATCCAGGCAACAAAAGCCACACAAGAATAGAAACAGATATTCACAATCCAGTTCCCGATTCGTTTCACCAGTTTTATCCAAACCTCTTTCTTCATATATATACATTTTAATGCGATCCCCTGTCAAGAATCCAAGGAAAAAGAAACCAGATAAAATTCATGAGTTTCAGAAAAAGCAATCCCATACAGTTTATTTGGTTCCTGAGTTGAAGCACAAATTCTCAAAACGAGGCAATCAGTATTATATTTGATTAATTCCCGGCCATCCCAATCAAAAACAGATAAGTTATTAAATAAATTGGGATTCTTGTCACCTATAAATACACTATAAATCCTTTCATCTGTAGCACATAACGCAGAAAAGCCCCAAACAGTCTCCTCTGTGTTTTGGATAGTTCCGGATAAATATTGCACGACCGGAGGATAAAATTTTCGGATTGCTCTTAATTCTATGTTTTGTGATAAATCAAATAATTCAAGGATTCCTCCATATAAAGTTCCTACGGCCATCTTTTTACAATCCGGAGATATCGCAATTGCTGGCGATGACCAAACGGAACGTTCTTTCGGAGTATCTATAGGAAAATCATTGTAATCAGCCACCACTTTTGCATCTGCCAACATCTGAAAACGTTTTTGCTGATCCGACTTTGTTCCCAACTGACCATCTACCAAAAACCTACCATTCCGAAGTTCCCACACCCGGCGTAGTGTACCTCCTAAATCATAAAAAGACCGTTCTTCTATCAACGCTCCCCAATTATCAGCGTCTTTATCAAACTGATAAGTCAATAACTTCATAGAAGATTCGTCATACACAGAAATTTTCTTTTCACGTGCATTATAATAGCACATGTTCGCAGTAGTCGCTTCACCCGGTCCCTGCCCTCTTGTTACAAAACTTCCAAGCAGTTGCCCTGTAGTCTTATCATATACCTGCAACCAGGCATTATCTGCCAAAGCCAATATAAAGATATAGTCCTCACTAACAGCCATATCCAAAGGATAGCTGATCAGGAGTTCGTCCGACAAACGATGAGCATGTATTTTCTTTACTTCCGGAAACGTAGGAGGTGCATAAGCACTACGTTGTTTCTGACAAGAACACAAAATAGTTATTAAACAAACATACAGCGACAACTTCTTCCACATATATTAGTCAAGGCTACTTATTGCGATATTCTTTTCTATACTCGCAAAAATAATACATTTTAAATTATAAACACATCTTATTCGTAAAAACATTACCAAATGTTTTACTTAAAGTTCCTTTAACGACGCCACAATATCTTTAATCTGCGGTAGCAGTTCTAAAAACAATGAGCAAGACGTAAAACTGATATAATATACATTTTCACGCCCCTGCAAATACCATTCAGCCTTTTGCAAAGCAGATAATTCGTTAGTTTCCGGATGACGCTCTGCCTTATACGAAGTAAAAGCCATCTTTTTAACCCCATTCTTACTATTGACAGACTTATATATCACCTTCACCTGCGTAGTATCCGTCGATGCCCAAATACTGTCTTCCTTAAATATTTCCTGAAAAGATGCACATTTTTGTATTTCCATAATGGTCAATACCGCACCACAACGATCTTTACGTTTTGAATATACTCTCATAAACTTTGTAGTTTCGTATTTCCCATTAACGCGTTTCAAAGGTTCATCATTGCAAGAATGCACAGCAGAAGGACGTTTCCATCCTTTCGGCACCTCAATCACATACGTCTCACCACGCAAAAGGTTTCTATCGGGTCGTGATACTTGCCCAACAAGTTGGGCACAAAACAAAAAATTCAAAAAAATCAAAATCATCCATTTCATAATCGGGGTAAATTAAATACATAAATATGATCTTCGTCTTCAACAAAAGCTCCATAAATCTTATTTGCAACTTCATCAACGACAAAAGTGTTAATAAAACAATCGAGTTTATATTGTGTAAGTGGCTTTCCTTCCCAATCGAATACTTGGATGTTAGGAGTAGTTTTCCGATTCTCAATTTCCTCTGTTGTCATATCCAGATTTAATGTATAAATATAACTGTCCGTTGCATAGACACTTATAGGATGTATGAATCTCAAATAATCATCCACTTCAGGACGTTCTTGCCCGGGAAGAATATCTAAAATAACATCTCTTTTTAATTCTCCATCTTTACCATAAATTCTGAAACGGCGTATATGTTGGTAGAACGAAACAAAACAACTCTTATCAGGCTTAGCGACGGTCATCTTTATATACGCCTGATTCCTGTCCAAAACAGATCCGAAACGTTCCTCTGTTTCAGGATATTCTCCCCATGATTCATGATTTCCGTCAGGATAAAGAAACTTAAATTCTTTTTCATTCTCAAAACCTCCATTACAACAATAACTGCTATCGGAAATACTTATCAAGTCATTAAAACAATTAAATCCATAATTTAAAGTCGAAGTCTGTACGATAGCTTTGTCTTTCTCAACACTAATATGTTTCAGGTTAATTCCGTCTAACATGACAAAACCGTTCTTCTTATGTTCCACAGGAGAAATAGAAGGAAGAAAAAAATCACCCGGTCCCTGCCCCTGTGTTCCAAAACCATATTGAAAGGTCAAATCCGGCAAATGGAAGCATTGAAACATAGTATCCATTTTTTCATTGAATACTATCAGATTACTATCACATAAAACTAAACTCCGTGGATACAATAACACCGAAGGAACCTGTATTCTATCGGATTTCAAATTTATGGTATGCTCAAATTGAGCATAATGCATAATCCTATCAGATTCTATACAACTTGATACAGTTATAAACAAAATCCCCCATAAAAAACATCTAACATTCATTATTTATCTCTTTTATAAAAACAGTTTCTCAAAATCTGATTCTCCTACCCCAATACATTTCAATCTTCCATTTCCCACTTAAGATCTGGATACGAATCAAAACAGCTAATATATAAACATATTAAGTCATTCTTTCATCGTGCTCTCTATACCACTCTGTTTCACTTGGTACTTTTCATAAGAATGATTTGATCTTTATCTTGTATGATCTTGAACTCCTATCCACATAAGCCTCTACATCGAAACTCATGCCCCCTGCTACCCAGGCTTAGAAAATTTGCCAAAAACAGAGTTCCATCACGAGATTCACTTTAATGTTTGTTCAAAACTGTTCCCTGGCTCCCAAAAATCCCACTCTACTTTTTTAGGATTGTTAACCTGCAATACTATAGGATAACTATCAATCCGTTCATCGTTAAACAAGAAATCATTATTTTCGTCCACATATACATTTTTCTGCTGAAGCTTATCCCCCATTCTTAAACGCAGTGCTTTCAAAGATGAAATATTCGTAAAAACAAAAAAGATACTATCATTTGTATTCCTTTTTAAAAAAGCCTCCGACTCCGAAATACACCCACCACAGCCCACATTAGGTATAACTACAATATGAGTAAATGTGCCCTTGTTGTAATTACTTATTCGTTTTAATTGTTTCACCATCCTATCTAATGCGCTTTTCTCTTTTGTATCCCCTATATGACAAGAAGTACATAATAAGAAGAAAAGTACACAATATTTCCATACGATATTCAGTTTTCTCATAATTTTAATAGTTCAAATGTTTTAAAACGCATTATATCATCATCCTCTGACTCCACTTGAATGTGAAATCCATCTGGACCGACAAAACATTGATTTAATAAATAAAGTTCTTGGGGTAACATTGTTTCTCCCACAATTTGAAAGTTCTTATCTAAAATAGTCACTGACATTGGTTTGCGTAACACCCCCTCTTTAGGATCAATACTACTGTCTGGATGTCCTGCCAAACGATAGTAAACCTCTCTATATGAGTCATAGTGAATACATCCATAATTCAAACTATGGACATAGTGATCTCTATCGGCTTCTGGAGAAAAATGTTCGAAATCAAGACTTTTCTCAACTGGTTCAATAACGATATCTTCCTTGGTTCCGGCATAAAACTCATGATATTGCAGTGAGTCTACATGATGTACTCTTATATTATGATCGGCAGCAAAACTAATAACCAGTTCATTATTAGGAGACAAGGTATAATAAGGAAAACGATATGTAAAACTCCCCCCCCAATTTCCAGAATGATACATAGATGGATAACTATCAGAATACCTAATAGTGTTCTTCTGCAAATTATAGAAAGCCATCACAGGACGATTTGAATCATTCTCACCCTCAAATTCATAAAAAAGAGTTCCAGATAACAATAATTCATCACCTATTTTTAAAATAGGAGAATTTGTACGCGGAAACAATTCAGAAGGTGCAAAAATGGAATCTCCTTTCAAGCATCTAACAATGTTTATTCGTTTCTTGTCTTTTACAATACTTCTATCATTTGCTAAACTCAGAAGATGAGTTGTTCTATCATATAAATAAATAGAATCTTCATTTATGATTAGATAGGAAGTAACGCTATTAATCCCATTAGCTCCTTCCCTTTCAAATTTTATTTTACGCATATTTTCTCCAGTTGCATAATCATATAATACAATAGAGTTATCATATTCATTCACAAATGAAAAAATAATTTCCTCACCAGATTTAAACAACTGAAGATATTCTGTGGTCTGGACCGTTTCACTGTCTAAATTAAAACACTTATCTGCTTTCACTATCAAAGAATAATCCTCTGTTCTATGAACTCTATCATTTTTTTTATAGCTACATGAACAAACAAGACCTCCCAATAAAGTCCCTAATATAATATGTTTAATTATTGTCATAACGTACAAATTTAATAAATTAAGTTATAAGAGTAGACAAGTCTACTCTTATAACAATAAAAGCAACTCTTACTATAGAATATGAATTTGCTTTAAATCCATATCAATGAAGCATTCTTTATTCAAATTGTACGATAACATGGAAGTGCTCCAGAATATTCAGCACAATATTCATTCTGTAGACTTACATCTTTCACGCAATGCCCCGCATTATAGTGTACTACACTAACCTCACAAGCGGCTAAAGCTTCTGTATCAGTTAATGCTATATCTGACAAACCTACAGTTCTCTGTGCTGCATAAATATTATAACCTGCGACAACCGCTACAACAGCAACAATCATTGCTGTAAGAATTTTCTTTCCCATAACTTCTGTTTTTATTTTAATGGGTTATTAATTTCATTTTCTTTTTCTCTTTCTTTCTATTGGAAAAAACAATCTATCGATTGCATAATTCCTGTTTTATCTCTAAGTTTGCATTCAAAAGTCCCTCCTCGGACTAATTTAGGATGGAGCAGAAGCTATACTTTGCAGAGTCCGGCAGAAGCTCCTCCTTCTTTAAATGAATATTCCTATTTTAGTAATGACGACATATGCCACCATCATTCTCTTCTACCAAAACTGTTGTCTCCCATCGGTCTTCTTAAAGATCCGTTCGTCCTTTCCCTCCGTATGATTCTTTAAAAATAAGGCTACCCCTTTCGGAATTACATAATTCAAAGAATCTGCTTTTGCCACTTGCCGACCTAAAGAATTCCATTTCTTGTCATGCCAATAGAATAATTCATATACATCTCCTTTATGGATAAAATTATCCGAATTACGAGGAATATAAGTAAATTTCTTTATCCGGTGGGGAATGCCAAAATCTAATCCGACCCACCCCTCATCAGGAGTCTTATAATCCATATAAGTATAGGGATTGCCATCATATACTTTGTAATAATCATGCGAGCCGTCTTTCTGAAAACAACCCGGAGTTCCGATGATCCGCCCTTTCAACGCCAACGTATCCGAGGTATCTTCAAAGAAAGCCATCTCTGCTATATTGCAATAACTCCCCTTCGGCCCCTTGTACCGAACATAGCGATAAGACTTTTCTTTCTCCGGAAAAATAGTGTTGTTCAAGCGGAAAGGCCATTGTTTTACATAATACAATGTATCTGCAGAGCGAAACTGCGAATCATTACTTCCTTCAAAAACTCCTCCGGGCATACGAAGGATACCTAAGTCGCAGAACAGCGGAAACTTAAAATACAAGGTTATATCTTCTTTTTCACTTTGAGGAGTGAGCAAAGCAATCGTTCCTGACATTTTATCATAGGTAAACGGCTCGGACTGCATCACAAGACGTTTTCCATTCCATGTAGCCAAACAACCAATCACACTACCTTCCGTATCTTGAAAGCGCAATGAGTCTTCTTCAAAAACAGTCCATGCTATAGGTACCCAATCCATCCTTGTGGAAAGGCCAAAATAGACAATATCTCCTTTATGAACTTCCTTACACAAAATATCAGAAGACACTACCAGATCACGATTCAAGCTGTCGGCATACACAGCCGTGACATCCTGATATAGAGGTTTTCGAAACGCCGGATGCATCATTTTTCCCTGTTGTCTCTTTACATCTTTCCAGTTTAAGCCATACGTATTCCGGTATACCTTTGCCTTAGGATTATACATACTCACAGCCCGTTTCCAATTAGGATCGGGAAATTCCGTAATATACGTTTTTCCATCTTTATCCAATGTAAAATTCCAGAAATGCGGCACGTTATTATCTCCACGCATCGCCATATAGTCTGTCCCACAAGGAATACCCAAAGCACGCATTACATACACTACCAAATCGGCGAACTCGCGACAGCTCCCCGCACGCCATGACACTACTGAAGGACCTAAATGCGGACCGGCGGGAAACAGACCGGTAAAATGGGATTGTTCCACAACAAGCGAATCCATCAACACCTTTGCAGCAACCAACGGATCCTGAGCTTGAGGCAACAACCGGATACTATCTAATATTGGATTATAGCGTTTATAAATATCTTCTCTCCAGAATCCAAGTGGTTCATCTCCCAATCGATAAGGTAGAACAAACTCACAAAAATTATCAAAACTTACATTCTTGCCCCAAGGCTGCTCTCTCCACACCTTAAAAGCCCAATCCACGTTCTGCACCAGTAAAGAAGAATCAATATTGGCAATATCCTCTATCCGTTTTAATTGCGAAACAGAAAACGAATTTTCTTTTAAAGAATCAATCACTTCGTGCGGTCCTAATTTTCCTTGCGCGTAAATATCAAAATATTGGTAATAATACTTCAAAGCATTTCCCTCGTATCCTGCATGAAAAGGCATATTCCTGATTAGAAAGCAAACGGCCTGATACTTCAGGCTGTCATCTTTATAATGATCCAGTACTTTTTGTAGTTCTTCTTTATTGGCGAGCGGAAGAGATAAAACCTCTTCAAGACATTTCTCTTCTTGAGTTCGACAAGATATGATGCCCCACATCATAATTACCAAGGTTAGCCACATCATCCCACGAACTCCCAGTCTCAACTTCATTATAGTCATATTTTTTACATTGATTTACCTTACAAAGTTTGAGAAAAAATAAGATTAAGGAAGCTAATATCCGGTCAAAAAACAACAAAATCAGACCATTCAGCGATTTACAGTCTATTTTACAAAATAAATAAAAGAAATTCCTCTTTTTTGATCTGTTTCTTTCCTGTTTTTACCACTTTACAAAGAAAACCTGCCGACCATCCTCGTTTCGAAATACGGTTTCTTCTCTCCCTCTTGACAAATTCCGAAGCCAAAGTACTGAATTTTGGGGTATATTGTCATAGTGCAATGTTAATTCTGAGGCTACTTGCCTGCCTAAAGAAATCCAACCACGAAATCCATCCTGATAAAACAGTTCATACTGATCCCCTAACCGAATGAAGTTATCATCGTTACGAGGCATATAGACTATTTTTTCAATCTTTTCCGGCTTACCTAAATCAAGTGTAACGAATGCTCCCTTCTCTTTCGTAAGAAAAAAGGTTAATCCATCACCGTCATTCACTTTAAAACGATCAAACCGGTCATCTACAATAAAAGCATTACTGCCATCGATGACCTTAGCCGCTATTTTCTCTTGATCATCCACTTTTCGGAAAAGCTGTAATTCCGCCAGTTGAAGTGTTTTTTCGGGAGTCGAAGTATAACGTATATACCGGTATCTCTTCCGGGATTGTGGGTAGACTACCTGGTAGCTTACCTTAGGTGTATCCACTATCTGATGCAACAGGCAGGCATCCGAAAAATCCGAATGATTGGCTCCCTCTATCTTATCCCCCACTACAGCGCTGAGATAATCTTTCAGATATTGTCGCAATAAGAATTTACGGTTCAAATCCATACTTCCTTTCACAGCGCAATCGGGTTTATGATACTTCACCTCCCCCTTTTCGTCTACAAGGAAAGGGTATCCGGCTGCCACCCACTTCATCCCGTTATCATATAGCGGTTGAAACAAAATTCCGGGTTCTACATTCATAAAGGTTGCTTTATTTCCTTTCTGCACAGTTATATCTATGGGCATACATCCTTCCAATGTAAACACACCCAGGCAGATATACTTTTTATCAACCTGAGGATCAATTTCTATTGTAACCTGATTTGCCGGGAAATAGTCACTTGTAACATCTTTTAAATATGGATCTTTCAGCGGAAACGGAACAGACCGATCGCGGCGGATACCTGATACTTTCTCCTGCTGTGCTCCAAAACACCGCCTGTATACCTTCCCTTTTTCTCGTTTATCACTTCCGCCCCGCTCCACTTTAGTCTGAATAAACCAGAAAGGAACATAGCCACCGGTTGTATCCCTCAATACATTCCAGACATGACCGGCTCCCTTACCGGGTCCATAATGATAAATATCCGTTGTAGCAGGAATACCAAGCGCACGTAACACATAGACCGTAAAATCACAAGACGCCTCACAGCTTCCAACCCTGTTAGCTAGCAAAAAACCTGCACCTAAATGGGGTAAGTCCAGCTCAACACTATACCTGAAGTCTTTTTCCTGACGCAAATAAGCCCCTAAACGATCGGTGGCTTCTACCACATCTGTCCCTTGATAGAGCGAATCCAATATAGATTCATAACGCTCCCTATACCAACCACGCCATTCCTCCAAGGGTTCATCACCAATCCGATATGGCAAAATCAATTCACAGAAATCATCAAATGGCAAATATTTATTCCAGGATCTTTTTTCAAAAACTTCAAAGGCTTGATCTATGTGATGAATCAAGAACTCAGCTTTAATCACTTTAGCATCATAAACTTTCTTTAAAGTCCGAAAAGAAAAATGTTCCCATTTTTTGCGATCTTTTTTATTCACCCATCCATCCGTATGTTCTGTGGCTGCATGAATTGCTTTTAACGTATCCAATTGCCATCCTTCATAACTAAAATAACGGGGCATATTTTCAATCAAAAAGCGTGCGGCATCCTGTTTCAGTCCGCTATCATTATAGTGTTCCAAAACTTTTTCAAGTTCTCCCCTATTCTCCCCGGCAAACTCCAACGCATATTCCAATCGTTTATTTCCTGTACAAGAACAGCACAAGCTACCGACTAACAGCACCCATAATAGGTAAATCTTTATCATTCTTTTTTTCTTTTCCGCTACTCCTGTCATATACTACCCTTAATCATAAAAAGCCGGCTTTCGGTGAATTGCAGCAAGTTTATCAACTACTCCTAGAAATAAACCATTGAACAAAATCGCCCCCCATGGTTATTTGTCCACTGCGCCTCAACCGTCAGCCGGCAATCTCTTAACTTTTATTTAGCATCTCCTTTTATTTTCAATTGCAAAGGTGAAACAGGCGAGTTACAGTAGACAGTAATCGTCTTGTTAAAATGCTCCGGATATTCAGCCTTATAAACAACGGTAATATCTATCGTCTTTCCGGACTGAACCGGTTCTCTCGAATACTCCACTGTAGTACATCCGCACGAAGTATTGACATCATCAATCACAAGCAACTCTTTTCCCGTATTCTCAACGGTAAAAATACATTTCTGTTCTTTTTTCCAATCAAACATACCCAAGTCCATAGACAGAGCCTCTATCTTCACCTCTGTTTGAGGACGTTTTTCATCTGGAAGAGAAGTGCCACCGGAAATTATATTCAAAAATAAATCTCTGATATTCGGGTTATGAATGGGGTTACCTACTGCTACAACCTTATTCTCCTTATTCAGCAAAAAAGTCTGGAATCTTACATCGTCAGGAAAATGATTTAACTTATTAAAAGAATCGAGTGTGTCAACACAAACCGGATAGGTAAATTTATCCATTCTCATTGTATGATATATGTCTCTTCCATTCTTGGGAAAGAAAAAAAACAAAAACTGTACACGCTCAGACTGAATAGAATCCACATAATGGATTAACTCTTTCCATTTAGACAAGTGTAATTTACAACTGGTGCAACCGGCAGAATCAACATAGGCGACAATCTTATATTCGGTATCTTTTATACGAAAATCAACATTCTCTTTACCCTGAATACTAAAATACATTTTATTCGGGAAAACAATTTCCTTATTCATCCATTCCCTCAAAACAGATTCCGCATGTTTTTTATTCTCATCTTTACAAGAAAACAAAAAAGAAAAAGCTAATAACACATATAAGTATTTCATAAATATCTACTAATTTATATCTAAATCAAGGAAATAAAAAGACTGCCTATTATTTGAGTTAATACCACAAAAAAGATTTCTATCCGGATCTATAAAAAAGAAAAAAATCTTTTCATCCAATCGATAACGCGCTATTGGTCTACCGTCCCAATCTACTATAACCAAACTGGATTGCTCACCCTCCGGACATAGCAAATAAATGTATTTATCAGTAACAAAACAATCTCTAATAAACGTTGTCCAACGTTTAGGATCTGCATCCACAACATATTTATTAGATGCATAATCAAGACATACATCGTGCAATAATCGGGCACTCAAATCATAAATCCGAAAACGGCGAGTCCTCACATAATTAACTAAGATGCGACTTCCGTCCGGTTTTGGCCATACTTCGTGCGCATAGGCAAACTTAAAGTCAAATATCGTTTTAAATCTTACCTCAGTACGCTCCGGATAATGCCCTTTAGGATATAAGATATTATTCTCAGCATCAAGCATGTAGAACTCATTTAACCTAATATCATTATAAGAAGGGTCCGTATATGCATGAGCTGTATACATTTTATCATTCAATTTCTTAATTTTAGATAATCGAATCTTATTGCTATTATAAAGGAAATGAGTTGTCGTTTTCTGCAACAAATCCTTATCTGTTAAATGATATAAATATAACGAATCATCTTTTACCAAGTAAAAGCCTTCATTGCATTCGGCTAATATCTGTTTATATTCTGACAAACTACCGGTATAGCTCAAAAATTTCATTTCCGGATAAGCAAACACAGCATAAATAGAATCTGTAGTTGACGTACGAACCAATACCCGCTTATCGCCATCCCACACCATACACCGTGCATTTACCTGCATAGGATCCATTTCTACTTTAGAAAGCATAACAGTAGTATCTTTCAAGAGAAAAGACGAATAATAAGTAATAGGCACGTCAACCTCCGTGGGTTTGCATGAGACAAAAAGTATACAAGCTACCCCAATAATCCCAAGCCAATTTCTATAAATCATATTTCGCCAATGCAAAATCAGGATTAACTCCTATCACATACAGAGCATTACTTCGTCCGTCAGCAGCAATGCGCATTACAGGCATGCCCAAATTTACAATTTTCAGTAATTTACCATCATAATCATACACAAAAACCGTACGGGGACATTTACTTGCATTACGTCCGACAGTCCTTTCATCCAACGGATCAACTTCCCGGTCACGCTCCAGAGTAACAATATAATCTTTAGTCATGCATATATCCCTCACTCCCATCACGCTACGATCAAACCTAATCGCCCCATCAACAACAGAATAGTTTTCTTTTTCAGGCATGCGTTCCCATAATAACTTAAAAATATCCCCTTCCTTTTTATACAAAGCCAAATAAGAAAAATTAAAAGGACCAAAAGCAAGGAGTCCACGATCTTTATCGTAAGTTTTATATGTACCCATATGGTGTTTCACTTCACGAATCGGATAAACCCCAAATGTAGATTTTTTCCCATTTGAACTCACTTTAAAATAATCGTTCTCACCATTTTCGGTTTCAGTCAGATACAGTTGTTCGTCCAATTTAGCCATTCGTATATTCCGATCAAAATCTGATAAAGACATAAAAGGTTCTTTTCCGACAATTAAACTGTCAATAGATAAATAGCCTCTGGTTTTCCCGTTAGCATCATGAGCAGCAATACAGCGATTAATGGAAAAACGATTGATTAAAGGACTTACAAATTCCTGTGGACCTTCTCCCTTTTGCCCCATAGAACCGATATATTTTCCATCGGAAGAACGATGTACATGCAAAAATTTGTTATCAGAGAAAGGATCAGACCAAACTAAATAATCGTCTATCAGCAATAAATCACCAGGCATAGTTGTCAAAAGACTATCATTCATTACCTGGGGTTGTAAACTCACCTTATCAGGTACATCAGTAGTTGTGCAAGAAGTAAACACTGTTAAAACAGAAATAATATATAGAATTATCTTATGCATAACTTTAATAAAGTTACAAAAAGATGTGTCACAAATATTACAACTGACACATCCTTTTTATTAAATTTTAATTTGTATAATGGCTACATCCACTTACTGTATAGCAGCTATTACCAGTCACTTCTATTGCACAAGCATAAGTATAATGAATATAATCACACTTACAACATTCTTGTGCCCAAGAACCTTCACAATTTCCATTCGAAAGTTCTCCATTTGCCAATGCTTCTACGTTAGCCATTGCCAAATCAGATAAAGAGGCATCCGCCTTTTGACTCTGATAAACATTATATCCCGTAAATGCAATAACAACTACAGCTAATAACGCTGCATAATATTTCTTTTTCATTCTTTTTATTTTATATTGATAATAATAATTTTGTCTATGTCTCCTTTCTCGGAAGATGTACCTGTTAAACTTCCTTTTCTAAAGGTTGTCAGGAGCGGGAAAATGGCTTCCATATCGACAAGTTGGCTTTACCCGCTCCTTTTCGAACCTGTTACACTTGACTTTAGCCAAAGCGGAACTCCACAATGGGTTGGTCGTTATTAACATCTGTTGCTGTAATAGTCTTATTTTTTTCATCAACATGGAAACCTGTGATATAACGATCTAAGATATATTTACATAAAGGTTCCCCTTGTAAGTTGAAAACATAAATGTATTGTCCACCATCTGTAGCTCTTCCCTCTTTTTGGTGCTGTGCCATAATCTCTTTAAAAGTGTGACCATGGAAAACAGCATAAATAGCCTCATTCGTAACCTGCACATCCGAGAATCCCATGATCCCATCCGGAATAGCATACCCGCCCGCAAGTTTGAATTCCGGTTCCCCTTTAGGACCTAAACAGACCCTATGAAAACCGTTTTGAAGATTATAAATTTCAAGAACTTCACCTAATTGAGTAGCAGCAACCAACACTCCGTTATGAGGATTATAATCTATAAAACTGCGCCAAGCTTGTGCTAAGGCAGGACGCGCCTCTTTCAATGCTTCTTCGTTCAATGAAGGAATCACTCCACTTTTCTTCAAAAACTTCCCTTGTCGGTTCACCCAACAGAATCGGCTATCTCCCGAATAGTCAGGTATCAGAAAAGTCGTATCATTGAATGCCACAAAATCAAGAGCACGCAGAATGCTGTCTTTATCGAAAGAGATCGCTTCTGCACGCAGAAGCGAATCTCTATCCGAAACAAACTCAAACCTAGTTAACTCGCCTTTGTTGGCATCTAAAGTCCAAAATGAACCATCTATACATTTCACTGTTTCTACTGAAAGCATCTCTTCCGGTGAATCCCCTCTCCTGCCAAACGAAGACAGATAATGGAAATCAGGATAATGAAAAAGATGGCAATACACATCAGTACCATGTAAATCCAGGACAACAGCCTGATCACCGGACACATGTACCCGAAACGGATAACGCATATAAACCGAATCAAGCTGAATTACCTTAGAATGTAGTGTCTCCTCCTTAGGAAAAGAAGCATACAACATCCGATCTTTCGGCAAATCTGAAGTGCACCCGGTAAAGATTACCAAAAGAAAGAGAAATGTCAGACAGTATTTCATGATTCTTATTACCAATAATATAATACTTTGGATCCATCATTGGGACAAACCACTGAGCCTGTTCCACAACATATAGCAGTTGATCCTCCTTCACCTGTCGCTAATGCCTCTATGTTCATCATTACTAATGACGAAGGTTCTTCTTTCTTTTCTCTCATAAATATAGAGACTATAACTACTGTAACAACGGCTAATACCGCCAAAATCTTTATTTTCATTTCATCAATAATTTAATAAATATCAGCAAAGATAAGCGAGCGAACAGAAGCATGCAAACATTCTATGTCAACACTTTTATTGATAACGTCATTTTATTTAATGACGTCTAAATATCAACATATTAAGCTCTAATAAGATAGTAATTGTTTTCATCATTAATCCAACAAACAGGGTGGTAAATTCAAACTTTTAAAGTAACTTTGCAACATCAACACAAGATCTGGCAAATATGAATAAAAGAATATTTTTAGTAATCGGAATCATTATACTATTTATTATGATTGCTATAGGTGCTTCAACCTATACAATTATTCACTCTCTTATTCAAAAAGAAAAAGAAACATTCAAACCACAAGTTGAAAATATCCTAAAGGAAGCAGTAATCAACAACATAGCTCAAAAGACTAAAGGCTTAGCATTAAATGGACTTAGTAATTCGCCTAAAAAAATAGGAACATATGAAACTCGAACTTTTTGCTCAAAAGATACACTATTTACCTATCAACATAAAATTCAAGATATCGATACAGAAATCTTATTTACCCGTCAACTCGGGTTACTTATAATGGATAGTTTACAGAGCTGTGATATACAAGCCCTAATAATTAAAGACTTAAATAAAAACGATATAAAAGGATATATCAATACTGGAATCATTGTCTCCAAACATTTACAAAGAGAAATATGGAGTCAACCATCAAATAGCATCCCTCGCAATGCAGAAATGATTACCTATCGTCTAGAAAATGAAATTGTCAATGTGGATTACATAATGTATATCGACTATAGTTTCTCAACTTTGTGGAAGCGAATGCCTAAAACCAATATCTACATCAATTTAGTAGTCGAAGTGATTCTCATCTACACCATTACTCTATTTGTACTATACTATAGGAAACAGCAAAAGAACAGATCTGTATCTACAGTTGATATAACATCAGATCCCAATATTATCACGGACCCCATATCAGTTGACAATACTGTAGAAACAGAAAAGCAGACTAATTCTACCATAAAAGAGGAGTTATCATTCAAGGATCAATTTGTCTTTGAGAAAGACTTTGTCCTATTCAATGACCGGCCGATCAAAATGCCTAATCAGCAACAAAAGATATTAATATTTTTCTTAAATAGGCCTAACTACAGAGTGAACAAACACGAATTGAAGGAAGAATTTTGGCCTAAAAACAGTGATCCAACCAATAATATGACAAGCGCAATCAATAAATTAAAGAAAATTTTAGAGGAAATCAACAGTAAGTATACAATTATCACCGACAAGACTAATGAGGAATACTATGTACTAATCAGGGATAAATCAGCAGAAAAAATATAGATATATAAGGATAAGATAATAAAAAGTATGCGGGATACATCACGCACCCCGCACACAACAACCATTTAAGTATTAAACAATTAAACTAAAAACATATGATAGTACTATATAAAAAAACAAGTCCAAATCCAGTGTTGCATCAATGAATGCTAACATAGAGATGAAACTACTCTTAGAATCTTTTCACATACCTGCTTATCTTCATGGAGTAATTTGCCATTGAAAAATATCCATCATCTGATTTAACAGGTTTGTCTGTAAAGCCTACAGCATATTAACTCTGAAGCTCAGCATCTGTAAGATTAATCCATTTTTCACGAGGGGTGGTAAACAAACATCTCCAATTGTCCCACTCTCGTTCACTTACTTCCGACATATAGCTTATCTCCCTTCCAGTAAATGAGCTATATCCTCTTGATTGCCTGATTGCTTATACGTTCCATCGCCACAGAAAATAATATGCTTTTCATCTAAACTAAAATTATTTATTCTACAATAAATTGTCCATATACATAACCACCATTCGAATTGGTAAATTCAAGCAGGTAAGTTCCCGGTGCTAAATCGGCAATAGAGAACGAAGTAGCTTGATTAGCAGCAGTTACATCCACAGAAGATGAATAAACTTCTTTTTTGGTATCATCTTTCACTGTAATATCCACATTACCTATAACCTTTGTAAACTCAATAAATAAAGTAGTGCCATCAATATCTGCAGAAATAGGAATCAACGGATTGATGGAACGATTACCTTCTTCGATAATTTCACCATCTAAAACAATGGGTCTACGAAGAATTTGAGTTGACATAGCACACATGGACTGTCCAATGAACAATACCACAATTAACGATAAAATAACACGCAATTTCATATTTTATTTGTTTTGGTTTCGTCAAATGTAGCGCATATTTTTCAGACAGCCAAAGAAATTACCCGGACAAATTCAGGTAGGGTTAATGGCATCTAATTATCTTAAAATCAATAGATAAAAAATAAGGAACAGATATTCACCCGGACAATTTCCCCTCAAGCCAAACTAATATTTTAGCAAAAAAACGTCCAAATCATCCGAAGCAGATAGATTCAGTCGTTTTTTCATACGTCTTTTAGCTTTTGTCACTGAATCAGTCTCCGTCAGAAAAACACTTCCTAAGACCTCATGTTCAATACCAAATCTTAATAGACAGCAAATTTCAATATCATGTTTGGTAAGAGTAGGAAAATCATTCTTAATACGCGTAATAAAATCACCATGTATAGCATTAGATAGATGAAATAACTTATCCCAATCGGCATCCAAAAGCAATTTCTTACCTGAAGTATTCTCTATATTTTTCCCTCTTAACATTATTAGTATATGAAGTGCTTGCATATAAATAGCATAGAGATCATCGGCTTCACTTTCCGGTATATCATGCTTCTTCTCTGTTAAACGAAGAGATAATGCTTTATTCTGATCTTCAAGGACAGACATTTTCCCATGCAATTCTCCTATCTGATTTCGATAATCCTGTAATGTTTCTCTTTGTAAGTCCTGATAATTGAGTATTTGCCTTTGATACATCTTTATGTCAGCATCATTTTTACGAATTCTTTCATTGATATCCTTAACCAGTTTCTGATTCGTTCTATATTTATAATAAATATAAATAATAACCATTATTGCAATAAAACTCACAAATGAACTTATTAAAAGAATATTCTTTTTCTCAATACTGGATTGTAGACTTTCCCTCTGCCATTTTTCACTATTATACCGACTCTGTAAAGTTGCTATGCTATTTTGAATATCAATATCTTGAGTAATAATTCGTAAAGAGTCAGCTATGTCTTTATACCCGATAGCACCTTTAAAATTATTCAATTCTTTCTCCAAATCATATAAACATTCACAAGCATCTCTCTTTATAACGAGATTAGAACTTCCAAGACATAATAAGAGATATCTCTCTGCATCTTTTAATCTGTCCATATATAAATACAGATTTCCCAATGCTAAATAACCTGAAAATAATTTTTCTGGATCTTTTTCTTTTTCTATAAAAGATAAAAAATATTGCTCAGCACCAACATAATCTTTTTCAGAACGATGAATTACTCCTAATTCTAAAAGTATTGATCCTACAGCAGAATACTTTTTAAGGTTTAAAATATATAATGCTTTATCATAATAATAGTAAGCACTGTCTATTTGATTCTTATATAAGAATCCCCGACCTAAATTCCTATACGCATAAAGCATACATAAAGAATCTGGTATTGAAGCATAAAAATCAAACGATTCTTTATAATCATTTAAAGCTGCATCAAGTAATTTCTGCCGGCGATTTAAATCTCCAATTTTCTCTGTTACAAGTCCCAATAATTTAAACTGATCACTGCTTTGAAGTACATCTTTCGCCTTTAAATAAAACGTCATTGCATCCTCTACTTTATCAAGGCTTTCCATCACCCTTCCATAATAATAAAAAGATTTTCCTTTAGCTACAAGATCTTCAGTATGGCCTCCATAATAACCAACAGCAAATTTAATCAGCGAATCTGAAGTAAAATTTATGTAGTTTTTATCCATAGCCTGTGTCATCAATAGGCTATAGTCCGCCTGCGCTTTACCATGAAGAGTTTCCGGAGTTGGGATATGTTGCAAAATAGCCATTGCACTATCCGGGCGAGATTCCATTATTTTCTCAGCCTGAGATAGAGATGACATGACTCCATCCGGCGTCGAATAACATGATACAACTAAAAGACTAAATAAAGCAATAAAAAGGTAACCAAATAGTGAGTGCGTGTTCATTTTCATTAAGTTTTTTCGCAAAAATACGAAAAAAACTTATTAGCTAATGGTTCAAGGTCGCATTTTGTTCCATGCGCTGATGCTCTTCAATCAGCTCCATATTCGATTTCGCTTTTGTAATAAAATCCTTCACTAATTTGTTATTCTTAAACGAATAAGGAGCATCTTTCATGATGTCCTCTATTTGGGGAGTCATAACAGGATAAGGTAGTGTGCTGCACAGCATCATAAATACACTCGGACCTAAAACTGTTTCGTAGTTATCTGAGATAAATTTTTTGATAAAGCCATTCATATCTTGCATTAACGAATCGCCCTCGTGAGTCAATTGCTCATGAATATCAGCCAAGTCGGCACCATCCATCACCATGCGGGCTTCTTTACGTTGCAATTCTTCTATCTGAACATCCAATGAATTCTTTTTATCAATAAAAGCGTAGAGGGCATTGTTCAGAGCGGTTCCTTTTGCTACCAATTCTGTATTTGTAATTGAAACCTGAATATTACCTTTTTCAATCACTAAAGGCATGATGCTTTCGTCACCGATATAGAGTGTAGCCATTACTACCGAATCGACTTTACCTTTCATCGAAAATAGTCCATGCACCACTTCGGCAGAATCAATATTGAGCCACTCGCCATTCTGAAGCACTTTAATAAAAAGCATTTTACCGTCCAGACTGGTTACAGAAGAGGCGCCTTCAATCTTATACTTGCGACTACAAGAGGTAAAAACAAAAAGCAAAAGTAAAAAAGGCAATACTTTATTCATAGGATACACAACTTTTTCGACGACAAAGGTACAACGGATTCGTATGCAAATGAAACATTTTATCAATATTTAAAACTTGTAAGACTCTTTTCTTTAATAATCCTTATAAACATCTACATAAGGACGGATTTTTCATTTACTTTACCTAAATTTGCACTTTCGGAGTTGACAAATAGTCAATGAGTTATTGAAGCCGTCAATCCGTTAATCCGTAAAATTGTAACCGTATATTATAGAAATGTCTACCTACGCACCCTTTGCCAAGCCGCTATACGTAATGCTCAAGCCTGTAGGGGCTGTATGCAACCTTGCATGTGATTATTGTTATTATCTGGAAAAGTCCCGGCTTTATCAAGAAAATCCCAAACATGTGATGAGCGATGAACTGCTTGAAAAGTTTATCGAGCAATACATCAATTCGCAAACCATGCCGCAAGTACTCTTCACCTGGCACGGAGGAGAGACATTGATGCGTCCACTCTCTTTCTACAAAAAAGCAATGGAGTTGCAGAAGAAATATGCCCGTGGAAGAAGCATAGACAACTGCATACAGACTAACGGAACCCTGTTGACCGACGAGTGGTGTGAGTTTTTTCGTGAAAACAACTGGCTGGTAGGAGTCTCGATAGACGGTCCTCAAGAGTTTCATGATGAATACCGGAAAAACAAGCTTGGCAAACCCTCGTTTGTGAAAGTCATGAATGGCATCAATCTTTTGAAAAAGCATGGAGTAGAATGGAATGCCATGGCGGTAGTAAATGACTTTAATGCTGATTATCCGTTGGACTTTTATCACTTTTTCAAAGAATTAGGTTGCCATTATATTCAGTTCGCTCCCATTGTGGAACGGATCTTCCCGCATCAGGACGGACGTCATCTGGCCTCACTGGCACAGCGCGAAGGAGGAGAACTGGCAGAATTTTCCGTAACACCGGAGCAATGGGGAAACTTTCTCTGTACACTCTTCGATGAATGGGTGAAAGAAGATGTAGGCGACTATTATATCCAACTCTTCGATTCTACCCTTGCCAACTGGGTAGGCGAACAACCGGGAGTATGCTCCATGGCAAAAACATGCGGACACGCCGGCGTAATGGAATTCAACGGAGACGTCTACTCATGTGACCATTTCGTGTTTCCGGAATTCAAACTGGGCAACATTTACAATCAAACTTTGGTAGAGATGATGTATAGTGAACGCCAGACTGCTTTCGGACAAATGAAACAAAAGTCACTTCCCACCCAGTGTAAAGAGTGCGAATTTTTATTTGCCTGCAATGGTGAATGCCCCAAAAATCGTTTTTGTCGCACAGCAAATGGTGAACCGGGACTAAACTATCTGTGCAAAGGATATCATCAATTTTTCAAGCATGTGGCTCCTTATATGGATTTCATGAAAAACGAATTGATGAACCAACGGCCGCCGGCCAATGTGATGGACGCTATCAAAGAAAACAAATTGATCATAGATTAAAAATTGATCATAGATTAAAATAGTAAAACAACGAATTATTCTAATTTTTTTTACAAACTAATGAACAGACTCAAACTTTACTTACTGGCGCTGACTGCGCTGGCCGTTTGTTCCGCAAAAGCGGACGAGGGTATGTGGTTACTGCAATTAATGCAGCAGCAACACTCTATCGATATGATGAAAAAACAGGGACTGAAACTCGAGGCACAGGATTTGTATAATCCTAACGGAGTCTCACTGAAAGATGCCGTAGGTATCTTCGGGGGAGGATGTACCGGCGAGATTATTTCACCGGAAGGATTGATATTAACCAATCACCACTGCGGATACGCTTCCATCCAACAACATAGCTCTGTAGAGCATGATTATCTGACAGATGGATTTTGGGCAACTTCAAGAGACAAAGAATTGCCGACTCCAGGACTGAAATTTACATTTATCGAACGCATAGAAGACATTACGGATATTGTAAATTTAAGAATTGCCGCTAAAGAAATCACTGAATCAGAATCATTCAGCAGTACATTTCTTAATAAACTGGCTAAGGAGTTGTTTGAAAAGAGCGACTTGAAAGGAAAAAAAGGAATCGTTCCTCAAGCTTTGCCTTTTTACGCCGGAAATAAATTCTATATGTTTTATAAGAAGGTATATCCGGACGTACGTATGGTTGCCGCTCCTCCTTCATCAATCGGTAAGTTCGGTGGTGAAACAGACAACTGGATGTGGCCACGCCATACCGGTGACTTTTCAATGTTCCGTATCTATGCCGACGCGAATGGCGAACCGGCAGAATACAGTGCTTCCAATGTCCCCCTGAAAACCAAAAAACACCTGAACATCTCTATCAAAGGGCTGAAAGAGGGAGATTATGCCATGATTATGGGATTCCCGGGAAGCACCAGCCGTTATCTCACCGTCTCGGAAGTGAAAGAACGCATGGAGGCAAGCAATGCCCCCCGTATCCGTATCCGCGGAACCCGTCAGGACGTGTTGAAAGAAGCGATGAATGCCAGCGATAAAGTACGTATTCAATATGCCAATAAATATGCAGGTTCAAGCAACTATTGGAAGAACTCCATCGGCATGAACAAAGCTATCATCGATAACAATGTTTTGGGAACAAAAGCAGAACAGGAAGCTAAATTCGCTAAGTTTGCCAAAGAAAAAAATAATACCGACTACATGAATGTAGTGGCAAAGATCGACGAGGCTGTAGCTAAAACTTCTCCAATCAAATATCAACAGACCTGTCTGACGGAAACATTCTTCGGCGGTATTGAATTCGGTAGCCCATTTATGGTAATGGACAAACTGAAAGAAGCATTGGAACAGAAAAACGATTCAAGTATTGAAGCTAACATCAAAGTGCTGAAAGAGGTATTCAACGACATCCATAATAAAGACTATGATCACGAAGTAGACCGTAAAGTGGCCAAAGCCCTGTTGCCACTATACGCAGAAATGATTCCTGCCGGACAGCGTCCTGCCATCTACGATGTGATTGAGAAAGAGTACAAAGGCGACTACAATGCCTACGTAGATGCAATGTACGATACTTCAATTTTGGCCAATCAGGCAAACTTTGATAAATTCATCAAAAAACCGACTGTAAAAGCAATCGAAAAAGATATAGCCACTCAATATTCACGTGCCAAGTTTGACAAATACACCAATCTGGCCGAGCAAATGGGAAAATTGCCGGAAGAACTGGCTTTATTACACAAAACATATATCCGTGGACTAGGTGAAATGAAATTGCCTGTACCATCTTATCCGGATGCCAATTTCACTATCCGCCTGACCTATGGCAATGTGAAACCATACAGCCCGAAAGATGGTGTATATTACAAATACTACACAACAACCGACGGAATCCTTGAAAAAGAAAATCCGGAAGACCGTGAATTCGTAGTACCTGCCAAACTGAAAGAGTTGATCGAGAAAAAAGATTTCGGACGCTATGCATTGCCCAATGGTGAAATGCCGGTTTGTTTCCTGTCTACCAATGACATCACAGGCGGTAACTCCGGAAGTCCGGTACTGAACGAAAACGGCGAATTGATCGGTTGTGCATTCGATGGTAACTGGGAATCACTGAGCGGTGACATCAATTTCGATAATAACCTGCAACGCTGTATCAACCTGGACATCCGTTATGTACTCTTTATTCTCGAAAAGCTGGGAGGATGCGGACATTTGATTAACGAAATGACGATTGTTGAATAATGATGAAAAGAAACTTATTATCTGCTGCGTTTGCACTGATGGCATTGGCCGTCAGTGCTGACGAAGGAATGTGGATGCTGACTGACCTGAAAGCACAGAATGAAGCTGCCATGATGGATCTCGGGTTACAAATCCCTATAGAGGAAGTCTACAATCCGGATGGAATAGCTTTAAAAGATGCTGTTGTACATTTCGGAGGCGGATGTACCGGTGAAATCATCTCGGCGGAGGGATTGGTATTGACTAATCACCACTGCGGATATGGAGCAATTCAACAACATAGCAGTGTAGATCACGATTATCTGACAAATGGATTCTGGGCAATGAACCGGAACGAAGAGTTACCCTGCAAAGGGTTGACAGTAACCTTCATCGACCGTATCCTGGACGTGACAACCTATGTAAACGAGCAACTTAAAAAAGATGACGATCCCAACGGCATCAATTATTTGTCTCCCAAATATCTGGCAACGGTTGCCGACCGGTTTGCAAAAGCAGAAAATATCCAAATCACTCCGGCAACACGTTTGGAGCTGAAACCATTTTACGGAGGCAACAAATACTATCTATTTGTAAAGACAGTCTACAATGACATTCGCATGGTAGGTGCCCCTCCTTCTTCGATCGGCAAATTTGGAGCTGATACCGACAACTGGATGTGGCCACGCCACACAGGAGACTTTTCTTTGTTCCGCATTTATGCAGACAAGAACGGTCAGCCGGCTGAATACTCTAAAGACAATGTTCCTTTACAAGTAAAGAAACATTTGACAATCAGCCTGGCAGGAGTTAAAGAAGGTGATTTTACATTTGTCATGGGATTTCCCGGACGCAACTGGCGTTACATGATTTCCGACGAAGTGAAAGAACGAATGCAAACAACCAACTTCATGCGCCACCACGTACGTGAGGCACGGCAGGCCGTACTGATGGATCAAATGCTGAAAGATCCGGCAGTACGCATACATTATGCAAGCAAATATGCTTCCTCCGCTAATTACTGGAAAAATGCCATCGGTATGAACGAAGGTTTGGTCCGACTGAAAGTGTTGGATACCAAAGAAAAGCAACAAGAACAACTGTTGGCAATGGGACGTGAGAAAGGCGATGACTCTTATCAAAAGGCTTTTGATGAGATACGCTCGATTGTGGCGCATCGTCATGATGCCATGTATCATCAGCAAGCCATCAGCGAAGCATTGGTAACGGCACTCGATTTCATGAAAATTCCTTCAACCGACGGATTGAAAAAAGCACTTGAAAGCAAAGATGCCACAAAGATTAAAGAAGAAACCGATAAGCTGAAAGCAGAAGCAGATAAATATTTCGCATCTGTTCCGTTTCCGGAAGTAGAACGACTCGTAGGAAAGAAAATGCTGGAAACCTATGCCGGATATATTCCGGAAGATCAGCAAATCGGTATTTTCAAAGTAATAGACAGCCGTTTTAAAGGGAACAAGGATGCCTTTATCGATGCTTGCTTCAAGTACTCGATCTTTGGTTCGAAAGAGAACTTCAACAAGTTTATCGCTCACCCCACTCTTAACAAACTGGATAAAGACTGGATGGTCCTCTTTAAATATTCCATCACGGACGGACTGTTGAAAACGGCACTCGCCATGAAGGATGCCAATAAGAACTATGATGCAGCTCATAAAGTATGGGTAAAAGGTATGATGGATATGCGTCAAGTTGCCGGTACGCCTATCTATCCGGATGCAAACTCAACCCTGAGGTTAACTTATGGTCAGGTATTGCCGTACGAGCCCGCCGACGGGACAGTATACAATTACTATACAACACTGAAAGGGGTAATGCAAAAAGAAGATCCGGATAATTGGGAGTTCGTAGTGCCTCAAAAACTAAAACAACTGTATCATGCAAAAGACTTCGGACATTACGCGATGGAAAACGGAGAAATGCCTGTTTGCTTCATTGTCAATACAGACAATACAGGAGGAAATTCCGGAAGCCCAGTATTCAATGGAAAAGGGCAATTGATCGGGACCGGATTCGATCGTAATTATGAAGGCCTGACAGGAGACATTGCTTTCCGGCCTTCTTCACAACGTGCCGCAGTAGTAGACATCCGCTATACTCTATTTATTATTGATAAGTATGCAGGTGCCTCACACATCATCAAGGAGCTGGATATTGTAGAAGAATAATAAAAAGACAGGGTACACTTCCGTTCAAACGGCGTACCCTGTCTCTTTTTATTATCAATGAAGTTTTTTCTCAGTTTCAGCATCTGATATGCTATAAACTCTTGTCCTATATAAAATCCTCTACCAAATACATTTCTTCAACCAGGTCTTCCATGGTCTGTTCCAGGTTTTTTACCGCTTCTTCGGGTGAATCCCCATACGCATTACACTGCATATTTACAGTAAGCCAAGCATAATAACCGCCATCGGATGTGCGCTCAAGCATATAATCAGTCTTATTCAATTTCATATCGGAAAATAATTAGTTAATGTAGGTACAGTAACAGCCGAATGCTGATCAGCAAGTCGTTCAAGTTCTCCAATGATCTGTCGTTCACAGCTACGAACCCAACGAATAAATTCCCGGTTGGGAACATACGTTCCGGCAAAACGAAGCAACGACTCCAAATCGAAAGATTCTCCAATAATTCCGGCACCGGCCTGCCGGGCATCATAAGCATTGCAATCCTGCTCAATATGAGCAGGAACCATCAGTACAGGTTTGCCCAGATACATCGCTTCACAGATAGACTCAAAACCGGCCGTACTGGCATATGCTCTGCAACCGGCCATTCTATTAAGAAATTTCACATCATCAATCTGATGAAAACTCAGTGTGGCATCCACTTTAGTCACCTCGTCAGCATCCTGTTTATCCCAGAAAAAGTGCATAGGAATTTCAGGATGCAAGGCATGGAAAGCCTCTACACTATCTGCAAAACCTGAGTTAACCATATATCCGTGAATGTAGTTACCCTGTTCCGGCTGCATAGCGGTCACTTCCCTGCGAAGCAGAGGAGGAACAACGGATATCCGTTCAGTCCGGTCCGATTCCATTTTACGAAAAGAGAGTGCCAACCGCCTGCTAGCGCGCAGACTCGTCATCCGTGTGAAAAAGCGCAACATGGAGAGTTGAATCACACTTTTTCGGGGAAACTCAAAGTGGTTGTGTAAAAACAGATATTGGTGTCCGATGCAAACATAAGGAACGGAGGGACGGAAGAGTGCGTAGGTAAGTCCGGTCAGAAGTTCGTAGAAGTTGATCACAACTTCCGCCCCTGTTTCCTTAATGCGCTGATTGATATAACACATACTGCGAAAATATTCCGGTACGTGTATCAGATTGTATGCAAAACTCTTTTTCAGATCAGCCCGTTTATTTTCGGCTGTAGGCAAAAAATTCGGACTGGTGAAACGCTTTACCGGTGCCTGGATACTCCGGTTGAAAAAGCCAGGCAAGGTACGTGACGAACTTTTGCCGACAAGAACCTCCACTACCTGGTGCCCGTTACGTAATAACATGTCTTCAAGGGTAATGGCCTGGGTGAAATGCCCTCTCCCCTCTCCTTGCACAATAAACAGAAATTTCATGATGCTATTGTTATGGATATAGTTTGTTTTTCCTTATGATTATCTTCCTTTAGTAATCCACTATCAAAATAGCGGATAGTCCAGTTACCATCTTCATCTTCAGTAAGAGCCGAAAGTGTTTCTACCCAGTCGCCTGAATTCAGATAATGGATATCTTCATAAAAAGTATTGGCAGGATGGTGAATATGACCGCATATCACGCCATCACACTTTTTAGCCCTTGCCAGGCCAACAAGCTCTTTTTCAAAATCAGAAATATAAGAAACGGCAGTCTTTACCCTATTCTTAATAGACTGGGAAAGGGAATAATAAGGTTTTCCCTGCTTCGTTCTGCGGAGATTGTATACCTTATTCAACCATAACAGAAAAGTATATCCTGTGTCGCCCAACTTAGCCAGCCATTTCATTTGAGTAGTCACCGTATCAAAAATATCTCCATGTGTCACATAATAACGTCTGCCGTGGCTTTCGTAGATACAGTCTTTCACAATCCGGATATTATAAAAATTCAGAGGGGCCAGATTATCTAGAAAATCATCATGATTACCACGAACATAAATCACTTGTGTCCCGAAATTCTCCATCATCTTCATTATTACTTTGAAGAAATCCGTATGTTTAGCTTTCCATTTACCCAAACCGCTTTTCTGCAAATGCCATCCGTCAATGATATCACCATTCAGAATTAAGCGATCACAATTTATTGATTTCAGGAAGTGAGTGACTTCCTCTGTCTTGGAGTGTTGAGTTCCCAGATGAATATCCGAGAGAACTACTGTGGGATAATACGTCCGTAAATGCATAACTTTTGTTTTTTTCGTTACGCAAAGATCCCGTTTCCGGATTACAGAAGGATGAATGTAAGGTTACTATATGATGAACAAAATCGGGACTTCTCTGTTATTATAATAAAACAAATAACTATATTTGCCCCCTGTAAACGAGGGCTCTATATTTATCAAAAGAAAGGAAAAATTATGGAAAAATTTGAAGATTTAATACAGTCACAAAGTCCCGTTTTAGTAGATTTTTTCGCAGAATGGTGCGGCCCCTGTAAAGCAATGAAACCGATTCTTGAGGATCTGAAACAGCAGGTAGGCGAGAAAGCCCGTATTGTAAAAATCGATGTGGACACACACGAAGAACTAGCTGTAAAATACAGAATTCAGGCTGTGCCGACTTTTATCCTTTTCAAAAAGGGAGAAGCTGTCTGGCGCCATTCCGGTATGATTCAAGCCAACGAACTGAAAGGAGTTATTGAACAATACACATAAAAACAAAGAATGAAGAAAGTATTATCATTAGTAGCTTTGGCCATGATCAGCACCATTATGTTTGCTGTAAACGATGGAGTCAAAGCAGATCAAAACAAAAAAGAGGCAAAGAGCGGTGAGGTTATCGTGATGAATAAAGAGATGTTTATCAACGATGTCTTTGATTACCAGAATTCAAAAGAGTGGAAATATAAAGGTGATAAACCTGCCATTATCGACCTGTATGCAGATTGGTGCGGTCCCTGCCGCATGACAGCCCCGATTATGAAATCGCTTGCTAAAGAATATGACGGAAAAATCGTAATATATAAGGTGAACGTGGATAAAGAAAAGGAACTGGCTGCACTATTCAATGCAACAAGTATTCCCCTCTTTGTATTTATCCCAATGGAGGGCGAACCCCAACTGTTTCGTGGAGCAGCAGATAAAGCCACTTATAAAAAAGCAATCGACGAGTTCCTGTTGAAACAGAAATAGGACTGAAAAAATTCAATAATAAAAAAGGCATGGTTTTCTCAACGGAACCATGCCCTTTTTATATGCTGCCGTCTTCACTATCTTCACTCCGAACGAATATCAAGTTATCAATAAAACAATTATTCCCTACATCTAAGATCGGGACATAAAAGCCCTGCCTATCTGATGTGTTTACCCAACCATCTAATATTCACCAGTTTGTTTCTTTTATATTTTGCTATTAAAAGCTTAGAATTAACATAGTGTTAAAGTTAGTCTTTTAACTGCAAAACATTAGTTATTTGGTAGCAAAGATCAAATCTTTTGGCACTAAGAAAATCAAGTATCTCCTGATAAATTAACACTGTTAACGAGATTGGCAGAACATCTGCCAAGACACATCATTTAAAATATCCAACCGGATGATTCATCATCGGCATTTGAGTATCCTTTAATTTCAAAGCAGTTTTGAGCCGTACCAGATCCATCGATGCACGCGGGACTGTGGCCAGACGTGCAGCCGAACAGAACAACGAGATGTTTTGCGAAACAATCCCTGCATCCATAGCTCCCATCAATTGAACATGATTACTCTTCGCATCACCCAGCTTAGACAGATCACTGACCAGCACCAACGATACCGGCGCATTGTTGACAAAGGCCTGACCGCCAGCAACCGCAGAACGGTGATCTCCCTCAGAAATCAGATTGAGCTTATGCCCTTTAGCATCATACAGGTAAGTTCCTTGCGGAAGCACCACATATATGTCGATATCCTGACGATTCATGGCTGACGGAGCTGTACGTTTGCCTTCAGATGACCGGTTAATGCCATTGGCAGCCCAGAGTAAATCGGATAAATCGGTATTACTCAAAGCCTTCGAAGCATATTCACGAGTAGAATGACGTTCGGATAACGCTTTCATTAGCAGTCCGGCACGATTCATGTCGGGCTTAGGTAACTGAATCGTCCGCTCGGCAGCATAACTTGCCACCGACAAAAGCAGGAAACACACTAAAAACTGTAATTTTTTCATAATCATGTATCTTTTTTAGTAAAGCACAAATATAAAAGAATCATCAGTCAACATCTTTATTTCAAAAGAAAATTTAACAAAAAAGGCCTGTATCCCAAACCGGACACAAGCCTTTCTCTATAAATCATTTACGTAGATTATTTCTTACCGAAATAGCGGTTATAAAGTCCTTCGAAACCTTTACCATGACGAGCTTCGTCTTTACACATTTCGTGTACGGTATCGTGGATAGCATCCAGATTCAAAGCTTTAGCACGTGTAGCGATACGTTTTTTGTCTTCGCAAGCACCGGCTTCAGCATTCATTCTCTTTTCAAGGTTTGTTTTAGTATCCCATACGCAATCACCCAACAGTTCAGCAAACTTAGAAGCATGTTCTGCTTCTTCCCAAGCATAACGTTTGAAAGCTTCAGCTACTTCAGGATAGCCTTCGCGATCGGCCTGACGGCTCATAGCCAAATACATACCAACTTCAGTACATTCGCCCATGAAGTGATTGTTCAGGTCTTTAATCATTTCTTCGTCACAACCTTTAGCTACACCGATTACGTGTTCGTCAACAAAAGTGAGTGCACCACCTTCTTCTTCAACAACTTCTACGAATTTGCTTGCAGGAGCTTTACACAAAGGACATTTCTCAGGAGCTGCGTCACCTTCATAAACATAACCGCAGACAGTACATCTAAACTTTTTCATTTCGTCTTAATTTTAAATTAATTAGTCAATACGTATATTATTTAAACATTTCTTACAAACACCTTTATAATAGTAGTGCACTTCGCTTACTTCATGTCCATCCATTTGAAAACCTTCCACTTGTTTCATCTCAACCTGGCATTTCAAATCATAAATACGCCCGCAACGCTTGCATAGAAAATGGGCATGTTGTGAAGTGTCCGCATCAAAATTGGTATTCCGCTCGTCAATAGTAAGCATTTGCGCCGCTCCCTGCTCAGAAAACAGCCTCAAGGTATTATAGACTGTAGTCTTTGAAAGTGTTGGCATAGAGGGAGATAACTCCGTATATATTTCATCAGCCGATGGGTGTGTCTTATGTTCCATCAAATAGTTCATGATAGCAATTCGCTGCATGGACGGTTTGATGTTGTGCTCTAGTAATCGGTTGTATGATTCCATTTTCTTTCTCCTTTCCAAAATTGTATTCATTACAATTTTAAATCTGATGCAAAGATAAAGAGTTCTTTTATTTTCGCAAACAAAATACGAATATTTTTTTGATTAAACAGAAAAACGGCATACAAAATTGCTTTCGTATGCCGTTTCTTATGACAATAATATGTACGTATTAAATTCCTTTAGGGTTTTCACCGTATTGGTTGCTACCCGGCTGTCCGTCCTGAATAGTCAGGAAGAGATACCAAAGGCTGCCGATCACCGGTACGAAAGTGATAAATAACCACCATCCGCTTTTGCCGATATCGTGCATACGACGTATACTAACAGCAATCATAGGCAGAAGCATAGCCAAATAATAAATACCTACAAATACGCAAATCGTACCCAAAATAGCGTCAATAATACCTGCGACAATAGCAAAAATAGCCATGAACAAGACAAACATCCAGTATTCACGTCTTCTGGCTCTACCGTCGAAATCTTTCCACTTCTTTAAAACATCAATGTACTCTTTCATCTTTCAATTCTTTTAATAGTTAATAATTGTTGGTATTTTGTGTTTATTCCTATAAACTGCCACAAATATACTAACTACTATTTATATTTTTTATATTTTCCGCATTTATTTTTAGCAAAAAATAAAAAAAAGAGCTAGCCTCTCACCCAACAACATAGTGCCAAAGCCCTATACAAGCCGATCTATAGTCCCCTGTTCCTCAACAAAGGTTCTATGCCCGGTTCTTTACCCCGAAAGTTCTTATACATATCCATCGCATCGTCGATGCCTCCGGGAGTGAGAATATAACGACGGAAACGGGAAGCCACTTCCTGATTAAACAGATCACCGGTTTCCTTATATGCTTCAAAAGCATCGCTATCTAACACTTCGGCCCAAATATAACTGTAATAACCAGCCGTATAGCCGCTATTCATGATGTGATTGAAGTATGTAGTACGATAACGAGGAGGTATCTGACTTAGCAAGCCACGCTCTTTCAGCACAGCAGCCTCAAATTCAGTGACATCCATATTCCGGGGAATCTCTTTCAGTACATGGTAATCCATATCAAGCAGAGAAGCGGCAAGATATTCGGTTGTGGCAAACCCCTGGCCATACTTTCCACTCTTATCGAGTTTCTCAATCAATGCAGCAGGAATCACTTCACCGGTCCGATAATGTTTGGCATATATTTTCAGCACCTCCGGTTCGAATACCCAATGCTCCATAACCTGAGAAGGTAATTCCACAAAATCACGCGGTACACCGGATACGGCATGAAAGTGTACATCTTTAAACAAATTGTGGAGTGCATGACCAAATTCATGGAATAAAGTACCGGCCTCATCGGCACTAAGCAGGGCAGGCTGTCCCGAAGAAGGCTTGGTAAAGTTACACACAATCGTAACTACCGGCGCCAAACGTTTACCGTCACGATAGGTTTGAGAACGATAAGTTCCGCACCATGCGCCTCCCCGCTTACTATTACGAGGGAAAAAGTCCATATACAGCACACCAAGATGGGTTCCGTCTTTATCTTTACACTCAAAAGCCTGTGCCTCTTCATGCGGTTTCGGAATGTCTTTAATTTCGGTGAAAGTAATGCCATAAAGTCTGTTAGCTACATAGAAAGCACCTTCACGCACATTATTCAATTCAAGATAAGGACGCACTTCATTCCCGTCTAAACTGAACTTGGCTTTCTTCGCTTTCTCAAAATAATAGCGCCAATCCCATCCTTCGGGGGTAAAGTTAGCGCCTTCCTTCTTTATTTCAGCCTGAATATCAAACAATTCCTCCTTGGCTTTCGCCACTGCAGGAGTCCAGATCTGATTCAGCAAACGATATACATTTTCCTCGTTCTTTGCCATGCGGTCTTCCAAAATGAAAGAAGCATAATCGGCATATCCCATCAATTTGGCTTTCTCCAGACGCAAAGCAACCAATTTTTTCACGATTTCATTATTATCAGCCTCATTGCCATTGTTGCCGCGATTAATGTATCCTTTAAAGATTTTTTCACGTAACTCGCGATTATCTGCATATTGCAAGAAGGGCATTACACTCGGATTGTGCAAAGTGAAAAGCCACTTCTCTTCCATACCTGCCCCTTTAGCCGCTTCGGCTGCGGATGCCACAAGACTTTCGGGTAATCCGGCGAGATCTTCCTTCTTATCAATCACCAACTCAAAAGCGTTGGTTTCTTTCAGCAGGTTCTGTCCAAAAGTCAATTGCAACATCGAAATCTCACTATTGAGTTGACGCAACTTCGCCTGATCCACAGAATCAAGATTGGCACCTCCACGAACAAACTTCTTGTAAGTTTCTTCCAGTAACTTATTCTGCTCCTTATCCAATCCCAGTTTCTCCCGACGTTCATAAACTTCTTTCACACGGGCAAAGAGAGCCGGATTCAGACTAATATCGTCCCGATGTGCCGAAAGCAACGGAGTAATCTCTTTATTAAAAGCCTGCATTTCATCGTTCGTGTTACAACTGTTCAGACCACTAAACACAGTACTCACCTTATTTAACAACTCTCCACTCTGATCGAATGCAGCGATGGTATTATCGAAATCGGGAACCGAACGCTGATTGACAATAGCATCTATTTCTTTTTTCTGTTCTTCCATTCCTTTCAGGAAAGCTTCTTTGTAATGCTCTATTTTAATCAAGTCGAACGGTGGAACACCGAAAGGAGTTGAATACTCTGCCAGAAAAGGGTTTCCGGCATCGGTGGCTGCTTTCTGTCCGGCTGTGCCGCAAGCAGTCATCACGGCGGCCATTCCGGCAGCCATAAGCATCTTCTTCATGTTTTTGTGCGATTTAATAATATAATGTATCAATTCAATTTTGACAAAAATACAAAGATTCGATTAAAATGTCTACTTTTGCAACAAGAAATGATAAACTCTAATAGAAAATGAACTACGGATTCGTAAAAGTTGCGGCGGCCGTTCCCCGCGTAAAAGTAGCAGATTGCAAATTTAATTCTGAAAGATTGGAGGGTCTTATTACCATAGCCGAAGGTAAAGGAGTACAGATTCTCACTTTTCCCGAAATGTGCATTACCGGATATACTTGTGGAGACTTGTTCGCCCAGCAACTTTTGCTTGAACAGGCAGAAATGGCTTTGATACAGATTCTAAACAGTACCCGCCAACTGGACATCATTTCCATACTGGGCATGCCAGTAGTAGTCAACTCCACAGTAATTAATGCTGCAGTAGTTATCCAGAAAGGCAAAATACTGGGAGTAGTGCCCAAAACTTACCTGCCTAATTATAAAGAGTTCTACGAGCAACGTTGGTTTACATCCGCCCTACAAGTCTCGGAAAACAGTGTGCGGCTTTGCGGACAGATTGTCCCGATGGGCAACAATCTGTTGTTCGAAACTGCGGAAACAACTTTCGGCATAGAAATCTGTGAGGACCTTTGGGCTACCGTTCCGCCCAGTTCCTCACTCGCACTGCAAGGGGCTGAAATCATCTTTAACCTTTCCGCCGATGACGAAGGTATTGGTAAACACAATTATCTTTGCTCTCTGATCAGCCAGCAATCTGCACGCTGCATCTCCGGTTATGTTTTTTCGTCGAGTGGCTTCGGTGAATCGACAACAGATGTTGTTTTTGCCGGAAACGGACTTATTTACGAAAACGGATATCTACTGGCACGAAGTGAACGTTTCTGCTTGGAGGAACAGTTGATTATCAATGAAATTGATGTGGAATGTATCCGTGCAGAGCGTCGGGTCAACACAACTTTTGCTGCCAACAAGGCTAATTGTCCGGGTAAAGAGGCTGTCAGAATTTCTACAGAGTTTGTCAACAGTAAAGATCTGAACCTAACCCGTACATTCAATCTACATCCTTTTGTTCCGCAAGGAAGCGAACTCAACAGTCGCTGTGAGGAGATCTTCTCGATTCAAATAGCCGGACTGGCACAACGTCTGCTACATACCGGAGCAAAAACAGCCGTAATAGGTATTTCCGGAGGACTTGACTCAACACTCGCCTTATTGGTATGCGTCAAGACATTCGATAAATTGGGATTATCTCGCAAAGATATTCTGGGTATAACCATGCCGGGATTCGGAACAACCGACCGCACTTATCACAATGCCATCGACCTGATGAATTCCTTGGGAGTTTCAATACGGGAAATCAGTATCAGGGAAGCATGTATCCAACACTTTAAAGATATCGGACACGATCTCAATATACACGATGTAACATACGAGAATTCACAGGCACGCGAACGTACCCAAATCTTAATGGATATAGCCAACCAAACATGGGGTATGGTGATCGGAACTGGAGACCTGTCGGAACTCGCATTGGGATGGGCAACGTACAACGGAGATCATATGTCGATGTATGGTGTCAACGCAGGTATTCCCAAGACACTGGTGAAACACTTAGTACAGTGGGTAGCCGAAAACGGTATGGATGAAGCATCCAAAGCAACTCTGCTGGATATTGTGGACACTCCTATCAGTCCGGAACTGATACCGGCAGATGAAAACGGAGAAATCAAACAAAAAACGGAAGACCTCGTCGGTCCTTACGAACTACACGACTTCTTCCTATATTATTTCTTACGGTTCGGCTTCCGCCCGTCAAAAATCTACTTCCTGGCACAAACTGCATTCAGTGGAGTTTATGATGATGAAACAATCAAAAAATGGCTGCAAACTTTCTTCCGCCGCTTCTTTAACCAGCAGTTTAAACGCTCTTGCCTGCCGGACGGACCGAAAGTAGGAAGTATATCCATCAGCCCCAGAGGAGACTGGCGCATGCCAAGTGATGCCAGTTCGGCTGCATGGCTGAAAGAAATAGCCGAATTGTAACAAAGACGATACCTCTTTTTAACATGACACTGCGATCTTTGCAGCATCATATTAAAAAGAGGTAAAGTTATGAAAAGACATCTTATTTTAGCATTTGCTTTATTGGCATCCAGTGTTGCCTTAAATGCAGTCAATTCATTGCCGGACGATGATAAATCCGACAATAAGAACAAAACAGAACTCAATTCTGTCGTCAAAAAGACATGGGAGTTCTACTCCGCCATCAAACAACCTTCTGCCGATGCACTGGCTAATGCGGGTAACTACAAATTCGGGCAAGAAGCCGGCTATCTCTATAACCAATTCATGAATATCTATGTAGTCAGGGAAGAAGTGGTTCCCGGAGACCCTACCCGCCGTACCGTAATTCGCAAACCCACTATCTACAACGCAGTACGCTCCATCGAGAAACAGCTGAATAAAGAGCTCAAAAGCAACAAAATGACCAGAGAGCAAGTAGCTGCAGAATTCACAAATGTACTGAAAGTAGCGATTTCTGCCTATGATTCCGAAAGCGAATCATTTGAAGACGCTTTACAGACAAATCGCAAAAATGCAACCGACCTTCTCTCCGTATTTCAAAATGTAAAACTGACAGAAATCTAAAATTCTTTTTTTCAATAGGTAAATAAATATTAATGGCAAGTCTTGGGCAAAAGAAAACTTTTGCCCCCGCACTCGCCATGACTAAACACTCAATGATTAGTACTTATGAACAGTAAATTTCTCCTGCTACTCTGTAGTATGTTATTGTGCACTTCACTTGCATTCGCACAATCAATCAAAGTAACAGGTACAGTCACAGACAAAATGGGGGCAGTAATCGGTGCCACTATCATGGTGAAAAACTCATCAAACGGAACTGTCACCGATATAGACGGTCGTTACAGCATCGAAGTTCCTAAAAACGCAACACTACTATTCTCTTTCGTAGGTTACAGCACAGTAGAGAAAGAGGTAGGTAACAACACTGTAATCAATGTCGAACTGTCCGATGACATTCAGGCCATCGACGAGGTAGTGGTCACTGCAATCGGTATCAAGCAGCAAAAGAAGAAGATCGGTTACACAACCCAACAAATCAACAGTGAGGTATTGAATGCCACTCCCAGTCTGAATGTGGGCTCGGCCCTTTCCGGACAAGTAGCCGGTCTGTTGGTAGCCAACCCTACCGGTATTTTCCAGGCACCGAGTTTCAAACTGCGCGGCAACGCACCATTGGTTGTACTGGACGGAGTTCCGGTAGAAACCGACTTTTTCGACATCTCAAGTGAGAATATTGAAAGTGTCAATGTGCTAAAAGGTACGGCAGCCTCAGCTTTATACGGTTCACGCGGGAAAAACGGAGCAATTCTGATCACCAGTAAAACGGCCAAAAAAGAAGGCTTGGAAATCAACTTCTCTACCAACAACATGATCACAGCCGGCTTTGCAGTGCTTCCCGAGACACAACATCAATACGGTAGCGGTTCAAATGGTAAATATGAATTCTGGGACGGTGCAGATGGCGGCATTTCGGACGGTGACATGACTTGGGGACCCAAATTAAATGTAGGAACCAAAGTAGCTCAGTGGAACAGCCCGATCAGGGATAAAGTGACTGGAAAAGAGATTCCCTGGTGGGGAGATGTAAAAGGTACTCAGTATGATGACAAATCGCGCTATGAACGTATACCTATCGACTGGGTATCCCATGACAACCTGAAAGACTTTCTGCAAACCGGACTAGTAACCAACAATAATATCTCAATAGCTTATAAAGGAGAAAAAGCACGCTACTTCGTCACCGGACAATATGCTTACCAAAAGGGACAGGTGCCTTCTACTGAAATGCACAGTGGAGGTATCAACTTCAACTCTACCTTTGATCTGGCTAAAAACTTGCAGCTGGATGCCAATCTGGCCTACAACAAAATAGTTGCCCCGAGTTATCCGCGCTACGGATACGGACCTAAAAACCACATGTACACCATCGTTGTATGGATGGGAGACGATGTGAACGGTAAAGAACTCCAAAAACACAAATACGTTCCCGGGCAGGAAGGGTATCGGCAGGCAAGTTACAATTATGCATGGTATAATAATCCTTACTTTGCAGCCGAAGAGCTCCAGCAATCCGAAAGTCGGGATGTGGTGAACGGGCAACTCCGCCTGAATTATCAAATCCTCCCCAATCTGAACATACAGGGACGTGCCGCCTTACGCCAGAAAACAATTCTCCAGGAAATGAAAGTACCCAAAACTTACATGAACTACGGTGACTCCCGGGAAGGTGACTACAAAGTATGGAATGACCGTCAAACTAATGTAGACGCTGATGTACTGGCTACCTACACTCAAGATCTGACTCCGGATATCCTCTTCACCCTGAATGCCGGAACTTCGGTATTCTACCGTAATTACCGTCAGGAATATCAGTCTACTGACGGTTTGATTGTTCCATTCGTATACAGTATCAAAAACACACAAGGTCCTTCCATTACCGATGCCAACCGAAATGAAAAATCAATCCGTAGTATTTATGGATCAATCAACCTTGATCTTTACAAATATGCCTATCTGACGTTGACAGGACGTAATGACTGGTCATCTACTCTGGCAAAAGGCAGTAACTCTTACTTCTATCCTTCTGTCGCACTGAGTACTATGGTATCCGAATACATCAAATTGCCAACATTTATGGACTATCTCAAAATGTATGGTTCATGGGCGGTTGTCTCTACCGACCTGTCTCCCTACCAGATCATGTCCACTTATACAAAAGATTCCAATTACGGTTCGAATCCATCTATTTCCTACCCTTCTTCTCTGGTCAACTACTACATCAAACCTCAGAAAACGACATCCTGGGAAGCCGGATTGTCAACTGCATTCTTCCGTAACCGGTTATCTTTCGACCTGACTTATTATCATACGATCGATGAAAACCAGATTATCGACCTGAATATTTCGAATGCATCAGGTTTCACCAGCCGTAAAGTGAACGGTAACCAATATACCACCAACGGATGGGAAATCATGGCCAATGTACAGGCTATCAAAAATAAAGATTTTCAATGGGATTTCTCCTTGAACTGGAGTAAGAGTGTAAAAAAACTGACGGAAATATATGGCGGACAGAAAAAGTTCGGTGACCTGAAAGTAGGCGACCGTGCCGATGCATTTTACGGTTCACAATGGCAGAAAAGTGCTGATGGAGAATTGATTCTGGATGAAAACGGTATGCCTACTAAAGACGCATATAAACAATATCTGGGACATCTGGATCCGAACTTCCGAATGGGTATGCAAAATACTTTCCGCTACAAAGACTTCACACTGTCTGTCGATCTGGACGGCGCTTATAAAGGAGTAATCTATTCTGTATTGAGCGAAAAGTTATGGTGGGGAGGAAAGCATCCGGAATCAGTGGAGTACAGGGATGCACAATATGCCGTCGGACACTCGATATATGTACCCAATGGGGTAGTCGTAACCGGAGGAGAGCTGAAACGTGACATCGACGGTAATGTAATCTCTGACACACGCACCTACAAACGTAACACGACAGCGGTCGATTGGCAACAATGGTGCCAGAACTATCCTTATCAAGCTTATGTATCTTCGAAAGAAAATGCCAAATTTGCCAATGTATTCGACCGTAGCTACATTAAGCTCCGCCGAGTGGCACTGACTTACAACTTCACCAAACTACTTTCGAAACAAAGCCCCGTGAAAGGACTTACAGCTACAGTGTTTGGCAACAACCTAGCTGTCTGGAAAAAAGTCCCCTTTGTCGATCCGGACTACACCGGAGACAGCAACGACGGAGGTGCCAACGATCCAACCGCACGCTATATCGGCATGGGCGTCAACATAAAATTCTAAACGAATAAGAAACTAATAAGAAATTATAAAATGAAAAAGATAATATTACTCATCGTATCTGTGTGGATGTGCGTTTCCTGTGGAAATCTGGAAGAGATGAACATTGATCCGGACAATGCCACCCAGACCCACCCCAAACTCCTGCTTACCCAAATCTGCATGAATGCTTTTAAAAGAGGGACTGACGGAATGTATGCTACCAAAAAAGTAATTCAAGCCGACGGAGAGAGTGCAGATCAATATTACAAATGGACCCGCGGAAGTTTTGGCTACTATGACAATCTCCGCAATGTACAAAAGATGGGTGAAGAGGCAGAACGTGTAAATGCTCCGGTGTATACGGCACTCACTAAGTTCTTCCGCGCCTACTACTTCTATGAACTGACTCTCCGTTTCGGAGATATCCCCTACAGTCAGGCCTTGAAAGGAGAAAAAGAAGAAATATACACTCCCGAATATGATGCACAAGAGGATGTTTTTGCAGGAATCCTCCAAGAATTGAGAGAAGCAGACGAAATACTGGCAAATGACGCATCTGTCATTGACGGAGACATCATCTATAACGGAAATAGCACCCAGTGGAGGAAACTGATCAACTCTTTTCGTCTGAAAGTGCTGATGACCCTCTCCAATCATACAACAGTAGGGAATATAAATATCGCTTCTGAGTTTAAAAACATTGCGACAAACAGCCCGTTGATGAATAGCCTGGCAGACAATGGACAGTTGGTTTACCTGGATCAGCAGGGCAACCGATATCCTCAATTCAATGCCCAATGGTCCGGCTATTATATGGATGATACATTTATCCAACGTATGCGCGAACGTCGGGACCCACGCTTGTTCATCTTCAGCGCACAGACCAACAAAGGAAAGACTGAAGGAAAACCTATCGACGACTTCAGCTCTTACGAAGGAGGAGACCCTGCCGCCCCTTATAGCGATGCTATTATCAAAGTTAGTGAGGGTACCATATCGCCCATCAACGACCGTTTCCGTACAGATCCGATTGTAGAGCCCACCATGCTGATGGGATATGCCGAATTACAACAAATTCTTGCTGAAGCTGTTGTACGGGGATGGATCAGTGGCAATGCACAAACGTATTACGAGAAAGGTATCCGCGCCTCATTCTCTTTCTACGAAACCCATGCAAAAGATTATGCCGGCTATCTGAACGAGAACGCAGTGGCCCAATATCTGAAAGAACCATTGGTTGACTTCACCCAAGCATCGGGTACTGAAGAGCAGATAGAACGCATTATCATGCAGAAATACCTGGTTACATTCTACCAAGGCAACTGGGATTCCTTTTACGAACAACTACGTACCGGCTACCCGGACTTCCGTCGCCCAGCCGGAACAGAAATCCCCAAACGATGGATGTATCCGCAAGGAGAATATGATAACAACGGTGCTAACGTAGAAACGGCTATTACACGCCAATTCGGTGCAGGAAATGACAAAATAAACCAAGCTACCTGGTGGCAAAAAAAATCATAGAATAAAATATATACTCTTAACCCATATTTATAATGAAAAAGATTATTTTAAGCAGCGTATTATTGCTATCCGGCTTCTTTATCCAAGCGCAACAAGCTCCCGATAAAATCAGCTTTAATTCCAATGGTGAATTTAAGATAGCACAATTTACCGATATGCACTTGGGACATGATCAGGAGAAAGACCGAATAGTGGGAGATATGATCAAAGAAGTACTTGATTCTGAAAAGCCTGACCTCGTGATATTTACAGGAGACAATACTACTATGGATGAAGTCCGGCAAGCTTGGGAAGCCATATCTGCCGAACTGTCGGCCCGCCGGATCCCTTGGACAGCCGTATTGGGAAATCATGATGACGAATATGCCGTAAAGCGTGATGAAATCATTCGTATCATCCGGGAACAACCGTATTGTATGATGAAACAAGTGGCAGAAGGAATAAAAGGAGAAGGTAACCATATTCTCCCTATTTACAGTTCGAAAGACGGAAATAAAACAGCCGCATTGCTTTATTGCCTGGACACAAATGCTTATTCGAAGATAAAAACAGTAAAAGGATATGACTGGATCGGACGATCTCAAATAGACTGGTACTCCCGCGAAAGCCGGAAGTACACAGAACGGAATGAGGGACAACCATTACCTGCATTGACCTTCCTCCATATTCCGCTACCGGAGTACACCCAAGCATGGGAATCGTTCGAAACCAAACGTTACGGAGACCGTAACGAAAAAGAATGCAGTCCCCATATAAACAGCGGTATGTTTGCCAATATGCTGGAATGCGGTGATGTTATGGGTGTTTTTGCCGGACACGACCACGTAAACGATTACATCGCTACTCTCTATAACATCGCTTTAGGATATGGACGAGCTTCGGGCGGAAAAAATACTTACGGAGATAAAACACCAGGCAGTCGTATCATCGTATTGAAAGAAGGTAAACGTGAATTCGCTACTTGGCTTCGGGAAAAAGGAAATATGGCAAAACTGAATGTATGTACATATCCCGGCTCTTTTGTAAAAGAGAAATAGAAATCACTTTTATGAGTATTCAAAAAGAAACGGCTATAAAAACTTTTTAGGTGATTTACAGATTATCCCTCCAACCTATAATAAACACTTATCGAATTATAGTTGGAGGGATAAATTTATTTGGTAAAAAGTGAATCGTTACAAAACTCCTTTACTGGACGGCAATTCGAAATGATAGATATCCCTCTTCAACGCCATCTTCAACGCACGGGCCAGCGCTTTGAATATTCCCTCTATCTTGTGATGCTCATTCTGCCCCTCAGCCTTAATATTGAGGTTCATCTTGGCTGCATCACTCAGAGACTTAAAAAAGTGTAAAAACATCTCGGTAGGCATTTCTCCTATCTTTTCACGCTTAAACTCGGCATCCCATACCAACCACGGACGTCCTCCGAAATCCAGGCATACCCGGCAAAGGCAATCATCCATGGGCAAAGCATAACCGTAACGTTCAATTCCTCTTTTACTACCCAGCGCCTGATAGATACACTCACCCAATGCGATAGCCGTATCTTCGATGGTATGATGTTCGTCTACCTCGAGGTCCCCCTTCACCCGGATCGTTAAATCCATACCGGAATGTTTACCAATCTGCTCAAGCATATGGTCAAAGAAACCTAATCCGGTAGAAATGTCACAAGTACCCTTACCATCCAGATTGAGAGCTACCAGAATATCGGTTTCTTTCGTTGTCCTGCGTATTTCTGCTTTCCGCTCTCCTGCAAAAAGGAACTCAGCCACCCGATCCCAATCAGTAGTGGCAAGAGCACAATAAGTTTCCAGTCCCTTTTCTTTCAGCAAATCAATGGATTCCTGAAGGTAAATGGCACGGCAACCTATATTTTTGGCCAATTCTACATCTGTCGGACGATCTCCAATGACAAAGCTGCCCTCCAGATCATATTCCGGATTGGAAATATACTTAGTCAACATTCCTGTACGCGGCTTCCTCGTAGAAGCACAATCTTCGGGCACACTGCGATCTATCAGGATATCATCGAACGTAATACCTTCTCCAGCCAGAGTTTTCAACATCAGGTTGTGCGCCGGCCAAAAAGTTTCTTCCGGGAAAGAAGAGGTGCCCAAACCATCCTGATTGGTCACCATGACAAACTCAAAATCAAGTTTACTGCGAATAAAGCCCAAATTGCGGAAAACTTTAGGATAGAATTCAAGCTTCTCCAGTGAATCGAGCTGATAGTCGACAGGCGGCTCAATGACAAGCGTGCCATCACGGTCAATAAACAGTACTTTCTTTTTCATTTTTCCTATTGATATTTTTTCAGTGCTCCAATCAGTTTGGCATTCTCAGCCCGTGTACCTACAGTCACACGAAGGCAGTTGCCACACAATGATATGGAATTTCGATTACGTACAATAATACCCTCTCCCACCAGATAATTATAAATTTTTACAGCATCGGTCACACGTGCCAGAAAGAAGTTGGCATTCGATGGAAATACCTGTAATACGCAAGGCAACTCAACGAAAGCTTCTTCCAGATACCCCCTCTCCTCCTTCAATGTTTTTACCCAGCGTTCTATTTCGTAGTATTTGTGGAGCATTTCTATAGCTTGTTGCTGAGTCAGCTGATTCACATTATACGGATACTTGATTTTATTCAAAACACCGATAATCCCCTCGGAGGCAAAAGCCATCCCCAAACGAATAGCTGCACAACCAAACGCTTTTGAGAAAGTCTGTAAGATAATCAGATTCGGATACTTATCCAACTCTGACAAAAATGAGGGTTCATCGGAAAAATCATTATAAGCCTCGTCCAGAATGACCAATCCTTCGAAATCATTGATCACCTTTATTATCTCAGACCGAAGCAGATCATTTCCCGTCGGATTATTGGGTGAACAAAGGAAAATCATCTTAGTCCGTTCATCCGCAACTGCCAACAATTCATCGGCAGAAAACTGAAAATCATCGTGAAGCAGCACTTTGCGGTATTCCACATCATTGACATCGGCGCAAACCTGATACATGCCGTACGTAGGATCGATAGCCACCACATTGTCTCTGCCCGGCTCACAGAAAGCACGAAACACCAAATCAATAGCCTCATCACTGCCATTTCCCAGAAAGATATGGGCAGGAGCTACTTTTTTTATTTTGGACAATTCCAACTTCAGATCCCGTTGCATCGGATCCGGATAGCGATTGTGCGGCAGGTTATACGGGTTTTCGTTAGCATCCAGAAAAACAGATGCTGCCGCCCCACTATATTCATCACGGGCCGAAGAATAGGGTTTTAGTCTCCAGATATTCGGACGGGTTAATTCTTGCAATGTTTTCATTTTCTTATCTCCTCCAATCTAACAGTTACCGCATTTTTATGTGCATCCAGGTGTTCATTGGCAGCCATCACCTCGATAGCCGGGCCAATAGCCGACATTCCACTGGGAAGTATCTCTTGAAAAGTGATCTTACGGATGAAACTGTCCAAGCTCACTCCACTATAGGCTTTGGCATAGCCGTTGGTAGGTAAAGTATGGTTAGTTCCCGAAGCATAATCACCTGCGCTTTCGGGAGAGAAGGCACCCAAAAATACCGAACCGGCATTTACTATCTGTCCGGCTACTTCCATATAGTCCTTCGTCTCAATAATCAGGTGCTCAGGAGCGTAAGCATTGGTAAGTTCCAAAGCTTCCTCCATATCCTTCACCAATATCAACTTACTGTTGGCCAAAGATTTTTCGGCAATATCGCGACGGGTTAGATAGCCTAATTGGCGTTCGACCTCGTAAACGACTTCCGTTTGTAGCTTCTCAGAAGTCGTAACCAGCATCGCCTGGCTATCCACTCCATGTTCCGCCTGAGAAAGAAGATCGGCAGCCACAAACACCGGGTTGGCAGATTCGTCAGCCAGAACCTCTACCTCCGACGGCCCCGCAGGCATATCAATGGCGACATCCCGCAGGCTGACAAGTTGCTTGGCAGCGGTGACATACTGATTGCCGGGACCAAAGATCTTATAAACTTTAGGAATACTCTCTGTCCCGTAAGCCATAGCGGCAATGGCCTGTACTCCACCAACCTTAAAGATTTTGCTGACTCCAGCCAGATGAGCGGCAAACAGGATAGCAGGATGTACCTTTCCATTCTTATCAGGCGGTGTACAAAGTACAATCTCTTTACATCCGGCAATCTTAGCAGGTATAGCCAACATAAGCACAGTGGAGAATAGAGGGGCTGTCCCTCCAGGGATATACAATCCGACCTTTTCAATAGCAACAGCTTTTTGCCAGCAAGTAACACCTTCCATCGTGTCCACCTTTTTCCTCTCAAAACGCTGTGCAGAATGAAATGTCTCAATATTACGTTTAGCCAGATAAATAGCTGCCTTCAGTTCGATGGGTACCTCCTTTTCTGCTTCTTCTATTTCCGCAGAAGTAACAGCCAATGAGGTGAGTTCAGCTTTATCAAACACAGCCTCATATTCCATGACTACCCGGTCCCCTCCGGCTCTCACACGGTTAATAATATTGCGTACAGTATCGAAAAGATTTTCTGTCTCAAGCACAGGACGCTTCAAGATCTCATTCCATTGCGACCGGTCCGGATATTTAATCAGTTTCATAATTTTTAATTTAAGAGTTCAACCAACAGATTTTCCTATATAATCATCTTCTCAATAGGCAACACCAAAATACCTTCCGCTCCCAGCGCTTTCAGCTTACCTATGATCTCCCAAAACCGTTTCTCATCGAGCACTGTATGTACAGAGCACCAACCATCTTGTGCCAACGGCATCACAGTAGGACTCTTCATACCCGGTAGTACAGCAATAATATCTTCCAGTTTATCTTTAGGAGCATTCATCAGTACGTACTTTTTATCTTCAGCAGTTTTCACAGCATCCATGCGGAAAAGCAATTCATCCAATATCTCTTTTTTCTCCTTACTCATATTCTTGTTGCCTATCAGCAAAGCTTCTGATCTCATTACGACCTCCACTTCTTTCAGGCGATTGCTGACCAGAGTAGAACCGGAACTGACAATATCGAAAATAGCATCCGCCAATCCGATGCCGGGAGCAACTTCTACAGAACCGGTAATGACATGCACTTCAGCCTTCACCCCGTTACTTTTCATAAAAGCATCTAAAATTCCGGGATAGGAAGTAGCTATCTTCTTTCCGTTAAACCAACTCAAACCGGGATATTCAATGTCTTTGGGCATAGCCAAAGACAAACGGCATTTGCTAAACCCGAGACGCTTAATGATTTCGGCATCTTCCTGCCTCTCTACAAATTCGTTTTCTCCTACTATACCCAGGTCGGCAACTCCTGTAGCTACAGATTGGGGAATATCATCGTCACGGAGAAAAAGTACCTCAACCGGAAAGTTGGACGATTGTACGAGTAAAGTACGTTTGGTTGTGCTCAGTTTGATGTCTGATTCTTCAAGAAGGGCCATCGTTTCTTCAAAAAGACGCCCTTTGGCTTGTACTGCGATTCTTAACATAATTACAATATCTTAATTTACAATTTATAATTCGATATATAGAAAATAAAAAAGGCTCACCTTATCGGTAAGCCTCGTATTCTATCATATATATACACAATACCATCTTGCCCACCGAGTTATTCGATTGAGTAATGATGATGGCGATGTGTAATAGTAATGTTCATATCTTTATTGTTTATGCGACAAAAATAAAGTATTAGTTCTGAATCACCAAACAATTATCAGAAATTCTTCTATTTTTCTTTCAAATTAAAGGAAGAATCTCTTCATCTTCTACTTCGCATGACAAAAAATGCATCTCTTCTCTGGCTTTCTCCTTCGGAAAAGTGAAGTAAGTGCAGAGAGCTTCTGTACACAATTCCTCATCTTTATTATAAAGACGTGCCTCAATTATCACAATGTTACGCTTCACTTCTTTAACATGCGCTTTGAGCACTACATGTGAATCATTAGTACTGATCGACTTACGATAACGTGTCTCCATTTTTGATGTCACCCCCGTAGTCTGTAACTTCCGGAGAATAACCCATGCACAGATTTCATCCAAAAGTACGGCCTGGATACCTCCATGTAGTGTATCAATCCATCCCTGGTATTCGGGACGGGGACGCCAGATACTAATCACTTCATCGTTATCCTCATAAAATTCCATTTTCACACCGGCTTCATTGTTAGGGGCACAACCAAAGCAATTATATCCTTCCATCCCCTTCCACGGGTTAATAATCTTTTTCATACCTTTTTCGTTTTAGAATGCTCAAAGATATAAATCTTTGAGCAAAATGCACCCATCTCACCACCAGAACTTTATCTATAATCCGTTTGTTATACAGATGTTCTATTAAGAAAGGAAAAGTATGAAAACAGTAGTAGACAAAGCCTCTTCAAGGGGTTATTTCAATCATGGTTGGCTGAAAACCCACCATACATTTAGTTTTGCAAACTATTATAACCCGTCAAGAATGCATTTCGGCGTATTGAGGGTACTGAATGATGATAGCGTTGACCCTGAAATGGGATTCGATACACACCCTCACCAGAATATGGAAGTCATTTCTATCCCCCTGAAGGGGTATCTGAGACATGGCGACAGCGTAAAAAACACCCGGACAATCACACCCGGCGATATCCAGGTTATGAGTACGGGGAAAGGTATCTTCCACAGTGAATATAATGGAAGTGACAAAGAGCAATTGGAATTTTTGCAAATATGGGTATTCCCGAGAATTGAAAATACAGAGCCGGAATATAACAACTACGATATTCGTCCTTTACTGAAAAGAAACGAACTTGCTCTAATTATTTCACCGGACGGTAAAGTACCCGCTTCCATTAAGCAAGATGCATGGTTTTCTATGGGAACATTTGACGCAGGAAAGAGTTTCGAATACAAGTTGCATCAGGAAGGTAACGGAGTTTATCTTTTTATCATCGAAGGAGATGTGGAAGTTGCAGGCAACCGATTGTCACGACGTGACGGCATCGGTCTTTGGGATACAAAGAGCTTTAAAGTGGAAATAACCCAAGAAGCGACCTTATTGCTAATGGAAGTACCAATGCGATAAAAATGAGTATTCATTTCGCAAAATAAATAAAGGGCTACCTTCAATAGCGAAGACAGCCCTTTATTTATTGAGAACACTGTATTATCTATTTCTCTTTCCGATAATTTTCAAGTCCTGTTTGCAGGAAATTGATATACTTGGATATATCCTCATCATAAGCATACGACTTGTTCAGCGGATTACCCTCATTGTCTATCAGAACATAGAAAGGCTGGGCATTGGCACCAAACTTCACACGCTGCAGATAACTCCATTTATCACCTACCGTACGCAAAGTGCGTTCTGTACCATTTTCCATGATCTTCACCGGTTCAGTAAGCGGAGTCTTATTGTCAACGTAAAGAGTAATCAGTACGTAGTCATTATTGATGATGCTGCTAACCTTCGGATCGGTCCACACGGCAAGCTCCATTTTACGACAGTTCACACAACCATATCCTGTAAAGTCGAGCATTACCGGCTTGTTATGCTGACGGGCATATTCCATACCTAAATCATAATCATCGAACTTGGCATGTACCTCATTGGTATAAAGATTAAAATCCTGGGTTTTCATAGGCGGTGCAAAAGCACTAACCGCTTTCAAGGGTGCTCCCCATAAGCCCGGAACCATATAAACAGCAAAAGCTAATGAAACCAGTGCCATGAAGAAACGAGATACACTTACTTTCGTATCATCGTCATCATGAGGAAATTTAATCTTACCCAACAGATAGAAACCAAGCAGAGCAAAAATAACAATCCACAAAGCAAGGAAAGTCTCACGATCCAGAATTCTCCATCCATAAGCCAAATCGGCAACAGACAGGAATTTTAAAGCAAAAGCTAATTCCAGGAAACCCAATGTCACTTTAATCACATTCATCCAACCGCCAGACTTAGGCATTGACTTCAGCCAAGACGGAAATAAAGCGAATAAAGTAAATGGCAGAGCCAATGCAATGGCAAAGCCCAACATACCAATCGCGGGAGCGACTACACTACCTGTAGTAGAAACCTGTACCAACAAAAATCCGATAATAGGACCTGTACAAGAAAAAGATACAAGCGATAATGTAAACGCCATCAAAAAAATACTCAGTAATCCGCTTGTAGCTTCCGCCTTGCTATCCACTGCCGTACTCCATTTTGCGGGAAGTGTCAATTCGAAAGCTCCGAAGAAAGAAGCAGCAAATACGATCAACATCAGACAGAACAAGATATTGAAAATAGCATTAGTGGAAAGGGCATTCAAAGCACTGGCACCAAATATCAAGGTAATGGCAAGGCCAAGCGCTACATAGATTACCACGATGGATGCCCCATAAGTCCATGCATCCCGGATACCTTTCTTTTTGTCCTTGCTTCGCTTCAGGAAGAAACTTACAGTCATCGGAATGATAGGCCATACACAAGGAGTAAACAAGGCCAGCAAACCTCCTAAAAATCCTGTAATAAAAATATAGATCCATGACATATCTTCCTGAGAGTTTGCCTCACCGAATTTCTTCAAATCATTAATTACAGGCTTCCATAAGTCAACACTGCCTATCGCAGTGGTAACAGTTGTAGCTGCCGGTTCTACAATACTGTCTGTAACAGTGGCGACTGGCTCTTTTACCGGAGTTGCAGGGGTTTCTTTTGCCGAGACTTCGGTAGTAGTAGCGGCTTTACCCGAAAATTTAAAAGGAACTTGTGTAGGAGGCAGACAATTTTCATCGTTGCATGCACCATATTCCAGATACCCTTCTATTGAATAGTCACTGCCGGTAAACTTTATCTTCTGTATAAATTGAGCCGTTTTTTCAAAATAGCGTACTTTCATTTCGAACAGTTTGTCAAAGTCCGAAACTTCTTTTCCCCGAGGGGTTAATTTACCAACAACTTCGGCACCTGACATCTTCTCTACATTAAAAGTAGCGGAGATAGGACCACCATCACCTAAATCGGTAGAATATACATGCCAACCGGCATCGATCGTACCTGTAAAAACGATTTCCGCTTCGGCTCCCGACAGGGTTTTCAGCTCCGTTTTAAACTTCACAGGCTCTTGTATCTGTGCCTGCGCCGTAAATACGACCAGCAACAAAAGCAGAAAAAAGGATAATTTCTTCATTCTTTAAAATTGTTTATGATGTTTCTAGAAATATAACAGCTATCGGATTTTCCCGGTTTGAGGTTTTGGCTAATCTTAAAAAGCTATTATTTATTTATAACTAAAATTCATAATCTACACAAGCCCGACTTTCTTTTGTCTCTGCCAAAATCTTACCGGCAGCCACATGCTCGGGATGGGTAGCATAGAACTTCACATCATCCAGATTATCAAATTCACTATACAACGCAATATTCCAGGTTTCTCCCGGATTCATATTCAATCCTACTTCAATTTTGCGGATCACAGAGATTTTAGCAGGTAATGCTTCAATAGCCTCCTTAAAACTATTCATCACAACGAGTTTCTCTTCTACAGGAACGTCGTCTCTTAACTTAAATAATACAATGTGTTTTACCATTACGTTGTTATTTTAATTATTTGTTTTTATATTTGTCAGCCAAAGCTGTTTTTTACAGTTGCAAAATTACTCTATTTGTTTCAAATATACACTATAAAAGGATGTTAATAATAGGAATAGCAGGCGGAACAGGCTCGGGAAAGACCACCGTCGTACGGAAAATCATTGAGAGTCTACCAGCTGGTGAAGTAGTATTGCTACCTCAGGATTCATACTATAAAGACAGTAGCCACGTACCGGTTGAAGAACGCCAGAATATCAATTTTGACCATCCCGATGCTTTTGAATGGAGCCTTTTGTCTAAACATGTTGCCCTGCTTAAAGAAGGCAAGTGTATCGAACAACCCACCTATTCTTATTTGACTTGTACCCGCCAACCCGAAACGATCCATATTGAACCACGTGAAGTGGTCATAATCGAAGGTATCCTAGCTTTATGTGACAAAAAGCTACGCAATATGATGGATCTGAAAATATTTGTAGATGCCGACCCGGACGAACGGTTGATCCGTGTGATCCAACGTGACGTAGTGGAAAGGGGCCGCACTGCAGAGGCTGTAATGGAGCGATATACGCGCGTGCTGAAACCTATGCATTTACAGTTCATCGAACCATGTAAACGCTACGCAGATTTGATTGTTCCCGAAGGAGGGAGCAATCAAGTAGCCATCGATATATTGACCATGTATATAAAAAAACACATCGGTAGGCCATGAAACGGCATCTGATAATTTACTCCCTGCTTTTTCTTCTTTTCTGTGTATTGTCTTGCCGCAACAAACAAGCAGTAGCTACAGAGGAGTCCTCTGCACACGATCTGGAACAAATCAAAGATAGCGGAGAGCTCGTTGTTCTGACTCTTTATAGTTCTACTTCTTATTTCATCTATCGTGGGCAAGACATGGGTTTCCAATACGAACTCAGTGAACAATTTGCCAAAAGTTTAGGAGTGAAATTGCGAATAGAAGTAGCCAAAAACGTACCGGAACTCATCCGAAAGTTACTAAATGGCGAAGGAGATATTATCGCATACAATATTCCGATTACTAAAGAATTAAAAGACAGCCTGATCTATTGTGGCGAAGAAGTAATCACCCACCAGGTAATTGTCCAACGAACCAATGGGAAAACAAAACCGCTAAAAGATGTAACCGAGTTGGTCGGAAAAAATATATATGTGAAACCGGGCAAATATTACGAACGATTGGTTAACTTGAATAAAGAGCTGGGAGGAGGCATTCTGATTCATCAAGTAACCAATGACAGCATTACTGCCGAGGATTTGATAACCCAAGTTGCACAAGGTAAAATTCCTTATACAGTGGCTGATAATGATGTCGCTAAGTTGAATGCGACTTATTACCCTAACCTGAATACCAGTCTGTCTATCAGTTTTGACCAACGCGCTTCCTGGGCTGTACGTAAAGATTGTCCGCAACTGGCAGCAGCAGCAGACGAGTGGCATAAACAGAATATGACTTCGCCGGCATATACCGCAAGTATGAAACGATATTTTGAGATCAGTAAAGCAATGCCTCATTCTCCCATTTTATCCTTAAAAGAGGGTAAAATCTCTCATTATGACAACTTATTCAAGAAATATGCGCAAGAGATAGGTTGGGACTGGCGTCTGTTGGCATCCTTGGCCTATACCGAATCGAACTTCGATACAACTGCCGTATCATGGGCCGGAGCAAAGGGACTGATGCAATTAATGCCTGCCACCGCCCGTGCAATGGGGGTTCCACCGGGCAAAGAGCAAAACCCGGAAGAAAGTATCAAAGCTGCGGTGAAATACATTGCAGCGACAGATCGCAGCCTAAGCATGGTGCCGGATAAACAGGAACGGATTAAGTTTATACTCGCTTCATATAATGCCGGGCTGGGACATATTTTTGACGCAATTGCACTGGCAGATAAATACGGTAAGAATAAAACCGTATGGACAGACAATGTGGAAAATTACATCCTACTAAAAAGCAATGAAGAATATTTCACTGATCCGGTATGCAAAAACGGATATTTCCGTGGAATAGAGACCTACAATTTCGTCAGAGACATTAACTCAAGATATGAATCATATAAGAAGAAAATAAAAAGTTGAAATAGGGCAAAAGCTCGCAATTATAAGAATTGCAAGCCCTTGACAGCATATAGTATATTTTATTTTTTCCCTTTCTCTGTTAACAAACTCACAATAATAACGGCTGCTACCGATAATGGCAATGCAAACAATATCGGATCTATCATCGGAAAAGGATAGGCTTCGATCAACACATCCTTACCGAAAAGCCACCTGCATACCCCCATTGCCGCAGCCTCTTTCTGGTGCAGAAAGGCCAGCGCAAACAAACTACCTATAGTCCCTATCCAAAGGCTTGCCATCACTCCCTGACGGGTAGCACGTCTCCAATATAAAGCACAAAAATAGGCCGGCAGGAAAGCTGCAGCGCAAATACCCATAAAAATAGAAGTTCCACGGGCTATAATATCGTTGGGCAACATATAGCAGATAATATAACTCACTAAAATTGAAAATAAAACTCCCAAACGGATCACATTAGTCAATTTACCACGTGAACGAGGCTTGTAAGTACCATAAATATCGGAACCAACCGAAGCTCCCATCGTATGAAACTGTGAACTCAGTGTAGACATGCTGGCAGAAAGGATACAGAGCATAAAAAGAGCGGCAAACCAATCCGGCATTGCCTTATTTATAAAGTATGGGATGATTTTATCCATATCTTTGACTGCTTCCGTAGCTACAACACCTTCGGTCTTAAGAAAGAAAAGATTGCTCAATGCACCTGCATGATAAATAGCACCTACGGTAATAATCAGAAAAAAACACCCGATAAAAACCCCACGGTTTAGTTGTTTGCTACTTTCAACCGTCATAAAACGCACAACCAACTGAGGCTGCGCAAGACAACCGATTCCAACTCCCAAGATAAGTGAAGTGACTAATGTATACCATTGAGGTGAACCGGTAACAGGCATAGCCGTCCACCCTTGATGTCCCAACGCCTTAAATTTTTCAGGAACTAAGGGAGCTATGTCCGTCAGAGCCTGATTGGCTTCAGTAAAGCCCATATCCAGTACCCGATACAACGAAAAAAGCAGAAACAGCATACAGCCAAACATAATAACTGCCTGTAAAGCATCTGTATACATTACTCCTTTCATACCTCCTGCGATCACATAGGCAGCTATTACCAATGTAAATATTAAAAGTGAAATATTAAAATCAATCTGGAAAATCTGTTCGATAAAGACAGCACCACCTTTCATAACCACTGCGGCATACAAAGGCATTCCGAGGAAAATCACTGCGGCAACAAAGACTTGTATTCCCCGTGAACGATAATGCCTGCCTAACAATTGAGGAAATGTACTTACATTCAATTTAGCACCCATTCGCCGCGTCCGGAGTCCGAAAAAAATAAAGGCAATCACTACACCTATAAACATATTCAAAAAGCAAAGCCACTGAATACCCATACCAAAAGCTGCTGCTACCCCACCAAAGCCGACAATAGCAGAGGCTGATATAAAAGTGGCACCATAAGAGAGTGCCATGACAAACGGATTCATCTGTCGACCTCCTACCAGGTAATCACTGGCGGAGGATGTTTTCTTATAACCTAAAAAACCAAGATAGGCCAGTGACAGCAGATAGGCTATCACAATCAGTCCAAGTGTAAATGTATTCATCGTGTTTTATCTTTTTCGTCGTCTTTATTCCAGTATTTGAAGCCAAACCAAGCAGCAAAGAGCACACATACTACCGAAAGCAAGTATGGCAAAATGATAAGTGAGTCGCTAATTCCAAACATTCTTGTATCAGATTTCGATTAATATTGGTGCAAATGTAAGGAATTTATTGAAATAGAGAAACAAAATGCAGAAATTATCAGAAGGAAAGGAATAAAAATAAAAAAGCTGCCTCGTTTTATCAGAAGCAGCTTTCAGAAAAGCCAATAAACGGTTTAAAACTTATCGTAATGAATTTTTTTCTCATCAAATTTCTGTTTAGGCTCTTGGGCAGTTACCGGATAACCAAACGGAATCACACACAGGGGCACTATATTCCCCGGAAGCTCCGTATATTTACGAACAACCCTGATACGGTCTTCATAAGGATAAGCAGCTGTCCATACCGCACCCAGCCCCTGTGCTTCGGCAGCCAATAATATATTCTGTGCAGCAGCCGAACAATCCAGATACCAATAGGAAGATTGAGCTACATCTCCACATACAACAATGGCATAGCGAGCTTGAGTTAGCATCTTTGCATAAGGTAAAGCAGCGGCCATCGAATCAAGAGCAACCCGGTCGGTGACCAATACAAACTCCCACGGACGAATATCTTTTCCGGATGGTGCAGCCATTCCGGCACGTAGCATCCAATCTATTTTTTCTTTTTCTACTTCCTTGTCTAAATAAGCCCGCACACTTTTACGTGCAAAAATATTATCCAACGCAGCATTGGATGTCGAAGGGACTTCTCCTTGAGAAGCAGATGAACAAGCTGCGAATGAAATCATTCCCAGTATCCCGATCACCCATACATAAACCGCTTTCTTTATTACCATAATTTCTTTTTATATCAAAAAAGTTTCAATCTGTTTTCCTGAGCTTCTTTCAATGAAACGGTTTCACGCTTCATCATGCCACTCTTATCACGAAGGGCTTCATATTCACCGGATAATTCTTTTGCCAACTCTTCTTTCGATTTCGGACTCATCAGCCGAGCAGCAACGCCCGCATTCTGCGAAGCATCCTTCAAGTGAACAACCGGAGCGTGATAAACCGGAGCAATCTTCAATGCTGTATGTAGTTTAGAGGTAGTCGCTCCTCCTATCAACAATGGAATATCCAATCCGGCTTTTTCTAATTCCATAGCCACATGTACCATCTCTTCCAGTGAAGGAGTAATCAACCCACTAAGTCCGATCATATCCACTTTCTCCTCAATGGCTTTTTGGACAATCGATTCAGCCGGTACCATCACTCCCAAATCAATAATATCGTAACCATTACATGCCATCACAACCGAGACTATATTTTTGCCAATGTCATGCACATCCCCTTTCACAGTGGCCAGCAAAACTTTTCCTGCCGAAGCAGTACCTTCCACCTTTTCCGATTCTATAATAGGTTGTAAGATTGCAACGGCTTTCTTCATCGTACGGGCTGTTTTCACCACTTGTGGAAGAAACATCTTACCTGCGCCAAACAATTCGCCCACATGATTCATTCCATTCATCAACGGTCCTTCAATCACATCCACCGCTTTATCATATTTAGGCAAAGCCTCAGCAAGATCTTCTTCCAGAAAATCCCCGATTCCTTTTACCAAAGCATATTGCAAGCGTTCTTCTACCGTACCGTCCCTCCAGGCATCATGTTTTACCGGTTGCCCGGCCGAAGTATTACCCGCAGAAGCCTCCTTTAACCGGTCAGCCAATTCTATCAATCGTTCTGCGGCATCACTTCTCCGGTTTAATACTACATCTTCAATCCTCTCGAGTACATCCGCCGGAATATCTGTATACAATACAGAAGTACCCGGATTCACAATCCCCATATCCATCCCTTTCTGAATGGCATGGTAAAGAAATACGGCATGCATCGCTTCACGAATATAGTTGTTTCCACGGAATGAGAACGAAAGATTACTTACTCCCCCACTGATATGGGCGCCCGGAAGATTCTTTTTAATCCAAGCCGTCGCCTCTATAAAATCTACCGCATAGTTATTATGTTCCTCGATCCCTGTTGCCACAGCCAATACATTCGGGTCGAAAATGATATCATGCGGATTGAATCCTATCTTATCTACAAGCAAATGATAGGCCCGTTCGCAAACTTCTATTTTACGGGTGGCTGTATCAGCTTGCCCTTTCTCATCAAAAGCCATCACTACCACAGCCGCACCATATTGGCGAACCGTACGAGCATGTTCAAGGAATTTCTTCTCGCCCTCTTTCAACGAGATGGAATTCACAATTGATTTTCCTTGAAGACATTTCAATCCGGCCTCGATAACTTCCCATTTCGAAGAATCAATCATTACAGGAACACGAGCAATTTCCGGTTCCGAAGCCACCAGATTAAGGAAAGTTGTCATCTCCTCCTTTGCATCCAGAAGACCGTCATCCATATTCACATCGATAATCAGTGCTCCGTCTTCTACCTGTTTACGGGCAATGGATAATGCCTCGTCATATTTCTTTTCATTAATCAAACGAAGAAATTTGCGCGAACCGGCTACATTGCAACGTTCCCCCACGTTAACGAAATTTATTTCAGGTTTCACTTCCAACAGTTCTAATCCCGAAAGCCACATACAATCCGGTTTACAAACCGGAATATGCGGTTTTGCTCCGGCAATCAATGCAGGATATTCTGCAATATAGGCATCGGTAGTACCACAGCACCCACCTATGATATTGATCAATCCTTCATGAACATACTCTTTTACTTCATGGGCCATATCTGCCGGAGTCTGGTCATATTTTCCTAAACTATTAGGTAGACCAGCATTCGGATAAGCACTAATATAATAAGGAGCCCGAGCGGCCAATTGCTCTAAGAAAGGTTTCAGTTGCCTAGCACCAAACGAACAGTTTAACCCGACTGAGAAGATATCAGCGTGTTGCACTGAAGCCAGGAAAGCTTCCAACGTCTGTCCGGAAAGAGTACGTCCTCCGGTGTCGGAAACCGTCACAGATAACATAACAGGCACTTTTACTCCTGTAGCCTTCATTGCACGTTCTGCCGCCAAAATAGCAGCTTTGGCATTCAGCGTATCAAAGATAGTTTCTATCAATAAAGCATCTACCCCACTTTCAAGCATAGCTTCCATCTGTTGCTGATAAGCATCAGCCATTTCATCATAAATCACAGCACGATAAGCCGGATTATTCACATCCGGCGACATAGAACATGTTTTATTGGTAGGACCTACCGAACCGGCTACGAAACGGGGTTTATCGGGATTTAGTGCCGTATATTCATCGGCCACTTCACGTGCCAGCTTTACAGCCGCTTGATTCATTTCACGCACATACTCTTGTACATGATAATCGGCCATAGAAATAGTGGTAGAACTAAAAGTATTCGTCTCAATGATATCTGCACCGGCTTCTAGATACTTACGGTGTATATCCCGAATCACATCAGGGCGTGTGAGACAAAGTAAATCATTATTCCCCTTCAGTTGACCGGGAATATGCGCAAAGCGTTCATTACGAAAATCTTCTTCTCTAAGATTATATTGCTGAATCATTGTACCCATAGCGCCATCCAATATAAGGATACGTTCGAGTACCAGCTGTTGAATAGTTTTTTTCATTGCTAAAGGTACAAACCTATCATCGTTTAAACATCCTGTCCATATCACGACGGTCGTCTTTTTCTTTCAAAGCCTCCCGTTTATCATATTGCTTTTTACCTTTAGCCAAAGCTACAACCACTTTGGCCAAACCTCTTTCATTAATAAACAAACGCACAGGGACAATGGTGAATCCGGCGTCTTTCGTCCCTCTTTCCAATTTATTCAGCTCCTTTTTGCTCAATAGCAACTTACGGTCACGTCGGGCCGCATGATTATTATACGAGCCATAAAAATATTCGGCAATGTGCATATTCTTCACCCACAACTCGCCTTTCGCAAAATAACAAAACGTATCTACCAAGCTTGCCTTACCCAGACGGATGGACTTAATCTCCGTCCCGGTCAACACAATACCTGCTGTATAAGTATCGATCAACTCATAGTCGAAAGTAGCACGTTTATTCTTTATATTTATAGGAGCCAGTTTCATTTTATTTTCTTAATTTAATATAGCTGTTAGCTTGTTGAACACAACTTGTATTACCGCCGGACATAGTATTAACAAAATCGACGAGAAAATGGTGTAACGCAACCGATTCTTTTCTTCTACCAGCATCACAACCCTTGCTCCTTCCCATACCACATAAACGATATAAAATTGGAGCAGCCAACCGATAATACTGAAATCAGGAAGCAATCCGGTTACTATATGTAACAAAAAAGTGACAACTAACGCATAACCTGCAAACTGCTGCGCCAAAGGGATATCATTGGTCATACCAAACATTTTTATCCCCATCTGATTGATAGCATAAGCCGCCAGAAAATAACCTCCGAACAAAGCTACCGCCACCGCACAACACTGCGTCATGGCCAACTGGAAACTTTGTGGTCCTCCCCAACCATTAGTCCACAAAGCACCAATGAATACGGATAAACCACATAAACCAATCATAGGATAGACAAAAACAGTAAGAACTGCCCGTCTATCCTCTAAACGAATTTCCTCCCAGGCCTTGGCCGGAGAGGAAATCAATGACATTGCTATTTGAAATAATGCTTTGTAATTCAAATTATTCCGCAGTTTTATATTCTATTTCATATACCTTCTCTATAGTAGAAGTATCTTCCAACTTATTGTTGTACTCATTTTGCTGTGCTACTATAGTTATTTTAGCAGGTTTAGTTTGTCCACTCTTCAGAGTATATTCTCTTAAGATTTGGCTGATTTCATAAGCCTTAAAGCTGGAAGTACGTGTTGCACGCTCAGCAATAGCAGCAGGTTCATCCTCAACTTTATAGCGTAAATAAAGTTTCAAAATGGTATCACCAGATTTAATATCATCTGTATAGCAGACAAGAGTAAAAGTATGTTTAGCGAGCTCATTTTTAATATCTTCTGTAGTAGTCACATTTTTCACACGATAAAGTACCGGTAATACAATCGTATTTTCACTAAACTGAAATGGGGCCACAGTTGAATATCCTGATACAAAACTCAACGAACCAACAGGTGCATTAGTAGTCACATCACCTGATTCACCTACTTTCGGAGTGGTTATTGCTGTAGCATCAATTCCTGTAGGATCTGCTAAAAGTGTAATTTTAATTGACTTAGGATTTGTTGAGAGGTCCTGACCTTCATCAACCTGGCAATAAATGTAAGCCATTCTTGCATTCAAAGTTACAGGAATCGTGTTAGTAGGGATCAGTTCCGTACCGGCAGCATCTGTGAATGTAACATAACCCATTCTATCATTCACTTTCACCACACCGGCCCACTGCTGAGGACCGCTTTCTCCAGAATCCATACATGAAGTAAACATAGTACCCATCAACAGGGTTAAGGTCAACACCATTAATTTCAATTGTTTCATAAATCTATTTTTTAGAGTTTGCAAAGATATAAATTCTAATTCACAATAAGTAAATGCAGAGACTTAAAAAATACTGCATCTATTACTTAACTATTTTTGCAAACAACTCTAAATGATCGTCTACATAGCTTGCTACCAGTGCTGTAACCTCCTCCTCAATATCCAGATATTCTTCTTCAAGATCATCAAAGGCCTCGTATTGCTCGTACATAGCCATAAATTCATCCTCTGTACGCTCTTTCTCCAGATCGTGGCGATGAGCATCGTATATCTTCTTAGCTTTATAAACCAACTTCGAGAAATCCTCGGCTCCCCACAGGCGCATTACCTTTGCAAAAGGATTATCAAAGATATAACCTCCATACCCATTCTGAATCAATTGACAAAAGCCACCGAACATGACTTCATCCCGAAAAATCTGATAGGCCAGCAAAGAGTGCTGCTCCCCTGTCAACAGTGGCATTGTTTCGGCAGTAAGTTCCCCGCCAATCACTTCTTTATACTTGTCTGTAAACACCTGGATAAATTCATCCATTCCCTCACCCGCAGCTTTTTGCAAAGAGGCATCCGTAACTTCTATCATTTCCACTATATATAATAAGGTGAATTCTATATTTATAAATATCAGGAAACAAAAATACGGAAATATATGGTTCAGAAAGGCTTTTTGATAAGTTTTTTAGAAACCCGTTTAATTTTCTTCAATAATAATCCTATAACGAATAATTTGATCACCTCCTCTGCCGGATCGCATGTCAGTTCATTGTAGTTCGGTATTGCAACAAGCGTTATCAATTAACGTTGTTAATGCCATCTTCTTTGCATTCTGTGCTTGAATGCAAAGAACAAGTGTTTTACATTTAAAAGCCTTCTTCTCTATCATCAAAACATTTGTTTTAACAGTGTGTTAAAACAAGCCTTTTACCGACAAACAGCAAACCATAGTAACCTTCTAATTTACAAAAGAATAACAGGTTCATCAATTTGTTCTCCGAGAATTTCACTAATACCTTCTAAAGGTAGATAATTAAAGATTTGACAAGTATAGCATCTTATTCAAAGCAATCTACAAAATACAAAGAAACAGACGGGATTCAATTCTCAATCCTTATAATTGATAATCAATGATGCAATGACATACCAAGATATACGCCTATGCAGTAAGGTATCAACCAAATGCACCACACCACAATACTGAAACGGTTGAAATGTTCCTTGGCTCTTTCACTCCCTTTCACATACGTCCAGATAGCCCACATAGCGTGAATAAACATCAACAGGATAGCGATAATGCCGGTCACAGTATGTATTTCATCATGCAAGTGTGTGAGTCGCGCAATATTCTCCATTAAGGCCGTTCCCACAGAATCAGCCAGCAGTCCCAACAAAAAAAATACCAGATGCCAAAATTTCAACCTCTTCTGCAATCGCTCTCCCCACACTCCTATTGTGTAAAACACCAATGCCGAAGTTATCACACTAATGGCTGCAATTAAATAATGTATATCTACCTCATTCAAATTCATAGCCGATCAATTTTTCTCAGAAGAAACAAAGAATCAGAGTAATAGTTCAAAAAAACAAAGATTATCTAAAATGTCATCTCCACATTACAATCTAACAAAACCACAAATTCTATTTTTCTCTTTTCATAAAAAAGTAATAAAACCCGATTTGCAAAAACAAATAAAACGACTACCTTTGTGAGCGATTTGAGAATCGTGACTACGTATTTTTAATTATATCACTTAAAAAAGAGCTAATTATGACTTATTCACACGAAGTGGAACACATGTGTGTTGTAAAGAAGGGTCCTAACCACGGACCGGCTCCCATACCCGAAGAAGGAAAATGGGTAAAATCAAAAGAAATTGTTGATATTTCAGGTCTGACACACGGTGTGGGTTGGTGTGCTCCTCAGCAGGGTGCATGTAAGCTGACTCTGAACGTAAAAGAAGGTATCATCCAGGAAGCTCTGGTTGAAACTATCGGCTGTTCAGGTATGACTCACTCAGCTGCTATGGCTGCTGAAATCCTCCCGGGAAAAACTATCCTCGAAGCATTGAACACAGACTTAGTTTGTGACGCCATCAACACTGCTATGCGCGAACTCTTCTTACAGATCGTTTACGGACGTACTCAGTCAGCTTTCTCAGAAGGTGGTCTGATCATCGGTGCAGGTCTTGAAGATTTAGGTAAAGGTCTGCGTAGCCAGGTAGGTACATTGTACGGTACTTTGGCTAAAGGTCCTCGTTACCTTGAAATGGCAGAAGGTTACATCAAGACAATTGCTCTTGACAAAAACGATGAAATCTGCGGATACGAATTCGTTCACATGGGCAAATTCATGGATGAAATCAAGAAGGGTACTGATGCGAATGAAGCATTGAAGAAAGTTACCGGTACTTACGGACGCTTCACTGCAGAACAGGGAGCTGTTAAACACATTGATCCACGTCACGAATAATATAAGGAGGAAAAGAAATTATGATTAGAGAAGTAAAATTTGAAAGTCAGGACCGCCGTATCAAAGGTATCATCGAAGCCTTGAACGCTAACGGTATCAAAGACATCGAAGAAGCTAACGCTATCTGCGAAGCTGCTGGAGTTGATCCTTATAAAACGTGTGAAGAAACTCAACCGATCTGTTTTGAAAATGCTAAGTGGGCTTACGTAGTAGGTGCTGCTATCGCTATCAAGAAAGGTTGCAAAAACGCTGCTGATGCTGCCGAAGCTATCGGTATAGGTCTGCAGGCATTCTGTATCCCGGGTTCTGTAGCTGACGACCGTAAGGTTGGTATCGGTCATGGAAATCTGGCTGCTATGTTGTTACGTGAAGAAACCAAATGTTTCGCTTTCTTGGCAGGTCACGAATCTTTCGCTGCTGCCGAAGGTGCTATCAAAATCGCTGCAAAAGCAGACAAAGTACGTAAAGAACCTCTGCGTTGTATCTTGAACGGTCTTGGAAAAGATGCTGCTCAGATCATCTCTCGTATCAACGGCTTTACTTATGTTCAAACACAGTTTGACTATTTCACAGGTGAACTGAAAGTAGTACGTGAAATTGCTTACTCTGACGGTCCTCGTGCAAAAGTAAAATGCTATGGTGCAGATGATGTACGTGAAGGTGTAGCTATCATGTGGAAAGAAGGTGTAGATGTATCTATCACAGGTAACTCTACTAACCCGACGCGTTTCCAACACCCGGTTGCAGGTACTTACAAGAAAGAACGTGTACTGGCAGGTAAGCCATACTTCTCAGTAGCTTCAGGTGGTGGTACAGGTCGTACTCTTCACCCGGATAACATGGCTGCCGGTCCTGCTTCATACGGTATGACAGACACTATGGGTCGTATGCACTCAGACGCTCAGTTCGCTGGTTCATCCTCAGTTCCTGCTCACGTAGAAATGATGGGATTCCTGGGAATTGGTAACAATCCGATGGTAGGTTGTACAGTGGCTTGTGCTGTAGATATTTCACAGGCTTTGAGCAAGTAAGCGCAATTACTTAATCAATATAGTAAATCCCTGTAACTGATAAGGTTGCAGGGATTTTTATTTTCAGTAAGTTCATGTATTGAACTACTGATTTATCCCTCTCCTACCTTTCAATATCAATCAAGAATAATGAAAATGATTGGCTAAATTTACTGCATAAAACTGTCTCATTAAGTCGTAAATGGGTTGCACGATTAAGGATGGTTTAAGGGGAAATTTAAGCAGAAATAGCAATTATCTTGCGACTTATTCGCGACCATTTTTCTGTTTTCTTACAAGTGGTCGCAAGATACAGGATAACAAGCTACATCACAGATAGATATATCGTATTTAAAGGACTTCCAAATGTCTAATTTTAATTGATTAAACAATGGAAAGAAGTTCATTTTCAATTCTCTTTTCAATAAGAGAAAGTAAAGCAAGAAAGAATGGTAACACGCCTATTGAGGTTACAATCACTATCAATGGCGAGAGACGCTCTTTCTCAACAGGTAAACAAGTTAAAGTAACCAGTTGGGACAAGAACAAGCAATTAGTAAAAGGCAAAGACGAAGAAGCAGCAAGCCTCAACAACTACCTTAAAGCAGTCAAAGCGAAACTGTATGAGAGAGAAGCTGAATTATTAGATAGAGGCTTCGTTATCACAGCCCAACTTCTATACGATGCTTACTTTGATAAAGTTGAAATCTTAAAAGAGAAATCTCTGCTGGAAGTCCTTGCAGAGCATAACAAAGAACGTAAAGCAATGGTAGGCAAGAATCTCGCACCTGCTACTTATTGGGTGTTTGAGTACACAGCCAGATTACTCAAAGAGTTCATTCAATCCAAATACCAAAGGAATGATTTATACTTAAGGGAATTGAACCTTAGTTTCATTCAAGGCTTTCACTCATTCTTATTAGGTGAGAAGAAGATGGGGCAAAATTCCAGTACCAAGCATCTAAAGTTCTTAAAGCAAATAGTAAACTTAGCAGTTGCCAACTCTTATATGACATTCAATCCCTTTCTACCTTATAAGATAGAACGTGAACCTGTGGAGATTGATTTCTTAGACGAGGAAGAACTAAGAAGGATTACCAACTTCGACACTCCTATCCCACGCTTTGAGAGAGCAAAGGATATGTTTCTGTTTGGATGCTTTACAGGTCTTAGCTACATTGACATTAAAACCTTAACACCAGAGCACTTTGAGAAAGATGGCTCAGGTAGGATATGGATTAAAAAGCGCAGAGTTAAAACAGGTGTGCTATCCAGAATCCCTCTGCTTCCTATCGCTAAGCTAATATTGGATAAGTACAAAGGTGGAGATAAGTTATTACCTATTCAAGACCCTGCTGACATTAATAAATATCTGAAAGACATAGCAATATTATGCGATATAAAGAAACGAATCACATTTCACACAAGCAGGCACACATTTGCCAGTACCGTTACGCTCGCCAATAACATATCACTGGAAGTAGTCTCTAAGATGTTAGGTCACACCAATACAAGAATGACTACTCACTATGCTAAACTTATTGATAAGTGCATCGGTGAGCAGATGGATAAGCTAATGGATACTTTTACAGGAGAAACAGACTATTAGCTTCATTAAAAAAAATCCCACTTGCAGCAATGTAGGTGGGATTTTCTTTATACATTTGAACAGCCTAATATAAAACGCAAATGTATGCCAATAGATAAATTCACAGAAGACATCTACATAGAAAAAGAATATCAGCTACTTGAATACATGGAGCAAGTTGCTTTAAAGTTTAATCCAGACATGGGCTTTGATGATGATGGAAATATGCACCCATGTGGCACGCAAGCAATAGAACGATTCAAAAGAAGATATAATATAGGTAGAATCAACGTCAATTTCAAGTTTGAGGATTATCTACATAATAAAGAAGCACAAGCTACCTTGCAAGAATTAGGAGTAGATATAGAAAAGTTCTGGTACTTGCTTCTATTTATTATGGATTACACAGAAGGTAGTTGTTGGAACGCAACAGAAATAAAGGAATCACCCAAAGAGCAATTAGAGAAGCTAATCAATTTGATAGCAGATAACTGTTCTGATATAAATCGTGTGACTGGTGCAACCTTCACATCTCCCATAACTATCACTATTAATGCCAAAGGTAAGCAAACACTTACCATTGACCACCCTAATACAATAGCTTATATAGGAATATTATGTGCTAAGGGTATTAGTGACATTGAGAACGACAGTATTCTATCATTGAGGTACAGTGACTTTAAAGACACAATAACTGAATCTGATTCTATGCGTATATATTTATTCGCTAAAATGTTCCTATACTTCTTTGAAGAAAACAAGCAATTCAACAAGAGACAGAAGAAAGGTGATATAATTTCATTAGGCAAACATCTGCTCATCTCTAGACTTGCCTGTTTTACAGGATTAACATCAAACAAGAAATATTCAGAAGACGAATCTCCCTTAAAGGCAATTCTCAAAGATTATAGCAATAAGGAGCTATCTATTGCAAACAATTACTACTTCTAAAAGCGTATTTCGTTATCAATCAGCCCTATTCTTATATTCCAAATTAAAAAGGAGTAAAAGAGTAGGTTTTTTTTACTCTCCTTTGCTTCCATTATTTCCCCCCATCTTTGCAGTGTAATCAGAAAGCTAGTAGGCACGTTGCCACAGTCATTACCTGATTCAACTAACAAAATGACAACAATAATTAAAACAGTTGAGAACGCAAACGAAGTAATTAACAATCACAAAGAAATGAACATGAAAAATTTGAACTTACTATTTATCGAAGGAAATCGTACAGAAATCGACAAATCAAATGTAGTCGAAGCATTCAATAAGATTAAGGCTTTAGGCTTTATTGAGACAATGCCTATCGAATACTTTCCTATGGATGAAGCAATTGAAAAACTAGGTGGTCGCAAACTATTAAAGCCAACAGTAGTACGCTCTAAAGGAGAAGGAAATCCTACTATCAGCAATTTCAAAATTGTAATGGAAGAAGTAAAACCAGAAGATTATACCCAATTCGATGGCGTATGTGAAGATGGACAGCACAGAAGCTTAGCTTTAATGTTCGATGAGTTGAAAGAGGTCGAAGCTAAATATGCAGAAATCACATTGCCAGAAGGTATGGATATTTTAGCTTACATTTCTATACGCAATAATGGTAAGAGATGGACTAATGATGACTTCTATGGTTCTAACATTTCTACAGGAGACAAAAGAGCAGATTATATTCTTGGTAAAATGAAAGAAGGTTATATTGCTGCTTTCCTCTTTAACGTGTACACACTTGGAACTTCAAATCTCACAGCATCCCAGATTAAAGCTGTTCAACAGGGATATAAAAAGCTGAGTGATTTTGGAAAAATACAAATCAGTGCTGATATACAGACTAAAGGCGACAGCATTTTGAAAGCACTTGCTGAAAATAAGTTTATGAGTAAAGATAGATTCTCTGGTCGATTTGGAGCAGGTCTAAAACAATTCTATGGAGAAATTGAGGAGAATTTGGATAAGGTAATAGCCACAATCAATCTACTAAACAAAGAGATTTGGGATGCTTACTTTACTCCCAAATCAGGTCAAAGCATGGAAGCTAAATCATACAAAGAAGCATTACTTGCAGTATCTAAATTGATTAAGTAAAAAGAAAAAAGAGCCAATGTGACAGGTTGGCTTCTCTACTCTAAATTTTGGGGTAGGTAGATTTTGGTTGACTGCCCCTATATCAGCAGATTTATCCAAAATCCCACCCCCTCAAATATTCAATCTAAATTAGAATTAAAAAGATTTACTACAATGAAGATAATTGATGCTATAATAAATAAAGGTGAATGGTTACTGGATGCACTAAAACGCATTGACCACAATATGATACCCACTAATACCATTCTGGATAAAACATTAACTGGATTGGGAGCTACCCATAGTGAGATACACTCCAAACGCAACTCCATAATCATTGAGCCTAATGTTCCTGTAATCTTAGGCAAACTCGATGAAAATGAGAATCTGGAAGCAGTATATGAGAAGTGCGAGCCGCATACAATTAAGAGCTATCTACAAATGGATATTCCATTTAAGAAGATAATCACTACACCAGAGAGTTTTCATAAAATCAGAAATGCTGCTAATAAATTAGGAATCAATATATATAAAGAATACTTCTGTCTGTTTGATGAATGTGAGAAAATTACACAAGATATTGATTTCAGAAGAAAGATAGCCCAACCCATCTACGACTTCTTTCAATTTGAGAATAAGGCATTTGTCTCAGCAACTCCTTTGCCAATGTCCCACCCTGAATTTGAAAAGCAAGGTTTCCAGAAGATAAAGGTAGTGCCTACTTATGATTACAAGAGGGATTTGGAATTGATTGTTACCAATAGTTACTACAAAAGTTTACGAAAGGTGCTTGATGGTCTGCGAGATGCAAAACATATCTGCATATTCTTTAATGTAACAGATGGAATCAATGAGCTGATTAATAATTTAGGAATAACAGATTACAAGGTGTTCTGTTCCCAGAAGAGTGTTGACAAGTTAAATAAGAGAGGGGTTGATAAGGCATATCCTTCAATCAATTATCCACTGGCTCAATACAACTTCTTCACTTGTCGCTTCTATTCAGCATTAGACATATTACTGAGAAGAGACAAACCAGACATTCTACTTCTAACAGATTTAAGAGGTGCGCAGTTTACCATGATTGACCCTATGACAGAAGCCATACAAATACAGGGAAGATTTAGAAAGAGAGGGAATGATGATATTACCTACAACTCTTTAACCCATATTACGACTATTAATCCAGATATAAAAGTTAAAAGTAACACAGAGCTGGCAGACAGGATAGCTCAATTTTCTGATACACACAACCTCTTAAAACAGCAGCACGACCAGCAGGCTAATGACAATAGGAAGCAAGCCATCTTTGAAGATATGCAAGGTTTGAAATACCAAGAGTTGATTGATGACGAGGGAAACATTAATCCTTTCTCAATAGATAACCTTTATAATGAAGAAAGGGTAAAGTCTTACTATCAATCAGCAGATAATCTATACCAAGCATATTTAAACACTAAATTCTTCAATGTTACATTTACCAATGTTACTGAATGTGTTGGCGAGGATGATATTGAGAAACTTAATCATACAAAACTGGAGATTGATAAAAGAAAGATGGCTGTTCAGTTCTTAGAGAAGATTTATAATGATTATGCACAAGGGAGCATTACCTATGAAGATAAGGCATTCTATATTGACTACCTAAAAAGACAGCTAGAAGCAAATTACACAATAGATGCCTATGATAAAATTGGCAAAGCTGGAATAGAGCAAGCCCAATATAAAAAGTCACTGATAGATAAAGCTGTTAAGCAGTACAATAAAGACCAAGCTGAAATTATTAGATTCAGTTCTAAGGTTTTACAAGACATTAAAGAAGAGTTTGAGCTTGACATCTATATACCTAAGAATGACATTAAAAGGAGGCTTCAACTTATCTTCGATGAACATTCCATTGAATATAAAGTAGTGCATGATACCATTAAGGATTACTATCATTCCACAGAGAGTAACTCTAAAGAAACTCCTTCATTCAAACTTAAAGCGTTCAAATTGGAGTAGGTAGTTTTTGAAGTACTGGGCATATAGGTAGGAAATCGCAAGATTTTCCACCTATATAAAAATCAAGGTTCACTTTATTATCTTACCAAGATTAAGCTCCAGACTATTAAATAAGGTTTGGAGCCTCAAACACAGATACTCCCCCACCCTAAATAAGCCCCCTGCCATTTTAAAATTAAAGGTTATTTCCTGTAAGATAATCCCTGTTAGAGATTAGATGAATTATAAAAATCAGATGAGAGCCCCCCACGGTACTCCTGTAACCCATAATGCCCCCCACCAAGCTTTGAGATAAATGAAAACTTTCGTGAAAGTCCATTGTGTCAAACTGAGGAAGTAGTACCTATTTCAGACTTTACGACATACCCTGTCATTAGTCTGAAATAGTGACACACACAATTCGGTCTAACCAATGGACTTTCATTTTTAAGTTCTCATTTACTCAAAATTCACAGATTATTCATTCTTAAAATTGAGCTTATGGAAGCAGGAGATTATCTATTAGTGGTAGTTCTTATTGTGTTGGTTGTAGTTGGGTTAATCATTAATCCTGCTATTGGATTAACATTTATTTTCTTTCTATTCATTCATGGCAAAGTTAAAAGTCAAAAGGCAGAACAAGCCAAAAATGCAGAACTTTACAAGTGGAGACAGGAAAAGAGGATAGATGTTAATCTGGATGCTATGAACAAAAGAATTACCAAGAAGGAAGAAACTAAAAAGAATAGATTATGAGAACATTAGATTTACTACCAGCAAGAAGAAGCGATTTACAAGAAATTGCTGAAACAGTTGATTTTATGGAAGTGGAGCAACCTAAAAAGGATAACCCACATTTCATAGAGGCAAACACTAATGAAGTGAATTTACAGCATTTAAAGAATGACTGTATTGTTCCAGTCTTTTCAAAAGACAACGAACTTACTATTTCTCATGCTAATTTCATTGAAACAGTATGGGATGCTGCCAATTCATTTTTCAGTGGTGAAAGTATCGACAAACCAGACATTAGAGTATCACACATTGTTAAAGGTCGTATTCCAGAAGCTATACACAAACCTGTGAATCAGCTTTTAGAATCTGACAAAACAATCTATTACGAACGAATGATGTTTTGTTTTGAAATACCAACTATTTACGAAACCATTGAAGGAAACAAACTTACTTTGTCTATTGGTGGTGTTCGTGCCTATAATCACATGAATCTATATTCTAAAAAAGGAATAGAGAAGTTCAAGGTATTTATAGGGTTTAAGAATCAAGTATGTTGCAACTTATGTGTGTTTACTGATGGATTGAATAATTGTTTAGAAGTTTCTAATACAAATGATTTATATCGTTTTGTCTTGGAAATGTTCAATAACTACAATCCAGCCAAGCATATACATTTAATGCAGTCTCTTACTAATTCTTATCTTACAGAACACCAGTTTTGCCAACTGTTAGGAAGGATGAGACTTTACCAGTCATTGCCACAAGGCTATCAAAGGGATATTCCAAGAATGTTGCTTACTGACACACAAATTAATAGTGTATCTAAAGCATACATACAGGATGAAAACTTTAGTAGTTTAGGCAGTGATATTAGTATGTGGAACTTCTACAACCTACTAACTGGTGCTAATAAGTCCAGTTACATAGACAGTTTCTTGGATAGGTCACTAAATGCTACAGAGATGGCAGTTGGTATAAATTCAGCTTTACGTGGAGATGAGAGATACAAGTGGTTCATAGATTAGTGGTATTTGGGAATACTCAATAATTGGATATTCCCTATTTACCATTACTAAAACACTCACTAATGTACAAAGTGAGCATTCTACTATCGTTCAATTAGTTAGATTACATCTACCTTTTGAGTGATAGATAGGATATTCACTTTCATTTATCCATTACTAAAACTGAATATTATGAGCTTAAAGTATAGCCAAACTACAAGCGATTATCTACAATGGGATGAAGCAATGAAACTAATACGCTTACTTCATAAAGATGCCAACTACAAAATGAGTTTACTAATTAGTGTGGGCTGCTTTTGGGGATTGCGTATTAGTGACATACTTTCATTACGATGGAAAGACATTCTAAATGTAGACGAATTTACCATTATTGAGCACAAGACAGGAAAGCAACGCACCATTAGAATCAACTCTCAATTAAAAAGGCACATTTCTGATTGTTATAAGCAAATTAATCCTATTGGAATTAATGCGCCTATCTTAGTCAGTCAGAAAGGAACAGTTTACACTATCCAAAGGATTAATATCATTCTAAAGGAGATTAAAGCAAAGTACAAGTTATCAATCAAGAATTTTAGTTGCCATAGTCTTAGAAAGACATTTGGAAGACAGGTTTACAACCAAAATTCTGATAATGCAGAACTTGCTTTAGTCAAACTAATGGAGTTATTCAACCATTCTAATGTAGCTATAACCAAACGCTACTTAGGACTAAGACAAGAAGAACTACTAAATACTTATGACTGCTTAACCTTTTAGTAGACAACTTATTTGTTAATACAAATGCTTTTAGTAACTTTGTCCCAATTCCAGAAATGGAAGGACATATTTACGAAAAGGCATTTTGTTATTGTCTCTATTCATCGAATCTTGCAAATTTGAAAACCATACAGAGACGATAACAACAATGCCTGTGCTTATGTTATATACCTATTCTAACAGAGTAGTCTATATATCGTTTAGGCATGGGCAACTGTTGTTATATCTTGTATGGTAGGTTTTGCAAGAACCTGATGAATGAGGTATACAATGGTTTCCATGCCTTTTTTGTGTTTAATGGCTTACTAAGGGAACAGGTAAGTACAATATTCTTAGATTATGAGAAAAGTATGTGCATTACTTGGAGTATTAATTATTTCAGTAAGTCTATATGCCAGCCATATAGAAACAGCAGGGTTATTAATTGCAGGGTATTCTGGATATTTGACTAAAGCGAAAATTCTGGTTAATGATGATGGGACAAAGACTTTAGTAGGTATCTACGATGAATTAATCGTCATCAAAGAAAAAAGATGGAAATCTGTAAATATTCCACTTCGCAATGTGGATGATGATATTGCCAATTCCAACATATCTACAGATGTGAAACGCTATCTCCTAAACATTCAATCCAAATATTCTTATTATGCCAACGGTGAGTATAAGGGGAAGTCTGTAACCTTTTGTGTAGCAAAGTAATTCAGATTTAACGTATTTGAAATCATGGAGACAGCACTAATAATTGGAGCTATTGCACTATTAGCATTGATAATATTATGGAATTTTGGTGAACGCATGAACAAGGGATGTATCACTACATTATTAATTATAATCATTCTGGGATTTCTTATCTGTGGAGTTGGACAATGTGCATCTTCTTCGCACAGGAATGAAAACAACTGGATAGACAACCCACGCAGACCCTAATAGGGCGCCCCTCCATTATCATCAAATAGCCGTTACACAAAAACATTCATTTAAGATTATGAAAAATTTAAAATTACGAATTATCACAGTGGTATTATTACTAACACTACCCTTAAAAGGTATTTGCCAAGTAACTGAATACTACACATCCCAAAGTCCACAGAAAGCTTACATTCCTATGACAATATTTCAAACCATGTGTCTAATTGAAAGCAATAATAGGCAATGCAAAGAAATGTTCAGTTCACTCACCTTCCAAGTTAAGGACAATCAATGGATAGCCAGCATAGTAGATTTGGATGAAAACAAAAAAGAAATACTTAGCATCCAGATTATAGATTGCACCATCAAATCCAATAAAGAGTACATATTTCACATTTCAGATGGCAGCAGTATATCCAAAATGACGCTACTTGTGTCTCCTAATGAATGTAGTCTAAATCTCATTCTTGACTCAAAAAGTTCTCTATTCTTTACGTCATTAGGAGATAATGAGGAATTAACAGCTATTGTCAGAAAAGGTAATTCAATACATTTCAAATAACTCACAAAAGATGAAGCATCTATATTATATCTCGTTTATCATTGTAATCCTATTGGGTTGCCATCCCAGCCAGCAAAAGATAGAACAAATTACAACTATAGATAGTACTATGCAAGTAAATACTACCTCTATCTTAGAAAATAAGCTATCTGAAATCAATGCTCTATCTGGGCAAGTTATCATTATGGAAGTTCAAACTGGGCAAATCAAGACTCTGGTTGGACTTACAAAGAAAGATAGTGCCAACTACCAACCCTGCAAGAACTTCTCTGTACAACGACCAACAAGTCTTATGCACCCAATATCACTATTGGCAGCATTAGAAACTGGAAAGGTGAATCTATCTGATAAAGTCAATGTTGGAAGTGGAATCTACTCCGTTCATGGCAGAGAACTTAAAGACCATAATTGGCAGAGAGGTGGATATGGCGAAATCACCATAGAACAAGGATTAGCTTGCAGCTCAAACATTGCAATCTATAAGGCAATGGAAATAGCATTTGGCAATACTCCTCAATCCTATTTTGATTTACTTGCTAAAATGAATTATGGTAAACCAGACAGCATTACAGGAATAGCTAATCTGAAACCTGCATACTTCATTACTCCTAAAAATGAGAATTGGAATAATACAGCTTTTGCTTGGTTCAGCATTGGATATAATCAACTTATCTCACCTATTCAAACTTTGACATTCTATAATGCCATTGCCAATAATGGGAAGATGGTACAACCTCTGCTTTATCAAGATAGCACAGTGGTAATCAATCCACAAATAGCAAGTAGAGCAAGCATAGATAGTTTAAAACGGGCATTATTATATAATATCACTGATGGATTGGGTAAACCTGCATACTCTGATAAAGTTAAGATTGCAGGAATGCAGGGAACAATACAAGTTTCAGAACAGGACGATAATACAGAAGACAAGATAAATACTGAATATACAGTAGAGTTCTGTGGTTACTTTCCTACCAATAATCCTAAATATACTATCATAGTTTCTATCAATAAAACGGGATTGCCCGTAAGTGGTAGTTTGATGGCTGGTGATACTTTTAGACAGATTGTAGATACATTATATTAATCAATTAAAATTTTAATCAAATGAGAACATTTAAATTTTTAGTAGCCCTTATGATGGCTGTAGTGTGTGTTGGTTTATCATCTTGCAGCAAGGATGATGATAGTAGTACTCCTATTGATAACTCTCTTGACATAAACTTGCTTTATGGAACTTGGGTTAGAGAATATTTGGACTATGACAAAACCCTAAGAAAGGACGTCTTCACTTTTAATAAAGATAATACGTGGAATGAGATAGATTACAAAGATGGAGAAGTTTATAACAAACCATATGGCACGTTCGTTTATTATAAGGATGCACGAATGATAGCTCTAACATTTATTGATACTGATGATGGATATGATGACGACTTTATTCCTACTTATTACATCTTAGAGCTAAAGGAGAATACTCTAACTTGGGATTTAGGCGATGATGGCGCATTTACATTTAAACGTCAGAAGTAAACAAGGAATATCAAGAGAGCAGCATTTAAACGTGCTCTCTTGATATTTCTCTAATAAATCTATTTTCATTCAATGTCAACAACTTGCAACCTAGACTTTCCATCTGCAACATGACAATTAAACTTAACCCAGTGACCCGTAGCCATATCTTTCAAGATATGCTCATCAAATTCATCAATAACTTCTATTGTCAACCTCTTAACATCAGCATTACTCTGATATAATGACTTTGTTATCTTGTCTTGATAACCATCGCCAAATTCCTCCTTAAATTTCTCAAATAATAAAACTATTGCATTATCTGGAACTAACAAATTATAATCATTACACAATCGAACCATGCTCCTACTTTTTTCTTCCCAATGTGAGGCTTCTCCTATAACAAGAATAGAAACAAATTTATCCATATCCTCATCAAGTTTATCAAAATGCCCCAAAACTCTTTTCCTCACATCTAGTGATACAAAAGAAGCTTGTTTTGCTTTTTCTGGTGTTTGAGGTCCAGACAAAGCATCTTCAATAATGAGTCCTTTGATTTTATTTAATTCTAGGTGGGTGGCTCTCACTATTTTACACGTTTGAATATCATTGTCAATAGAAGACAAATATTCATCAACTCCTTTAACATATAAATTACCATCAATATCAACAGCAATCAATATTCTTTCTTGAGCATTAAGGTTATATTCTTGGCTTGTTGTTTCTACAAGTCTTCCCATTATATCCTTCTTCCTAATAGCACATCGCAAATTGTTTTCTCCAGTTAATGGAGATAATGTCAAATCCCATTTATAATTTCCAGCAGCAGGATTTATCAAAAAATTATACCCACGAGTCGAATAGAAAACAGGATTTTGAGTTCTCCATTTTTTGAATGTACTATTTATTGTTTGTTCTACTCCTACTTTTTTACATTCTATCAAACCAAATAATTCATCTGGATTCTTACTTGGAACGCCACCCCCTCCCTTCTGATAAAATGAAAATTCAACTTTATGTTCAGCCGATGTTGCACCTTCAATGCCGTTCTCTATCACTAAATGTTCTATAAGAGTTAAATTTTTCTCAATCATGCCAAATGTAAGCAACTCAAGAGCATCACCAACTTTACGACCAATTTGATGACCATCCTGCCTCAATCCTTCAGTAAATTTAAAAATATTAGATAAATGCATATTTCTACAGTTTTGTTAATATTCACTTTTGTGTAAAAGTAGCAAAAGTGAATGACATATCCAAACAAGAAACATAAAGAAGCTTATCTGTTTGAGAAAACAACAATAAAATACTATCTTTGCATAAACAATAATCACTCTAATGAAATTAAAATTCGATTTATCAGACAGATATAATTCTCTATTACCCATAGTTGAAAACATTAATGAACCAACGGATGAATTGAGAAGAAATTGGTGGAAAATCGACCAAACAATATCTGAACTATCATATTTAACACATGGATTCTTTAGATACTATGGCAAGTTTCCGCCTACAATAGCATCATATCTATTAAATAAATATCCATGTCCTGAAAATGGAGGTTTATTAGACAACTTTGTTGGTTCAGGAACATCATTAGTAGAAGCAGCCAGAAGAGGAATACCAGCAATAGGCATAGATATCAACCCACTTGCTTGTCTTTCAGGAATCGTAAAAACAACATTATATAATACTACTAAACTAAAAACAGAGTTAAAAGAAATTGAGAACTTATTTAATGACCCCAATTATAATGGTAAGTGTGAATTCATTCCCAATTCTTCATTCCTCGAAAAATGGTTCTTTGAAGAAACCATTAACGATATTATTAAACTTAAAACTATTATATTAGACTTAAAATCTAATATAGATATTAATTTTTTCACATTAGCATTCTTATCTATAATTAGACGTTTATCAAAAGCCTACGATGGAGAAGTCAGACCTCATTTGAACAAAAATAAGAAAGCTAAAGCACCTTTTACCTTCTTCCAGAAGAAGGTTCTCGAAATGCTTACATCAATAGATGAACTTAATGAAGATTACCCTCAAACAATTACAGCTAAAACTCTTTTAGCTGATACTAGAAATGATTATTCGTTAGAAATACCCAAATGGCATTATTGGCTAATAATTTCACATCCTCCATACTTAAATTGTTTTGATTATATCCCTGTTTACAAGCTGGAATTGGAATGGAGTGTTGGATTTGAGAATTTATGGAAATCAGAGGATTTTAAAACTATAAAAAAGCTAGAATTAAAATCATGGCCAGCAAAAGAAGAAATAGTACAATCTTATTATGAAGGATTAGAATCAAGCTATAAAATAACTCATAAAATTCAAGAAAAAGGAGACAAACTTGCAATTATTATAGGAGATTGTTCTATAAAAGGAAAACTAGAACCTGTTCACTCAAAACTTATAGATATAGTTCAAAATATTGGATATAAAGTAATTGAAGTAAATTATAGAACAACTAATTATTCTACAGGTAAATATGCATATAAAGATAGGGCTGATTATGACCAATCTGAAAAGCGAGATGCAATAATAATATTTGAGAAAGAATAAACTAATGCATTCATTATATATTAAAACATATAAAGCAGTTGACATAAATCCAAAGATGTAAGAAAAGGATTATGGAAGAATATATCAATGAATTTCATAAGCAATGGATAGAGCGAACTCGTAAATCAATAGAAGAATGGAAGAAGCATCCTGCAACAAGAGAAGAAATGCTTGAACAGCAGAAACGTTTGAACCAGCAAAGAGCAATACGAGAAGGCAAATTAAAAAAATAAAAGGTCGTAAATCTACCTTTTGGTGACTTATTCACGACCATTAATTCAAAATATAGAGATTTATAATCTGGAGCGTTCTTTAAATTATTGAATATTTATCTGTAAAACAATCGTTTACGATTACTATTGATTGATTTACAGGGATGCTGTGTCGCTGCTTCTTACGGTATGACTGACACTATGGGTCGTATGCACTCAGACGCTCAGTTCGCTGGTTCTTCATCAGTTCCTGCTCACGTAGAAATGATGGGATTCCTGGGAATTGGTAACAACCCGATGGTAGGTTGTACAGTAGCTTGTGCAGTTGATGTAGCTCAGGCTTTGAGCAAATAATCCAAGTTAATTACTACATATTAAATCCCTGTAACTGATAAAGTTATGGGGATTTTTATTTTCAATAAGTTCGTTCGTTGAGCTGCTGACTTACTTCTCTCCTACCTTTCTAAATCAATCAAGAATATTACAAATAATTGGCTGAATTTACTGCATGAATTTGGCTCTTTAGGTCATAAGTGGGGTGCATGATTAGAAGTTAGTTTAGGGTAAATTGGGGCTGAAATAGCAGATATTTTGTGACTTATTTATGACCATTTTATTGTTTTCACACAAGTGGTCATATAGTACACCATAACAAACTAAATTACAGATAGATATAGCCATTTAAAGAACTTCCAAATGTCTAATTTTAATTGATTAAACAATGGAAAGAAGTTCATTCGCTGTTCTCTTCTTCATAAGAGAAAGCAAAGTTAGAAAAGATGGTAACGCACCTATTGAAGCCAGCATTACCATAAATGGAGAAAGATGTTTTTTCTCTACAGGCAAGAAAGTAAAAGCTACTACTTGGGATAAGACAAGCAATTAGTAAAGGGTAAAGACGAATAAACTATAAGCCTCAACAACTATCTTAAATCAGTCAAAGCTAAACTGTATGAGAAAGAAGCTGAATTGTTAGACAAAGGGTTCGTTATTACAGCCCAACCGCTATATAATGCTTACTTTGGTAAAGTAGAGTGCTTAAAGGAAAGAAGCCTATTGAGCATATTGAGCAATTGGAAGCACACAATGCAGAGCGTAAGGCGATGGTAGGTAAAACTGCTATTGTGTTTGAGTACACAGCCAGATTGCTCAAAGAGTTCATTCTACAGAAATATAATAGAAAGGATTTATACCTAAGATATGAAAGAAGCAAAGGTTTACTTTGGTACTGCCTATTACTTCAATTTAGAACGAGAAAAAGAAAGATTTACTATTTACTAATGATATTCAATCTGCTGCCAATGAATATACCAATAAACTACCTCAACAGGAAGCGTCTAATATCTAAAGAGTATGCAACGACTAACAAATCCATACTAATATTGACTCCTTCTAATCTGTATAGGCTCTTTTGTCTATCCCTGTATAGAAATAATAGGTATAATATCAAAATGAGACTAAAAGACCTTGCCAAGTTTACAGGAGAGAAAGAAAGTGCATTAAAACAGTTCAATACTGACATTAAAGGTATAGTTTCCATTAAAGAATACTATTTACCAACAGCACACTCCATTTACACTATTAGGAAAAATAGATATAACTTACCAGATTTAGAGACTCACTTTATAACGTTATCAAAGGAGTTTACTCAAGTCAATGTACCTATTAAAATCAAAGGATATTACATTAAGCTCTTACTTATAGCAGAGAATAATATTATTAGCTTGCCCAATAGTAAATAGGCAGCCTACTTAAAATGAATAAAGACACTGTTCAAAAATACAATGTGGATTTACAAGAATTAGGTTTATTGCGGTTGCTATCCAATGGAGTAAAGCTAACACCAGATAATCTACTATTAAGTAATGATAATGCAAAACCCAAATTAGTCTGGAATGAAAGTAGCCAAAATCCATTACCCAACATAACTCTAAACTCAAGAAACTAAGGTAAACGACTTATTTATACCTATCCATTAGCACTTAATGGAGAGATACGGATAAGTCGTTAACAGCTAAATTCTTATAGCAGAAGCTCTTAAAGTGGCAAAATCCTAATAGCATTGAGCGAACATATACAACCCACCCCTAAATTCCTCTTGCCTTTTTAAAACAAAGGATTGCTTCTTCCAAGATTATCCCTATGTAAAATATAGCATTAAAGAATAAACTAGTATAACAATGGATTTTAATGACAAAAGGAACTATAAATAGGATTGAATTAATATCTTTGCAAAATTAAGATTAAAATGATATGGATTCACAATACGTACTTAAATATTTAAAGGATAAAAATACAATCGCCACAGAAGCATGTACTTCTATAAAAATGGTCATTGATTATAACATTACACCTAAGGAATATTTAAGCTATGCTAAACTTGACCTTGATGAGCAATATGGACATCATTTAATCAACGCTTTATGTAATGCTAAACGTGCATTTCATTGCCAATTAGATATTATATTAAAAAACCTAGCAAGAAAAACAGCTAATAGTTTTCTTAGCAAAAAGAAGTTGTTAGAAGAACTAGGAATTATTACCCCTAGAATATTAAAAAAATTGAATAGGCAAAGAAATATATTGGAACATGAGTATACCAAACCTAGTCTAGAAGAAGTTTCAGACTTCTTAGATATAACTGAGCTATTTATTGAATACACAAACAAATATGTCTATACACTAAAGTGTAATTGTTCTTTTGAAAATGTCACAATGGAAATACCAAGTTTAGATATTTCTTATAGAACAGAAGATGGGGGAATTGAAATACTTTATATTGATGATACAAAACAAATAAAAAGACCAATTATAGATGCGAAGGATATTAATCGTAAAGAGATATTAAGGCTTTATTTGAATTTTGCTTATGAAGATTACTGGGACTGGGAGTAATGTAAAATAAACTGTGTCATGCATTGTTTTTTTATAAAAGAAGAATTTGATTTTGAAAGCATAAGAACAAGGCTATAGAACAGTTAAAGGCTGGTAAGCCATTGTTGGGTAAGGATGGTACCTTTGGCCATTCCCAGACCAAAGAGTTTTTCCCTAAAAAACACCCCTCCTTTTCTCTACATTTCCCTAATTCTATTTCTGTATTATAACTTATCCTAATCTCACTAAGAAATTCAACGCATTTAGATTACAAGATATTGAATAAATCTTTCTTTTCTGTATATTTGCGCCCGGTATTTTAGATGCAATCCGAGAAGTTGTAAGTTTTCGGAGTCATTTTATACTTCCCCCGCTTAAGAACTTACTTATTTAGACAAAGTTAATGAAACAAATCAATGCAGTAATTACAGGAGTTGGAGGATATGTGCCCGATTATATCCTGACTAATGATGAGATATCCAGAATTGTAGATACCACCGATGAATGGATCATGGGACGTATCGGAATCAAAGAAAGACGCATCCTGAATGAAGAAGGACTCGGCACCTCATACATGGCACGAAAAGCTGTCAAACAACTGATGCAACGTACTCAAAGTAATCCGGATGATATTGACCTGGTAATTGTAGCTACCACCACTCCCGATTATCGGCTTCCTTCAACGGCTTCCATTTTATGCGAAAGAGTGGGGTTGAAAAATGCATTTGCCTTCGACATGCAAGCGGTCTGCAGCGGTTTCTTATATGCATTAGAAACCGGGGCTAACTTTATCCGTTCGGGAAAATACAAAAAAGTCATTATTGTTGGTGCCGATAAAATGTCGTCTGTGATAGACTACACCGATCGTGCCACCTGTCCTATTTTCGCTGATGGTGCAGCAGCTTTCTTGTTGGAACCCACAACAGATCATTTAGGAGTTATCGATTCCGTTTTAAGAACAGACGGCAAAGGACTTCCTTTTTTACACATGAAAGCCGGTGGTTCAGTTTGTTCCCCTTCTTATTTTACAGTTGACAACCACATGCATTACCTTCACCAAGAAGGACGTACAGTATTTAAATATGCTGTAGCCAATATGTCAGATGCATGTGAGTCGATCATCGAAAGAAACCAACTGACAAAAGATGAAATAGACTGGGTCGTTCCCCACCAGGCCAATCAACGTATCATCAGTGCTGTTGCCCAGCGTCTGGATGTACCATTAGAAAAGGTTATGATCAATATTGAACACTACGGCAATACCAGTGCAGGTACGCTTCCATTATGCATTTGGGATTTCGAAAATAAACTCAAAAAAGGTGATAATTTGATTTTCACCGCTTTCGGAGCCGGATTTGCCTGGGGAGCTGTTTACGTTAAATGGGGATATGATGGCAAGACAAATAACACATGTTAGTCTAATCACAAACGCCGATATCTTTTCTTTCAGTGCTTTTGGATAAACACAAGAAACCTTATCATACACTTCTTTGTTATTTTCCGATAACTAAATGCATTGGATAATGGAAAATGGTGTAATGATGCAGTATTTTGAATGGAATCTGCCAAATGACGGAAATTTATGGAAACAATTAAAAGAAGATGCGTCACATTTACATGAGATTGGTGTGACAGCAGTATGGATTCCCCCCGCTTACAAAGCCGACGAACAACAAGACGAAGGTTATGCAACCTACGATTTGTATGATCTCGGCGAGTTCGATCAAAAAGGAACCATAAGAACGAAATATGGTACGAAAGAAGAACTGAAAGAAATGATCGATGAATTACATAAAAATCATATTTCCGTTTATCTGGACGTAGTACTGAATCATAAGGCAGGAGGTGATTTCACTGAAAAGTTCATAGTTGTAGAAGTCGATCCCAATGATAGAACCCAAGCATTAGGAAAACCGTTCGAAATACAGGGCTGGACCGGATACAGCTTCCATGGACGTAAGGATAAATATTCAGACTTCAAATGGCATTGGTATCATTTTTCAGGAACCGGTTTTGACGATGCCAAAAAGCGGAGTGGCATCTTCCAGATACAGGGTGAAGGCAAAGCGTGGAGCGAAGGGGTTGACAATGAAAATGGCAACTACGATTTCTTATTATGCAATGATATAGACCTGGATCATCCTGAAGTAGTCACCGAATTGAATCGTTGGGGAAAATGGGTTTCCAAAGAGCTGAACCTCGACGGAATGCGTCTGGATGCCATCAAACACATGAAAGACAAGTTCATTGCACAATTCCTGGATGCGGTAAGAAGCGAAAGAGGAGACAAATTCTACGCTGTTGGCGAATATTGGAATGGTGATTTGAACACACTCGATGCATACATAAAATCCGTGGGTCACAAAGTCAACCTATTTGATGTTCCATTACATTATAATTTATTCCAAGCATCACAAGAAGGCAAGAATTATGATCTGCAGAATATCCTAAAAAACACATTAGTCGAGCACTACTGTGATCTGGCAGTCACTTTTGTCGACAATCACGATTCGCAATCGGGCAGTTCCTTGGAATCACAAATAGAAGACTGGTTCAAACCATTGGCCTATGGTCTGATATTATTAATGAAAGACGGTTATCCTTGTTTGTTCTACGGAGATTATTATAGTGTCAAAGGAGAAAACTCACCTCATACCCAAATCATTAATATTCTTCTGGATGCCAGAAGAAAATATGCTTATGGCGATCAGATTGAGTATTTCGATCATCCTTCCGCCATCGGCTTTATTCGTACGGGAGATGAAGAACATGTCGGTTCCGGTTTAGTCTTTTTAATGTCTAATGATGAAGCCGGCAGTAAAAAGATGGATTTGGGCGAAGAACATAAAGGTGAAATATGGCATGAAATAACCGGAAATATTCAGCAAGAAATCACATTAGACGAAAAAGGAAGTGGAGAATTTTCTGTTAATACCCGTAATATTGCTGTTTGGATAAAAAAGAATTAAAATGGAAATCCATTCCGAAAGAAAGAAAAGACTTAGTTTATCCCTGCTCTTCAAAATAATAAAAGATACAGTTTGGGGATTCATAGACGACAGCGTTATGAGGTTGAGCGCTTCATTAGCCTATGCGACTTTGTTTTCAATTATTCCTTTTCTTTCCCTTCTAGTCACTGTCGGTGTCTTTTTCCATATGGATTTGGCCAATCAACTTTATGTCCAACTACAACCGATTGTGGGCCCCGAAGTTACCGAGGCCCTTCGTTCTATTATAGAAAATGCAGAAAATACAGACTCCTCCAGGTCGGCTGCCTTTGTCAGTTTAGGTATCTCTATTTTTGGTGCCACCACTATTTTTGCAGAAATACAAAGTTCATTAAATTCAATTTGGGGAATAAAAGCCGTCCCTAAAAAGAGCTGGCTTAAATTTATTAAAAACCGGATACTTTCTTTCTCAATAATACTTGTATTTGCCTTCATTCTCCTGATTACATTCACCATTACCAATATAATCGGAGAACTCAGTCAGAAATTCATCTTTAAGTATCCGGAAGTAGCCGATTCGTTGGTAAAAGTGGTAGGAATCATCATAAATATGAGTGTCACTACCATCATCTTTACACTCATATTTAAAATATTACCCGATGCCAAAATCAAAAGCAAAGACGTTTGCATCGGAGCTGTTGTAACCACCATACTGCTACTGATAGGTCAATGGGGAATTTCCTTTTATATAGGAATAGCCAATGTGGGAACCGTCTATGGGGCTGCTGCGTTCATGGTGGTTTTCGTCACTTGGATTTATTATTCTTCCATCATCATATATACCGGTGCAGAGTTTACCAAAGCATGGGCAAACGAAATGGGAGGTAAAATTTTCCCCGACGAATATGCAGTAGCCACCAAAACCATTGAAATACACGAAGACAAGCCTATCGAATAATCTAGAATAAAAATCACTTCTTCCGTGACGATTCATTCTCAGTATCACGACATGTTTTCGTATACTGTTTCAGATGCTTTCTCATTTGTTCGAAACGGACAAAGCCCAAGAAAAACAAGAAGATTCCGGCTATAATACATCCCCACGCCAGCCCATCCAAACGTGAAATGCTTTCAATTTGAAATATCCCTATCCCCACAGTCAAAAGGTAAAGTGCCATACGGATATATGCAAACAAAGTTCTTTCATTAGCCAGCTTGGTTCTTTCAAGTGCCAGATGATCACGAAGTATCAACTCTTTATCATTCTCAAAGTTATCGGTAAATGTCAGCATAATTATATTAAGGTAACTGTATCTTAAACGTTTATTTAAAACAATAATTGAGTATAATAGTTCAGGAAACAGAATCTCCATTTATCAAATGACACTGACAGATCCCCCAATCCTGACCAATTTGCCGTACACTAAAATCATTTTTAGTTATACTTTTCACAACTGGCTAATTAAATTTATGTAAGTAGAAAAATCTCTTCATAAAAAAATAATTCCTGGGATACAAATAACAAGTTATTAAAATACAAAAGACTTGTTATTTGCACACAAGAATCAAATTATAAGGAAATGACGTTAACAATTATTAATTGAAACAAACTCCAATAACAAGTAAAATCTTGCACAATGCTATGCCACTAACCTTTTTTCATTAAACCAACGTACAGGGATCTTTCTGCTTAACAAAACATTGCGACAGTAGTACGGCAAACGGAGTATCATATACTCTGGCTTTCTGTGGGCATCCCTTTACACAGGCACAACATTTAATGCAGCGTTCGGCATCCGTATTCAACTCGTCACCTTTGACTATGGCGCTTACAGGACATATTTTCGCACACGCACCGCAGTGAGTACACAAAGATTCATCTTCCACCCAAGGAGTACGGGGAAGGGGAACCCCACTTTTACGCAAGGCAATCACTTTCCGCAAAAAGCGAAACAATGGGAAAAAAGGCTGACGCGGACGCCGGATTTTACGGACATCGACCGCATATAATTTTTCCGGTTCGGTAGCAGATGCTATTTTATCTGAAATCTGCTTTCCAAAATCGGCTGCCACAGCAAGGTCACGTTCGTCAGGACGTCCGGCAGCTACGGGATATTTTTCTGTACTATAAGAGTGTTCTCCTATGAAAGTAGCACCGGCAATCACTTTAAACCCCTGTTGAATAGCCCAATAATCAAGTTCCATCAACGATTTTTCGTAAGCACGATTACCGTATACCACCACGATAACCGCCGGAGTATTACTTCCGCGCACACTTGCCAGACGATCCATGGCCAAAGGGGCTACACGACCTCCATATACCGGCACGACAATAATAGCTAATGCAGATTCGGCAATCACTAAATCCTGAGTTGCCTGTTGTGTTAAATTCGTGTTTATCACATTTGTTATTCCGGTTCCACGAACAATTGCCTCTCCAACTTGTTTAGAGGTGTGGGTAGGCGAGAAATAAATCAAATGGACTTCGTTTGCTGTCATAATAGTTACTTTTTATGCAACAAAGGTACACTTTTATGAAGAAAAAAAGAGTAAACGAAGACAAAAACCAAAATTATTTATTATCTTTGCGGCGTTGAAACATTCCGAACCCCTCCAACGGGAGACAAATTCGGATTTCCGATTCAGCCAAACATCCCTAATTCATCATTTAAAGATTATTGCGTTTGTTAAGTTTCCGACCCCTGCGTCGCAGCTTCAGCCGTACGTATTTCAACGAATAAAATTAAAATATTTAAATAACTCACTATACTGTATGTATAACATCATTCAATTGAACGACAAGAATTTGTCGGAACTACAAGCTATTGCCCAGGAATTGGGTATCAAAAAAACAGACTCACTTAAGAAAGAAGAACTTGTCTACAAAATCCTCGACGAACAAGCCATAGCCGGAGCTACTAAAAAGGTAGCTGCCGACAAACTGAAAGAGGAACGCAAAGAAGATAAGAAAAAACGCTCTCGGGTGACAGTAAAGAAGGAAAACGCCGACAAGGTTTTCTCTTCTACCAAGAATGGGGAACTAACTAAAACAGATGCCAAAACACCTGCAGCCAAAACACAGCCACAACCTAAAACAACAGAACCGACCCCAGAAACAGCTAAAGAGGCAAACGCCGAAACAAACGCCACTCCGGCCGAATCTGTCAAAGTGACACCTTATGCCACTCCGAAAAAGAAACCGGGACGTCCCCGTAAAAATCAGGTAGAAACAGAAGCTAAACCCGCAGAAGAAACTACCGAAAAACCGGAAATAGTACCATCGGCACAAGAAGAAAAGCCCGCTGCCCAACCGGAAGCAGAAAAACGTCCCATCAGCAAACCGATTCTCAAACCCAAACCGGCCGTTGTAGACGAAGAAAGCTCGATCCTCTCGGATATAGATGCAGACGATGATTTTATCCCCATCGAAGACCTGCCTTCGGAAAAAGTAGAATTGCCAACCGAACTGTTCGGCAAATTTGAATCGACCAAAGCCGAAGCAGCAACAGCCCCCGAACCTGTGGCACAACCCCAACGCCCGCGTGTGATTCGCCCACGCGACAACAATAACAACAACAATTACAACAAGAATAATAATAACCAACGCAACAATAACCAGCGTCAGCCTGTACAACAGCGTCCCATGCCGCAACAAAATGCCGCCGAAGCCGCACCCGTTCAGGAACGCCGCGTGATTGAACGTGAGAAACCTTATGAATTTGATGATATCCTCACCGGAACCGGTGTATTGGAAATCATGCAGGATGGTTACGGATTCCTCCGTTCGTCAGATTATAACTACCTCTCTTCACCGGACGATATCTACGTTTCGCAATCCCAGATCAAACTGTTCGGTCTGAAGACCGGTGACGTAGTAGAAGGTGTAATCCGTCCGCCCAAAGAAGGCGAAAAATACTTCCCGCTGGTAAAGGTTTCTAAAATCAACGGACGTGATGCCGCTTTCGTACGTGACCGTGTACCGTTCGACCATCTCACTCCGCTGTTCCCGGACGAAAAGTTCAAGCTGTGCAAAGGCGGCTATTCCGACTCGATGTCGGCACGTGTAGTCGACCTCTTTTCACCAATCGGTAAAGGACAGCGTGCCTTGATCGTGGCTCAGCCCAAGACCGGTAAAACCATCCTGATGAAAGAAATCGCCAATGCCATCGCTGCCAACCATCCGGAAGTATATATGATCATGTTGTTGATTGACGAACGTCCGGAAGAAGTAACCGACATGGCCCGCAGTGTCAATGCGGAAGTGATTGCTTCTACATTCGACGAACCTGCCGAACGCCATGTGAAAATTGCCGGCATCGTACTCGAAAAAGCTAAAAGATTGGTAGAGTGCGGACACGATGTAGTGATCTTCCTCGACTCTATCACCCGTCTGGCGCGCGCATATAATACTGTATCTCCGGCATCAGGAAAGGTACTCTCGGGTGGTGTGGATGCCAATGCACTACACAAACCGAAACGTTTCTTCGGAGCAGCCCGTAACATAGAGAACGGAGGTTCGCTCACCATTATCGCTACTGCCCTGATCGACACCGGTTCGAAGATGGACGAAGTAATCTTCGAAGAGTTCAAGGGTACAGGTAACATGGAGTTGCAGCTCGACCGCAACCTAAGTAACAAACGTATCTTCCCTGCTGTCAACATTGTGGCATCGAGCACCCGCCGCGACGACTTGCTGCTCGACAAGCAAACACTCGACCGCATGTGGATTCTACGCAAGTATCTGTCGGATATGAATCCTATCGAAGCAATGGATTTCGTAAAAGACCGATTGGAAAAAACCAAAGACAATGACGAGTTCCTGATGAGCATGAACAGCTAAAGAGTTCCTTTTGTGAACAAAATATAGTAAAAAGAGTGAGATTCTGTTTGAATCTCACTCTTTTTATTTAGCTTTGCACTACATGCATCATAAACAAGCATAAAACAAACATCGGGAAAACAACATTTACTGTGGGAAAGTCTTTCAATATAGCGCTTATAGTAATAGCAGTAACCTTATACTCTGTCACTACATATGCTGCCGATAACAAAGCAACAAGGCACGTGTCAGCGCTGCTGGACCTGATCGACAACAGCCTCAACTATAGTAAAGAAGCTCCCAACGACAGTATTATCCAATGGGGCAACGAATTGGCTCCTCTCCTGAAAAAGCAGAAAGAATATAAAACTCTATTTCAGTTGAAACAACTGATTGTGACAGCTTATGCCTCACGAGGAGACATGAATATGGCCATCGACCATGCCCGCCGGATGTATAAGGAAGCCAAAGAATTGAATTCCCCCATCGGTATAGCTCTTTCCAGCCGTGCCATTGGGGATGCCTACTTGAATGCCAATATGCAGGAACCCGCCATCGAATCTTATAAAGAAGCTCTGGAGTTGCTTGACAAAATACCGGGTAGCGAAATCCTCGAACAAGAGATTCTTCCGAAATTCATCCTGACCCTGATTCAGACCTCGCACATGGACGAGGTACGCATCTATCTGCAAAAGTTTGAAAACCTGTATGCCGATAACTCTAATCCTACATTCCACTTTTTCATATGTGCGTGCAATGCCTACTATAACATCGAGTCCGGTGATCCCGAAAAGGGAAAAGCCGAACTGGACAAAGCCAGAAAAATCCACGAACAACTGAATTATCTCTACCTGCGTAGTATCTACAACTATATATTGGCCCAGTACTATCAAGCTGTCGGGAAGTATGAACTGGCCCTGCAACAATACGAATGCCTGACAAAGGTCCCTAAAGCACCTGCCCCCAACAAACACATCGGTTTGCAGCTTGAGTGTGCCCAACTGCTGACTCAAATGGGACGAACGGAAGAAGCCTATCGTATCTATCAAAAGGCTAACCGGCAAAAAGACTCTTTGAACGCTCTGAGCTATGCCCGGCAAATCAATGACCTACGGGGAATGTACCAGATAGACCGGATGGAAATCCGGAACCAAATTCAACGAAACCAAATCATCTTGTGGATCATCATAGCTTCCATCTTTATATTGATGCTTGTTTTGCTGTTGATTGTCCGCATCCGGCAGGAGTCCAACCGGCTTCTCCGCTCCAAAGAAGAATTGGAAATAGCCCGTAAGTATGCCGAGAACTCGATACGTACCAAAAGTCTGTTCCTGTCGAACATGAGTCACGAAATACGGACACCACTGAATGCACTTTCCGGATTCTCATCCATCCTGACCGACGAATCCATCGACAATGACACACGGTATCAATGCAATGACATCATCCAGCAAAACTCCGAACTGCTGCTAAAGCTGATCAATGATGTAATAGACCTGTCAAACCTCGATCCCGGCAAGCTGACTTTCAATTTTAAAGAATGTGACGCCGTCAATATATGCCGTAACGTAATCAACACCGTAGAGAAGGTGAAGCAGACACAAGCCGGAGTCAGTTTTGTCACTTCACTGGATAAACTGACTTTGCGTACAGACGAGGCACGCCTGCAACAGGTATTGATCAACCTGCTGATCAATGCCACCAAGTTCACTACCGAAGGAAGCATCACCCTGACATTAGAAAAAGAATCGGAAACCATGGCTCTGTTCACTGTGACAGATACCGGATGTGGTATCCTCCGTGAAAAACAGGACCAGATATTCAATCGTTTTGAGAAACTGAACGAAGGTGCACAGGGAACGGGTCTGGGACTCTCGATCTGTCAACTTATCATCGAGCAAATCGGAGGGAGGATATGGATTGACCCGGACTACACCAAAGGTGCACGATTCCGGTTTACACACCCCGTCCGGCCCGCAAAGGAAAAGGAGGCAGAAGGATGAAACGACTGATACTTATCATCATAGTATGTTGCCGGGCCTTAGGATGGTGTCATGCAAATACACAAACGGAAACGGACAGCCTGTATCGGGTGGCACAGTCACTTCCGCATGACTCGACTCGTCTGGAAATGTTCAAGAGACTGGCACAAATAGAACAGCTGACTCCCAGGTGTATCACCTTCTCGAGCCTGTTGCGCGAGGAAGCCACCTTGCAGAAGAATGACAGATACAACGCCATAGCCGCCTATCTGCACACAGTGTACTACTATAACCAAAACAACCGGGACAGCGTGAAAAAATGGCTTGACATAATGGAGCCTTATGCCCGCAAATCGCAAACCTGGGATCTCTATTTCGATGCGCTCCGCTTTCAGATAGACCTCTGCACCTACGAAGAGCAGTATGAACTTGCCATCAACGAAGCGAACCTGATGTACGAAAGAGCCAAAAAAGTGAACTGCGCCCGCGGACTGATCGGAGCAAAACAATGCTTGGGCAACGCCTATATCAGTACAGAGCGATGGGACGAAGGAATGAAAGCATTGGAAGCTGCCTATCAACTCTCTTCACAAACAGATAATGCGGTAGTACGAATCTCGATTCTCTGTCAACTGATTTCCGTAACCAAGGATCAGAAAAACAACCGATTACTCTCCGAATACCTTGCGAAGCTAAAAGAAACACTGCATCACCATACCTCCACGAACCCGATGCTCAAAGAGGCATTTTATGATGTTTACCTGTTCTGCGAAGTATATTACACCTATTATTATCTATATGCCGGGCAGCCGGAACAAGCACATAAAAATCTGGTTAAAGCGGGTAAATTTCTCAATGGCAACACCTTCTTTCTCTACAGGGTGCTCTATTACGATGCCTATGCAGCATACTTCCGGGCTTGCAAAGCATATGACCGGGCACTTGCCAAGATAGACTCCACCATCATACTGCTGCAAGAGGACTTCAACAGCAATTACATCCACCAAAAATTGACAAAAGCCGACCTCCTGGCAGAAGCCGGACGAAGTGCAGAAGCCATTCCCCTGTACATCGAAACGCTCCATCTTAAAGACTCTATCGAAACGACCGTTCTCGACAAACAGATGCAACAGATAAAAGCTAAATACAACATCGACAAAGTGGCATTGGAAGAGGAACGGCTGAAAAGCTACATCCAACTCGGCACCTTAATAGTGGTGGTCATTATCCTGATAATTCTGGTTGCTTTCATGCTCCGCATTTCACACGTACGCAAGGCTTTGGAACGATCGGAAAAAGAAACACGGAAAACAACCCGTATGGCGGAAGAAGCCAATGAAATGAAAAATCGCTTTTTGTCGAACATGAGCTATCACATCCGCATCCCGCTGAACGGTGTAGTGGGTTTCTCGCAACTGATAGCCTCCGAGCCCAACATGCCCGATGAGCTCCGTAAAGAATACTCTTCCATCATTCAGAAGAACTCCGAAGAGTTGATGCGCCTGGTTAATGATGTACTCGATTTATCACGGCTCGAAGCCGGTATGATGAAGTTCAACATTCAGGAGTACGGACTGGCGGAACTCTGCAATGAAGCTACCTATATGGCGCGCATGCATAGTGAAGGGTGTACCGTCATCCGGTTGGAAAACGAAATTGACACAGACCTGAACATCCGGGTAGACACCGTCCGTTTCACACAGGCGTTGCTGAGTGCACTGACATATCCGCAGAAGTACAAAGAAAAACAGGAAATCGACTTTAAGGTGACACTCGACACGGAGAAGAACTTCATCAACTTCCGCATCACCAACTCTCCGCTGGCTGACGAAAGATTTACTTCGCAAGAGGTATGCATCCGTCACGAAATCAACCGCCTGCTATTTGAGTATTTCGGAGGAAGCTACAAAGTACAGACAAATCCGGACGGAAAGCCGACTATCCTCTTCACGTTTCCCTCAGGAAGAAATTGACTTCTTCCCCTATCCGCTCGTCTACTTCTACAGAAAGTTGTATCTTTGCAACCTGCAAACTTAAACCCTTCTTTATGTATACCAACAAACAGATCTGGAGTGTCAGTTACCCGATTCTCCTGAGCTTGCTTGCGCAAAATGTCATCAACGTCACCGACACTGCCTTTCTGGGACGTGTCAGTGAGATAGCCCTCGGTGCTTCTGCCATGGGTGGGCTTTTCTATATTTGTATTTTCACCATTGCCTTCGGATTCAGCACCGGTTCCCAGATCGTCATTGCCCGCCGCAACGGTGAAGCACGTTACGGCGATGTAGGTCCGGTCATGATTCAGGGAGTCTTGTTCCTGTTGGTCATGGCTCTCCTGCTCTTCGGATTCACCAAAGCGTTCGGCGGAAACATCATGCGCCTGCTGGTCTCTTCCGAAAGCATTTATGATGCCACGATGGAGTTTCTCGACTGGCGCATCTTCGGTTTTTTCTTCTCATTTGTCAACGTGATGTTCCGGGCACTCTACATCGGAATCACCCGCACCAAGGTGCTCACCATCAATGCAGTGGTTATGGCGCTGACCAATGTGGTGCTGGACTATGCCCTGATATTCGGACACTTCGGGCTTCCGGAAATGGGCATCAAAGGAGCAGCCATTGCTTCCGTAATCGCCGAAGCGGCTTCTCTGCTCTTTTTCCTGATTTATACGTACATCACCGTCGACCTGAAAAAGTATGGCCTCAACCGCTTGCGGTCGTTCGACCCGGTTTTGTTGATGCGCATTCTCAGTATATCGTGCTTCACCATGCTTCAGTATTTCCTGTCGATGGCCACCTGGTTTGTTTTCTTTGTGGCAGTGGAGAGGTTGGGACAGCGCGAACTCGCTATTGCCAACATCGTGAGAAGCATCTACATCGTTATGCTGATTCCGGTAAATGCACTGGCCACCACAACCAACAGCCTGGTGAGCAACGCCATCGGCGCGGGAGGCATCAACTACGTGATGCCGTTGATAAACAAAATCAGGCGCTTCTCTTTCCTGATCATGCTGGGACTGGTCATCATAACCGCCCTGTTCCCACAAGCATTGCTCTCGGTATACACCAACGAAACGGCATTGATCAATGAATCGGTATCATCGGTATATGTCATCTGCGTGGCCATGCTGATTGCCTCTGTTGCTAACGTCGTCTTCAACGGAATATCGGGTACAGGCAATACTCAAGCAGCCCTGATGCTCGAAGCCATCACGATTGCAATCTACGGATCGTACATCATTTTCATCGGAATGTGGGTGAAAGCTCCCATCGAATGGTGCTTTACGATTGAGATTCTGTACTATACACTGTTGCTCGCCACAAGCTATATTTATTTCAAAAAAGCAAAATGGCAGAACAAAAAGATATAAAGTACGAGAGATTTTTGTACATTTGCGGCTGATTTCACCGCAGATTGCACAGATTAGCACAGATATTCTCTATGTCAGATATAAAATCCGTGTCGATCCGTACAATTTGCGGCGGGCTTTACACATCATTAGTAATTCATAATTCAAAGATATGTTCGACAATTTAAGCGAAAGACTCGAAAGGTCGTTTAAGATTCTGAAAGGTGAAGGCAAAATCACCGAGATCAACGTAGCAGAAACCCTGAAAGACGTGCGCAAGGCACTGCTCGATGCCGACGTTAACTATAAAGTAGCCAAAGGATTCACTGATACGGTGAAGGAAAAGGCACTGGGACAGAACGTGCTCACAGCCGTAAAACCGAGCCAGTTGATGGTGAAGATTGTTCATGACGAACTGACCCAGCTGATGGGTGGAGAAACTGTCGAAATCGACACCAAAGGTCAGCCGGCAGTCATCCTGATGTCCGGTTTGCAAGGTTCGGGTAAGACCACTTTCTCGGGTAAGCTGGCCCGCATGCTGAAAACCAAGAAGAACAAACGCCCGTTGCTCGTTGCATGTGACGTTTACCGTCCGGCAGCTATCGAGCAGCTTCGCGTACTGGCCGAACAGATTGACGTACCGATGTACTCGGAGATCGACAGCAAAGATCCGGTTTCCATCGCCCAGAATGCCATCAAAGAAGCACGTGCCAAGGGATACGATCTGGTAATTGTCGATACGGCCGGACGTCTGGCAGTCGACGAACAGATGATGAATGAGATCGCTGCCATCAAAGAAGCCATCCAGCCCAACGAAATTCTGTTCGTGGTAGACTCTATGACCGGACAAGATGCGGTCAACACAGCCAAAGAGTTCAACGAACGCCTCGACTTTGACGGCGTAGTGCTGACCAAGCTCGACGGTGATACCCGCGGTGGTGCGGCCCTCTCTATCCGTTCGGTAGTGAACAAACCTATCAAGTTTGTAGGTACGGGCGAGAAACTCGATGCCATCGACCAGTTCCACCCTGCCCGTATGGCCGACCGTATCCTGGGTATGGGTGACATCGTTTCGTTGGTGGAACGCGCACAGGAACAATATGACGAAGAAGAAGCTAAACGCCTCCAAAAGAAGATTGCCAAGAACCAGTTCGACTTCAACGACTTCCTCAGCCAGATCTCCCAGATTAAGAAAATGGGTAATCTGAAAGAGCTCGCTTCAATGATTCCGGGTGTGGGCAAGGCCATCAAAGATATCGATATCGACGACAACGCTTTCAAAAGCATCGAAGCCATCATCTACTCCATGACTCCGGAGGAACGCAGCAATCCGGGCATCCTGAACGGTTCGCGCCGTACACGTATCGCCAAAGGTAGCGGTACGACTATCCAGGAGGTGAACCGTCTGCTGAAACAGTTTGACCAGACTCGCAAAATGATGAAGATGGTGACCAGCAGCAAGATGGGCAAAATGATGCCGAAGATGAAATAAGACTGCACTTTTCTTCCCGAAAGCTTGACTTTGGCTTCGGGATGATGTATCTTTGTCTATGTAATCATTCAATAAATTCAATTAGAATGCAATAGAAGGAGGAAGCTGCCGTTTCCTCCTTTTTTTATATACCTACCGGAGTAAGAAACCATAACCCGCCGCTTGAAGTCCCGGAGACGGTTGCTCCACTCCCGAATACCGGCTGCATTGCAGTCAGATGCTTACTGCATTTCAGTAAAACCCCGGCTCTACCCGCATCGGATCCCGGCTCTATTCCCAGAAGTTCCTCTTTGCCTTCGGAACTCCTCCCCACCCTGTTAATAATCTATAAAGCTACTCTTGACAAAAAACAGGGGATGGTAAATGATATTACTTTTGCCTGATACCATAAAAGCATTGAATCAATGAAACACATTCTCTTCACTCTGGCGCTTGCTTCCATAGCCGGGATAGCCAACGCACAACACAATGGGCACTCCTATACGGTAGAAGGTTTGATAAACGATTCTACCCTGAACGGACAGACACTCTATATCAGCCGTTATGACGACGGAATGAAAGTGGATAGCACGCAAGTGACCAACGGGCAATTTAAATTCACCGGAAAAGCGGACATCCCCTGTTTTTGCCGCATCGATGCGGGGAGAGAGTATGCCAACTTCATCCTCGAAGGGGGCAACATCCAGGTCAATGTACTGACTCACAATGACCCGAAGGGAACGCCAATGAATGAGGAGTATACCCACATATCTGATAAGACATCCGAGCTGGTCACAGAGTTGAGAAAAAGACATGCGGCCATCGAACAGCAAACAGAAGACAAATCGGAACAACTCCGGCTTAAAAAAGAATACGCCGATACTTACTGGCATCCGACTTATACCCGACTATACAAAGACATGTTTATGAAGAACCCGGACAATGCACTCGGAGAGTTTGCCATCAGAGAGCTTGCCATGTGCGCTTTGCCCGAAGAGATGGACACCATATTTGCGGCTTCCGGCCCCTGGTTGAAGTCACTGAGCGTATATCACCGCATCGAAAAGCAGTTTCAAGGCATGAAAGCGACGGCAGTAGGACAAAAGTTTACCGACTTCAGCGGTAAGACCATAGACGGCGCCGCAAGCTCTTTATCCGATTTTGTGGGCAAAGGTCAATACACTTTGGTAGATTTCTGGGCAAGCTGGTGTGGCCCCTGCCGTTCCGAATCGCCTCATATAGCCGAACTCTACAACACATACAAAGACAAAGGACTGACTGTTCTGGGAGTAGCAGTCTGGGACAAACCGGAAAATACCAAAAAAGCGATCAAGGAACTCAATATCGACTGGCCGCAAATTATCGACACCGGTATGACGCCCATGGATCTGTACGGTGTAAAAGGTATCCCTTTCATCCTCCTCTTCGGACCTGACGGAACCATCATCGCACGTGACCTCAGAGGAGAAGGAATGAAAAATAAAGTAGCCGAAGTACTAAACAATAAATAACTCAATAAACGAATAAGAAATGACACTGATTGATGGAAAAGCCATCTCCGAACAAGTAAAGCAGGAGATTGCAGCCGAAGTGGCAGAAATAGTGGCTCATGGAGGCAAACGCCCTCATCTGGCAGCCATCCTCGTAGGACACGACGGAGGCAGCGAGACATATGTAGCCGCCAAAGTAAAAGCTTGCGAAGTGTGCGGATTCAAGTCGTCACTGATCCGTTACGAAAGTGATGTGACAGAGGACGAGCTGCTTGCCAAAGTACGCGAACTGAATGAAGATGACGATGTAGACGGATTTATCGTACAACTTCCGTTGCCCAAACACATCTCCGAACAAAAAGTGATTGAGACCATCGATTACCGCAAAGATGTGGACGGATTTCACCCGATCAATGTAGGACGCATGTCTATCGGACTGCCTTGCTATGTATCGGCCACTCCGAATGGAATCCTCGAACTGCTGAAACGCTACCGGATAGAGACATCCGGGAAAAAGTGCGTCGTATTGGGACGCAGCAATATTGTTGGCAAACCGATGGCTGCACTGATGATGCAGAAGGCTTATCCGGGAGACGCTACGGTGACCGTATGTCACAGCCGCTCAAAAGATCTGGTGAAAGAGTGCCGGGAAGCCGATATCATTATCGCTGCATTGGGACAACCCAATTTCGTAAAGGCGGAAATGGTGAAAGAAGGTGCCGTGGTCATTGACGTAGGTACCACCCGGGTGCCCGATGCCAGCAAGAAGTCCGGGTTCAAGCTCACAGGAGATGTGAAGTTTGACGAAGTATCCCCGAAGTGTTCGTTCATCACTCCCGTTCCGGGAGGAGTCGGCCCGATGACCATCGTGTCACTGATGAAAAATACATTGCTGGCAGGTAAGAAGGCGATCTATCAATAACCCATTCCTCCGTTTCCCTCTTCATAGAGGGGGAAACGGAGAATTTGCTTTTCAATACCTTAGTATCATGAATACGATATTTAAAACCACAGGCTTGTGCGTCTTTCTCTTCGCATGTACCCCATGGGCTGCCGCACAAAATTCTTCTATCGACTATCCCTCATATCAAAAAAGAAATACCGACGCACTTGAAATCAGCCGGATCGTCCGTAATGACACAGCTACCATTCTGTATATGGATGCTTACTCGCGCCCTAACTATTGGATACGGCTGGCTTCGGAGCTCTCTCTACACGGGGTGCAAAGCGGGAAGAAATACCCTGTCATCCGATCGCAAGGTTTCGAACTGGACAAGCAGGTATACATGCCGGCTTCGGGCAATGTGACGTTTACTCTGCAATTTGCCCCTATCGATCCGCAGGACCGGACGATAGACTTTGTAGAAAGCAACAATGAAGAAGACTTCCGGATCGAGGGAATTTGCCTTGACGCATCTGTCCCCAAAAAGAAAGTACACTGCCACCTGGCCGGCAAAATGGCAAACCGACCACAAACCAGTCGCCTGATACTTATAGAAAGCAACAAGAATACACGCAGTACCCCGTGGATTTCGATACCGGTGCGCAACGGTGTCTTTGAGTACGACTTCTATACCGACCACGAAAAGGCTTACGAACTTATTTGCTGGGACGACCTGTTAAACGGTTGCTGGTATCCGGTCACTTTCTTTGCAGAAAATGGAACGGTATCTTTCACCATATCTGCCATAGACGCACGCCCACCCTATCGCATAGAGACCCTCAACCCACTGACGACGGCCCTCCGGCTATTTGAAGCGGAAGGGGAGGATAAGTTCAGTTTCGATGAACTCAACGCACGAAGAGATACGCTCGAAAAATACGGACGTTTTGAAAGTGAAGCCATGCAAGCACTCTGGAAAAAATTCGATCAGGTGAAAGACAATCCCGAAGAAAGAAACAAGCTTTTCAGAGAAAGAGACCGCCTGGAAGAAAGTGGCGAAGCATTCACAGAAGAAGCAAAAGCACTTATAAAGGAAAGGGAACAACTCTTTCGGAAAAAAGTAATTTGGGAAACGGAACAAGCCTCGCAACACCCTTCGCTGGTGGGACTATTTATCCTGAAAATGAAGGTGGAGAACGCACGGAAAGATGAAGATGTCATCCCCTATCTGGAAGTATTTCAAAAAGTGTATGCCTCCCGCTATCCCGAACATCCCTATACCCGGGAAATGCAAATGTTTATCGACAATAACCAACCCAAGACGGGAAACCGTTTCATCGACTTCTCCGCTCCCGACCTGAATGGTAACATGGTTCAGTTGTCCGAACAGATACGGGGAAAAGTGGCTCTGATCGACCTATGGGCTTCCTGGTGCGGTCCGTGCCGTACGACCTCCAAGCAATTGATTCCCATCTACGAAAAATATAAAGACCGTGGATTCACCGTCATCGGCGTCGCACGCGAGCAGAACAGCGATATCCGTATGAGAGAAGCCATACGGAAAGACGGTTATCCCTGGCTGAACCTTATCGAGCTGAATGACGTTCAACAGATCTGGTCAAAATACCGGATACCGAACGCTGCCGGCGGAACTTTCCTCGTGAACGCCCAAGGAATCATTCTTGCCGTGAACCCTACAGCCGAAGAGGTGGAACGTATTCTCCAGAAAGAACTTTAATATCGGTAATTTATGAAACATCTGATTCTTCTTTTTCTCTTTTTTTGTTCTGTATCTTGCAGTAGCAACGCGCAAGAGCAACCTGTCCCTACCTCATCGGCCGACACAATACCCGCACAGAAGATCACCCTCCTCTTTGCAGGCGACCTGATGCAGCATCAGGCACAGATAGACGCAGCCCGGACAGCAACCGGGTACGACTATACAGACTACTTTAAACTGATAAAAGAAGAAATCGGCAAAGCAGACATCGCCATCGGAAATCTGGAGGTAACCCTCGGTGGAAAGCCCTATCGGGGGTATCCGGCCTTCAGTGCTCCCGACGAATATCTGACCGCAATCAAAGATGCCGGCTTCAACGTATTGATAACAGCCAACAATCATTGCCTCGACCGAGGCAAAAAAGGGTTGGAAAGAACCATCCTGATGTTGGATTCCCTACAAATTCCGTATGCCGGCACCTACACCGACAGCACGGCCCGTGCCTCGCGGTATCCACTCTTGCTGGAACAGAATGGCTTCCGCATTGTCCTGCTCAATTATACATATGGCACTAACGGCATCAAGGTATCTGCCCCCAACATCGTCAATTATATCGATAAGGATATTATGGCCCGGGACATCGAAACTGCCAAAGCATTGAACCCGGATGCATTGATTGCATGTATGCACTGGGGCATCGAATACCAATCGCTGCCCAACAAGGAACAAACATCTCTTGCCGACTGGTTGCTTAGCCGGGGAGTCACCCATGTGATCGGCTCCCATCCACACGTGGTACAGCCCATGGAGTTGCGAACCGATACGCTCAGCGGACAGCAAAATGTGGTGCTTTACTCTTTAGGTAATTTTATTTCGAACATGTCTACCCGCAAAACAGACGGGGGACTGCTCTTTAAACTCGAATTAACGAAAAACAGTATAGGCACATCTGTCAGCAATTGCGGGTATAGTCTGATATGGACTGCACGCCCCACACTCTCCAAAAAGAAAAATTACGTTTTATACCCGGCAAGCATTCCGACAGACTCTTTATCGGCAGAAGAACGTAACCGCCTGAAAATCTTTATTAATGACACCCGGGAACTCTTCCGCAAGCATAACCGCGGAATTAATGAATACATTTTTTGAAGAAAAAAGTTCGCAGAATGTTTGCAGATTCAAAAAGAATCGCTACCTTTGCATCGCATTTGAGAGAGATGCTAACATGGTGGCTGTAGTTCAGTTGGTTAGAGCGTCAGATTGTGGTTCTGAATGTCGTGGGTTCGAGTCCCATCTGCCACCCAACAAAGAGAGGAAATTCATTATTGAATTTCCTCTCTTTGTTTATATAAGGCAATTAAGGATCAACATAAGTGAAAGACCTGTCTGCCAAAGACACAGGATTATAAAAAATCTGCAGAAGCAGGATCAAAATCCCGCCTCTACAGAAAACTGTAAACCATTAAAACAAAATGCACCTTGTCAGACCACAATTAAAAACGAGGCATAACAAACTTGTCATCAGGGGATGTAAAGGATAATCCCGGAACAGAGCGGCGCATATCTTTATAAGCGTATTCTTTAATTAGTGAATAGTCAGTAGCATCCAAAGCATAATAATAGTCATCTTTATCCGTTGATAACTTTACAGTCCAATCGAACATATTTCCAAAGATAGTCAACTCGTCTTTGGTGGGATCGAAACCGGGAAGAGCTGATTTAACCAAATTTCCATCACTGTTGATCACATAAAAATGATGCTGGCTGTCTACCATATACCCCAAAGTCCGGCGACTGCGGAACTCAGTAATAAATACATATTCCGGCAAAACGCCTTCAGGCAGCTGAATCAGTTTCACATACGGACGTCCCTTGGTACACTTCAGATGAAACAGTTTATGGTTGGCATCCAAAACCAGATACCCCTCATCATAGTCTTTACGGGTAGTCGGATTGCCCGAAGCATAGCTTGCGGGAAAAGCAAACCCTTTCTGAACCAGCATCTCCGTAAACAATTCACTCTTCGCCTCATCTATACGATTCGTCTCCATACGAATAAATTCGATACCTTTATCGGTAAAGCGAAAAGCATCTTCGGGCATTTTCAAATCCACCCACTTGGACATGGACTCCATCAGGAAATAAAGTCCTGTCTGGGGAGCATTGATAGCTGACGGCACACTCTTGAAAGTAAAGTTAGTCAACTGGATGTCTTTCGGACTAACTGCCCTACCGCAAATGGTATCGGGAAAACGTTCGTCTGCCGTAAGCTGACGTACGTAAAGAGAAGGTAACAGACTGTCGACCTGTTGTTGGGTATATGTATTGCCTTTCGTATCATAACGGTGAAGCTGTTTATTCTCATCCAGTTGCGTAATGACAAAATCACCAAGCACGGAACTATACATAGTAAAAGGAGTCTTGGCAGGCTTCAATGTGAGAAAAGCATAGCACCAAGGCAACTGCCATACAAGCAGCACAGCCACAGTAACATAAAAAAACATTTTGCTGAATCGAATCATGTTCGTTTAATTTTTTTAGTAATAAACATTCGGTTAGTCTTGCTTACCGGCTTTGAACCGTACCACAGAAATCCATGAAAGGGAAGAGATAAGCAGCGTATAAAGTGTCAGGCAGGGCAAGAAACTGTTATAAGCCTCTGCTCCCGGAGCCAGGAAATAGACACGAAAAATCAATGCGGCAATAATCAGATTCAAGACCCTCCGCTTCCATGTAGGTTCCAGGCAAATCCATGAAACAAGCAGATACCCGGCAAATCCGGCCAAAAACCACGGAGCAGCCGAGAGTAAGATACGCTGTACCAGCTCACTTGTAAAGTGTTGCGGCAAATAAACTCCCATGATAATAAAACTCGTAGCAAAACATGTAAACAGCGCAAGTACTCCAAAGGCTAACATAGCCATGACCATCTTCTTCTGTGAATAAGGTAAATGTAAGGTAAGTTTCAAACACTTGCGTTGCATCTCAGGGAAAAACTGTACGGCTGCCAGCAATATACCGGTCAGTAAAGGAACAAATTGTAACAGATCGATAAATATAGCATCCTTCTGGACCATTACCACCCATAAATGATCGATTCCCTGTATGGCAATGGTACGACCAATACGAAGCATGGAATATCCTGTGATTCCTATCATAAAAAGGGTTGCCAGCAACAAATACCAGCGCGTTTTTATCCACTCTTTATAAAATATGGCTTGTATCATATTTCTTCTCTATTTATTTACATTATTAATACTTTCCGGTGAGACCGATAAAGGCATCTTCCAGACCTACATTTTCGTGCTGCAAACCAGTAAAGGGAACTTGATTTTCCTTCAATAGCCCCTCCACATCCGAAGGAGGCAAAAAAGAATATGTTTCCAAAGTCTGACGAATAACAGCCGGATGATAGCAAGTCACCGGCAATTGAGGCTGGTAACCTTCGGGGACAGTACAAGTATATTTTCTCAACCCTTTCATCAACGTTTCAATAGGTTGCTGGATAAGGATAGAACCATAATCCATAATAATACAATCATCAATCAGCCGCTCCATATCCTGAATAATATGGGAAGTCAGAAAAACCGTCTTGTTCTCAGAACGGGCATAATCACGTAAATAATCTACAAAAAGACGACGATAACCCGGATCAAGTCCTAAAGAGAAGTCATCCAGAATTAACAACTCCGGATTTTGTGCCAGAATCAGCCCTAATGCCACTTGCGAACGCTGTCCGTTCGACATTCTCGAAATACGTTGTCCCGGAGCCACCTTCAATTTGTTCATCAAGTCATAATAAGCTTCTTTCTTCCATTGTCCCGGATAAAAAGAAGCATAAAACTTTTCTATCTGTGTGATATTCATAAACTGATATTGGACATGCCCCTCCAAGAGCAAACCGATGTTCCTGCGTAAAGCAGGATCCATGGTCTGAATGTTCTCACCAAAGATGCGACATTCGCCCGAATGCGGCTGAAGATAGCCGCTCAATATATTAATGGTCGTCGTTTTCCCTGTGCCATTCTTACCCAACAGTCCCAAGATACGTCCTTGAGGCACTTCAAAGCTCAAATTCTCATAAATCTTGCGCTGACCGTAATAATGGGTCAGATTCTTACATTCTATAATTGCACTCATGCTTTATAAATCATTTTTTGTTTGTTACTAGAAACACATCAGGAAAAGAATAGGAATCAGGATACCGCCCACCAACTCGATCCCTCCTCTACCCCACAATCCCTTAGGACCTTTTATCATCACCATACCGCTGACGGTGATAACAATCAGACTGACAGCAAAGGCATCGGCAAACCAAGTCCACCATTTACCCGGATTGAAATGAAGCTGTACCATGGAAGAAATCAGCGGACGACGCTTCACTCCTTCGTAAACAGCATCCTTTGTCCGGGTATTAACCACCAGGCTCGAACCACCTTTCAGAAAAATTTTAATCCGATCCGGCTTTGGATAATAATATTTAGTGAAATTTCCGGCTTCGTTCAAAGGTTCCAGCAAAGCCAAAATCACTTTCTCATTGACTTTACTTTTATCCGACAGGTCCTCTGTTATCTTATATTCCGTTCGTGTCACTGTATAATGAGGATTTATGCTATCCCTATGGTTCATCACGATACCCGAAATAGCATAAATCAAAATCATTCCCGCAAAGAAGAAAGATAAATCACGGTGGATGACCCGGCTCCATTTGCGAAATACAGTACCTTTATTCCGCGATTTCATAAGAACTTGCTTCCATATAATAGAATGATAGGTAATCTTTTCCGGTGGCAGCTTTTCTTTCCGCTATTTTTGCACGAAAGTCTGCAATACGGGCTTCAGGAGTATTAGCTGTTTCGCCACGCGCTTTCTTTTCCGAATCACATCCGGCAGCTGTTTCGCCATGAGATTTTTCGGTCTGCGCTTTCAATTTAGACTCCCAGTTTTGCAAATAGGCTTCATCTACCCGCTGCTCTTTCAATGTCCCGGTCACTGTGACAATGGCATTGATACATTTGGTGTCAAATGAACCCAGCGGTCCGGCTTCCACACGAATCGTTTTGGTATCATCACTGCCCATCAGGAAGATTTTTGTAGCTCCATGCTTACAGGTATGCGTGCAGATACCTTCTATAGTCACCTCCCGGTTAGCCAATGAATCGGCATGTGCCAACAGGTTATCGACACTTAATGCCGCCGGAGCTGCCAGCTCCGTTTTTTCGGACTGACTCTGTTTGTTACTGTTTCCACAAGAAGTAGTAGTTACCAAAGCTGCTATTAAGGTTGCAGCGACCATAAATTTAATTTTCATATGCTTAATTGTTTTTATTTGTTAGAAAAAGATGCCCAGTGAACAAGCGACAGACCGGGTCGTTCCACTTTTTTTATAATATGCGGCCTGCCATTGAACTGACAAAGACAGATTATATTGTTTCATAATAGGATAATCCCCTTGTAAACGAATACCTACCATCCCATAGCTATCGGACAAATAGTCGATATTCGCCAACAAAGCTTGAGAGGCCGACTTCGCAAGATTCAGCCCCGGTAAAGAATGTTCGGCCGATAAATTGGCATAATACCCCCCATTGGCCTCCGCAGTCAATCGTAACAGCCTCTTCTGATACTGCAAACGGGCACGTAAAGAGCTCTCCAGAGCCGACAGATGAACAAACCGGGATATAGCACTGTAATCTGTTTCCGACCGATGAAAAATTATACTTGGAATGATTGCTCCTCCCCATACTGACTTATCGGTCAAAAGCCTCTCCCATAAACCGCTGGCAGCAATCTGACAATTCGTGACTTTCATTCCCGGAGATGTACTGATTAATGCACCATAAGAACTTCCGCCTGCCTCACCGTACAGATTCTCCGTCCCTTTACGGACTGTATAGCCTGCATCCAGCTTTACTGCAAGGTGCTCCGACTGCTGAAGTTTCCGCATCCAAGTCACATTCCCTTTCAAATCCGTTGTTGCCAAATTCAATAAAGTAAGATTATTGGCATTGCTTAATTTCTTGTCCATCGACATGCGATCGACCGAAACAGTGGCAGATATGCCTTTCTCCGTATCAACCGGCAGGATACCTATACTTCCTCCCCACTCGGTACCTTGATGCTTCGTTCCGGTCTGATTTCCGGCAAAACGCACATAATCCATACCCAATCCCAACATATGGTATACTGAAGTAGAGCCTTTATCCGCAAGGAACGAAATCTCACTTTTCTGCTGATAAAGCCGGAAATCTGTAGAAACTCCCAAACGATACGCTCCCAAACGATATCCTGCTCCCAAAGCAAAAGAAAGATCGGAAGCTGTATTACGCGGACGCGGATCTTTATCCCGATAATTATGGGAAGCCCTATAACCACCAGTGATTCCCCATGTCCAAGAACCCGACTCACTGGCGTAACCTCCATTGAAATAGTAAGTTTCTCCTTTCAAAAAACCTCCAATAGAATCACCGGTCACGTAAGGAGCAATCAGTTTCCAGTCTATATTTTCGTTCCATAGCACATTCTCCTGTTTCTCACTCCTGTATCCTGCTGAACCGAATACACGATCACGTCCCGAAAGAATGACGAAAGAGTGAACATCCACCCCGATATGGGTATCCTTATCACCTTCCTGTTTCAAAGATGCTTTTCCTTTATCATGATAAGCTCCATTTACGTCCAACCTTGTCCATGTATACGGAGTATAGTAATAATAAAGTGCCGGATTCCTCCATACCTCACCACGAAATCCGGTCGCAAATGAAGCGGTACGGATTACCTTATCGGACAGGGAGAGTGTGTCGACAGTCTGCCCGAAGGCTTCCTGCCGACTCTCCACAAATAAAGCAATCAGCAACGTAATGATAATTCGGATTCGCATCATGAATAATAAAGATTTATATATCAATAAGATGGATTCAATTATTTGTTAAATAGGCTCGGAGTGGCTGCAGGTGTAAAATCAACAGTAGAATTATTTGTATCCTGCAATACTTCACGCTCACCATCCTTATAGGCTACTTTACGCATTACGCATTTTCCGATGTTTTCTGCAATAGTATTGTTCACACCGACATAAGTATGTCCCATATCCAATCCGGTAGAAGTAACATTCCACTGCCATTCATTGGAAGCCCCCACGTTTACGGCATCAATTATCCATTCATTGGGGAACTTATATTTGCTTTGGGGTTTGCTGGCTGTCCCGTTTTGCATGATATACGTATAATTGTATGCATAGTCTGAAATATACTTTTCTTTTGTCATGCCTTGGGGCAATCTGCCGATAGCATAAGCACGATTTCCCTGTTTATTCAACACCCAAATAGTTTTGGAATAACAATAATAAATATCCAGATTGGGAACAGCCGGATTATCCACATCTTGTTTTGACTCTATGTACCACTCAAAATTGGCCTTACTTAAATCTATTGAATTCGGATTAGCCTCTTTATGATTGATCGCATTGTCACACAGAATAAAAGATTCTCCCGGTTGTACCGGATGATCCGTTCCACTGCCCGGCACCGCTACAACAGAACCTACTGCAATGGCTTCATTCATAATATCCGGATCTACCGACTGGTATTTTTGGGTAGTTTGGAATTGTGATTCCATAAAGATCAATCCATCGGCATACAAAACTTTATCCGAGTTGTTATAGATACGTACATACTGATCGCCATTATATTGCTTTCCAGCTTCATTATAGGTTCCGGGAATAAATATCTCGGCAATCACAAAACCTGGCTCGCCTGTATTGAGTACATGAACCGTCAGTTCCAACTTGCATGATCCTCCGGAAACAGTCACATTCTGCTGTACTCCCTGTACATCGACCTCCACGGAAGTTCCATTTTGTGAATAAGTACCTTTACCTATAAAAGTCACATTATACAATCCATCTGCCAATTCAATGCTTTGGAGCGGATAGGCAACGTCTGTCTTAACCGATGTATTTATATTTTCAAAAGTATAGGTTCCACCGGTCAGCTGCAGGCCCTCGATAGTGGTATCTACAGTAGTGGTAATGCTTACAGTGGATATATTTACTTTGTCATCATCACTACATGCGGTAAATCCCAGCATGGTCGCAAAAAGGATTGCCATTGTCAATTGATTCTTTTTCATTTTCATTTCTATTTTGTTTTATTGTTCATTTACTAAAAAGTCAGGTTCATCTCCATACCGAAATAAGGCGACTCGGAGGTTCTCCGCTGCAACACACCCCGTAGGGTATAATCAGGATAAATACCTAAAAGCCGGTTTACATAAAAAGCCAGGTTCAAATATTTACCGATCCGCTTACTCGCCTTCAGATTGATATCCATATAAAAAGGTACGGTGGTACGCTCAAAATAGGTAGCCGAATATTTCTCTACCAGATGCTGTAACTGAATATTGTTTTTATCTTCTTCACGAAATAGGTGTGTTTCACCGGATTGGTCGATATAGCTGACCGGAACGCCATCATTCCATAAGTTCCGTCTGTTGGTATACCAAGTACATTGTGCCGATGTGGAGAAAGTAAGTCCCAAACGCTGTATATAAGTATCAAACATAAAATTCGTATTGAATGCCTGACTTTCTGTCCCGTTCTCCCCCTGGTACAATCCCACATATTTCAACTGTTTGTTGTCCAGCAATATAGAAGAGGCCTTGTATTTGGGAGAATCCGAACTATAAACTGTCTTTATCCAAGCTCCATACACTGTGACACGAGTCTTAAACGATTCAATTCGTCTGGAAGCGAACTGAAACTCCACTCCTTCTTTATGCACCTTCATTCCATTTCCTTGCGTGGAATACACATCCAGGTTGTATTCATTGGCATAAGTCAACTGAGAAAGTTCGGGAGGGGCTGTCAAAGCCGAACCATCGATACTTGCCGGATCATATAACTTATATGCCAATGATTTATAGTATGTGAGGTCATCAAAAGCATTATTCATCCGTTCGCGGAAATAAGTCGCCGACAAACGGTTTCCCTTGTAACCAATATCCGCCCGCACTTCCCATTTCATGTTACGTGCCGGTTCCAACTGATAATTAGTATTATCCCATTTATACGTCATCATATTGATGCGGCGATAATCCGGATGGTTATGATAATAATTCAATTGAATCAAATCCACATACTTGAAGTCCGGATACAGCTGTGCGGTAGTCGGCATACGGCTGATCCAGCCCAGACCTCCCGAAAAGGCAATATTCCATCCGTTGGATGTAGGCAAACTCCATTGCAGATCCAGACGAAGGTCTGGATAGATATTACCCTGCATCTCATATTTGCGGTCCAGCCCCAATAAAGACTGCAAACGGATACCGGCTGTAAAAGCCAATTTATGCCTTTTTACGGGAAGATTCAACACCTCTTCGGCATAGAAAGCAAAAGGTTGCAGTCCCGGTATATCTTTAAAACGGCGCGGACGCGTACTTAAACCTTCACTGATAGGTCGTGTCACATCAAATACCTGGCCTTTCCCCAAATTCTTCTGGTAGTTCCATTCCACTCCCAAATTCATCCTATTTTGCAGTCCACCCAGTGGAAAAGCCAAATGTGTACGTGCGGAAACCGTGACATATAAAGGTTTACCGTCAATCTCCATCTGTGCCACATAATTATAAGGCAGATAGATACCGTCAGATTCTCCGGTCTCTGTCTGAGTGGCAATGGCAGCCGGACGATTCAGAGAGACGGATTTTGTTTCACGCATCTTCTCCCACTGCCAACTAACAGAGGTTGCCGCATGAATCTCACGAATCCACGAATGATTCGAAAATTTCAGATTCCATTTTCCCGCCATTTTGAAGCAGCTAAAGTCTGATTTATAGGAGTCTTCCTTTACTGTCGCATCTTTATCCCTCTTTGCATCATCAAACGAACCGGTATAATCGGTACTGAGATTCCAGTGAATATTGCGTTCATTCCATAACCACTTTCCATCCAGACGGGCGGAAGCTGTGAGGCGGGTATAGTTTTTCACACTATTGCGGGGATCTATCTTTGAATCCAGATAACTCAAATCGGTATTCAAAACATAACGTCCGTTCCCATCCAACCGGAATCCTTTACCTACAGAAAACAGCTTACTGGTCTTATCGGCTTTGAAACGTGCGGATAACGGACTTTCACTGGTTTTACGCTGAATAATCACCGCACCGTTTGCCACGTTACCGTAAGCTACCGAAGGAATACCACGAATGATCTCCACCTTTTCAATATTATCAGTCGGGATAGTACGCATGTCCACCCCTTTTGACATCGTACTCGTTGCATTTACGGCAGAAGTGCTACTCGGCATATATTGCAGATTCGCATCCGTATTCTGAAAGATACCATCAATATAGAATCCGACTCCCAATGAAGAGATATCTTCCGTCTTACCCGTTTCACGTATACGGATCAGATTAGCCTGTCCCATCTGAGGATCAGCCGATTTTCCTCCGGGCACCAATTCCATCAAATCACTGAAACTGCTGGGTTGAAGATGTTTCATGGCGGTACGGTCAACTATGGAAGCACTGGTCGCACGCTTTGATTCGGAAGCAGTCACTACCACTTCGTTCAGCGCCATGTTCGAGGGCTTTAAATAAAATATATCAGAAGTATTTCCCACAACCTTAATTTCTTTCTCGGTAGAATCATATCCTAAATAAGATATGATAATCCGATAGGTCCCAGGATGGATATGAAGAAGTTCAAAATGTCCGTTTGCATCTGTTATTCCTCCATAAGCAAATTGCTTTTCCACAAACAACTGAATGGTGGCATAATCCAATGCCTTATGAGTCTGTTCATCCAATACAGTACCTCGGAATGCAAATGTCTGTCCCCACGCAAGAGATACATTGCAGCAAATTAGAAAAGAAAAAAATGTATATGCAATTTTACGAATCATCTTACTTTCTATTAGCTCGCAAAAGTATAAGATATCCGCAGCAGAGGCAATACCAAAAATTAGGTATAATAGTGTATCTATTCACAAATAGGATACCTACATTTAGGTGTGTTACTTAACAATCATCAACGTAGATACAGATACTCTGCCAGACAACGTAGCAATCACCTCTTCCGGCAGTCGATCGGCAAAGTGTAAGACGGTTATCACCTTTTTTACATAACAGAAATCATATCCGGCCGGCTCCATCACTTCGTATAGAAAACAAGATTACTATAGGGGATAATAGACGAAGCGCCCCCTAACAATGGATGTTTATTGTTAGGAGACGCTTTATCCGTCTTGCCTGTCGGCAGAATGTAATACTTTTTAGAGTCTGTTCAGATGATTCTTACCTGTCGACCGTATACTCGGATTTCCTTTATAAGAAATTTCTCCACTACCTTGGATATTGGTTTCAAGTGTCTTCGTGGCTGTACAGGAGATTTCCCCTGATCCATTGACATGAGCCGTTACATTTTCAGCATCCAGTTTTCGCGCACTGAGTTCTCCCGACCTGTTCAAAACCAACGTGGCATTACGAGCAGAACCCGACAAAGTCATGTCTCCTGAGCCATCCAACTGTCCGGATACGCTATTGGCACGAATATCCAATACATCCATATCACCCGAGCCACTCAACTTTGCCGTTACAGTCGATGTGATATTAGTACTTCCAACTTTCAAGTCACCCGATCCCTGAAGTATCGCACTGATTTCGCTTCCGGTAACACCTGCTACTTTCAAGTCACCGGAGCCTTGCAAATTCAGATTCACACTTTTAGCACGAAGCTGCCCCTTCACGTCAATGTCACCCGAACCTTTCAACAGGGCAGAAAAATCACTGTTGCAAGTTATATTTTCCGCAACAATATCACCTGAACCGGTCAATGATACATCCAGCCCTTCCACTTTCAGACTTCCTAAATGGATATCGCCAGAACCTTGCAAAGAAGCGCTCTTCAGCATCGGACTGGAAACCAAGATTTTCAGTCGTCCCTCTTTACCATAAGAAATATTGGTACGTGACTTCATATTCACTATCAACGTACTTCCTTCTACACGGCACTCCACCAAATCGACCAAATTATCCGATCCTGCAATTTGTACTTTGGATGCTCCCGAGGACTGCGTATATTCAATCGTGGGACTTCCTTTCAAATAAATCTGATCAAACCGGGTCACTTTGATATTCTTTGTTATATACTTACCACTTGCTGTGATCACTCTCTGTGCATTTACCATAGTTGCCGACATCAGTAACGACAAAAAAAGAAATACACAAATCCCTTTATTACAAATTGCTTTCATATCGATTATATTTTTTGATTATAGCTATTAGACGTTACAACAACACAAAACGTTGCATGGCCGATCCTCTTTTTTTGAAAATAGGTAACGCAGTATCTTTTTTAGTAGAGTTCCAACCCAAATTCTTCCTTCAACTGCAACAATGCATTATTCTTTTGAGCCATCATCTGAAACTTTTCCACACGACTGACAGCACGTACATTTTCGGTTGCTTCACTGACGCGGACAGTCATTGTCACCTTACGATTCTTCAGCGAACCACGCAAGTAAGCTTGTATACCGGGAATCAGAGCCGTGAAATCTTTCGCAACGATTTCATTATCTACCACTACCTCAAAAGTCGTGTCGTTGAGCAATGACAAACGCATATTCTGCATACGCATGGCTATCGCCTTTTGTTCGATCGGCATACGTCCGGCATACTCCTGCCAATAATAATTCAGATCCCGTTCGTTGAAAATAAAATCTTCTTCGATCTGCTGCGTCGACACCTGAGCAGTATGGACAACACCCGCTCCCCGCTGTTCTTCCTCCTTTTGCGGATGCTTGATGGAAAGTCCAAGGCTGGACTTTTTCATGACAGGAATCTTCTTTTCCTCTTTAAATTGAGCCATCCGTACCGCATCGGGCATAGCACCCGATGGAGAAACTGCTCCACCCGGACGTACATTGACAGCCGGGAAACTACCAACCTGTTGAGACACAGCCTGCGGAGCAACAGGTGTAGCAGCATTCATACTCTGAGATGGTGAAGCAATAGGTGCTACCTGAGGCTGCTGAGCAGCGGCGGGTTGCGTGAAAACGGGTTTTATAGCTTGTTTAGGGCCACGCCCACCACTACCATCATCCCCCTCGACGGTAAGCTGCGCAACTTGTATCAAAGTCAGTTCCACCAGCAAACGCTTGTTTTTGCTGGCACGATAATTCATGTCACAATCATTGCAAAGCTTCATGGCCCGGTACAAGAAAGGTAACGCACACTTCTGCGCTTGTTCCTGATAGCGTTGACGAATACCGGCACCTACCTCAAGCAACTGGAGCGTGGCGGCATCTTTACTAACCAGCAAGTCGCGGAAATGAGATGAAAGTCCGGTAATAAAGTGACTTCCGTCGAATCCCTTGTTGAGCACATCGTTAAAAAGCAACAAGGCATCGCTCACTTTATTCTCAAGAAAACAGTCTGTCAAACGGAAGTAATACTCGTAATCCAATACATTGAGATTCTCAATCACACTCTTGTAGGTGATATTTCCTCCGGTGAAACTAACCACCTGATCAAAGATAGAGAGAGCGTCACGCATACCCCCATCCGCTTTGAGCGCAATCACGTTCAAAGCTTCAGGCTCCGCCGTGATTCCTTCTTTAGACGCTACGTAAGTCAAATGGTTCACAGTATCGTCTACGCTGATACGGTTAAAGTCGTAAATCTGACAACGCGACAAGATGGTAGGAAGAATCTTATGTTTCTCTGTTGTTGCAAGAATAAATATGGCGTGGCGGGGAGGCTCTTCAAGTGTTTTCAGAAAAGCATTGAATGCCGAAGCTGACAACATGTGTACCTCGTCAATGATATATACTTTATATTTGCCAATTTGGGGCGGAATACGTACTTGCTCCACCAACTGACGGATATCGTCTACCGAGTTATTGGACGCCGCATCCAGCTCGTGAATATTGTACGACCGTTGCTCGTTGAAAGCGACACACGACTCACATTCATTACAGGCTTCGCCATCTGCCGTAAGGTTCATACAGTTAATGGTCTTGGCAAAGATACGTGCACAAGTCGTTTTACCCACTCCGCGCGGTCCGCAGAACAGGTAAGCATGCGCCAGTTTCTGAGTGGCGATAGCATTTTTCAGTGTAGTGGTCAGTGCCCGTTGTCCCACAACCGACTCAAAAGTGGAAGGGCGGTATTTACGGGCGGATACGATATAGTTTTCCATATTCCGGATAATCTCTATTTTTGAGTTTGTGCAAATGTACGCAAAAAAGTGCAAGGATAAAAAAGGAAGCGAAATAAGTTTTAGAGCGGAAATGATACGTTTTAAGTTATTAGTTTTATCTTTGCAACTGGAATTAATGAGAAAATCATGGGCAAATTAATCACTATCTGGGAGTTCATAGGCAGACATAAATACTGGATTACCGTCGTGGCATTCGGTGTCATCATCGGATTTCTGGACGAAAACAGTATGATCCGCCGCATCGGCTACGCACGCGAAATCAGCCGCTTGCAGGGAGAGATTGATAAATATCGCGCAGAATACGAAGAGAATACGGAGCGCCTCAACGAACTGAGTACCAATCCCGAAGCTATCGAACAGATAGCGCGCGAAAAATACCTGATGAAAAAGCCCAACGAAGACATTTACGTATTTGACGAGGAAGAATGAAACAACTGATACCCGCACTTTTCGCCGTAGGCGCAGTAATGGCCCTCATAGGGGCCGCTGTCTTTATCACCGGATGGGTCTATGCACCTTATATATATACCATCGGGGCAGGTTTTGTCGCATTGGCTCAGGTGAATACTCCGCTTCGGGCTAAAAGCAAGACGCTCCGCCGACTGCGTATCCAGCAGATCTTCGGTGCATTAGCACTGATATTGACAGGAGCTTTTATGTTCACCACACGTGGCAATGAATGGATTGCCTGCCTTACTATCGCAGCCATACTGGAATTATACACGGCATTCCGTATTCCGCAGGAAGAAGAAAAAGAACTTTCCAAATAGAATTTGTTTTCCGATAGGTAAGACAGAGCTTTGGTCAACAAGACAACAGTCGGCAGGATGCCGCATTATCATTTTAAATGAATGACCACCGTAGTATCTCGTTTAAATTCGAAACAACACTTTTCATACGAAGGAGCTCCCATGATACCCTCGGCATCATTGCTGAATCCAAATTTCTCTAAAGGGCGCCCGAATGAACCGGTGTCTAACTTTCCATTTCCGTTTTCATCCTGAAAGAGGGAGATGGCATAGGTCCCGGCAGGAATTCCTTTACAAGGTATTGTCATTGTACGGTCTTTCACAGCCACCCGAAAACCGAAAAGAGGTTTCTTCATAAAGTTCTCTTTGGACGAATAGATAGCCACATAAAGAGTTCCCTCCACATGTTCCACGTCTTTAACTGTTAATGTCAGACTTTGACCGGATACGGCCACACTTGCTAATACTACGATAATTGAAATAATCATTGTTTTCATAATGGTATAATATTTAAAAATTAGAAACATCATAAGCTACCTTCTTACCCAATGTGATATACACTCCCAGATAGAAAAAGTGGTCGCTTGAAGTACGGACAGCCTCTCCGTCGATACGCCCATATTCATTCTTACGTCCCAGCAGATTGGTGGCAGAAGCATGTACAATCACTTTTTTGCCCGCCAGAACCGTAATACCCAAATCGAGAGAATGATAGGGTTTTACTTCATCATTCATCAGTCCGGACAGTTCCGGATTGTGGTAGGGACGCCCGCTTGCCACCCCATCGGTCACGCTAAAGATGGTTCGCAATCGGGGAACACTGTATTTCAACACCAGCGATGCGTTATGACGGGTGGCATACTGTGGCACCGTAAGTTCTGTATACTCCCGATATTTACGTTTCGAGAGGTTATAAGAGTAAGACAAACGGTACTCAAAATTCTTCCACAGGGCATTGTCACAAAAATACAGGTCAATACCTTTACTGTATCCATATCCATCAGGAGTGATACCGTCCGGAACCGATAATTCCAGTTTCTTATAATTTTTATAATAGAACTCTGCTTTGTAAAACCGGCCTCCCTGTTCATATTGGAGACTAAAAAGAGCTTGTCTGCAAACATTAGAAGGCAAAGAGATATTCCTTATCAGATAGTCGTTTTCCGGAAGTTGGGTATATTGCCCTGCTACGACCGACACCAGCAGATGATTCCACGCATAACTGACAGCAGCCCGGGGAGACCAGTTCATTGTCCGGTTTAACGAAGTATATTCGGGGCGGAGAGATATTTCAGTTTTAAGATTCTCCGACAGATAAAAAGCAGACGAAAGAAATCCGGCATAGATAGTGGGATACATTTGATGCGTATCACGCAATGTTTCCAACTGATAGTGGTTCCGATAAGAACGCACAAAAGTCTCCACACCCATATCCAGACGCAACCGCGAAGTAAACAGCTTGAAGAACTTTGCTTTTAGATGGAACTCTTGTTGGCGTTCGTTCCATACATCCCGGTCCTTCACTGCTCCTTTCACTTTCCGATCATAAAAAGAGTAGGCAGTTCCGATAAACCAATTCCAATCGGAAGCTGTACGTTTGCGGAATGTTGTATTGAGGTATATATTGTTTTCACCCAGACCGAAAAGATGACGATCGATATCTGTGTAATTCGAAAAATCCGTACGGTCATATCCCGCATAAAATTTAAAAAGGATCTTTTCATTCGGTGTGTAGCGAAATTGGGTCGCACCGGATAGCATGCGATACGGCCGTTTAAAATCCGTACGCGAAGGATAAACCCGATCATAAGGAGCTAGATTCTGATAATCGAGATTCAATGACAATGAGGATCGATTGAAAGCCCGTGTACCGCCTCCACCCATTCCGACAGTCGAAACATTCATCCCGAACTTATTAACCGTACTATAGTCTTTGGTCTCCAAAGGAAGAACAGCAGACAAAGCCTCTCCATACTCCTGCGACTGTCCTCCGGAAGCCAGATTGACACCACTGAACATAAATGCAGAATAACGCCCGCGTGCAGGAGTATCAGTCCCGGTAGTAGTATAGGGATTCAACACATGCATGCCGTCTATATAGGTTTGTGTTTCATTGCTGCTCCCTCCACGTACCAGTAAACGACCGCTTTCACCTTGGAGTTGAGCCCCCGGAAGTGTTTGCAAAGCCCGGTACAAATCTCCGTTGGAACCTCCTACTGTTACCAGATCGACAGGTTGCAGATCACTCCAACGACTGTTAGCCCTCGGCGTCTTATGTGCTTTGATTACTACCTCGTCCAACGATATACTATCATTGAAAGTGGCCAGGAGAATGGTATCCGTAGCTACACTTTGTGCAGCGATCGGGAGCGAGAGTAACATCAGGCTCAATGCGGCTGGTACATAAAATCCTTTCATGGTGATCTGTTTGCTAACGTTTTCATCGGCAAACATAAAGGATTGACACAAAGCAAAAAAATATCCGGGACGGACAGCCCGGATATGTGATAAGCAGCACCTCACGTGTGACGAACTGCATCCTTTTGTGATCAATAGTTAGTCGCCAGAGATACCTTCTATCAGTTCTTTAACCTGTTTCGAATAGCCTCGGGATACAGGTATCTCTTCCGGGCAACCCTCCAGAAGCAAACGATATCCCTGGGAGTTTCCATTCACTTTCACCACCTTACGGACGTTGACCAGGAAGGCCCGGTGACACTTCAGCACCAACGGACAAACGGCTGTTACTTCTTCTGCCTGCTTCATGGTTGCACGCAACAGACACTGAACGTTTTTACCTGCTTTCTGATAATTTACCCGGATGTAGTTTCCATTGGATTCTACATACAACAAGTCTTTAGAGTCCAATTCCAAGGATTCCCGGATGCCTCCTTGAAACAAAAGAAAAGGGCTGTCTTGTGTTGTTTCCACAGATTCGGCCGGCAATACCGAACGTTGCAGATGGAGATTCATCTCGGTAGCCTCTTTCAGATGAATGGCCAACAGTCTATTTTGATTCAACAAAATGAAAAGTACAGTAGGAAAAAGTCCGATGACCAAAGTGAATAATGCAAAGGCACAAAAGACATCCCAACGTAATCCCCAACCAAAAACGAAAGTAGAATAAATCCAGTTCCCGATAGCTATAAAAAAAAGTATCTGTAACAGATTGACAATCTGTTTCCACACAGTCCATGTTTCTTCTTTATAGAACTTCGGAAACAGTTTGCCAAAGACATACATCGGAATACTCAGAGATACTGCCGTCACGCCCATAAAGCCCACAAGTATCCAGAACTTATGCTGCCTAATGCCGGATATCCCAAATGGCTGTAAAACCAGTAATATCAGAAATACAACCAGGGAAGAAATCAACACAACCTTCCATCTTTGATATGCAACCGGATAAAGGCTTTGCAGGTATCTTCGTATTTTTTCACCCCAATGACTTCCCAATATATTGTATTTTATTCGCTTTCCCTGCAAAGTAATATAAAATATCGGACAGATACGATAAACAGGGAGATTATCTTAACTAAAAAAAGAGGCAACCCGGTAATTGGAATTGCCTCTTCTATTCTATAGTATAGTAAACCGATTTTATTTCTTAGCCACAGGAGTATATCTTGCGTTAAGTCCGTCTACGATCTCTTTAGTAATGTTCAGTGTGCTATCGGCATACAGCAGATTATCAAAGCTGGTATTGCTGATAATCAGGTTATAACCTTTTGTTTTATTATATTCTTTCAGAAAAGCGTTAATAGAGTCACGCAGAATCTGACTGTTTTTAGCATTCTCCGATGCCATCTCTGTAGCCAGTTTGTTCTGCAGAGCCTGCAAATCCTGTTCCAATTTACCTAAGCGTGCATATTCTTGCTGTGCTCTTTCCGGAGAAATAAAAGCATTACTTTCATATTTCTTCTGGAATTCCTGTTGAGATTTACGCAGTTCATTTGCTTTCTGATTCAGCACCATGCGGCTGTTCTCCTCTTTGCTGATCATGTCAGCATTCAGGTCTTTGCAGAAATTATATTGAGACAACAAAGTATCTACTTCTACATAAGCGATTTTCAAACCAGAAGTGGCATTTGCATTTCCGGAAGCGGCAGGAGCAGCAGCATTATCAGCTTTACCAGCGCATTGTGAAAAAAGAAAGAGGAATGCAAGAGCAGCAAATCCGTTAATGAGGTAATTCATTCTCTTCATACTTGTAAAATATAGTTTTTTAATTAATTAGTTCATACTATCGTTTAAGGCTTTTTCAATTTCATCAATAGAAAAACGTCGTTTCTTCTGTGCTTCCCTGTCTTGGGACTGTGCACAACTTATGCCTCTCTCCCTTAACGCTTTATTGCCGCTGACGTGCCCGTTGGGAAATTTTCCACCCTTTGTAAAAAAGACTTTTATGCCTAATAAACCAAGGCAAATAGCAACTATTAACAGAGTTATCAGTATTGTATAGAGCATTTCTATTAATTTTGTGGGTGCAAATATAGACTTTTGTACTGACTAAGCCTCCTTTTTTACCATAAAAAAAGAGAAACGAGTTCAAAATTCGCAAATAAATTAACCATATTTAGCAATAAGGGGTTAAAATTGAATTTTTAATTCCATAAAAAGAAAAGAGAATGGAAAAATCAGAACTGAAACCGGCCGGTGTATTTCACTTCTTCAATGAAATCTGCCAGGTGCCCCGTCCTTCAAAGAAGGAAGAGAAGATGATCGCCTATTTAAAGGCGTTCGGAGAAAAACATAATTTAGAAACCAAAGTAGACGAAGCCGGCAACGTGCTTATCAAAAAACCGGCAACACCGGGTAAAGAAAATCTGAAGACAGTGATTCTGCAATCGCACGTAGACATGGTGTGCGAAAAGAATAATGATACGGACCATGACTTCCTGACCGATCCCATCGAAACGGAAATTGACGGAGAGTGGATGAAAGCCAAAGGAACAACCTTGGGAGCCGACAACGGCATCGGAGTAGCGACCGAACTGGCCATTCTGGCTGACGACAGTATTGAACACGGTCCTATCGAATGTCTGTTCACTGTAGATGAAGAGACAGGACTGACCGGTGCTTTCGCCTTGAAAGAAGGCTTTATGAGCGGAGAAATTCTGCTTAATCTCGACTCGGAAGACGAAGGTGAACTTTACATCGGTTGTGCGGGCGGTATTGATACAGTGGCCGAATTTCAATATGAAAATGAAATGACACCCATCAGCCACCTCTGCTTCCGCATAACCGTTAAAGGTCTGAAAGGCGGACACTCCGGAGGGGATATACATCTGGGACGCGGTAATGCCAACAAGATACTGAACCGGTTTCTCTATCAGATGATGACTACTTACCAGGAGGACTTCCACCTCTATGAATTCAACGGAGGTAATCTGCGTAACGCCATTCCGCGTGAAGCTTCGGCTGTATTCTCCGTGCCCGAACATTACAAACATGACATACGTACAGCCTTGAACGTATTCACCGCCGAAATCGAAAACGAACTTCATCGGGTGGAACCGGATCTGAACATTCTTCTTGAAACAGAGCCGCACCGCGACTGGTCCATCGACTCGAGTACTTCCTATCGGCTGATTACTTCGCTATACGGTTGCCCGCACGGAGTATATGCCATGAGTCAAGATATTCCGGGACTGGTAGAAACTTCAACGAACCTGGCATCTGTAAAAATGAAGCCGGAAAACACCATCCGTATCGAAACCAGCCAGCGCAGTTCTATCCTTTCTTCTCGCGACGATATAGCAACAACAGTCCGTGCCGTATTCAGACTCGCCGGTGCTCAGGTCAACTGGGGTGAAGGTTATCCAGGATGGAAACCCAATCCGGATTCGGAAATCCTAAAAGTGGCGGAAGAGTCATATAAACGCCTGTTCGGTGTTGATGCCAAAGTAAAGGCAATCCATGCAGGACTGGAATGTGGCTTGTTCCTCGACAAATATCCTGCCCTGGATATGATTTCATTCGGCCCCACCTTGACAGGAGTTCACTCTCCGGACGAACGGATGCATATTCCTTCGGTAGATAAATTCTGGAAACATCTGCTGGATGTGTTGGCACATATTCCGGCTAAGAACTAAAGCTATTTCACCACAGAGGACACAGAGTTACACAGAGGAGACGGGTAATTGTTGATTATTAACAAAAAGGCTCTGTGTCACTCCGTATTACTCTGTGTTACTCTGTGGTGAACTTCAACCGAACAGCATTTAAAAGGAATCCAATCTATGCTCCGTCTCTTCTTCATATTACTTATTTCCCTCTCTTCCCTTTTTCTTTCTGCACAGAATCGACCTCCTTTCCGTGTCGTCTTTTGGAATACCGAAAACTTTTTCGATACCCGACATGATTCACTGAAAAACGATATGGAATTTCTGCCCCATTCAATGCGTCACTGGAACCACCGACGATATAAAAAGAAATTAGATAATGTAGCCCGCACACTCACAGCCATCGGAGAATGGAATTTTCCCGCATTGATAGGTCTCTGTGAAGTGGAAAACGATACAGTTATGCGTGACCTGACCCTTTATTCTCCACTGAAAGAAGCCGGTTATCGGTACGTGATGACCCACTGCTCCGATCTGCGCGGCATCGATGTGGCATTACTGTATCAACGTGACCGGTTCAAACTTCTATCCTACTCTGCCCTCTCCGTCGGAAATTTCAAAGGTCATCGCCCGACAAGAGATATTCTGCACGTCAGCGGATTACTGCTCACAGGCGATACGCTGGACATAATGGTGGCACATCTCCCTTCCCGCTCAGGCGGAGTACGGCAGTCGGAACCTTACCGGCTTTACGCTGCACAAAAGTTAAAGGATGCGGCAGATAGTCTTATCAATGTACGTCCCTCCGCCAAACTGATCATTATGGGGGACTTTAACGATTATCCTACAGATAAATCAGTAGTACAAGTGCTACAGGCACTGTCTCCCGAAGTGAGTACCCATCATGACCGACTTTACCACCTGCTGGCACGAAAGGCAAAAGGCCGTAACTTCGGTTCCTACAAGTATCAGGGTGAATGGGGACTACTGGACCATCTCATCGTATCAGGAACGCTACTTGATGTTTCGGGCACACTCTTTACCGAAGAAAAAAAGGCAAACGTAGCACGCTTGCCCTTCCTTCTGACAAAAGATAAAAAGTACGGAGGCATGCAACCCTTCCGAACCTATGTCGGAATGAAATACCAGGAAGGATACAGCGATCACTTACCGGTGTATGTCGATTTTGAAACCAATCAATCCGAATATTGATATACCTTTAGTTCAAACTTCGGTATCATCGCAAAAAAGTGATCAAAGATATCGGACTGGATACGTTCGTATTCTTTCCAGATTTTATTGCGGGAAAAGAAGTAAATTTGAATAGGTACTCCATATTCCGTAGCTTCTTTTTGACTGATAATCAAGTCAAGATCCTGATTGACCACGGGCAGGCTGCAAAGATAACGTTCTACATACACCCTGAACACCTGCGAGTTAGTGGGAATCACTCCTTCCTCCGGCTGATAATCGGCCAGCAAAGGTATCTCCTTCCGAAAAGTATCAAGCATTTCGGGAGTACAGAATTTCAATGTAGTCAGGTCAAGAAAGATACTCTTCATCACCCGACGCCCTCCGGATTCCGTCATTCCCCGCCAGTTCTGAAACGAACCGTTGACCAGTGAATAGGGAGGGACAGTAGAAATGGTATTATCGAAATTCTGTATCTTCACCGTGTTTAGGGTTATTTCTTCTACAATCCCATTGGCATTAGTCGAAGGGATAGTCACCCAGTCACCGGGACGTATCATATCATTAGCCGATAACTGTATACCTGCCACGAAGCCCAGAATACTGTCTTTAAAAACCAACATCAGGATGGCAGCGGATGCACCTAATCCCGCAAATAATGTAGCAGGAGACTTATCGACAATGATAGCCACAATCACAATGCCTCCGATAAAGAAAACAAGTACCTGCAATACCTGGATAAAGCCCTTCATCGGCCGATCTTTCAACTTCTCCTTAGCACTGAGTATATCCAACAACATCAACAGACTACTGTTGAGAGCCAGCAACAAAGCAAAAATCATGTAAATAACACAGATCTTCTGCGAAACCAACAGCAGCGTTTTTCCATGTACGAACGCCATAGGAAGAAGCATATACATCAGGATACCGGGAAGGATATGGATCAGGTGATGAATAACTTTATGTTTGACCATCAATGTATCCCATTTATAAGAGGTCTTCCGTGCCAGACGCTTCATCCCGCCTACAAAAATGGCCTGACAAAGATAATCCAGTCCGACCGCTATAAAAATCATCAGGATGGCAATAATCGTTTCATCAAAAGTATTTGCAATTTTAGGGTCTACCCCCCAACCGATAAGGATTTTGTTCATCCAGCTTCCTAAATCTATCATAACTATCGTCTTTATTTTAAAATGTTCATTCTATCCAAATAACACCTAAACAGGCTTTAGGTTTAGTCCAAATAAAAAAGGCTGCACTGAAAACGATACGTTCCAATACAGCCTTTTTTTATCTGTCAGCAAGAATTATCATTCATTTACCTTCTTATAATCTTCCAGGAATTTCTTCAATCCGGCATCTGTCAACGGGTGGTTCATCAGTCCTTTAATGGCACTCAACGGACAAGTTGCTACATCGGCACCGGCCTCCACACATTCCATGATGTGCTTGGAACTACGGATAGAGGCGGCCAGCACCTGAGTAGGATAATTGTAGAAGCGGTACATCCGAACGATATTGGCAACCAATCCGACTCCATCCTCACAGATGTCATCCAAACGTCCCACGAAAGGAGAAACATACGTAGCTCCCGCTTTAGCAGCCAGTAAAGCCTGACCAGTGGAGAAAACCAATGTGCAATTGGTACGGATGCCTTTCCCCGAAAAGTGCTTGATGGCTTTTATGCCATCGGCAATGCACGGTACCTTCACCACAATATGCGGATTGAGGGCTGCCAGTTCCTTACCTTCCCTGACCATTCCTTCGTAATCAGTTGCAATCACCTCGGCACTGACATCACCTTGTACAATATTGCATATCTCCACGTAATGTCTTCGCTGATTTTCGACACCTTTAATGCCTTCTTTCGCCATCAGAGAAGGGTTGGTGGTCACTCCGTCCAGAACTCCCAAATCATGTGCTTCCCGGATTTGATCCAGGTTAGCTGTATCAATAAAGAATTTCATACCTACTAGTGTTTAATATCTTACATTCAAACAGATAACCCGGAACAGTTGTTCAACAGAACGACTTACTTCTGCAAGCGGATCCCTATTTCTTTCAAATCTACCCGGGCCGGCGTAGCATCCGGAGTGGTAGCATCAAGTTTAATGTAGCGTGCACTGACTTTGTTACCGAACGAGACAGTCTGCGGTACAGGATTGTGCATGATGTTACTGAATTCTCCGGTAGTCGGCACCTCTTTCCAGTCTCTGCCATTAGTGCTGATATAGAATTTATAACGGAAGGCCATCGTCGGCTTCGCTTCCGCATTAGCCGGGGCATATACAAATCCGGTCATATCCACAGCTTTACCGAGATCAATCACCAACGGAGCGGCAGTTACCTGTTTCCATGCAGTACGGGGCAGATCATTCCAGTTTTCTTTTGCAGCCGACTCTTCGAGCGGACGGGCATAGTAAGCAGCCACTTCGCTGATATTAGCCGCCAGACGACAAGCATCGACCTTCACCCTCAATTGACGGGCTTCGACAGCCGGAATACGTATCAGGCGTTTATAACCGACGGTAGTTCCTTTCGCTATCTCTTTCCATCCATCGGCAGTCAACGCTTCGACTGTGAAAGCCTCCATGCGTTGTCCTTTCGAAATGTCTTCGCGCAGCATCACCACATTGATTTCCGATTTCGGCTTCAACTGGTAGACACGCGTATCACCCGGCCGGGCAGTCCACGCTTTCAAGCCGCCTTTGACACGGTTATCGGCAAAAATCTCTTTACGATAATCGGCAAACTCTTTCAGACGATTGACATCGGCATCACTGATGCGTCCGCGCTGGTCAGGAGGAATATTGAGCAACAACACTGAGTTGTAGCCTACAGATTTGAAATAAATATCGGTCAGGTGTTTGAGGCTCTTCACCTGATTGTCTTCCTGCTGATGATAGAACCATCCCGGACGGATCGATACATCCACTTCGGAAGGATACCAGAAGAGTTCCTTGGCATTGACCAACATGTCGCGTCCGCCCAAGTCCTTGGAAGTCGCCTTCACACCCAACGCCTTGTTCTGCTCTTCACAGCGGGCATACGTACCGGGAGTCAGCACGGTGGCACTCCATTCCGTTTCACGTCCTAATCCACGTTCGTTGCCTACCCAACGTACATCATCGCCCATAATGGCAGTCACGGCACGGGGTTGGAGACGACGGATGGTAGAAAGGATGGCAGTCCAGTCATACTCCTGCTTCTTTCCATTAGGACCTTCACCATTGGCACCGTCGAACCAGACTTCGTGCACCTCACCATAGTTGGTCAACAGTTCGGTCAGTTGTTCGATAAAGAATTCATTGTATTTTGGAGAGTCTCCATAGCAAGAGGCGTTCCGATCCCAAGGAGAAAGATAAACACCAAACTTGATGCCGTATTTATCACAAGCATCGCGCAGCTCGCGTACCACATCCCCTTTCCCGTCTTTCCAGGGAGAGGCCGCCACGGAGTGCCCGGTTGTCTTGGTCGGCCACAGGCAGAATCCATCATGATGCTTGGCTGTCAGGATGGCCATCTTGAAACCAGCTTCCTTGAGCGAACGTACCCACTGCTCCGCATCGAAATCGGTGGGATTGAAGAGTGCGGGATTTTCTTTGCCGTCTCCCCATTCACGTCCTGTAAAAGTATTGATACCAAAATGCAGGAAAGCAGTCAACTCCATCTGCTGCCATTCCAATTGCTGCGGAGTAGGTACAAGACGTGCCGCCATGTCTACCTTTTGTTCCAGAGTGGCTCCTTGTGGAAACTCTACGTGCTTCACATAATAGTCGTTCTTCTCCTGGGCTTGTCCGGCTGTGCAGATAGCGGCAAGAAGGGCCGTCGATAAGATTAATTTCTTCATAAATGTATTGCTATGTTTTTGGGGTGAAATGGATTGGTTAGTATTCTATTTACTTCACTGTACGCAGCGTGAACTCAAAGCTTTGTTCCGTCACAGGAACCCGATATTGCGGCTGTACGCCCGGCCCGCAGGTTGCCGTTCCCACACCGGCCTGTTCGGCATCCAGATGTACGGTGACATGACCGTTACGTTCGAGGTCGTTGATGTGGCGGGCTTTTTCCAATACATCATCGGCAAAGGAGATGACACTGAACTGGAAAGGACGGTTGGAATCGACAAAGATGCCCTGTCCGGCTTCGTCCGTCAGCTTCATCCAGCGGACATCCGTACGGTTCCCGGTAGACTGCGGAGTGACGTAGTAATGAAACATACGTTCGGCCGTAGTCTGATACAGACCGATCTTGCCCGACTGCATACGGTCGGAATAAGTCTCATTGTCGCCCCGACCCAGATAAGCTACATTGCCATACGTATCATTCATCTCAAAAGTAAGCCCCAGGCGTGCCATCGATTTCACCACGGCAGTATCGGGCCGGAAAGTCACTTTCACCTTCAAGGCTCCGACAGAGTTTAGTGAATAGGCGAAATCGGCATCACCCACTTTCATTCCTTTCGCATTCAGAATCTCCACTTTCGCAGTAGCGGCTTTCTTGCCGTCTTTCAGCGACACCACTTTTTGGGTCAACTGATTGAGTCCGGCTTTACGCCAAAGGTATGCACCGTTACGATCGCGGTTGTCATTATCCGTAGCAGGACGGAACAGACTCAACGTAACAGGAGTTGCCAGCAATTCTTGTCCATCCAGTGTCAATGAGTTGAGAGCACCGGTCTCTTTATCCACCGTGAAAGCTGTCTGCCCGGCCTTAGCAGGCAGATAGGCTGTACTACCTTTGGTTCCGGGCAACACAAATTGGTCGTAAGCCACCTCCCAATCGGTGCCGACCATCGGTGAAGCTTCTTTGCGGGTCCAGCTCAGATTAAGATAACCCTCACGGACATTGGCAGGCAAGGCAACTTTTCCCAAAGTCACATCGGCTGTAGCGTGTGGCGCACAGTTCACCTCTTTGTTACCTTCGGCCAGCAATTTGCCATTGTCACCCACCACCTGCCAGTGGAGGATATATTCGTTGAGGTTAGAGAAGTCGAACCAGTTTTTCACCCTTACGGTCAGATTGTTCTTATTGATCAAGGTGCATTTGATGTTCTGATAGATTTTTTTCACTTCGAGTAAATGCGGATGGGGCACACGATCGGCACTCACCAGACCGTTGCAGCAAAAATTACCGAAGCTCGGAATTCCCTTCGGTCCGTAGTCTCCACCATACGACCAGTACCAGCGACCGTTTGAGTCGATCTCACGGAACGACTGGTCTACCCAGTCCCACACACAGCCACCCTGTGCCATCGGATTATTCTCGAATACATCCCAGTACTCTTTCAGGCCGCCTACACTGTTACCCATGGCATGCACATATTCACAAAGAATGAACGGACGGTAGATATCTTTCTGGGCCAGATAGGCCTTGATTTCGTCGACACTGCGATACATTCGACAATAGATATCGGTATTGTAATTCTGCTCGGCACGTTCGTACTGGACGGGACGGCTTTTCTCTACCGATTTCAGCCAATCGTAGGTACGCTCGAAATTGATTCCGTTTCCGGCTTCGTTGCCCAATGACCAGATAACGATGGCAGGATGATTTTTCGAACGTTCATACATGCGATGTGTACGATCCATGTGTGCTGTCAGCCAAGTGCTGTCTTTGGCAAGCGAAGCGGGTCCATATCCCATACCGTGTGACTCGATATTCGCTTCATCGATCATATAAAGTCCGTAACGATCGCACAGCCGATACCAATACGGATCAGTGGGATAATGTGAGTTGCGCACAGTATTGATATTATACAGTTTCATCAGACGTATATCTTGCTCCATGAGCTCTTTGCTGACGGTACGCCCCAACTGCGAATGTTCATGACGATTGGTTCCTTTGACCAATACAGGCACACCGTTGATGCAGAAACGCCCGTCTTTGATCTCCGAAGTACGGAAACCGACTTCACAACCGGTGACTTCGGTCACCTGTCCTCCTGCATTTTTCAACTCTAACACGAGGGTGTAGAGATTGGGATGCTCGGCATTCCAACGTTTCACATCCTTCAGGCGCTGTTCTCCGAATGTGATGAAGTTACTCAGTCCGCGCGACTTGACAGGCATCTCACCCGACAGTACAGGACGTCCGAGTGGATCGTTCAGTGTATAAGATACGGATGCCACACCGTCTGCAGGCCCTCCGACCGTAACGTCGAGTCCGAAAATACCATCTTTATAACGTTCCTTTTCAAGAGTTGCGTTTACCTTATAATCGGCTATATACTGTTTGGGAGTACTATACAGATACACATCACGCTCAATACCACTCAGACGCCACATATCCTGACACTCCAGATAGGAACCTGAACTCCAGCGATATACTTCGAGGGCAATCGTATTCTCACCTTCTTCCAACTGATCGGTGATATCCCATTCGGCAGCTGTCTTGGAACCTTGGTTGTAACCGAGAAAATGTCCGTTCACCCACACATAATAAAAAGAAATTACACCTTCGCAGCAGAGTACTACCCGGCGGCCCTTCCATCCGGCAGGCACAGTGAAAGTACGGCGATAAGATCCTACTTCGTTCTCCTTATAAGGCACAAGAGGGGGATTCTTCTTAAAGTTGAACATTTTGTCATCAAATTCATAAGTCTCATTTACGTAGATGGCAGTTCCGTATCCCTGGCGCTCCCAGTTTCCCGGAACGTTGATATCTGCCCAGCCTTCGGTATAGAACGAGGGTTTATAAAAGTCTTTCGGACGGAGATCAGGATTTTTCACCCAATGGAATTTCCATTTACCGTTGAGGTTGAGATAATAGGGTGACTGTTCATAATCCCCTTTTTTCACGTCAGTAGCACTGGCATAGGGCCACACATAGGTGTGAGGTGCCAGTTTGTTCAAACCTACTGCATACTGGCTCTGCCATTCGGGAGTATTCTGCGCATTTACAGGCAACAACATCAGACAGGCCAATATCAGCAGGAAGGTTAGTTTGATTGGTTTGTTCATTGTTTATCAGGTATTTAATATTCAAAATCTTAATAAGTTCCAACGTTCCTTAGGTTTTATAAAGTAAAAGCGGACTCTTATTCCACAATTATTTCGTCAAAAAAGATTCGTGCTTCCTGTCCCGGACGGACGTGATCGGGAGGGCATTTTCCGACTCCACGGGCGGTGACGCGTACATATCTGGCCTTTGCCGTTCCCAAATCGAATTTCAAGTCTTCTACATAAGTTCCTTCACGGAAAATCTCTTCGGGAGTGAAATGCTTCTCTCCCACTTCCGTAAAGTTTACGTTGTCCGAAGACAAGGCAACACTAATGGACTCCGGCTTATGAACTGCCATCCCGTACACCGTAATGGAACCCAGCGTAAAAGTATGAATATTTTCGTCTTTCTGCAAATCTAATGTAAAAGAAATGCAATCACTCTTACTCCATGAGCACCATTCGAAGTCAGTTTGCTTCAGGCTGCCCCGCACTCCGTTGGTCAAAACAGATGCTCCGGAAGCTCCTTGAGTGAATATCGGTTTGGCAGTAGCCTTGTTGTGTAACAACGGTAATACGAGAGTCTTTCCCATCTGGCGGCCGGCGGCGAAAGTGGCGCACTTCAGTGTCTGCGCAGTATGGAATTCCAACGGCCGGGTGTAAAGGGTGGAAGTTGCTTCCGGTTCGGAACCATCGGTTGTATAACGAATTTCCACATCGGGGCGGATACATTCCAATTTTATCTGTAATGCACCGTCGACAGGAGTCGAGGTATGCTGAATATTGTACATCGAGCGGGCATATCCGATACCTTTCACATCGAGGTGTTCATTATACCGATCCATCGCTTTCAGAAACAAGTCCCAGTTTTTCTGTTCCGGACGACTCCATCCCACTTCGGCAAGCGCCGCCAAACGAGGGAAAACAAGATAGTCCACATCCTCGGGACGATTACAGAACTCAGTCCACAATGAAGCCTGTACCCCCATCAGCAACGAAGCGTACTCAGGTTTCCAGTTCTTCTGGACCGGTTCGTACTGATAAACATCTTTCAGCGTATTGTTACCGAAATAAGTAAGCGGTTCAAACCATTGCGGTCCCTGATAACGGATCAGATACATCACTCGGGCGGGGGTCATCACAAACCGGTGCCCCCGGTCAGCAGCTTTCAAAGCCGCATTGCCCATCCCTTGCCAGCCAAAGATGACAGCACCTTCGGGAATGAAGCTGTTGGTCAGCTCGTCCCATCCCATCACCTCTTTGCCTTTGCTGCGTACATATTCGCCTATCCGCTTCATGAAGTAACCTTGAAGGTCCTCTTCATGGGCGAGGTGCTCTTTCTTCATACGTTCCTGGCAGAGGGGACACTTTTTCCAGTAGGTTTTCTGGGCTTCATCGCCCCCCAAGTGAATATAACGTGACGGAAACAATGCTGCCACCTCATCGATGACGTTTTGCAGGAAAGTGAATACGCTGTCGTTTCCGGCACAATAGATGATGCTGGCATGATCACCGCCCAAACCCGGCAACACACCGATAAATTGATCTACCACCGGACAAGCCAGTTGAGGATAAGCTGCCAGCGACGAATTGGTATGTGCCGGCATCTCTATCTCAGGAATAATCTCTACCTGACGATCGGCGGCATAGGCAATCATTTCCTTCATATCCTCTTGAGTGTAAAAGCCACCTACAGGGGTGGGTTCACCGGGTAACGGATTCCGCCGTGAATGGAACGGTACGTCCGTATGGTCTACCCGCCACGCGCCTATCTCAGTCAGACGGGGATATTTCTTGATCTCGAGTCGCCAGCCGTTATCGTCCACCAGGTGGAAGTGAAGCTTATTGATTTTCAGCATAGCCATGCAGTCAATGATTCGCAACACACTCTCTTTAGGAATGAAAAAGCGGGAAACGTCCAGCATTAATCCCCGGTAACCGAAACGGGGTTCATCCTGAATAGTCAGACAAGGAACCGTCCACATGGCATTTACCGTACGGGAATTTTCAATATCGGGAGGAAGCAACTGACGGATCGTCTGTAAGGCATAGAAGAATCCTTTGGCGTCAGACGCCTCTATGCTGATCTGTTCGGGACTGACGCTCAGCCTGTAAGCCTCGCTTTTCAGCAAGGGGTCGGTGACAAAGCATACATCACCTTTCCCCTTTCCCGTTTTCAGCACGGGGGTGAATCCGGCGGCCCGGGTGAAGAGGTTGACGAAATTCCGTGCCACGCGGGCCTGTTCCGCGTTTTCCACCCTCAACACGGTGCTCCCGGAGAAAAGGAAGTTCCCGGTACCCGGTACCATTTGTACCGGGCAGGGAACTACAGAAACGATTGGTGTTAAGTTATCGGCCTGCAGCGTCGCAAGGGGGCAGAACGCCAACAGGAGTATATATATAATGTGTTTCATACAGTTTAGTCAATGGATTTCTGTTTGGAGTGGGAAAAGGAACTCTATTCTTTATCCCGCTCCGGAGAGAAGCGTACCGGATCATTGTATTGTTCCTGCAACTTCAGCATCTGCTCTTTGAGTTCTTTCACCACAGGTTCATACTCTTTCTGTCCGTACAGATTGTGCATTTCCGTCGGGTCGGCTTGCATGTCATACAGTTCCCACCAATTGATGTCGTTATAGAAATGGATTAGTTTATAGCGTTCGGTACGTATTCCATAATGACGTTTCACCATGTGCTCGGCCGGATATTCATAGAAGTGATAGTATAATGCATTCCGCCAGTCTTTGGGCTGTTCGCCTTTCAGCAATGGCAGCAATGACACACCCTGTATATCAGCAGGAACAGGAGCACCGGCCAGTTCGAGGAAAGTAGGTGCATAGTCAATGTTCTGAACCATCTCGGTGATGTCACCACGACGGTCGAATCCTTTCGGCATACGCATGATCAGCGGTGTACGCATGGACTCTTCATACATGAAACGCTTGTCGAACCAACCGTGTTCGCCCATATAGAAGCCCTGGTCGGAGGTATAGACCACCAACGTGTTGTCCAGTAATCCCTTCTTTTCAAGATAGTCGAGCACACGTCCCACATTGTCATCCAGTGACTTCACAGTCTTCATGTAGTCGCGCATGTAGCGCTGGAACTTCCAGTCAGCCAATTCCTTCCCACTCAGGTTTTGCTTGTAGAAGTCATCGATCACCGGACCATAGAACTTGTCCCATGCCGCACGCTGTCCTTCGTCCATACGTCCCAGAAACTTCTGATAAAGTGATTTCAGACGTGAGTCCTTATCCGGACGCAGCATCTTCAGGTCATAAATCATGTCCATGTCCTTCACGATACTCATCTCCTGTGCCACAGCAGCCGGACGGCCTTCGTAATCATCAAAGAAGTTATCGGGTAGCGGGAAGGTTTTGTCCTCGTACAAAGCCAGGTTACAGGTATCTGCCATCCAGTTACGGTGAATAGCTTTATGATGAATCAACAGGCAAAACGGTTTGCTCTCGTCACGCTTATTCTCCATCCAGTCGATAGCGTCATCAGTGATCAGGTTGGTGATATAACCGTGTTTCTGAACGGTATCGTTATCTTGTGTAATGAAATCGGGATTATAATAGTCGCCTTGTCCGGGTACAATCTCCCAATAATTGAAGCCTGAGGGCAGGCTCTCCAAGTGCCACTTACCTACAAGAGCGGTTTGGTAACCGGCTTTCTGAAGCAGTTTCGGGAAAGTTTGCTGGGCACTGTCAAACACACAAGTCGTATTGTCGTAAAATTTATTGGCACAGCTATGTTTGCCGGTGATCATGCAGGCACGGCTGGGGCCGCTCAGTGAGTTGGCTACAAAAGAATTCGTAAAGCGCACGCCATCGCGGGCAATGCGATCGAGGTTGGGAGTTTCTATATAACGGGTATCGTAGCAGCTCATCATTTGCGCCGTATGATCGTCCGTCATAATATAAACAATGTTCAGAGGTTTTTGCTCTTCTTTCTGTTTGCCCGTGGCACATGAAGTCAAAGAAGCTACAGCTGCCGCACCGGTCAGCGAGTAGAGAATTCCGGATGGTAGATTGTTCATCATAAGTAGTTTTTCTATTAGGGATTAATTAGTGGTGCAAATATAAAGAGTTTTAACAGTCCGTCGAGTTCAAAAACAACTATGATTCTTCTGAAAACGTCTAATAATAGGATAGAAAAGACATAAATAGACGTTTTTGAACATCCGATAGACAAAATCGGAAGCCTCTAACTAACAAGTCTTAGCTGAAATTTGTATATTTGCAGACATGAAAAACCTCCCGAAAACCGGGACATCACCCGATAAAAACGAATCTGTTTCACCACAGAGTAACACGGAGTCTCACAGAGAATCTTTTCTCTCTTAAACGTCTATAACGAGAAATAAACCTCCGTGAAACTCAGTGCTACTCTGTGGTGAATTCAAAATCTAACTCAAATGAACTAAATACCAACCTAATCAACAAACACTTTTATGAATCAAAAATTATTGTTCAGTAGCGCGTTGCTTGTCGGCATAGCAGGAACACAACAGGCGCTTGCACAAAAAAAGAAAGTCCAGGATCAAAAGAGACCCAACGTCGTTTTCATCCTGGCCGACGACCTCGGATTCGGTGACCTCAGTTGTTACGGACAAGAGAAGTTCGAAACTCCCAACATAGACAAGTTGGCTCAGGAAGGAATGCGCTTCACCCAGTGTTATTCGGGTACCACCGTCAGCGCCCCTTCACGCTCTTGCCTGCTGACCGGTACCCACAGTGGACATACGGCCATTCGTGGAAATGTAGAACTCGATCCGGAAGGACAATTCCCTCTACCGGCAGATGCACAAACCATCTTCCACGATTTCCAGAACGCAGGATACAAGACCGGCGCTTTCGGTAAATGGGGACTCGGTTTTATCGGTTCCACGGGTGATCCTAAAAAACAGGGCATCGACGAGTTCTATGGCTACAACTGCCAGTTGCTGGCACACAGTTATTATCCCGATCATCTGTGGGACAATGACAAACGAGTAGAACTGAAAGATAACACACTGGACGTACAGTACGGTAAAGGTACTTATTCTCAGGATCTGATTCACTCAAAGGCACTTGACTTCCTCGATCGGATGGGAAAAAGCGGAGAATCGTTCTGCATGTGGTATCCCACCATCATCCCCCACGCCGAACTGATTGTACCCGAAGACAGCATTATAAAGAAGTTCCGCGGCAAATATCCCGAAAAACCTTTCCATGGAACCGAACCGGGTAATCCCGCATTCCGCAAGGGAGGTTACTGCTCACAATTCTATCCACACGCCACATTTGCAGCTATGGTCTATCGTCTGGATGTATATGTAGGTCAGATTGTACAGAAATTGAAAGAGATGGGGGTTTATGACAATACGATCATCATCTTTGCAAGTGACAACGGTCCGCACATGGAAGGTGGAGCCGATCCGGACTTCTTCAACAGCAACGGAATCTGGCGCGGATACAAACGCGACTTGTACGAAGGAGGAATCCGTGTACCGATGATTATTTCATGGCCGGGACGTGTACAGCCCAGTACTCAAACCGACTTCATGTGTTCGTTTTGGGATGTAATGCCTACGTTCCGTGAAATTCTGAATCCGAAAGCAAAGAATCAGCAAATGGATGGTGTCAGTCTGCTACCGTTGCTCGAAAACCGCAAAGGGCAGAAAGAACATGAATATCTGTACTTTGAATTTCAGGAGATGAACGGACGCCAAGCCGTACGCAAAGGACCGTGGAAACTGGTCCACATGAATGTTCGTGGCAAGAATCCGTATTATGAACTCTATAATCTCAATTCTGATCCGTCGGAACGACACAATGTGCTGAACCAATATCCGGAAAAGGTGATGGAATTGAAGGCTATCATGCAGTCATCGCATATACCTAACCCGAACTTCCCGTTACTTCCGGGAGAAAAATAAGAACTTACCACAGAGGACACAGAGTAACACAGAAGCTATTTAAAGTTGTAGTTTATCTACAAAAAACGTTGTGTTACTCTGTGTTACTTTGTATTACTCCGTGTTACTCTGTGGTGAAAAAGCTTTTGGTGAACTTTTATTTATGAGTCTTCAAGGTATCCGCCGCAAATACATCTTCCCGATAACCATAATCCAGAGAAGAATAAATCTTCAGCATCTCGGGTAGGCGCTCCATGAAACGCTCAAAGTTCTTATGCTCCGGCAATGTCCATTGTATTTCGGACAAAGCAGCCATTCGGGGCAGAATCTGCCACTCCATCTTCGTTGAATCGGCTGTCCATTCGGTCCAGATACATCCTTGAGTACCTATCACAAACTTCTTTTCCGCATCGGTCAGTTCTGCAAGTACCGGTTCAAAGTTGTATACACGGTTCATCCATTCGAATCCCGTCATTTTATTGATACGCGGATTACTGAAATAGAGCCGCTGAATAGGAGTCATAATGACATCATGATGCTGGCGGGCAGCTTCGATTCCTCCCTGAATTCCTCTCCATGACATGATAGTGGAGTTCGGAGTCAGACCTCCTTCCAATACCTCATCCCATCCCAGCATACGGCGTCCGTGAGCATTGATTTCTTTCTCCAGCTCGGACATGAAGTAGGTTTGCAACTGATTCTCTTTCGAATGTTTAGGCAGGGCTTTGATACCCAACTCCTTAATTTTAGCCTGACATTTGGGACACTTCTCCCAACGGCTTTTCGGACATTCGTCACCGCCGATATGAATATATTCGGAAGGGAAGATATCCATAATTTCATCCAATACATCTTTGGTGAACTGAAGTGTCTGGTCATTACCTGCACAGAGTACATCGGGGAAGACACCGAATGAGCAAAGTACTTTGTACGGACCACCTGTACATCCCAGTTCCGGATAAGAAGCCAGTGCAGCAGTAGTATGTCCCGGAAGGTCAATTTCGGGAACTACTGTAATGAAACGGTCGGCAGCATAGCGAACAATCTCACGAGCTTCGTCCTGTGTATAAAATCCGCTATGGGGCTTCCCGTCGAATTTCTTGGTTTCCCAATCGATAATGGTAGAGTCTCGTTTAGAACCGATCTCTGTCAGTTTGGGATATTTCTTGATTTCGATTCGCCATCCCTGATCTTCGGTCAGGTGCCAATGAAAGTAGTTGATGTTATGCAGTGCCATCAGGTCAATCATCTGCTTAAGGTAGCTGACCGGGAAGAAGTGACGGCCTACATCGATCATGAATCCCCGGTAACGGAAACGGGGAAAGTCGGTAACCGTACCGGCAAGAAGAGCAGCTGCCACCTTACCGTCTTTCAGGATCGGAAGAGCTTTATGAATAGTCTGGATACCATAAAAGACACCGGCTTCACTGCCTCCCGTCAAAAGAACCTTTTCAGGAGTGATTTGAAGTTTATAACCTTCCGGATGCCCCATTGTGGAGTCTACAGCAAGAATAATAGCATTGCTGCTTTTCTCTTTGTCCGATACACGAACCTCGGTTCCGGTCATTTCTTTAATAAAAGTAGCCAGAAAATCAGCAGTACGATGCATCTTTTCATTGGTTGCCGGGTAGACAATCGTAGTGCTGCGGTCAATAATAAAAGGAGTAGTGTCCCGGGCAAGGACAATCTCCTGCGGTTGAGGGATTACGTCCAAATTACCCTTTACGGTGGCTGCCGGGCGGCAGGCTGTGAATAGCACAACGGCAAACAAACCGGGAGCTAAACGGGATAGTAGTTTCTTGTTCATGGTTTAATTAATTAGAGTTACAAGGGAAGCCTCGCCCCCACCTCTTCTTCCATAGAATCAGGAAGAGAAGACAGGCAGGAAAACAAGACAGTGCAAAGATAGGATTTTATTTCCATTTTTTTGGTCACGTCTATGCAAACTGTTACTTTTGCCGGTAACGTGATAGAAATACATCCATGAAAAACAATCCATATACCGGCTTTCTGACCTGGCTGACCGTACTTTTTACTGTCTGTTGCCTCCCGCTGAAAGCCAGCCATTACTACTATAAACAAATTTCCCTGAAGGAGGGACTTCCCTCTACCGTACGTTGTGTCTATACCGAGCCAAAAGGATTTGTATGGATAGGAACCAATGCAGGATTGGGACGATTTGACGGACAAAAGCTGAGAAAATATGTCCACCGGCAAGAGGACGTGCATTCGTTGCCGCACAACTACATCCATCAAATTACCGAAGATATTCAACATAATATATGGATACTGACAGACGGTGGAATAGCGCAATATCGCAGGTCAAGTGACGATTTCGCCATTCCGCTAGACGATCGGGGGCATCCGATCCTCGCCTACTCTGCCTGCCTGACAGAACAAGGGGTAATCTTCGGCGGACGCAACCGCATCTATCGCTACGACTATGACAGCCGATCGATAAAACTCCTGCTGGATTTTAGTTCCGATCCTTATTTCGCTATCTCCGCCATCAGTCGGTGGGATGAAGAGACTCTGCTCTGTTGCAGCCGTTGGCAAGGGCTCCGACTGATCAATCTCCGTTCGGGCGAACGCCGTCTCCCCCCTTTCGACTGCGGAAAGGAGATCATGGCACTCCTGATCGATTCTCACAACCGCATCTGGCTGGCTCCTTATAATGAAGGACTCCGCTGCTTCAACCCCGAAGGCCGACTGCTGGCCTCGTACACCACCGACAATTCCGGGCTCAGCAACAACGTGGTGCTGAGCATGGCCGAACGGGACTCACACATCTGGGTCGGTACAGACGGAGGAGGCATCAACATCATACACCCGGACAGCCATCGAATCACAGTACTCGAACATATTCCGGGAGATAACTATTCGCTTCCGGTTAACTCCATCTTGTCACTCTACAATGACAATTACAATAACATGTGGGCAGGCAGTATCCGCAAAGGATTGATCAATATCCGAGAAGTGTCCATGAAGACCTATACCGATGTCTTTCCCGGAAGCACCCAAGGCCTGAGTGACCCCACCGTGCTGAGTCTGTATCAAGACGAACCGAACGGACGAATCTGGATAGGTACAGATGGTGGGGGTGTCAACAGCCTCGACCCTGTCACCGAAGAGTTCCGTCACGACCGTTCTACCTGGGGTGACAAAGTGGTCTCGATCACCGGATTTACCCGAGAATCCATCCTTTTATCGGTCTTTTCCAGGGGATTGTTTGTTTATAACAAAGAGAACGGTAAGCAGAAACCGCTACCTATCGACCATCCCGACCTCAAACAATATATTTACTATAGCGGTATGGCGGTCAATATCTACCGGGACGAACCGGGCAGCGTACTTTTGTTGGCAGGACATACTTACCGGTATGACATCGGTTCGCAGAAAATACGCGTAGTAAATGAAGAAGAAGGTATGGAGATCGCAGGCAGTATGAATGCCATTGCGCATAACGAACGTTTCACTTACCTGCACGACAGTCGTACCCTCTACGAACTGGATCGAACCGGCAATAGGCTGAAAAAACTTTTCAGCTGCACGGGCGATACACTGCTCTACTCCGTTTCGATGGACGAGAAAGGTGATTTCTGGATAGGCAGCAATACAGGGTTGGGACAATACAGCATCCGGACCCGGCAATATCACCCATTGATCACTTCACTGTTCGGCGAAGCCAGTTCGGTGATATGTGATCATCGGGGAAAAGTATGGATTGGTGCAGACCACATGTTATTTGCCTGGATGCTGCAATCCCGGAAGTTCATTCTTTTCGGTGAATCGGACGGGGTCATTCCGAATGAATATCTTGCCAAGCCCCGGCTCGTCTCAGGGAAGGGTGAAGTCTATATGGGGGGTGTCAATGGGTTGCTCTGTATCGATAACCGCTTCCCGGCAACTTCCTCCAACTATCCGGAAGTAGTACTGACCGATGTACGTGTAAACGGTGAACCGGCCACGAACCGGACGGCAGGAAATCCCGACAAACTCACCCTACCACAAGACAGCCGGGCAATCACCCTGCGCGTGATGTCTCACGAAGAAGACATCTTCCGAAAAAAAAGATACCGCTACCGGATAGACGGACTCAATGAGGAACCGATTGAATCATACGATCCGGAACTGGTCATCCGCTCACTACCGGCAGGCAACTACCGCATACAGGCTGCATGCAGTACTCAAAATGGCGACTGGACTCCCTTCCACCCGATCCTGTCACTGACCATACTCCCTCCCTGGTACCGAAGCGGATGGTTCATCATCTGCTTGTTACTATTTGTGTCGGGAGGCATCACCGCTATCATCTTCGCCATTTTGCGCCGTAGGAAGAACCGGTTGAAATGGGAATTAAAAGAACGGGAATTGCAGGAATATGAAGAAAAGATTCGATTCCTCGTCAATGTCAGCAATGAACTCCTCCCATCGTTCACGGAGAAGGGGGAACGGGAACTGCAAATCGTAGAACTGATACGTAACCGTCTCCGTAACGGCGAAAAAAGCAAAGCACCTGCCGAAATAGCAAGCAGTCCGAATATTGTCAAGGAGGAACTCAGCCAACCCGATGAAACTTTCCTACGGAAGCTGAACCAGTTGATCACCGACCATCTGGACAGTCCAGAACTGGACGTCACATTCCTCTGCACGGAGATGGGATTGAGCCGCGCCTCACTCTATAACAAACTAAAAGCAATGACCAATATGGGAGCCAACGATTACATCAATAAATTCCGTATGGAAAAGGCCATCCAACTGATATCAACCACCGATCTCACTTTCACAGAGATAGCAGAAAAGATAGGATTTACAACATCCCGCTATTTCAGTACATCATTTAAGCAATATACCGGAGAAACACCGACTCAGTATAAAGAGAAAATAAGGAAAAGCAGTAAGGTGTAGCCATCCGCCAATTAGGGTGTAGCCATCCGGACTGCATGGTTACACCCTGTCTGTCGGATAGCTACACCCTCTCTATCAGGCAATGGTGACAGACGCATCCAGATAGACATCCTGAATGGCGTGAAGTAACTCCACTCCTTCGTTCATGGGTTTCTGGAAAGCTTTACGTCCGCTGATCAATCCCATACCGCCGGCACGTTTGTTTACTACTGCCGTAACGACAGCATCCTTCAGGTCGGACGCTCCATGTGACTCTCCACCGGAGTTGATCAGCCCGACACGTCCCATATATCCATTGGCCACCTGATAGCGGCAAAGATCGATCGGATGGTCCGTAGTCAGCTCGGTATACATTCTTTCATCCGTCTTTCCGAAATGAATCGCTTTGAAACCACCATTGTTAGTCGGCAATTTCTGTTTTACGATATCGGCCTTGATGGTAACTCCCAGACGGTTGGCTTGTCCGGTAAGGTCAGCAGCCGCATGATAGTCTATACCATCTTTCTTGAACTCGTTGTTACGCAGATAGCACCACAGGATGGTGGCCATACCCAGTTCATGCGCATAATCGAAAGCCTCAGCGATTTCCACCAATTGGCGGCGACTCTGTTCGGAACCGAAATAGATAGTAGCACCTACAGCCACTGCCCCCATTTCCCAAGCCTCCTTGACGGTGCCAAACAGAACCTGATCGTAAGTATTGGGATAAGACAACAACTCATTATGGTTCAGTTTTACTACAAACGGTATCTTATGCGCATATTTTCGGGCAACAGCACCCAGATTGCCGAAAGTGGATGCAACTGCATTACAACCGCCTTCAATGGCAAGCTTCACAATGTTTTCCGGATCGAAATAAATCGGATTCGGAGCGAACGAAGCTCCGGCCGTATGTTCGATGTCCTGATCGACCGGAAGAATGGATACATATCCGGTGTTTGCCAGACGACCATGCCCCAGCAATGTCTGCAAACTGCGCAAAGTCTGTATGTTACGGTCAGAGTCAATCCATATCTTATCGATTGTATCCGGTGACGGTACGTGAATCAGTGATTTATCAATGGTTTTGCAAGTGTGGTTCAGGTAATATTCAGCCTGATTTCCCAACAGTTCTATTATTTTATTCATAATTGTAATGGTTTTGAGTTCACCACAGATTACACAGAGTTCCACAGAGATTATTTTCTCCTAATATCTTATAAACAAGAAATTAAAGTTCTGTGAGATTCCGTATAATCTGTGGTGAGTTGTATTCATTTCTAAACATTTACGAGGTCTCTCTCCTCTTATTTTTTCTTTCCCTGGTTGGCAACCGCTTCCATCAACTTACGGATTTCTTCGGGATCACCCAGGAAATAGTCTTTTTCCAGATTCAGTTCGTCACTGAACTCAAATACGTAAGGGACGGCAGTCGGCAGATTCAGTTTTACGATCTCTTCATCGGAGATGTGCTTCAAGTGCTTGATGATGCCGCGCAAACTATTTCCGTGGGCAACAACCAGAATTTCATCAGCCGTTTTCAGATTCGGGAAGATGATGCACTTCCAATAAGGCATGATACGTTCGATGGTATCTTTCAGAGATTCTGTCCGGGGAAGTTCCGCATCGGGTACTTCCTGATAACGATTCTCAAAGCGGGGATTTCTCGGATCGTCTTCCGACAGGGCATTGGGAGCTATATCATAACTCCTGCGCCAGATAAGCACCTGTTCATCCCCGTATTTAGCGGCTGTTTCGCTTTTGTTCAGTCCTTGCAGATCGCCGTAATGTTTTTCATTCAGGCGCCAGCTTTTCTCTACCGGAATCCAGTCCTGATCCATCCGGTCGAGTACGCAATTCAGCGTTTTCACCGCTCGTTTAAGGTATGACGTATAAGCTTTATCGAAGTTAAATCCATTCTCTTTCAGTAGTTCGCCTGCTTTACAGGCTTCGGCAATTCCTTTTTCTGTCAGATCGACATCTGTCCAACCGGTAAAACGGTTCTCTTTGTTCCATGCACTTTCTCCATGACGGAGCAATACAATCTTTTTCATTCAACTCTCCTTTCTTTAGGTGTTTACTATAGAACATTTGTACTGAGTACAAAGTTCACGAAACTTTTTCTAAATATCTATGCTGAAGTATGCTGATAAAAGTTACCTTTGTACACTGTAAGTAACCTTTTTATTTAATTCCTAAATGAACAACACATGAAAAAGCTCTTTTTTCCATTACTACTATTCGTATCCGGTCTGCTATCCGCCCAAACAGAGATAACACTCTATGTATCACCTTCGGGCAGCGACCATCATCCCGGAACAGCAGAAAAGCCGATGGCTACTTTAGAATATGCCTGGAAAAAGGCCTCACGGCAGGCCGGCCGGCGTTCCATCACCATCTACTGCGAAGGCACCAACTACCTGTCCGCTCCGATTCTTATCACAAACGAGACTTCGGGCACACCCGAACATCCGATCCGTTTTTCTTCGTATCCCGGACAAAAAGCGGTCATCAGCGGTTCGCGTATACTCCGGAACCTGCGTTGGAAAGAGTATAAAAACGGTATCATGCAAGCCAAAGTGGAAGAAGAACTGATCCCCGACCAGCTCTTTGTGAACGGGAAAAAACAGATATCGGCACGGTATCCGAATTTTGATCCGAATATACGCATCTTCAACGGATATGCAGCTGACGCCTGCTCCCCCGAACGTGTGAAAAACTGGAGCAACCCCGCGGGAGGTTATCTGCACGCCATGCACAGCAGAGAATGGGGAGGCTACCAATACAGCATCGAAGGCAAAGACGCCAAGGGCGAACTGATACTGGAAGGCGGATTTCAGAACAACCGCCAGATGGGTATGCACCACACCTACCGCATGGTAGAAAACATCTTTGAAGAGTTGGATGCCGAAGGGGAATGGTATTTTGATAAAGAAACCCATACACTCTATTTCTATCCGCCGCGAGAACTCGACCTGCAAACCGCCTTGTTCGAAGTGCCGCAGGCAAAAAACCTCTTTATCCTGAAAGGAAAAACCGGAAGTCCGGTCCGTCACGTATCCATAGACCATTTGGAACTGACACAAACCCTGCGCACCTTTATGAAAACCAATGAACCCCTATTGCGCAGTGACTGGAAAATCTATCGGGGAGGAGCCCTGGTAATTGAAAATGCCGAAAAATGCTCTGTAAACGGCTGCTACCTGCACGATATAGGAGGCAATGCTATCTTCTTCTCCAATTATAACCGCAACCACCGTGTCAGCCAAAATCATATCACCCGTATAGGAGCCAGTGCCGTTTGCTTTGTAGGCTCTCCGGATGCCGTCCGTTCCCCTCTGTTCGAGTACGGAAAGTCGCAAACCTGGGAGCAGATGGATAAAGGGACAGGCCCCCTCACCCCCGACTATCCCTCAGACTGCCTGGTGGACGACAATCTGATTCACTCGATCGGAGAGACAGAAAAGCAGGGAGCCGGTATCCAACTATCTATGTCCGCACGAATCACCATCCGTAACAACAGTATTTACGACCTGCCCCGTGCCGGCATCAACGTCAGTGAAGGTACCTGGGGAGGACATCTGATAGAAGGAAACGATGTGTTCGACACCGTACTTGAGACAGGCGACCACGGGTCCTTCAACTCCTGGGGACGCGACCGCTATTGGCATCCCGACCGGAATGTGATGGATGAATTCGCGAAAGAACATCCTCAAATGGTATTCCGGGACGCTACCGAAACGACTGTCATCCGCAACAACCGCTGGAGGTGCGACCATGGATGGGACATCGATCTGGACGACGGTTCTTCCAACTATCACATCTACAACAACCTCTGCCTACACGGAGGATTGAAATTGCGCGAAGGCTTCGCGCGAACGGTGGACAACAACATTATGGTCAACAACACATTCCATCCGCACGTCTGGTTTGCAAACTCTCAAGACATTTTCCGTCATAACATCGTCACGACTCCCTATCGCCCCATTCAGGTAAAGGAATGGGGAAAGGAAACAGACACTAACTTTTTTGTCACCAAGCAAGGACTGGAACAGGCACAAAAGAGAGGAACGGACCTCCATTCACTTTACGGTGATCCGCTCTTCATCGCTCCTGAAAAAGGAGACTACCGGGTAAAAGAAAATTCGCCTGCCTTGAAGACGGGGTTCCGGAATTTCGATATGGAGCACTTCGGCGTACAATGCCCACACCTGAAAGCTTTGGCGGCTACTCCGGAATTGCCGGTTTTCAAAATTCCGGAAGAAAAGCCGGAGACGGTACAGACGTATTCGTGGAAGGGGTTAACATTGAAAGAGGTGTCGACCGAAGGAGAACGTTCGGCCACGGGGCTCGACAAAATACGAGGCATACTGGTAGTGCAGGTCGAAAAGGGAATAACCGCCCTGCAAGCCAACGACGTGATTCTGCGCATTAACGGCAAACCGGTAGATAACCGGACGGATATGGAAACCGAGATCCGGAAGTCACCCGAAGGCAATAAGTTCCGGATCATCTTCTTCCGAAATCAGAAAGAAAATGCGGTAACGATGTAAAGACATACGACAACAGGTACCAATGTTGTCTATTTGCAAAAAAGGCAGTCATCACACGGACAGGAGTTTTTTTTCCATATCCGCCACCCAAACGACCGATAACACAGGTTGGAGAATGACAAAATAAAAAACGGTCACGCTCAACGATTTCTTTTCAGGAAAAGGCGGTCGGTGATGGTAGAAGGGAGTTCCGATTCGTAATGGGTTACCATAATCATCGTCTTGTCCTGCCGACGGCAAAAAGCTTCGATAATCTTTTTCACCCGCCGGCGATTGTACGTATCGAGTCCGTGCAGCGGCTCGTCCAGAATAAGCAATTCCGGATCTTTCACAAAAGCACGGGCCAATAATGCCAGGCGCTGCTCACCGCTCGACAGCTGAAGAAAAGGTTTGTCCTTCAGAGCCACAATGCCGAACACATCCATCCACCACTCGCAGGCAGCCATCTGGCTTTCCTGCGGGCGTTTGTACAAACCGATGCTGTCATGCAATCCGGAAGCCACAATCTCAATGGCCGGCAGATTTTTGAGATAGGCACGGTGCATTTCAGGACTGACGTAACCGATGTGTTTTTTAATCTCCCAAATGCTTTCGCCCGTACCCCGCTTACGTCCGAAAAGACTGATGTCACAGGCGTACGACTGAGGGTTGTCCGCACAAACCAAGCTGAGCAGTGTAGATTTACCGGCACCGTTTTCTCCACTCAATGCCCACTTTTCACCCCGGCGGACTGTCCAGTCGAGCTCCTTCAGGATAGTGCGGTCATCATAACGAATACTTACCTTATTTAATTTTACCACCTCCCCGGAGTCATAGTTTGCTCCGTCATAAGGTAATCCGGCTATACGCTGTTGCAGTGCGTCCAGGACTTCGGCCTCATCGGTCACACAAAATGAAGCCAGATAAGCCTCCCTTTCCATTTTCGGAAGCACGTGCAGGTCTTCTACCGGAATCACATGGGTAATGAACGAAGGGATATCATCGAGCATCGAAAGCACAAGAATGATTTGCACGGATGACAAGCGGGTGAGACGTTCGAGCAGCGAGAAAAGCAATTCACGGGTAGGTGCATCCAAACCGATAAAAGGATTGTCCATAATCAATACCCGGGGAGCTGTCAGGAGGGTTTTAGTCAGTTGAAATTTACGTAATTCGCCACTGGAAAGAAGAATGATCTTCTTGTCCAACAATGGCTCGATGTGGAAGAGTTCGAACAATTCCTCTTTCAGTCTTTCATCCTTGATCTCTCCCAACATCTCCCGCACCGTAGGGGCATCTTCCTGATCGTGGGCATTCCAGCGTTGCTGATAGTAATAGTTGGCATCCGCCGCCCCATAGGTGTCACGGAAAGCAATATATTTCACGTTATCATATACCGTCCGGGTAGAAGAAGGAGAAAAATCGTAGTCCAATGTACCCTCACGCAAAGGATATTTACCCAAAAGCGTGTCTACAAACAAGCTTTTCCCTCCCCCATTGGGTCCTACGATGGCGATATGTTCGCCGGTAGCGATTTGTGCTGTGACAGGTTGTGCCAAACGCACAAGCGGGTTGCGTGCCACGCCATCCGCTATATTGAATGTGTATTGTTCCATAATCCTATTTCATTATTGGGCGGGGCAAAATTATACCAAAATCCGCACAAAGAGACAGAATAATGCTAAAAAAACAATCTGAACAACCTATTATGTACTTTTATCATCGGATACTCAAACTGTTTTAGACCTATGGTCCCATCAGAACCTGAATTTGGGATTCTCCGGCTCGGTATGTGACTTTTCCATCAACCTCGTCAGTTTCCGGACGATATCGGGATGTTCGGCAGCCACATCATGTTCTTCCCTAAGATCACTCTCCAAGTCATAAAGCTCCATTGTAGAGTTGCCCTTACGGATGTTGTTGACAATTCCTTTCCACTTACCCATGCGAATGGCTTTGAGGCCGATTGTGGGATCGGGATATTCCCAATACAAATATTCGTGTTCTTTCTGGCGTTCCGTTTCGCCAAGCAAAGCAGGCAAGAAACTGATGCCATCGGTCTCCGGACAAGCAATGTTTGCGATATCCGCCAAGGTAGGCATCACATCCTGAAATCCGCAGATATGATCGCTCTGGGTAGACGGTTTGATTTTCCCGGGCCAGGTGACAATAGCAGGGATACGTATTCCTCCTTCGTGAACAAAACATTTTCCCCAACCATACTCAGACCTGAAAGGACCTCCGCTGTCGAACCACGGAGAATCGCTACCGCCATTAAAAGTCGGTCCATTATCGGAAGTAAACATGATAACCGTATTGTCGTACAGACGTTCCTTCTTCAGCTTCTCTATCAGCTTGCCTATTTGCTCGTCAAAATAACTGATCATAGCAGCATAAGTCGCATGCGGATAGCGACAAGGCATATATCCGGCTTTTCCGATGTAGGGGGCTTCGTCTCCAAACTTCCCGACATAATACTTCACCCATTTCTCCGGTGCCTGCAACGACACGTGCGGTAGCGGAGTAGTCCACATCAGGAAAAACGGTTTCTTTCTGTTCTGCCCGACAAACGAAATCAGTTCATCGAAAATAAGATCATTGGCATACTCTTTCTGCGAGAACTTGGCATAGGCGGCTTCATCACGGGGGTCGGCTCCTGCATCCAGCTTGGTCGTGTGAGGATCGAGCACTTTATTGGCCAAGTATACCCGGTCTTCATTCTTATACAAAAAGGCGGGGTAATAACTGTGTGCCTGCCGCTGGCAGTTGTATCCGTAGAAACTGTCGAATCCCTGTTTGTTGGGAGTACCTTCCGTGCCCGGAGCCCCCAGTCCCCATTTTCCAAAGCATCCGGTGACGTATCCGGCTTGCTGCATCATTCTTCCGAGAGTCATGGTATGGGCTTTCAAAGGATACTGCCCCTCCAAACCGGGATGTACATACATGGAGTCGTAATTCATGATAGCGCCCCGATAAGCCATTTCATCATTAGCCCGGATTTGCGCATGTCCCGAGTGCATACCTGTCATCAACACACAGCGGGCGGGTGCCGAAACGGGTGAACCTGTGTAATGCTGTGTGAAACTGATGCCATCCTTATACAACCGATCGATGTTCGGTGTTTCTATTTTCTCCGAACCATAACAACCGATATCCCCGTAGCCCAGATCATCCATTATGATATATATGACATTGGGTCGAGATTCTTTCACCTGGCTTTTGGCCGATAAAGCGAAAACGGACAGTCCGATATAGATTTCTATTCTTTTCATGATTAGTTTCTTTTTTTAGTCCCATTTATAATTTGTACCCGCATCTTCCTTCAATGCAGGCCCGAATGAATACCCCTGCTGTTCAAACCACAGTTGCTTAGAGAGTACTTTGCCATAAAACTCATCAAAATTTTCCGGATTGCCGGAATGCCACATCTGCTCGGCAAGTGCGAGAATACGCGGAAAGACCCGACGATCGATCATGCTTTCCGTCACCCCGTCGTCCGTCCACAAGGCAGAGCTCATTCCGAGAATAAGCGGATTTTCCTCCCGGGGCCTATAAGAAGGATTACGCAAATACACATCTTCCAGATCGAAAGTGCGAGCTTGAGTATATCCCTTCCAGGGGGTAAGCGGGAAGTTCAGATACGTATAATAGTTTGTACCGCAAATCACCGGATAATTATGTCTGACGGCATTCTTCAAGGCCAGATCCCGGTGTCCTCTCCAGTTCCACCACTGTATCACCACATTGTCCGGCAAGGAATAGCCGTCTTTGTAAATCACATCTCCCCAAAAGATGGCCTTCCTCCCTTTTTGTTTCAGATAATCGGCCATCCGGGCCGAAAACCACAATTGTAGGTCATGACTGTCTTTTAGTTTTTCTTTTTCAATCCGTGACCGGCAATCGGGACATTTATCCCAATTCCCTTTAGGTGCTTCGTCGCCTCCGAGATGAATATAAGCGGACGGAAACATCCGGCATACTTCGTCCAACACATTCTTCAGGAAGATGAGTGTACTGTCTTTTCCCGCACAAAATATATTCTGCGTAAATCCGCTTTGGGGAACCTTTACCGCAACATTGAAACATCCCAGCCGGGGATATGCATTAAGTGCCGCTTCGGCATGTCCGGGCATGTCAATCTCGGGAACAACCGTAATGCCCCGGTCCGCCGCATAGCCGATGATCTCTTTCACCTCTTCTTGAGAGTAGAAGCCCTGCTGTTCCGGCCCCTGCCCTACAAAAGCTCCTATACGGGTCAGGAACGGATAGCGTTTTATTTCGATGCGCCAGCCAAGTCCTTCGGTCAGATGCCAATGAAAGTAATTCATCTTCAGCATCGAAGCCATGTCGATATATTTCTTGATCGTAGACACTTTCTGATACTGGCGTCCGGAATCCAGCATAAAGCTGCGCCATTTCACCCGTGGAAAATCGGTGATCTCGACACAAGGAAATATCAGTCCTCTTTCCTCACCCGTGTTCCATTGCCTCAGACTTTGAATGGCATAGATAAAGCCGGCATCATCCGCTGCCTCGACAATTATTCGCTCAGGCGTCACACGGATGCGATAACCTTCTGTCGGCAAAGTAACATCTTTTTTCCAGGAGATGTGGCTGTTTACCTCCTCTTTGCACCATTCCACAGCGCTTTCGGGCACCAGTTTTTCATAAAACAAACGTATGAAAGAGCCGGGAGACTCCTCTGCGTACATTCGTATTTTACCTTGAAGCCGTAACCGGCCATCTGCCCTCTCTATTTTACCGGGGGTAGGCATGATGATTTGTCCGGACAAGTCGATGGAATACGAACACAGGGAAAGTAGTATTAAAATCAGGTATTTCATTTAAATGTAGTATTTTGAGTGCAAAAACTGTCCAAAGATAAGATTTTCTCCGGACAGTTTTTTATCACACGGTTAAAACCATTTGTCAATCAAACATTTCCTACTTTATTCCGTCATCCCAACCCGGATTCTGTTCAAGCTGAGGATTCAGCACCCTTTCGTTGCGGGGAATAGGATTCAGGTAATAATAATCAGGCCAAGTATGGTTCTGTGCAGGATGAAATTCAAGATAGCCTTCCGTTCCTCCACCATCGACTGTCACTTTGGTTCCGGCCGGAAAATCCGATGCTTTGACGTACATGCCCAGTTTCTTCTTCAATGCATAATGACACTTCTTCCATCTCCGCAAATCGTCGAACCTGAATCCTTCGGAAAACAATTCAATGCGGCGTTCGCGGCGAATCTCCCACAACAAGGGATTTACAGCATAATCACCCGGATAAGCAGGGTTACCCAAATCACGTTTAGGATCGAAACTGTCGTTAATTTCCGCCACCTTCATAGGAGCCACGTTAGCACGGCTACGCAATTTATTTACCGTCCGATCGGCTACCGACTGATCGAATTCGCCTAATTCACACATTGCTTCAGCATAATTCAGCATCACCTCTTCCACCCTGAACAGTGACATATCGGTCTCTTCATTTCGCTGTGATCCCATTGACAGATACGTACAATAATATTTCCAGTTATTATAGCCGAAAGCTGACTTGTACCAAGGCTGATTCTCCAAATAAAAATCGAAATGCGGGACTGCTCCCAGGATCCCCCCGTCATAGCCTTGACGGAAAGGTAAAGTTTTTTGTCTCTCTTTAGCACTGCCATAGCCTATCCCCAAACGGATATTCAAGCTATCGATGAAACTTCTGTCCTTGGCAACTTCGGTAAATTGCCATTTATTACCCCAGGCATCGGTAGAAGCCGAACGGTCTATTCTGTACGGAGGAGTCACTTGCAACCAGAGTCGGTGATCCCGGCAACTAAACTCGTCATACATATCTTTGTCTCCCTTATATAGCGGACTATTCCAACGGGTTTTACCATCCGAACAGAGATAACTGTCCACCAAGTCACGGGTCGGATTATAGTACGAGGCTCCTGTGGTTCCTCCGATACTAGTAGCATGTATTACGTTTTCCGCATTCGAGAACTCCCGATAGAGTATGACTCCGGGGACATCCTTCAATTCAAGCGAACAAAAAAGATCATCGTAGTTGCTGCAAATCTCGGGGAAACTATTCATAACTTCGGCAGACACCCGCTTACATTCTTTCAGATAAGTTTCGGCATCATTCAATCCGTGATATTTCCTCCATGTACCCTCAAAAAGACAGAATCGTGATATAAAGGCTTGAACGACTGCTCTATTAATCGTATTATTACCATCTCCGTTAACATTAATATGCTGTTCGGCATATTGCAGGTCTTCAAGAATATGCTTCGCAATTTCATCTCTGGATGCACGGGGCCCATTAATCAGCTCTGTATCGTTATCACTCAGCACACGGTCTATCCAAGGTACTCCACCATAAGCAGACAGCAATGAGAAGTAGCGATATGAACGAAAGAAATATCCGACACTTTTCCAATGTGCCTTCTCGGCTTCAGTCATCTGAGAGCTGTCTATCCGCCCCAACATCAGATTGACACGACGAATAAAGGCATAATAGTCCCATGCTGTATCATTCCGCTTATCGGGTACAGTGACCAGTCCTCTGATCCAGTTGCTCTCACTGCTTCCACGAGTCTGATTGTACGAGATATCATCTGTCGAGGTATCACCGTATCCCAATTTCGGCAGTGTCTCATACAATCCCCAGGCGTATGCCTTGAAGTTGTCATACGTCACAAAGGCAGTCTCTTCCGTCGGGTTGCCCAACGGATACCTTTCCATAAAATCATTGTTCAGGCAACCGGTAAAAGCGATCGCACAGAATATAAACAGGGCAAATGTATATTTCTTCATACTATTTCGGTTATTTAGAATGTGACATTAAATCCAAGTGAAAACTTCTTCATAAACGGATATTCCCATGCTCCTTTCGAAAGCATATCAGACTCCAGACCTTCCGGCAAGTGATCCCATGTGTGAAGGTTTTCTCCACTGAAAAATACCTTGACCTCATCGAAGCAAATCTGCTTAGCCCAGGTTTTAGGCAAAGTATAGGATAAGGTGATATTTTGCAACTTCAAGTAAGCCGCATTAGCCAGATATTTGGTCTGCTTCCAGCGGTTCGAAGCAGTATTCACACCGTTGTTTGCATATACCCTTGGGAAATAGGCATCCGTATGCTCCGGTGTCCAGAAGTCAAGGGTTTCCTTAAACAGACTTCCCCACGTTCCGGTAGGCCATGCAATCTGATCGGTACGCCAAAAGTCACGTTTGCCCACACCACGAAGAAAGACAGAAAGATCGAACCCTTTCCAACTCAAACCTGCATTGATGCCATAATGGAAACGAGGTGTAGAGTTACCGATGATACGTTGGTCGCCCGGATCGTCCGCTGTTCCTTTTCCACTCCATATAGTGCTGGCATCATCATCAAAGTTTTTATAAAGTATATCACCCGGATATACTTTCCCTACTCCTTTAGGAATAGGAATACCTTCTTTAAGCGTTCCGTCGGCATTGAAATCATCTTCTCTATAAAAACGATCGGTTACATATCCCCATATTTCACCAATCTTCTGCCCTTTGCGATAGGTGCCCAGCAAGTTGGTCTCGTTGTTAAACTTGGTAATTTCACTCTGCGAATCGTAAAGATTGAATCCGATACGGTAATTGAAATCTTTGATACGGTCTCTCCAGTTCAATTCCAGCTCCCAACCATAAGTTTTCAAATTCGCAGCATTCTGCTTGGCAGCAGCCACTCCCACAACCCACGGCAAATCCATTCCCGGTGCCAGCATACCTTTTGTATCACGCCGATACCAATCGAAAGTACCATTCAGGCGATTATCAAAAAATCCGAAGTCAACACCGAAGTCGAGCGTATATACTTTTTCCCAGGTGAACGCACTGCTGACCATAGGCGGAGTGGACAAAGTCGTAGGTCTTTGACCGTCTACCAGCCAATTGGTAAGCCCTGGAGCCATCTCCGGTATATACGGATAATTGTCCGGTGAGCCGTCTGCCAGCAAGATGATCTGATTTCCGATCGATCCCCACGAAGCACGAAATTTAAAGTTGGATAGAACATCGCGTGTCGCTGTCATAAAAGGTTCTTCCGAAATGCGCCAACCTGCCGAGAAAGATGGGAAGAACCCAAAACGGTTGTTTTTAGGGAATCGTGAAGTTCCGTCATATCGTCCGTTAGCTTCAAGCATGTAGCGATCCTTGTACGAATAATTCACACGGTAAAAGAGTCCTCTGAGGGCATATTCGTTAAAGGTATCCGTTGCCGTTGTGGTCCCGGTAGCTCCCGATATGGACGGCAGGTTACTCAACAATACATCTTTTCTTTCTGTCCACTGCGATTCCGCATGATTCTCTTCCTGGTTGAATCCACCCATAACACTTATATGATGATTACCTATTGAAAAGTCGTAATTAGCAAATATATTGATTGCATTATAGTTAGTAAATCCCTGCGTCAGCGCATACCGTGTATTTTCCGTGTTATTCAGGACACCGGTAAAGTTCATTCCGATGTATTTATACTGGTTCACATACATGCGGTTGTAGTTTGTCACCCGGTTGTACGTATATTCACCTGTTATCTTCAAGTTTTTCAGAGGCGAAATGATGATACGTCCCAAAGCCCGGAGATCCGTCTTTTTAACAATGCGTGGTTCCCCATAACGGATGTAAGTAGCGGAAGTTTCAGCCGGATAAATAATACCATCCTCTTCATAAGGCGATATATTCTGATAAGAAGGAAGTTGCATGGCACTTCCCCAAATTCCGTTTCTACCGCCTTGCTCCACTTTGTTCTGGGTAGAATTGGCATACCGTATATCCAATTGAGTGGTCAGCCATTTGTTGACCTCCACACTCAGGAAACTTGAGAGATTGGCACGCTCATACCTGTCTTTATCAGTAATAAGGATTCCGTCTTCATTGGTGTATCCCAAACCGATACGATAATTCGTTCTTGAACTTCCTCCCGAAACTGAAAAACTATGATTTTGCATAAAGCCATAATTATCCATCATATCGGCAAACATATCGTTCTCTCTCATCAGAAACAGGTTCCCATCTTCATCGAATACATATCCATTGGGATATTGGGAAGGATTAGCCATATAATCACGTATATACGTCTCCCATTGAGGAATATTCTTACCGTCTACATACGTGTCATTGGGCCATCCCATCTCTTTATATGCCAAGATGGACTCCAACGGACCGGCTTTTTGTGGCAGCTCCAATGCTTTCGAAAACGAGAAATTATTATTATAATTGAATTTAGGAGCCATGTCCTTTTTACCTTGCTTGGTGGTAATCAAGATTACTCCAAACGCAGCACGTGCTCCGTAGATAGCTGCAGAAGCGGCATCTTTCAAGACCGAAACCGACTCGATATCCTGCGGATCGATCATATTGATATCCATCGGTACATTATTGACCAACACCAGCGGACCACCACCGTTGATAGAAGTGGTTCCTCGAATATTGTATGATAGATTGTCACCTGGAGTACCGGTCGTTCCCTCTATTTTTAATCCCGGAACCACCCCTTGCAAAGCTGCCGTAACATTTGTTATCGGACGATCTCCTAATGTTTCCTGTATATTAACTGCTGTAACTGCTCCCGTCAGATTGATCTTCTTTTGTGTTCCGAAGCCAACAACCACTACTTCATCCATCAATTGTGAATCTTCTTTCAACTGAATGACGAAATGAGTTTTTCCATTGGTACTGACCTCCTGAGGCAAATAACCGATATAGGTAACCTGCAACTTACTGTTGTCAGAGACCTCCAATGAAAATTCTCCCTCAAGATTGGTAATCGTGGCCTGCTTACCGCCTACGGCAAGCACATTCGCTCCTATAAGAGGTTCGCCGGTAACGCCCGTCACTTTACCCGTTATCTTTTTCATCTGAGTAGCTTGCCCGGCAGCAGCTTTCTCTTTCTTCTGCTCAACAGGAGTAATGACTATATGCTCAGCCTCATAACGGCAAGTAAAACCGGTATTCTTCAAAAGAGCATCCATTACAAAAGACAGTTCCTTGTCTACAAAGTTTCCTTTAATCTTCCTATTTACATCCAGTTTGGTCTGATTGTATGTAATACTCAATTGAGTCTGCTCCTCAATTTGTTCGAATACTTTTTGCAAAGACTGATTGTTGCCATACACGCTTATCCGCTGATTTTGCCCGTACGCAGTGTTATAAATGCATAAAGCGAGAAGTAAAAGAACTATTTTATGAATTTTTACGGATAGAATATTCCTTAATTTGATTTTTAATTTCATAATTTTGTGAGTTAATCAATTAATACTGTTTAAAGTCTCTAAAGGTTAAAAAGTTTTTGATTGATTTCGGGGATCGGAAATGGGTGTGGTAATTTGTTTCCGGTTCCCTTTTTTGCATATGATTGTTCTCCTTTCCTTTACTTTAATGGACAAATAGATATGGATTCGTCCTTCTCCACTTTATAGGTGATACCTCCTACTGTTTTTGTTACAATATCCAAAACATGGAAAATATCATCACGACGCTTAAACTTTATTGTATAAAGGTCCGAATTGATCCGATTCGACTCCATCAGATCAGACGATAGCTGAATAGATACTGCATAGCTTCTTTCCAGTGTTCTCAGGATTTCCCTGAGTGACTGGGAAATAAAGTTCATTTCTCCCTTTGTCCAACCCGAATAAACAGAAGCGTCTATATCTGTTTTGTTGAATCTACCACTCCGATTTTCGTAATCAAGCTGCTGATTGGGTTCTAAGGTAATAAAATTGTTAGGCTGGTTTTTCTTTCTTACAGCAACAGAACCGGACTCCAATGTGGTAATTGTCCTTCTATCAAAAGGATATGCCTGCAAATTAAACTGAGTACCCAGTACACAAATGTCCAGATGGTTAGTTGCCACCACAAAAGGAAGTTTCTTATTAGGGGCTACCGCAAAGTGCCCTTCTCCGGAAAGATATACAGAACGGGTATCGCCGGTAAATTGCGTAGGATATAGAAATATGGATCCCGAATTCAGGGTGATGATCGAACCATCCGGTAACGTGATCTGTTTTTGCTCTCCCTTGGGAACGATACATTCTACAAAACGGACTTCCTGCGTGTGATGTTCCACATATATATAGGCCGTTATAATAGATATTAACGGGATAAGAAGAATAGCTGCTATATGCGCCCACCGATGTAGATAGGCCGGCCGGGCAGAAGAAAGCCCCGCTCTTTTTTGAAACTTACGTAAAGAATGCCGGGTACCGGCATCTGCTTCAGGACGATATTCGTCCCATATCTGAAGAAGCGCTTCTTCTTTCCGTTGTTTGCCGGAAGGATCAAGAAGCCATGTCCACACTTTATTTTTAAGGTCCGGACTGGCTATGAAGGCCATAAAGTTGTGTATGATTTTGTATGCGTCAGACATAGTATGTTTTATGGATTATATATATAAGATACGTAACCCGCCAAACACACACAGTTCAAAGAACACTTTTTTTTATATAGCTTGTTAAGTTTATACGAAAGTAGCCATAATGACCCAAAACAATATCTTACGTATATCAGCCAAAGCCTGGGTCAGATGATTCTCAACTGTACGCTTGCTAATGTTCAGTTCACGGGCTATATTTTCATTACTAAGCCCCTGTTCGCGGCTCATCTGATAAATCTTTCTTCTTTGAGAAGGCATTCTTTCAACAGCGATGGCTATAATCAGTTCTAATTCTTTCGCGTTCAGTTCCGATTCTATTTCATACAGATCGGAGTTATCATCCGATAACTGCCTGGATTGATAATTTTTAAATAACAAAGAGCGCTCGATGTACCGGAAAACCGCATTCCGGGCTATACGGAACAGGTATGCATCCAAGTTGTCTATCTGCTTTAGATTTCCCCTGTTCTGCCACAATGACATAAATATATCCTGCGAAAGATCTTCTGCCTCTTCAGCATCCTGTAACAAGCCATTAATGAATCCTTTGACCCGGGGATAATAATCAAGAAAGAAGCCCTCAAACTTTTGGGGACTTTCCAGACTATCCGCATCGGCCACCGGAAACTTCCTTATGAATTTCATTATACAGATAATTTAAAATAGCTCTATAAACACACATCCCTCGACATTCAGAACAGTATTTTAGAGATAATCAATTTAGGTTAACTTTATATTGGTTTTGTATATCAACAAATGTTATTATATTCAGAAATCACCACGGATTACATCAATTGCCACAGAATTTTACATTGACCATCAGTCATTTATTTTTTATCTGTGTGAATCAGTGTAATCCGTGATGATTTTTTTTCGCAACACTCCCTACTGATGAATGATCAGTGCAGACTGTGCCGGAACCGTCACCTCAGGTCCGTATAACGAGCCCAACCCTCTTTCATCAATCACACCATCTCTGCATACAACAGTGTATTTACCTTCGGGTATCGCCAGTTTGGCAGGAACAGAACGGGCATTAAGTGCCACGATAATGTTGTCCCAAGTATCTCCGTTAGCGCGGTCTTTCAAGCGGAAAGCCACCAGATTACCACCATCTACCGGGAGGAATTCCAGGTGCTTACGTACCATCTCGGCATCTCCCATACGGAAAGCGGGATGGGCTTTACGAATACTGATCAAACGCTTATAATAGGCGAACACATCTTCGTGAGTTGTCTTTCGGTTCCAATCAATGGCATTAATAGAATCGGGACTCTCAAAACTATTATGCACCCCTTTCTTGTCACGCATCACCTCTTCTCCGGCATAGATGAACGGAATACCTTGCGAAGTCAGCACTGCCGTCTGCGCCAGTTTGTCAAGTCGTACGAGTTGTTCGGGTGTGATGCCGGGGATACTCGACTTCAAGCGATCTACCAAGCACATATCATCGTGGCAAGATACGTAACTGATCATCTGAGTAGGCTGGGAAGCCCAGGGAGCTTTACTGTAATTCACCGAATCATTGTTGACTTGAGGGTGACTGACAGCTCCTACAATACCAAACTTAATGCTCTCTTCTTCCCCGGGGATCCCGGCAAGGAACGCTCCCTTATGATTATCATTAAAAGGACCACGCAACGCATCACGCATTTCATCGGAAAAGGCGGCAATACCCGGCATTTTACAGGTATTGACCTTCATTGCCAGCGAATCACCCGGATACTGAGGTGCTTCCGCTGCCCAACCTTCACCATAAATAATGATAGAAGGATCTACAGCACTGACCGCCTTACGGATTTCATTCATCGTCTCGATGTCGTGAATGCCCATCAGGTCGAAACGGAAACCATCGATATGGTATTCCTTGATCCAGTGAAGCACGGATTCAATCATATATTTACGCATCATAGGCCGGTTGCTTGCCGTCTCGTTACCACAAGCCGAACCATTGGCCAACGAACCATCCGGCTTCTGGCGATAAAAATATCCAGGTACCGTACGTTCGAAGTTACTGCCATCGGTGTTGCATGTATGATTGTATACCACATCGAGCACTACCCGTATACCAGCTTTGTGCAGTGCCTGTACCATCTGCTTAAACTCGCGGATGCGGACAGCCGGATCGTAAGGATCGGTAGCATACGAACCATCGGGTACATTGTAATTCTGCGGATCATATCCCCAGTTGTATTTATTTTCATCCAGCTTGGTTTCGTCTACCGAAGCATAATCATAAGACGGAAGCAAATGGACGTGTGTTACTCCCAGCTCGATCAGATGATCGATTCCGGTCAGCAATTTGGCAGAGTTCATCGTACCATGTTCTGTCAATGCCAAAAATTTTCCCTTATGCTGAATCCCTGATGTAGAATCTACTGAAAAATCACGATGGTGCATTTCATAAATGATCGCATCAGCCGGTGATTTCAACGGCGGTCGCTGATCTGTCTCCCAACCTTGTGGATCGGTGGACTTCAAGTTGATAATGGCCGCACGTTTTCCGTTCACCCCTACCGCTTTGGCATTGATACCGGGTGTATCACCCATCCATTTATCGTTTACCTTGACATTGAATGTGTAGAACTTCCCCATCAGATCCTTGCTGACCGTTGCCATCCAAGTGCCTTCTTCACCCGGCTCCATAGGAATGGTTTCGTAAGCATGCCCACCTTCACCCGAGTCGAACAACATCAGACGGACTTCATCGGCAGTAGGCGCCCAAAGGGTAAACTTGGTAGACTCCGGTGAATATTCCATCTCCGTGAGGCTACCCGAACGTACCGGATATAATTCGTAAGACGCATATTCTTTCTTGGCGGGAGTACAACTCACTACAGCTGTAGCCGCTGTCACTCCGATAAAGGCAAGATAGTTCATTTTCATGTTTTTCTCTCTATTATATATATTGTTATCTACTTATTGTCTAAGTTCAGAATCCGTCGCTACTTTACTCTTTCGGGATTTTTGGCTATAAAATCTTTCCAACCGCTATACCCTTTCTCCATTACCGGACGCCCCATCTGCAGGAAATGACAATAAGCAGCTGCCAATCCGTCGGTAGCATCCATAAAAACAGGCATATCCTCTTTGGCAAAATGCAGCATGCGTTGCAACATATCCGCCACTTGTTCTTTAGAGGCCTGCCCGTTGCCGGTGATGGCCATCTTTATTTTCAGCGGGGCATATTCAGTAATAGGAATATCACGGCTCAACGCAGCCGCCATCGCTACTCCCTGAGCACGTCCGAGCTTCAGCATCGACTGCACGTTTTTCCCGAAAAAAGGAGCTTCAATCGCCAGTTCATCGGGCAAGTAACTTTCGATAATACTAAGCACCCGTTCGTGGATATGACGAAGTTTGAGGTAATGATTGCCGAACTTCCGCAAATCGATGATCCCCATAGCGATCATCTCGGGTCTTGTCCCGCAAACACGGAGCACTCCGTATCCCATGATCGTAGTACCGGGATCAATGCCCAGAATAATCTTTTCTTTTACCGGCTGAATCACTCCAATACCTCCATCAATGTGGGAAATCCGACTACTTTATCCTTAAATATCTTCACCAGCTCTTGGTTGAGCCGCGCACCCTGATCCTGATGCCAGCGATGCAGCACACCAGAATCGTCCACCTCCCATTGGAGCGAATAGGAAGTACCTTCGTCACGATGACTCAACACACGACAGATGCGCGGAGCACGGAGAGCGCCGTGTTTCTCTACTTCAGGAATATAACTCTCTTTGATCCAGATCAAAAAATTATCATGAACTTCGTCGTCCACCTGAAAAGTGGTATTGTATATCAGCATATTTTTTATCTTTAAGTTGATTATTTCCGCAAACATAGCAATTATTTCAGAATAATACATTATATTTGCAGCACCAAAACAGATAAACGTTCGCAAACGTTATCATTAAGAGTATGGGGGGTTAGCTCATCTGGCTAGAGCGTAACACTGGCAGTGTTAAGGTGATCGGTTCGAGTCCGATACTCTCCACACCCAATTAATAAAAATAGTAAATATTTCATCATTAAAGTGGGGAAATCCGTGAGGACTTCCCCATTTTGTTTTTCCAGGATTTACCACAGAGTATACCGGTATACAACACTATATACGAAACAGGACAAAAAACGAAGGAGATAGTGTTAGTTATTGAGTTAACGAAACATGGAACGGAGTCTATTCCAGAAGCCCTCCGTTTTTTCCTCGTTCGCCTTATATTTTTCGATCATCTCGCTGGTTTCTTTCTTATATCTGTCCAGCGATGCCCCCATTTCGTCTAAGCTCGCTATACCTTCTATTATCATCTCCACTTCGTCTTTGGCCGCCGGCTCAGTTCCGGTTTCGACCTCTTCGTTTTCCAGCTTCCCGGCATCCGGCATTGTCTCCCCGGGCATCCTGAACTTCGCCTCCGTCGCCGCCATCATCTCTTTCCACACCCCACTTTGAGCATGGTTTTCGTCTACCAGCGCTTTTATCTGGAGCTGCCGTATTTCCTGCGCTTCCTTCCGCGACACCACCTCCACGTCTCTACCAAAATATGTTCGGGCACACCTTTCAAATTCGCTCTCGATTTTCCTCCAAGCGCCCTTTTCGCCCAGTCTGCTTTTGAAGCTGTTTTCCGTGCTATTGTATTTATACATTTCCCTCTCCAGACGGGCGACCCTCGTAATCAGTTCCCGGCGCTGAGCCCGCAGTTCCATTTCACGGATATGCAAATTCCCCACCTCGTCCGACAGTTCCTGCAGGCTTTCATCCTCTCCGGTGTTTCCGGCCTCCCCCACGTTTGGGCACTTTTCCCATTTGAGAAGTCGTTTTTTGAGTCTCTCTACGCGCTTCTCGTTCTCCCGGTTTTTCTCTTTCAGCCGTTCGCACCGTTCAATGTAATATATCTCCTTGTCGCGCAGGTCACTGCACATCCGATTAGCGTCTTCATGGTTCTGCCTTGCTCTCAGCAGCGTATGCTCCATTTCCTTAAAAGAGTCGCGGCTTCGTTCAAGGTCGGTTTGGAGACGCTTGATAAGTTCGTCCGAACTTTCGGGCAGCCTCCTGGTCACCTTCCTGTACGCTATGAGGTAGTCTTTTACAGACTCAAATCCCATTTCCCGAGCTATCCGATACAGAGGGGCGGCTGTGAAGGCACTGTTGAACAGTTTTCGATCTTCGGTGTTCAGCTTGTCAATCATCACGCAGAGTAGTCGGTGCAGAACGGGGAGGAAATCATCCAGAAGACGCATCTTGAGTCCGGCATCTTCATCTGCACGCAGTTCCGCCTCGATGCGCTGCTCAAACTTCGCGCAAAGTTGCTCGTAATTGGTTTTCAGGTGCGCCAACCGTTTTTCTTTCTCTACCAATTCGCACACGCTCCCGTCATCAATCAGCACCACGCTGCCCACAACGGAAGTGGTGATTTGGCTTTCACGTACCCACGCTATCACTCTCTCTACACTGATTCCATATTTATCAGATATACTTTTTACTGACTTCCAATCGGCCATATCGATACAATTTAAGGTTTGCAGAAATCAGATGCAGAGTACGAAGCACTCGCAATTTACATAATAATAGTATTAACGGACGGTTCACCCAATCACCCTTCTGCACCCGCTAAATTAATCATTTATTACATAACAACGAATCATTTGTAAATAAAATAATCGCATAGTCCTATCTTTTAACATTCATACGAGGTCCGTACGGCTCAATGAAGGTATCCCCGACGTTTTCTCCAACGCTGAAAACATTTCATCAGCGCCTCCTAGCTGACTTCGGTGATGCGATAACGACGGACAGGACCGGCATGCAGTTTATGATAGGAACAACTACAGTAACCCGTTATGATAAAAAAGAGATTCACTAGTGAAAGAAAGCACCCTCTTACACAAGAAGATGTACGTTATCATAAAAGACAGACGAGCGATTACAACACCTACTGCATGAGGAAGAGAAAACATCTCTCCACCTCCGATTATCATATACAAATAAAGAAAGAGAAAGCCTAAAGATCGGCAAGAGGCAACCAACCGACACATTTTATTTCTTTCTATCCTCTTTGATTGCAATATTATTGTTACTTTTGCAGCAATTTAACGAAAATCGAATAACAATAAATCGCAAGATATGATAGCTAAGATTAATCAACTTCTTGAAGAGGTGGGGGCCTTGAAAGCCGCCAATGCCGAAGAACTCGAAGCTCTGCGCATCAAATACCTCAGCAAGAAAGGAGCCATCAATGACTTGATGGCAGATTTCCGCAATGTGGCTGCCGAACAGAAAAAAGAAGTCGGCATGAAGCTCAACGAGCTGAAAACAAAAGCACAAGAAAAAATCAACGCACTGAAAGAACAGTTCGACAACCAGGACAACGGACAGGACGATCTCGACCTGACCCGTTCGGCTTATCCCGTGGAGCTGGGCACACGCCATCCGCTTTCCATTGTGCGCAACGAAATCATTGACATCTTTGCCCGTCTGGGATTCAACATTGCCGAAGGTCCGGAAATAGAAGATGACTGGCATGTGTTCTCCGCACTCAACTTTGCCGAAGACCATCCGGCACGAGACATGCAAGACACATTCTTCATCGAATCCCATCCCGACGTACTACTGCGCACACACACCTCATCGGTACAGAGCCGTGTGATGGAGGTTTCGCAACCACCTATCCGTATCATCTGTCCGGGACGCGTTTACCGTAACGAAGCTATCAGCTATCGCGCACACTGTTTCTTCCACCAGGTAGAAGCGCTGTACGTAGACCGCAATGTATCTTTCACCGACCTGAAACAAGTGTTGCTGCTCTTCGCCAAAGAGATGTTCGGTGCCGATACGAAGATTCGCCTGCGTCCGTCGTACTTCCCGTTCACAGAACCCAGCGCCGAAATGGATATCAGCTGTAACATCTGCGGCGGAAAAGGCTGCCCCTTCTGCAAACACACCGGTTGGGTGGAAATCTTGGGTTGCGGAATGGTAGACCCGAACGTACTTGATGCCAACGGAATAGACAGCAAAGTGTATAGCGGATATGCTCTGGGTATGGGTATCGAACGCATCACAAACCTGAAATATCAGGTGAAAGACCTCCGCATGTTCTCCGAAAACGATACACGTTTCCTGAAGGAGTTCGAAGCGGCCTATTAAATTTTACTGCCGCAGACATGAACACAGAGTCTCACAGGGTTTTCTTAAAATTAAAAAGAGGCTCTTTGTGAGACTTTGTGTTACTCTGCGGTCCAATCAAAACCACCATACTATGTCCAAAGATAGGCTTGTCACCCCCAGCTATGTTCTGATACTGGCAGCAAACTTCCTTTTATACTTTGCCTTCTATCTGATTCTGCCTGTATTGCCTTTCTATCTGACTGAAATTTTCCAAACCGGAAATGCAGCCGTAGGGGTCATTTTATCCTGCTACACCGTAGCTTCACTCTGTATCCGCCCCTTCTCGGGCTATCTGCTGGACACGCTGGCACGCAAGCCACTCTACCTGATCGCCTACTTCCTGTTCATCACCGTCTTTGCCGGATACATCCTTGCCGGGGTGCTGTCACTGTTCATCATGCTCCGGGTGGTGCATGGACTGGCTTTCGGAATGGTGACCGTAGCGGGTAATACCATCGTAATCGACATCACTCCTTCTTCCCGCCGCGGAGAAGCGGTAGGCTACTACGGACTGATGAACAACACGGCCATGAGCTTCGGACCGATGATCGGACTTTTTATGCACGACACCTGTTCGTTCGAGACCATCTTCCTGTGTTCACTCCTCTCCGGTACAGTGGGGTTTGCGGCTGCCTGCCTGGTAAAGACACCTGTTAAGGAACCGGTAAAACGTGGACCGATTTCACTGGACCGGTTCGTATTAATTAAAGGTATACCTGCGGGAGTGGCATTGCTCCTACTCTCCATTCCCTACGGCATGACGAGTACTTATATAGCCATGTATGCCAAGGAGATCGGGATCACACTCAGCTCCGGGCTGTTCTTCACCTTTATGGCAGTGGGCATGGCTGTCTCACGCATGTTTTCCGGACGTCAGGTGGACAAAGGACGTATCACACAAGTCATCACCCTGGGACTCTATCTGGTGTGTGCCTGCTTTTTCACACTGGCAGCCTGCGGCAAATTGATGTCGCTGAGTCCCGAACTGACAGATGTGCTTTTCTTTATGGTGGCTCTGTTGCTGGGAGTCGGATTCGGCACCATGTTTCCGGCCTTCAATACCCTGTTTGTCAACCTGGCCCCTAATAGCCAACGCGGCACGGCCACTTCCACCTACCTGACTTCATGGGATGTAGGCATCGGCATCGGCCTGATACTGGGCGGATATATCGCCCAACTGACTTCATTCGACATGGCTTACTTCTTCGGAGCTTGCCTGACGGTGGTTTCCACCTTTTATTTCAACCTGAAAGTCGCACCCCATTATCATAAGAACAAACTAAGATGACAAAGAAAGAACGTTATGAAAAAGTAATCGCCTGGTTTCAGGAAAATGTGCCCGTGGCCGAAACGGAACTGCATTACAACAACCCGTACGAACTGCTAATCGCCGTTATCCTCTCCGCACAGTGTACAGACAAGCGGGTGAACATGATCACCCCTAGAATTTATCAGGATTTCCCCACACCGGAAGCACTGGCTGCTACCACACCGGAGGTGATATTCGAGTACATACGCAGCGTATCTTACCCCAATAACAAGTCGAAACATCTGGTGGGCATGGCACGCATGCTGGTGAACGACTTCAACAGCGAAGTACCCGATACTCTTGAAGAACTGATCAAGTTACCCGGTGTAGGGCGCAAAACGGCCAATGTCATTCAGTCCGTCGTGTTCAACAAAGCTGCCATGGCGGTAGACACTCACGTCTTCCGCGTGAGTCACCGCATCGGACTGGTAAGTAATTCCTGCACCACCCCGTTCAGTGTAGAAAAAGAACTGATGAAGAACATCCCCGACGAGCTGATTCCCATCGCTCACCACTGGCTGATCCTGCACGGACGTTACGTCTGTCAGGCCCGCACTCCCAAATGTGAAACCTGTGGTTTACAATTGATGTGTAAATATTACTGTGAGAAGTATAAAGTTAGCAAAGACACACTGAAGAGGAAGAATAAATAACGATTTCATAGCAAAAAAGAGAAATTAATACTAACTTTGCGGTCATCATAAAAGAAACTAACACTTTTAAAGTAAATAAATAAAGTATTATGCAGACAATTGACAATTTCAATTTTGCCGGTAAAAAGGCATTCGTTCGCGTGGACTTCAATGTACCCTTGGACGAAAACTTCAACATTACAGACGACACTCGTATCCGTGCTGCACTTCCTACCCTGAAGAAGATTCTGGCAGACGGTGGTAGCATCATCATCGGTTCTCACCTGGGCCGTCCGAAAGGCGTTGCTGACAAATTCTCTCTGAAACACATTGTTAAGCATGTATCAGAGTTACTGGGCGTTGAAGTTCAGTTTGCCAACGACTGTATGGGCGAAGAAGCTGCTGTAAAAGCCGCTGCTCTGCAACCGGGCGAAGTGCTGTTGCTTGAAAACCTTCGCTTCTACGCTGAAGAAGAAGGCAAACCAAGAGGATTGGCTGAAGACGCAACCGACGAAGAAAAAGCCGCAGCCAAGAAAGCCGTAAAAGAGAGCCAGAAAGAATTTACCAAGAAATTGGCTTCGTATGCAGACTGCTACGTAAACGACGCATTCGGTACAGCTCACCGTGCTCATGCTTCTACAGCACTGATCGCTAAATACTTCGACACCAACAATAAGATGTTTGGCTACCTGATGGAAAAAGAAGTGAAAGCCGTTGATAAGATATTGAACGACATCAAGCGTCCGTTTACTGCCATCATGGGTGGATCAAAAGTATCTTCTAAGATCGAAATCATCGAAAACCTGCTGAACAAGGTAGACAACCTGATCATCACAGGCGGTATGACTTACACTTTCACCAAAGCAATGGGTGGACAGATCGGTCTGTCTATCTGCGAAGATGACAAACTGGATCTGGCTCGCGAACTGATGCAGAAAGCCAAAGACAAAGGTGTAAATCTGGTATTAGCTGTTGACGCTAAGATTGCTGACGCTTTCTCTAACGATGCCAATACTAAATTCTGCCCGGTTAACGAAATTCCTGACGGATGGGAAGGTCTTGACATCGGTCCGAAATCTGAAGAGATCTTTGCCGAAGTGATCAAGAATTCTAAGACAATTCTTTGGAATGGTCCGACAGGTGTATTCGAATTCGAAAACTTCACTCACGGCTCTCGTTCAGTAGGCGAAGCTATCGTTGAAGCTACTAAGAACGGCGCTTTCTCACTCGTTGGCGGTGGCGACTCTGTAGCTTGTGTCAACAAGTTCGGTCTGGCAAACGGTGTATCTTATGTTTCTACAGGCGGTGGAGCACTGCTCGAAGCAATCGAAGGAAAAGTTCTTCCGGGTATTGCCGCTATCCAGGAATAAGACTGAAGTGAATCACTATAAGACAGAAAAGGCAACCCCGCTCGGAGTTGCCTTTTTTAAAAGCCGGAAATGGGGAGAGAGCCTCCTTTTCAGTATCCTGTTCCTTTTCTTTCTATCAGCCTGCACAGGAAAGAAAGAGAAGCATTCCGCTTTGCCGGAACTGCAAACTCTGACTTTCGGACTGATGCCTTCTTTCGATGGACTGCCTTCTCTGGTTGCTGTCCGTCAGGGTATTTATGACTCGCTGGATATCAAAATCGATTTCATTACTTATGCTTCGGCAACTGACCGCGATGCCGCTTTTTTATCGGGGAAACTGGATGGTATGCTCACCGACTACCCGGGTGCAACTCTGTTGCAGGCAAAAGGAAGCCGCTTACGTCTGGTTATGGAAACCGATGGCAGCCTCAGTCTGATAGCAAGTAAAAAAAGCAATGTTAGGAATCCGGACGACTTGAAAGGGAAGAATATTTCTGTCTCCGGCAATACCTTTGTAGAATATGCCACAGACGAAGTAATGAAACGGGCCTGCCTGCACCCCGGAGAAGTGAACAAACCTGAAATAAACAATATCCCCTTGAGGCTGATGATGTTGGAGGATGGACAGATCTCCGCATCTTTCTTACCCGGACCGGCAACGGCAATTGCCCTGAACAATGGGCATACAGCATTACTGAACACAAGACAAATGGGACTGCGTTGCACCGGAATTGTTTTCTCAGAAAAAGCCATCACGGAAAAAGACGAAGAGATCAGGCGGTTTATCACCGGCTACAATCTCGGCGTGAAATACTTGCAAACCCGTCCTCAAAACGAATGGACGGAAATTTTAGTAAAAGAATTCGGACTGCAGGAAAAGGCGGCCATGCAGATAGACTTGCCGGACTATCGGCCTGCTACCCGTCCGTCTTACCACGACATAGAAAAAATCATTGCCTGGCTGAAGAGTAAAGGGGCAATCCCCGACTATTATCCGGGAGAAAATTTAGTGGATACCACCTTCATTCCCGGCACACTCAAACCACAATAAATACAACAAAGTAAAGATGAAAAACACATTCCTGTTAACATTCGCACTGATACTCCTGGCAGGCAGCCCCCTGAAAGCGCAGGAGAAAGAAGAGGCTGCTACACTGAATAAAGTGGTCAACACACTGAAAGAGCGAATCACTCTGGCCGGATACGCGCAGTTGGGATATACCTATGACGATGCAGCAAAAAAAATGAATACGTTCGACATCAAACGAATCATTTTCATGGCTCACGGAAAGATCACGGACCGCTGGACCTGTGATTTTATGTACGACTTTTACAACGGCGGCATGCTGCTCGAAGTTTACACCGATTACCGGATTCTACCCGGGCTGAAAGTGCGTATCGGCGAATTTAAGGTTCCTTATACCATCGAAAATGAATTGTCGCCCACTACTGTAGAACTGATCAACTGCTATTCTCAGTCAGTCTGCTATCTGGCAGGGGTGAGCGGCAGTGATGTCGCCTGTGGCATGACATCGGGACGCGACATCGGGGCCATGGTTCATGGAGGCCTGCTGAATGATCTGCTATGCTACAAACTAGCCATAATGAATGGACAAGGACTTAACATCAAGGATAAAAACAATCAAAAAGATATCGTCGGCAACCTGATGGTGAATCCCCTGAAATGGCTGTCGGTGGGTGGTTCGTTTATCAAAGGGACCGGACACGCCATTGCCGACTCCGAAATAACCGGCATCCGGGCAGGAGAAAACTATACCAAAAATCGCTGGAGCATAGGAGGCATCATCACGACAACATCGTTCAGCCTCCGTTCCGAATATCTGGCCGGAAAGGATGGAGGCGTGAAGAGTGATGGTTTTTATGCCACCGGATGCTACCGGATGCTACGCAATTTCGACCTTGTGGCTTCGTATGACTATTTCAATGCAAACAAAGCCGTCAGTAGGAAACAGACCAATTATATAGCCGGACTGCAATATTGGTTCTATCCCAAGTGCAGGCTGCAAGCACAATACACTTTCTGCGACCGGAATAAAGGCAAAGACAGCAATCTGTTTCAGGCGCAGGTACAGGTAAGATTCTGAAATAATTATAATAACAATAACCAATGGAACACAAAATCAGCGAACCCAATGCCCGTATAGACGTGGCCGATGTATTGAGAGGACTGGCTGTGATGGGCATCATCATCCTACACAGTATCGAACATTTCAACTTCTATTCCTTTCCGGACACCGTTCCCTGCGAATGGATGAAATTCACCGACAAAGCTATCTGGAACGGACTCTTTTTTGTCTTCAGCAACAAAGCATATGCCGTATTTGCCCTACTGTTCGGTTTTAGTTTCTATATACAAGACAACAATCAGCAACGCCGCGGCAAAGACTTTCGTCTCCGGTTCATCTGGCGAATGGCGCTGCTCTTTATCATCGGGCAGTTCAATGCAGCTTTCTTTACCGGTGAGATACTGACTATGTACGCCATGCTCGGTCTGATACTTCCCCTGTCCTGTCGTCTCAGCGATCGGAGCATAGCTATCTTCGCCACTCTGCTCATCATACAACCGATAGACTGGTGCAAAGTGATCTATGCCCTTTGCAATCCGGATTATGTAGCCGGTCCCGGTCTGGCTTCCCATTACTTCGGAATTGCCTTCGATGTACAGAAAAACGGCACCTTCCTCGAAACAATCCGTATGAATCTCTGGGAAGGGCAACTCGCCAACCTGACCTGGGCACTGGAACATGGACGTATCTTGCAGACCCCTGCCCTCTTCCTCTTCGGTATGCTTGTGGGACGTAAGGGATTATTTCTTTATAGCGAACAAAACGAGCAGCACTGGCTCAAAGCATTGGGCATCTCGTTAATCTGTTTCTTTCCTCTGTATGGACTGAATAATATGTTGCCGGAGTTTATCACCCGCAACGCCATACGGGTCCCTCTGCAATTGATCATCAGCTCTCTCAGCAACCTTAGTTTCATGGTACTGCTGGTCAGCGGACTGCTTATCACTTTTTATCGCATCAAAGACCGCAGATTTCTGATGCGCTTCACCTCGTACGGAAAGATGAGCCTGACAAACTATATCGGACAATCCGTCATTGGGTCCCTCCTTTTCTATCACTGGGGCTTCGAACTAGGACGTTTCCTGGGAATTACTTATAGTTTCTTTTTTGGCATCCTTTTTGTACTTCTTCAAATGGCATTTTGTTCCTGGTGGCTCAGCCACTTCAAACACGGCCCCTTTGAAGGTTTATGGAAACGCCTTACATGGATTGGAAACAATAAACGGAAGTAAATTATGAACGAACAACTTATCAATGAACAATATCAATATATTCTCCGACTGATCGGGCAAAAACGCCTGAAGGAAGCATTAACTCAATTGGAATCATTCCTATGGAAGTGCCCCGAATGGTCGCTCCGTACCCGTCTGGAACAAATACAGACTTCGTACAGCTACATGTTGCAATACATGCGCCAGGGCGTAGAAGACCCGGAACGTAGAAAGCTGTATCAGAAACTGCTGACCGACACACTCGAGATTACCGACCAGGCGCGTATTACGTTGCTGGACAGCGTATCGAACCATTACTATCACCAGTACCGTACCCGCCTTTCCGAAGAGGTATCCCCCCTCACTCTGGAGATGCTAATGCATACGCTCGAATCGTTCAATGACGATCTTGCCGTAAGCGGATTCGTCTCAGACCAAAACATGGAGGAAGTGCTGAAACGCCATGAAGACAGTTTGAGAACTTTGTTTTTGCAAACCTGGACCCATACTAACTGGACTGTGGAAGAAGTGGCGGCCGCACAAGCCATGCTTCAGTCCGAACTGCTTCCGGTGAACGATCTTTGCCTCTTCACAAGCGCCGTTACCCTCAGTGTGATGGAGTGTTTCGACCTCAAGAAACTCTTGTGGCTGATAGATGCTTACCGTCATCCCAATGTACAGGTCAGCCAACGAGCCCTGGTAGGAATTACTTTTATTCTGCATGCCTATTCGCCACGCATCTCTTTCTATCCGGAGATCAATCTGCGCATCACAGCGCTGATGGAAGAAACTGCATTTGAAAGAGACTTGTTACGCATACATATCCAGATACTGCTCAGCCAGGAGACGGAAAAAATCGACAAGAAAATGCGTGAGGAGATCATCCCCGAAATGCTGAAAAGCATGTCGCCTATGCGCAACATGAAATTCGGCTTCGAAGAGTCCGACGAAGAGAAAGATGACACCAATCCTGACTGGGCAGATGCCATCGAGAAGTCGGGGCTAGGTGACAAGTTGCGTGAAATGAACGAATTGCAACTAGAAGGAGCCGACGTATATATGAGCACTTTCTCACAACTCAAGAGTTATCCATTCTTCAGAGATATCTCCAACTGGTTCTATCCTTTCGACAAGCAGCAATCGGATGTGATCAAAGAGTTCCGTCATCGGGGAAAAGAGGGAGGAAGCCTATTGGAAATCATCCTGCAATCGGGTTTCTTCTGCAACAGCGATAAGTACTCACTCTTCTTCACGATGCAGCAATTGCCACAATCGCAGCGGGACATGATGCTGAATCAGCTTACGGATCAGCAGATAGAAGAATTGGCAGACCAGTCGAAAGCCGAAACGCTAAAGAAGTTCTCCGAACGTCCCGATACGGTAAGCAACCAATATCTGCACGATCTGTACCGCTTCTTTAAACTCTATGCCCGGAGACTGGAATTTCGTGACTTATTCAAAGAGTCCATCTGCCTCTACAACGAACCGGACTTGATAGATATTCTATTCAATCCGGAAGCCATGGAAGCCATAGCTAATTTTCACTTCAAGAAGAAGCACTGGGAAGAAGCCGCCGAAGCCTACGATACGATAGTTGATATGCTTATGGATGAAGAAGAAGCAGAAATCTGCCAGAAACAGGGCTACTCCTTGCAGAAACTAAAACGATATGACGAAGCCATCAAGGCCTACCGGAAAGCAGATATCCTGAAATCGAACAACGTATGGACCAACCATCATCTGGGCACTTGCTATCGCCTCAACAGGCAATTCAAAGAGGCCCTGAAATATTATCGGAAAGTGGAAGAAGTGTTGCCGGAAGATACGAAAGTGATTTTTTACATAGGTAGTTGTCTGGCGGAAATGTGGAATTTTGAAGAAGCGTTGAACTACTTCTTTAAACTTGATTTTCTGGAGAGTAACTGCGTCAAAGCCTGGCGTGCCATCGGTTGGTGTTCGTTCATGATCGCTAAACGCGAACAGGCCATGAAGTATTATGACAAAGTGATTGATCAAAGCCCAATGCCGGTAGATTACCTGAACGCCGGTCATGTAGCATGGTCTTTGGGAGACGTGGAAAAAACCCTCTCTCTATATACCAAAGCCGCAGAACTATATGGCAGCAAAGAGCTGTTCCTTGAAGTGTTCCGTAAAGACGAGGAGATTATCACAAGCAAAGGAGTCACCCTGGATGACATCCCCTTGGTTCTCGATCTGATTTAAAACAAAAAAGAAAAACAGAATGATCAGAGTGTGGCAGGAGTCTATCACTAATTAACAGATTCCTGAGGCACTCTGATCTTTTTTAATAACCCGCTTATTATCATCCATCTGACAACGTAGCATACCCGTTAAAGCTTCCCCTGCAAAAAATAATTTGAAAATAATTTCATATCCGTGCAACTTAATACGATTCCATCACGTCTAATAAACAAAGAAAGATATAAACTAACTAAACAATAAAGGATATGAAAACAATTACATTTTTCAAAAGAATATTAGCTTCTGCTGCATTAGTTTCAGTATGCGGATTCGCATGTGCAACCAACAATGGAAAACAGTTTATCCATAACGATACGATGGAAGGAGGAAAGTTGGTTTGCCGTGAAATATATGCAATGAACGATGCCGCCTCAGGCATACTGAATCCGGTAAAGATGTATAAATACAGCTACGATACCGATCAACAGAAAACGGTGAAATCCACCTATGCATGGAACATATTCAAGAACACTTGGGAAACAGAATCGAGGACCGTAATCTCTCGGTACGAGACCGAAACATCGGTGGAGTATTCTGTATGGAATAAAGAAAAAGGATCATTCGATCTATCAAAAAAATATATATACATAACTGACAATAACAATCAACTGATTGCCCAATATGCATACAAAATGAACTCCCGCACCAATCAATGGATATTAGAGAAAGACGCCTTGACACCCATTTACGAAAACATCTACGCAACAACCCGTTAACGGAACCCCTCGGATGCAGGGAAAGTCAAACACCACAATCGGATGAACCGGAACGTAAAAGGAAAAAGCCGGATCCGGAAGTTGGCAAAAGAACAATTATCCTATGTTCTCTTTATCGAAACATTGTCAGAACCCCCAAACGATCAATCAAGACATGCTATTGGTAATCAACCGACTGAGCAATCTTGAAAGCTAACAGTAGAAAGTTTGTTTTAACATAGTGTTAAAGTTAGTGCTTTGGATATAAACAACAAGTCTTTGATATATCAAAGACTTGTTGTTTATATCCGGAAAAGTAAAAATGAAAATTATGAATTAACAATGTTAACGTCCCGTAGGCTGACTCACTTTTACCCAGTCAATCTCCATCTTTGCAGGCAATTCACTATCCGTTATAGTACCGGGCCAAGTTCCGGGACCACCCAAGGCATAATTTAAAATCAAATAAAAAGAGGTGTCGAACGGCCACTGCTTTTTGACACTCTCATCAGCCAAGTGCAAGTTAGGATAAACCAAAGTAGTAGCTCCATTCACCTTAAAAGTAAGAGCTTCGGGAGTCCACTCGATACCAAATATATTGAATTGCCCTTTATTGTAAGACACTGTTTTTGTCGGAACAGGCTTAGTGAATCCCAGATCATTTTTATAATGACTGTGAATTGTCTGATATACAATGCCATCATGATTCAACTGTTCCATAATATCTATTTCACCGCAAGCAGGCCATCCACTGTAAACGGGTTTGGCAGGCATCATCCAGATGGCAGGCCATCCGCCCTTTGCCGTCTTGGTGAAACGGGCGCATATCTCTATCTTACCATATTGAAATTCCGCTTTACCCAATGATTGCACTCCTCCTGTCTTATATACTCCGTTCACTTTTTCGGCAACCAACACTAATTTTCCATCGTGTACATAAGCCTGATCATAGCTTTCGGATAAATATTTGCTCCAGGCCGGGCTTCCCTTCTTACACAAACTCCATTTATTTCTATCAGGAATACTATCTACCTGGTTGAAATCATCTTGGAAAACGATCTTCTCCGAAACTGCATCCGCCCTTGTCAGAGGCGCATCGATCATTGAATCATCAGAAGACGAACAAGCATGGAAGAAAAGTGCCGATATGGCAACACTGCATGATAAGACAAGAAATCTTTTCATAATACTAAGATTTTAGAGTTAAACATAAAATTACTAATAAGCAACAAACCGTATATTTATTTAGTTCATCGTCCCCCATTGTTTTTTTATACAATCTGATAGAGATGACAAATCTGTCCGATTAGAATTTATGTAAGTATCAATAAAGTATCGTGTTGTCTATCCCATTCAAAGTCGTCGGCTATGAAGCCAACGCTATTTCCCCTTCCGAAAGAGGGAAAGCGAGACCGGGCACGTGCGTACCACACAATTAACATTCTTTAATCGATTGTGCGTAGGGAGATCAGACCATTTCACTGTCATCTTAATAAACGATCTCAAGAAGATATATAAAGAACCCCTAAACCCAAAACATGAATAAAAACTAATGGATATGACAACATCTTCCCAGAAGGATATTATCAATGATATTCTTTCCGCCATGCAATGTTATCCCGAAAACGAAGCATTCATTATTGACGATAAACATTATACTTATGCCCAACTCGGTGAAATAACAGCTTCTATCACCCATTCGCTATCAGAAATAAAAGATGAAAAAATCGGAATCGTAGCGGAAAACCGGATTGAAACCTATGCTGCTATTCTGGCAGTACTAGCCGGCGGAAAGACCTATGTTATCCTGCATCCTGCCTACCCGGAAGAGCGTAATCTCAAAATAGCCGCTCTGGCCGGACTGCGTACTTTGCTCTGTACAAGTGACACTGACCGGTCAGCATTCGGCACCGGACACTTCAGAATCATCGATACGGACCGGCTACCGGGAAAAGCACAGTCAGAACAACAGTCTCATTCATCGGACGAAGAAAGGAACGCTTATATCATTTTTACATCGGGAAGCACAGGCGAGCCCAAAGGAGTGCCCATCACACGGGCTAACTTGAACGCCTTTTACCGGGCATACAGTTCGCTCGACTGGAATCTGGATGAACATGATCGCATGTTGCAAATGTTCGAACTTACATTCGATGTATCCGTAGTATCCTTACTGTATCCTCTTACTTTAGGTGCTGCCGTTTATACGGTAGGCCATCAGGATGTAAAGCACTTCAAGGTGTTTGAACTTCTGGAGAAGTATCAACTGACCTTTGCCACTGTCACTCCCTCACTGCTACAACTCCTTTCACCCTACTTCGACGAAATCAATCTGCCCTCTCTGAAATATCTGGGAGTATCGGCAGAAGCATCGCAAACCGAGCTGTTGGAGCGATTCAGAAAATCGGCACCCAACGCAACGTTCATCAACCTATACGGACCGACCGAAGCTACGATTTACTGCACCTGTTACCGTATTCCGGCTTCGGACAAATGCAAGCATTACAACGGAATGGTGGCTATCGGAAAACCATTTCCCGGCATCCGCGCCATCATTGCCGACGAAGAAGGAAACGAGCTACCTCAAGGAGAGACGGGAGAACTTTGGGTATCCGGCCGGCAGGTAATGAAAGGTTATCTGGACGACCCGGAAAAATCGGCATTGGTTCTGATACACCGTCCCGACGGACAAATCTATTACCGGACCGGAGACTTGTGTATTCTGGATGGCGACGGGGATATTATTTATTACGGACGTAAAGACTATCAGGTGAAAATACAGGGTTTCAGGATAGAACTGAGTGAAATAGAATATACTGCCCAGTCGTTTTTCAAGACTCCCTGCAGCGTGGCTGCCGTTCCGTTGCTCTGCGACGGAATCTGTAACGAATTGCACCTGGCCGTCGAGACAACTGAATGTACCCAAAGCGCATTGATAGAATATCTGAAAGAAAAGCTGCCCAAATACATGCTGCCGAAGCAGATTCATTGTATTTCCCAATTTCCGGTGACCAATAGTAATAAAACAGACCGTAAAAAGATTGCCGAACTGATAAAAGAGAAGAAACTCTAAAAACAATAATAAATATGAATCGAGAAGAAGTAATAAAACAACTACAAAGCATTTTCCGTAATATCTTAAAAAAGGACAACGTATGTATCGACGAATCATCTACCTCAAAAGATGTAGATGGCTGGGACTCGCTGACCCACATGCAAATTATAGCTCAAATCGAGAAACATTTCGGAGTACGTTTCAATTTCAGGGAGGTCATTAAGTTCAAGAATGTCGGCGATTTGTGCAGTGCCTTATTAACCAAAATGGAATAAACGATGCAGTTCCTCTCTTTTAGTTTCCTGGCCCTGTTTACCCTCTGTTTCTTCCTCTACTATGCAGTCAAAGGCCGTGCCCGCAACCTCATACTACTGGTAACCAGTTGTATTTTCATCGGATGGTACTATCTGCCTTTCCTGTTGACGGCAGTAGTGGTAGCACTGTTCACCTTCTTTTGGGCACAATGGATGGAAAGCAGGGCAAAAGCCGGAAAAAAGACCAAACCCGTCTATATCGCAGGAATCATCGCCCTGATCGGCGGATGGCTCCTTCTTCATGGCACGGTCATAGATGATATCATCTTTCCACTTGGGATGTCATTTTACACATTTCAAGCCATCAGTTATCTGACAGACGTGTACTGGCAAGAGCAACGCAGCGAAAGAAACTGGGTGGATTTCCTGATCTATATGCTTTTCTTCATGAAGTTTCTCTCCGGCCCTATCGAACGGGGTGGAGACCTGTTGCCACAATTGAAAGATCCCCGCCCGTTCATCTACTCAAACGCGGTGACCGGACTGAAATATATTTTACTCGGACTGATCAAGAAACTGCTGATAGCCAATCAGATCTCCCCACAAACAGATGTCATGTTTCATTCGATTCATGACCTCTCGGGTGTACAACTGCTAATGACTTGCCTACTCTACCCTATCGAACTGTATGCCGATTTTTCGGGTTATACGGATATTGCTATCGGAGGGGCCTATATGTTCGGCATCAAGTTGTCTCCTAACTTCAACCGCCCGTTTGCAGCACGCTCGACTGCCGACTTCTGGCGCTGTTGGCACATGTCACTCTCCTTCTGGGTACGCGATTATCTCTATGTACCGCTAACCGCCGGTACCCGTAACTGGGGACAGTGGGGAATCTACTTCAGCCTCCTCATCACCTTTCTCGCATTGGGTTTGTGGCATGGGGCCGGATTGACTTTCGCCATATACGGCCTGATTCAGGGTGTCCTTATCTGCTGGGAAATGAAAACAGCTGCTTTCCGCAATAATCTGCCCCAATATATAGGAAAATATGCGGCCGACAGCTTGCTGATTGTCCGGACTTATCTATTGTTCGCACTCTCGCTTATATTCTTTCGTGTACAATCGCTGAGCGATGCCTGGTATTTCTTACGGAACATCTCGTTCGAGGTACATTCTTCCTGGAAAGAAATGAACATCGGCATACGCGATCATAATTGCATCGTAGCAGGTTCGGCCCTATTACTAGTATTGATCTACGAATATTATGCATCTAAGTACAACCTGATGGAAACACTTGAACGCCAACCCGCATGGTTACGGTGGAGTGTCTACTATCTGTTGGTATTCGCTCTGCTGATGTTAGGCAAATTTGACACGGAAACTTTCATCTATTTACAATTTTAACCGAAACCCTTTACGCGCATGCTACATCATTCATCGAGAATCTCCCCCAAGACACGTTTTTGCCTGAAGTTGCTTTTACTGATCCTGCCGCTGATCCCGATAGTGGTTGTCTATTTTATGTTTGATCCTTATAGGGTATTACACCCCTACAAACGATTCGACGACTCTCCCATGCTACTCAACGAAGCCCATGTGGGATGGCAGAATTATCTGCAGAATCGCGATTCGATAGTCTATAACTCCTTTATACTCGGCAACTCCTGTACCATGGCATTCCTGACAGGAGAATGGGAAAAATACCTGGATAAGAACGACCATGCCGTACGCTTCTATGACAACGGAGAAAGCCTGGGCGGCGTCCGTCAAAAGCTTCAGCTGCTCGACTCTGTAGGTGCACCCCTGAAAAATATACTAATCGTTCTGGATAAAAAATCACTGGACAAAAACGCTCCTTTATCGGGCAACAATCATCTGTTTTCGGCCGAAGCAGCCGGCATCAGCCAATTGGGATTCCAGTTGAGATTCCTGCAGGAGTTCCTTTATCCGGACAGAATGATTCCTTACATAGATTATCTAATCCGACATAAGTATGCTCCTTATATGAAAGGGGTTATAAATCCGGGAGATCCCGTCAGGGAGCCTTACACGAACAATTTTATCAATCCCAGAGAAAAAGAGATCGCGCAAGATGGCGAAATATACTGGAGCCGTCATGAAAAAGAATTCAAGAAGCGAACGAATGCGGGTATGGAAGAACTTCCTGTTATATTTGCCAGCCAGATTCAGGTACTTCGCTCCATCAAAAAAATCTGCGATAAGCACCACACGAACCTGAAGTTCGTCATCGGTCCGGATTACTATCAGAAAAAAGCCAGCCGGGAAGACATAAAAATATTGAAGGCTATACTGGGTGATTCCGCTGTCTGGGATTTCACGGGAATCAACGAATACACAGCCGACATACATCATTATTACGAACCCGGTCATTATCGTCCGCTGCTGGGAGCACGCTTACTGAAAGCCATTTATCAGGATCAAGACACCTGCCACAGGCAATAAAAGTTCCTCCCATAACAGTAGCACACACAGAAGAAGAGCATCCTCGATCCGAAAGAAATAATTATATCAAAGAAAACAATTATATCACATTAAAAACTTAGATTATGAAAAAGATTTTATTATTGCTATCCGTCTGTATTTCATTTTCATCATGCTGTACATTATTCAGCAGTTCCAAACAAGATATCACCTTTACGGGAATGAATGGAACTAAAATCTACGAAGCATCGACCAAACAGAAAATAGCGGAAATCAAAGAAGACAATAGTGTCACTGTACAAATCAAAAAGAAAAGGGAAGACAAACAACTAGTAGCCAAAAAGGAAGGGTACCAAACGACTCCCTTTGTCCTGGAATCTACATTTAACAATGCCTGCCTGTGGAACATTCTATTTTGGCCGGGCTTTCTGGTAGATTTGGGTACGCAAAAGATGAACAAATGGGATAACACAATTATCAATATCGAAATGGAGAAAGAAAATACAGAAAACAAATGATCAAACTATAATTTCGCATGGCACTCTTCTCCTTCCACGGAGGGAGCCGCCATACGGAATCATGCGACCTACAAGGAAGGCATAATTCACCACAAGGCAACACAGAGTTTTTTATAAAAGTTCTTTAGAGAATAAATCTACTCTGTGAGACTCTGTGCTACTCCGTTGTATATACGAGTTTCGGCACACTCTCTATAGTTGTTTCAATTCCCTGTATAATTTCTGAATGGGAAGTCCCATTACATTGAAGTAGCTGCCGGATATGGATTCTACTCCGACAAAACCGATCCACTCCTGCACACCATACGAACCGGCTTTGTCCATGGGCTGATAGTGATCGACATAATAAGCGATTTCATCTTCATCAAGAATCGCAAAACGGACATCCGTCACGGCAGCGAAACATTTTTGCCATTCTCGGGTAGTGACACACACACCGGTAATCACTTGGTGCGATTTACCGGAGAGGCTCCGCAACATCTCTATGGCATCCTGCCTTCCGACAGGTTTGCCGAGCGCTTTGCCTTCATGCCAGACAATGGTATCGGCTGTGATCAAAAGCTCTTCCGGTCCGATCATCGACTGATAGGCGGCTGCCTTCTCACGGGCTATGAAAAGAGGAATCTCTTCACCTTGCAACGTATCGGGATAAGATTCGTCCACATCCGGCAAAGTTTTTACTACATAATCGACACCCAAGCCCGTCATCAGTTCTTTGCGACGCGGAGAATTAGAGGCCAATACGATTTTATAACGATCTAAGTTAGCAAGCATACTGATAAATAAATAAGGTATATACTGGAAATCACCATCCGAAAGCATCATCGGACAACCATTGGCCTTGTGCTTTAAGCACCTGCTCCACCACATCGCGTCCACAGCCGTATCCTCCATCGGCATACGAAATGTAACGGGCAATCGCTTTCACCTCGGGAACCGCATCTTTGGGACAGCAGGGCAATCCGCACTCACGCATCACTTCCATATCGGGAACGTCATCGCCCATGTAGAGTATCTCCTCGTCCGTAAGTCCGTGTTTGTCACGGAAACCACGATAATCGTGTATCTTCACCGCAGAGCCGAAGTACAGATCGGATACCCCCAACCCTATAAAACGTTTCCGCACGACATCGCTCCGCCCACCTGTAATAATAGCGATACGAAGCCCTTTTTTTACGGCCAATTGGATGGCATAACCGTCTTTTACATTTACCGTACGCATCGGTTCACCCGACGGATGCAAAGGGATGACATTGGCGCTCAGCACTCCGTCTACATCGAAAGCAAGTGCCTTTATCCGGGTAAGGTCGTAATTAATTGTGCTCATTTTTATTTAATGTTTCGGGATTATTGTCTTTCGTGAATGCTTCGGCTAAGCAACTCGTATAACCGCTGCATGGCAGGATCATCGGCAAGCATCCGCAAGTGATTGCCGATCACATTCTCGTCATAACGGATGGCCGGCCCGGTCTGGGCCGTCTTAGGTTCCAATTCGTGCACCTTACGGGCGGTTTCATCAATCAACGGCAACATCACGTCAAACGGCAGATTGTATTTCTTAAGCAACTCGGCAGCAAGGGCATACATGTGATTGGTGAAATTACATGTAAACACGGCAGCCAGGTGGAGACTTTTACGCTGCTCCGAGTCGGCATCGTACACACGGTTGGACAGTGTAGAGGCAATGGCTTTCAGAAACGCGGCATCTTCTGCCGAAGAAGCCTCTATGAAGAAAGGAATCTCCTTAAAATCTACCTCCCGCTGCTTGCTGAAAGTCTGCATGGGATAGAACACACCGTAATGCGAGACATGTCCTTCCCAGACATTCATCGGGATGCTACCTGCCGTATGCACCATCAATGCCTCTTCCCGCTTACCTTCGACAATGCCCGGAAGAAGTTCGGCAAAGGCGGAATCTTTCAGTGAAACAATATACAGCTTCGCATACGGGTTCACCTCTGCGAGGTCTGTCGTATATTCGGCTTCCACTTTCTGTGCCAGCTCGCGGGCCGACTCTTCCGTACGGCTATACACCTGTACGATACGAAAACCTTTCCGATATAAGGCTTTTGCCAGATTAGTGGCAAGATTTCCGGCACCGATAAATACGATCGGCGTATCTTCTATACTTCTTTTCATCGTGTTGAAATCAAATACAATATACCTCCGATTATCAATAAAGCCAAAGGCAGCAGATAACCGGACATCGAACCAAGCAACGAAACAATCAGGCCGATGTTCAGCACCAACCACAATCCGAGCAATACCAAGCCGACGGATTTATCCCGCTTAATAAACAGGAAAATCACCGCAGTGTAAAGCAAAAGATTATCCTTATTCATCACCCAGGGTATCCCCAAAGTGGAAAAGTGTATCAGTTTGTCGATCAGATAGAGCACCCCCATCACAATAAGGGTGACTGCCGTGGCTTTGTAGGTATCTTTATTGTTTGCTTTTACCGCACTCACCATTACTTACCTCCGAACTTATTAATATGGATTTTTTCCCATTGCAAATGGTCTTCATTAAAGGGTTTACGTTCCATCCCTTTATGCCCGATCGCTATGACGGACAACACCTGCAACTGCAAAGGAATGTCGAGCACACCGCGCACAAATTCATCGGAAGGCATCCCGGTGGCAGTATACCGCTCACGCACCTGCACCCAGCAACTTCCCAATCCCAAGTCTTCGGCCTGAAGCTGAATCATAATAGAGGCAATAGAAGCGTCCTCAATCCATACATCGCTCGCCAAGGGATCGGCAGTAACGACAATGGCCAATGCCGCGTCGGCAATAAAGGCCGAAGCCTGCTCTTTACAATGTGAAAGTTCACCGAGCAACTTTTTATCATCGACTGCGATAAACTGCCAGCTGTTACTGCGCTTTGAAGTAGGAGCCATCAGGGCCGCTTTCAGCAAAGCGACTACATCTTCCTGAGAAAGTTCTTCTCCGGTAAATTTCCGCATGCTGCGGCGATTTTTTATTAGTTCACTGAAATTTTCCATGTATCTATACTTTGCATTATTTGAATATACCGCCAGTCACCATAGAATGCACAAACACACGCGAACCGAGGTACCACCCGGCATGCCCGTCTATATAAGGTATGCCCTGCAGGACTTTGCATGAATCGGCGTGCTCCGTGGCGATTCGGGCGCAAAGATAGGCAATTTATTCCACTCTCGTCAACTCGCCGGTCAGTGAATCGATGATAAAACCATGCACCCGGACATCTTTCGGAATAAGCGGATGGTTCTCTATGGAACGAACCGTGCCCCTGACGGACTTCACCGGATCGTCGAATCCGCCCAGCCACGAATTAAAATCGACCCCGCAGTAGCGTATCATGTCGATTGTTTCGGACTTGATTCCCCGCTTTTTCATGTGAGCTATCATTTCGTCGCTGTTCATGTGGCAAGCACCGCAATCAGAATGGGCAATGACCATCACTTCTTCTACTCCCAACTCGATGATAGCCACCAGCAGACTACGGATGACACTGCCGAAAGGATGGGAAATGACGGCACCGGCATTCTTTATAATCTTTACGTCTCCATTGTGAATTCCCAAAGCGGCGGGCAACAGTTCTGTCAGGCGGGTATCCATACAGGAAAGGATGGCGATTTTCTTATCAGGATACTTGTTAGTGATATACTTTTCGTATCCCCTGTTCTCAACGAACTTTTTGTTGAATTCAAGAATTTCTTCTAACATAATCAAAAACGGATTTTATTGTAGTATCTCCACAAAGATAGTCACAAAACGACAGCTCAACAAAATAAGCCCTGCAAATGTTGTAAAGAGAAATAAAAAATGTAAATTTGTCCCGATATGCCATTAAAACTGACTACATATTACCAAGGAAGTGAGATTCCGGATTTTCCCGGAACCAATACGTTTCATTCGAAAGAGCTATTTCAGATCTACGAAGAAACTCCGGGCTACACCCCACTCCTGATTATGGCTTCGGAAGACGGAAAACCCGTTGCGCGACTGCTTGCTGCCATCCGCAAAAGCATCCGCATATTTCCTCCCGCTTTCATCAAACGCTGCGAAATCTATGGTACGGGCGAATATCTGACAGCGGAAACCGACAAGGAAAGGATATTCGGCGAAATGCTGGAGCACCTCACCACGGAGGCTTTGCGGAACTCGTTTCTGATAGAATTCCGCAATCTGGAGAACGCCATGTTCGGCTACAAATATTTCCGGTCCAACAGATACTTCCCTGTCAACTGGCTGCGGGTACGAAACTCGCTTCACGGCATCGAAAACGCCGAACAGCGTTTCAGCCCCTCCCGTATCCGCCAGATCAAAAAAGGCCTGAAAAACGGAGCAAAAGTAGACGAGGCACGTACGGTAGAAGAGATACGCGAATTTTCGAATATGCTGAGGCATCTCTATTCGTCCCGCATCCGTAAACATTTTCCCAACATCATCTTTTTCCAACACATGGACACCCGGCTGATTCACAGCCGGCAGGCAAAGATTTTCATCGTCCGCTACAAAGACAAAATTATCGGAGGCTCTGCCTGTATCTATTCGGGAAACGATGCCTATCTCTGGTTTTCGGGAGGTATGCGAAAGACCTATGCCTTGCAATACCCGGGTATACTGGCTGTATGGAAAGCCCTCCAGGATGCCCATCAAAACGGATTCCGCCACATGGAGTTCATGGACGCCGGACTCCCATTTAAGAAGCACGGCTATCGTGACTTCGTGCTCCGCTTCGGTGGCAAGCAAAGCAGCACCCGGCGATGGTTCCGTTTCCGCTGGCAATGGCTGAACGACCTGCTGATCAAAATATACGTCTGAACATCCGCCTGTCTCAGGGATCAGCGCCAACCCTCTCCGTCTTTTAAACCACCCCCCTTAGGTTTTAAACCAACGATACCTGCCTTTTAAACCCATGCACCTTAGGTTTTAAACCTATTTTCACCATAATTAATTGCAGAAAAATTTCTTTATTAAACAAGAATTGATTTTCTTTGTGCTGTTTTATACCATTCCGAAAAGACGATTAATACCAAAATTTAAAAATATAGTTATGAAGATTTCACACATTGAACATTTGGGCATTGCCGTAAAAAGTATCGAAGAAGCCCTTCCGTATTATGAAAACGTTTTAGGTTTGAAATGCTACAACATCGAAACTGTAGAAGATCAAAAAGTAAGAACAGCCTTCCTGAAAGTAGGTGATACCAAAATCGAATTACTGGAACCCACATGTCCGGAAAGTACCATCGCGAAATTCATTGAAAACAAAGGTGCAGGTGTTCATCACGTAGCATTCGCCATTGAAGACGGCGTAGCCAATGCCCTGGCCGAAGCCGAAAGCAAAGAGATCCGCCTGATCGACAAAGCTCCGCGCAAAGGTGCCGAAGGCCTGAACATTGCTTTCCTTCACCCGAAATCAACTCTGGGCGTACTGACAGAACTCTGCGAACACTAAAAAGATGTACGATTCGGACGATCCGCGCCACGGACAAACGGAATTTTTCTTTGCATTAAATTCCCCATCCGGGTTGTCAATCGTCCGGTTGTAAATATTATAACCCTTTAAATTAAGAAAAACTCATGAGTAACCAGCTTGAAAAAGTAAAAGAGCTTATTGAACTTCGTGCTCAGGCTCGTTTAGGTGGTGGCGAAAAGGCTATTGAAAAACAACACGCCAAAGGCAAATATACGGCCCGCGAGCGTATTGCACAGTTGCTTGACGAAGGTAGTTTCGAAGAACTGGATATGTTTGTTCAACACAGATGTACCAATTTCGGACAAGAGAAAAAACATTTCCTCGGCGACGGTGTGGTAACCGGTTATGGAACGATAGAAGGTAGATTAGTATATGTTTTCGCACAAGATTTCACAGTATTCGGTGGTTCACTGTCGGAAACCATGGCACAAAAGATCTGTAAAGTAATGGATATGGCCATGAAGATGGGTGCCCCTGTTATCGGTATCAACGACTCGGGTGGCGCACGTATTCAGGAAGGCATCAACGCCCTGTCCGGTTATGCTGAAATCTTCCAGCGCAACATCATGGCTTCGGGTGTCATCCCACAGATTTCAGGTATTTTCGGTCCGTGTGCCGGCGGTGCGGTTTACTCTCCCGCCCTGACGGACTTCACGCTGATGACGGAAGGTACATCTTACATGTTCCTCACCGGACCGGCTGTTGTGAAAACAGTAACGGGTGAAGACGTGTCTCAGGAAGATCTGGGTGGTGCAAGCGTACATGCCAGCAAGTCCGGTGTAACTCACTTCACTGCCGAAACCGGTGAAGAAGGTCTGGCGATTATTCGCAAGCTTCTCAGCTTTATTCCGCAAAACAACCTGGAAGAAGCTCCATTGGTGAACTGTACCGACCCCATCGACCGTATGGACGACCTGCTGAACGAGATCATCCCCGACAGCCCGAACAAACCGTACGATATGTACGAAGTGATCGGCGCCATCATCGATAACGGAGAATTCCTGGAAGTACAGAAAGACTATGCGAAAAATCTTATTATCGGTTTTGCCCGTATGAACGGACAATCGGTAGGTGTGGTTGCCAATCAGCCTAAATACCTCGCCGGAGTACTCGACAGCAATGCTTCACGCAAAGGTGCACGCTTCGTTCGCTTCTGCGACGCATTCAACATTCCGCTGGTGACATTGGTAGACGTTCCGGGATTCCTTCCAGGTACGGGTCAGGAATATAATGGTGTAATCCTGCACGGAGCCAAGTTGCTGTACGCTTATGGTGAAGCCACTGTGCCCAAAGTAACTGTTACCCTGCGTAAATCTTACGGTGGTTCGCACATCGTAATGAGTTGCAAGCAACTCCGCGGCGACATGAACTATGCATGGCCGACAGCCGAAATCGCCGTAATGGGCGGTGCCGGTGCAGTAGCGGTATTGTATGCCAAAGAAGCCAAAGATCAGGAAAACCCTGCTCAATTCCTGGCAGACAAGGAAGCCGAGTACACTAAACTGTTCGCCAACCCATACAATGCAGCCAAATACGGTTACATTGACGACGTTATCGAACCGAGAAACACTCGTTTCCGCGTGATCCGCGCCCTGCAACAGCTGCAGACCAAAAAATTAACCAACCCTGCTAAAAAGCACGGTAATATTCCATTGTAACAAATTAAACATCGATTGTTATGAATAAGAAAAGAATCGGGATATTTATCGCTCTGCTGGCAATGGTTTGCATGGGGCTCAGGGCGCAAAGTGCCACCAGTCTGAGAATCAATGAGGTTTTGGTCGTCAACGACCAGAACTATCAGGATGACTACGGACTGCACAATGCGTGGATAGAGATATTCAACACCTCTTTCGCTTCTGTAAATCTGGAAGGTTGCTTTCTGACGAACGATAAAAACAATCCGACCAAATATCCTATTCCCAAAGGCGACGTGCTGACTCTGATCAAGCCGCGCCAACATGCTTTGTTCTGGGCAGACGGAATGCCTAACCGGGGTACGTTCCACGTGAACTTTACGCTCGACCCGAACAAAGAGAATTACATTGCTTTGTATGACTCTAACGGTAAAACTCTGATTGACGAAGTAACCATACCCGCCGGTCAGCTTGCCGACCGTTCATACGCTCGCGAAAAAGACGGAAGTGCCAACTGGGTAGTAAAAGGTGAAGGAGAGCACAGCTATGTCACTCCGAGCACCAACAATATGACTATCGACAAAAACCCGAAGATCGAGAACTTCAAGAAACACGACTCTATCGGTATCGGTATGGCCATCATCGCCATGTCGGTCGTATTCATAGGTTTGGTACTCTTGTATCTTTCATTCAAGGCGGTAGGTAACGTAGCTGTCAGACTGGGTAAGAAAAACGCGATGAAAGCCACCGGTATCACCGACAAGACGGAAGCGAAGGAAAAGAACCTGGGTAGCCACACAGGTGAAGAAACCGCCGCGATCGCCATGGCTTTGCATGAATACCTGAATGACGCTCACGACGTTGAAGACATGATTTTGACTATCAACAAAGTGAAACGCACCTACTCACCCTGGAGTTCGAAGATCTACACACTGCGTCAGACTCCGAAAAGATAATTACTAACCCTAATAAAATGAAGCAATGAAACAATATAAATATAAAATCAACGGCAACCTTTACAACGTTACAGTGAACGATGTAGAAGATAACATAGCTAACGTTGAAGTGAACGGAACCTCTTATAAAGTAGAGTTGGACAAGCCCGTCAAAGCCGCTCCGAAAACGGTGACCCGTCCGGCAGCCGCTCCGAAAACGGAAACAGGTGCTCCGGTAGTAACCAAACAACCGACAGCTTCCAAAAAAGACGGTGTGAAATCTCCGCTTCCGGGCGTTATCCTCGACATAAAAGTGAAAGAAGGGGATACCGTGAAGAGAGGCCAGACGATCATCATCCTTGAGGCTATGAAGATGGAAAACAACATCAATGCCAATAAAGACGGAAAAGTAGCAGAAATTAAAGTTAATAAAGGAGATTCTGTACTTGAAGGTACAGACCTCGTAATCATTGAATAATTATGGGAGATTTCGTATCATTCTTAGGGAATAACCTTGTTGACTTCTGGGGATACACCGGTTTTGCGAACGCGACACCCGGACATCTTTTCATGTTGCTAATCGGTCTCTTCTTTATCTACCTTGCCGTAGCCAAAGAATTTGAACCGATGCTGCTGATCCCCATTGGCTTCGGTATTCTGATCGGTAATATTCCATTCAATATGGAAGCCGGATTAAAAGTGGGTATTTACGAAGAAGGTTCGGTACTGAACATCCTTTATCAAGGAGTAACCTCCGGCTGGTATCCGCCGCTCATTTTCCTGGGTATCGGAGCCATGACGGACTTCTCGGCGCTGATCTCCAACCCCAAATTGATGCTGATCGGAGCTGCCGCGCAATTCGGTATCTTCGGCGCGTATATCATTGCCCTGCTCATTGGATTCGAACCCAACCAGGCGGGTGCTATCGGTATCATTGGCGGTGCCGACGGACCGACGGCCATCTTCCTTTCGTCCAAACTGGCTCCCAACCTGATGGGTGCCATCGCTGTGTCAGCCTATTCTTACATGGCGCTGGTGCCGGTGATACAGCCACCTATCATGCGTGCGCTAACCACCAAACACGAGCGTCTGATCCGCATGAAACCACCGAGAATCGTATCGCATACGGAAAAAGTAATCTTCCCCATCGTGGGTCTGTTGCTTACATGCTTCCTGGTTCCTTCGGGTCTGCCTTTGCTGGGTATGCTGTTCTTCGGTAACCTTCTGAAAGAAAGTGGAGTAACCCGTCGTTTGGCAAATACGGCCAGTGGTCCGTTGATCGATGTGATCACTATCCTGTTGGGACTGACTGTGGGAGCTTCTACCCAAGCTTCACAATTCCTCACCTGGGATTCTATCTTGATCTTTATCCTCGGTGCATTCTCTTTCATCATCGCAACAGCGTCAGGTGTCATGTTTGTCAAATTCTTCAATCTATTCTTGAAGAAAGGCAATAAGATCAATCCGCTGATCGGTAATGCAGGTGTATCCGCCGTACCCGACTCGGCACGTATTTCACAGGTAATCGGTTTGGAATATGATCCGACCAACTATCTGCTGATGCACGCCATGGGTCCTAACGTAGCGGGGGTTATCGGTTCGGCTGTAGCTGCCGGTATCCTGCTCGGATTCCTCATGTAAACGATATTTTTTTCATTAGTAAGGTAGACGTCCTTCTTTTCGCAAAGAAGGGCGTCTTTTTTTTGCGTTAATCTATCTAAAAGATATTACGAATCTTTCGTAGAATGGATATTTTTACTAACTTGCGGACAATAAAACAATACGTCCTATGAGAACAAGAACAATGAAACCACTCTTCCTTATTTTCTGTCTTTGCCTCAGTCCCCTACTGATGGGCCAGAATCAAAACAAAATTCAGGAAGCAATGGCAAACTATGACTACGAGACTGCCGTTGAACTGATAAACAAGGAACCTCCCACCATCCCGCTGTTAATGCAGAAAGCAAAAGCCCTGAAAGGAATCGGCAGCAATGCGGAAGCTCTACGCTCCATCCGCCAAGTGATAGCGGAAGACTCCACCAACCAACAGGCACACATCGAAGCAGCGGAATGCTGTAAAGCAATGGCCAAGTACAACGATGCGCTGGACTACTACCGGAAAGCCATCAGCCTGAATCCCAAAAACAAGTATGCCCGTTTGCAATTCATCAACCTGCTTTGCAACACCAAAAACTATGCTGAGGCTTTTGGAGAAAGTTCAATGATGTCCGAAACGGACAGTTCGGCCGTAGTGCTCCACCTACAGGCTCAAAGCCTTGAAGGGATGCAACAGATACTACCGGCTATCGGTTGCTATGAAGTCATTCAGGATAAATATCCGGACGATTATCTGGCTGCGGCCAAACTCGGAAACCTGAACATTGTGGCTGGATATCCCGAATATGCCATCCAAGCTACCGAACGCTATAGGGAACGGGACTCCACCAACCTGATTGTCAACCAGCAAAACGCTCTCGCCTACTGCCACGCCGAACAATATCCGACAGCCATCAAGCGCTATGAAAAGCTGTGCCAACAGGGGGACAGCAGTACACAGACCTTATACTACCTGGGAGTCAGCTATTACGCGGATGAATATTATTACGAAGCGCACGCGTGTTTCAGCAAACTGCAAAAAGAGATGGAAGAAAATCCCAATCTGCTCTATTATCTGGGACGTTGCTGCGCCAAGACTTCCTGGAAAAAAGAAGGCATCGAACACCTGGAGAAAGCTATCGAACTGACCATTCCCAAAGACAGCACCATGATCCGACTTTACAAAGGCTTGGTAGATTGTTGTAAACTGGCTCAGGATACTCCAAAGCAAATCCAGGCTCTCAGAGAACTGTACAAATATGACAAGACGAACCATAAACTTCTTTATGACATCGCCTGGAACTATTCATATCAACTCAAAGACAACAAATCGGCCGAACGTTATCTGCAGGCTTTCTTAAAAACCCGAAAGGCGAATGCCAGGAAAGAAGAACCGGTGAGTGAGAAAGGGGAACTTGTACTCGGACTTGAAAATTATTACAACGCTGCCGAAAATTGGCTGAAAGACTTACAGAAAGAAAAGTTCTTCAAAGAAGGAATACCGTTAGAAAGTCAGAAACAATAGAATCTATCCCCCCATGAAACATTGGATACTCCTCCTCTATCTGGGCTTCAGCGTAGTGCTGCAAGCCCAGAACACCGCCTCCGTTCAAGAAGCAATGGCAAACTATGACTATAAAACGGTGATCAGACTGATTGATGAAGAAAGTGCATCACCACAGTTACTCATACAGAAAGCCAAAGCTTTAAAAGGTTTAGGGCGTACCGCCGAAGCCCTGTCCACTTTGCAACATATCATTATCGAGCTGCCCGAAAATCAGCAGGCATTGGTAGAGGCAGCAGAATGTTGCAGGCAATTGAGCAAATTTAACGAGGCCTTGGGGTATTATCGGAAGGTGATGGAACTCAATCCCGAACATATTTACGCACACTTGCAATACACCCGCTTGTTATACAACTATCAGCGATACGGCGATGCATTGCGTGAGAGTATCGCATTGGCCAGGAAAGACAGTTCCGCCACCGTATTGCGACTGATGGCGGAAAGCATGGAAGGAGCCGGCATGCCGGTAGAAAGTATGTTTTGCTATCTTTCCATCATCAGGAAATATCCCTCCGACTATCTCTCGGTAGCTAAGCTGGGCAGTATCTTCAATACAATGAAAGATTACGAAGGGGCAATTGCCCTGACAGAAGCATACCGCCGGACGGACAGCACCAATGTAGAAGTGAACCGTCAAAACGCACTGGCGTATTGTCTGCGCAAAGAATATCCCACCGCCATCAAACGTTATCAGGATCTGACCGCCCGGGGAGACAGCACACTGCTGACATGTTATTATCTGGGAGTCAGCTACTACGCTACGAAAGAATACTATAAAGCGCGCGATTGGCTACTCAAAGCAAAATCATGCCAGTCACCCGGCGCCAACCTACTCTACTATTTGGGACGTTCGTGCTCCAAGACATTATGGAAACAAGAGGGAATAGGATATCTGAACCAGGCTATCGCCCTGACTATCCCCGCCGACAGTATCATGGAGCGCTTATACTCAGGCTTGGCAGACTGCTACAGGCAAACCAAGCAAACCCGGGACCAAATCAAGGCTACCAAAGAACAATACAAATATGCCCCTGACAAGCATATTTTACTTTATAACTTGGCGTTCTTATCGGACAAAATTGAAGATACTAAAGCCACAGAGCATTACTTGCAGGCTTTTCTGCGAACAAAATCCAAACAAAATGCAGTACTACAGCAGCCGGATGATGACGAAGAAGAACCCGCACCCTACATAGATTACTACAAAAGTGCCACCAATAAATTGGAAAGCATCCGAAAAGAGAAATTCTTAAAGGGAGAAAAGTGAATTGATCGGATAGATGCATCGTTTCGGACAATTCACCACTGAGTGCAGACAGAGTTTCACAGAGGGAGAATAATGGAAAATAAATTTGAAGATGTGCGGTAGAAGGCACAGTGGCACGTAACCGAAGTCACATCGGCACGCAGCCGAAATTACGGTGCTGTGTAGATAAAGTTACGGTGCTGCGTAGCCGAAGTTACGGTGCTGTGTAGCCGAAGTTACGGTGCTGCGTAGCCGAAGCTATGACGGCATCTCCTTTTCCGGACGTCACGTTCACCTGATTGCATCGAAAAGTGCTCCTTATCGGTTGAGCCCCATCCCGGAGAATTCTCCAATGAAAACGTTTGCATAAATAGATGGCACACAGTAAGAAAGAAAACGGAAAACAATCCGATGATTTACCCTATATTAGCAACATTAAATAATAACGAGCTAATATCATGAAAAAATTATTGTTACTCTTAGGTTCATTCCTACTGTCATTAACCACTTATGCAGCCATGAACATATCCAAAATCGATCCGCCCTTCTGGTTCACCGGTATGAACAATCCGGAACTCCAGTTAATGGTATACGGTGAAGGCATCGGCCAGGCATCCGTATCAGTAAATTATCCCGGTGTATCGCTCAGCAGCATCGTGAAACTGGAAAGCAACAATTACCTGCTTGTCTACCTACATCTCGATAAAGAAGTAAAGCCGGGCAAGATGCCCATCACATTTACGGTCGGAAAGAAGAAATTGGTGAAAGAGTACGAATTGAAAGCACGCAGCAAAGCCGGAGTCGATCACAAAGGTTTTGACGCATCGGATGCATTATACCTGCTGATGCCGGACCGTTTTGCCAATGGCAATCCGGATAACGACCGGATAGAAGGCATGGCCGAATATAAAGTGGACCGCAACGACCCGAACGCACGTCACGGAGGCGACCTAGCCGGTATCGAACAAAATCTGGACTATTTTACCGATTTGGGAGTGACCGCACTCTGGTTCACCCCGGTACTCGAAAATAATATGAAAGGCGGCTCATATCACGGATATGCAACAACCGATTATTACAAGGTAGACCCACGTTTCGGCACTAACGAGGAATATCGCTCACTGATAGCGAAAGCCCACAACCGGGGCATTAAGGTCGTGATGGACATGATCTTCAATCATTGCGGAGTAGAACATCCCTGGATCAAGGACATGCCTTCAAAGGACTGGTTCAACCATGCGGACTTCAAGAACAACTTTGTACAAACTTCCTACAAGCTGACTCCACATGTAGATCCGTATGCCTCGGAGTACGATTTCGACCAGATGAACAACGGCTGGTTCGTGGAAGCCATGCCTGACCTCAACCAAAAGAACCCTCACGTATACAAATACCTCTTGCAGAACAGCCTGTGGTGGATTGAGTACGCCGATATCGACGGCATCCGGATGGACACCTACCCGTATGCCGATTACGATGCCATGAGCAACTGGATGAAAGAACTGAACGAAGAATACCCCAACTACAACACGGTGGGCGAAACCTGGGTTACCGAACCGGCCTATACAGCCTGGTGGCAGAAAGACTCCAAACTCTCCGCCCCGCGCAACAGTCACTTGAAAACAGTCATGGATTTCAGCTTCTTCGACAAAGTCAACACGGCCAAGAATGAACAAACGGACACTTGGTTCAAAGGATTGGACCGTGTCTACAACAATTTTGTATACGATTATCTGTATCCCAATCCGGCTTCCGTACTGGCTTTCATCGAAAATCATGACACCGACCGTTTCTTGGGTGAAGGCGAAAACCTCGATATGCTGAAACAGGCCTCCACCCTTTTATTGACCACCCGACGCATCCCGCAACTCTATTATGGAACGGAGGTGATGATGAACGGAGTAAAGAGTAAAAGCGACGGCTATGTACGAAAGGACTTCCCGGGCGGATGGACGGACGATAAAGAGAATGCCCTGACTCCCGAGGGACGTACCCGATTGCAGAATGAAAGCTATAACTTCTACCGCAACCTGCTGAACTGGCGTAAGGGCAACGATGTGATCGCCAAAGGCAGCATGAAACAGTTCATGGTACAGCACGGCGTATATGCTTATGCACGCCAATATAAAGGGAAAACGGTATTTGTCCTGTTGAACGGTACGGATAAAGAGGTGAAACTTCCCCTGAAATACTATGCCGAAGTGCTGAAAGACAAGACTCAAGGAAAAGACGTCATTAGCGGAAAAGTAACGGCACTCAATGAAGAACTGACAATGGCACCCCGCCAATCGATGGTTATAGAGCTTTAATCTCACACCGGTTATAACCGCATAAGCAAAGGGCACAAAGGATTTCACCCGACATCCTCTGTGCCCTTTATGTAGCCTAATGCGAATAATAATAGTCAAACGTTTGACTATTATCGAAGAATATTCCTACCTTTACACCGACTAAAAGAATACGACGATGACAAACAACGAATCGGAGCGCGAGCTCGTCCTACAAACCTTACGAACCTGGATGGCATTCCGCCAGGCCGTTCAGCGGGTACTCAAACGTCACAACGTGGATATGACCTTCGAGATGCTGCAAGTAATGAACTGCCTGTGGAACAAACAAGGCATCAGCCAGCAATCCCTGGCTGAGAAAACAGCAAAGGACAAGGCTTGCCTGACTAATCTGATTAATAATCTGGAAAAGAAAAACTGGGTGATACGGAAAGAAGGCCCCTCCGACCGCCGAAACCGCCTGATTTTCCTGACGCCCCAAGGCGAAGAACTTGCCCTCACCGTGAAACCCCTGATCAACGATATCTATGCCCAAACCGGAACAGAGATGGAGGCAAGCCGGATAACGGAATGCATCGAAGACCTGAAGAGACTGCATGAAGTGCTCAATGAGATCTAAAAGAAATCCGCCATGTCCACCCATCAGATAAAGCTAAAACAATTGAGAAGACTGAAGTTCAGGAACATCTTTCTCAACACAGTATGCATCCTGCTGGCATTGGCAGGTATTTCATGGACAGTAAACTACTTCTGGAAATACGCCCGCTACGAGATAACCAATGATGCCGTAGTGGATCAATACATCGCTCCGCTAAACATCCGGATACCGGGCTATATCAAAGAAGTACGTTTTACCGAACACCAGTATGTTCATGCCGGCGACACGTTACTGATACTGGACGACCGGGAATACCGGATCCGGCTGAAAGACGCGGAAGCGGCCTTGATGGATGCCTTGGGATCAAAGGAAGTGTTAAACTCCGGCATCCGGACTTCAGGAGTAAATGTAGCCGTACAAGAAGCCAACATAGCCGAAACACTGGCACGCCTTTCACAGCAAGAAGCGGAACTGAACCGATATACCCGGCTCCTGAAAAAGCAGGCCGTCAGCCAACAGGATTATGAACTGGCCAAAGCGAACTTCGAAGCGACCCGGGCAAGATACAACGCCCTGTTGCGACAAAAAGAAGCGGCCCAATCACAGTATTCCGAAACCAGCAAACGCAGTACAGGCGCCGAAGCCAATATCCTCCGGAAGGAGGCCGACCTGGAGATGGCCAGACTAAACCTGTCGTATACCGTTGTCACCGCACCCTATGACGGATACACGGGACGACGTACACTTGAACCGGGACAGTTCGTACAAGGCGGACAAACTCTTTCCTACCTGGTACGGGGCAATGACAAGTGGGTGACAGCCAATTATAAAGAGACTCAAATAGCCCATATCTATATCGGGCAAAAAGTCCGCATCAAAGTAGATGCTTTCAGCGGACGCACTTTTCACGGGACCGTAACCGCCATTTCCGAAGCCACCGGATCGAAATACTCCCTGGTACCGACCGACAATTCGGCAGGGAACTTCGTCAAAGTGCAGCAACGCATTCCGGTCCGCATCGATCTCAATGACGCCTCACCCGAAGAGATGGAATGTCTCCGTGCAGGGATGATGGTAGAAACGGAAGCGGTCCGCCCTTAGGCTTATGGTGAAGCTCAATCTGCCTACCCGTCCCTGGGTGCCTCAATGGTTGGGCATCGTGACCATGTTTATTGTCATCTTTCCCATCACCCTGCTCAACGGTGCCTACACAGGAAGTATGGTCGAAGTATCGAACACGCTGGGAGTATTGAGCGAAGATATTACCATGGCTTACTATTCAGCTTCGGTAGGGATGGCTGTTGCCTATCCCATCGTACCGAAAATACGCACCATAGCCACTCCGAAAACCTTACTGCTCACTGACCTGCTGCTACAGATATTCTTCAGCCTGGTATGCGCCAAAACCGGTAGTATGGATGTCATCATGGTATGCAGTTTCTGTATGGGATTTCTCAAAGCCTTCGTCATGTTGGAGTTCATCATCCTGATCCGCCCGCTCTTCAGTCCGAAAAACGTACGAAGTGAATTCTATGCCTACTTCTACCCCATCGTTTTCTCCGGAGGTCAGCTATCGATGGCTATCACCGCTCAACTGGCCTATCACTACCAATGGCAGCACATGTACTATTTTGTCACCATCCTCTTGCTGATCGCCATTCTGTTCGTCATCTGTTTCTTCCGCTATGCAAGGCGTCCCATGCACATTCCGTTCAAAGAGATGGACGGAAGAAGCATGTTCATCATCGCCACCGCTTTCCTGCTAACGCTCTATACATTTACCTACGGGAAAACACTCGATTGGTTCGCATCCCCGAAGATCAGAGTATATGTATTCGTCATCCCGCTCCTGATAGTTCTCTTCATCCATCGGCAGCGTACACAAGGCAAACCCTTTGTCAGCCTGAAACCACTCTTTCTGCATAAATCCATCATCGGATATGGCTTCATGGTACTCGCCATGTTCCTGACAGCCACCAGTTCACTGGTAACCAACTATATGAACAGCATCATCCGGGTAGACAGCATACACGCCAATTCGCTGAGCCTGTGGCTATTGCCCGGATATGTGGTAGGAGCCGTCATTTGCTTCTGGTGGTTCCGATGGCAACGATGGCGGTTTCGCTTCCTCATTTCAGGAGGTATGTTCTGCTACGTCATCTATCTGGCTATCCTCTACTTTGGTATCACCCCTTATGGAACTTATGAAATGCTCTACCTCCCCATCCTGTTCCGGGGAGTGGGGATGATGGTCATATTCATTGCGTTCGGTGTGTTTGTTGTCGAAGATTTAGACCCGCGCCTGACGTTGTCCAATGCCTTCTTCCTGATTTCATTCCGCTCAGTATTAGCTCCGGTCCTGTCCGCTTCGTTCTTTAACAACATGCTTTACTATCTGCAGGCAAAGGGGATGAACATTCTTTCGGAAAACATGACGCTGACCAATCCGCTGGCCGAACAAAAATACAATCAGGCATTGAGCAATGCCCTGGCGCAAGGGCACGAATTCAGCGAGGCCGGACAATTGGCAGCCAACAGCCTGTACTCCACTTTGCAGCAGCAATCCCTGCTGCTTGCCCTGAAAACCCTAATCGGCTATGTACTGATACTGGCACTGGTGATTGCTGTCATCGCAGCGTTCATTCCTTTCCATAAAACGCTGAAGGTGGCTGTAGTGAAGACGGGTGACGATATGGTATAATGAGAAGGGATACAAAAAAGCCACCCAATTGCTTGAGTGGCTTCTTAAAATATAAATTAAATCAAGTAAAACTTTTAAATACTAGATTTGGAATTTATTCAGCTAACTTGTTGTCAGAACCCAGCACGTTGATAATTTTGTGCTTGTAGAGTTTTTCCATATTGTCGCGAGCCGGTCCCAGATATTTACGCGGATCGAACTCAGCCGGTTTTTCTGCGAATACCTTACGGATAGCAGCAGTCATAGCCAGGCGAGAGTCTGAGTCGATGTTGATTTTGCAAACAGCAGACTTAGCGGCTTTACGCAGTTCCTCTTCAGGAATACCGATAGCAGCTTTCAGTGCACCACCAAACTGGTTGATAGTTGCAACCTCTTCTTCAGGAACTGAAGATGATCCGTGAAGAACGATAGGGAATCCCGGAAGTTCTTTCATTACACCGTCCAATACGTCGAATGCCAACGGAGGAGGAACCATACGGCCTGTCTTCGGATCGATGTGGCACTGTTCCGGAGTAAATTTGTAAGCACCGTGAGAAGTACCGATAGAGATAGCCAATGAATCGCAACCTGTCTTGGTAACGAAATCAACTACTTCGTCCGGTTCAGTATATGTGTGGTGGTCAGAAGAAACTTCGTCTTCTACACCTGCCAATACGCCAAGTTCACCTTCTACAGTTACATCGAACTGGTGAGCGTATTCAACAACTTTCTTAGTCAGAGCAACGTTTTCGTCGTAAGGAAGGTGAGAACCGTCGATCATTACAGAAGAGAAGCCTGAGTCGATACAGCTTTTGCAAGTTTCGAAAGTATCTCCGTGGTCGAGGTGCAAAACGATTTCAGGATTTTTGCAGCCGAGTTCTTTTGCATATTCTACAGCACCCTGAGCCATGTAACGCAACAATGTAGCGTTAGCATACTGACGAGCACCTTTTGATACCTGCAAAATAACCGGAGACTTAGTTTCTACAGCAGCCTTGATGATAGCCTGCATCTGTTCCATATTGTTGAAGTTGAATGCAGGGATTGCATATCCACCCTTGATAGCCTTAGCAAACATATCTCTAGTGTTTACCAGACCTAAATCTTTGTAATTAACCATTTTGTTTAAAAGTTTATTGTTAGTGAATTAAAAATTCTATGCAAAAGTAAGAATAATCCTTTGAATAGAGAAACCCTCGGGCGGAAATATCCGTTTGAGGAGCGTAATTCAATTCTATTTCAAATTATTTCCCATCCTTTAAGAGCTGTTTGTAATGTCTACGTAGCAAATAAAGGTTTTTTATTGTTTCCTCATATATATAATGGTAGGCAAATGATCGCTGTAACCATCCAACCACACTCTGCCACCATATGTACGCAGGGGTGCACCCTTATATTTACCATCCTGCTGAAACAGGTAATCGCGCATGAAAACTTCATTGTGATCATATTTCAATCCTTTTGTTGCTTGAAGCAGCGTGGGTGAAAGGATGATCTGATCGAACAGATTCCATTTGCCTCGATAGAGCAAAGTGCCCACTCCCTTATCTTCCAGCGTCACCCACCAGGGGTTGTAAAGGTCATCTTCAGTCATATCCTCGACGTGTTTCTTTGCCCCCAGTACGGCAAGGCTCAAGTCCATCGGATCGTCGTTGAGGTCGCCCATGATAATCAGTTTCAAGTCCGGATCCGTACGCATCAGCGAGTCCTTCAATGCCTTCACCTGCATGGCAGCGTGCACGCGTACCGGTTCCGCCGCCCCCCGAGAGGGCCAGTGGTTGACTATCAGGCAGACTTTATCACCCGCCAGCTCGCCGCCTACAATCAGGAATCCACGGGTTTTGTGGATGGTATCTCCCTCGAAAGGAGTGGAAAGCACCAATGCCGTCGCATGGGGAGTGAATTGTTTGGGGTCATACAGCAACGCACAGTCGATGCCCCGTTTGTCAGGTCCTTCATAATGTATGTATCGATAACCTCCGGCAGCCAGTTCGGGTTGGCGAATCAGATCGTCAAGCACGCGCCGGTTCTCCACCTCCGCCACACCGATTGCGGCAGGCCCTGCCGGTACTTTATCACGCGAAAGTTCGCCCAGCACCTTGGACAGATTTTTCAGTTTCGAACGATATTTCTCCGAGTTCCACCCCTTTGCCGCATCCGGAAGATATTCATAATCGTTTTTTCCCGTATCATGAATGGTATCAAACAGATTCTCAAGATTGTAAAAAGCTACGCTGTACAGCCCGTCCGCATGATCCTGTGCCCGGCCACCGACCGCCAGCAACAATAAAAAGTTGAATGCAATAATTAGTTTCTTCATATATTTATTTTTGAGTTCACCACAGATTATACGGTTTAGCACAGATTCTTCAATTTCCAATGAAATAAATCTTCAATCTGTGCCAATCCGTGTAATCCCTTAACCCGTCACCCCTGCAAAAGTCTTAAAAAAAAGCGAGAATACGACTTTTTTTCCAAAACTTTTTTCCTAAGAAACAAAAAAGCATTATCTTTGCGACCTGAAAAATGACCATTACACTATTCTTACCAAATAGTAAAACGATATAATAATTTAAAAAACGAATATTAAAATGAAAAAAGGTCTTCATCCTGAATCATACCGTCCGGTAGTATTCAAAGATATGTCAAACGGTGATATGTTTTTGTCTAAATCAACTGTAGCTACAAAAGAGACCATCGAATTCGAAGGTGAAACTTATCCGTTACTGAAAATCGAAATCTCTAACACTTCTCACCCGTTCTATACAGGTAAATCTACATTGGTAGATACAGCCGGACGTGTTGACAAGTTCATGAGCCGCTACGGTAACCGTAAGAAATAATAGGTCGGATCATCCGATTGATAAAAAATAAGCTGCCTCAATATTGGGGCAGCTTATTTTTTTGCCCTAAAGCCACTCCGCAAAGGAAACTGCTCCCCAAAGCATACGGAATAAAATCCATCCCTTGTTTTATATTGATAGCACCCAATGGGCGAATAGAAAAATACTGGAAAGGATATGCCATGCACCACTCCGGCATGGAGAAAGAGATCATGGAAATTATTCTCCCAAATCCCTCACCTACAGAAGCATCAAAGTAAAAAACAGCTTTCCAGAAGCAATATATACTTTTATAGGGAAAACCCTATGGCACAATAGGAGAAAAAACAGCGCTGTAGGAAACTTCTTTCGTATCTTCGTAACATCTAATCATAAATTCACTAAAAAAGATACGGCTATGAAACGACTGACTATCCTATTTATGCTCTTTCTGACCTCGTGCATCCTCTATGCCAAAGACCGGAAAGGAAATGACCTCAGCGGTCCCATTGCACTGAAAGGCGAACTGACCGAAAAGTACCAAAACTACACGAAAGGTACTCCTGTCGTCATCCGGGGAGTACGAAAAATGCGCATTTCACCCGATGAAACGGCAGGCATCACCTATGCCGTGGAAATAGACGGGCTGCAATATCCTGTCGGGGCAGAAGAAGCCGGTAAGATCATCCGGCTGAAACCGGCGACAGTCCTTGAATACTGGCAAGGCGTTTACTTGTCACAAGGCATGTATGATTACTACAATCGGAAAGGTTATCGTTACAAGATGCGACAGGAACTGGACGAGGAGTGCCTGGACTATCTGGATAAACTCAACGAAATAGCCTACAAAGACGCCTACATTCAAGACTATGTACAGGCCATTTTTGCCAAAGTCAATCCCGGCGAAATAGATACGAACCGTCCGGAACGACTGAATGTACGCATCATTCAGTCACCCGAACCGGATGCCTATATGCTACCCAACGGGGCCATGCTGGTAAGCACCGGACTTCTCTGTACCATCGATTCGGAAGAAGAACTGGAAGCTATTATCGCCAACGAAATGGTTCATTTCATCCTCGATCATCAGGTGGATAATGTGTCACGTGCCGAAACCCGCGCCAAACGGGCCGCTTTCTGGGCGGATGTATTGGGGACAGTAGCCATGGCAGCCGACGATACCAACTGGATGTATGGATATGACGAACGGGTGGGTGCCATCGAGTTGGCAGCCAGCATCGGAACCATTGCCGCTCTGATCAACGTGCGTACAGTGAATCGCCTGGGTATGGATTACAGCAGCAAACAGGAGCTGCAAGCCGACCGGATTGCCCGCGATTACCTTGCCTTCAAAGGAATGAACCCCAATGCTCTCTCTTCTGCCATCAATAAAATAAAAGAGTTTTATGGCTCAGTCCATCGCTACGACAACCTGACACGCTACGGCAGCTACGGCCTATTGAAAGAGCGCCTTGCCAAACTGGGAGAAACCGAAAGCATACACAGCCATATGTTTGAGAAAATGACCTCGGACATCGTGACTTTCAATGCTGCCATGTATCAGGGAGACAAACGCTATAAAATGGCGGAACAACTGGCTCAGAAGAACATAGACAATCGGGTGGCCTCCGATCATGACTACGTGATTCTGGTCAAAGCACGTATGGCCCAGGAGAATACCCCGGAGAGCAACGAAGCTTGTATGAAACTATTGGAAAAGGCCCGGGAAATTGCCACCGCACGCAATCTGGATATCAACAAACAGGAGATTCTGTTGCTGATGCGCATGAACAAACAGGCAAAAGCCGCCGACAAGCTGAAAGAGTATCTGGACCTGCTGGCCGAATATAAACAGCAAAACGACATGAACACCCAGGAATCCGAATGGATCGGAGAAGAACTGGACTGGGCTAGCAAAATGCTTTCAAAAATCAGTCTGCTATAGTCGCTATCTTAAAATTCCATAAAGGGTGTAGCCATACAGCCGGTATAGCTACACCCTTTATTACAGATGGCTACACCTTCCGGAGCAAAGGGTGTAGCCCTTTTATAGAATCAGAAATTGATATAGACGCGACATTCGTGGGCAGGTATCGTCAGACCGGTCGGTATCGAAGTCACATGAAGTTTCGTGCCATCCAGATAGTTTGTCCAGACTCCCGTTACCGGAAAAGAAGTGATTGCCTCTATCGGCTTAGCGGTAAAATTACCAACTACGACCAACCTCTTGCCGTTGGTTGCTGCAAGAGTCAGGAAACGTCCTCCGGTCCAGTTGGCTGTCTTCACCAACCAGGAGAACGTGCTCCCCGGATTAAAGAGTTCAGAATGTCCCCGCCTCAACTTCAACAGTTTTGCATATGTATTGCACAACCCTTTCCGAGCTTCATTGTCCAGATATTCCCAGTGCAGAGGTTTCCTACCTGTCCGTCCCCCTTCTTCAATCGACACATCGTATCCCATTTCACCAAACTGCCATACCATCTTAGGACCGGGTGCCGTGAAAAAGAATGAGGCATTCGCAGCAAGCTGTTTCATACGGACATTTATATCCGATTTTAAAGGTCCCTCGCCATAAGCAATCTGCTTAAAGGCTGTCCGCTCTTCGTCATGGCTTTCCATAAAGCCAACCCACCCTCCGTAGGGCATTGTTGTTCCGAAAGTAACCAATGGTGTAAAATCACTGTTTGACGGATACCCCATTGCCGACTGGCAATAAGCATTATTCAGGTTACGCCAAAGTTGCATGCCTTCTTCGGCCAATTCGCTCTCCTCTTTTTCGTCACAGAAATGCTCCAGGATGACGACTGCCTCCGGATTCACCTCACGAACTGTCTCGTTATAATCTTTCAGGATGGCAATACGCGAAGCGTCATAATTTCCGGCAGTGGCCTCCGTACTGCTGTTTTGTGTAAAGCCCTTTGTCATGTCGAAACGAAAGCCATCGATGCGATATTCCTCCAGCAGGAACTTCAGGCTCCGTTTCACAAATGCACGTACCAAAGGCGAGTCATGATTGAAATCATGAAAGACACCGTAGGGATGAGGTTCTTTCACATTAAACCAAGGGTTATCGGCTGCCGTACGGTTATTTTTGGTATCCCAATACAAACGGGCAAAAGGATGCGAACCACTGGCATGGTTGTAAACAACATCAAAAAGAACAGCCATACCCGCTTCGTGGCATTTATCGATAAAAGCCTTATACATATGATCGGTACCGTAAGCCTTGTCCAAAGCAAAATAGAAACAAGGATTGTATCCCCAGCTGTCATTGCCATCGAACTCCTGCACCGGCATCAACTCAACAGCATTGAAACCTAAACTTTTCAGATATCCTATCTTCTCCATAGCACCGTTCAGATCGCCTGTGGCAGTGAAATCACGCAACAGCAGTTCATAGATCATCAGATTATTTTTATCGGGTATCCGGAAGTTTTTAACCTTCCATTCATAAGAATCCCTTTGTATTTTGAATACAGAGGCAATGCCGACAGCACCCTTGGGATACTCTTTCGCATCGGGGTAGGTAGAAGAGGGAATGTATTTATCGTTATCCGGATCGAGTATCTTACGGCTATAAGCATCAGCCAAACGAAGAATCTCCCCGGCCCTTGTACCGACATAATACTGAAAAGCATATTCACGGGTAGGCTGAAGTCCGGTCAGTGTAATCCACCAGCAGCCCGCAGCATCATCTCGGTTCATTTGGCTGTTGCTTTCATTACTCAACTTCCAGTCATTAAAATCACCCACGACATGGGCAAAATCCTTATGTCCCCCTTTCTTGTCTTTATCATACAGCACCAACGTGACTGTGGATGCGTCTATCAGATTGATTCCTTCCTGCAGACCGCCAGGCATAGAAGCATATCTGACAGCCGCGGGTTCAAAGGGTTTATACAGATGATCGGTAACAGAGACAAACGAGTCTCCGTCCATTCCTTTCTTGCTCCCGTCGGCACTGCGAATCACGACACCCAATTGCCGAACCGGTGTTTCGTTCGAACCAAACCATTGACGGATCGAAGGTGCCAGCGTAATACTCCAGATATTATCTGCCACCCGGACCATTTTACATTTATCCACATTGGTATTCCACTCCGCAGGCACATACATCCAGGTCCCTTCTGACACCACTCCCGTATGTACATACACATCACCCGCATAACCATAGAGCGGGGAAGTTTTCGTCGCTTTAAAATATAGCGTCAATTGCCTGTCAGCATCCGGAGTCTCAGGTCGGAAACTCAGTCCGTCGTCACAACTCCCCTCCTGCGTGATCCGGATTTTTTCCGAAAGGCTGCCGCTCCTGATGACAATCTCTCCTTCACGCCCGGCCACTCCCTCATTGGGAGCCACCGTAAAAGCCAAGTTGGTAACCACCAGTCCGCGGGTATTGGCCTGCGAAATCCAACTACGATCCACTTCCGGAATTTCGACCTCAAATGTTATATTGGCTTTTACTTCCACCTGCACAGTTCCTCCTTCCTTGCCCACTTCGAAACGGGAAGCTGTCAGTGTCAGTGCATCTTTCTGCTTTTGTGAAACGGTAAAACTTTTTTCAATTCCTCCCGCCACCAGGGTCAGCTTGACGCTACGGCTGTCATAATCAGCATTTTCCTGTATACTGATAGTCACAGAAGCATCGCCCGCTGTTCCCGAAGATGGAGACACCGTACACCAGTCTGCCGCTCTGCGTGTATCCGTATCGGTGGTCAGCGAGATCCGCCATGGACGTCCTGACGAGAACGATAGATTCCGGGTTCCCGAAGTAGCGGCAAAATCAATGCCTTGCTCAAAAAAAATCTCACTATCAGAAGAAAGAATCAGAGAATCGGTTTCTTTCTCTTCCGACGAGCAACCGAAACCAATCAGCGGAAGCAGGAGGAACAGAAACGGAAAAGTTAAATATTTCATAGATTAAAAGGTATTATTGTATATAAAAAAGGATGCCAACCTTATGCAGGTTGACATCCGAAGTATCTTCCTGGCATTTCTCTTCCAGATAGAGAAATACAGGATTATTTTTTAGTCATGGTCGCCGTTTTAGCATCCGGATTCAATACAATGGTATAGGTTCCTGCTGTCACTTTCATATTAGCACCATCCTGAGTCAGTGCCCCCAGGCTGCCACCCAGATTGACAGTCCAAGCACCGTCCCATCTGAATTTCATCTCACCGGCTACCAGAGTGACGTCCACCGACCAGAGTTTAGTTGCCGGATCATAATTCATCACAGTTCCTTTGTCCCATCCACCGGGTGTGGCATCACCAATTATCTCCCAACCGGTCTTGGTCAACGAGGCTGTCAGCTTCTTCATATCGGCACCTACCCGATAGTATCCGGCTGTTTCAATCTTGATATTATCGCCGTCGCTGGGCATCAGAACAAATGTCCCTATGTTCTTAGCTTCATCCCAACTGATAGGGCCCATCATACCGATCCATACCCCGGCATCCCAGAATTTAAATTTGGTATCGGCATCAAAATAAAATGTTCCGGTATAGATAAAGTCGCGGGCAGCAGATTGCACTTTGTAACAATCATCTTTAGTAGCGTCCCATCCCTGATAGCTTCCCGGCAATGCCATTTCCGCACTCGACAATTCAATGGTAGTTTCTACCATGCTATAAGAATATTTACCGGCATTTGTCAGATTCATAGTGATCACGTATGAACTGGCTTTCAACACCTTAAAATTATTAGGCCCTGCCACCAGTTCGCCTTCAAGTTCGGACTCCTTACCGGATACCGCTCCGTAATTATCGGAATCCCAGTTATTGTTCGACCTGAATTTAAACTCTTTGTCAAGCAATGAAGTAGTAACCGTCCATAAGCGGGTGGTGGCGTCATAGTCCATTTGCGTGTCCTTATCCCAACCACCGGAAGTAGCGTCTCCCACCACTCCCCATACAAGGGGTTCGGTCTGTTCCACCTTACCTTCGGCATCTACTTTGATCCCGTAGAATCCTTTTTTAGCAGCCGTCTGATCCTTTGCCAGAACCTTGGTAAGATCACTTCCGTCTATAATAGCATACGAAACACCATCCGCATCGAAGTTGGCATATCCCTGGTATACCCCGTCACCATCGGGATCGCCCAACAGGTAAGCATTCGTATAGTCCCAGTCCGGATAGCCCACGGCCACATAAGCGAACTTCCAGTCAACCGCATTCGGATCAAAAAGAGTCGCCTTAAAAGTAATCGAGTTCGAAGCCGGATCAGCAGTCATGTCATACGCTTTAGAAGTCAGCGTAATCGTAAAGTTATAAGTCTGTCCCGGATAAGCCCCCACCTTAGCCATCATAGTGTTCATCTGTCCATTGGTAAACTTCAGGCTGGTAGTTCCGGTTTCACCCAATAAGACAGTTTTCGCATTCGCATCATTCGTCAGTGTAACGTCATAATTCACCACTGCCTTCACTCCATAGTCTGCTGCCGTCCACTTGATCTCGGGAAACTCAGCCGCAGCATTTTCATCGTTGAAAGTAAAGTCGCTTTGAGAGAAAGGCTCAAAAGCAGAGGCTTTCTGCAACTCCATGACGGGCGACTTCTCATCTTCGCAAGCCGTAAAGGCCAGAAGTCCTAACAACAGTGTATAGAAATATATTTTTTTCATAATCTTAATTCGTTGTTTTTAATAGTCATTCGATTTTAGTATCCTTCATTCTGCTTGAGATTGGTGTTAGAACCGATATCATCTGACGGAATCGGGAACACGTTGTAGAAGTTCTCAACAGCCTTACCTTTGGCTGTACCACCCTTCCAAGGCCATACGTAACCGGCAGTAGTAAACAGTCCGAAACGTACCAGGTCTGTACGGCGTTGTCCTTCAAAGAAGAATTCACGGCCTCGCTCGTCAATGATGAAGTTCAATGTCAAATCGGAATCAGAGATAGGAGCCAGCGTCTTATCACTGTACGCTCTCTTACGCAGATCGTTCACATAACGGAGAGCAGTAGCTCTGTCGCCACCCTGACCGCCTCTGAGCACAGCTTCGGCATACGTCAGGTAGATTTCACCCAGACGGAAAAGCGGGAAGTCTACGTAAGCTTCCTTTGAAGGAGGCAGCGTTCCATCCTTATTTACATTGAAGTATTTGGTAACTGGAATACCGTTATTTTGGAATGTATTTTCGTCAATAATTTCAAGACTGGTTGTCAAATCGGTACGAAGCATTACCTTACGGGTATCCGCATCACTGCCACTCTCTTTGAGGAACAGATTGTAGAGTGACGATTTTGCCCTTACACCCTGCCATGCTCCTTTGGCATTGACTTCTTCCTGAGTCGCCGTAGCCCCCCAGCAAAGGAAGGCGGTCATACCACCCCAGGTCATCGTCTGGTCGCCCTCATAGCGTACCGGGAAAATCATTTCGTTGGACAAGTGGTTGTCTGCCTTGAACATATCTACATAAACAGGTTCCAACTGATAACCCGTTTCGATCACTTTCTTAGCATACGTGATACATTCGGTATATTTGTTCTGGCCAACGTAAGTCTCCGCATTAAGGTACAGGCGTGACAAGAGTGCCCACGCGGCAGCTTTGTTGGCATGCCCGTAGTCCTGGCTGTATCCCACTGTGGGCTCCAACATATCCTCTACGCATTCAGTCAGTTCTTTCTCGATCCAGTTGAACAGATCGGCAGCCATGATCTGCTTCGGCGGAATACTTCCGATCGGGCTGTTTTCGTCTACAAACGGTACATTGCGATACAAGTCGAGCGCATATTCATAGCTCAATGCACGCAGAAAACGGGCTTCGGCACGCCATGTCTTAATCGAGGCTTTCAGTGAAGCGTCACAACCGCGGGCATCCAGTTTATCTTCGGTAGTCTCACGCAGATAAGCGTTGGCTACATTGATCTGATAGAACAGGCGGTAATATGAACCCTTGATCCACGGACTGGATGCACCCCAGGAGATATGGTTGAACTCAGGGATACCGGGGTCATTCCATGCACAGTGTGCAATATCCGAAGGCAAATCCTGCATATTCCACAATACACGGAGGAAGGAAGCCTGGCTACCGCCATCGATGCCTACCACATCCTGATCGGAATCACCCCCGCTGTTACCGCCGATGGCCATGCCTGCATAAATCTTAGCAAGACTCTGCTCATAAGCCAAGGGCTCGTTCCCGAAAACAACATCGGAAACCAATTCGTCTTTGTCCAGTGGAACCGTATCGAGGTCGTTCACACAAGACGCTACTCCTAACATCATTCCCAGCAATGCACAGGGAAGAAGATATTTAAATTTTATTGTTTTCATGTTTTACAGATTAAAAGTTGAGATTAAGGCCGATCATGAATACACGGGGGCGAGGATAGATGTTGTTATCAATTCCTTCACCACTGATTTCCGGATCCAGTCCTTTGTACTTAGTGATGACAAACGGATTCTGTACCGTAGCATATACGCGTGCACTCTGCTTATCATTGAAGAGTTTATTGAATGTATATCCCAAAGAGATGTTGTCCATACGCACGAACGAAGCATTCTGAACGTAATAGCTGGAACGGTATTGAGCGTTCTTGAAATCAGTGCTGCGGGCAGAGGTCAGACGATTTTTCAGGAATCCGGTCTGGTCATACATATTGGCGCCTTCGTATGCCTCACGGTTGGACTGCACATTATTGTAAACATAGTTACCGAAGCTACCGCGCAAAGCAAATGAAAAATCCCAGTTCTTATAAGAAAGTTGTGAGGTCAGTCCCATGAACACATCAGGAGCAGCTTTTTTGAAGCAGATCAAGTCGGCGTCGTTAATCTGGTTATCTCCATTCTGATCTACATAAGCACCTTCGATAGGTTTACCGTCAGGACCATAAATCTGCTCGAACACATAGAAGGAATTGAACGCCTCACCTACCCGATGGATCAGGGCATTGTATCCTGTACCGCCATCGATGCCGCCATGGATGACACCGGCATAGTTCGGGTCGTCGTTGAAAGTCATCTTGGTGATCTTATTCTTATTATAAGAGATGTTATAGCCGATATTCCAGTTCCAGTCCTGTGTTGAAACAGCATGGGCATTGATGCTGAACTCAAAACCCTTGTTCTCCAATGTACCTACATTAGTCAGCAACTGATTGCTGAAGTTAGTTCCGGCAGGAGCCGTAACGGTGTTCAGCAAGTCCTTCGTTTTACGGAAGTAATAGTCGATTGTACCCGTGATACGTCCATTCAGGAAACCGTAATCGATACCTACGTTCCAGGTTGTGGTTTCTTCCCACTTCAGGTTCTGGTCATAAGGTTGCGGAGCAATCAGTGAGTATTCGGTATCACCAAAATAATAGTTGGCACCTGCCTTGGAATACATGTATCGGGCCATATAAGGATAGTCTCCATTGCCCAGATTCTGCTGTCCGGTCACACCATATCCCAAACGTAATTTCAGATCCGAAATAGCGTTCACATTCTTCAGGAATGACTCTTCGTTCAGCTTCCATGCCAGTGCTACCGATGGGAACAGTCCCCAACGATTGTCCGGACTGAAACGTGAGGAGCCGTCGTTACGCAGGGTAAATGTCACCAGATAACGGTTCAACAAAGTATAGTTGAGACGTCCGAAGAAAGAAACCAGATAGCTTTCGCTCGCATAGTCATCTCCTTTTTTATAGAATTCTTCTCCCGTCTTCTCTGCATAGGCAGCCGAGTAAGGATAGGAGTTGGTAGTCGAATTATAGAAATGCTGCCAGGAGTAACCTGCCATGACATCAATGTAATTAACTCCGAACGTATTGGCATAGTTGAGGTAGAAATCAAGCAAAGTGTTGCGTTTCAGCTGAGTATAATGGCTGTTTTCACCAAAGCCGTTTTTGAAATTACCCGTACAGTAAGTCAAAGGTGAATTATCGGCTATAATCACGTCACCTTTACTTTTCGATACATCATAACCTAAGTTCAGGTTAGCGCGAAGTTCAGGCAGGAAGTGGAATTTATAATCGATCTGCGCATTGCCGATGCTGCGGTAAACAGTCGATTTATCATCTTTCTCTTCAAGCATGGCAACCGGATTGGCCAGGCCGATATCAATCGGAGAAGCCTTGTCTCCCTCCTGCTTCATATACATAAAGTATCCGTTTCCATAAGGATTGCCTTCCATATAGACAGGCTGTGTGGGATCATACTGGGTAGCCAGACCGATAGCTGCACGGTCGGCAAAACGGTTCTTATTGTATACCCCCTTCACATTGAGCTGGATGTTGAGCTTCTTGTCGAAAAAGTTGGGGTTCAAGTTGATGGCACCTGTCAGACGTTGCATATTCGAAGTCTTCAGGATACCGTTTTCGTTTGTATACGCCACGGACACACGATAAGGCATATGCGGAACTGCTCCGGATACACTTACATTATGATCGGTACTGAAAGCCGTACGGAAGATTTCATCTTGCCAGTCGGTAGAGGTTTTACCCAGCGCATTGGCCTGAAGGCTGTTTTCGCCAAACTTCTCGATTACAAAATTACGAAAGTCTTCCGCCTTCATCACATCAACCGTATTCGATTTCGTACTGATAGAGAACGTACCACTGTAGTCTACCTTCACGCGTCCCGATTGCCCTTTCTTAGTGGTAATGATAATGACACCATTGGAAGCACGCGAACCGTAGATAGCAGTAGCAGAGGCATCTTTCAGAATCGTAAACGTCTCGATGTCATTGGGATGAACAGTAGAGAGCGGGTTGCCCATACCCTTGATCTCGGTGTTATCGACAGGCACTCCGTCAATAACGATCAACGGATCGTTGCTGGCCGACATGGATGAACCTCCGCGCACACGGATCGTAGCTCCGGCCCCCGGGGCTCCACCATCGGTAATCACACTGACACCGGCAGCCTTACCCACCAAAAGGTCGGAAGCCGAGGTAGCCATACCTTTTACCATCTTATCCGCATCGATTGCCATCACCGAACCGGTTACGTCATTTTTCTTCACGGTACCATAACCAATCACCACCGCTTCCTGAAGCATCACCGCATCTTCATGGAGAGTTACCGTCACGCTGGGAGCGGCTTTCATTTCAACCGGCTTATAACCGATGAAAGAAATTACAAGAGTTGAATTTTGAGGAACACTCAGAACAAAGTTTCCGTTCAGGTCGGTAATCGTACCGATAGAAGAATTATCCTTCACAACCACATTCGCGCCGATTACGGGTTCACCCGTTGAATCTTTCACATGTCCCTTGACAGAGACTTGTTGTGCATAAGCGCTCAATGACAAGAATAGCCCAAACAATAGGGGCAGAATCATACGACAGACTCTAAGATTAACTTGCTTCATGCATCTAAAAATTAAAGTTAACAATATAAATATTAAATATACTTTCTAAGAGATAGAGAATGAACGACTTCATCCCGATTCTTGATTACGTAGCAAAAATACTATTTAAACAACAGTCGCTTATTTAAATTCAAACAAATCCACGCATGCAACTCCGCAAACGATTGCATCATAAAAGCGGACTTATAACATACTATCACTGAACTTTTCAGTCTCCTTTACACTATTTTTGTGACATATTAAACAAATCCATATATACATTGGTTTTGTCTTTATATAAATTCATTTACCTTTGGCTGAAAACCAATATGTACCATGAGTAAACCGCAAATCACCATCAAAGACATTGCCCGCGAACTGGGGGTATCGCCCTCCACCGTATCGAGAGCACTGAAGGACAATCCGGACATCAGCCAGGAGACGAGGGATGCTATACATAAGTACGCGCGCGAACATAATTATAAGCCCAACGTACTGGCACTGAACCTGCGCACCAGCCGTTCGAACACCATCGGGGTCATCATCCCCCAGTTAGTTCACCACTTCTTTTCGTGTGTGCTGAGCGGCATTGAGAGAACGGCGGCGGAAGCGGGCTACAACATCCTGGTGGCGCAAAGCAACGAGGAGTACGAGCGAGAGGTAAAAATCGTTCACTCCTTCCTCGCCGCACGGGTTTGCGGAGTCATCACTTCGCTCGCCAAAGACACATCCCGATATGACCATTACCAGGAATTGCTGGACAACAATATTCCTATCGTTTTCTACGATCGCATCTGTACCGGTATCAACACCGAACGGGTGGTGGTAGACGATTATGCCGGTTCGTTTGCCGCCGTGGAGTATATGATACAGACGGGCTGCAAGCGCATCTTCTTTTATAGCGCCGCTCCCCACCTCGAAATATCGAAAAACCGGCGGAACGGTTATATGGACGCGATGAAAAAGTATCGGATTCCGGTGGACCAAAGCATGATAAAGTTATGTGACAGCCGCGAAAAAGCGATCGCCATCACACCCGCTCTGCTCGAAAGGCCGGATCATCCGGACGGCTTCTTCGCCATCAATGACGAAACAGCTTCGGGCATCCTCTACTCGTGCAAACTGACCGGACGGAAAGTGCCCGACGAAGTGTCTATCTGCGGATTCACCGACGGCGCCATCGCCCAAAGCACAGATCCGAAGCTGACCACGGTGGAGCAACATGGCGAAGAGGTGGGCAAAAGCACCATCAGGCTACTGATAGACAAACTGGAAGGGAACGATGAAGGAAAAAGCGGTAATAAAATCGTGCGTACCAACTTAGTGGTACGGGGAACGACGAAATAAATCTACTTAATAAATACACCATGAAAGTAAAGCCTGACTTAAGTTTTTGGAAGCTGTGGAATATCAGCTTCGGTTTTTTCGGCGTGCAGATAGCCTATGCCCTTCAAAGCGCCAACATCAGCCGTATATTCGCCACGCTGGGCGCCGACCCGCACAGCCTGAGCTATTTTTGGATACTCCCTCCGCTGGCGGGAATCATTGTACAACCGATCATCGGAGCTGCCAGCGACAAGACATGGACCCGTTTCGGACGACGCATCCCCTACCTTTTTGCGGGTTCGCTGCTGGCGGTATGGGTGATGTGCCTACTGCCTAATGCGGGAAGTTTCGGTATGGCAGTCGGCACGGCCATGATCTTCGGACTGGTAGCGTTGATGTTTCTCGATACTTCTATCAATATGGCGATGCAGCCTTTCAAGATGCTGGTGGGTGACATGGTGAACGAGAAACAGAAAGGGCTGGCCTACTCCATTCAGAGTTTCCTGTGCAATGCGGGTAGCCTGATAGGCTATCTTTTCCCATTCATCTTCACATTTATCGGGATCAGCAACACGGCGGACAAGGGCACGGTGCCCGACTCGGTGATTTACTCGTTCTACATCGGCGCCGCCATCCTGATTCTATGCGTCATCTATACCACGGTAAAAGTGAAAGAGATGCCTCCCAAAGAGTTTGAAGAGTTCCATGGTATCACGGCGGACGAAAAGAAGGAAAAAGCCGACTTTATCTCCCTGCTGAAGCATGCTCCCAAAGTGTTTTGGACGGTAGGGCTGGTACAGTTTTTCTGCTGGGCCGCTTTCATGTACATGTGGACCTACACCAACGGTGCCATTGCCGCCACGGTGTGGGGCACTACGGACGTCCAAAGCGCCGGCTATCAGGAAGCGGGCAACTGGGTAGGCGTGCTGTTCGCCGTGCAGGCCATCGGATCAGTCATCTGGGCTGTGATATTGCCATTGTTCAAGGCCCGCAAACAGGCCTATGCCCTGAGCCTCGTACTGGGTGGCATCGGTTTCATATCCACCCTATTCTTCCACAACGAATATCTGCTGTTCATCTCTTATCTGCTGATCGGCTGTGCCTGGGCCGCCATGCTTGCCATGCCGTTCACTATCCTGACCAATTCGGTTTCGGGCAAAAACATGGGGGCTTACCTGGGACTGTTCAACGGAACCATCTGTGTACCGCAAATCGCCGCCGCCCTTGTCGGAGGAGGACTGCTCCACCTCGTCGGGGGGCATCAGGTGAACATGCTGGTGCTGGCAGGCGTACTGCTGATTGCAGGTGCCGTTTGTGTATATTTCATCAAAGAGACGATGGCGCATCACGAAGCGTAAAAGTATACTGCGGAAAGACAAAAAGTGCTCCATAAGCAGCTATAGCGCGAATGACTTTTGAGTTTAAAAGAGAGGGGGTATTGGTTTAAAATCAAAGTACCCTCTCTTTTAAACCAAAGGCTACCTGATTTCAAACCAACGCAACCTCTGTCGGCAAGGGATAAAAGAATACCTTCATGACAAAATAAATCGCCCCTTACCTGTCGCTGATCCAGAATCATCTCCCACCATTCGTACCATAAAATAGCACGAAAGATAAAAAGAGCGCAGAGTTTTATCTGTTATCCACTGTCGGCACGGACTTTTTTTGTATCTTGGGTGCCGTAAACAACCGACTCAATCTTAAAAAGCCATGAAACAATTCCTCAAGGTAGACGAATGGAACATCATAGAAGAGGGTTTTCACCCCGATAACATGCGCGCTTCGGAAAGCATATTCAGCCTCGGAAACGGCCGGTTCGGACAGCGGGGAAATTTTGAAGAAACCTATAGCAGTGACAGCCTGCAAGGCTCGTACGTGGCAGGCATCACCTTCCTGGACCGAACCCGGGTGGGATGGTGGAAAAACGGATATCCCCGTTTCTTCTCGCGCGTCCCCAACGCACCGGACTGGAGCGGCATTTACCTGAGACTGATCGATGAGGAGCTGGACCTGGCCCATTGGGATGTAGAAGCATACAGACGACGACTCGACATGCGCGAGGGAATCTCTTACCGCGACTTTCGGGTGACCTCACCCAAAGGCCACACGCTGGAAGTACACGTAGAGCATATCAACAGCCTGGCAAACCAAAATCTTTGTCTGATAAAGTACAGTGTGACGTCGGTGAACTACGAAGGTAAAATCTCCCTGGTACCCTTCCTGAACGGCGACGTAAAGCACGAGAACTCTAATTTCGACGAAAAAATGTGGAACATCCTGCGGGCCGAAGCTACTAACGAGTACGCCTACCTCTGGGTGCAAACCAAGCATGAGGATTCACAAATCTGCCTGGGCATGACTTACCAGTTTTATAAAAACAGCAAACCCACCCATATCAGTCCCATCAAAATAGAAAAGGAAAAATTGACAGGATTCAGCGCCGGTGCCGATGTGAAACCGGGTGACCGGGTGACTCTGGAAAAATATGTTGCCATTCTCTCCTCTCTGCAATGCGACCGTCAGGAGTTGGTGGAGTATGCGGTGGACGAAGCGCAAGCCGCCAAAGAGCAGGGTTGGGAAGCACTAGTCGGCGCGCACAAACAGCAATGGGAAGAAATCTGGGAGGAAAGTGATGTGATGATCGAGGGAGACCCGGCAGCGCAACAGGGCATCCGTTTCAACATCTTCCAGCTGAACCAAAGCTACCGGGGAGACGACGCGCGCCTGAACATCAGCCCCAAAGGATTTACCGGTGAGAAATATGGCGGAAATACACAATGGAACACCGAACTGTGCTGCGTGCCCTACTTCCTGCTATCGACCCCGAGAGAAATATCACGGAAACTTTTGCTATACCGTTACAACCAACTGCCCAAAGCCATCGAAAACGCACGCAAACTGGGATTCGGCGGTGGAGCCGCCCTCTATCCGATGGTGACTATCCATGGAGAAGAGTGCCACAACGAATGGGAAATCACATTCGAAGAGATACACCGCAACAACATCATCGTGTATGCCATCATGCAATTTTCGAGGGTAACAGGCAACAAAGAATATATCGCCTACTACGGTCTGGAAGTGATGATCGCCATCAGCCGTTTCTGGAGCCAGCGAGTCTCTTTCTCGGAAGCCCGACAGAAGTATGTGCTGCTCGGGGTAACCGGACCCAATGAATACGAGAACAATGTAAATAACAACTGGTACACCAACTACTCTTGCGTGCAATGCCTGCAAAGCACCATCGAATGCCTGGAGATGGTGGCGCATGAATATCCGGAAGAGTACAACCGGATACGTCGCTCAACCGAGTTCCGGCATGCCGAAGAGACGGCGCGATGGAAGGAGATCATCGAGAAAATGTATCTGCCCGAAGACAAAGAACGGGGTATTTTTGTGCAAGACGATGGCTATCCGGACAAAGTGCTGGGTACGGTAGACGATATTCCCGTCAACGAACGGCCGATCAACCAACACTGGTCGTGGGACCGGATTCTGCGCTCGTGCTACATCAAGCAAAGCGATGTGCTGTTGGGACTTTTCCTCTATTATGAACATTTCGACCGGGAAACCATCCGTCGCAACTTCCGGTTTTACGAACCCCGAACCGTACACGAATCTTCTCTTTCGCCTTTCGTGCATGCCATTCTGGCTGCATGGATAGGAGATACGGAAGAAGCTTACCGCCTCTTCCTGCATTCCACACGCCTGGATCTGGACGACTACAACAACGAGGTGCACCAAGGCCTGCACGTCACCAGTATGGCTGGAAGTTGGCAAATCATTGTACGCGGATTCGCCGGAATGAAAATACTGGACGGACAACTCGACTTCACTCCCATCATTCCCGAAGCATGGGACAGCTATACTTTCAAAGTAAATTTCCGCAACTGCACCTTACAGATGAAAGTCGGAAAACAAGAGATAAAAATCTCTCTTTTAGAGGGATATGAATTGAACATACGCATCTCCGAAGTTGTTTATAACCTGAAAAAGGGTAAAGATTTGATTGTACCGAAACAAAATTAAGGCAGGGAGTTCTATGGCAGGACTCAAAGGAACATAAAGGCAAAAAGATATACTTCTTTGATTTTCAAACAGGTAAGGAAAATTACACCTTCTTATGCTCTCTTCGGTAAATCAATATTTCGTTAATAATATGAAATATACAAACCGGAAAACTGTTTTTGGTTTTTTAGTTTTATATCTTTGCGCCCTCAAAATGTGACTAAACAGACTATTAATTACTTTAAAACGAACTAAAGGAGTTCGCCACAACACCATACAGAGTTTCTTTTCTATTGTTTCCACTCTGTGGAACTCTCTGTGAATCTGTGGTGAAAGGAACAAAAAACACTTAGCGTATAATCAATGGGAAATATGAAAAAAAACTATGGATGTATCCTCGCAGCCCTCATTCTACTGACGGCTTGCGGACAAAAGAAAGAAGACAGTGTGACAACAGTACGCCCCGTAAAGACGGCCAGGGTAGAGTCCCGGTCGGAAATCAGAAAAGACTTCTCGGGCATTGTAGAGGCTGTGGACTATGTGAAACTGGCCTTCCGCGTGAGCGGACAGATCATTAACCTGCCAGTCGTAGAAGGCCAAAGGGTCAAAAAAGGACAACTGATTGCCGCTATCGACCCGCGTGATCTGGCTTTGCAATACGCGGCAGACAAATCGGCTTACGAAACCGCCGCCGCACAAGTGGAGCGTAACAAACGATTGCTGGCACGGCAAGCCATCTCGGTACAGGAATATGAAATCAGCGTATCGACCTTCCAACAAAAAAAGTCGGCCTACGAACTTTCAAGCAATAATATGCGGGACACCAGACTGACGGCTCCTTTTGACGGCTCGATCGAGAAGCGGTTAGTAGAAAATTACCAACGCGTGAACTCGGGAGAAGGCATTGTACAGCTGGTGAACACCAAAAAACTACGCATCAAATTCACTATCCCCGACGCTTACCTTTACCTGCTCCGCTCCAAAGACCAACGTTTCCGCGTAGAATTCGACACCTACCGCGGGCACATCTTCAACGCCAAACTGGAGGAGTATCTCGACATATCGACAGACGGTACCGGTATCCCGGTGACCATCACGATCGACGATCCGGCTTTCGACCATGCCCTGTACGAAGTAAAACCGGGCTTTACGTGCAGCATCCGCTTCTCTGCCGATGTAGGCCCGTTCCTGGAAGAAAGCATGACGGTGGTGCCGCTGAGCGCGATATTCGGTGAAAGCGAAGGTAACAAAACCTACGTATGGGTATTGAACGGAAACCAAGTGAACCGTCGTGAAGTAACCGTTTACTCTCCTATGGGAGATGCACAGGCTTTCATTTCAAAAGGATTGAAAGCAGGCGAGACTGTGGTGACAGCCGGTGTGACACAACTGGTAGAAGGTGAAACGGTAAAGGAACTGAAATAAGAGTGCCCGTTCAACGCAATAATTAATTTCACCACAGATTACACGGATTAACACAAATTTTTTAATCTTATTGACAATAATATAAATCATTAATCTGTGAAAATCCGTGTAATCTGTGGTGCACTCAAAACCATATACAATCATGAATTTAGCCAAATATTCATTAGACAATACCAAAGTAATCTACTTCTTTCTGGCTGTATTGCTGATCGGAGGAGTCTTCTCCTTCGGCAAACTGGGAAAGAAGGAAGACGCTCCTTTTGTCATCAAATCGGCCGTCATCATGACGCGCTATCCCGGTGCCGAGCCTGCCGAAGTGGAACGGCTGATCACCGAACCCATCTCCCGCGAGATACAAAGTATGAGCGGAGTATACAAAATCAAGTCCGAATCCATGTATGGCATTTCCAAAATCACATTCGAACTGCTCCCTTCGCTACCCGCCTCTTCCATCCCTCAGAAATGGGATGAACTGCGACGCAAGGTACTTAACATACAGCCACAGTTACCCAGCGGCTCTTCGGTACCGACGGTTTCGGACGACTTCGGCGATGTGTTCGGTATTTATTATGGACTGACGGCCGACGACGGATTTAGTTATGAAGAGATGAGAAACTGGGCCGAACGCATCAAGACACAGGTAGTCACTGCCGACGGAGTAATGAAAGTAGCACTCTTCGGCACACAGACCGAAGTGGTAAACATCTCCATCTCCGTGAACAAGCTGGCGGGTATGGGCATCGATCCCAAACAACTGGCCGGCCTGTTGCAATCGCAAAACCAGATTATCAACACCGGAGAGATTACAGCCGGCGAGCAACAGCTACGCGTGGTGGCCAACGGCATGTACACCACAGTGGACGACATCCGGAACCAGGTCATCACCACCCGGGCCGGACAGGTAAAACTGGGAGACATCGCTGTGATAGAGAAAGGATACATGGACCCGCCGGGCACCATCATGCGTGTCAACGGTAAACGCGCCATCGGTATCGGTGTATCGACCGACCCGCAACGGGACGTGGTACTGACGGGAGAAATGGTAGACAAGAAACTGACCGAACTCCTCCCCCTGATGCCCGTAGGACTGAATCTGGAGAGTCTTTATCTCGAAAACGTCATAGCCAAAGAGGCCAATAACGGATTTATCATCAACCTGATAGAATCCATACTGATCGTTATTGTCATCATCATGCTGGTGATGGGAATGCGCGCCGGAGTATTGATCGGCACTTCGCTGGTTTTCTCCATCGGAGGCACACTGCTTATCATGTCATTCATGGGAGTAGGACTCAACCGAACGTCACTTGCGGGATTTATCATTGCCATGGGTATGCTGGTAGACAATGCCATCGTGGTGACGGACAACGCCCAAATAGCCATCGCCCGCGGTGTAGACCGCCGAAAAGCATTGATTGACGGAGCCACCGGACCGCAATGGGGACTGCTGGGCGCCACATTCATTGCCATCTGTTCGTTCCTGCCGCTCTATCTGGCACCTTCGTCGGTAGCCGAGATCGTGAAGCCACTCTTTGTCGTACTGGCCATTTCGCTGGGGCTAAGTTGGGTACTGGCACTGACGCAGACCACCGTATTCGGAAACTTCATCCTCAAATCCAAAGCAAAGAATGCCGGCAAAGATCCGTATGACAAACCGTTCTATCACAAGTTCGAAAAAATACTGAGCGTTTTGATTCGGCGGAAAATCGTGACGCTGGGGTCGATGATCGTACTCTTTGTCGTCTCTCTGGTAGTAATGGGAATGATGCCGCAAAACTTCTTCCCGTCTCTGGACAAGCCTTACTTCCGTGCCGACGTGTTCTATCCGGACGGATATGGAGTAAACGATGTGGCCCGGGAAATGAAAAAAGTAGAAGCTCACTTGCTGAAACTGCCGGAAGTGAAGAAAGTATCGATCACCTTCGGAAGCACTCCGTTGCGTTACTATCTGGCATCGACCTCAGTTGGTCCGAAACCGAATTTTGCCAACGTACTGGTAGAACTGAACGACAGCAAGTATACCAAGGAATATGAAGAGAAGTTCGATGTATACATGAGGGCCAACTTCCCGAATGCCATCACCCGTACCAGCCTGTTCAAGCTGTCACCGGCTGTGGACGCGGCCATCGAAATCGGCTTCATCGGTCCCAATGTGGATACGTTGGTAGCACTGACCAACCAGGCGTTGGAAATCATGCACCGGAATCCCGACCTTATTAATATACGTAACTCCTGGGGAAACAAAATTCCTATCTGGAAACCAATTTACAGTCCGGAGCGGGCACAGCCGTTGGGAGTATCCCGTCAGGGCATGGCACAAAGCATCCAGATCGGGACGAACGGTATGACATTGGGTGAATTCCGCCAGGGAGACCAGGTACTGCCTATCTTATTGAAAGGCAATAGCGTGGCAGATTCCTTCCGCATTAACGACCTGCGCACACTGCCCGTATTCGGCAATGGTCCCGAGACCACCAGTCTGGAACAGGTGGTGTCGGAATTCGATTTCCGATATCGCTTCTCAAACGTGAAAGACTATAACCGGCAGTTGGTGATGATGGCGCAATGTGACCCGCGACGGGGAGTGAACGCCATCGCAGCTTTCAACCAGATATGGTCTCAGGTACAGAAGGAAATCAAGATTCCGGAAGGCTACACCTTGAAATACTTTGGTGAACAGGAGAGTCAGGTGGAATCGAACGAAGCTTTGGCAAAGAATCTGCCGCTGACCTTCTTCCTGATGTTTACCACCCTGCTGCTGTTGTTCAAGACGTATCGCAAGCCGACAGTCATCCTGCTGATGCTTCCGTTGATATTCATCGGCATCGTATTGGGATTGCTGCTGCTGGGCAAATCGTTCGACTTCTTCGCCATTCTCGGCTTGTTGGGACTGATCGGTATGAATATCAAAAACGCCATTGTACTGGTAGACCAGATCGACATCGAAAATCAATCGGGACTCGATCCGCGCAAAGCGGTGATCAAAGCAACGATCAGCCGTATCGTGCCGGTAGCCATGGCTTCGGGTACAACAATCCTGGGTATGCTTCCGTTGCTGTTCGACGCCATGTTCGGCGGAATGGCGGCTACTATCATGGGCGGACTACTCGTAGCTTCGGCACTGACCCTGTTCGTGCTTCCGGTAGCCTATTGCGCCATTCACAGGATTAAGGGATAAAGAAACGAATTAAAAATCTAAAAGTATATGATGAAGAATAAACTTATACTTCTATTTGCATTGGGACTCTGTGCGCAAGTGCAGGCACAAGTCCCGCATCTGAGCCGTGAGACATACCGTGAACGTGTGGAAGCCTATAGCCAGGTGCTGAAACAGCAACATCTGAAATCGATGGCAAGCACGGACGCACGGAAAATAGCCTTTACGGGATTTCTGCCCAAAGTGGACATCTCCGCCGAGGGAACACTGAACCTGAAAGAGATGGACTCCTGGGACGGACCGGCCGGACAATACCGCAACCACACTTATCAAGGGGTATTCGTCGTGTCGCAGCCACTCTATACAGGCGGTGCCCTGCAAGCCCAAAACCGTATAGCCCAAGCTGACGAAAAACTCGATCAGCTGAGCGAAGAGCTGACACGCGACCAGATTCACTATCAGAGTGATGCCTTTTATTGGAACGCCTCTTCAGCCCGGGCCATGCTCAACGCTTCGGCACAATATCAGGAAATCGTAGAGAAACAATATGAAATCATCCAGGACCGTTTTAAAGACGGCGCTATCAGCCGCACCGACCTGCTGATGATTTCGACACGCCGTAAGGAAGCCGAACTTCAATACATCAGCGCACGCCAGAATTATACACTGGCTCTACAGAAACTCAATATCCTGATGGGAGAAGAACCCAACGCTCCCGTAGACAGCCTTTGCTCCATCGGTGTCGTGTGTCCGCCTGTCACCTTGCTCCCACTGGACGACGTGCTGCAACGCCGTGCCGACTTTGCCAGCACAGAAGTCAACATCCAGAAAAGCGAAGCCCAACGCAAGGCAGCCCTGAGCCAGTACAATCCGCAAGTAAGCATGTACGTCACCGGCGGATGGGCCACCGCTTCTCCCAACATGGGATATGACGTGAAGTTTACCCCCATCGTAGGCATGAGCGTAAATATCCCCGTGCTACGCTGGGGAGCCAGGTTCAAGACCAACCGGCAACAGAAAGCCTACACGGGTATACAGAAGTTGCAGCAAAGCTACGTAGTAGACCAGATCAACCAGGAACTGGCTGCCGCACTGACCAAGCTGCAGGAAACGGAAGAGCAGGTGAAGACAGCCAAAGAAAATAAAGAGCTGGCAGAAGAAAACCTGGACCTGATCACCTTCTCCTACAACGAAGGAAAAGCAAATATGGTCGACGTACTCTCGGCACAACTTTCGTGGACACAGGCACATACCAGCCTGATTAATGCTTACCTGGCAGAGAAAATGGCAGTGGCAGAATACAGAAAGGTTATCAGCGAATAAACGAAAGCTCTATTTTATACAGACAGAGGCTCTATTCCGGGTGAATAGAGCCTCTGTTTCGTATATACGCAGCCTCTATTCCGTCAAAAGTTGACTATTCTAACCATGCATATACATAAAAAATCAATATTTTATATAAAAACAAGACACAAAGTAACATAATATACAACTTTTCATTGTATATTTGCAGTCACAAATGAACAAGTAAATAATCCTAATCACCAAAAGAATGAAAACAACGCATTGAATGATGTACACCCTACTGGGAGCAACACTTGCTTTAACAGCATGTGTTGAGGATGACAAAGACCTCTCACAACCCAAAGAACCGGAAAAAACGACAGACCTGGTCATACCGGATGACGCGGACTGGACCACTACAAGGAGTGTCAATCTCTCCATTACTTCGCCCGTGGCAACACGAGTGGCGATTTATACCGACGCATCATGCACCGACGCAAGTTTACTGACAGAACTGCCTGTATCCGACGTTGCCAAAAACATCCGGCTGGATGTAGCCAAGGCAGACCGGGCATTATACATACAGTATGCTACAAGCAAAGGGAAAGAAATGATGAACATCCCCCTCAATACGGCTTCTACACGTGCAGAGACCTTGGTCAAACTGCCGGAAAACGTGAGTGGATTTGATACAAACGGAGGAGAGGGTGCATACAGATATCAATGGTATCCCGCAAAAGGAGAAACGGCAACCCTGATGATGGAAGATAACTGGCCCGAAATGGGAGATTATGATTTCAACGATTTCGTTATCTGGTATCACGCGCAAGCGATCTTCTTTGACGGCGGCAACGGAAGCAAAGATTCTTATGACGCAGACGGAGTTGAATTTGAAATCACTTTCCGTGCAATGGGAGGCTATCTGCCTTATCGTCTGGGACTGCAATTGGACCAAACATCTGCCAAATATATCGACGAGGTGATCGAAATAAACGGGAACAACCTTGTTAAGATGGAACTTCAGAATCCCGGAGAAGACGCTCCTGCTATCTTCATATTCACCGGCACCGATCAATTACGGAAACAGAATAACGGCGGAACATTCTATAATACCGAAGCCGACCATCAAATAGCAGCCAATGACCTGGTAACGATTAAATACAGATTAAAGATGAACTGCTTCAGAAGCTTAGAAAAAACAGAGGCATTATGGGCGGCGGCAACCTCAGAAAATCAGAACTTCTTCCTCCAGAAAGAAAAGAACGGAGGACGCGAAATTCACCTGAGAGGTTATGAACCGACAGCTTATTACAGTGATTCGTATGCCGGTGAAGCCGGAAACAATATGCACAGTGACATCAAATATTGCAGTACCGACAATTTTGTATGGGGTATCAAAGTGCCTGTTAAGCTTGCACATCCACGCGAAAAAACAGATATCATGAAAGTTTACGGCAAGTTCAGAAGTTGGATCACTAATCCGAATCTCTCACCGGACAGTCCGGAAGACTATAACGAAAACTGGTATAAATATCTCGATTCATCTCAAGCAATAGAATAAACCATCAAACACCCATCCCCCAATCCTATTATTCAGATAGGTATTTGTTTGATTTATTTTTCAGCCTGCCCGGTCATTCCCCCCTTGGCTGTGACAGGCTGAAGTTTCTCTTTATTGATTCTCTTCGCAAGAATAGACTATCAAACCCTTAAAAGTTGAACATTTCAATCACTTTTACCACATTTTTTGCTTGATTTGACAACATATACAATAAGTTTATATCAAGATTCAAACAGAACACACAGCAAACTTACATAGAATATACAATAAAATTATAAAAATAATGAAAACAATGAAAACCGCAATGTACGCATTAATAGGATCAATGTGCCTATTGACGTCTTGTGTAGATGATGACAAAGATCTTTCAGTGCTCACCGTACGAACCGCTGATCTGGTTATACCGGATGGTTTCGATTGGTCTACAACGCGTAGCTTAACTCTCGCGACAAACGCGCCGCACGCCACTTCGGCTTCTGTTTATCTGGACGAAGCATGTTCCGAACAGATAGCGGATCTTGCTATTCCGGAAGGTAACAACAACGTCTCTTTAGAAATACCGAGTGCAAATCATTCCATCTGGATAAAATATCCGGTATCGGATGGAAGTTACGAAACACAAAAGATAAGCATCAAAGCAAAAACCGCTACACGAAGTTCAGGGGCCTTTTTGTGGACTGCCGACTGCCTATTTCCGGACAGGGCGCAAGAGGTGCCAACTGACACTTATACGACCCATCTATATCAACCCGGAAAAAATGTATACGGCACACTTATGTTTGAAGATATGTGGCCTGAAATGGGAGACTATGATTTCAACGACTTTGTGATAAACTATCAAGTACACGCATCTTGGGGCGGTAAGCCCAATGGAGAGAAAAATAATTATTGGGATATTGCCATAAGCCTGAAACTCCGCGCGATGGGTGGAAGCTTACCTTATCGCTTCTGTATCAAGTTACCGGGAAACGCTACAGATATGGAGGGAGAACCGATTTCGGTTCCCGTGTTAACGAGAGAACAGATACAAGGATTACAGGTATCGAACGCCAAGGGTAATATCGGTGTAGAGCTTCTTGAAAATACCCAAGAGCCTATATTCGCCTTGACAGGCCTTGATCAAATCAGAGGCACGGAAGGTAAGTTCTATAATACACAAATAGGTAATTTGATCAATAACGAGAATACGGTAAGCGTCAGCTTCTCTTTCAAGTTGATGGCAGAAGACGCATACGGTCTAACATCAGCCTTTAACGCATATTTCTTTGACTATTTCCTGCAAAACACCGAGAATGGCCGTGAAATACATTTCGTAGGGTTTAAGCCAAGTGAACTATATAAAAATTACGGGCGCGACCAGACAGGGGAACAAAAGAATTACTATTGCAATGAAAAAGGCTTTGTATGGGCATTAAAAGCACCTGTTGAAATGGGATGGGCAGTAGAGAAAACAGATCTGCTGACAGTTTATCCGAAATTTAAGAGTTGGTTGGAAAACGGGGGCTATGACTTGGAAGACAATGTAGAAGAATCCAAATGGTACAATTACCCTCAAGGAGCCAGCGCGTACATCGATCACAAAAAGCATTAATCATTCTCAATACTAAAAATCAGTATCGGTTTTCTAATAATTCCACGAAAGCGATTGGCTGAATTCCCCCCGTTCAAGCCAGTAACTTTCAAGATCACAAATGATATTAGTTTTTACCTTCAGCTTGTCCACGGCCTCATTCCCGTGGTAGGCTGAAGTTTTTTTATAGCATTTCCTTCTCACCACCAACGAATTTGCTTATCTTTGCACGCAAAGAAAACAAAATCGTATATACACACATGATTCTTTTTTTCAGAACCCCTTCCAAGAGCGTGATTGCCGTAGAGAGCAACCACGAACTTAACGCGAACGACAACAACAAACTCTGCTGGCTTTTTGGTGAAGCCATGCCGGAAAGTGAAGAAAACCTGCAAGGCTGCTTCGTCGGGCCACGACGTGAGATGATTACTCCATGGAGTACCAACGCAGTAGAAATAACCCAGAACATGGGACTCGACGGCATTAGCCGCATCGAGGAATATTTCCCCGTAAAAGATGAAAATGCAGACCATGATCCCATGCTGCAACGCATGTACAAAGGTCTTAACCAAAATGTATTCACTACCAACCGCCAGCCGGAAGCTATTATTTATATCGACGATCTGGAAGCCTACAATGAAAAAGAAGGCCTTGCCCTGTCAAAAGAAGAAATGGACTACCTGAAAAAGGTAGAATCTGATTTAGGACGTCGCCTGACTGATTCTGAAGTATTCGGATTCGCACAAATCAACTCGGAGCATTGCCGTCACAAAATCTTTGGCGGAACGTTTATCATCGATGGCGTAGAACAGGAGTCTTCTCTCTTTCAGATGATCAAAAAGACGACCCAGGAGAACCCCAATAAGATTATCTCGGCCTATAAAGATAATGTGGCTTTTGCCGAAGGTCCGGTAGTCGAGCAATTCGCTCCGGCAGATCACTCTAAGCCCGACTTCTTCCGGATAAAGGACATCAAGAGTGTTATTTCACTAAAAGCGGAAACTCACAACTTCCCTACTACCGTAGAACCTTTCAACGGCGCATCTACCGGTACCGGTGGTGAAATCCGCGACCGTATGGGAGGAGGTAAAGGTTCATGGCCCATTGCCGGAACTGCTGTTTACATGACTTCTTACCCGCGCACCGAAGAAGGACGCGAATGGGAAGACATCTTGCCGGTACGCAAATGGTTGTATCAGACTCCGGAACAGATCCTGATCAAGGCATCCAACGGAGCAAGTGACTTCGGCAACAAGTTTGGCCAACCGCTGATCTGTGGTTCGGTATTAACTTTTGAACATACAGAAAACAACGAAACTTATGCCTACGACAAAGTGATCATGCTTGCCGGTGGTGTAGGTTACGGCACACAACGCGACTGCCTAAAAGGACAGCCGGAAGCCGGCAACAAAGTAGTGGTCATCGGTGGCGACAATTACCGCATCGGATTGGGCGGTGGTTCTGTTTCATCGGTTGATACAGGTCGTTACAGCAGCGGAATCGAGCTGAATGCCGTACAACGTGCCAATGCAGAAATGCAGAAACGTGCCAACAACGTGGTTCGTGCTCTTTGCGAAGAGGATGAAAATCCGGTGGTATCGATTCATGACCATGGTTCGGCCGGACACGTCAACTGTCTGTCTGAGTTGGTAGAAGAATGTGGCGGCCTGATCGATATGAGCAAATTGCCTATCGGCGACAAAACGCTGTCGGCTAAAGAAATTATAGCAAACGAAAGTCAGGAGCGCATGGGACTCCTTATTAAAGAGGAAGCCATTGAACACGTACGCCAAATTGCCGAACGTGAACGCGCTCCGATGTATGTAGTAGGCGAAACAACCGGCGACCATCGTTTTGCGTTCCAGCAAGCGGACGGTGTGCGTCCGTTCGATTTGGCTGTGGACCAGATGTTCGGTTCTTCTCCCAAGACCTACATGATAGACAAAACCGTAGAACGTCACTATACAATGCCGGAATATGAAACATCTAAACTTCACGAATACCTGACTCAGGTGTTGCAATTGGAAGCAGTAGCTTGTAAAGACTGGCTGACCAATAAAGTAGACCGTTCCGTTACCGGTAAAGTAGCCCGTCAGCAATGTCAGGGCGAGATTCAATTGCCATTGAGCGATTGTGGAGTAGTAGCATTGGATTATCGCGGCGAAAAAGGTATCGCTACTTCTATCGGACATGCCCCTCAGGCTGCATTGGCCGATCCGGCGGCAGGTTCTATTCTTTCTGTATCCGAAGCACTGACCAACTTGGTATGGGCTCCGCTGGCCGAAGGTCTGGACAGTGTATCACTCTCCGCCAACTGGATGTGGCCATGCCGCTCACAGGAAGGAGAAGACGCACGCCTCTACACAGCTGTAAAAGCCTTAAGTGACTTCTGCTGTGCACTTCAGATCAATGTACCTACCGGAAAGGATTCTTTGTCCATGACCCAGAAATATCCGAACGGAGAAAAAGTTGTTTCTCCCGGAACAGTTATCGTATCAGCAGGCGGTGAAGTCTCGGACATAAAGAAAGTGGTCTCTCCGGTACTCGTCAACGATGCAAAAACCACACTTTACCATATCGACTTCAGTTTCGACAACCTCAAACTGGGCGGTTCGGCTTTCGCACAGTCATTGGGTAAAGTCGGTAGCGAAGTACCTTGTGTACAGGATGCCGAATACTTCCGTGATGCTTTTCTGGCAGTACAAGAGTTGGTAAATAAAGGACTGATCCTTGCCGGACACGACATCTCAGCTGGTGGTCTGATCACGACTCTGCTCGAAATGTGCTTTGCCAACGTAGAAGGCGGTCTGGAAATCAGCCTTGATAAAATGAAAGAGACAGATATCGTGAAGATTCTGTTCGCCGAAAATCCGGGTATCGTTATTCAGATCAGCGACAAGCATAAGGACGAAGTGAAAAAAATCCTTGAAGATGCAGGTGTCGGTTTCATTAAATTGGGTAAACCGACAGACGAACGCCATATCTTGGTAAACAAAGAGGGTGCTACTTATCAGTTCGGCATTGACTATATGCGTGATGTATGGTATTCTTCTTCTTACCTGCTCGACCGTAAACAGTCAATGAACGGATGTGCTAAGAAGCGTTTTGAGAACTACAAGATGCAACCGCTCGAATTTGCGTTCATGCCGGGATTCAAAGGAAAACTTTCACAGTATGGCATCACTCCCGAACGTCGCACACCGAGCGGTATACGTGCCGCCATCATCCGCGAGAAAGGAACCAACGGTGAGCGCGAAATGGCTTACTCACTCTATTTGGCAGGTTTCGATGTAAAAGACGTGACCATGACCGACCTTATCAGCGGACGTGAGACACTGGAAGATGTAAATATGATTGTTTATTGCGGCGGTTTCTCCAACTCGGACGTGTTGGGTTCTGCCAAAGGATGGGCCGGAGGATTCCTGTTCAACCCGAAAGCAAAAGAGGCTCTTGATAAATTCTATGCCCGCGAAGACACCCTGTCATTAGGTATCTGCAACGGTTGTCAGTTGATGATGGAACTAGGATTGGTAAATCCAGAACACGAGAAGAAAGGAAAGATGTTGCACAACGAATCACATAAGTTCGAATCGACTTTCGTCGGTGTCACCATCCCGACTAACCGTAGTGTCATGTTCGGTTCACTGAGTGGCAGCAAACTGGGTATTTGGGTAGCACACGGAGAAGGAAAATTCTCTCTGCCATACGATGAAGACCAATACAACGTAGTTGCTAAATACTCTTATGACGAATACCCAGGCAATCCGAACGGATCGGATTATTCAATAGCCGCTCTGGCCAGTGCAGACGGACGCCATCTGGCCATGATGCCTCACCTGGAACGTGCTATCTTCCCGTGGCAAAATGCCTGTTATCCTGCCGACCGTGTACACAACGACCAGGTAACTCCTTGGATCGAAGCCTTCGTTAATGCACGTAAGTGGGTAGAAGAAAAGAAAAAATAATAAGATAAATAATGATGATAAAGGGCGGACCTACAGATAGGTTCGCCCTTTTTTGTCATTCGTCAACCGTAACAAATCCTTTCCTAAAGTTTGCACTTCTCCACTCTTTTTATTAATTTTGTAAAATCATTCGCCCCCCGAAAGAAAAATCATTAAAGGATTCCAGCTTGTATGAAAAAAATTCTTTTTCTTCTGCTCTTATTGCCTCTTATGGTCTCTGCACAAACTTACAAATATATCGGTGTAGAGGATGGGTTAAGCAACCGGAGGGTATATTACATCCAAAAAGATAAAAAGGGTTATATGTGGTTTCTGACCCACGAAGGTGTGGACAGATATGATGGCAAAGAGTTCAAACGATATAAATTAATGGATGACGGTGAAGAACTCAATTCACTGCTTAACTTGAATTGGCTATATCTGGACCACGAGAGCACCTTGTGGGAAATAGGAAAGAAAGGAAAAGTGTTTCGTTACGACCCGTTACGAGATCAGTTCACGCTGGTCTACAAACTACCAGAAGAGAAAATCAAAGACCGCCCCGCTCCCATCAGTTACAGCTTCATCGATCGGAATAACAACATCTGGCTGTGTAACGAGGAGACTCTCTATTTATATAATACCCATACACTACAGACCCTCCAGATCAAGAACGAAATCGGAGAAGACATCACTGATATCGAACAGATAGACGATACTCACTTCTTTATCGGTACGGAACAAGGTATCCATCATGCGGAGTTGAAGAATCAAGGGCTACATTTGCTTCCTTGCGACAAACTGGATAATCTTCCAATACAAATCAATGAACTTTATTTCCACCGTCCCTCACGTAAACTATTCATCGGGACGTTTGAACGCGGTATTTATGTCTATGACATGAATACCAAACAAAGCACTCAGCCCCATATGAGCCTGACCGACGTCAGCATCACGCGAATAAAGCCGTTGAATAATAAAGAACTGCTTGTCGCTACAGACGGTGCTGGAGTGTATAAGATAAACATAAACTCTTATCTGACCACCCCTTATATCGTTGCCGATTACAACCAGTACAATGAAATGAACGGTAACAACATCTCTGACTTTTACGTAGACGATGAACAACGTATCTGGCTCGCCAATTATCCAATCGGTATCACGGTACGCAATAACCGCCATTCAAGCTATAACTGGATAAAACACTCTATCGGTAACAAACAATCACTTATTAACGACCAGGTAAATTCTATTATTGAGGACAGTGAAAGAGATTTGTGGTATGCCACCAATAACGGAATCAGTTATTACAATTCCGAAACCGGAGTATGGCATTCGTTCATGAGTTCTTTTGAAAAGAATGGAGGCAACAAGAATCACATATTCGTTACACTATGCGAGGTAGAGCCGGGAATTATCTGGGCTGCCGGATATAGTTCGGGCATCTATCAAATAAACAAACGGACCTTATCTGTCGAGTATATCACTCCATCTTCACTGTATGGAGTCAACATCCGGCCGGATAAGTACATCCGTTCGATCATAAAAACAGCCGATGGAGACATCTGGTCGGGAGGTTACTACAACCTGAAACGCATTGATTTTCATAAAAAGACTCTTCGCCTATACCCCAAGCTGAACTCGATAACTTCCATCATGGAAAAAGACAGTAAGCAGATGTGGATAGGTACGGCCACAGGACTATACTTATTAGAGAAAGAATCCGGTAAGTACCAACGTATCGAACTTCCTGTAGAATCAATGTATATTTATTCTCTGTACCAAGCACGGAACGGGCTTCTTTACATCGGAACAAGTGGCTCCGGATTATTGATATACGACCCGGAAAAGAGAACTTTCACCCACTACCACAGAGACAACTGCGCGCTGATTTCCAATAACATATATACCATTCTTTCGGATACCGACGATGACATTATCATGAGTACCGAAAATGGGCTCAGCAGTTATTATCCGGCAGAAAAATTGTTCCATAACTGGACCAAAGATCAAGGACTAATGGCCAGCCATTTCAATGCCGGCTCAGGTACATTGCGTAAAAACGGTAACTTTATATTCGGCAGCTCAGACGGTGCCATCGAGTTTAACAAGGAGATGAAGATACCCAGGAAGTACAGTTCTAAAATGGTACTCAGTGATCTGACAATTTTTTATCAAACGGTCTATCCCGGTGACGAAAACTCCCCGTTAAGTACGGATATCGATGATACCAAAGAACTGGAACTCAGTTACAGCCAAAATATCTTTTCGCTGAAAGTGTCCTCCATCAACTACGATTATCCGTCGAATATTCTATATTCATGGAAGTTGGAAGGATTTTACGACCAGTGGAGCCGCCCCGGAAATGAAAACATCATCCGTTTCACCAATCTGAGTCCGGGAGAGTATACCCTTCATATCCGTGCGGTCTCTAACGAAGATAAACGTATCGTACTCGAAGAACGTACCATGAAAATCAGTATTGCCCAACCCATTTGGCTCAGTTTCTGGGCCATGCTGGTCTATGCAATCGTACTGGCAGTAATTGCCATCATTACTCTCCGCATCATTATTTTGAGAAAACAAAGAAAAGTATCGGACGAGAAAATCCATTTCTTCATCAACACGGCGCATGACATCCGTACTCCGCTGACACTGATCAAGGCACCGCTCGAAGAGATACGCGAACGGGAAGCGTTGACAAAAGATGGCATCAGCAACATGAATACGGCACTGCGAAACGTAAATGCCCTACTGCGTCTGACCACCAACCTGATCAACTTTGAACGGGCAGACGTATATTCGTCAGAACTTTATATTTCGGAATATGAACTGAATACCTATCTGACGGAGACTTTCAACGCATTCCGTCCATACGCAAGCGTGAAGCATATTAACTTCACCTACGAAAGCAATTTCCGTTACCTGAATGTATGGATTGACAAAGAGAAGATGGATTCAATCCTGAAAAATATCATCTCGAATGCCTTGAAATATACACCGGAGAACGGTAGCGTACATATTTATGCTTCGGAGACCAATGACAGTTGGAATGTAGAGGTAAACGATACAGGTATCGGAATACCTGCCAATGAGCAGAAGAAGTTATTTAAAATACATTTCCGGGGAAGCAATGCGATCAACTCTAAAGTAACCGGAAGTGGTATCGGACTCATGCTTGTATGGAAACTGGTTCATCTGCACAAAGGTAAAATCAATCTGAGCAGCGTGGAACATCAGGGATCGTCTATCAAAGTAAGTTTTCCGAAGGACAGTAAGCACTTTCATAAAGCACACCTGGCAACCCGTACCCGTGAACTCAGCACAGAGCAAGTGCCCCACGTGTCTCCGGCCGAGATTTATGAAAAGGCGAAAAAGCAACACGACCAGAACCTGCAACGCCTGTTGATCGTTGAGGACAATGATGAACTGCGGAATTATCTGACTCATACATTATCGGATAATTACACCATTCAGACATGTTCCAACGGTAAGGAAGCACTGACGATCGTAAAAGAGTACATGCCCGAACTGATTATTTCGGATATCATGATGCCGGAAATGCGGGGAGACGAGTTGTGCGCCGCCATTAAAAATGATATCGAAACCTCGCACATCCCCATCATCCTGCTTACAGCATTGAATGACGAAAAGAATATCCTGGAAGGATTGAAAATAGGAGCAGACGAATATATCGTGAAACCATTCAACATTGGTATCTTGAAAGCAACTATTGCTAACTTGCTGACAAACCGTGCATTATTGAAAAGCAAGTATGCCAATCTTGAAGTCAGCGAGGAAGAGGAGGTATCTCCAAACTGTGCTACAGATCTCGATTGGAAATTCATCGCTACGGTCAAGAAGAGTGTTGAAGAGAATATAGACAATCCGGCATTCAATGTAGATGTACTCTGCAATCTGTTGAACATGAGCCGCACAAGTTTCTATAATAAACTGAAAGCACTGACTGATCAGGCCCCTGCTGACTATATCAGATTAATCCGCCTGAAACGGGCGGCGGCATTATTAAAGACCGGTCAGCACTCTGTCACCGAAATATCCGAACTGACGGGATTCAACGATGTCAAATACTTCCGGGAAGTGTTTAAGAAACATTTCAAAGTGAGCCCCAGCAAATATTGTAAAGAGGGCGGAAAAGAGGATGTAGAGGAACAACAAGAATAAGAAAAGAGAATAAGAACAATACGTTAAATGAATATTTATCTTGAAGCATTCGGCATCTTTTTCAAGATTGGTGCCTTCACTATCGGAGGCGGCTATGCTATGGTGCCTCTGATCGAAAACGAAATCGTAACCAAACGGAACTGGATTTCCAAGGATGACTTTATCGATCTGCTTGCCATAGCCCAATCCGCCCCAGGCATTCTTGCCGTAAACATTTCGATCTTTATAGGATACAAGCTACGCGGCATACGGGGAAGCCTTGTCACCGCTCTTGGAACGGTACTTCCGTCATTCGTCATCATATTGGCCATTGCTATGTTTTTTCATAACTTCAAAGACAACCCCATTGTAGAACGAATCTTCAAAGGGATACGTCCTGCTGTAGTCGCACTGATTGCAGCACCCACTTTCAGCATGGCAAAGTCTGCCAAAGTCAATCGATATACCCTCTGGATTCCGGTTGTCTCCGCCCTGCTCATTTGGTTATTGGGCTTCTCTCCCATCTGGATTATTATCGCGGCAGGTGTAGGTGGCTTCTGCTGGGGAAAATGGAAACAGTCACATCCCTAATCATTCACATTTACATTGAAACATTATGATTTACCTGCAACTCTTTTATACATTCTTCAAAATCGGATTATTTGGCTTCGGAGGCGGATATGCCATGCTCTCGATGATTCAGGGAGAAGTGGTGACACGCTATGATTGGGTAAGTACTCAAGAGTTCACCGATATTGTAGCTATCAGCCAGTCCACTCCCGGTCCCATCGGTATCAACGCCGCTACCTATGTTGGCTTTACGGCTACAGGCAGTATCTGGGGATCTGTCATCGCCACCTTTGCGGTAGTGTTGCCGTCATTTATCCTGATGTTGACCATCAGTAAGTTCTTCCTGAAATATCAGAAACATCCTGCCGTAGAGGCTGTGTTCAGCGGACTCCGCCCTGCAGTGGTAGGATTATTGGCATCGGCTGCTCTGGTCTTGATGAATGTGGAAAACTTCGGTTCGCCCACAGACGATACTTATACTTTTGTCATCAGCATCATTATTTTCCTGGTAGCCTTTATAGGAACAAAAAAATATCACGCTAACCCGATTCTGATGATTATCGCCTGCGGAATAGCCGGACTGATCTTATACTAGAGGAATCTCACTGCGGAAACTCAAATTCACCACAGAGTAACACGGAGTATTAAAGAACACAGAGTAACATGGAGTTTTTTTGTTACTACTCAATAATTTAGAATCTCCTCTGTGTTACTCTGTGTCCTCTGTGGTGAATGATGACACATCCCCTCATCTTTTGTAATACATTTACAGTTTCACTTTCTTACTTACCGATTTCGATTCATTGTGCAGACGGTCAAGTGCTGTCACAACATAACGGTATTTGTTTTTCCCATCCTTGTAAGGGAGCTTATAGAAATTGTTACGGGTAACGGCAACAATATGCGAAGCATCGTCAATGTTCACTTTTTCTTTATCACCAAAACGATAAACAACGTATTGCACAGCACGATCCATCTCATCTTTAGCTTTCGGAGGAGTCCAGAACAACATGTAACCATCTTCCGTCCATACTTTTTTCACTTTACGGACTTTACCCGGTGCTTTATCATCCATAAAGTCGAAGACGGGAACCAAAGCAGGATACTTATGATACTCCTGCACAAGTGCATCCCGATATTTTCCGGCATTCTCCACCACAGCGCTCGCCGGCCACTGACAACTGCCACCGATAGTCTGATAAGCTCTTTCCAAAGCCATCTTGCGAGGCAGTTGATTCATGGAAGGATTCTTCGGATCGGCATTCTGAATCGTATTCATCACAGACTGGCCAATGAACAAAGGACGGTTCTCCGTATTCTTTGCCCACCATTTCACCAGGGTTTCATAATCGGCGGCAGGATGCCCTATCTGCCAGTATATCTGCGGAATATTATAATCGACCCAACCATTGCGCGCCCAAAGCAATACATCCGCATACAGATCGTCATAGTTCTGCAGGCCGTTGGTCTTGCTTCCGAGCGGATCGTTCTTTTCGTTACGGTAGATACCAAACGGACTAATACCAAACTTCACCCAAGGCTTCAAGCCACGAATAGTCTCGTGTATCTTCTGAATCAATATATTAACATTGCTCCGGCGCCAGTCGGCACGATTGGTGAACCCTCCGCCGTAACGGGCAAAGCTTGCGTCATCCGGAAAGTCCATGCCTTTTGCCGGATAAGGATAGAAATAATCATCCATATGAATAGCGTCTACATCGTAACGCGAAACAATGTCCGCCACCACCATGCAAATATGACGACGACTTTCGGGCAATGCCGGATCAAAAAAGAGTTGATTATTGTAAGTGACAAACCATTCCGGATGGATATTATACAGGTGATTGGGCGACAGCTCACTCTTCAGCGATGTCTTCACCCGATAAGGGTTGATCCACGCATGGAACTCCATTCCCCGTTTATGGCACTCGTCGATCATGAACTGCATCGGATCCCAGTAGGGCGAAGGCGCCTGCCCCTGCACTCCGGTTAGAAAACGGCTCCACGGTTCCAATTGTGAAGCATATAAAGCATCTGCCTCCGGACGCACCTGGAATATGATCGCATTGATGCCTGCCCCCTGCAAAGAGTTGAGCTGATCGATAAATGTTTGTTTTAACTTCTCAGTAGGAATACCACGGAACTGCCCATTAACAGCCTGTATCCACGCTCCGCGAAATTCTCTTTTCGGATAAGGGCTTTGTTGTTGTATTTGTGCCCCCACTCCTGTTGCAAGAAAGAGAGCTAAAAGAAGAATCAGTTTTCTCAGGTTCATAATTGGTTTTCATAAAAATGTGGTGCAAAGATACAATTTTGCTCCTCATTTGCAACGGTTAAGCAAGCAATTCAATCTTCGCAAGTGTTTTTAAGATAAAAGTTCCTTCCACTGTTAGGTTAAACGTTGCTGACTCACTATCTTTGCAGTCCAAGTAACGAAAATGCTTATGACTGATAGTAAATACATCTCTATAAAAGGGGCCAGAGTCAACAATCTGAAGAATATTGACGTAAACATTCCCCGCAACAAACTGGTGGTGATCACCGGTCTTTCCGGTTCCGGAAAATCATCGCTCGCTTTCGACACCCTCTATGCCGAGGGACAACGTCGCTACGTGGAAAGTCTCAGTAGCTATGCCCGCCAGTTTCTGGGCCGAATGAGCAAACCCGAATGTGACTTTATCAAAGGCATTCCACCCGCCATTGCCATCGAACAGAAAGTGAACAGCCGTAACCCGCGTTCCACCGTAGGTACCTCGACCGAAATTTACGAATACCTGCGCCTGCTTTATGCACGTGTGGGCAAAACCTACAGTCCCGTCAGCGGAGAGGAAGTGAAGAAGCACTCCATCGAAGACATTGTAAACTGCATGCTCTCTTATCCGGAAGGGACCCGCTATACCGTGCTGACACAGATTTACCTGCATGACGGACGCACGCTCGAACAACAGTTGGAGATCGACCGGAAGCAAGGTTTCAACCGTCTTGAAGTAAACGGCGAGATGGTGCGTATCGACGAATATGCTGCCGGCAAAGAGGACGTGGTATACCTGCTCGTCGACCGAATGACGGCAGCAAAATCCAAGGATGCCATCAGTCGCCTGACCGACTCTGCCGAAACAGCCATGTACGAAGGCGACGGCATGTGTATGCTTCGCTTTTATCAGCCGGACGGAACGACCCGGTTGCATACTTTCAGTACCAAATTCGAAGCCGACGGTATGACGTTCGAAGAACCGAACGACCAGATGTTCTCGTTCAACTCCCCGATCGGTGCCTGTCCCGTATGTGAAGGATTCGGAAAAGTGATCGGTATCGACGAGCACTTGGTGGTGCCTAACCGTTCTTTGTCCGTCTACGACGGAGCCATTGTCTGTTGGCGGGGCGAAAAGATGGGAGAATGGCGCGAAGAGCTGATCCACAATGCCGAAAAATTCAACTTCCCGATCTTTACTCCTTACTACGAGCTAACCGACGAACAGCGCCGGGTGTTGTGGGAAGGAAACCAATACTTCCATGGCATCAACGACTTCTTCAAGATGCTCGAGGAGAATCAGTATAAGATTCAATACCGTGTGATGCTGGCACGCTATCGCGGAAAGACGCTTTGCCCGAAATGCCACGGCACCCGTCTGAAACCCGAAGCGGGATACGTCCGCGTGGGTGGAAAGAACATTTCCGAACTGGTAGACCTGCCTATCACCGAATTGCAAAAATTCTTCGACTCGCTCACGCTGAACGAACACGACCAGGTCGTAGCCCGTCGTATCCTGACGGAAATCAACAGCCGCATTCGGTTCCTGATTGATGTGGGTCTGGGCTATCTCACCCTGAACCGCCTCAGCAATTCGTTGTCGGGCGGAGAAAGCCAGCGCATCAACCTGGCCACTTCGTTGGGAAGCAGCTTGGTGGGCAGCCTTTACATCCTCGACGAACCGAGTATCGGACTCCACAGCCGGGATACCGACCGATTGGTTCATGTGCTCCGCCAACTCCAGCAGTTGGGTAACACGGTCGTGGTGGTAGAGCACGACGAAGAAATCATCCGTGCCGCAGACTACATCATCGACATCGGTCCGAATGCCGGACGACTGGGCGGACAGGTAGTATACGAGGGTGACATGAAAGATTTAAAGAAAGGCAGCAACAGTTATACGGTGAAATACCTGCTGGGCGAAGAGACCATTCCCGTGCCGGAACACCGTCGTCCATGGAACAACTATATCGAAATAAAAGGTGCCCGTGAAAACAACTTGAAAGGTGTGGACGCCCGCTTCCCACTTAATGTGATGACGGTAGTGACGGGTGTTAGCGGTTCGGGAAAGAGCACACTGGTACGCGACATTTTTTACCGCGCGCTGAAACGCGAACTGGACGAATGCAGCGAGCGTCCTGGAGAATTTGTGTCCATCGAAGGCGACCTGCGCAATCTGCGCAATGTGGAGTTTGTCGATCAAAATCCCATCGGCAAGTCTTCCCGCTCCAATCCGGTGACCTACATCAAAGCATACGACGAAATCCGCAAGCTCTGGGCTGACCAGCCGCTCGCCAAACAAATGGGATATACCGCAGGACATTTCAGCTTCAACAACGAGGGTGGGCGTTGCGAAGAGTGTAAAGGTGACGGAACCATCACAGTGGAAATGCAATTCATGGCCGACCTGGTGCTGGAGTGTGAATCATGCCACGGAAAACGTTTCAAGGCCGATACACTCGAAGTGAAATTCCAGGATAAAAATATCTATGACGTACTGGAAATGACAGTCAACCAAGCTATTGAATTCTTTACGGAACATGGACAGAAGAAGGTTGTGAAGAAACTGATCCCCTTGCAGGATGTCGGTTTGGGATATATCAAACTGGGGCAATCTTCATCTACCCTGTCAGGAGGAGAGAACCAGCGCGTGAAACTGGCTTACTATCTGAGTCAGGAGAAAGCAGACCCGACGCTGTTTATCTTCGACGAACCTACTACGGGATTGCACTTTCACGATATACGCAAGTTGCTCGATGCATTCGACGCACTGATCCGACGCGGACACTCCATCGTAATTATCGAGCACAACATGGATGTCATAAAATGTGCCGATTACGTGATAGACCTCGGACCGGAAGGCGGAGATAAGGGCGGCAATATTGTGGCAACCGGAACGCCGGAAGAGGTGGCTGCCTGTGCGGCAAGTTATACGGGACAATTCCTGCAGGAGAAACTGAACCACTTGTAAAACAAGCAAGGGTTCTCTAATCAATTTTATCGGGAACTCACCACAAAGGGGCTGTCAAAAGTCTTTTCACCACAGAATACACAGATTATCAATATGGATAATCAATGACTTAAAATTCACCCTGTGTTACTCTGTGCCCTCTGTGGTGAGTTCCTTTTAAAAGAAAAATCAGAAGTAGAATCCGAAGCCTACTTTCAGTCCGAACTTCGACAAATCACTGTCTTTGAAACTCAAATCATAATAGACAGCCGGTTCGATGGTAACAGTCCGTGTCAGGAAAAACGCATAGCCAGCCTCCGCACCGAAGGCAAAGTCGGTCGTGTCTCCTACTTTCCAGTTATAGCGATTCATCTTCAATCCGGCTCCGAGATAAATGCCGCATTTGTCGAAATAATATCTTCCACCCACACCCAGTGTGTACTTATCTTCCGGTTTGCTCCAATTGGCTCCGGCCGTGAGCATCAGTGCCACATTATCCACCAGGAAAGCACCGCCTTGCGCCTGCAACCCGAACTGGGTTTTCTCAGACTTACTGTACGAAAGTCCAAGTCCCGTCACCGAGGGATTCACAATCCACTTTCCTTTCTCAAACTGTGCCTGTGCCGTCACTGAAACGACAAGCAGACATACGATCCACATTAATTTCTTCATAACGTTTCTACTTTTTCAGGTTATTCATATGTTCTTCCTCCCGGCGGCGCTGCTGCATCTGTTCTTTTTTTCTCAGCACCAGCCAGAGAACCAGAACAATGACATACGAAGCAGCCAGGGTGAGATATTTCTCTGTGTCGCTCACCTCATGATTGCGAGGCAGCAGATAAGCCGCTGTCGCAGATACATAGATCAGCAAGGCGACAGTAACCCAGGTTGACTTTTTTACTTTCTTCATCTTTATACGAATATCGAGTTTATTTTTTATACGAGTATCCAATCCCTTTTTTCCAAACAATAAACCAAACGGCTCCAATCAGTGTACAAAGCCCTCCTGTCACATACGAAACCCAATGTGACAATCCTAATCCTTCGGGGGCGATGCAGATATAAGTGGAACAGACAGCTGTCATAAACAGAGCGGGAACCAATGTCAAACCATACCACTTGCGGGCACGCGCCAAGTAGACTGTGATGGCCCAGAGAGTAAAGACCGATAAGGTCTGGTTGGCCCAGGCAAAATAGCGCCAGATCATGTCGAACCCGTCTTTATCACGCAAACTGTAAAGCAACAGCCCGATGGCGACAATGAACATCGGCACACAAATATACAAACGGCGACGCATGCTTTTTTGTTCCAGTTTCAGAAAATCGGCTACGATCAGACGTGCCGAACGAAACGCGGTGTCGCCCGATGTAATAGGCGCCGCAATCACTCCCAGAATGGCAAGCACCCCACCTACCGCACCGAGCCAATCTTTCGTTATAGCGTCTACAATGACAGAGGCATTGTTCTCTTCCATACCGTGTTCACGATAAAAATAAGTCGCGGCGGCAGCCCAGATCAGCGCCACAATGCCCTCGGTAATCATGGCACCGTAAAAGACAGGACGTCCATGACGCTCGGAAGTCATGCAACGTGCCATCAGGGGACTTTGCGTAGCATGAAATCCGGAGATGGCTCCACAGGCGATACTGACAAACATAATCGGGAAAATAGGTAACACGGCTGCTTCCGGATTAGTATTCTGTAATCCGTCCCACAACTCCGGGATGACCGGATGATGAACATAAAGCATCACCAGGATACCCACTGCCATAAACAACAAAGCTGCAGCGAACAAGGGATATATCTTTCCGATGATTTTATCGACCGGAAGCAGAGTGGCAAGAATATAATAGATGAACACCACAATGATCCAGAAAGTAGTGTCGAGACTGTCGGGAGTCAACTTCGCCAGCAGTCCTGCCGGTCCTGCCACAAAGACCGCACCTACCAGAATCATCAGGACAACGGTAAAACCCCGCATCACCTGCTTGGTAGTCATCCCCAGAAAACGGCCGACAATTTCAGGCAAGCTCTCACCACCGTTACGCAGAGAGAGCATTCCGGCGAAATAATCGTGTGTGGCACCGGCAAAGATACTTCCCAACACAATCCACAGATAGGAAGCAGTACCGAACTTCGCTCCCATAATAGCTCCGAAGATGGGGCCGAGACCGGCTATGTTTAAAAATTGAATCATGAAGATTTTCCAGGTAGGAAGGGGAATATAATCCACTCCGTCGGCATGTGTCAGTGCCGGGGTCTTTCGGTCGTCGGGGCCAAAGACACGCTCCACCAACCGTCCGTAAATAAAGTAACCTGCAATCAGAGCCAGCAGGCAAATCGTGAATGTAATCATGGCGTGTTGAATTGTTAATCAGCGCAAATGTAACATAATCTAAGGAAACTACACAACTTTACGAAGGGTTTTGCTAACTTTGCAAGCCTTCCGCTTACCGCGGAAGGCAGTTTAGAAGACGTTTCACCACAGATTACACGGATTAACACAGATTCATACGGATTGATACGGATTCTTTAACCGGATTCTCAATGAAATAAATTATCAATCTGTGTTAATCCGTGTAATCTGTGGTGAACATCAAAACCATTAGATTTATGAATACCATCTATAAAAGCCATAACGAATCTTTCTCAGTGAAAAAGAGAGCCGGAAGAGGAACATCCCTCCTCTTTCTTTTTCTCCTCTCCTTACTTCCGCTCCATGCGCAGACCTCCCCGAAACACGAGGTACGGGCTGCCTGGATAACTGCGGTCTACGGACTGGACTGGCCACGCACCAAAGCAACCACTCCTGCAGGTATCCGGCGACAGAAAGAAGAACTGATCGATATCCTCGACCGCTTGAAAGAGGCCAACTTCAATACGGTACTTTTCCAGACTCGTACCCGTGGTGATGTGCTTTATCGTTCGGACATCGAACCCTTCAACTCCATACTGACAGGAAAAACCGGAGGCGATCCCGGATACGATCCGTTGGCCTTCGCCATTGAAGAGTGCCACAAACGAGGCATGGAATGCCATGCCTGGATGGTGACCATCCCCTTGGGAGGCAAAAAACATGTGGCCTCACTTGGCAAGCAATCGGTGACCAAGCGTGAGCGTGACATCTGCGTGCCTTACAAAAATGAATATTTCCTTAACCCCGGACATCCTGCCACCAAGGAATATCTAATGAAACTGGTACGTGAGGTAGTCAGCCGTTACGATGTGGACGGAGTGCACTTCGACTATCTCCGCTATCCGGAAAACGCCCCGCGCTTTCCGGACAGTTACGACTTCCGCCGCTACGGCAAAGGACGCACGCTGGCACAATGGCGCCGGGACAACCTGACCGACATTGTACGCTACATCTACAACGGTGTAAAAGCCATGAAGCCTTGGGTGAAGGTGAGCACCTGCCCGGTAGGAAAATACCGTGACACCTCACGCTACTCCTCTAAAGGCTGGAATGCCTTCTTCACTGTCTATCAGGATCCGCAAGGCTGGCTGGGCGAAGGCATCCAGGACCAGATCTACCCGATGATGTATTTCCGGGGCAACGGTTTTTATCCGTTTGCCCTCGACTGGCAGGAACAAAGCAACGGACGCCACATCGTCCCCGGACTCGGTATCTACTTCCTCCACCCCGACGAAGGTAACTGGACCACCGAAGAGGTGGAACGCCAAATGCACTTCATCCGCTCCAATCGGCTGGCAGGCGAAGCGCACTACCGGGTAAAGTATCTGATGGACAACACCCAAGGGGTATACGACCTCCTGCTGGATCATTTCTATCAATATCCGGCACTACAACCGCCGATGCCGTGGATTGACAACGTCTCCCCCACCGCCCCTTCAGCATTGAAGGCTGTCTCCGCCGGCGACGGATATACCCGTCTCAACTGGAAAGCCGCTACGGACAATGACAAGCAGAATGCTCCCATGTACGTGGTCTACGCATCGGACACGTATCCGGTAGATATCACGAATCCGGAAAATATCCTCGTGCAGAATCTGCGGGATACGCACTACATATATGCTCCCATCCTCCCATGGACAGCCAGGAAGTATTTTGCCGTCACGGCTGTGGACCGCTGTGGAAATGAAAGTAAGGCAGCTCAACAAGAAGAAAAATAACCATCTTTTCTTATTTATATCATTAATATAGTATCTTTGTGAAATAGACGAAAAACAAACCGAACAAACGAACAACACACCGAATGAAAAGTATGCGGTCCATTCATTCACTCATACGTTGCTGTATGATCTTACTGCTATTGACCTCCTGTTATTCAAAAGAAGAGCGGCGGGTATTGGTGATCCACTCTTATGAAAAGGATTACCAAGGATATGCAGAATTCAATAAACTGATAAAAAAGGAATTCGCCAAAGCTCACATTCCCGTAGAACTTACTTTCTTCTATCTGAATTGTGAAATTAACAACGAACAGCAAGAGATAGATAAGATCAATAACTTTCTCGATTCTATTTCGAAATGGAAACCTGAAGTTCTTCTTGTTAACGATGACCAGGCCACTTACTCGTTATTGGAAACCCATCATCCGTTATTGAAGGGAATACCAATCGTATTCTCCGGAGTCAATTATCCCAATTGGGAACTGATCGGACAATACAACAACGTCACCGGGTTTCACGACAAGATAGATTTCAGAAAGAATCTGGAAATGGTGCACAAGCTAACCGGCAAAAACCATATTTACACCATACTTGACTTTACGTTCTTAGACCGGAAAGTCCGAAACGATATTGACAACCAATTGAAATCGACGGACATCATATCCAATCTGGACTGGCATCTGGACAAAAACGACACACGGAAAGAAGCAGAAAAAGGACATATAATAATTAATGCGCTATCTGCCCGTAACCTCTCCAAGAACCAGAATAAGGATCAGACAAAAGGTGGAGACTTCATCTGGTCTATCAGTAAATACAGTACCCTCCCTTATCTGCAGACAAAGTTTGACTACACAACGGTCACTATGGCATCTTTGTCCACCCGGCAACGCTTTACAACGATCAATGAACTTTTTGACTGCGGGCACGACTTTCTGGGCGGATACATCACCCCGATGCATATCCAGGTAGAAGAGTCCGTTCATGCGGCGGCCCGTATCCTCAATGGAGAAAACGTTGCCGACATACCCATTCAGGAAAGCGCCAAAGGATACTTCATCGACTGGAATGCCATGCAAAAAGAACATCTGACCATCGCAGACATTCCCCATGAATACACCATTATCAACATTCCATTCAAGACCCGGCACCCCATCGTCTGGTGGTTCGCACTATTAGGCAGCATCACCGCCATTGTCAGCCTGCTGTCGGGCATCACTTACCTGTATTGGCGTGAAACGAAAAGGAAACGCTCCATCCTGTACGAACTGGAAGATGAGAAAGAATCGTTGGCGCTGGCAGTCGAGGGAAGCGATACATACGCATGGCGGTTAAAGGACGATACGATGGTGTTCGAATACGCCTTTTGGAAAAACTTGGGCATGGCTCCCCATCCATTGACGATTGACGGGTTCCTGTCCTTTGTGGATGCCGACTATCTGGATACGACACAAGCCTTATTGACAAAGAACGCCACCAACGGCAAACACTTCATAAAGCTGAAATGCGACTTTAACGGTACAGGATACCAATGGTGGGAACTTCGGTGCAGCACCATGAAGAGTGCTCTGGGCGGACAGAAAACCACCGGCCTTTTATTAAACATTGAGGACTACAAGAAACGGGAACAGGAATTGATCGAGGCCCGTAAAATGGCGGAAAAGGCGGAACTTAAAGAATCCTTCCTGGCCAACATAAGCCACGAAATACGTACACCGCTAAATGCCATTGTCGGATTCTCCACCCTGCTTGCCTCTCCGGATGATACGGACATCACCCCCGAAGAGAAGGAACAGTATATAGATACCATCAACCGCAACAGCGAGTTGTTGCTGAAACTGATTAATGATATATTGGAACTTTCGCGCATCGAGTCCGGATATATGTCATTCGACTGTGATGACTATCCGCTGGATGCCCTTATCAGGGATACTTATCAGACACATAAGATTCTGATTCCCGGACAGCTCCACTTCCTGTTGGAAGAAGGCGAAAAGGGCTTGATCGTACACGTCGACAAAAACCGGCTGGTTCAGGTGATCACCAACTTCCTGAACAATGCCTCCAAATTTACCCGGGAAGGCTCCATCAAACTGGGATGGAGCTACATGCCGCAAACCGAAGAAGTGGAGATCTATGTAGAGGACACCGGAATCGGTATCCCGCAGTCCGAACAAAAGATGATATTCGGCCGATTCTACAAACAGAACGAGTTTGCGCAAGGAACCGGCCTGGGACTCTCTATCTGCAAACTGATCATAGAAAAACTTCAGGGAAGGCTATCGTTGCGGTCCGAAGCGGGCACGGGAAGCCACTTCTCCATTTTCTTTTCTTGCAAAAAGCAACCTATATAAAACTTTATCCGCCGGTTTCCACCAGGATATAAGCCCGATAGCGGCTCGACTTCCGGACAGGCACCAATGGCAGATAGCCTTTCACCACCCGTCCGTTTCGGGTGTCCAACGGATGCGCAACCGTCATTGCATCATGCTCCTGCAATGCTTGCCCGTCAGACGGATGATAAGAGATACGAAACGTTCCGCCAGCCCCGGGCCGTACATAACGATCGTATAGCATCCGGGACACAAGTCCCATATTCATCCGCAGGTTGATCTCCACACAAGGATGGATGCGAAACTCCGGAAAGAGAGCGAACCGGCAAATCATCATATCTACTCCCAGATAACCGGTATACTCCGTCCCCAAAGAGACGGACAGCCGTCTTTGCAACTCCTCCCGAAGCCGGTGTAAAGCCGCCACAGGCACATAAGCCGACAATCTTCGTTCAATCTCCGCATCAGGCAACAACCGGTTTCCTTCGTAAGCCCCACCGGCATTGGTACGGAACAAAGAGTATCCGGCAAAAATAATCCGCCCCTTTCCGTCCGAATAAAACTCCATGGCAAAATCTTCTACCTTATTATATACAGGTTCACCGACAACTCCCCCCTGCTGCTCTATAATCCGGGCACACCAACGCTCTATCAGAGGAGTGAACGCTCCCTTGCACCAGTTCAGCCCTTTACCGCTTCCGGACAAGGGGGCTTTGAGCAAACAGCATTCTAGGCTCTCTACAAATGCCCGGCAGTCGGCCAAAGCGGTCAGGTAGCAAGACTCTCCACAAAACACTTCATCCACTTGCAGACCGGACAACAACCGTACGGCTTGCAAACGATGGGACAGATCGCGCAACCGTCCTATATCCTCCATCGAAGGTAGCGCAGCATCGGGTACTCCCAATGAAAGCAGACGTTTCCGGAGTGCCGGATTCCATCCCCAAGGAACCACCGAACGGACTTCCGAAAAATCTTCGGCCTGGGTTCTCAATGATGCGGGAAGCGGAAATAAGTCGAGCATCTCTTCCAGAAAAGACTGATTATAGGCAGACGGAGCAAGCACACTGCACGGCCTGTCCGCAAACCATACGGGAAGTAATGCCAACTCTTCCGCCATTCTGCGGGCGGAGGCAGGCGGCATATAATTGATTTCGCCACTGGCAAGAGCCAGATCCTGATCGGGATTAAACAAGTAAAGCAGATTCGTCATTAGCATCAATTAATTAAACAGGGTTCATCCGGACGCAGGAACTTGTGCGAGTGATGGCAGCGAACAGTTACGTGTTTTTTCACCCTAAGATATACCCATACCCGGGGACATAAACTATCATTTAATTCCTTAAATGCACCGTCTCCTGTCCTTTTGTTTCCATTTCCGGTTTTTCACTTACAAGCCCTTTGCTATCTAAGAAGCAACCAGCGTTAAAGCCGGTAAGTTTCCTGCAAATATATGCACAAAAACGCATATAAAACCGGGAAACAGGTCACTTTATGCGGGGCAAACCGTCACTTTCCGCCGGACAAAGCCTTCACTTCCCCCGGACAAAGCCTTCACTTCTTCGGGACAAAGCCTTCATATCTCCCGGAGTGAGGATTGACAGCCCGTCAACAAAGGCTCTTTTCCCCTTCTCCGTCTCTATTTGCTCTCTCCGGAGCAAACATTTCGAACTGACAAAAGAAACCCTTTTTCAAATAAATACCGGCAGAAACTACCGAAAACAAAAAAACAATATTTATATTTGCAAGCAAACACTGAAGTAGACAAGCAAAATCACAATTGCCCGATTGAAATGGCTGCGTTTTTTCAGAAGCAGCTTGCCATTGCCCCGAAATAACGCCCCTGCCACCTATCAGGAATACCGTTTTGACAAAGTGAAGCAAAAGATAAACTTGCTAAACGAAACCACAATTTTGCTATCTCTACTTTGCAATCTCTAAAAAAAGGCTTATATTTGCCCCCCGAAAAACCCAAGATAAGAGATGGAAACATTCTACCGCACACATGCCTACCTTGTTGAGCACACCAATGCCCCGGTCCGCCGCGACCTGATGGACGAAATAAACTGGAGTGACCGCTTGATTGGTATCAAAGGAACACGTGGCGTGGGAAAAACCACTTTCCTGCTTCAATACGCCAAGGAGAAGTTCGGAACCGACCGTTCGTGCCTCTTTATCAACATGAACAACTTCTACTTCTCCGGACACAGCATTGTCGATTTCGCCAATGAATTTCAGAAACGCGGTGGGAAGGTTCTGCTGATCGACCAAGTATTCAAGCACCCCGATTGGAGCCGCGAGCTACGTATGTGCTACGACCGTTTCCCCAACCTGAAGATTGTATTCACCGGTTCGTCCGTCATGCGGCTCAAAGAAGAAAACCTGGAATTGCGTGACATCGTGAAGAGCTACAACCTCCGCGGTTTTTCGTTCCGCGAATTTCTGAACCTGCAAACAGGGATGAAATTCCGTCACTACACACTCGAAGAGATATTGAGCAGCCACGAACAGATAGCCAAAGGGGTGCTTTCCAAAGTCCGCCCTTTGGATTATTTTCAAGACTACCTCCATCACGGCTTCTACCCCTTCTTCCTCGAGAAACGCAATTTCTCTGAGAATCTGCTCAAGACCATGAACATGATGGTAGAAGTAGATATCCTGCTTATCAAACAAATTGAGCTAAAATATCTCTCGAAGATAAAAAAATTATTATATTTGTTGGCTGTAGACGGGCCAAAGGCTCCGAATGTAAGCCAACTGGCAAGCGACATACAGACATCACGCGCCACGGTGATGAACTACATCAAGTATCTGGCCGACGCACGGCTGATCAACCTGGTCTATCCCAAAGGGGAAGAGTTTCCTAAAAAGCCCTCGAAGATTATGCTGCACAACCCTAACCTGATGTACTCCATCTACCCCGTAAAGGTGGAAGAACAGGATGTGCTGGACACTTTCTTTGTAAACACGATGTGGAAAGACCACAAAGTGCACAAGGGTGACAAGAACACCTCGTTCATGGTTGACGAAGTGATGCCGTTCAAAATATGCTGCGAAGGAGCAAAAATTAAGAATAACCCCGGAGTGACGTATGCTTTGCACAAGGCAGAAATAGGTCGTGGCAATCAGATACCACTCTGGATGTTCGGCTTTTTATATTAACATCAAATCTTGAACATTATGGATTACGAGAAGCTTGAACAACTAAAACGCCTCCACGACAGCGGAGCGTTGAACGATGAAGAGTTCGAAAAAGAAAAGAAAAAGATATTGGACGAAGAAGCTGCGGCTAAACCTACAGCCGTACTTCCTATGGGACTGACGGAAAATGCTTATCTGGCACTGATGAATTTCGCCATGTTCATACCATACGTAGGCTGGATTGCCCCTATTGTATTCTGGATCATGGGTAAAGAGAATTCTATACTCGTCAATCGCCAAGGCAAATACATTCTGAATTGGTACATCAGTTGGTTCCTATACGGCATCGCGCTGACAGTGCTTTTTGTAATATTCATGTTCAGCGGCATCTTATCCATAAGCGACATGGATTACGCAAATGATCAGACTTCTCCGTTAGCAGTTCTGCTGGGTATATTCGGCGGAGGTGCCGGAATCTTGCTCCTCCTGATACTTGGAATAGGCTGTTTTCTTTGTCTGCTGTTCCCCATCATCGGAGGTATCAAAGGACTGAACGGAAAAACATGGAAGTATCCGCTTTCCATACCGTTTTTAAGATAAACAAATAAATTACTTACTTAAATATTATTTTTAGTTATGACTAAACAGAAGAAATTCATCACATGTGATGGTAATCAGGCTGCTGCACATATTTCATATATGTTCTCAGAAGTAGCTGCCATTTACCCCATCACTCCCTCTTCTACAATGGCTGAATACGTAGACGAATGGGCTGCCGCAGGACGTAAGAACATCTTCGGCGAAACAGTATTGGTACAGGAAATGCAATCTGAAGGTGGTGCAGCCGGTGCTGTTCACGGTTCTCTTCAGGCCGGTGCACTGACTACTACTTACACTGCTTCTCAGGGTCTTCTTTTGATGATCCCGAATATGTATAAGATTGCCGGTGAATTCCTGCCTTGCGTATTCCATGTATCTGCTCGTACACTGGCTTCTCACGCACTGTGTATTTTCGGTGACCACCAGGACGTAATGTCTGCGCGCCAGACAGGTTTCGCTATGTTGGCTGAAGGTTCTGTACAGGAAGTGATGGACTTGGCCGGTGTTGCACACCTTGCCACAATCAAAGCCCGTGTTCCTTTCATGAACTTCTTCGATGGTTTCCGTACTTCACACGAAATCCAGAAGATCGAAATGCTGGAAAATGAAGACCTTGCTCCGCTGGTTGACCAGGAAGCGCTTGCCGAATTCCGTGCACGTGCGCTGAATCCGATGAATCCGGTTGCCCGTGGTATGGCCGAAAACCCTGACCACTTCTTCCAGCACCGCGAATCATGCAACAACTACTATGAAGCTGTTCCCGCCATCGTAGAGGAATACATGAATGAAATTTCTAAGATCACAGGTCGCAAATACGGTTTGTTCGATTATTACGGAGCAGAAGATGCAGAACGCGTAATTATCGCTATGGGTTCTGTAACAGAAGCTGCTCGCGAAGCTATCGACTATCTGACAAGCCAAGGAGAAAAAGTCGGTTTGGTTGCAGTTCACCTGTACCGCCCGTTCTCTGCTAAACACTTCCTGGCCGCCGTACCTAAAACAGCTAAAACAATCGCAGTACTCGATCGCACAAAAGAACCGGGTGCTAACGGTGAACCTCTGTATCTGGATGTTAAAGACTGCTTCTATGGCGCAGAAAATGCTCCGGTTATCGTAGGCGGTCGTTACGGTCTGGGTTCTAAAGATACTACTCCGGCACAAATCATCGCCGTATTCAAGAATCTGGCTATGCCGATGCCGAAGAACCACTTCACAATCGGTATCGTAGACGATGTAACCTTCACTTCTCTTCCTCAGGAAGCAGAAATCGCTCTGGGTGGCGAAGGTATGTTCGAAGCTAAATTCTACGGCTTGGGTGCTGACGGTACAGTAGGTGCCAACAAGAACTCAGTGAAAATTATCGGTGACAACACAGATAAACACTGTCAGGCATACTTCTCTTACGACTCTAAGAAGTCAGGAGGTTTCACTTGCTCTCACCTGCGTTTCGGTGACGATCCTATCCGTTCTACCTATCTGGTAAACACTCCGAACTTCGTGGCTTGCCACGTTCAGGCTTACCTGCACATGTACGACGTAACCCGTGGTCTGCGTAAGAACGGTTCGTTCTTGCTGAACACTATCTGGGAAGGCGAAGAGCTGGCTAAGAACCTGCCTAACAAGGTGAAGAAATACTTTGCACAGAACAATATCTCTGTATATTATATCAACGCAACTCAGATTGCACAGGAAATAGGTTTGGGCAACCGTACCAATACTATCCTTCAGTCTGCATTCTTCCGTATCACAGGTGTAATCCCTGTAGACCAGGCTGTAGAACAGATGAAGAAGTTTATCGTGAAGTCTTACGGTAAGAAGGGTGAAGACGTTGTAAACAAGAACTACGCAGCCGTTGACCGTGGTGGCGAATACAAGACTTTGACTGTTGACCCGGCTTGGGCTAACCTGCCGGACGATGCCAAGGTTGAAAACAACGACCCGGCATTCATCAACGAAGTAGTTCGCCCTATCAATGCTCAGGACGGAGACTTACTGCCGGTATCTGCATTCAAAGGTATCGAAGACGGAACCTGGTATCAGGGAACTTCTAAATACGAAAAACGCGGTGTAGCTGCTTTCGTACCGGAATGGAACGCAGAAAACTGTATCCAGTGTAACAAGTGTGCTTACGTTTGTCCTCACGCTTCTATCCGTCCGTTCGTACTCGACGCTGAAGAGCAGAAGGGTGCCAACTTCGAGATGCTGAAAGCTGTAGGTAAACAATTCGACGGTATGACATTCCGTATCCAGGTTGACGTTCTCGACTGTCTGGGTTGCGGTAACTGTGCCGACATCTGTCCGGGTAACCCGAAGAAGGGTGGCAAGGCTCTGACTATGAAACACCTTGAAAGCCAATTGGCTCAAGCTGATAACTGGACTTACTGTGCAGACAACGTAAAGAGCAAACAACACCTGGTAGACATCAAGGCTAACGTGAAGAACTCTCAGTTCGCTACTCCGTTGTTCGAGTTCTCAGGAGCTTGTTCTGGTTGTGGTGAAACTCCGTATGTGAAACTGATTTCTCAGTTGTACGGTGATCGCGAGATGGTTGCCAACGCTACCGGATGTTCTTCTATCTATTCCGGTTCAGTACCTTCAACTCCATATACTACCAACGCAAAAGGACACGGTCCGGCTTGGGCTAACTCACTGTTCGAAGACTTCTGTGAGTTTGGTTTAGGTATGGAACTCGCTAACGAAAAGATGCGTGCACGTATCGTGAAGTTGTTCAACGAAATCCTGGCAGCCGACAATGCTCCTGCAGAAGCTAAGGAAGTATTGAAAGCATGGATCGAAAACATGTACGATGCAGATAAGACCAAAGAACTGGCTCCACAGATCGAAGCAATCATCGAACAAGGTATCGCAGCAGGTTGCCCGATCAGCAAAGAGCTGAAGGGCCTGACTCAATATCTGGTGAAACGCAGCCAGTGGATCATCGGTGGTGACGGTGCTTCTTACGATATCGGTTACGGCGGTCTCGACCACGTTATCGCTTCAGGTAAAGACGTTAACATTCTGGTTCTGGATACAGAGGTTTACTCTAACACAGGCGGTCAGTCTTCTAAGGCTACTCCGGTGGGTGCTATCGCTAAGTTCGCAGCTTCCGGTAAGCGCGTACGTAAAAAAGACCTCGGTCTGATGGCTACTACTTACGGTTATGTATATGTTGCACAGATCGCTATGGGTGCTGATCAGGCTCAGACTCTGAAAGCTATCCGCGAAGCTGAAGCATATCCCGGACCATCACTCATCATCGCTTACGCTCCGTGTATCAACCACGGTCTGAAAGCCGGTATGGGTAAGAGCCAGGAAGAGGAAGAAAAAGCTGTTAAGTGCGGTTACTGGCACTTGTGGCGTTACAACCCGGCTCTGGAAGCAGAAGGCAAGAATCCGTTCACGCTGGATAGCAAAGAACCGAATTGGGATGACTTCAAAGGCTTCCTGAAAGGCGAGGTTCGTTATGCATCAGTTATGAAACAGTATCCTGCAGAAGCAGAAGAACTGTTCCAGGCAGCTGAAGACAACGCAAAATGGCGTTACAACAACTACAAGCGTCTGGCTAACCAGGCTTGGGGTGCAGCTGAATAAATCTTTGATCAGATAATAACTTTCGAAGGGGGAAGGGACTAAAAGAGGTTCTTTCCCCCTTTTTGAACAAAAATGAATAGGTTTCACCACAGAGTAACACAGAGTCTCACAGAGAGGATTTTTCTCTTAAACATCCTATGAACAAGAAATTTAAATTCTGTGAGACTCTGTGTTACTTTGTGGTGCCCCAAAAAACGGAATAATCATGAATATAACCATACGCCCCACCCAGCTTGAAGAACTCGGCCAAGTGATGCCATTCTACGAACGTGCCCGCCGCTTCATGGCTACCAATGGCAATGCCAACCAGTGGATCAACGGATACCCCTCCCCTGATGATATCCGGCAAGATATCGAAAACGGGAGCAGCTATGTGTTTGTAAACGAAAATCAAGAGTTAGAAGGCTGTTTTGCTTTCATCCGGGGAGAAGATCCCAACTACAAAGTCATCAAAGACGGCGCCTGGCTCAACGATGCCCCTTACGGGGTGATCCATCGCATCGCATCCGGCGGACGGGTAAAGGGATTGATGGACTTATGCCTGGAATGGTGTTCGTCCCACTGTCCGAACCTGCGTGTAGACACTCACCGTGACAATAAAGTACTCCAAAACATTCTCCTAAAGAACGGTTTCACCTATTGTGGCATTATTTATGTGAAAAACGGTACGGAACGACTTGCCTACCAACGCACTGCCGTTACCCGATAGACAGAAATCAGAAGTTGGATTCCCGGACACACATATACTGCTTATGATTCAGGGATCCAGCTTTCTACCAGTTCCCGATGTTCGTCGCGCCATTTTCGGACAAGATCTTCTTCGTCCATGCGTGCATCTTTAAGTGCTTTCATCAACGAACTAATCTCTTCTGTAGTGAATTTAATATTGCTGAAAAACTTTGCCGCAAAAGGATCTTTCTCCGTAAATCCTTTCCATCCGACGACATAGATAGATTCCACATTCCCATAAGTACCTTTCGGATCATGCAGGAACTTCAATGGATAGCGGTCGAACATCCAATGCGGAGTCCATCCGGTGATGACGATCCACGCCTCCTTCTCCATAGCCTTCTGTAAAGAAGCCAACATAGTAGAGCTGCTCGAGGTGAGTAATTTATAACCATCAAGACCATAATCCCCGATAGCCTTATCGGTAGTTTTCATAATACCGGCTCCGGCATCGATCCCGACAATCTCGGAAGAGAACTGCCCTTTGTGGGCGGCAAGTTCCCCAATCGAATCGATAGTGACATATTGAGGTACCACCAGCCCTACCCTCGCGCTATCATATACCTCTCCGATAAACTCTATCTGATCACCGTATTGATCTATATAATCCTTCATTGTCACAGGTAACCAGGCATCCATAAACACATCTGCCTTCTTACGGGAAACCGATGCAAAGACGGGAGCTACATCTGCATTCAGCAACTCCACTTCGTACCCCTTCTCTTCCAGCACCACTTTAGCCAGATGACTCATGGCAATTCCTTCCAACCAGTTGGCATAGGCAATGCTTATCTTCTTTTTCCCGCTATCCGGGTTACAGGCTACGCACATCACAGCCAGTAGCAACAAACTTCCTATTATTCTATATTTTCGCATATCCTATTCTTTCTCCTTTCTATTTTTTGTCCTTCCGACGGACCATTCCCTGAGTAATCCGGTCTAAAATAATTGCCAATATGACAACGGCTATACCTCCTTCAAAGCCCAGCCCGATTTTCATCTGGGTGATACCTTTCAAAACGATTTCTCCTAAACCGCCGGCAGCAATCATAGCCGCAATGACAACCATGGAAAGAGACATCATAATCGTCTGGTTCACTCCGGTCAGGATGGTGGGCAAAGCAAGGGGCAACTGTACTTTATAAAGCAACTGCCATCGGGTAGCTCCGAACGAGCGTGAAGCCTCTACCACATTCTTTGGCACCTGACGGATGCCAAGCCCTGTAAGGCGAATCACCGGAGGCATCGCAAAGATGATTGTAGCAAATACTCCCGGAACCACTCCCAGGCCGAAAAACAAAACAGCAGGAATCAGATAGACGAAGGCTGGCATGGTCTGCATCAGGTCGAGAATGGGATGTATCACCTTCTCGGCACGATTGCTGTTTGCCGTCCATACTCCGATGGGAACCCCTACGATAAGGGCCAGGCAGGTGGATGACAGAACCAGTGCCAATGTCTGCATAGTGGCTTCCCAGAATCCCATACCATAAATAAGCAACAAGCCTAAAAGGGTGAAAACTGCAACCCCGCGTCCGGCTTTCGCCCATGCCAGCAGCACCATTGCCGCAATGGTCAGATAGAAAGGAATGCCGAACAGTATGTGCTGGAATCCATTAATAAAACTACCGATGCCTAAGTTGAGTGCATCGAAAAAAGTGGAGAAGTGTATCATCATCCAGTTGATGAGCGTCTCAATATATTGTCCTATGTTGATCATAATTCTATTGCATTTTGAATGATTTCATTGATTTCTTGTTTGTTCTTTCCGGTTACCTCGTAAATAAGCGATGACAACGGAACAACTCCCTGAAACTCGCGGGTCTCGTTCACTACCCAGATAGGCGAATTGGTTTTTGTCATCAACGGTAAAATATCTTCCAGTATCGTATCTCCCAACACCGAATGCACTTCCTCCCGGACAACCGACTCGATCGACTTCACCTGGTCTTGACGCAATCGGAGCAAATCTTTCAGCCGGACCTCTCCCACAAGCACATTGTTTACATCGACCACAGGCAACACAGTCAGGTTACGCTCGAGCATTTTACGAATCAACACCTCCGGTCCCTCTTTCTTCAATCGGGCCACAAGGGGTTTATCTACCATCACTGATGCAGCGGTAATAATCTTGCTACGGTCCACACTCTGCACAAAGCGCTCTACATAAGCATTGGCCGGTTCTGTCAGGATCTCTTCCGAAGTACCTACCTGTACCACCTCACCATCTTTCATGATAGCAATCCGGTCGCCCAATTTAATGGCTTCATTCAAATCGTGGGTAATAAACACGATGGTCTTCTTCATCTTAGATTGTAAGGCCAGCAATTCATCCTGCATCTGTATGCGAATCAAAGGATCGAGAGCGGAAAAAGCCTCATCCATCAGCAGCACCTCAGGATCATTGGCCAACGCACGGGCCAAACCGACACGTTGCTGCATACCTCCCGACAGTTCGCCGACCATCTGGTTCTCGTAGCCCTTCAGTCCTACCAGTTGCATGCTTTCCATCGCCCGCTGCTCCCGCTCCTGTTTCTTTACTCCTTGCAGTTCCAATCCGAAAGCTATATTATGCAACACCGAGCGATGGGGCAACAACCCAAAATGCTGGAACACCATAGCCAGCTCTTTTCTTCGGATACGGAGCAATTCTTTATCAGTGACGTTAGAAATATCTCTCCCGTTAATGATCACTTCGCCCGAGGTCGGTTTTATCAATCGGTTGATGCAACGCAGCAAAGTTGATTTTCCACTTCCCGAAAGTCCCATAATCACAAATATTTCTCCTTCCCGGATAGATAGATTTGCATCTTTTACGGCCACCGTACATCCGGTAGCCTTCAATATCTCACTTTTGCTCTTTTCTTCCTTCAACATGCGTAAAGCATGCTGTTTGTCATTGCCAAAAATGAGATACAAGTCTTTAATCGTTATTTTACTCATACATAATAGGGTTTAGATTATTAAAAAAACAGATCGGGTGACCTATACACACGAAAACAAGCACTTCTTTATAGCAAGGAAGTTGATGCCGAGGAAGCGACGGTTCCGCCGTTCCCCGGTCAAATATGATTTCTTTACCCGATTATTACAGACAGGATTCCTGTCAACAGATAGTTTACTATATCCCGAAAGTCAATTTCACATCCGCACACAGCTATCTTCCAAAGATGCGTATGCAGACAATTAAGTAAACAAGCCGAACGTTCAAATGGTTCATCGCATTATTTCCGGCAGGCGCATTACACGTACATAAACCCCTACAAAAGAGTCAGTATCAATCGGCCAGCACACTGTCATCCCTCCACCTGTGAAGCCTGAGGTCTACACATCCATTTTTACGGAAAGAAACACCTTCGGCATCCAGCAGCCGCCGCTGCTCGTCCCATCCGGGCACTAATCGGCCTATGGCATTGACTACCCGATGACAAGGGAGGTTTAAACCGGCAGGCACCTGCCTCAAGGCACGCCCCACCATGCGTGAATATTGCGGCATCCCGAGCAAAGCGGCAATATCGCCATAAGTAGTAACACTACCGGCAGGAATCTCACGCACGACACTGTATACCTCATTACAAAAAGTTTCGGACAAATTAGATTTATTTTCTTTATAATCTTTCATGGATGTATTGCTTTTATACAGTGAGTTCCTTTATAATCCGCTTCTCTTCAGGAACTCCGTCGGACTTTCACCGAACTGCTCCTTGTAACACTTCGCAAAGTACGAAGGAGATGTGAATCCCACTTCATATCCGACCTCCGCTATCGTCATATCCGAAGAAGCCAACAGAGATGCCGCCTTTTTAAGACGTGCCATGCGGAGCAACTCATTGGGAGCGTAGTTCGTGAGCGACTTGATCTTCCGATAAAGCTGAACCCGGCTCAACCCCATCTCTTTGCCCAGATCTTCCACATTAAGTTCCGAATCACCCATCTTCACCTCGATCAGCGACTTGAACCTCTCCACAAAATCTTTATCCATATCGCAAATGTCTTCTTTCGCCAGCGTCTGCCGGTCGCCAAAGAACTGCTTCATACGCTGCCGCGATTCAATCAGATTTCGGATACGGGTCAACAAGAGTTGCGAACTGAACGGTTTTGAGATGTATGAATCGGCTCCTCCCGCATATCCCTGGATGCGTTGCTCATCGAGCGAACAGGCCGTAAGCAGGATAACGGGAATGTGGCAGGTTTGCAGTTCTCCCTTCAGCCTCCGACAACACTCTATGCCATCGATCCCCGGCATCATCACATCCGAAATAATCACATCGGGGACGTACTTCATCGCTTTACGGATTCCTTCGGTACCATCCGCAGCTTCAATAATCGAATACTCCGAATTGAGCAACGTATGCACATAAGCACGGATGTCGGCATTATCGTCGATCACAAGGACAGAAGGTTTGGACGGATCATTCAGGTTTTCCGCTTCATCCTCGCGGAGCAGGCTGTCCACCCGGTCCGGAGCAGACTCCTCCATCGGAGCAGTCACCACATAGGTTCCCTCTTCACAAGTCCGCACCGGCAGATCGACAGTAAAGACAGTTCCCAACCGTTCGTCACTCTCCACACTAATACTTCCGCCATGTATCTCGACAAATGCTTTCACCAATGCCAACCCGATGCCGGAACCGGTATGATGCCTGTCGATTTTATAGAACCGATCGAAAATGCTGCGAATGTGTTCAGCCGAAATCAGGCTGCCGGTATTGGCCACCGTGAAACGGAAGAAAGGCACGCTGTCCTTCTTCAGAGCCGCAAGACGGACAGTGACCTTTCCATTCTCCGGAGTGAATTTAAAGGCATTTGCCAACAAATTGAAGTAAATGCGTTCCAGCTTCTCCGCATCTGCCTGTGTGTGATAATCCGTATCGGGCATACTGTCGAAAGAGAAGTGGATATGTTTCCGCCGGGCAGCCGCCTGAAACGAATCATTCCACTCTACAAAGCATTGCAACAGGTCGAGCGGAACCGGTGTAAACTCCATTTTTCCGGTCTCGTATCTGCGAAAATCAAGTATTTGATTGACCAAACGCAATAGGATCTGCACATTGCGTTGCACCAGCAACAACATTCTACGCCGGTCACCTTCCAGCGACGGATCTGCCAGTAGCTGTTCCACAGGATCGGCAACCAAAGTGAGAGGAGTACGGAAATCATGTGAAATGTTGGTGAAGAAAACCAGTTTGGCATGGGTAGCCTCTTCCAACTGATGGGAAAGTTCGATCAGCTGATCTCTTTGCTCTTCCAACTGCTCCTTTTGCCGTGACAGCTCCCGGTTCAGGCGATTCTTGGAACGAAGCGATTTATATACTACTATCAACAACCCGACAATCAGCAGCAGGATGATCAGGCCTCCGTACAACACTATCCGTTGCGTAGCCACCCTCGAGAGATATATCCCCACACGGTCGTTCAGTGTCTCGATCTTTCCATCCAGCTCACCGATATGGTTTGTCTGCAACTCCATCACATGCGCGTTTACCGCATCGACTACAGCCGTCTTCAACTTCGTTTCCCGTTCAAAAGGTTTCTTTTCGAGAATATCCATTGCCAGTTGCACCACTTTATCCCCTTCGGTGGGATAGATAAAGGTGGCATCCAGTACGCTGTCGAGCACCAGTTCCACTCCATTCCCCTTACCCGGCAGGGCATCGATGCCCACAAAAATCATCTCCTTCTCCCGTCCTCGACGACCGGCAGCCCGAAAAGCCCCTGCAGCCATACGGTCATTCATTCCATATACGGCATCGATCTCCGGAAAACGTTGCAAAAGGGAGTCCATCTTTGCCTCGGCAGGTTGTTGCAGCCATCCTGCATCTTCGCTGGCAAGCAAGGTCATGTCCGGATATTGGCTGATGGCACTCATAAACCCCTGATGGCGCTCGATAGCGGGAGTAGAACCGACAAGTCCGCTCAGTTCGACTACTTTTCCGCGCCCTTTCAGGCGATGGGCTATATAATTGCCGACGGCTTTGCCCAACTCATAATTGTCGGCTCCGATGTATGCGGTATATTTATCGGAAAGTATTCTGCGGTCTACCATAATCACCGGTATTCCTTTATCGAAAGCCTCCTCGACAACCGGAGTAAGAGCCATTCCTTCATTGGCTGCCACAATCAGCAGGTCAACCTTCTGCCGGATGAAATATCGTATGTCTTCTATCTGACGCCGGCTATCGTCATGCGCCGTACGTGTCTCTACTTTGACTCCTCCGTAGAACAAAGCTTCCCGCTGTATCTCGTCATTCATCTTGTGACGCCAGGTGTCGTCACTGCATTGTGACACACCGATGGTATATCGGGGAGCATCCGGACTGCACGAGACAAGCAGTCCCGACAGCATCAGTCCGAGTAAGAAAAGTATACGGTTCATGGTCGGTTATTACATAAAAGGTTCCGGAGGCAAATATAACAATTTCCCTCCGGAATCTCCCACCTGCTTGGTTTAAAACCAAAGTCCCGTTGGTTTAAAAGGTGAGTTATGAAACACTCTCCTGATTTTAAACCCAACGGAACTTTCTATCAACCAATCAATAACCCTATATAAACCAACACATTAGTCATTCAAACGATTCCTCAAAGCCTCCGGAAGTACGGGCATCGCTCCACTTTGGGTACATACGTAAGCAGATACCTCTACCGCCAGCCGATGTGCCTCAGGGATACTCTTTCCTTTTAAAACAGATGAACAAAAAGCCGCTGTAAACGAATCACCCGCCCCCACAGTATCGGCAACCGGAACTTTCGGTGTCTCCTGGAAAGAGACCGTACCGGGAGTGAATACATAACTTCCGTTCGTTCCGCAAGTCAGGATCAGCATCTTCAAGTTGTACTTGGCCAGCAGAATCCAACATTTATCCTGCAGGTCGATGCCGGGATAACCGAACATGCGGCTGATAATGATCAATTCCTCATCATTAATCTTCAGCACATTGCACTTCCGGAAAGATTCACGCAAGACCTCCTTGGTGTAGAAGTTCTGACGAAGGTTGATATCGAATATTTTCAACTGTCCTTCCATGTCGGGCATGGTGTCGAGGAAGCGGTTGATAGTGGCACGGCTCACCTCGTCGCGCTGTGCCAACGAACCGAAACAGACAGCACGTGTACTCAAAGCCAGCCGTTTCAAGTCGTCTGTGAAAGGAATATTATCCCATGCCACTCCCTCTTTGATGTCATAACACGGCACTCCGCCGTTATCGAGAGTCACCTGCACCGTTCCGGTCGGGTAGTTCACCCTTTCGAGCTGGTGCTTCAACTGTTTCTCCCGGAATATTTCCAGAATCTCGTCACCCAGTTCGTCATTTCCTACCGCACTGACAACGCGGCTGTCGAAACCAAACTGAGACACATGATAAGCAAAATTAGCCGGGGCTCCCCCGATTTTCTTTCCTTCGGGCAGCACATCCCATAGCGCTTCGCCCATTCCTACGATTATACTGTTCATGGTATGAATTAATTTTTATCTATAAATCCGGTTATTTCTTGATTCTCCATGTATAAAACATCAGATAGAGTACTCCGACCAGCATCACCGCTACCGCTCCGCTTTGTCCCACAGCATCCGAAGCCACTCCCATTGCCAGCGGGAAGATCGTTCCACCGAAAAGTCCCATAATCATCAGGCCGGAAACCTCGTTCTTCTTGTCCGGCATATAGAGCATTGCCTGCGAGAAAATGATGGGGAATACATTAGAGTTGCCAAACCCGATCAGGGCAATACAGACATAAATCATCGCCTGGTCCTGGAAAACGAACAACCCGAACATGGCGGCCAGCATACACAACACACTGATAGCAAAGAAGGTTTTAGCCGCCATCTTCTGCAAAATGAAAGCTCCCAGAAAACAACCTGCCGTACGGAAAATGAAGTAAAGACTGGTCGCAAACCCGGCATCCGCCAGAGTCATGCCCAGACGTTCCATCAGAATCTTCGGTGCTGTAGTATTGGTACCCACATCGATCCCCACATGACACATAATGCCCAAAAACGAGAGCAGGATGAAGGGTTTACCCAGCAAAGCGAGACACTGACCGAAAGTGGAAGGTTTGCCCTCTTCCGGTTCTTCGGTGATCTGCGTGGCGTTGAGCAACAAAATAGCGACTACAGCCACCACCATATAGATGGGGAACAGCACTCTCCAGCCTAAGTCGAAGGTAGGGATGGCCTCGATCGCTCCCCACATAGCGATATAAGGGGCTAGGAAGGAGGCGATGGCCTTTACAAACTGCCCGAAGGTCAGGGTACTTGCCAAGCGCTCGCCGCTCACGATGTTCGACAGCAACGGATTGAGCGATGTCTGCATCAACGCATTGCCAATGCCGAGCAACGAGAAAGAGACTAACATCAGCAAATAGCTATCACCGAAGACCGGTAGCAGTAATGATGCGAAAGTGATCACCAGACTGAGCAACACGGTCTTTTTACGCCCGATGCGGTTCATCAGCATCCCCGTAGGTACAGAGAAGATCAGGAACCAGAAGAAAACGAGCGACGGAAAGATGTTTGCCTGTGAGTCCGTCAGTCCCAAATCTGCTTTGACGTAGTTGGAGGCAATGCCCACCAGATCTACGAATCCCATGGCAAAGAAGCAGAGCATCACCGGGATGAGTTTCATGTAAGAGTTGTTTTTGGTATTTTCCATGATATGTTAATTTAATGAATGTCTCAACGGGAGGCGATAGAGGAACTACAACCTGTATATCTTGCACCGATCCACCTTGAAGGCTCCCCCACGACTGTAGAAACTCATCTGATTGTAAGGAGTTGTAGGGAATATCAGGTTCGTCATAGCAATCTTACCTCCGTTCAGGAAGATTTCTACCGAGCATTTATCTACAAAGATATCCAATTTATAGTTACCGGCTTTCTGCACCGGAGCCCAGGTACCCAAAGCAAAATCGTCTATATAATTAATAGAGTTCTGTTTCCGGCGATCGTGTGCCTCGATGGCATGCGGAGCACTGTCTTTGCCGAAGTCTACGATGCCGCTCTTCGTACGGTCCATCACCAACTTTTTCTCCGGAAGGCTGATGTAGATATCCACATTCTCCCCTTTTTCATTGAACAGCTTCAGTCCCATAATCTCGGCAGAGCCGGCTGCCAGTTCCAACTCTATTTCGTAAGCCCCTTTATTATCGGACAACAACGAATCGACATGATAAGCATCCCCCACCTCAAAAGCCGGAATCTCCCGGGATTCTTTACGCAATGACTTGGTCTCTTCCACCGGGGCGGCAGCCATATAGATATCCCCATCTTGTGTATAAAGGCTCAGTTCGCGAGGCAATGCATTGGCACTGCGGAACTGACGGGTAGGCACGATATTGGCATATTGCCAGTTGCTCATCCAGGGAACCGCAATCGTACGGTCACCCGTATTCGAGAAGCAGACCGTCGCATAGTGATCTTTTCCCCAGTCGAGCCATTTCACCGTTTCGGGCTTATTGTCGCAAACAAACTTCTCTCCGTCAAAGTCACCGATAAAGTATTGGGTGGCACTTCCCCCAAAGTAACATCCCGGATTCACGTTGACTATCAGCACCCACTTTTTATGGTCCGGGTTGCCGTCTACCGGAAGTTCTACCATATCCGGGCATTCGAACTGGCTGGGCTGAACCCCGTAACCTTCCCCCCAACCGCTCATATAGGTCCATTCCTTCAGGTTCTCCGACGAATAGAAACGCATCTCTTTATCGGCCGACACCACCATCACCCACTTCTGATCGGGAGCATACCAGAATACTTTCGGATCACGGAAATCTTTCAGTCCGTCAAACGGAGTCAGAACCGGATTCTTTTCATATTTGGTAAACGTACGTCCGTTGTCAGTGCTATAGGCCATACATTGTATCTGCCCGTTTTTATCACTGGCCGAAGTGTAGAAGGCAACGATGGCCCCTGCCCCATATCCGGCCGTATTGGCATCATCCACTACTGAACTGCCGGAGAAAATATGTCCCAGTGTATCGCGGGCAAGTGCCGGCTCCAGATGTTCCCAGTGCACCAGATCCTTGCTCACCGAATGTCCCCAGTGCATGTTGCCCCACATCGAGCCGTAAGGATTATACTGATAGAACAAGTGATACTCACCATCTTTATATACCAGTCCGTTGGCATCGTTCATCCATCCGTAGAGCGGAGTATGGTGATACAAGGGACGGTATTGGTCTGTATTGGTCGTGTCAAAAGTATCCGAAAGCTTGAGTTCTTTCCAACACAAAGCCTCCTTCGGCAAGTGACGGATACGCACGGCTACCTCTTTCTCTCCCTTAGGCAAAGCAAAGGGAACAAAATAGTCCACTTTCTCCCTTGACAGGCGTACGTCCATGTCTACCGGAACCGAGTCCGAAGCAATGCAGACCTGTGCTTCGGGAGTCTTCTCCTCGACGGGCAAAAGTAAATACTGCGTAGGATTTGTAATATGAATCACCGTAAGGCTGTCGCCTTCTTGTTCAAATGTCATTTTACTTTGTGAACTTTGGCAAGACGAAATTCCGAGAGAGAAAGCCAAAGCACCGATCACTCCTCTACTTACATTCATAAAAGTTGTTTTCATGATAACATGGTATTTTTATTAAGTAATGTAATAGCCGTATTTACGGTGGCAAATATAGCGGAGATATCTGCCACCGGCTATTAATTTTGTTTCAAATTGTATAACGATTGATACCAAACTCCTGTCAGAAGCGGATACTGGCAGCCAGCTCCACGGTAAACGGACGAATATAACTGCCCGCCATCCAATGACCGTTATAAGATGCCGCATCTTTTTTGTCCACCAGTTCGGCACCGGCAATGCTTCCTTTAGCCCCGGTCTGATTCAGGAAATTGATAACCGTGGCACTCAACGCAAGATGCTTGTTCACCGTCCAGTTGATACCTCCGAAGGTTTCCCAGCGTCCGTTGAAATAGTAAGCATTTTTAATGTTGGCATACGTCTTGCTGAAGTAGCGGAAGCTGGCCCAGACTCTGAGATCATTCGTGATGTTATAGCTGGGATCCAGTTCGACAAGCACTTTCGGAATCTCCGTCACAATATTCCCTGTGGCATCGATCTCCCCCACCGTACCGTCTTTAAAGGTCACACTCGTTTCATACTTCTTGTAAGTCGGACTTTGATAAGTGAACAAGAAGTGGAAGTTGAAGCCCTTAAACGGCTTGATCACTGCATCCGTCGTCCAGCCGATGGTTTGGATGTCATAACTCAACGGGGCGGCGAGAATCTCAGTCTGGTCATTCGGATTAATCAGGTTCAGTGTCGAGTTGTTATTCGTCTTCGAGATATAAGAGAACAGAGAGGTCAGACTGATCCAATCGGTGTTATAATAGACCCCGGCACGTCCCAGGGGAACAGAGATTTTATCGGTATTGGGCATAGTGGCCGGTGCAAAGTTCGACAAGCCGGGACGCTGTGTGTTGTAAGTGAAATCGGCAGTAAAACCAAATTCACGGGTCAGCTTATAAGTAGCGGCGGCAGTAAAGGCCATGTTCATCCAGTCGTAGTCGAGAAGACGGGGAGTGATCCTGACTCCTTTATCGGACACAGCTCCCAGGTAATAATCCGGGAAACGGCCTACGGCATTTCCTTCGGCATCGTATACAGCCGCATTTTCACCTTCCAGGTGCTGCCATTCCAGACGGGCGCCATAATACACGTTCCACTTGGGCGAAATATCCCAATCGTGAGTGGCATAAACAGCCAGTTTGTTTTCATGTCCTTTATAATATTCCGAAGCATTCTTATTGAAATCGTAATATACACCATCTGTATTCCCTTCACGTACCAGACGTTCGGGATACTCCCCTACCGTATGATCGTACATGGTAGTATTCGAAGCATAATCCACCTTATAGTGCCATTCGTTCACTCCGATTCTCCAGGTCGTATTACGATAGGAACGGGAGAGTTCGGAGGTAGCGAAAAACTCATCGATTTTTCCCCGGTTAAGGCAAGACATGCGGCTCTGCACATATCCTTCATACGGTTTCAATGTACCGTCTACCGCTTTCAGGTAGTAACCGGCAGAGGCATCTTTCTGTTCCATGGCCATTGGAGTCTGGTAGACATACGAACCCAAGGCATGATCATACTTCAGATTGATCTTCCAGTTCAGGCCATTATCCCAGGTGTACGTGTTGAGCAAGGTCAACTAGTTTCCTCTATTCAAAGTGGCATCATAAAGATTGGTCTCCTTCAGTTCACCCGTACGCATGTCACGGTAGAGCATTTCGCCCGTTGTAGGCAGATAGGAACTTGTTCCGAGGCTGAATCCCGGTATTTCTTTCACGCTACCGTCGCCTACATAGATGAAAGGGGCCGAAGTCACTTCGTTGCTTGGCCAACGGCTGTTGCTGTAGTGATAGATAGCCGACAGCTGTCCGCGTCCTTCATTATAATTCTTGGTCAGGGCTGCTTTATAGATTTGAGTACGGTCCTGATTCGATGTAAAACGCAGTTTGAAACTGCCCGGATCAAAATTTTGGTAAACGCTTCCACTGTAGAACCATCCTTTCCCCATACCACCGCTGATATTAGCATCGAACTGCTGCTTGCCAAAGTGATTGGTACTATAATTGACGATTCCACGAAACTTTTCTGTTCCCAACTGGGTGAAAGAGTTTACAGCATAACCGATATTGCCGGTAGTAATGGCGGTTTCGGAGATTTTGAGCAACCCGACGTGCCCGAGACTGCTGTCTCCACGCCAGTGCGTATTTACATTATGCGGATTAGAGGTATAGACTACGGGGAGTCCGTTTTCGAGTACATTTACGTCTCCACCCGGCAAGCCGATAGAGATTTCGCGGGGACCATTGGCGCTCGAAGCGTTCAGCATAACATTACGATTGCCTTCTTCCTTTGATCCGGAAGCTGTTTGAGCAGATTCTTTCTTTTCCTGTGCAGCTGTGAAGCCCGCTATCAGCAAGCAAGCCAGCAAGCAAACAGCCCTTTTCTGGTTCTTCATCATGGTACTTAAATTTTTTAGTTGATTGAGATTGTTTTGATGCCGCAAAGGAACGCGGAATCCCATTTCCCAACTAAAAGATTTGTTTCAAAGGCTGCTAATTTTGTTTCGTCTACTATTTATCCTCTAATTATCAACAACTTACAAAAGAAGTAAAAAGATCTTTTTAGAATTATAAATACGAGGTAATTCCCTTCTTCCTTCTATTTGTTTATAGAAAAGCAGGTGAAAAGAAGATATCAGATATGTAAAATCACTTTCCCTTTCCTTCCAACAAGTCTGCAATCTTCTGTTTCAGGTTCAGTTTCAACATTTCATCGGGACGCAACTCGATCTCTAAACTGATCTTTGCATTTCCCACTTTAAACGGAGACTCTTCGTCCGTAGCAAGGGCATGCTCTTTCTTTATGGAATATAAAACAGCGAAATCATAATCCAGCGCCAACGACAAGCTATACAGGGTATCCGTATCGATACTTTTCCGTGTCAGCAGATAGTCCACACTCTGTGGTTTTACCCCCAACCTACGGGCAAGCTCGGCCTTTGTCACCTGCTTTTCGGCTATGACCTGTTTTATCACTTCACCTATGTATATATTACTCTTTTTCATATTCCAAATACCATTCAGTCTTTCCCAAAGATACCAATCACATAAAAATCCCCGACAGCCGTCACGGACACCGGGGAGGTATAAATAAATGGACTTAT